>Ga0207769_100003_pt1:0-552500 | contig 779168 bp, 672 predicted proteins | sample CeladaPassaB1F04_FD_187481 | JGI IMG/M metagenome (GOLD analysis project Ga0207769, IMG submission 187481) | Cellulose-adapted microbial communities from the Joint BioEnergy Institute, USA - Passage B1F04 (SPAdes) (version 2) | ecosystem: Engineered > Bioreactor > Continuous culture >... | reverse complement strand
CATCCCACGGCCCGCTATGGCGTGGTGGTAGATCCGGAATTCTTCATCTACCAGCACGTGACGGGACGTAGCCTGCTGGAACGTGCCCGGCGCATCTTCGGGACAGGTCGGATCTATCCCAAGCCGGGCAATCCCAAGGTGCTGGTCTTCTGCATCGATGCGCGACGTAGCCTGCGTGAACGCGTGCTACCCTTCCTCTTCCGCTATGTCTATCCGTTCTCGGCAAAAAAGCAGCAGATTACCTGCTTTGCCGAGATCGTAGAGGCCCTGGAACGCAAGGAACACCACACCCCTGAAGGCCTGGCGCGTATCGTCGAGCAGGCATACGCGCTGAGTGCAGGCAGTAAGGGGAAGGAGCGAAAACGACCGCTCCAGGAGGTCCTCGAAAGAATCCTCAGAGGCCATACGCCGAACATCGCTCCGCCTTCCTCACCGGAGCGATGAAGATATGGTCCAGCCCTCGTGGCGACACGGGGAGAGGCTGCCTAAGGTAGCATCCGCTGCCTGCCCACAGGGTAACCTGTGGGGCAAGCCCGGCTGTATGCGGGAACGCCCTGAGAGCCACTTCTACGTCTCCCGCCAAAGGGCGGGCGTAAAAATGAAGTGGATTGGGTAACCCGCAGGAAACCCCGCCGCAAGCGGGGGATCCTCAGAGGCCATACGCCGGGTATCCAGTACCAGTCGGGCCTGAAATTAAACCAAACCTGTACTTTCATGCAGCTCACTGCCGATTGGGTGGTCGGCTTTGTCGACGGCGAAGGTTGTTTTCACGTCGGCCTTGTCGAACATCCGGATATGAGCACCGGCTATCAGGTGCTTCCGGAGTTCATGGTGGTCCAGCATGAGCGCGACATCCAGGTGCTGTATGCGCTCAAGCGGTTCTTCGGCTTCGGGGTGGTTCGGAAAAATCACGCAGATCGCTATGCCTACCGGGTACGTAAACTGGAGCATCTGGAGCGACTCTGCGAGTTCTTTCTGAAACACCCACTGAAGACGCGTAAGAACGTGGACTTCCGGAAATTCCGACGCGTTGTGCTGATGATGAAAGAAGGACGCCACCTGACGCGGGAAGGTCTGGCCGAAATCATCGATCTTGCCAGTTCGATGAACACCGGCGACCGACCGCGTCTGGAAGCGATCAAGGCCCAGCTGGCTGCTGGATAAAGAGATGGTCCACCCCCGCTGGAAACAGTGGGATCAGGGTGAGCGAAATTCCTTGTCGGGTAAGTTCCGACCTGCACGAATGGTGTAACGACCTGGGCACTGTCTCGGCCACGGGCTCGGTGAAATTGTGGTGCCAGTGAAGACGCTGGCTACCCGCCGCGGGACGGAAAGACCCCGTGCACCTTTACTGCAGCCTGGCATTGACGCCGGCCAGGGCGTGTGCAGGATAGGCGGGAGGCTACGAAGCCGGGGCGCCAGCTCCGGTGGAGCCGCCCTTGAGATACCGCCCTCGCTCTGGCTGGCGCCTAACCCACGGCCGTTATCCGGTCGGGGGACAGTGTCAGGTGGGTGGTTTGACTGGGGCGGTCGCCTCCTAAAGCGTAACGGAGGCTCCCAAAGGTCCCCTCAGCACGGTCGGTAATCGTGCGTAGAGTGCAAGGGCACAAGGGGGCTTGACTGCGAGACTCACAAGTCGAGCAGGGGCGAAAGCCGGGCCTAGTGATCCGGCGGTTCCGAATGGAAGGGCCGTCGCTCAAAGGATAAAAGGTACGCCGGGGATAACAGGCTGATCGGGGCCAAGAGTTCACATCGACGCCCCGGTTTGGCACCTCGATGTCGGCTCATCGCATCCTGGGGCTGGAGAAGGTCCCAAGGGTTGGGCTGTTCGCCCATTAAAGCGGTACGTGAGCTGGGTTCAGAACGTCGTGAGACAGTTCGGTCCCTATCTGCGGCGGGCGCAGGAGGCTTGAGCGGAGCTGCCCCTAGTACGAGAGGACCGGGGTGGACGGACCTCTAGTGTACCAGTTGTGCCGCCAGGTGCACCGCTGGGTAGCTATGTCCGGAAGGGATAAGCGCTGAAAGCATCTAAGCGCGAAGCCCACCGCAAGATGAGGCCTCCCCTGCGGGCCGTCCGAGACCAGGACGTCGATAGGCGGCAGGTGTAAGCGGGGTAACCCGTTGAGCCGAGCCGTACTAATCGCCCGCGTGACTTAATCCCTACCCTTTTACAGGCAAGCAACCGCGCGCTTTTTGCCGCGCCCGGTTTGCCGATACCTTGCGGCGTGTCGCATGTCACAAGTTGGCGGGACGCGCTTCGGCGCGTCCGGGTCTCTGGTGCCTATAGCGCGGGGGAAACACCTCTTCCCATTCCGAACAGAGAAGTTAAGCCCCGCAGCGCCGATGGTACTGCCCGAAAAGGGCGGGAGAGTAGGTCGGTGCCAGGGACCTTGAATGTCACGCGCGGATCTGCCTGCGACTGCAGGCCGGTCCGCGCGTTTTTATTTTACCCCTTTCAAAAAAATCCGCAAACACCGGATAGATCAAGCGCCTTGCGCGTTCTCTCCCCGTCACCGACGCAATCCCCGGACCTATGGCCGAAACGCTGCTCCACGAACCCGAAGTCTCGCTCGAGCTGGCCCGCCAGCATGGCCTGACCGACGAAGAATACGGCTGGATCGTCGAAAAACTGGGCCGCACGCCCACCTTCACCGAGCTGGGCATTTACTCCGTCATGTGGAGCGAACACTGCTCCTACAAAAACTCCATCGCGGTCCTGAAGACGCTCCCCCGCGAAGGTCCAGCCCTGCTGGTGGGCGCCGGCGAGGAAAACGCAGGCCTGGTGGACATCGGCGACGGACTGGTCGTGGCTTTCAAAATCGAAAGCCACAACCATCCCTCGGCCGTCGAGCCCTACCAGGGTGCCGCGACCGGCGTGGGCGGCATCCACCGCGACATCTTCACGATGGGCGCCCGTCCGATCTGTGCGCTGAACTCGCTTCGCTTTGGCCGGCTCGACAACCCGCGCGTGCGCTATCTGTTCGACGGCGTCGTGCGCGGCATTGCCGATTACGGCAACGCCTTTGGGGTCCCCACCGTGGCGGGCGAGGTCTATTTCGATCCGTCCTATGAGGGCAACCCGCTCGTCAACGCGATGAGCGTGGGGATCGTCCGCGTCGGACAGACCGTCTCGGCCGCCGCACGGGGCAAGGGCAACCTGGTCTACATCGTCGGCTCGGCCACCGGACGCGACGGCATCCATGGCGCTACCTTCGCTTCCGAAGAAATCACGGAAGAAAGCGAAGCCAGGCGGCCGAGCGTCCAGGTCGGCGATCCTTTCACCGAAAAACTGCTCCTGGAAGCCACGCTGGAGGCCATCCGCAAGGGACTCGTCGTCGGCATGCAGGACATGGGCGCAGCCGGCCTGACCTGCTCTTCGTGCGAGATGAGCGCCCGCGGTAAAAGCGGCATGGTGCTTTACCTGGAGCGGGTTCCGGTGCGTGAGCCTGACATGACGCCCTACGAGATCATGCTCTCCGAAAGCCAGGAGCGCATGCTCGTAGTATGCGAGCCGGAAAAGGCCGCCGAACTGGAAGAAGTGTTCCGCAAGTGGGACCTGCATGCCGCCTGCATCGGGGAGGTGACCGACGACGGCCACGTGCGCGTCTACTGGCACGGCCAGCTCGTGGCCGACGTCGAGGCCGAACACCTGGTGCTCGGCGGTGGCGCGCCGGTCTATTACCGGGAAGCCCGGCGTCCGGCCTACCTGGACGAAACGCTCGCATTCGATCCCGCCTCGCTGCCGGACGTCACGCCGGAAACGGCGGGCGACGTGCTGCTGCAATTGCTCGGGAGTCCCAACATCGCCTCCAAACGCTGGGTCTTCGAACAGTACGATACGATGGTCCGCACCAATACGGTGGTCGGGCCCGGACCCAGCGATGCGGCCGTCATTCGCATCAAGGGTACCCGCAAGGCGCTTGCCGTCAAAGTGGACGGCAACGGCCGTTACGTGTACCTGAATCCCCGCCGGGGCGGTCAGATCGCCGTATGCGAGGCGGCCCGCAACGTCGTCTGCGCCGGCGGGCGTCCCGTGGCCATCACGAACTGCCTGAACTTCGGCAATCCATACAAGCCGGAGGTCTACTGGACCTTCAAGGAGGCCGTGGCCGGCATTGGCGACGCCTGTCGGGCGCTGGAGACGCCCGTTACCGGGGGCAACGTCTCGTTCTACAACGAAAACCCTCAGGGTGCCATTTTCCCCACGCCCACGATCGGGATGCTGGGCGTGCTGGAAGACGTGACGCGCGCTACCACGGCCGATTTCAAGCAGGCCGGCGATCACATTTACCTGCTGACGCCGGCCGCCTGGCTGCACCGTAACGATCTGGGGGGCTCCGAATACTTAGCCTGTGTGCACGGGATCACGGCGGGCGATGCACCGCACCTGGATCTGGAGGAGGAGAAGGCCGTGCAGCAGGCGCTCCTGGCGTTGATAGAGGCCGGGCTGGTCCGCAGCGCGCACGACGTGGCCGACGGCGGGCTGGCCGTGTGCCTGGCCGAATGCGTGATCTTCTCGCCGGGACGGGGCGCGCGCGTCGAGCTACCGGGCGCGTCAGACCTGCGGCTCGACGCGCTGCTGTTCGGCGAGGCGCAGTCGCGCATCGTTTTCACCGTGGCGCCCGAGCACGAAGCGGAAGTGGCACGGCTGCTGGAAGGACGGCCGGTGCAGGCGCGGCGGATCGGGACGGTCACCGACACCGAGCGCCTGGAGTTGCAGGTGGACGGTCGGCCGATCCTGGACCTGGAGCGCGCGCAACTGGTGGCGCCCTACGAGACGGCAATCCCGTCTCGCATGCCCACCGTGTAGCGCCGAAACCACCCCGGACCACACCTGTTGAACCCCACGAACTTTCTGTCTAAACAGCAAAATGGCTATCATCATGGGTGAGAACGTCAAGTACGTGACGCTGACCGACGACAACTTCGAGCAGGAAGTGCTGCAGTCCGATGTGCCGGTGCTCGTCGATTTCTGGGCGGTCTGGTGCGGGCCGTGCCGGATGATCGCGCCGATCATCGAGGAGCTGGCGGCCGAGTACGAAGGCCGGGCCAAAGTGGGCAAGCTGGACGTGGACCACAATCCGCGCACGGCCATGCAGTTTGGCATTCGGTCGATTCCCACGCTGCTGTTCTTCAAGAACGGTCAGGTGGTCGATCAGCTCATCGGTGCCGTGCCGAAGAAGGTGCTCGTCGAAAAGCTGGAGGCGCTGGTCTCGGCCGAAGCCGCCTGAATACCCTGTACAAACCGGACGGGAGAGCCATGACGCAACCCGATTTGTCGGCCTTCGAGGGGATCGACTTCGAAGGCGCCGAACACCACACGCTGGTGATCATCGGGACCGGACCGGCCGGACTGACGGCCGCGCTCTATGCCGCACGAGCCAACCTGGCCCCGGTGGTGTTTCGCGGGCCGGAGCCGGGCGGCCAGCTCATCACCACGACCGAAGTCGAAAACTATCCGGGCTTTCCAGAAGGCATTCTGGGGCCCGAACTCATGCAACGCTTCGAGCAGCAGGCCGCCCGCTTCGGAGCCGATCTGCGCTACGGCACGGTGACGGCCGTGGACTTCTCGCGTCGGCCGTTCCGCCTGCTCGTTGACGATCAGACGCCGGTGCTGGCCGATGCCGTGATCATCGCCACCGGCGCCTCGGCCAAATACCTGGGGCTGGAGAACGAGCGGCGGCTGATCGGCCGTGGCGTTTCGGCCTGCGCCACGTGCGACGGTGCCTTCTTCCGGGGCATGGAGGTAGCCGTCGTGGGCGGCGGCGACACGGCCATGGAAGAAGCGCTCTTCCTGACGCGCTTTGCCACGCGCGTGTACGTCATCCACCGGCGGGATCAGCTCCGGGCCTCGAAGATCATGCAGGAACGCGCCTTCAAAAACGAAAAGATCACCTTCATCTGGAATACGGTGGTCGAGGACGTGCTGGGCGAAAACGAAGTCGAAGGCGTGCGCCTGCGCAATGTGAAAACCGGCGAGGTCTCGGTGCTGCCCGTGAAAGGGCTCTTCATTGCGATCGGCCACAAGCCCAATACGGAGATCTTCCGGGGCTGGCTGGAAATGGACGAGCAGGGCTACATCAAGACGAAGAACTGCTCGACGCATACCAACATTCCCGGTGTCTTTGCCTGCGGCGACGTGCAGGACCGCGTCTACCGCCAGGCCGTGACGGCGGCCGGCTCGGGCTGCATGGCGGCCATCGACGCCGAGCGCTGGCTGGCCGAGCAGGAACACGCGGCGGCATCGACGACCGTGGCCGGATGACAGAACGCCGGGGCTGGATCGTCGGACTGGGATGGACGCTGATCGTGGCGGGGTGTGCTCCGTCGCCGGAGCATCCAGGTGCGTCGGCGGCGGAGCATCCTCGCCCGGTTGAAGCCGTGGACCCGCTGCCCGCGCAGCCTTTGCCGAAAGCATCGTTTTACATCCCCTCTGATACAGGCACGGTCGCCCGGCATGTGCTGGATCGGGCGCTGGCCACGCAGGTGTTGCTGGCATTGAGCGACGTGCCGGAATTGCGTGCGTATCTACCGACGGTGGGCGTGCAGGAAGGCAGGGTTACGCTGCGCGGCGTGGTGCCGTCCGAAGCGCTCCGGCAGCAGATGGGACAGGTGGCCGCGCGTGTGCCCGGCGTAGAAGCGGTCCTGAACGAACTGGAAGTGGAAGCCGCCGATGACGCCTCGGCCCGTTACCACACGGTGGGGCCGGGTGAAACGCTGTGGGATATTGCGCGGCGCTACGGCCTTTCGGTGACGGAACTCCGGCGAATGAACGGCCTGCGCACCGCCACGATTCGGCCCGGGCAGCGGCTTCGCGTGCGATAGCTCAGCGGCGGAACAGGTTCTTCACCACGAACCAGACGTTCTCCTTGCGCTCGCGCAGTCGCCGGTAGAAGTACGGCAGCCATTCGGTTCCGTAGGGCACGTACACGCGCATCCGGTAGCCCTGGCGGACCAGCTCACGCTGCGTTTCGGGCCGGATACCGTAGAGCATCTGAAACTCGAAGCGATCGCTCCCGATCTGATGCTCGGCGGCGAAGCGTTTGGTGGCCTCGATCAGCACATCGTCGTGGGTGGCAATGCCCGGATAGCGCCCTTCAAGCAGCAGGCGCTGCATGTACTCGATGAAACGAGCACGGATGGTCGGCATGTCCTGGTAGGCGATCTCGGGCGGTTCCTTGTAGGCACCTTTGCAGAGACGCACGCGCGCCTTCAGTTCACACATGCGGGCAATGTCGCGGGCGGTGCGCTTCAGATAGGCCTGGAGCACCGGGCCCACATGGTCAGGGTAGTCCGGGTAGACCTGCTCGAAAATCCGGAGCGTGGACTCGGTCAGGTCGCTGCCTTCCATGTCGAGCCGGATGAACACGTCGCGAGGCCGGGCCGCTTCGAGGAGCTGGCGCAGGTTGTCCAGGCAGAACGCTTCGTCGATTTTCTGGCCCAGCGCGGAAAGCTTGAGCGAGACGTTGGCATCGCGCAGGCGACCGGCATCGCGTTCGTTGGCCAGCACGTCGATCAGCCCCAGATAGGCGTCGCGGGTGGCAAGGGCCTGCTGGCGATCGTGCACGTACTCGCCCAGGCGGTCAACCGTGACGTAGAGTCCTTCGGCGCAGAGTTGCCGGAGGACCGGCAGCGTGCCTTCCAGCGATTCGGCCGCCACGAAGCGGCGCGCCAGCACGAACGGGAGTTTTACAGGCATGGCCGGATAAACGGGTTGCAAGCGCTTCCGAAGATAAAAAATGCGGCGCTGTCAATCTTCCAGCGCCTGCGAAAGATCTGCCAATAAATCATCAACATGTTCCAGTCCGACCGACAGGCGCAGGAGGTTCGGCGGGGTACGTGTGGGGGGCGTCTCGATGGAGGCCCGGTGTTCGATCAGGCTTTCGGTGCCACCCAGGCTGGTGGCCCGCACGAAGACGCGCGTGCGGGCGGCCACGGCCAGCGCCTGCTCGGCATCACCGTCGATTTCAAACGAAAGCATGGCGCCGAAATCCCACATCTGACGCCGGGCAATCTCATGGCCGGGGTGCTCCGGCAGTCCCGGGTAGTACACGCGCACCACCCGCGGATGGTCGCGCAGGAAAGCCGCCAGACGGCGGGCGTTCTCGCACTGGCGCTGAAGGCGGACGGCCAGCGTGCGCAGACCGCGTAGCGTCAGCCAGGCGCTGAACGGGTCGAGCACAGCCCCGGCGGTCTGCTGGATCATGCGAACGCGGGCGAAAAAGTCGTCCGCTTCGCGGGCGATCAGCGCGCCGCCCATCACGTCGGAGTGGCCCGAGAGGTACTTCGTCAGCGAGTGCAGCACCAGATCGGCCCCCAGGTCCAGCGGGCGCTGAACGGGTGGCGGCGCCCAGGTGCTGTCGACCACCAGTCGAGCCCCGGCTTCGTGGGCCAGGCGGGCCAGCTCGGCCAGATCGGTAATCTTCAGCAGCGGATTGGAAGGCGTTTCCGCCCAGATCAGGCGCGTGTTCGGGCGCAGCGCAGCCCGGACGGCTTCGAGATCGGTAAAGTCGGCCGTGCTGTAATGAAGGCCCTGGTTTGCAAAAACATTTTCAAGTAAATTTCGAACGCCGTAGTAGACGTCGTCCGGGATCAAAAGGTGGCTTTCGGGTTCCAGCGCCTGAAGCAGGGCCGCGGCGGCCGCCATGCCCGAGGCGAAGGCCACGCAGGCCTGTCCGCCTTCGAGGCAGGCCAGCGTGTCTTCCAGTTGATGGCGGGTGGGGTTGTCGTGGCGGCTGTAGAGGTAGCCGTGCGGGTAGCTGCCGTCGGGAGCGCGTTCGAAGGTCGTGCTCAGACAGGGGGGCGAGACGACGGCTCCGGTCGCGGGGTCCGGCTTGCACCCGGCCTTGGCCAGCAGGGTTTCGAGATGAATCCGGTCGTGGTACATGTTTTGTGGTTGGCGTGTCTTGATGGACCGCTTCGCTGAAATATAGAACGGCAGACGTGCCACTCTCACCATAACCTGTTGAAGAAAACATGCGACGGCTTCTCCCTGAACACGAGTTGCCTCGTCCGGCGCATAACATGCAGATCTACAGGGTGCTGCTGGGCGGCGTGGTGTTGAGTGTAGGAGTGGCCGTGTTGTCGTGGTGGCAGGGATGGGAGAGCGTCGGTCTGTTGGTGGCGCTGCTGGTGGCGACGGCGGCCTGGGGTACGGGGCTGTGGCTTATGGGCCGACAGCGCACCGAGGTGCTGGCGACCTATCGGGCCTTTTTTGAGCACGTGCTGGAAGGCATCATTCAGGCCGACCGAAAGGGCAAGCTATTGGCGGTCAATCCGGCGCTGGCCCGCATGCTGGGCTATGAGCGGCCGGAGCAACTCCAGGGGCTGAATCTCTCTACGGATGTGTTGGCCGATGCGGCCGACTTTCAACATCTGCGCTCTCAGCTCGAAGCGTACGGCGCCGCACGCAACTATTACCTTCAGCTCCGGCGTCGTAACGGGGAGGTCTTCTGGGCGCGCATGAATATCTGGAAGCGAGAGGAACTGTTTGAGGGGACTGTTGAAGATGTTTCGAGTCTGCAGGAAGCCGAGGCTGCGCTTCGGGCCAGCGAGGCGCGCTACCGGACGTTGCTGGAATATCTACCCGTGGGTGTTTACCGGAGTACGCTGGATGGTACGATTCGGGCGGCCAATACGGCCGCTGCGCGCATGCTGGGCTATGCGTCGGTCGAGGCGTTGCTGCAGGCCAACGCGAATTCGTTCTATGTCGATCCGGCGCAACGCGAAGCTTTTCTCAAACAGCTGCGCGAGAAAGGCGAGGCGATGGCCGAGCTGATGTTGCGCCGGGCCGACGGCACCATCATCTGGGTGCAGGATTACGCACGCTGCATCGTCGAACAGGACGGGCAGGTGTACTTCGACGGGGTGCTGATTGACATTACCGAGCGAAAGCAGACCAGACAGGCCCTTCAGGAAACAGAAGAGCGCTATCGACAGCTGCTGGAGCAGTTGCCCGAGCCGGTGGTTGTGCACGATGGCAAGACCATTCTCTACGCGAACGCAGCGGCCGCCGCGTTCGCCGGGCTGAGCAATCCCGAGAAACTGATCGGAAAGTCGATCTATCAGTTTCTGCGGACGGAAAAGGCCGACGCCATTCGACGCTATCTGGAAATGGCAGCGCAGCGGGGCCGCCAGCTTCCGCCTATGGAACAGCAAATGGTGCGGGCCGATGGCGCCGTGCGGGACGTCGAGCTCGTCAGCGCACCGGTGCAGTATCAGGGACGCCCGGTCTTTCAGGTGGTCCTGCGCGACATCACCGAGCGCAAACAGTACGAGCGGCACCTGCTGGAGGCCAAAGAGCGGGCCGAGGAGATCGCCCGGTTCAAGTCGACGTTGCTGAGCAACATCAGCCACGAAATTCGCACGCCGCTGGCCGGTGTCATCGGGTTTGCCGAGGTGCTCGAAGAGGAACTGGACGAGCCGCATCGCGAACTGGCCGCGCTGATCCGCGACAGTGGCCGTCGGCTGCTGGAGACGCTCAACACGCTGCTGGATCTGGCCCGGATCGAGGCCGGCGCGTTCGTGCTCTCGCCGGAGCCGTTCGACGCCGCCGACGAAGTGCGCCAGAGCGTCCGCATCTTCCAGCGCATGATCGAGGACAAAGGGCTCCGGCTGGCGCTGGACCTGCCGGACGGCCCGCTGCCGGTCTATCTGGACCGTAACGGCTTCCACCGGATTGTGGTCAACCTGGTCTCGAATGCCGTCAAGTTCACCGATGAAGGCATGATTCGCGTCGGGCTGGCGACCGAAGGGGATTGGCTCCGCCTGGAGGTACAGGACACGGGCGTGGGCATCGATCCGGCGTTTCTGCCGCATCTCTTCGAGGAATTCCGGCAGGAAAACAATGGTCTGGCGCGTACGCATCAGGGCAGCGGGCTGGGACTGGCCATCACACACCGGCTCGTCGAAATGATGGGCGGCCGCATCGAAGTGGAGAGCGAAAAGGGTAAAGGCACCACGTTCACCGTCTGGCTGCCGCTGCGCCTGACGAACGGAACGAAGACCGAGACCACTTCCACCACGGCAAATTCAACAAAGTCGAACGCCTGAGGCGGACCCTGCGCCTTATTTTGGGACCGGAGTTTCCTTTTTCTCAAGTTCGCCCAGGTTGTCATGAATCCGGAAATTGCCCGTCTGCGTCGGGAGTATGCCGGACAGCCGCTGGACGAAACGCAGGCACCCGACGATCCGCTGGTGCTCTTTCGGCGCTGGTTCGAGGAAGCGCTCCGCGCCGAGCTGACCGATCCGAACGCCATGGTGCTGGCCACGGCCGACGCTTCGGGGCGACCGTCCGCGCGGGTGATGTTGCTCAAGGACTTCGACGAGGCCGGCTTCGTCTTCTATACGAACTACGAAAGCCGCAAGGGGCGGGAACTGGACGAAAATCCCCGGGCGGCGCTGGTATTCTGGTGGGCGGAGCTGATGCGCCAGGTGCGGATCGAGGGGCGGGTCGAGAAGGTGTCCGCCGAGGAATCGGATGCTTACTTTCAGACGCGGCCGCGTGAAAGCCAGCTCGGGGCCTGGGCATCGCCGCAGAGTCAGGTGATTCCGGATCGGGCCACGCTCGAACGCCGGGTGGCCGAGCTGGCGCAACAGTATGACGGCCGCGAGGTGCCCCGTCCGCCGCACTGGGGCGGCTACCGGGTGGTGCCCGAAGTGATCGAGTTCTGGCAGGGACGACCCGGCCGCCTGCACGATCGGCTGCGCTATCGGCGCACGGAGCACGGCTGGGTTCGGGAGCGCCTGGCGCCGTGAGGTGCTCGCCTTCAGCGAAACTGTCGGTCGGTGAGCCGTTCCACTTCGGCCCGCGTGATCACCTGCCAGCGGGGGGCGCTCAGCCGGCCCGTTGTCGTGCGGCTGAACGTGGCCCGGAGGAAGAGCTCCTTGTCCGAAGCCCGGGCACCGGGAAAGCTGAAGGCGCCCCAGTGGAAGATCCAGTAGGCGTCGGCTGGCTCGAAGCCGAAGTGGCGGCTCACGCGCTCCACCAGGTAGCGGGCATCGGCCACGGTGGAAGGTCCCGGGTTGTCGGCCAGCTCCTGCAGCACCACGACGTAGGTGCGGTCGATGCCGGGCGGCGTGCGAAAAAGCTGCACGCGACAGCGGCCTTCCTGCCCGTACCCCTGCCAGGTGAACAGCGTGTCGGCGAGCGGCTGGGCGCGGAGCAGGCCGATCGGCAGGAGCAGCACAAAAAATGCAAAACGCAGCGCGGACATGGCGGTTGTCGTTCCTGAATGGCTCTGCAATAAAAGATACGAACGATGGCTTTCACGACGCTGATCGATCCCGAAACGCTCCAGGCGCACCTGGATGACCCCGACTGGGTGGTGGTGGATTGCCGGTTTTCGCTGAGCGATCCGGCGTACGGGCGCCGCGCCTATCAGGACGCGCACATTCCGGGCGCCGTTTATGCCCATCTGGACGAGGATCTGTCCGGGCCGATCGTGCCCGGCCGGACCGGGCGCCATCCGCTGCCCGATCCGGATCGGCTGGCGCAGAAGCTGGGCGCCTGGGGCATCGACAACCGCACGCAGGTGGTGGCCTACGACGATGCCGGCGGGGCGTTTGCCGCCCGGCTCTGGTGGCTGCTGGGCTGGCTCGGACACGACGCCGTGGCCGTGCTCGACGGCGGCTGGTCCCGCTGGGTGCGGGAGGGACGGCCGGTGCGCAGCGGGATCGAGACGCGACCGCCCCGGACGTTCGTGCCCCGGATCCGGCCGGAACGGGTGGTTTCGGCCGACGAGGTGCTGCAGCACCTGCACGATCCCGCCTGGCGGCTGCTCGACGCACGGGCGCCCGCGCGCTATCGGGGCGAGCAGGAGCCGATCGATCCGGTGGCCGGCCACATCCCCGGAGCCGTGAATGCACCCTTCGCCGAAAATCTGACGCCCGACGGCACGTTTCGCCCGCCTGAGCAGCTACGGCAACGGTTCGAAGCATTGCTGGGGAATGTGCCGCCCGAGCGGGTCGTCTGCTATTGCGGCTCCGGCGTGACGGCCGCCCACAACCTGCTGGCCATGGCGCACGCGGGGTTGCCAGGCGCCCGGCTGTATGCGGGCTCCTGGAGCGAATGGATCACCGATCCCCGGCGGCCTGTGGCCCGCGGAGCCGCGCCGTGAAAGAGAACGTCCGTATGAAGTGGCAGAGTATGGGATCGCTGATTTACCGGTGCATGAGGAGGCTACACCCCGAGTGGTGGACATGATCCGGCGGGCATGATCGGGCGGACACAGGGGGCCGCCTCTACGGGATAGGGAAAACGTCAGGGATCTGTAGGGGCGCACCGCCGTGTGCGCCCGTGCTTTGAAGTCATCCGAAAAATAGTTTTCAGGGAAGTTTACGATTTGGACCTGTAATCCTTATGTAGCGTTGTCGGTCAGGTTTATAGCCGGCCGTTTGAAGCATGACCAACGCGCTCGTAGTCCGGCACGGAGCGAAGCGGAGTGCCGTCCCGGGTGACGCCACTTCGGCTGGCGCCTTCGTGGCTTACTACAAACACGTACTTCAGAGACGCAACGCAAAGCGCCAGCTTACCAGACCTTCCCTTGTTTTCCGGATAAGTTCTTCTCACATGCACCATGATTTCCTGGAAATCGTATTACCGGTCAGCTGGCCGAATACTTTTCTGTCCCGGCGCTTCCGTTTCGGACGTGAGCCGACGGTAGAGGGCTTCCACCTGCTTTCGGAGCGTCTCCAGTGAGCCGGTGTTTTCGAGCACGAAGTCGGCGCGGCGGCGGAGCTCTTCCGGGGGAAGCTGGTGCTGCATGCGGGCGCGCACCTGCTCGGGCGTGATGCCGTCGCGTGCCACCACGCGTCGGATGCGCTCCGCCTCGGGCGCGTCCACCACCAGCACGTGATCGACAAGGCGGTCGGCGCCCGACTCGAACAGCAGGGCCGCTTCCAGCACCAGCAACGGCACCTGTTCGCGGACGGCCTGCTTGCGGGCCTGCTCGAAGGCCTCCAGCACGCGCGGATGCACCAGCGCGTTGAGTCGGCGTAGCGCCTCGGGATCGTGGAACGCCCGCTCGGCCAGATAGGACCGGTTAAGCCGACCATCGGGCAGGTAGCTTTCGGGACCGAACGCCTCGATGATGGCCCGGCGCAGCGCCGGATCTTCGGTCATCAGGCGTTTCGCTTCTTCGTCCGCATAGAACACCCGGGCGCCCAGCGCTTCGAGCAGGCGGCACACCGTGCTTTTGCCGCTGCCGATACCGCCGGTAACGCCCAGGGTCCGTACGTGCGGTGCGTTCATTGTTGCCATGTGAGTGAAAACGTCAGGTTGGGGATGCGGGTGCGGGGGCCGTTCCAGGCAGCCTCGCGGATGCGGTCGGCCGAGGCTTCGGGCAGCGGTCCGTAGAGGCGGCGATGCAGGCGCTGGAGCATCAGCCAGCCCTCCAGCGAAAAGGTCAACGAGCGATGTTGCCAGTGCAGGCCGCAGGTGGGACCCACCTGCACGATCCAGAGCTGGCCCGGTCGGTTCACCGTGGCCGGGGTGCCCTCGGCGGTCGTGTAGGCGATCAGGAGGCCGCCCATGTAGTCGCGTCGGAGAAAGACGCGAAAGCCCACGCTGCTGCGTAGCCGAGCCGTCTGCGTCTCCAGCCGGAGCCAGCCGGTGTAGGTGCGAAGCGTGTCGAACGGGATCTCGGCAAACCGATCCCAGAGCAGTCGGCCCAGCCGCAGTTCGCTGTAGGAACCGTCGAAGTGCACGCGAAGGCGGGGCGAAAGCGCCTGTTCGAGCTGCAGGCGATAGCCCAGCTCGCGGGCGGACTGATCCTGGCGCTGGCGGCCGGGCAGCACGAAATCGTCCACGGTGTAAGCGGCGCGCACCTCACCCTGTAGCCACAGCCGTGTGGTCGGCGCAGGCGCCCACGTCAGCCCGGGCTGCAGCCGGAGCGTGCGCTGCACGTGGTTTTCGGCCGAGCGGACGGCGTTGAGGTAAACCAGATGGTAGTAGCCTCCCTCCAGACCGAGGTCGAGCTGCAGCGTCCGGGTCAGCCGGTACCGGAGGTCGAGGCGGGCCTGTTGCTGGAGTTCGTCGCGGTCGTCCGGGTTGACCTCCGGCGTGTCGTGGCGCAGGATGGTGGCGTGGGCCCGCAGGCCGACGGTCAGGCGTCCGGCTTCGAGCTGGCTCCGGCCGCTCAGCGTCAGGTAGCTGCGGGCGTAGTCGGCCTGTTGGAGCAACAGGGCCTTCTGGGAAGCCTGGGCCGCCGGCAGATCGGCCCGGTTGGTCAGTGCACGGATCTCTTCTTCGGCGCCGGTTTCCAGTTCGAGTTCCAGATTCAGGCCACCTCGCTCGTAAAGCAGGGCCAAAGCACCGTCGAGTTGGCGGTGATCGAAGCGTGTGTTGAAGAACAGTGCGTCGTCGGGCGCCCGGAGGAAACGCACCTGTCGGCGGAACCACTCACCCCCGAGCCGTCCGCGCAGGTGCAGGTGGGGTTGCAGGGGCAGTTGCACGGCCAGCAGCCCCTGGAGCGTGTCGCTCCAGGTGGCCTCGACGCTCTGAGGAAGTGTGGTGGCCGTACGATTCAGGAACGAGACGGCCTGGTAGGTATCGCGCCGAAAGCGCACCCCGCGAAGCTGCAAGAGCACGTCAACCGCCTCCGCCCGTCGCTGAACCAGCAGATCGACGTAGGCGGTGAGGCCCCGGCGCGGTGTCAGGTATTGCAGCAGGCCGCCGCCTTCCAGACGCAGCGTGTAGCCGGGCGGCGTCTGCGGACGAAAGCCCAGTTGCAGGCTGAGCGCCGGGCCGTAGTCCGTCTGGAGGGGTGGTTGCGCGAGCCCCCCTCCGGCGCCCGGTCGCTGGTCCAGCGCGACGCCCAGCGCCGGCTCCAGCCAGAAGTCGTTTCGGGGGCGATAGCGCAGGCCGGCCAGCGCCTGCTGCGTGAGCACGCGGCTCTGATTGAACCAAGCCCACTGGCCGAACAGCCGGGGTTGCAACGTGGCGTCTCCTACCGGCGCAAGCGTCCAGGTCGTCCAGGATTCATCCCGGAAGTCCAGCCGATCGGGCCCGTACTGGAAAGCGTCGCTCACAAAACGCTGCTGCCAGTGCAGCGTCCAGGTGCCCAGCGAAGGCGTGAGGTCCAGCCCGGCCGTCCACCGGTAGCGACTGACATCCCGCACGAACCCGGTCCGGACGGTCCAGCCCGACTGGGCCATCGCCGTCTGACTCAGCAGCAACAGCCATCCGATGCCGAGCAGCCCGTAGCGCATGCGCCATTAGCCGGGCGGCCAGGTGAACTTGCGGCCGCCCAGCAGATGCAGGTGCAGGTGATAGACGGATTGCTGGGCGTCCGGCCCCGTGTTGAAGACGGTCCGGTAGCCGGTGCGGGCGATGCCCTCGCGTTCGGCCATCTGCCGGGCCACCACAAACAGGTGCCCGATCAGCGGGGCGTCTTCTTCGGTCACCTCGTTCAGCGAAGGGATCGGCTTGCGGGGAATGATCAACAGATGGACGGGCGCCTGCGGGTTGATGTCGCGGAGCACCACGCATTGCTCGTCTTCATAGACGATGTCGCCCGGCAGCTCGCCGTCCATGATGCGTTGAAACAACGTCTTTTCCGCCATGGCTCAGGGAATGGTTGTCCGACTCCAGATCGTCTGAAATATAGGGCACGGCGCGCCTTTTCGGCTGTAACGGATCGGCGATTCGTTGCACCAACCGGAACGCGCTCCGGGGGCGTACGTTTGTGGCAACCGATGTGCAAACCATCCGATGGCTGGAGGATGCCCACCGTTTACGTCACCCGTCGCGTTCACTTCAACGCGGCGCATCGCCTGCACAATCCGGCCCGCTCGGAGGCGTGGAATCGGGAGACCTTCGGCCCCTGCAATCATCCGAACTGGCACGGCCACAACTACGTGCTGGAGGTCACCGTGGCCGGCGAGCCGGATCCGGAAACCGGCTTCGTGCTGAATCTTTCCCACCTGAAGGAGATTCTGGAAACGCGCATTCTGCAGAAGCTGGATCACAAGAACCTGAACCTGGACGTCGATTTCCTGCAGGGCGTGATTCCCACGACCGAGAACGTGGCCGTCGCGATCTGGCGGGAGTTGGAGCGCGCCCTGCCGGCCGGACGCCTGCACCGGATCCGGCTCTACGAGACCGAACACAACTACGTGGAATACTATGGCGAAGAATAAATCGACCGGCGTGCTTGTGCGCTCGGGCGCCCACCTGGCGCTGGACAGCCACCCGATCGATCATTTCGAGCGGGTGGATCGGTACCCGGCCGAGGCGACCGAGGCCATTCAGCAGCACGTGCGCGAGATCCTGCGCTGGATCGGCGAAGATCCGGATCGCGAAGGGCTCCGGCGCACCCCGGAGCGGGTGGCGCTGGCGCTCCAGTACCTGACGCAGGGGTATCACCAGGATCCGCGCGCCATCCTGGAGGCGGCCCTCTTCGAGGAAGACTACAGCGAGATGATCCTGGTGCGGGACATTCAGATCTACTCGCTCTGCGAGCACCATCTCTTGCCGTTTTTCGGGAAGGCGCACGTGGCCTACATTCCGAACAAAAAGATCGTCGGGCTGAGCAAGATTCCCCGCGTGGTGGACGTTTTCGCCCGGCGGCTTCAGGTGCAGGAGCGGTTGACGATTCAGATTCGGGATGCGCTGGAAGAGGTGCTTCAGCCGCTGGGCGTGGCCGTGGTGATCGAGGCGCAGCACCTGTGCATGATGATGCGCGGCGTGGAAAAGCAGCATGCGATCACCACCACCAGCGCGATGAGCGGTGAATTTCTGAAAGAGGCCACGCGGGCCGAGTTCATGCGGCTGATCAACGGAGGGTGAGGCCGTGTCCGTCGTTGTCATTACCGGAGCCAGTCAGGGAATCGGGGCGGCCATCGCCCGGGCGTTTGCCGAGGAGCCGCAGGCACGCCTGGCGCTGGTCGCCCGTCAGCAGCACAAGCTGGAGGCGGTGGCCGCCGATTGTCGGGCGCGCGGGGCCGACGTACTGGTGCTGCCCTGCGACGTGACGGACGAAGCGGCCGTGGCGGCCATGGCCCGGCAGGTGCTCGACCGCTGGGGCGCGCCCGATGTGCTCGTCAACAACGCCGGGCAGTTCCGGCCGGCCCCGCTGCGTGAAACGTCGGTCGAGACATTCCGGGCGCAGCTCGAGGCCAACCTGACCAGTGTCTTTCTGGTGACACAGGCCTTTCTGGAAGCGATGATCGCCCGGCGGCAGGGGCATATCTTCTTCATGGGGTCGGTGGCCTCGATCCGGGCCTATCCGGGCAGCGTGGCCTACTGCGCGGCCAAGCATGGCCTGCTGGGGCTGGCCCGCGTGGTGCGCGAAGAAACGCGCACGCTGGGGCTGCGCGTGACCGTGCTGCTCCCCGGCGCCACCTACACGCCGAGCTGGGAGGGCGTGGATCTGCCCGAGGAACGCTTCATGCCGGCCGAGGACATTGCCCGAACCGTGCGGGCGCTGTATCACCTGTCGCCCCGGACTGTGGCCGAAGAGATCGTGCTGCGGCCCCAGGAGGGCGACATCTGATCAGGTTTCCTGCTGCATCAGCCGGTGGCGGACGGCCTCGCCCAGCGCCTGCAGCCGTTCGCTGATGTGCACCGGATAGGGCGGATCGGCTTCTTCCAGCGAAAGCAACCGTTCGGGCAGGCGGGCCAGGCCCTGGCGGGTGCGCTCGCGGGCGGCCTCCAGCGTATCGCGGCCGGCTTCGGTGCGCTGGCCCCCGCGCATCACGCAGCGCAGCAGCGGCTCACCGCCTTCCAGTTGCTCGCCGTGGCAGGCGATCACGTCGTGGGTGGCGCGTCCGTCCTCGTCGTAGAACCGGAAGACCTGTTTACGTCCGGGCAGGTTGGCCTTTTCTAGCGAGAGCTTCATGCGCCCCTCGCCTTTGAACTCGCTGAGCTTGTAGGCGCTGTCGAGGTAGGGCCGGTCGCTGATGGTGCCCATGCGCGTGCCCACCCCGAAGCCGTCGATGGGTGCGCCCTGCGCCAGCAGTTCGGCGATACGGTATTCGTCAAGGCTCCCGCTGGCGAAAATCTTGATATGCGTCAGGCCGGCTTCGTCCAGCATACGCCGGGCTTCTTTTGCCAGGGCGGCCAGATCGCCTGAGTCGATCCGAATCGCGCCTACCTGAAACCGGTCGCCCAGCTCTTTGCAGAGGGCAATGACTTTGCGGACGCCCTCCAGCGTGTCGTAGGTATCCACCAGCAGCGTCGTGCCGGGGTAGAGGCTGGCGAACGCCCGGAAGGCGTCCTCTTCCGTGGGGTGGGCTTCGACGTAGCTGTGTGCCATGGTGCCGGTGACGGGCACCCCGAACATCTGGCCGCCCAGCACCAGCGAGGTCGCCTGAATGCCGGCGATGTAGTAGGCGCGGACCGCCTTCAGGGCAGCGTCGGCGCCGTGCATGCGGCGGGCCCCGAAGTCGGCCACGAGCCGCCCCTGAGCCGCCTGCACCACCCGGCTGGCTTTCGAGGCGATGCCCGTCTGGAAGGTGATCTGGTTGAGCACGAACGTTTCGATGAGCTGGGCCTGTCCGATGGGCGCCACCACCTGGAGCAGCGGTTCCCCGGCAAAAACCGGCGTCCCCTCGGGCACGGCATACACATCGCCCGTGAAGCGAAACCGCGACAGGTAATCCAGAAAGTCCGGTTCGAAGCGTCCCAGCGAGGCCAGGTAGTCGAGTGCCTCCTGCGTGAAGTGCAGTGTCTCCAGGTAGTGCAGCACCGTATCGAGGCCGCAGGCCAGCAGGTAGTTGCGGCCGGGCGTCTGGCGCACGAACAGGTCGAACGTGGCCACAGCCGTGTCCAGGCCTTCCCGGTAGTAGGCCTGGAGCATGGTCAGCTCATACAGGTCGGTAAACAGCGCAGCGTTTTCGTCGGTTACCCAGTACATACGCGGAAAAATTTGCTTTTGCAGGGCAGGGTAAAGATACGGCAACAGGTGCGCACTTTAAGGTCTTCGCTTCAGGTCATCAGGTTTCGCATAAAAACGTGAAAATTGGCCGGTTTGTGTGAAAGGAGCATTCTGCAGAAAGCGGCACTTTTCTTGTGCGTTATGCTAACGAATCCAGAGCTAAACAACGCACGCCATGCGCAGAGCCACCCGACTGATTCTGATCAGCGGTGATGAGGGGCTGGTAGCTCAACTGAGCGGCTGGCTTGAGCGCGCCGGTGTGCAGGTGTGCGAACGATTCCCTTCGCTGAGGCGCTGATTGCTCACGGGCATGATCTGGAAGCAGATCCGCCCGATCTTGTGCTGGTCGATCTGAAGCTGCCCGATTATCAGGGGCTCGATGCCTTCGCCGAGGTCAAAGTACGCGCCATCAACATCCCGGTCGTGGCCCTGATCGACCGGAGCGAAGCCATGCTGGGGCCGCATCTGCTCCAGATGGGAGCGGCCGACTATCTGTTCCGGGATGCGCTGAGTGCGCCGCTGCTGGAGCATGTGATACAGCGGGCCTGGGAGCGGCAACGCGTGCAGAACAACCTTTCGGAATACCTGCAGGAGCTGTACGCCAGCGAGGCACGCTTTCGGACGATTCTGCAGCATTATCCGGACGGGTTGCTGATTCTGGATGCCGAGGGGCGCATTTTGATGGCCAACGACGAGGCGCAGCGACTGCTGGGCTATGCCGAAGCGCATCTGGTGGGCCAGCCGCTCGAAGCCTTTGTCCGGGAAGAATCGCCAGGCTTTGTCCGGGTACTCGGAGCGCCCGGGGCGAGCTGGCTTCGGCTACGCATCATTTCCTGCGAGGAGGACGATCCCTGTCAGCTGGTGCTGCTGCGACCGCTGACCGAGGCCGAACGACAGGAGATGGTTGCGCCGAACGCTTCCGAAACGCTGCCGGCGATCATTCTGGAGGCGCTCGACGAAGCCGTGCTGGTGGTCGATGAAGACGGACGTGTGGTGTATGCCAATCAAGCGGCACGGACGCTGCTGGGCGAGCCGCATCGCCAGATCACAGGCCGGCCACTCAACGGAATGCTCACGGCGCTTATGCCGGGTGAGCGGTTCGATCGGATGATGTCCTGGCTGGAGCTGCACGGAGGCACCTGGCAGGGACTCCGAAGACTGGAAAGCCGGAGCGGTAGTGTGCAGACGTTTCAGGTGCAGCTCCGGTTGCTTTCGGAACCGATATTCGGAATGGTGATCGTGCTGCGTCCAGTGGCGGGTGCGGTGCCGATTGGCTGATCGGGCGACGTCAGTTCAGGCGGGGATCGTCCGGAAAGTTGGCCAGCAGCGCATACTCGCCGCCCATGCGACGCAGCACCGTGCGCCAGAGCTTTTCGGGGGCGTCTTCGAACACGTTGGCCGCGTGGGCCGGCGCCAGAATCCAGCCGCCCGCTTCGTATTCGTCTTCGAGTTGACCCGGCGCCCATCCCGAGTAGCCCAGGAAGAAGCGCATGTCGTCGGGCTCCGGTGGATTCGTGCGTAGCCGGTCCAGCAGGGCTTCCACTTCACCGCCCCAGTAGACGCCGTCCACCACGGATTGCGCCTCGGGAATCTCGTCGCCCAGCCGGTGCAGGATGTGCAGCGTGTCGGGCTGGACAGGCCCTCCCATAAAGAGCGGGTAGGAGACGGGCACATCGAGTACCTCGCGCAGCGTCAGTGTGGTGGGCCGGTTCAGAATCAGCCCGAAACTTCCGTCCTCGCCGTGCGCGCACAGCAGTACCACCGTGCGCCAGAAGTTCGGATCTTCCAGCATGGGGGGCGCGATGAGCAGAATTCCGGGGCGCAGCGTCGGCGACTCCATGGGCAGGGTTACGACGTGGTTGTGGAACGCAGCAGCGCTTTGAGCGCACCGCACCACCAGTCGGCGTTGCGGGTGATCGACGCCACCGTAATGTGTTGAAAATGGGGCATCAGGCGAAGCAGGACGGACGGGATGGCTTCCCAGCGATCCTGACGAATCAGCCGCTCCAGTTCGTCGGCGGCCGTGCGGGTCCAACGCCAGTTTTCCCGCAAGGATTCGGCCTTGCGCCAGTAGCCCCGGTTCTCCCAGCTCTGCGCGCTCTCTTCGATGGTCTGGGCGATGCCGCGCAGGCTGAACACGAAAAAAGCCACCATGTCGCGGGCTTCCGCGTCGAAGCGCGGGCGCTTTGCCAGCAGGTGCAGCACTTCGGCACAGGAGCGCAGGTGCTGGTGGCGTCGCTTAGCCGGTGTGTCGCCCGTCCGGATGACCCGTCCCATGCGCAGCGCGTTTTTTCTGGAAAAGATCGGAAATCTCCGGCGAAGGTCCAAGGCATCGGCGCTTCCGTTGCGCGGCTTGTTCAGGCTTGCTACCTTGAGGCGAAGTTTCATCCAACCGATGGATCTATCCGATGCAGACGTACCGCATTCCGCACACGGATCTGGAGGTCTCGCGCCTTGCCTACGGCTGTATGCATCTGGGCGGCCCCTGGGAGGCCGAGACCCTTTCGGACGAGGTGCGCCGCCGGGCCGCCGAGGCCGTGCAGACGGCCCTGGAGGTCGGCATCAACCTGTTCGATCACGCCGACATCTACAGCCGGGGCAAGTCCGAGGCGGTCTTTGGGGAGCTATTGAAAGCAGGGCTCGTGCGGCGCGACGAGATCGTACTCCAGACCAAATGTGGCATTCGGTTCAAGGACGATCCGCCGGGCGCGCCGCAGCGCTACGATTTCAGCTACGAGCACATCGTGCGTTCGGTCGAGGGCAGCCTGCGCCGGTTGCAGACGGATTATGTGGATCTGCTGCTATTGCACCGGCCGGATCCGCTGATGGAGCCGGAAGAGGTGGCCCGGGCGTTCGACGAACTGCACCGGGGCGGCAAGGTGCGCTATTTCGGCGTGAGCAACCACACGGCCGCGCAGATGGCATTGCTGGCCCGCTACGTGGATCAACCGCTGGTGGTCAACCAGCTCGAGCTCAGCCTGCTGCATGCCCACCTGATCGAAGACGGCATCGTGGCCAACCACGACGACGCCCCGGCTTATGCCGGCGTGACGGGGTTGCTCGACTACTGTCGGCTGCACGACGTGCTGGTGCAGGCCTGGTCGCCGGTGGCTAAAGGGCATCTGATCGATCCGCCGGCCGAGGCGGACGGCCGCACGCTCCGCGCGGCCGAAGCCGTGGCGCAACTGGCCGAAGCGCGGCAGACCACCCGCGAGGCCATTGCGCTGGCCTGGCTGCTTCGCCATCCGGCGCTCATTCAGCCGATCATCGGTACGTTGCGGCCCGAGCGCATCCGCGCCAGCGCGCAGGCCGATGCCATCACGCTGACGCGCGAGGAGTGGTACGCGCTGCTGACGGCGGCCCGTGGCGAACGCGTGCCCTGAACCTCAGCGCACCACCTGCAGGCGCTGCACGCGCCGCCGTCCGCCCGCCTCCAGCACACACAGGTACAGCCCGCTGGCCCAGCCGCCAGCGTTCAGGCGCACCGTGTGCGTGCCAGCCGGTTGCGGGCCATCGACCAGCCGGGCCACCTCGCGCCCCAGCAGATCGAAAACGCGCAGCCGGACGGGACCGGTCTCCGGCAGGTGGTAGCGTAGCAGCGTGGTCGTACGGAACGGGTTGGGGTAGGGCGACTCCAGGGTCAGCTTACGCGGCAATTCGGCCACCGGCTCGGTCGGCACTGGCTCGCTTCCTACCAGGAATTCGACCCGAATGGGGATGATGCGGCCGTTGAGCGAGGTATTATCGGAGAGTGTAACATCCCAGAGCGCTCGCCAGCTTCCCTGAATGGGTCCGATGTACGAACGATTTTCGACGGTGTAGCTGGAGGTTGCCAGTACGATGGAATTGGTGTCGGTACCGGCATCCCGGTAGCCAATGAACAGCTGGTCGGGCAGGTCGCCGATCTGGGCGGCGTAGGGAAACAGGTCGATCTCCGCAAACGGAATGGTAAGCGATGCTGGCTGGTAGGGGCGCGGATCATCCATGGTTGTTTCAAAAAGCACGGCGCCCGGGGTGCCGTCCGGCTCGGCCGCCCGCACGGTCAGTGTGAAGTCGCGCGGTTCGGTCGCAGGCGGACCGTTGCTGAACTGACTGTAGAAGTACAGGGGCAGATAGACGCGTCCCAGCAGCGTGTAGCCCGGCTGCGGATTTTCGAAGCGCGTGAGCAGCTCCACACCGCCGGAAAGGACGAACGGTTGCATGGCCTGACCGTTGTCGAACTGTGCAATCTGGCTGGTGAAGGTCTGGTCCGAGCTCCAGGTGGCGCTGTAGGTGACCTGAGAGCTTCCGGAGGTGGAGGAGCGCATAACGATCAGCACCACCTGTTCGTACGCACCGGTAAAGGTGAAGGGGGAAGTTCCGGGATCCAGGTCTTCAACCGCGATGCCTCCACCGTCCGGATACTTCAGCGCGCGGATGGCCAGCGAAGGACCAGAAAGCGTGACCTGCAGATCCCGCACATGCTGCCACACCAGATACTGCACACCACCGGCGGCTACCGTAATCGTCGTATCGGGCGTCCGGGTAGCGATACGACCGTTGTAGACGACCGAGGGAGCGGCTCCCAGGTTCTGGAAGTCTGTCCGGCTGTAACCGTACGCGGAATTGACCGTGCGATCGTTCAGCAGATTGGCGGTATGAAAGTCCAGGAGGACCTGGTAGAAGGAAAGTCCCTGAGAAGAGAGGGCATTCTGATAGGTGAAGAAGCCGCGCTGGGGATCCCGGGTGATGGCTCCCACGGCCTGCCAGCCGATACGATCTTCCAGATAGGTGGTAAATAGACCGGCGCGCTCGTAGTCGTACAGTACATTCACGTTATCTTCTGACCAGCGGAAGAGGGGCACGTTGTAGCGCGACACGTCGCTCAGGTAGCTCATGGCCCGCCGGCCGTAGCCGTTCATCACCTCGGCCCATTCAGAAAGACCTTCATTGACGAAAGTCTCTTCATTGAGATCGTAGTTGAAATGAATCAGGTGCTGGTACTCGTGAGCGGCCGTCGAGAGCAGCGATTCGATGGGGCGGTCGGTGGAAAGCGAGGGATTGGTGTCTAGGTAGAGAATATCTCGACCATTACCGTCTGCGCCCGGGTCGGTATTCAGGTCGCCTCCGTAGACAAACCCCGCCACAAAGCCGCCGCCGCTTTCGGGATCCCAGCCGTCGCGCACGTCCACGAGCAGCACATCGGTTTTTCCGTCGCCGTCCACATCGGGTGGGTCGCCGAAGACGTCTTCGTCGTTGGCGATGATGCCCTGATTGGGGTTGATGGAACCGGCCGGGGTGGCATCGGCCAGTGCGGCCCGCAGCGCCTCCAGCTTTTCGTCGGTCACCCAGCCGCTGTCGAGCGAGGCCACTTCGACCCACAGGTAAAAGCGGTCTTCGATCACGCGCAGCTCGAACTCGCGGGGCTCGGTCGCTTCGGTTTCAAAGTTGTACACTTTGAACGGCTGACGATCGCCTACCTGCGGGGGCGCCTGGATGGTCGGGGTCGCTGGCAGCAGGCCCAGCGCCTTGCGCCGGTGGAAGTCTTCCAGCGCCTGGCGGGCTTCCGGGCGGCGGTTGAGCCGGTCGGTCACGTGCAGGATGTAGCTGTCCGGCTCGGGTCGGGATGAAAGGGGCTACAGATGCTGGGCAAAAGCGGGGACGCAGAAAAGCAGCACAAGCCCTGCAAGGATCCGGTACATGGGAAAACCTTCAGGTTCTGGTGGCATGGAAGTTTTATTTTTACGAAAATACTGCAAAGCGTTCCGGACAATCTACCCCTGGAGCATTTCGCCATGCGCCATTATGGACTGTTGCTGAGCATGCTTTTTATGATCGGGTGTGCTACGCAGCCTCCGCCGGCACAGCCGCCGATCGTCGTGGAGGGCGAGGTGGTCTCGCGGGGCCAGGCGCCGTTTGCCGCGCTGGTGCTGGAGACCGCCGCGCACAACTACTACCTGCTGGTCTTCGAGAACGAATCCGATCGGCAGGCGGTGGCGGCCGAAGCGCCGCTCCGGCTCCGGGTCGAGGGCACCCCGTACCTGGATCGCTGGCAGGGCGTGCCCTACACGCATCTCCGGGTGCATCGGTGGGAGCGGCTACGCTGAGGGCGGGCGGCGGCGGAGCAGCGCGCGCAGCTCGGCGGGGGTGACCACGCGGAGGGCGGGCAGGGCGGCCGCCCAGCCGACGAGCAGGAGCAGTTCGAAGAGCGGCCGCTGCAGTGCCGGCCACATATGCCAGGCACCGAAGAGCACGGCGCTCCAGGCGCCCAGCGCCAGCACCTGACGCCATCGATAGGGCACCGCATAGTGCGGGCGGGTCAGTCCCCAGAGCACAAGCGCCATGGTGGCGTAGGCCAGCGTGGTGGCCCAGGCGGCCCCCAGCATCCCGACGCGAGGCACCAGCAGCGCGTTGAAGAGCAAGGCCACGGCCGCCCCGGCCAGCGTAGCCGGAATGAACAGCGCCGTGCGGTGCCGGAGATAGGCGCCCACCGAGAACACGTAGTACCAGCCCTGAAACACGTAGCCCAGCAACGCCACCGGCACGATGAACAGCCCCGTCCAGTAGCGCGGGTTGATCAGCACGTAGCCGCCGGGCAGCGGCAGACGAACGATCTCCGCGGCAAAAAACGAGACGCTCAGCAGCACCAGCAGGCTGACGGCTGTCAGCAGCGAGAAGACGCGGGCGAAGAGCTGCGGGGCGTCCGGATCGCGGGCGTGTTGCAGGAAGAACGGTTGCCAGGCAAACCGAAACATCTGCACCACCAGCATCAGGAAAATGGCCAGCTTGAGCACGCCGTTGTAGACGCCCACCACGTGGTTGCCGTAGACGGCCTGAGCGGCCTCGGCCATGCGCTGCTGCACCTCGGGCGTCAGGACGCCACCGGCCCGTTCCAGCACGGCGCGGGCCGCCCGTTCGGCCTCGCGGGCGAGCGCCTCCAGATCGAACCGATCGGCATAGAGTCGGCGCACCTGCTCCGGCGTCATGCGCTTCAGAAACAGCAGGTTGATGCGATCCGTGATGGCATAGCCCAGCCCGCCGGGCAGAAAGGGCAACCCGAAGCGCAGCAGTCGACGCCAGAGCCCGGCATCGAACATCGGGCGCCACAGCCGCAGGAACTCCGGCGTCAGCAGCAGCAGGGTGGTGGCCGACGCCGCAGCGTTCGCCATGAAGACGCCCGCCACGCCCAGGTGCAGGCCCACCAGCAGCAGCACGTTCAGGCCGATGTTGACCGCTACGCCGGCCAGCCGGATCAGCGCAAAGCGCCAGGCACGGTTGCGCAGCCGCAGCTCGGCAAACGGCACGACGGCCAGCGTGTCGAGCACCAGAATGACGGCCATGTAGTAGAGCAGCCATCGGTAGCGGGCTTCCAGATCGATCAGGGCGGCCACGGGTGCCGGGAACAGCACAATCAGCGCAGAAAGCACCAGCGAGGTGCCCAGCAGCGAACCGACGGCCGTGCTGAAGACGCGGCGGCGTCCGTCCTCGTCGGCCTCCACGGCAAAGCGCAGGTAGGCCGATTCCATGCCGTACTGGTAGACGATGTTGAAAAACAGAAAGGCCGTATAGACGATGGAGATAACCCCGTAGGCGTCGGGGGTAAAGACGTGCGAATAGAACGGAAAAAGAAGAAAGTTGAGCAGCCGGGCCAGGATGGACGACAGCCCGTAGATGGCCGTTTCGGAGGCGAGCTGACGCAGGCGTCCCGCAGGCATGGCCGTTCAGCGATAGGCGCGGCGGCGTCGGCGGAAGCGAAACAGCACGCCGTCGAGTACCAGGTGGCTCAGGTAGCCCACGACGGCCGCCCCGTAAAAGGGCAGGCCGTAGAGTGGCCGTTCCGGAAAGAACAGGTAGGGTAGTAGAAGTAGCGGCGAGGGTATGAGCAGCATGGCCCACCAGGTGTGCGTCCAGCCCCGGTGCTTGCCCAGTACGGGCAGGATGGCGAACAGCCCCAGGTAGGCGGCCTCCTGAAAGTGACGGGTGGCGATCAGCACCACGTCGACCAGAAAGAAAATCCAGTAGAAAAGCGTCTGACCCAGCGAATTCGTGTCCACGTCGGGCCAGAGCGCAAACATCAGGCAGAGGCCGAACAGGGCCAGCGGGTAGGCCACCAGCTCCAGCAGCGTGAAGCGGGTATAGGCCGCATCGATCGAAAACACATAGAACAATCCGGCCAGGTACACGGCGAAGAAGGCCGTGGCCCCGGCCAGATGTCCGCGATAGTTTGCCACGGTTTAGCGTTTGGGCTTCTGGCGCGCGCGTTCTATAAGATACTGAATCGCCAGCCGGTAGCCGGTAGCCCCCAGGCCGACGATCTGTCCCTCACATACGGCCGCCGTCAGCGAGTGTTGCCGGAAGGGCTCCCGGGCATGCAGATTCGAAAGATGCACCTCCACCACGGGTACCGAGATGGCCGCCACCGCATCGCGAATGGCTACCGACGTGTGCGTGTAGCCACCCGGATTGAAGACGACGCCGTCGAAGTGCTCGGCCTCGGCCCGGTGGAGCTGATCGATCAGTTCGCCTTCGTGATTGCTCTGCACGAACTCGAGCGTGACGTCCGGAAACGCTTCCCGGAGCTTTTTTTCTAATTGCTGCAGCGTGATGCGTCCGTAAATGGCCGGCTCACGCTTGCCCAACAGGTTCAGATTGGGACCGTTCAATACGAGAATTTTCATGGCAGATGATTCGGTTGGTGTTCAGAAGCTGCAGGTTCGCCCTGAAATTACAAAACGGCGCACACTGCACTGTTAAGAAGTGGTGAGGCGGCAGGTAAACCAAAGGCCATCGTAGGCCAGGTTGATGCCTTCGGGCAGGCGGGCATCCACTTCGGCATGCAGCACGTCGTGGGTCATGTGAATGAAGTAGGTCTGGCGGGCGCCGATGCGTCGGGCCACCCGAACGGCTTCCTCGATGGAAAAGTGTGTGGGATGGGGCCGCTCGCGCAGGGCGTCGAGCACGAGCACGTCCAGGTCCCGGAGGCGTTCGTAGCTGGTCTCCGGAATCCGGCTGGCGTCGGTCAGGTAGGCAAAGCGACCGATGCGGTAGCCGTACATGGGAAGCTCGCCGTGCAGGACTTCGATGGGCTCCACGCGCACGCGGCCGCCATCGCCGTAGCGACTGGTCACTTCGAAGGGGCCCTCGACGGCGTGCAGGCGCAGCCGGGGCACGCCGGGATAGGTGCCGTCGGCGAAAATGTAGGCGTACATCCGATACAGCACGCGGGCCGTGTTGGGCGGGGCGTAGCAGGGGATGGCGCGATCGTTCTCGAAGAAGAACGGCCGCAGGTCGTCGATGCCGGCCACGTGGTCGAAGTGGTGGTGTGTGTAGAGCACGGCGTCCAGCCGGCGGATGCCCTCGCGCAGCGCCTGCTGGCGGAAGTCCGGACCGGTATCGATCAGGATGCCCAGGCCGTTGACCTCGATGTAGCAGGCGCAGCGGGTGCGTTTGTCGCGTGGGTCGGAGGAGCGGCAGACGCGACAGGTGCACCCGATGACCGGCACGCCGGTGGACGTCCCGGTGCCCAGCAGCGTCACCCGCAGGGTGTCAGTCGAGCGCGACATCCAGCACGGCGTCCGTGGAAGGCGAAGAGCGATCCCAGGCTTCTTCGAGCGCGCGGCGGACGGCCGGTTTCAGGTAGAGCGTGTCGAGCGGCCGCGTGCGCAGCGCCTCGGCCAGCAGGGCCAGATGCACTTCGGGGGGGTGCCGCCGGTTGAGCACGACCAGCTCATCCCCCTGCTTGACGCAGTAGCCGCCCCGGAACGGTCCGGACTCCACGCGCACCTCCAGGCCGAGCTGGCGGGCGACGGCGATCAGCTCGTCCACCAGTCGGCGCGTGGCAGCGTGCCTGTTGTCCCGGCTTCGGGCCATCGCTTTCAGGCAGGTATTTTTTCCGGGTGCTGTCCGTTCTGGAAGATCGTGAATCGTTCGGTCAGGTCCTCGCCGGTCGCAGGATCCTCGAAGCGGAAGCTCAGCGGCGGCTGGTTCGGGTCGGATTCCAGCCGGACGCGTACCAGGTGCTTGAGCAACCAGCGCGTCGGGTAGGTCGGCACGCGTCGCGTCAGATAGGCAGCCGTGAACGGATGCACCCGCAGCGTGACGTTCCGGCGTCCGCCCGCGTGTCGGTAAGCCTGCAGCCAGCGCTCCATGGCTTCCAGCAATGCCTCCGGGGTGGGCTGAGACGGAGCCGGCGGCAGAATTTTTTCGCGGGCGAGCCGCTCGGCCATCTTGTCGAACGTGGTGGTCAGGCTGGGCCGCAGCCGCTGGCGCGTGATCTGGACCAGGCCGAAGTCGCTCATGGGCAGAATCTTGGTCACGGCCCGGTCCTTCCTGAATTCCTTTTTGAGCTCGTCGTAGACCTTCTTTTTGTTCTTCTCGTCCTTCAGATCGATGAAGTCGATCACGATGATGCCGCCCAGATCGCGCACGCGCACCTGCTGGGCGATGACGCGGGCCGCCTCCAGGTTCACGCGCAGCGAGTTTTCCTCCTGGCTCAGGCCCCGTCCGGCACGCCCCGAGTTCACGTCGATCACGTGCATGGCCTCGGTGTGCTCGATGTAGAGGTAGCCGCCCGAGGGCAGGTCGACGCGGCTTTCGAAGGCCTGGGCCACCTGCTCGGCGATCCCTGTGGCCTTGAAGATGTGTTCTTTGCCCCGGTAGAGCTGCACCACCTCCACCTTGTGCGGGGCCACCGCCTGCACGTAGCTCCGGATGTTGCGATGCAGGCGGGGGTTGTCCACCAGAATGCGCGTGCAGTCCTCCGAGAACAGATCCCGGATGACCGACGAGACCATGTTCACGTCCTCATGGAGCAGGACGGGCGGTTTGGGATGCTCGGCCAGTTTCTTTTCGATGCGCTCCCACTTTTCCAGGAGCAGGCGCAGGTCGGTGTCGAGCGCCTTGGCGGTCTGGCCTTCGGCCACCGTGCGCACGATCACCCCGAAGCCTTCGGGAAGCAGACTCCGGGCCAGCGCCCGCAGCCGCCGCCGTTCCTTGTAGGAGGTGATTTTCTTGGAGACGGCCACGTAGTTGGCAAACGGCACCAGCACCAGAAAACGCCCGGCCAGCGAGATGTCGGTCGAGACCCGGCTCCCTTTGGACGAAATCGGCTCTTTGATGATCTTGACGAGGAGCGGCTGGTCGCGCTTCAGCAGCGTCTCGGGCGAAACGTCGGCGTGCGGTGTCGCCTCGGCCTCGGTGGTCGTCGTTTCGGCCGCGGTCTTGCGTTGCAGTCGGCGCTGCGCCGAGCGCCGTCGCCCGCGCAGGCGCGCGTCCAGACGCCGTCGCCGCGAGGACGCGGCCGCTTCCGTCGTTTCGTCTTCGCCGGACGCCTCGGACTTATCGGCGCGATGCGGCCGTGGGTGTCGGCGTCGGGCCAGACTCTGGTGATGCTGTTCGATCTCGGCCGCCAGCTTGCGAACGCTCGGCTGCGGATCGGCCAGAAACTTCAACTGCAGGGGCAGGCTCGGCGCAATGTCCGAAAAGTGCAGGAAGGCGTCCTGCTGCTGGCCGATGTCCACAAAGGCGGCCTGAATGCTGGGCATGACGCGGCAGACCCGGGCCAGGTAAATGTTGCCGATGGTCCGTTCGTGCTCGGGATCCTCGATGTAGAACTCGGCCAGGGTCCCGTCCTCGACGATGGCAATGCGCGTCTGATCCTTCTCGGCGTTGATGATAATCTCTTTGGCCATACAACTCCTCTTTCCATGGGCCCCGAACCGGGCGCGGCCGGAAACGAGCGCGCAGAGAGGCAAAACCGTCGGCAGGCAGCGACGGCGAGAATGGCGGCAGGAGAAAGCTCGGCAGGAAAACTCGCGGTTTCCAGAGCACCCGCCGGTTCGAGGCGGTTATCGCGGTTGACGGATACAGGACAAAACAGGGGCGCTGCACCGCCGGTAGGTGCAGTAGGGGAGCAAACACTATGCGCAGCAAACGTAAAAACATGCGGTGGCTGGCAACCCCACAAAAACAATGCGGCAGGTGGCCACGCTTTCGGACCGGCAGAGCGGCTGGCAAAAGCGGGGCCTTTGCCGGTAGTGTCCGGGATGCGTTTTGATCCCGGTATGGGAATAAATCGCCCGTGTGGATAAAATGATCCCCTCGCTTCCGGTAGGGCTTTAACGTAAATTCGCAAGAAGCGAAGCGCTGACCTGATTATTTTCTCTCTGCTTTCTTAAAATTAAGGTGAGGGGCTCACAGAGCGATCCCGGAGCTGAAACGCAAACCTTCGAAACGATCATGGCGGTTGAAACCGTTGAGCCGGAGGTCCAGCGCGTTCGGCGGCTGCAGCGCTACCGCATCCGCACGGGCATGCTGGCCTGGCTGCTGCATCGCCTGACGGGCATCGGGCTGGTCGTCTATCTGATTCTGCACGTGTGGGGGTTGCGGGCGCTTACCAATCGGGAAGCGTTCAACGAACTGATTGCCTCCTACCACGCGCCGATTTTCAAGATCGGTGAGTTTCTGCTGCTGGCGGCCGTGGCCTACCACGCGCTGAACGGCCTGCGGATCGTGCTGATCGATTTTCTGGGCTGGCATCCGCATTCCAAGAAGTTGTTCTGGACGCTGGCCGTCGTCTGTCTGTTGATCATCGGCGTGGGCGGATATCCCTCGCTCTATGCCGTGATCACGTACCTGACGGGTTCCTGACACCAAAACGCAGCGGGGATCATGGCTATCCAGTACGGCAAGACGTCCCGATCCTATGCGACGAACTGGTTTCTGCACCGGATTACCGGGACGTTTCTGGTGTTTCTGCTGATCACGCATTTCTGGGTGCAGCACTACGATGCGCAGACGGCCAGCGTGGCGGCCCAGGTGCTCTCGAGCGAACAGATCGAGGCCGGTGCGCTGCCCGACTATCCGGAGGCGGCCAAAGAGGCGGTGCAGGCCCGCTACGGCCCCGACGCCGAGGTCACGCCCTACGACGTGGTGATGCTCCGGCTGGCCGATCCGGTCTATGCCGTGCTCTGGAAGGGATTCAACATCCTGTTTCTGATTTTCGCGCTGCATCACGGATTCTACGGGCTCAACAACATCCTGACCGACTACATCCGCAATCCGATCGGGCGCGTGCTGGCCCAGACGCTTTCCTGGACGCTGGCGCTGGCGCTGCTCATTGTGGGGCTGTACTCCATCATCGTAGCCGGTTGGGGTTACATGCCTGCATCGTGAAGGCCAACGGGGTTCTGACTGCTAACCGAAAACAGCCATGATTTTCTCACACGACGTCGTCATCGTAGGAGCCGGTGGTTCGGGCCTGATGGCGGCGCTTTATGCCAAAGAGGGGGGCGCGGACGTTGCGGTGATCTCGAAATTGCATCCGCTGCGCTCGCATACCGGTGCCGCACAGGGAGGCATCGGCGCGGCGCTGGGGAACGAAGAGGAAGACCACTGGCTCTGGCACGCCTTCGACACGGTCAAGGGGAGCGACTACCTGGGCGACCAGGACGCCATCGAGATCATGTGCCAGGACGCACCCCGGACCATCATCGAGCTGGAGCACTACGGCGTGCCCTTCAGCCGCAACAAGGAGGGGAAGATCGCGCAGCGGCGCTTCGGCGGCCACACGCGCAACTTCGGCGAGGCGCCGGTGCGGCGCACCTGCCACGCCGCCGACCGGACCGGCCACGCCATCCTGCACACGCTCTACGATCAGTGCGTCAAAAACCAGGTCCGCTTCTACGACGAGTTTCAGGCGCTGGACCTGATCATGACGCCCGACGGGGCCTGCTGCGGGGTGGTGGCCTACGAGCTGCTGACGGGCGAGATTCACATCTTCCATGCGAAGATGGTCTGCCTGGCCACGGGCGGCTACGGGCGCGTCTACAAGACGACCTCGAACGCCCACGCCAGCACGGGCGACGGGATGGCCATCGTGCTGCGCAGCGGCCTGCCGCTCGAAGACATGGAGTTCGTCCAGTTCCACCCCACGGGCCTGTACCGGCTGGGCATTCTGGTGACCGAAGGAGCCCGCGGCGAGGGCGGCATTCTACTCAACGATAAGGGCGAGCGCTTCATGGAGCGCTACGCGCCCACCGTGAAGGATCTGGCGCCGCGCGACCTGGTTTCGCGGGCCATCTACCGGGAAATCCGTGAGGGCCGCGGCATCAACGGCAAGGACTACGTCTATCTGGACCTGCGGCACGTCGGTCGCGAGGTCATCGAGACGAAGCTCCCCGAGATCGCCACGTTCAGCCGCACCTATCTGGGCATCGATCCGGTGAAGGAGCCGATCCCGGTGGCGCCCACCTGCCACTATGCGATGGGCGGCATTCCCACCAACTACGACGGGCAGGTGGAGCGGGCCGGTCGCGGTAGCATCGTGCCCGGCCTCTATGCCGTGGGCGAGTGCGCCTGCGTGTCGGTGCACGGGGCCAACCGGCTGGGCTCCAACTCGCTCGTCGACCTGGTCGTCTTCGGGCGCCGGGCCGGCATCCACATGGCCGAGACGCTGCGCAAGGAAGGGCGCAGAAAAGAACCGCTGCCGGAAAATCCGGACCGGCGCGTCCGCGAAATGCTGGAGGACATTCTGAGCCGGACGCAGGGCGAGCCGGTGGCGGTCGTGCGCGCGGACCTGCAGCAGACCATGATGGACAACGTCTCCGTTTTCCGCACCGAGGAAACGCTGAACACGGCGCTCGAAGACCTCAAGCAGATCCGGGAGCGGGCCAAGCGTGTGGTGATCCGGGACAAGAGCAAACGCTTCAACACGGAGTTGATGGACGCGGTCGAGCTGGGCTTTCTGGTCGATCTGGCCGAAGTGATCGCACGCTCGGCCCTGAACCGGACCGAAAGCCGTGGGGCGCACTCCCGCGAGGACTATCCGAAGCGCGACGACGAGAACTGGCTCAAGCACACGCTCATTTACCGCGAAGGGGAAGGCGCATACCGGTTCGACTACAAACCGGTAACGATCACCCGATTCCAGCCGCAAGAACGGAAGTACTGAGCACCCTGCCCGCTTCGCTCAGGGTTGCCCAACCGACGAGACCGTAACCATGAAAGTCAAGGTCAAGATCAAGCGGTTCAATCCGGAGACCGACGCCGAGCCGCACTGGGAGACCTACGAGGTCGATGTGGACCCGATGGACAGCGCGCTGTCGGTGTTGCTGCATATCAAGTGGCATATCGACGGCTCGCTGACCTTCCGCAAGAGCTGCGGCCACGGAGTCTGCGGCTCGGATGCCATGAAGATCAACGGCGAAAACCGCCTGGCCTGCTCGGTGCTGGTCAAGGATCTGGTGAAGGGAGAGGGCGACACGATCACGTTCGAGCCGCTGCCCACGGCGCCGGTGGTCAAGGACCTGGTCATCGATCAGAGCCGCTTCTTTGAAAAATACCGGGCCGTCAAGCCCTGGTTGATCACGCGCACGCCACCGCCCGAACGGGAGCGGCTCCAGAGTCCGGAGGAATTCGCGCTGATCGACGACGCCACCAAGTGCATCATGTGCGGGGCCTGCACGCATGCCTGTCCCAGCACGTGGGCCGATCCGGACTATCTGGGGCCGGCCGCCCTGCTCAAAGCCTATCGCTACACGTTCGACTCGCGCGACGAAGGGGCCGAAGAGCGGCTGCCGGTGGTCGATTCGCGCGAGGGACTCTGGAAGTGCTATACGATCTTCAACTGCAACGAAGCCTGCCCCAAGGAGATCGACATTTCCCGCTGGCTCTCGGCGCTGAAGCGGCGGGCCGTGATGGAAGTGGCGGCGCGGTAATTACCGGGGCCGACGCCGGTGGCGAAGCCAGTCGCCGGACGGGATCGGCTGCGCCTGCGATAGGTCGCCGTTGTACAGATAGATCCAGGCCGCCAGCCTCCGGCCATCGGGGAGCAGTACGGTGTCCATGACGCGTCGGTATTCGCTGGCTTCCGGACGTTGCGGGTCGCAGCCTTCGTAGGCGTCCAGATAGGTGAAGATGCGAGCGGCGTCGTCGCGTCGAAGGGCGTACAGTTCGCCGTGGACGAAGTGATCGGGATCCGGTACGGCACCGGGATAGGCACCGAGATCATACAACCGTCCCCGGTAGCGGGCCGGTCCCAGTGGATGCACCGCGTGGTGCAGCGTGGCCGGAAGAAACCGCTGGATCTGCCCGCGCAGCGTACCGTAGACGAAAAGCAGCGTAACCGGCGTGCAGGCCGGCGGATGCCACGTGCGGCTCATAGTGCCGCAGCAGGCGCTTCTTCCAGGTGCAGTCGGGCAAAGTTGAACGGCGGCGAAGGCCCTTCGAGTTGCAGCCGAATGCCCAGCGTCTGATAGGCCCGTTGCAGGGAAGCCACCCGATTCCGGAAAGCGTCGGCCTGGTCGGTAGCGACCAGGTAGGCCGCGCGAAGCACCGGGCGCTGTCGGACGTCGAGCTGGTGGATTTCGCTGCGGTCGGCCAGCGTCGAGAGCGTCTGGTGGCAGTGCTCGGCTGCCATCTGGAGCAGCCGGTCGGCTTCGGCCTCGAGCGAGGGATCGTCGGGCTGCGTCTCGTGCACCAGCGCGATCGCTTCTTTCAGCCGGGCCCGGTCGGCACCGAGTCGGAGCGTCCATTCCTGGCGGCCGTGCAGCAGCGCCAGCGTGGCGCAGAAATCCTCGTAATTGGCTTCGAGCAGCGCTTCTACGTGTGCTTTTTCCGGACAGATCGTGCCAAAGCGAAGCGGCAGCAGCGGACCCTCCAGCTGGAGGGCGGCCAGCAACCGATGATGCGCGCGGAGCTGTTCATGCACCCATGCCGTGTCCTGCAGCCGCCGCCGGAGGACGTCCAGCCCGTATTCGCAGGCCGGGACGCGGCGAATCAGCGCCTGCAGGTTACGGAACGGAATGACTTCCAGCGGCTCCGGTCCCTGCACCGAAAGGCCCGCCCAGGTGATGCCGTAAACGTAGTAGACCTGCGCTTCCGGCGCCGGGGTGGGCTCCAGATGCCAGGCGATCTGCTCCAGGATGGCCTCCAGCCACCACTGCTTGAGCAGCGCTCGCGCCTGCGCCAGTGCCTCCTGTCGGGAAGCCTCGGTCAGTTGAAGAATTTCTTCCTCGGGGAAGCACCAGCGCAGCGCGGGTTTTTCAGGATTCGTCCCCATAGTCCGATGCTCCCGGGCCTGATCTGCCGGCACGCTTCAGCCATTCTTCGTTGGCGCTGAGCTGCTGGCGGAGGTTTTCGATCTCGCGCAGGATCTTGCGGGCTCCGTCGATCTCGGCGCCGTTCTGCTCGGCCGCTTCCACGGTGGCCGGTTCAGGGCCGGGCAGCGATGTTTTTTTTTCCGGCGCGGGAGGCGTTTCCGGGCGACTGACCAGCGTCACCCAGGGGGTTTCAAAAGGAGAGCGCTGCGCCGGTTCAGACTGCCGGGGTGAGGAGGTCGGTGTGGCGGAGGAAGCCGGTTGGGCTGCTGCGGACCGGGCCTGCAGGCGGGCCGACTGTTCCAGGATGGCCGCCAGCATCTGCTCCTTGATGATGGCGCGCGCTTCGGCCAGGGCCTCGGCCTTCGCCTCCTCGATCAGGTGCTGAATCTCTTCGCTCGAAAGCTCCAGAAACCTGGCCCGGAATTGTTCGATCAGCCTGCGAATCTGCTCGTCGTGCATGGTGCGCTCTCCGGATGGATGGGAGATTCGGTCCGTAGTTTTACCTACAAGCGCCGTGCCTGCATAGACGAACGATAGCCCGAAAGGGGAGTTTCGGGCTACGGAGGAAAAGCTTGCCGATCTGCAGGTAAAGAAAGCCTTTCAGGAGAAAATTTTCAGGCGCTGGCCCGGATAGATTCGGCTGGAACGCAGCCCATTCCAGCGCTGGATGTCGCGTACCGAGACGCCGAAGCGCTTGGCGATTTCGCTGAGCGTGTCGCCGGGCCGCACATGGTAGATGGTGTAACCCTGCGTGTCTCCGGCTTCCGGATAGATGGTCAGGCGCTGGCCGATCTGGATGGTATTGTCGTCAAGGTTATTCCAGCGTTTGATAGCGGTCACGGAGACGCCAAAGCGCTGGGCGATTTCGCTGAGCGTGTCGCCCCGGCGTACGGTGTACACCACGCGCTCAGGGGTTACCGGCTCGGAGAGATAGAGGACCAGCTCCTGGCCGACGCGGATGGTGTTGCCGGAAAGGTTGTTCCAGCGTTTGAGGTCGGCCACCGAGACCCCGTACTTCTGGGCGATTTCGCTGAGGGCGTCCCCGCGACGGACGGTGTACACCACGCGGGTGGGTGCTTCAGGCGTTCGGGCTTCGGAGGTCGCCGCTGTCGCTTCACGGGAGGGCTCGTTGCGTTCCGAGGACGCCGCCAGCGCGGTGGGTTGTGCCGTGGTAGCGGGCGCCGTTGTCTGAAGGGGTTGCGTCGTGTAGAGCGGGCGGACGGCCCGGCTACCGTACTGCACGCTGACGGGTTTCGCCTCGGCCAGTTGCAGGGCGTTCGTACTTTCGTAGTGAGGGACCGGCACGATCAAACGCTGGCCCGGACGAATCACCGTGCTGCGCAGCCCGTTGGCCCGCATCAGGGCCGAGACGCTCACGCCGAAGCGGCGGGCAATGATGCTGAGCGCGTCGCCCCGGTGCACCGTGTAGGTCGTGACCGGTCGCTTACGATCTTCCGGTAATCGGGCGTAGGCCTCCGCGAAGCGTGCGTAGCTGCCCAGCGGCAGGCGGATGAAGTAGGGACCCCGGCTGGGCGGCAGCGTGTTCTGGCGCAGCTCGGGGTTCAACGCGCGCAACGTGGCCACGTCGGTGCCGGCCATGTGCGCGATCTCTTCCAGCGAAAGCATGCCCTGCACGGGCACGTAGTCGTATTCGTAGCGCGGGCCCGGCTCGACCGTCAGGTTCAGGGCGGCAGGATTGGAGGCCACCAGCGCCGCCGCAATGAACATGGGTACGTAGTTGCGGGTCTCGCGCGGCAGGTACGGGTAGATATCCCAGAAGGTGAGCTGGCCTGTGCCGTGGCGCACCCCGGCCTGATTGAGGGCCCGTTTGACCCGACCGGCCCCGGCATTGTAGGCGGCCAGCGCCAGATGCCAGTCGCCGAACATGGCGTACAGGTCCTTCAGGTGACGGGCGGCCGCCCGCGTGGATTTTTCCGGATCCCGTCGCTCATCCACCCAGGGCGTAATGTTCAGGTTGTACAGACGGGCCGTTCCGGCCATGAACTGCCACATGCCCACGGCACCGGCCCGGCTCCGGGCATAGGGATTCAGGCCGCTTTCGATCATGGCCAGGTACTTCAGTTCGTCCGGCACACCCTCTTCCTCGAAGATCTGCTCGATCATCGGGAAGTAGGTTTCGGCCCGGCTGAGCCAGCGCAACAGGTGCTTTTCCGGCTCGCGCAGCAGATAATCCATGCTGGCTTTGACGAGCCGGTTCATGGTGAGCGGAACCGAGCTGGCAGGGACCGTGAGGTTCGGGGTGAAAACGTCTTCCAGCAGCGGCTCGCGCACGGCCTCCATGGCCGCGAACATGGCCTCGCGGAAGGCGAAGATGTCGCCGTAGCTCAGCGTCAGCGTGTCCGGCGGCGTGCCGTAGAGCTGCTCGTATTCGACAAGAAGCGAGCGGTACAGTTCACGAAACCGAACATCCGCCTCGATGCCGGGCTGACGACTCAGCGCGGCCAGGGCTTCCAGCGCTTCGTCCAGAAGCTGGGCGGCCTGATCCAGATCGCCGTCCGCTTCCGCCTTGAGAATACGCGCCTGTTGATCGTAAAGGCGGGCCAGGTATTCGAGGAGTTCCGCTTCGCTCAGGCTGTCGGACGGCGGGAGCAGTCCGGCCAGCCCGGCGCCGAGCAGCCGCACCCGGCGGGCAAAGGGAATTTCTTCGGAAGGATACGCCTGAAGGCGTTCCAGCGGAAGCGTCGGAGCGATCCAGCTCGTATCCTGCGCCTGTACTGCGCCGACCAGACTCCACGCAATCAGCAGCAAGAATAGCCCTCGTAACACAGCCGCCCTCATTTTTGTCCGTTCACGTATCACTTCAACACGTTGCCCAACGATACACACAGACCCGTGTTTATTGCAAGGGGGACGCCTGATTTTTACGGTATCGGCGTTCGACGGCGTCGGTAAAGGCGACGGCCGGTTCGCTGTAAATGTTCACCTGATAGCGGCGGAAGACCTCGCGGGCGATAAGTTGCGAGGCCTCGGCCCAGGTGGGCGTGTCGCGCAACAGGCGCAGCACGCGGAGGTAAGCGGAGCGGTCTCCATTGAACAGGTGCGTGATGAACAGCTCCCGGTTGCGCAGACCCGGCTCGCCCAGCACCTCGCGTTCCAGCTCCGCGGTGGGCGGTTCCGGCATCTGCTCGGCCGGGAGTTGCTGGTAGAACTGCATCCAGCGGGGCAGCGCGGCCGCCTCGGTGGTGGACCGGGGGTCGCCCGCATTGGCCTGCTGCAACTGGAAGCGGCGCCAGAGCGGCAGAGCTTCCGCTTTTTCTTCGGCGACAGAGGTGGTACCCGGAGCCGATGGCTCCTTGCCGGCCAGCAAGCGCGCGAGCGCCTCGGCCGTGAGCAAGGCGGTGCCTTCGGCCTGCAGGCGCTGCACCAGGTGCGACTGCTGTTTTTCCGTAAAAAATGCGATCAGGAGCGAAGCGGGCAACACGACGGGACGCTCCGGCAGCAGGGCCGCCAGCTCGTAGAGTGGGCGCAGCAGGCGCACCCACGCTTCGGCGTCGAAGTCGGCCGTCAGCTCGCGATCGACGCGCACGAGCAGGCTCTCGAAGCGCTCGCGTTCCAGATGGGCTACCTGTTTTTCCTCGACGTAGAAGGCGACAGCCTCCCGAAAGTAGGCATAGGGCTGAAACCAGTGCATGCGGCGCAATACTTCGTCGGCCGGGACCGCATCGGCCTCGGCAAAGATATGGGCCGTGAGCGTACGGATGGGCTGGATCAGATAGCCGGTCAGCGCCTGAAGGCTTTCGCCGAGCAATTCGGGCCAGACCGTCGCGGGAATGCGCACGTGCGAGCGCAGCCGGTTGCGAAGCTGCTGATAGGCTTCCCGGACGTCCGGCGCTTCGGTTTCGAACCAGGTGTCGTCGAGGGCCGGCAGCATGGCCTCGGCCCGGGCGATCGCCTGGTGCTGGAGGTGGTGCACCAATGCGTCGGGCAGGCCCAGCCGGCGAAGCTCCTGAATCGAATAGGCACGCGTAGGCGGAAACGAGGCCTGAAGCTGGCGATACAGCAGCCGGACGAATTCGGTCATGGCGCGACGGCCCGGTTCGTGGACGGGTTCGCGCCTTATAAAGCCGCCTGTAGACTGAGTTCCAGCGACAGGTCGAGTGCCTGCACAGAGTGGGTCAGGGCGCCGCAGGAGATGGCCTCGACGCCGGTGGCGGCAATCGCTTCGGCGGTTTCGAGCGTGATGTTGCCGGAAGCTTCCGTGTGGAAGCGGCCACCGATGCGCCGGACGGCCTCGCGCAGCGGTTCCACGTCGAGCGTGCCGTCGGGCAGGCGCCGGGCGAAGTTGTCCAGCAGGATCCAGTCGACGCCACCCGTAGCGAGAATGGCATCGACGTCTTCCAGCGATTGCGCTTCGATCTCAATGGGAATGTCGAGCCGGTGCTGCTCGCGATAGCGTCGGGCGGCTTCGATGGCTTCGCGAATGCCGCCGGCCGCCACGATGTGGTTGTCTTTGATCAGGATCATGTCGTAGAGGCCCAGGCGGTGGTTGGTGCCGCCGCCCAGGCGCACGGCCCATTTGTCCAGCAGCCGGAGTCCCGGGGCGGTCTTGCGGGTATCGAGCACTTTGGTGCCGTAAGGCCGTACGCGCTCGACCAGGCGGCGGGTGGCCGTGGCGATGCCGCTCATGCGCTGCAGCAGATTCAGCGCCAGGCGTTCAGCCATGAGCAGGCTGCGGGCGCGGCCTTCCACCGTGCCGAAGAGGGTGCCGGCCGTTACGCGCGAGCCGTCCGCCTGTTGCCAGCAGACGCGCACGTCGGGGTCGACGAGCTGGAAGACGCGTGCGGCCACCTGGAGGCCGGCCACGACGCCGTTTGCTTTCGCCAGGAAGAGTCCGCGGGCCTGTTGGTCGGGCGGCACGGTGGCCTCGGTGGTGACGTCGCCCGGACCGATGTCTTCGGCCAGCCACTGCCGGAGCATACGATCCAGCGTGGCTTTGTCGAGGTAAGGGGGCCAGTCGGTCGAAGTGATCGGGGCGGCGGACATAAGGCGTCAGCGCTGGCCGTCGGGCGAGAGCGAGGGTTCCAGGGCTTTCTGCAGCACGTCCAGCAGGGCCTGCGGGGCCCGGACGGGACGGTTGCGGGCGCGATCGACAAAGCAGAGCGTCACGTGTCCGGTCGCCAGCAGCTCCTGCGTTTCGTGGCGACGCACCTCGTAGTCGAGGTGGAGCCGGGCGCAGGGCAGCTCACGGATCATGGTGATCACGTCCAGCAACTCGTCGTAGTAGGCCGGTCGGTGGAAGCGCAGGCTCAGGTCCACCACGGGCATGATGATGCCGGAGGCCTCGAGTTCGCGGTAGGGCAGTCCCAGATCGCGCAGCGCTTCGGTGCGGGCCGCTTCCAGATAGTCCACGTAGTGGGCGTGATAGACCATGCCCATCGGATCGCATTCCCGATAGCGCACCCGGTGCTGGTAGACGTGTCGAATCATGCGGCTCCGGTTTCGGTCGAGGGCGTGGCCTGGGGTTCTTCGCGATAGACGCCCATGCGGGCGAATTTTTCGATGCGGGTGTCGATCAGTGTGCGGGGCTCGATGTCTTCCAGTTCCTGCAGCGCCCGGGCGATGGCGGTGCCGACGGCCTGGAAGGTAGCTTCAGGATCGCGATGCGCGCCACCGATGGGTTCGGGGATGATCTCGTCGATGACGCCGAGCTGGAGCAGGTCGGCTGCGGTGAGTTTCAGCGCACGTGCGGCTTCTTCCTTGTAGTCCCAGGAGCGCCAGAGGATCTGCGAGCAGCTTTCCGGGGCGATGACCGAGTACCAGGCGTTTTCCAGCATCAGGATGCGGTCGCCCACGCCGATGCCCAGTGCGCCGCCCGAGGCCCCTTCGCCGATCACCACGACCACGATGGGCACGGGCAGGCGCGCCATTTCGAACAGGTTGCGGGCAATCGCTTCGGCCTGGCCGTGTTCTTCGGCTTCGATACCCGGATAGGCGCCCGGCGTGTCGAGCATCGTTACGACGGGCTTGCCGAACTTGGCCGCCAGCTTCATCAGCCGGAGCGCCTTGCGATAGCCTTCGGGGTTGGGCATCCCGAAGCGGCGGTATTTCCGGCTTTTCGTGTCGCGTCCTTTCTGGTGGCCCACGAACAGCACGGTGCGGTCGCGATAGCCGAAGCGGCTGCCCTGAAACGTGGCAAAGCCGCCCACGATGGCCGGATCGTCCCCGGCACAGCGGTCGCCATGCAGCTCAACGAAGCCTTCCGAGAGCGCCTCAATATAATCGAGCGTGTAAGGGCGGTCGGGATGGCGGGCGATCTGCACCCGTTGCCAGCGCGTCAGGTTGCGGTAGACCGATTCACGCAGGGCCGCCACCCGGGCTTCAAGGGCCGATATTTCGGCAGAAAGATCCACCTCGGGATTTTCGGCCATCAGGGCGCGCATCTCGTCGAGCTTCTCCTCAAGCTCGGCGATAGGTTTTTCAAAATCAAGCAGGTATTGCGAGGATTTTCGAGCCATAGGCCTGTTCAGGTTGTCTGCAGGAGCCGACGGATGGCCTGCAGGAGCAGGCGCAGTTCCAGCCAGGCGGTTCGCTGTTGCATATAATAAGCATAAAGCTGGCGAATATCTTCCGGCGTGCGTGGTGGGGTGGGGCGGGCTTCGCTGACGGCAAACAGGCCGGGCCGGATACCCCAGGCCGCGGGCAGCAGCGCGCATTCGTCCGGGTGGCAGCCGACGAGCGCACGGCGTCCGCGTAGCACGTCGGGCAGGCCGTCGAGGCGCCGGGCCAGCTGCGCCAGTCCGGGCTGCCCGCTCAGACGGGCCATGCCCTTCAGCAACGGCCGCAGGAACAGCCCCACCAGGGCCAGCCCGCACTCCAACGCGCGGCGCAGGGGGAGGCTCCGCAGCGTGGGCAGGGCGGTCTCGGCGTCGACCAGCGAGGGCGGCTCGAGCGTTTCGATGTGCGCCTTGCCGATCACGTGGGGGCGCCCTTCGGGCAGGATCTTGAACTGCACGGGCAGATCGCGCAGCTGCTGGATGAGCTGCAGCACGGTGGTGTGCGAAAGCCCGGCCGTGGCGAAGATCACGGCATCCACCTGGCGCAGCCGCACCAGGTCGCGCAGGTGGTGCAGGGCGCCCAGGCGTGGAGGTGTGTCCCGGTCCGTACCGTCCGGCTCCAGCGATACATATCCGATGAGCTGAAAGGAAGGCCAGGGGGCCGCCTCAAGTAGCTGGTGCAGGCGCCGGGCTTCGTCGGCGGGGCCCACCAGCAGCGCCCGCTGCAGCCGGGCGGCATGGCGCCGACGCCACGCCAGCCGCCAGCCCATCAGCGCGGCCAGCGCGAACGGGGCGCTCAGCAGCACCACCATCCGGGAAAATGCGATGTCGGGTACCAGAAACGACAGCGTGCCCATGAAGAGCAGGGCGATCAGCGTGCCGTAGAAGACCGGACGCAATTGCCAGGCGCGGCTGCGCCGGTAGCCGCCCATCAGCGCAATGCCGGCCACCGTGCCCAGCGCATAGGCCGGCACTACGGTGAGCAGAAAGAGCGTGGCCAGGGGGCGTCCGGCCGCCAGCGAGCGCAGCCATCCGCCCAGCGTGACGATCAAAGCGGTCAGCAGGCCGTCGATCACCGAGGGAGCCAGCCAGCGCATGCCCCGGTGCAGTGCCGAAAGTCCGGCCCGCAGGGCAATACCGATCCGCAGCAGCGCCAGAAAGGTCGGCGAATACCGATCGCGGAAATGCTTTTCGACGAAGCGCAGCATCGCCCCGTAGAACAGGCGCACGTAGCGCAGCTCGCCTTTTTTGGTGCTTTCGCCCTTGTAGTGGATGATCTGGGTGCGGGGCGTATAGACGATCTTCCAGCCGGCCTGCTGAATGCGGTAGCACCAGTCCAGATCTTCGCCATACATGAAGAAGTTTTCGTCGAGCAGGCCCGCGCCGCCGTCCGGCTCCAGGCCGTCGGGCAGCAGGTGCGCGGTGGGGCCGAGGCCTTCCCGGCAGAGGCGTTCGTAGGCCGTGCGCGAAAAATACAGGGCGGCGTGCCGGACGAACATGCAGGAGCCGCTGAGCGCGTCGACTTCGGTTTCGACGTCGGGCGACAGATAGGTCAGGTTGTAGCGGCCGAAACGGCGGCTGTGCGGAAAAAGTCGGCTGAGCCCCACCATGCGGTAGAAGGCGACGGCCGGCGTGGGAAAGGCCCGGCGACTTTCCGGTGCGAAGGAGCCGTCCGGGTTGAGAATCTTGCAGCCGGCCGCCCCCACCTCGGGATGCGCGTCCAGAAAATCCACCATCGCGCGCAGCGTATCTTCCTGCACGATGGTGTCCGGGTTGAGCAGCAGCAGGTAGCGACCGCGTGCCCGGCGGATTGCCTGATTGTTGGCACGGCTGAATCCGACGTTTTCGGTGTTGGCGATGAGGTGTACCCGGGGAAAGTGGGTACGCACCATCTCGACGGAGCCGTCCACCGAGTTGTTGTCCACCACGAAGACTTCCAGCGCGAGACCGTCCGCGGCCCGAAAGACCGAGCGCAGCGCCTGTTCGAGCAGGTCGCGCACGTTGTAGTTGACGATGATGACCGACAGGTCGCAGGGCTCCGGCGTGACCGGGTCGGCAGGGGCGGATATGGACGACGCGCACGACATAGATTCGGGGCGGCAGATCGCTACGGCACGGCCGGGTTCAAAGATAACACGAAAGCCTCAGGCCTTCGGCCCAAGGGTTTGCAAAAAAGAAAGCGGCGGCATACTTTATGCCCGGCCCTGCCGACCCGTGAGATGCAGATGGATTGCGGAAGCTCTGTCAACGATTCCCGAAAATCCTGCAAGGAATCTTCGGGGTGGTTGATTTTTTCGTGCTAAGTCCAGTAGTGTTAGGGCTGTTTTTGCAAAGAAATGCTTTTTATCCGAATTTCGCATGAAAGGGCTCCCGCCTTTTGCGGGAAACTGTAGATTCCTGCCTTATCCGAGAGTGTAGCCTGAGGCCTGGAACGTTATGCCGCAGATTTTTTCCAGAAAGACCAACCGGTTGCCGGCGCTTTCGCTGGCGGGCTCCGTCTTCGGGGGCGTGCTGGCCGTTTTTCTGGTCTGGTACTACTTTTCGCCCGAGTTTTACGAGGTGGGCTATGCGCCGGAGCAGCCGGTCCCCTACAGCCACCGCATTCACGTGGGCAAGCTGGGGCTGGACTGTCGCTACTGCCACAACTGGGTGGAGGTCTCCGACAAGGCCAACATTCCGCCCACGCAGACCTGCATCAACTGTCACAGCCAGATTCTGACCGATTCGCCCCGGCTGCAGGCCGTGCGCGATAGCTGGGAGACGGATCGGTCCATCGAGTGGGTGAAGGTGCATCACCTGCCCGACTACGCGCATTTCAGCCACGCCTCGCACGTGAACAACGGCGTGGGGTGCGAGACCTGCCACGGCCGGATCGATCAGATGGACGTGGTGCGTCTGGTCGAGCCGCTCTCGATGGGCTGGTGTCTGGAGTGTCATCGCCAGCCGGAGCTGTACCTGCGGCCGCAGAGCGAGATCACCACGATGGGGTATCAGCCGCCGGCCGATTACATCGAGCGCAACCTGGAGCGCATCCGGAAAGAAGGGATCCGTCCTCCCACGAACTGCTCGGCCTGCCACTATTGAGCCGGGCTTTCTTGTTTTCTGTGAAGGAATCTTGCGTTTGTCGGTGGAGAGCGTCCTATGATTGAACTGCCTGTGGTCAATCCTGACGGTGCCGAGACGCCCGGTTCGGGCAAGCGCCTCTGGCGCAGCACGGCCGACCTGCGCCGGGATCCGGAATGGGTGAAGCTGGCGCACGACGAGTTTATGCCCGGGGTGGCCGAGCCGCCGAGCGGCACCTCGCGGCGTCAGTTTCTGCAGATCATGGGGGCGTCGATGGCGCTGGCCGGACTGACGGCCTGCCGCCGTCCCGTCGAGAAGATCTTGCCCTACGTGCGCCAGCCCGAAGAGATCATTCCGGGCATTCCGCTCTACTACGCCACGGCCATGCCCTTCCGGGGCAGTGTGCGGCCGCTCCTGGTCGAGAGCCACGAGGGGCGTCCGACCAAGATCGAGGGCAATCCGGAGCATCCGCTCAGCCGGGGCGCGACGGGCGTCTTCGAACAGGCGTCGCTGCTGAACCTGTACGACCCCGACCGCTCGCAGCAGGTGCTCCGCAAGGGCGAGCCGGCCTCGTGGGGCGACTTCGTGCAGTTTGCCCGTTCGCTGGCCGCCGAGGCGGGCTCGAAGCGGCTGGCCGTGCTCTGCGAGCCGAGCAGTTCGCCTACGCTGGCCGCGCTGCGGCGGGAGCTGGAGCGGCGCTACGCGCAGGTGCGCTGGGTCACCTACCGTCCGGAGGGCGACGACCACGAGGCGCTGGGATTGCAGCAGGCCTTCGGCCGTCCGGTGCGGGCCCGCTACCGCTTTTCGGAGGCCCGCGTCATCGTCAGCCTGGACGCCGACTTTCTGGGACCGACCGACCGCAACTTCGTAGAAAATACGCGCGAGTTTGCCGCCAGCCGGCGCATGGAGCGGCCTGAAGATGAGATCAGCCGCCTGTACGTGATCGAAAGCACCTACACGGTCACGGGCGGCATGGCCGACCACCGGCTGCGGCTGCGGGCCGGCGACATCCCGGCCTTTGCCGCGGCGCTGGCGGCCGAGCTGGGCCTCGGCGAACTCCGCGAAGCGGGCGCCCGTTTTGCCGGGCATCCGTACGTGGTGGAGATTGCCCGCGACCTGCGGGCGGCCGGTGCGCGTGGCGTGGTGCTGGCGGGTGAAACGCAGCCGCCGGCCGTGCACGCGCTCTGCGCCGTCATCAACGACCTGCTGGGCAGTCTCGGCCGTACGGTGATCCTGCACGCGCTGGACGAGCCGGCGACGCCGCAGCATGCGGCGCTGGCCGATCTGGTGCAGGCCATGCAGGCCGGTGCGGTGGACGCGCTGCTGCTGCTGAACGTCAACCCGGTCTACGACGCCCCGGCGGCGCTGGGCTTTGCCGAGGCGCTGGCACAGGTGCCCGAGGTGATTCATCTGGGGCTGCATGTGGACGAGACGGCCCGCCGGAGCAGCTGGCACCTGCCCTCCGCGCACTACCTGGAGGCCTGGGGCGACGGGCGCGCCTACGACGGCACGCTCTCGGTCATCCAGCCGCTGATCGCCCCGCTTTACGAGGCGGCCCACTCGCCGCTGGAGGTGCTGGCCCTGCTGGCTAGCGGCGAGGAGCAGAGCGCCTACGATTTGGTGCGCAACACGTGGCGGCAGTTGCTGGCAGGCCGGGGCGCCTTCGAGCAGGCCTGGCAGCGCGTGCTGCACGACGGCTTCCTGCCGGACTCGGCCTATCCGACCGTTTCGCTGCGCCCGAGCCGTCAGGCACTGGCCGACTGGCCCCGGGCGGCGGAAGGCGGTCTGGAGGTGGTCTTCCGGCTGGATCCGACCGTGCTGGACGGCAGCTTCGCCAACAACGCCTGGGCGCAGGAGCTTCCCGATCCGATCACGAAGATCGTCTGGGATAACGTCGCGGTCCTGAGCCCGAAGACGGCCGAGGCGCTGGGTGTCAAGGCCGAATACCACAAGGGCGTTTACATTGCGGACGTGATCGAGCTGTCGCTGGACGGCCGCGCGGTGGAGCTGCCCGTCTGGGTGCTGCCCGGCCATCCGGACGACTCGATCACCGTCTATCTGGGCTACGGTCGCGAGATCACCTCGACGCGGCCCGAGCGGAAGACGCCCTTCTTCGACCTGGACGACTACACGGACATCTACGGCCACGGCGCCATTGCCACCGGCGTGGGCGTGAACGTGGCCCCGCTGCGGCGGCCCGAGAGCCCCTGGGTGGCCTATGGCGCGCAGGTGCGCAAAACGGGACGCACCTACAAGATCGTGACCACGCAGGACCACGGCTCCATGGTGGGGCGGCCGCTGGTGCGCCTGGCCACGGTGGAGGAGTTCCGGAAAAATCCGGACTTCGCGAAGGAGGCCGAGCCGCCGCTCGAAGGCCTGGAGCCGTGGGAGCAGTACCCCGCGCTCTGGGAGGAGGATCATCCGCGCAAGCAGCCCGCCTTCCAGGACAGCGATTACTATCGCAACCAGTGGGCGATGGTCATCGACCTGAACGCCTGCACGGGCTGCAATGCGTGCATCGTGGCCTGCGACAGCGAGAACAACATCCCGATGGTGGGCAAAACCGAGGTGGGCCGCGGGCGCGAAATGCACTGGCTGCGCATCGACCGCTACTTCGTGAGCGACGAGGCGCATGCCGACGATCCGCAGATCGTCGTGCAGCCGGTGCCCTGCATGCACTGCGAGAACGCGCCCTGCGAGTCGGTCTGCCCGGTGGCCGCCACGGTGCACTCGCCGGACGGGCTCAACGAAATGGTCTACAACCGCTGCATCGGTACGCGCTACTGCTCGAACAACTGCCCCTACAAGGTGCGGCGGTTCAACTGGTTCAACTGGGTCAAGACGCTGCCCATTCAGGTGCAGATGGCCCAGAACCCGGACGTGACCGTGCGCTTCCGCGGGGTGATGGAAAAGTGCACCTACTGCGTGCAGCGCATCCGCGAGGCGCAGCGGCAGGCCAATATCGAAAAGCGGCCGCTCAGGGACGGCGAGGTCAAGACGGCCTGCCAGCAGGCCTGCCCGGCCGAGGCGATCACGTTCGGCGACCTGAACGATCCAGACAGTGCTGTGGTGAAGCAGCGGCAGAATGCGCGGCGGTACGAGATGCTGGCGACGCTCAACGTCAAGCCGCGCACTTCGTACCTGGCCCGCATCACAAACCCGAATCCCCGGCTACTGGAGCAGGAACCGGTAGCCTGATCGATAGGCAAGCAGGATCGAGAACGCGATGGCGCACGCAACGAAAGACCTGTCGGCGCTGGCCCGCACCGATGAAGAGGTGCTGGTGCAGGGCGGACTGACCTTCCACGACATCACGGAGCTGGTTGCCCGGCACACCGAGAAGAAGACGCCGAAAGCCTGGTGGGCCGCCTTTTCGGTAGCCTTTCTGGGCATGCTCACGCTGGTGGCCATGCTGGCCTACCAGGTCTGGAACGGCGTGGGCGTCTGGGGCAACAACATCCCGGTCGGCTGGGGCTGGCCCATCGTCAACTTCGTCTTCTGGGTCGGTATCGGTCACGCCGGGACGCTAATCTCCGCGATTCTGTTTCTTTTCCGCCAGCGCTGGCGCACGTCCATCAACCGGGCGGCCGAGGCGATGACCATTTTCGCGGTAATCTGCGCCCTGATCTTCCCGACCTTCCACGTGGGGCGTGTCTGGGCGATTTACTGGACGCTGCCCATTCCTAACCAGATGGAAATGTGGCCGCAGTTCAAGAGTCCGCTGCTCTGGGACGTGTTTGCCGTTTCCAGCTACTTTATCGTGTCGCTGGTATTCTGGTATGTCGGGCTTATTCCGGACCTGGCCACGCTTCGGGATCGGGCGGCATTGATGGGGCGTCGCCTGCGCGCGAAAATCCTGGGCTTCTTTTCACTGGGATGGTGCGGAGCCAACCGCCACTGGCGCAACTACGAAAAGGTCTACATGCTGCTGGCCGGGCTGGCCACGCCGCTGGTGCTTTCGGTGCACTCGGTCGTGTCGTTCGACTTTGCCGTCTCGATCATTCCCGGCTGGCACACCACGATCTTCCCGCCCTACTTCGTGGCCGGCGCCATCTTCTCCGGGTTCGCCATGGTCGTAACGCTCATGGTGATCGCCCGTAAGGCCTACGGCCTGGAAAACGTGATCACCATCGACCACCTGGAGAAGATGAACATCATCATACTCGTGACGGGCACGATGGTGGGCTTTGCCTACATCACGGAGTTTTTCATCGCCTGGTACTCCGGCGTGCCCTACGAGCAGTACGCCTTCATCAACCGGGCCACGGGGCCATACGCCTGGGCCTACTGGACGATGATGTCCTGCAACCTGATCTTCCCGCAGTTCTTCTGGATCAAGAAGCTGCGGCGGAACATCCCGTTCATGTTCATCGCGTCGATCGTGGTCAACATCGGCATGTGGTTCGAGCGGTTCGTGATCACGATCACGTCGCTGCACCGGGATTATCTACCGTCGAGCTGGGATTACTTCGTGCCCACCTGGGTGGACGTGCTCACGCTGATCGGCTCGTTCGGGCTGTTCTTCACGCTGTTCCTGCTGTTTCTGCGCTTTGTGCCGATGGTGGCGATTGCCGAGGTGAAAGGCGTGCTGCCCGAAGCCGATCCGCACTTTTACGAGACGCACGGCGACGGCCACGGTCGGCCGGCCGAGGTCCAGGTAAACCGGGGACGCTCGTCCTGAGCAACGGAGAGACGCCATGCTGAAGGAATTGCTTCGCTCGCTGAAAGCTTCGATGGGCATCTACGAGGCCCGCGACGGGTCGACCTACGGCCTGCTGGCCGAGTTTTCCGATCCGGCGGCGCTGTTGCACGCGGCCCGTCAGGTGCGCAAGGCCGGCTACCGTCACTTCGACGCGCACAGCCCCTTCCCCATTCACGGGATGGACGAGGCCATGGGGCTGGGCAACTCGAAGGTGGCCTTCATCACGTTCTTTACGGGCACGATCGCCGGCTTCGCGCTGGCCTGGTGGATGCAGTGGTGGATGGGCGCCGTCGATTATCCGCTGAACATCAGCGGCAAGCCGTTCTTTGCACTGCCGCCCTCGGTGCCCGTCATCTTCGAGCTGACGATCCTGTTTTCGGCGCTGGCGGGCGTAGCCACGATGCTGGCGCTCAACGGCCTGCCGCGCCCCTACAACCCGCTCTTCTACTCGAAGAACTTCATGCGGGTGACCGACGATGGCTTTTTCCTGTTCATTGCCGCCAGCGATCCGAAGTTCGATCAGACGGCCACGCGCCAGTTGCTGGAGCAGCTGGGCGGCTACAACATCGAGGTCATCGAGGACCGGGGCGAGGAGGACGTCACGCCGGCAACGGCACCGGCCGCCGAAGCTGCCGTAACCACGAGCTGAGCCACCATGCAGAACATCACAGCAATGCCGCGCACGATCTGGACGGGACTGCTGCTCGGCCTGCTGCTGGCAGGCTGCCGGGGCATGATCTCCAGCAAACCCCCGGTGCATCCGAACCTGAACATGGACTTTCAGGAGAAATTCGAGGCGCAGGAGCTGAACCCGTTCTTCGCCGACCGCCGGGCCATGCGACCGCCGGTGCCCGGCACGGTGCCCCGGGGGCTGCTCAAAGAGGACACGCCCTTTTATTTCGGCAAGACGGCCGACGGCGCCTACGTCGAGCGCATTCCTGTGGCCGTCACGCTCGAGCTGGTGGCTCGGGGCCAAGAGCGCTACAACATCTACTGCGCCGTCTGCCACGGACAGGCGGGCGACGGCCAGGGCATCATCATGCGTGGCAACTACGGCTACACGCCGGCCCCGACGTTCCACGACGACCGGCTGCGCAACGTCGAAGACGGCTATCTTTTCGACGTGATCAGCAACGGCGTGCGCAACATGCCCGCCTACGGCCATCAGATCCCGGTGGCCGATCGCTGGGCCATCGTGGCCTACGTGCGGGCGCTGCAGCGCAGCCAGAACGCGACGGCGGCCGACGTGCCCGAGGAAGTCCGGGCCCGGCTTCAGGGAGAATAAGCGAGATCAATCATCTGGCTGAGATACGATCATGGCCGAAGTGAAAGCGAACGGTTTTCCGGGCTGGCTGCTGGATCCGTTGCGGCCCACGCGGGAAAAGGTGGAGCCGCGCTACCGGTTGCCCGAGGACGTGCGGATCTGGGCCGTACCGCTGGCCATCGGCGTCGGGCTGCTCATCGTCAGCCTGGTGGGCTGGGCCATCGATGCGCGTCAGTTCTATTTCTCCTACCTGGTGGGCTGGACCTTCTGCCTGACGCTGGCGCTGGGGAGCCTGTTTTTCGTGATGATCCAGCACCTGACGCGTGCGCAGTGGGTGGTGGCCGTGCGCCGGCTGCCCGAGGCGCTCGTCTGGACCTTCCCGGTGCTGATCGTGCTGTTCATCCCCATTCTGTTCGGGCTGCACGATCTGTATCACTGGACGCATCATGAACTCTACGATCCCGCCAGCCCCGAGTACGATCCCATCCTGGCGGGCAAGCGTGCCTACCTGAACGTACCCTTCTTCCTGGTGCGGATCGCCTTCTACTTCTTCATCTGGACGCTGCTGGCCTACAAGCTCTACACGCTCTCGGTGCGGCAGGACGTGGATCCGGATCCGTCCATCCCCGCGCAGCAGCGGAAGGTCAGTGCCTGGGGCATGCCGCTGTACGGCGTGACGGTGGCCTTCGCCAGCTACGACTTTTTGATGTCGCTCGATCCGCACTGGTACTCGACGATCTTCGGCGTGTACTTCTTCGCAGGATCGTTTTTCGTGGCGCTGGGCTTCATTACGACCTGCTACGCGATCCTGGTACGCCGGGGGGCGCTTCAGGGCATCGTGCGCGCGCCGCACTTTCAGGACCTGGGCAAGCTGATGTTCGGCTTTACGGCCTTCTGGGCCTACATCGCCTTCAGCCAGTACATGCTGATCTGGTACGGCAACCTGCCTGAAGAAACGCTCTGGTATCGGCATCGGCTGGAGCACGGCTGGGAGGTGTTGAGCCAGGTGTTGATCTGGGGGCACTTCGTGCTGCCCTTCCTGATCCTGCTTCCGTGGGCGGCCAAGCGCACGCCGGTGCTGGTGGGCACGATGGGCATCTGGTTCGCCATCATCCACTGGATCGATCTGTTCTGGGTGGCGATGCCCGTGCTGCACACTGAGCACATGACGTTCCACTGGCTGGACGTCACCTGCTGGCTGGGGCTGTTCGGGGTGGTCGTCGGCCTGTTTTTCTATCGGCTCAGCCGGCATAGCCTGGTACCGCAGAACGATCCCTACCTGGCACGCTCGTTGGCCTTGCATTAAGAACTTTTTTACAGACCCTTTGCAAAAAAGGACAACCTGCAATTTTATCAGGCGTTCGTTCTGTTGAACTGCGAAAGCCATGGCCGAACAGGAAAAAAAACAGCCCGCCGTAGCCGAAGCGGAACTGTCGGCGGTGCAGCCGGACGAGGCAAACTTTGAGGCGCCGCGTCTTTACCGGATGATCTGGATCACCGTCGTACTGCTGGCGGTGATTTCGGTCGGGCTGGTAGTGCTCACCCAGTGGCAGATGCAGCAAGATGCAGAAGTGGCGGCGGCAACGGTGCGCTATCCGTTGCGGGAAGAGACGGAGGCGCATGCGCGGCAACTGCTTGAGGGGTATGGCGTAGTGGATGCCGAACAGGGCGTCTATCGCGTGCCCATTGATCGGGCTATGGAGGAGATCGTGGAGGCCTACGGCGGAGATTCGGTCTGGACGCTTCCGCAGCCTTCGGCGGTTTCGCGGCGCATGTAACCCGACAACGATTTTGCAATGCGGTGGTGGGACAAAAGGTGGTGGTTGTTGAGCCTGGTATGCTTGCTGGCATTTCCGGCGCAGGCCCAGCGGAGCGGTCAGCAGCTGGCCATCTTTGAGGGCGTCGGGATCGAGGAAAAGCTGGGCGAGTGGATTCCGCTGGACCTGACGTTCCGGGATGAAGCGGGGCAACCGGTGACGCTCCGCACGTTCTTTGACGGTCGGCGGCCGGTGCTGCTGACGCTGGTGTATCACGACTGCCCGATGCTCTGCAACCTGGTGCTGGATGGACTGGCAAAGACGCTCCGCCAGATGTCGTGGACGCCGGGCGAGCAGTTCGAGGTACTGGCCGTCAGCTTCAACCACCGGGAGACGCCCGAGCTGGCCCGTCGGAAGAAGGCCCACTATGTGGACATGCTGGGCCGGCCGGACGCGGCGGCCGGGCTGCATTTTCTGACGGGCGATTCGACGACGATCCGGGCGCTGACCGATGCCGTCGGGTTCTCCTTCCGCTGGGTGCCCGAAAAGCAGCAGTTTGCACACCCGGCGGCGCTGATTTTCCTGAGCGGCAAAGGCAAGGTTTCGCGCTACCTTTACGGCCTGGAGCACGATCCGGGCGATGTGCGCAAGGCGCTCGTGGAAGCGTCGGAGGGAAAAGTGGGGACGGTCGTCGATCAGGTATTGCTCTACTGCTTTCAGTACGATCCGAGCGAAAATTCCTACGTAGCCAACGCATACAACATCATGCGGCTGGGTGGAGCGGTGACGGTGGTGCTGCTGGGCATCACCCTATTGCTGTTCTGGCGGCGGGAGCGGCGTCGCCAGCAGGAGACGCTCCAGACGGCCGGCTAAACCGAAGCGAAGGTTCGCAAAAGCGATGTACGGGATGATTCTGCTGCAGAATACGGCCTGGCTGCCCGAAGCGGCTTCTTCGATCGCACCGGAAGTGGACAGCCTGTTTCACTTCTGGACGCTGGTGAGCGCGATTATTTTCATCGGCGTCGTCGGCGCTATGACGTTCTTCGTGGTGCGCTATCGGCGCCGCCGGCGCGACGAAGTGCCGGAGCCGGTGCAAGAGAAGAAGGTGGTCGAACTGGCCTGGATCGTGGTCCCGACGATCCTGGTGCTGATCGTCTTTGCCTGGGGCTTCCGGGTGTACATCAAGATGTATACGGCGCCCCCGGATGCCTACGAAATCCTGGTACACGGCTATCAGTGGTACTGGGAGTTCGAATATCCGAACGGGGTCAAGACCACGAACGAACTGCACGTGCCGGCCGGCCAGCCGGTGAAGCTCCGCATGACCAGCGCCGACGTGATTCACAGCTTCTACGTGCCGGCCTTCCGGGTCAAGCAGGATGTGCTGCCCGATCGCTACTCGGCACTCTGGTTTGAAGCGACCAAACCCGGCGAGTACACGGTCTTCTGCACGGAGTACTGCGGCACGCAGCATTCGGGCATGCTGGCCAAAGTGATCGTGCATCCGCGTGAAGAGTTCGAGCAGTGGCTGGAAAGCGCCGGCATTCCCGAAGACATGCCGCTGGCCGAGCTGGGCGCCCGGCTTTATCGGGAGAAGGCCTGCTTCAGCTGCCACAGCATCGATGGGTCGCGCTCAGTGGGGCCTACTTTCAAAGGGCTTTACGGACACGAGGTAGAGCTCGAAGATGGCTCCACGGTCATTGCGGATGAGAATTATCTCCGGGAATCCATTTTGCAACCCGGAGCTAAAATTGTGAGAGGTTATCCGAACGTGATGCCGGCCAGCTACGCTTCGTTGAGCGAACGCGAAGTGGCCGCGTTGATCGAATTTATCAAGCAGCAGCAGTAACGTCGAGGAGGGTGTCATGGCTACGCAGACGGTTGCCACCGCGACGACAGGCCAGCCCGAGATCCATTATCTGAATCATGCGAAGGGCCTGAAATCCTGGCTCCTGACGCTGGACCACAAGCGGATCGGACTGCTGTATCTGATCTCGGTGGTCTTTTTCTTCATTGTCGGCGGTATTCTGGCGCTATTGATCCGGGCCGAGCTGTTCGAGCCGGGGCAGACGCTCATGACGGCCGAGACCTACAACCACATCTTCACGCTCCACGGCGCGGTCATGATCTTTCTGTTCCTGATCCCGGCCGTTCCGGCCGTGCTGGGTAACTTCGCGTTGCCCATCATGATCGGCGCCAAAGATGTGGCCTTCCCCCGGCTGAACCTGGCCAGCTGGTACATCTTCTGGCTGGGCGCGCTCACGATGCTGGTGGGCATCGTGACAAGCGGTCTGGACACGGGCTGGACGTTCTACACGCCCTACTCGACGATGACCAGCTCGGGCGTGACCTGGGTGGCTCTGGGCGTGTTTATTCTCGGCTTTTCTTCGATTCTGACCGGCCTGAACTTCATTGTAACCGTACATAAAATGCGGGCACCCGGGCTGACCTGGAGCCGGTTGCCGCTTTTCGTGTGGGGACTCTACGCGACGAGCATCGTGCAGATTCTCGCCACGCCGGTGCTGGGCATTACGGTACTGCTGCTGGCGCTGGAGCGCATCATGAAAATCGGCATCTTCGATCCGGCACTGGGCGGTGACCCGATTCTGTTCCAGCACTTCTTCTGGTTCTACTCGCATCCGGCCGTGTACATCATGATTCTGCCGGCCTTCGGGGTGATTTCGGAGCTGATCGGGACGTTCTCGCGCAAGGGCATCTTCGGCTACAAGTTCGTGGCGCTCTCCTCGGTGGCCATTGCCTTCCTGGGCTTTCTGGTGTGGGGCCACCACATGTTCGTTTCGGGTCAGTCGGCCACCGCGGCGACGGTCTTTTCGCTGCTGACCTTCCTGATCGGCGTGCCGACGGGCGTGAAGGTGCTCAACTGGGTGGCTTCGCTCTACCGCGGGTCGATCTGGCTCCGCACGCCGCTGCTCTACGCGCTGGCGTTCCTGTTCGTCTTCCCGATCGGTGGATTCACGGGCATTGCGCTGGGAACGCTGGGGCTGAACGTCCCGCTGCATGACACCTATTTCGTAGTCGCGCACTTCCATTATGTCATGGTGAGTGGAGGCCTGCTGGCGTTCCTGGGAGGCTTGCATTACTGGTGGCCCAAGATGTTCGGGCGGCTTTATAACGAGAAGCTGGCGCAGCTGGCGGCGCTGCTCATCTTTGTGGGCTTCAATGTAACCTTCTTCCCACAGTTCATCCTGGGGACGCAGGGCATGCCGCGTCGCTACTTCGATTATGTGCCGGAGTTTACCACGCTCCATCAGCTTTCGACAGTAGGTTCCTGGATTCTGGGGCTTGGGTTGCTGCTGGTGGCAGGCTATCTGCTGCATTCCCTCTTCAAAGGACGGCAGGCGCCGGCCAATCCGTGGGGAGCCGGTACGCTTGAATGGACGCATACCGGGCGTCTTCCGTCGCCCCATAACTTTGACCGGATTCCGGTTGTGACGCGCGGTCCCTATGATTATCACCTGGCCGAGGAAATCTTTGGGAACGGCCATACGGGGCAGGAGGCGACCGTAACGCCCTCAAAGGAACAGTCGCAGCAGCCTGAATCGACACGCTGAGCTAAGAGTACGACTAAAGGGACTAAACCATGGCAGGAGCTTCAGAAGCAGTAACGGGCCAGGCGGAAGCGCATGCGCATCATCCGCCATATCTGCAGCACCATTTTGTATCAGCCGATCAGCAGTTCGATGCGGCCAAGCTCGGCATTTGGCTCTTTCTGGTCACGGAAATCCTGCTGTTTAGCGGGATGTTCGTGGCCTATGCCGTCTACCGGGTCTGGCATCCAGAAGTGTTTCAGGCGGCCAGTAAGCTACTCGACTGGCGACTGGGCGGCTTAAACACGATCGTGCTGCTGACTTCGTCCTATACGGTGGCGCTGGCTGTGCACTACGCCCAGACTGGTAATCAGAAGTTGTTGGTGCGAAATCTGTGGCTGACCATACTACTGGCCGGCGTGTTCATGGTGGTGAAGTACTTTGAGTACACGGAGAAATTTCACCACCACATTTTCCCGGGGGGGAATTATGCTTATGAAGGACTGCAGCTTCCCTATGTGGGCCAGTTCTTCAGCATCTATTTTGTGATGACGGGCATCCACGGGCTCCACGTGCTGGTAGGGATGGGCGTGTTGACATGGGTAGCGTTACGTGCCCGGCGCGGTGATTTCAGTAGCGAATACTACACGCCGGTTGAAATCTCAGCACTCTACTGGCACCTGGTAGATATTATCTGGATTTTCCTGTTTCCGCTACTGTACCTGATTCACTGATTGCGGACGGAGACGTACCATGGCACACGCAACCCACCATATTATTCCACGACCCTTATTGCTTAAGGTATTCCTGACGCTGGTAGCGCTGACCATCATCACGGCATTAACCGGCCAGGCAGACCTGGGCGCCTTTAATTTCCTACACGTGCCCCTGGCGATTGGCATTGCCGCGATCAAGGCCGCGCTGGTCGTGCTGTTTTTCATGGGACTCAAATACGACAGGCCGATCAATGCGCTGGCCTTTGTTATCGGCCTGCTGATGGTGGGAGTGTTTCTGGCGTTTACGCTGCTGGATGTATTTTATCGGGGCGACATCGGAAACCTCAGCCCGGAGCCGATCCGCGGGCCGCAGATGGAGCAGGTCGAAGCCCCGGCCGGTCACTGAGCGGCAAAAAACGGAAGCCTTCGAAAGGCGTCGGCCACAAAACCGACGCCTTTTTTGTGGATCCTGACCGTCGTCCGGGCGTGTCTATGGAAAATCAGGGCGAAGCCATGTACCTGCTGCCGGCGCTGATTTTTGTGCCCGTACTGTTTTTCATGCTGGTCTGGGCCGTGGTGACGGCCGGACGCATTCTGTTTCCGGAGCGGCCGCTTCCCTTCGATCGAGAGTTTTCGCTCCGGGGCTGGCCGATGCGTCCCCGCCACCGGGCGCCGGTGCACGTGGCCGCCCCCCGCGCCACGACCATGCCTCACGTTGCGCAGGCCGTCTATCACTTCGAAGAGGGCCACTCCGATGGCTTGCCCGAGGTCTGGGTGGACGATCTCTGGCTCCGGCGAAATTGACCGTTCTTTTCTGAACCTGAACGGACCAGCACGGTAGAAGCGGCGTTTGCCGAGCCCGCCCGTTGTGCCATGAAAGTCATCGAGATTCTGGAGCAGGCAACCGGTCCGCTGATCTCCTACGAAATCATTCCGCCGCGGCGAGGTGGCTCGCTGGAAGAAGTGCTGGCCGTGGTGGAGGAATTGATGCCGTTCGATCCGCCCTTCATCGACGTGACCAGCCACGCCGCCGAAGTCGAGTATGAACCGTTGCCCGACGGCACCCTGAAGCCCCGAATCAAACGCAAGCGGCCGGGCACGATCGGCATCTGCGCCGCCATCAAAAGCCGCTTCGGCGTCGAGACCGTACCCCATCTGCTCTGCCGGGGCTTTACGCGCGAGGAGACCGAAGACGCGCTGATCGAGCTGCATTACCTGGGCATCCAGAACGTCATGGCGCTACGGGGCGACTCGCCCAACTATCAGAAGCCCATCCCCCCGGATCGAACGGTGAACGAATACGCCGTCGATCTGGTGCGGCAGATCGTCAACATGAACCGCGGCATCTACCTGGAACCGCTCGAAGACGCCGTGCCCACCGACTTCTGCATCGGGGTGGCCGGCTATCCGGAAAAGCACTTCGAGGCGCCCAACCTGATCTGGGACATCATGAACCTGAAGCGTAAGATCGAGGCGGGCGCCCACTACGTCACCACGCAGATGTTCTTCGACAACCGGCACTACTTCCGGTTTGTGGAGCGGTGCCGGGAAGTGGGCATTACCGTGCCGATCATTCCCGGATTGAAGATCCTGACCAGTAAACGCCACCTGCAGCTCCTCCCCAGCCGGTTTCACATTGAGATTCCGGAGGAACTGGTGGCCGAGGTGGAAGCGGCCAAACCGGAGCACGTTCCGGAAATCGGCATTGCCTGGGCGCGGCGACAGGCCGAAGAGTTGCTGGAGGCCGGTGTGCCCTGCATTCACTTCTACATCATGCTCCGCGCCGACTACGTGCGCGAGGTCGTGGCCTATTTGCGCAAAATAGCTTAGCGGAACTAACGCCAAAAGATCGGCACCCCCTGCGTTTTTCGCGCAAAGTAGTCGGAGTGGTTGCTTATGCGGACCTTTCTGTGTAGAATAGGTAAAGATTGACAGCCGACGGATCGACGGCTATCTTACGGATAGATAGCGTCTTGCGCCTGTAGTCCCCGGGCATCTCGGCCAGCGAGAGACGGGGAGGCCAAGCTTCCGACGGGAAATATGTACCAGGTAGACAGCGGGAGGCCTCCCATGGCAGCACGTCGTGGCGTCGTCAAGTGGTTTGACGCAAAAAAGGGGTACGGCTTCATCATCCACCCGGAAGGAGGCGCCGATATTTTCGTGCACTACTCGCAGATCATCAGCGAGCGGCGCTTCAAGACGTTGCGAACCGGCCAGATCGTCGAGTTCGAGCTGCACGAAGGCCCCAAAGGGCTCCATGCCCGTAACGTGGTGCCGCTCGACGAAGCGCAGCGAAAGGCGGCCTCGGGCGAACGCGCTCCCCGGCAGCAACAATCCCATTCGCTGAGCCGCTCCTGAAAAGCGCCGGAGGCATTGTTTTTCGTTCGTCGTGCGGCTATCTTGCAGCAGTCAGGGGCTGCAAGATAGCGGAAGACCATGGCGTTTACCTTTTCTGACGAAGACATTCAGCGAATCGCTGAGGCGTTGGGGGTAGCACCGCAGGTAGAAGGGACCACGGTGCGGTTTGCGCTCTCGGATCCGGAAAGCGGACGTCGCCTGACGCTCGAAATCCAGCGTGCGCTGCAGTTGCCCCCGGCGCTGCAGGAGGTCATGCCACCGAATCTGGTTTCGGTCTACACGCCCAGCTCGTTTCTGCAACTGCAGGGCTGCACGGGGTACCTGGCCAGCCAGGAGCTGGGCGAGGTGATCTTTTTCGGACGCCAGCAGGGATTTGTCAGCGGGCTGGTGGTCGAGCGCGAGGTGGGCTGCTCGCTTTATGCCAACGTCCATGAGCGGCTGCTTTCGGCCGACTTCATGCAACTGCCGCCCGAAATGGTCATGAGCAGCGTGGCGCTCTCGATGAGCGAAACGCTCTTCAACGATCTGGACGAGTCGTCACAATGAAAGCTCCGGAGACGGAGGCGCTGGAGATCGTCCAGGCACACCCCTCTCGTCGATTGTCCAACGCGCTGCTCCGGCGTCTGGTGCAGGCCGTGCTTGCGGGCGAAAAGGCCCGTTTGCGCTATTTGAGTCTGGTGCTGGCCGATCACGCCACCGTGCGCGAGCTCAACCGCACCTATCTGGGCCACGACTACGACACGGACGTGCTCTCCTTTCCGCTTTCCGAAGAACCCGGCGTGGTGGAAGGAGAAATCTACGTCGATCTGGACACGGCGGCCGAGCGCCACGCCGAGTTCGGTGCCACCTTCACACAGGAAGCCTGTCGCTACGTGGTGCACGGCCTGCTGCACCTGCTCGGCTACGACGATGCCACGCCCGAAGCCCGGGCGCACATGCACCGGCTCGAAGACCGTTACCTGCAGGCCGCCGGGCTGCTGTAGGCGCTACTGTTCTTCGCTGGTGTCGCCGCGCAGGAATTGCTGCATTTCCTGACGCAGCTGGTCCGGCGTTTTGCGGAAGCTGTCGTCGCCCAGCACGTCCGCCAGCCGGTTGCTGAAGGCCGCCGCCGCTTCATAGTCGCCGGCCATCATGTAGGTGAAGCGGATGATCTGCACGAACTGGGCGGCCATGTCGGCCTCGCGCTGGGAACGAGCCGTGCGCAGCGTGAAGAGTACGAGCGGTTCGGCCTTCTTCCAGATGGCCACGGCCTTCTCGGGTGCGCCCACCTGCTGGTAGGCCTGGGCCAGGAAGTAGTAGGAGCGCAGGTCGGCCGGGATCGTCTCCAGCGGCACGCGCACCATGATCGTGTCGAGCAGCGCCTCGCCTTCGTCGGCCAGTCCCTGCTGGGCCAGTTGCGTGGCGATGTGGGCGTAAATGCTCCGGTAGTTATCCACCATGCGGCGGATGTTTTCGTCGAAGTAAACATCCGGGTTGTCCAGGTTGGTGAACCGGAAGTGCCGGAGCCGCTCCAGCGTGATCGAAGGCACAACGCGCCCGAGCGTCACGTTGTGGCGAATGGGCACCACGCGGTAAGCCTGACCTTCGAGCTGGAAGAAGTTCTGCAGGTCGAGCTGGCCGTCGGGACTGACCGTGACGGCAAAGTAGATGGGACGCTCCCAGTCGCGCTCGGCGTTGGTGCGGAGCATGTCGAGCACGGCGATGTCGGCCGCATAGAGCAGGTGCAGATCGCGCGTGTAGGGCCGGCCTTCCAGGCGCCAGCGCATCGGGCGCATGACCCGACTGCTGTCTTCCGGCGCAATGCCCAGGCGCTCGTAGTCGGTGGCCGGATTGAGCCGGACCGGCAATTCGATCTCGCGTGGCTCCCAGGCCACCACGCTGAGGCGGTCGATCTGGGCATCGCTCAGCGAGATGGGCAGCGGCGCCGACTTGCGGGCCCACTGGTGCTTGAGCTGCTTGATGTACCAAGAGGTGTTCAGCAGCGACAGGTTGGCCACGCGCACGTCCTGACGCACGCCTTCGACTTCCTGCAGGTACCAGAGCGGATAGGTGTCGTTGTCGCCGTTGGTGAAAACGATGGCGTTGTCGTCCAGGCTCATCAGCAGATTCCATGCGTAGTCGCGGGCCACGTAGCGGCCGCTCCGGTCGTGGTCGTCGTAGTTCTGCAGCAGCATGTGCAGCGGCACGGCGGCAAAGATCACCACGGCCGCACCCCAGAGCAACGGTCGCCGCAGCGTCTCTTTGAGCCGGTCTCGCAGGATTTCCAGCAATCCGGCCGCGCCGATACCCACCCACAGGCTGAAGGCGAAGAAGCTCCCGACGTAGGAGTAGTCGCGCTCGCGCGGTTGCAGCGGCGTCTGGTTCAGGTAGAGAATGATCCCCACGCCGGTGACCAGAAACAGTACGAGCACGCTGAAAGCCCGCCGCCAGTCGTGGTTGAAGTGGAACGCCATGCCCAGCAGGCCCAGCAACAGCGGCAGCGCGTAGTAAACGTTGCGGGAAGCGCGCTCGCTGGGCGTCTGGAAGAAGTAGAGATCTTTTTCGCCGGGCAGAAAGCCCGTGATGGCCGGGGCGTCCTGCACGTCGCTGGCCTTTCCGACGAAGTTCCAGAGGAAGTAGCGGATGTACATGTGGCCGAGCTGGTAGCGCAGGAAGAAGTCCAGGTCCGAGTCGTACTGCGCGTAGACGCGCAGGTGGCTCGGGTCCGGCGACCAGCGACGCGGAAAGAGCACCTGACGCGACTGGTCGATCTGGCCCGTCTGGTTGTTGTAGGTGGCGCCGCGCAGCAGGGGCGTCTCGCCGTACTGCTCGCGCTTCAGGTACGAGACGAAGGCATGCGGCGTCTCCGGATCGTTCAGGTCGATGGGCGGATCGACGCTGCTCCGGATGATGATGAGCGCGTAGCTCGAATAGCCCAGCAGGATCATCGCCAGGCAGAGCATGGCCAGGTTGGCCGCGGGCTTCCGCTGGCGGTGGGTGTAGTAGACGCCACCTACGACCAGCGCCAGCACCACCAGGCCGAACAGCAGCGGATCGCCACTTTTACCCGCCCAGTCGGGCAATTCCTGAATGATGCCGGGATAGATGATCAAAAAGATGATCGAAGAGACCACCAGCGCCCCGAAGATGCGCAGCCAGCGTTGCGTGGAGGTCCATTCCGGCCGCTCGAACTCCGTGAAAAAGACCAGCAGCGCCACAAAGAACAGGGCCAGCAGGCTGAGCAGGTGCACCCCGATGGCCAGCCCGAACAGGTAGGCGATGAGCACCAAGTAGCGGTTGGCCGAAAGGGCCGAGAGCGTGCCGCCGCGCCGCAGCGTGGCCACTTCGGCGGCCGCCTGCTCGCTCCACCGCAACCCCAGCCATACCACCAGCGCGGTGAAGAGCATGGACATGGCGTACACCTCGGCCTCGACGGCATTGAACCAGAACGAATCGGTCACGGCGAACGTGCAGGCGCCCACCACGCCGCCGGCCAGCGCAATAAAGTCGTCTGTCCACGTGCGCTGGTCGGCCGGCGGTTGCCAGTAGCGGATCAGGCGCACGATGATCAGGAAGGTCAGCAGGACGGTAAAGGCACTGGAGAGGGCCGAGACCCAGTTAACGGCCAGGGCTACCAGATCGCGTGAAGGGGCCAGCATCGAAAAAAGCCGGGCTACCAGCATGTAGAAGGGCGCGCCCGGCGGATGCATTACCTCCAGGCCAAAGACGCTGGCAATGAACTCGCCGGAATCCCAGAACGAAACGGTCGGGGCGATGGTCAGGCCGTAGAGAACCAGCGCGTACAGAAAAACCGCAGCGGCTACGAAACGCTCAATCAGGGTGCGACGCATCGGGGCAGGGGTTGGTCTTTTCCCGAAAAACGCCTTTCTAACGCCGCCCTGCAGGGCGGGTTGCCGTCAGGGCGTCGTTGTTGTCCTGCCGGTGGTCGGCTGCAGCGCTTTGCCCTCGACCGAAAGCGTGCGTCCCTGCAGTTCCACGGCCACGTTGAAGAACAGCTCCACGAGCCAGCAGCTCGAAGCCACGTGGTCGGTCACTTCGGGCACGTGGTAGAGCGACGTTCCGTCGGCCAGTGCGACATAAGGGATGAGCTGGTCGGCCAGATGGCGATCGACGGTGGCACCACTGCGCAGGTCTTCGAGCAGCATGCGGGCCACGTTGTCGGCGATGGCCTCCGAAGGGCGGCCGGGTGCGCCGGCCTGATCGGCACCCAGTAGCGCACCCGTGTCGGTTTCTACAAAAACGGCCAGCGCGGCGCCCGGCTGGTAGGCGCTCGTGTCGTCGATCGTCTCGATGTGTGGCTGGGGCAAACCGGCTTCAAGCAGGCGCTGGCGGCAGCGGTCGGCCATGCGCCGGGCCACGCGGCGTTGCTTCAGGTGGGAAGCCAGCGCTACGCCGAAGACGCGTACAGGGCGCCCCTGCTGCTCCAGCCGGAGCGGACGCAGGGGCGCCCGGAGCGGCGTCACCTCCAGCAGCAGCTCGCCGCCGCCCCGGGGCACGTAGCCCGGCCGTAGCATCTCCAGTCGGGCTTCCAGTCCCATGCGGTGCAGCAGGGGCAGCAACGCATGGCGCAGGTGGAAGTAGGTCGGGGCAAAGTCCTGAAACAGCCCGCCGCGGATGAGCGCCCGGCTCGGACCGTCGGCGAAGGCCAGCACGGGCAGCACGGTCTGCACCAGCAGCGTGGCGGAGCCGGCCGTGCCGATGTCCCACTGGTACGTGCCTCCGCGCGGACGACGTCGGGGCACGAACGTCAGCCGTCGGCTTCCGACCTCGGCGCCTTCCAGGCGGGCGTCGACCAGCTCGGCCACGGCCTCAACGGCCTTCAGGTGCTGGGGACGCAGACCCGGCGGCTGGCGGCGGGCCCGCACATTGTAGAGATGGAGCGGACGACCCACCAGCGCCGCCAGCGCCACGGCCTGGCGCACGAGCGTGCCGCTTCCGGAGTGCCGGCTTCCGTCGAGACGCAGCGGTGCAGGGGTGCTCATGAGGCGGCCTCCGAGGTGTAGGACGAAACGACCATGGCCTGGTCGCGCGGCCAGTCGGGATCGGGCCGGTAGCCGGTCCCGGCCACCACGAGTACCAGCTCGCCCCGGACGCGCGGTTGCGCCGCATAGTACGCGTGGAGCGTACGCAGCGTGCCCCGCGCGAATTCCTCGAACGTCTTGGTCAGCTCGCGGGCCACGACGGCCGGACGTTCGTCGCCCAGCGCACGGGCCAGGTCGTCCAGCGTGCGCAGCAGCCGGTGGGGCGATTCGTACAGCACGATCGTGCGCGGCTCGGCGGCCAGCTCGGCCAGACGTTTCTGGCGTCCTTTTTTGACTGGCAGAAAGCCCTCGAACACGAACCGATCGGTGGGCAGTCCGCTGGCGGCCAGCGCCGGCACGAAGGCCGTCGGGCCCGGCAGTGCCACGACCGGAATGCGCCGCCGCAGGCATGCGCGCACCAGGTAAAAGCCGGGATCGCTGATGCCGGGCGTGCCGGCATCGGTGATCAGCGCCACACGTGCTCCGGCCTCCATGCGGGCCACCAGCTCGGCCGCTTTGCGGGCTTCGTTGTGGGCATGGTAGCTCGTGGTGGGCGTCGTGATGCCGTAGTGCCGGAGCAGCTTGGCCGAGGTGCGCGTGTCCTCGCAGGCGATCAGATCCACCTCGCGCAGGATGCGCAGCGCCCGCAGCGTCAGGTCTTCCAGGTTACCGATAGGCGTAGGAACGAGATAGAGCATGGCGCAGCGTCTTCAGTTTTCGGCCCAGCCAGGTCAGCGGGCGCGTCACGCGCAGGTCGAACGAAACGTACACGAACAGCGCTACCCCGAGCAACCCCATCACCAGATTGGGCAACCACATGCCGATCCAGGGGGCCAGGTAGCCCCGGTCGGCCAGCTTTTCGCCCTGCACGAGCGTGATCCAGTAGAACAGAAAAATGCCCAGCGCCAGTCCGCCGGCCAGCCCCAGACCGCCCCGGCGCACGCTCAGCCCCAGCGGCATGCCGATGAGCACAAAGATCAGGCAGGCGACGGCAATGGAAAACTTCTTGTGGATCTCGACGCGGTAGCGGTCAGCCCGGCGTTCGGTCCACTGGATCGAGCGCTGCAGGTCTTCGATTTCGGTCTGAGGCCGCCGGGTCTGCTGCAGGGCCAGTTCGTAGAGCCTGGCCCGCTGACTTTCCGAAAGACCCCGGAGGGCCGGCCGTGCGTGCTGGCGGGCCGTGGCGGCTGCGGCCCGTGGTGCTGGTGGCAGGTCAGGTGCAGGAGCTGCATGCACCGTGTCGCCCAGCACACGCAGCAGAAGCCGACGAATGCGGGTCCGGTTGCGTTGCACCTCCGCCGCCATCGAATCGACCAGCGCCAGCATCTGCGGGGTAGGCGTCGTGCGGTCGGTGCGGTAGCCTTCTTCCTGGCTCCGGGTAAACACGAAGTCCGACAGGTCCAGCCGCAGCCGGTAGCGGCCAAACGCCAGCCGCTCGTAGCGCTCCTGGCCTTCGAGGCGGCGCAGCCGGTGAAATTCGCCGTCTTCCAGAATCAGGTCGATGAAGCGTCCGCCTGCAATGGGCTGCAGCAGACCCTGTTGTGCCTTCAGCACGACATGCTCGCCGCTGTTGCGGTAGTCGTAGATCGTGACGTCCCGAAGCGAGTCGGTTTCGGGATCGCGGTGCTGCACGAGAATGCTGTAGCCTTCGATGCCGTCGTAGAAGACGCCGGGCTGCAGCTGAAAGCCGGGCTTTTTGCGCTGGATGTCGATCCAGAGGTTGCGGGCGCGGTGATTGGCTTCGGGCAGGATCAGGTTGTTGAAATACATCATGCCGCCGGTCAGCAACAGCCCCACGATGAGCAGCGGCCAGGTCAGCTGCGGCAGCGAGATGCCCGCACTTTTGATCACCTGATAGGCGTTCGATTCGGCCAGCCGCCCGAACGTCATGATCATGGCGATCAGCGTGGCCATGGGCACGGCCAGCACCACCATGTAGGCCAGGTTGTAGCTGATCAGCTCCAGGATGACGCCCAGCGGCAGGCCTTTGCCGACCAGATCGGGCAGGTACTTGATGAGAAACTGCATGACGAGCAGAAACATCAGCGTGCCGAACCAGCCCAGGAACGGGCCAGGCAGCATGCCGAGCAACATCCAATGGAGCCGTTTCATGGCATATCGCTCAAGCGTGGCGGAGCGTGATCAGTGTGATTTCTGGACGAATCCCCAGGCGAAGCGGTGGCCCGACGGTGCCCACGCCCCGGTTAACATACAGGTACTGGCGACCTCGGCGTGAGGTGGCGGGCTCCATATAGAGCCCCGCCCAGCGCTCATAGACAAGACGCGCCAGCCCCCAACGTAGCGGTCCCAGCTCAATCCCTATCTGACCGCCATGAGTATGACCGCAGAGCATCAGATCAATCTCAGGATAGTCGGGCCGCACCTCCAGGTCCCAGAATGAAGGATCGTGGGCCAGCAGCAGGCGAAATTCCTCTCCATTTGGATCGGCTTTGAGGCCGGCCAATGCTTTGGGGAGGTCGGCAAAACGCTGACGGAAGCCCGTGTTGTCGGTGCCGATCAGGTGCAGGCGGGCCCCGTCGATCTGGAACGTGTGGTGGGCGTTGATGAGCAGCCGCAGCGGGGTCTGCTCGTGCAGCCGTCGTACCACGTCGGGCGTGTGGGCGTAGTGGTCGTGGTTGCCCAGGCAGCCCCAGACGCCCAGCTCGGCTTTCAGCTTCCGGAGCGCCGGCAGGACGATGGGCAGTTCGTCGGCATCGTGGTTGACGTAGTCGCCGGTGATCACGATCAGGTCGGGCTTGAGCGCCAGCAGCAGCTCGACGGCCTCGTGAGCTGGCCGCTCGTCGAAAAACGAACCGGCGTGCAGGTCCGAAATCTGACCGATGGTCAGCCCTTCGAGCGCCCGGGGCAGGTCGGGGACGGGCAGCGTCACCCGATGGACGGTGAAGTCGTACAGCGTGCGCAGCACGCCGTGACCGACGGCCAGGAACGGCAGGGCGGCGGCCGACCAGCCCGGCTTCTGCAGAAATTCGGCGCGACTCATGCGGCGGGCAGAGTTCGTCGGGGGGATAAAGGGGGCCGGTGGGGCCGGACGCAGGCGTGCCATCAGGCGGGAAGCCAGCCGCACGCCGTCTTTCAGCAGCAGCACCAGGGCGATGGGCACCTTGGGCACGTAGTAAAAGGCCCAGAGGCCAAAAAACAGCGCGCGGGCCAGCTTGGGCTCCACCTCCCACCAGCGAAACAGCAGAAAGTAGCCCGGCAGCGCCAGCGGCATCGTCCACAGCAGCACCCGGTAGATGGCAAGCGTCCAGCGCAGCGCCGGTCGGGGTCGGGCAAAACGACGCCAGTTCACGTACACGTATCCGTCGATGGCCAGCGTCAGCAGCACGAGCCCGACCGAAAACAGCGCAAACCGCCCCATACGTACGACGTCGTTTCCCTCCGGTCGATGGCCTAAGCAGCACGGAAACGCCCCGGAGATGTTCCGCTTCGTGTCGGACGCTGCGTGAAAAACCAGTCAGCCGCTTTCAAAAACGCCGTCGGCGTGATAAGTTTGCCCGAAACGCGACAATCCGGCGCCATGAAAATTCATCGCTTCACGTTCAATCCGTTTCAGACGAACTGTTACATCTGTCACGACGGTGACGAGGCCGTGCTGGTCGATCCGTCCTGCCACACGCGCGCCGAGCAGCAGGCCGTGGTCGATTATCTGGAACGCAACGGATTGCGGCTGCGCCATCTGCTGCTGACGCACGGCCACATCGATCACATCTTTGGCTGTCGGTTTTTCAGCGAGTATGCGGGGAAAGGCTTCTGGATGCACCGGGCCGATGTGCCGTTTCTGGAGCAGGCCGAAGCACAGGGGCAGTTCTTTGGCGTGCCGGTCGAGGCGCCTCCGCCGCCGGAAGGCTTTCTGGACGAAGGCGACACGATCACGTTCGGCCAGACCACCTGGACGGTGCTGCACACGCCGGGCCATTCGCCGGGCTCCATCAGCTTCTACGATGAAAAACACAAACTGGTGATCGTGGGCGACGTGCTCTTTCAGGGATCGATCGGACGCACCGACCTGCCCGGCGGCAGCCTGCCCGTGCTCATGCAGTCGATCTTTCAGAAGCTGGTCCCGCTGGGCGACGACACGCGCGTCTATCCGGGGCACGGACCCGAGACCACCATCGGCCGGGAGCGGCGGCACAATCCGTTTCTGACCGGGGCTTTTCCTCTGTGAAAAAAGGCGGCGGCGCGTGCTTTTCGTTCAGGGGTGGCCCATAACGGCCCGGAGGTAGAAAGCCACCGAGGCCGGACGGCTCCGCTCGAGCACGATCTGCGTGGAGCACCACACCAGTTCGCCCATGGTCAGGCAGCGCTCGAAGCGGGCGTCGCCGTAGTGCTCGGCCAGTTGCACACCCAGGCGGCGGACGTTCTCCTCGGGTGCGATCAGGTCTTCCTGCATCACCTCCATGAGCGCCTGGAAGCGCCCGTGCGAGACGCGCATCCGGTTGGCGATCAGCGCCCGCTCTTCCTTCTGGTACTGGATGATGGTCTCCTCGGGCAGATACTCGGCCACCAGTTCCACGAAGGGCGCATTCTGCGGGAAGCATTCGGGCAGATAGACTTCTTTGCGCCAGTGGTGGCTCTGCTGGTCGAAGTCGATCGGCCGGATCCGGTAGTGCCACTTTTCGAGATCGGGCGTGCCGTCGATGACGAAGTTGCCCGCATGCATGTCGCCCAGCAGCCGCACGAAGCAGCGCTCGTTGAACTTGACGAACTCTTTGGCCAGCCGCACCTGGTCGAATCGGTTCGTCGGCATGTGGTCTTTCAGGAAGTCGTCGCCGGGGATGCCGATGATGTGCTCTTCGATGATCGTGTCGCCCCAGATGAAATAGTTGATGCGGTTGGGCGAGAGAATGTGCTCCAGCTCGAGGCCGTAGATGCGGTTGGCATCGACGCGCTTGACGTAAAAGTAGTCGAAGTTGTCGTTGAGGGCGTTGACGATACGCACGCGGAACGGCGAGGTGTTGCCGTAGAGGCACAGATCGATGCGGTCGATGTAGAGGTGGTCGGCGATGGAGAAGTCGCCGTCGGCCTTCAGGAGCGCGTAGGTGAGCCGCAGGCGGTCGTGGATTTCTTTCTGCTCCAGCTCCGGGTAGAAGACCGTGGACCAGAGCGTGTCGCGGCCCTGTTCGTCGTAGAACGGGATGGCGTTGTTGTAGCGAAGCAGGTCGTCGTAGCGGATGCCGCCGTCGTAGATGCGGCCGTAGCGCTCCAGATAGGTGCGCAGGTAGTCGCTGATCGGGTAGGCCGGCTTTTTACGGCTGATCAGATGCGCCATGATCGTCAGACCATGCGGGGTGCGGCCTGGGCCAGCACCTGCTCGTAGTAGGCTTCGTAGCGGGGAACGATGCGCTCCGTGTCGAAATGTTCCACGGCGCGGCGGCGGGCGGCCCGGCTCATGCGCGCCCAGAGTTCGTCGTCGGTGAGAATGCGACGGGTGCGTTCGGTGAAAGCGTCCAGGTCGCCCAGCGGGCACAGGAAACCGGTCTCGCCGTCGACGATCAGCTCGGGCAGGCCGCCGATGTTGCTGGCCACAACGGGCACGCCGCAGGCCATCGCTTCGAGCGCGGCCAGGCCGAACGTCTCGGAGCCGCTGGGCATCAGGAAGACGTCCGCAATGGAAAGAATCTCTTCGACCGGATCTTGCTTACCCAGAAAGCGCACGTCGTCGTAGACGCCCAGCTCACGGGCCAGGTGCTCGGTCGGGACGCGGTCGGGTCCGTCGCCCACCAGCAGCAGCTTGACGGCCAGCCCTTCCTGCCGGAGCCGGTGGAAGACGCGTACCACTTCCGGCACGCGCTTGACCGGCCGGAAGTTGGACACGTGCACGATCACCTTTTCGCCGTCAGGACACAGGGCCTGTTTGAAGTGCAGCTTGTTCAGCCGGCGAAAGCGCCGCGTGTTGACGAAGTTGGGAATGACCTCGATGGGACGGGTGATCTCGAAGTGCGTGAGCGTTTCGCGCCGCAGGTAGTCGGAAACGGCCGTGACGCCGTCCGATTCGTTGATCGAATAGGTGACCACCGGGTTGAACGATGGGTCCTGCCCCACGATCGTGATGTCGGTGCCGTGCAGCGTGGTGATGACCGGCACATAGAGGCCCTGTTTTTCCAGAATCTGACGGGCCAGCACGGCGCTGGTGGCGTGCGGAATCGCATAGTGGACGTGCAGCAGGTCCAGCTTTTCGTACTTGACCACGTCCACCATCTTGCTGGTCAGCGCCAGATCGTAAGGCGGATATTCGAAAAGCGGGTAGGTGTTGACGTTGACTTCGTGAAAATAGATGCGCTCGGTGATGTGCGAGAGCCGAAACGGCATGGAGTATGCGATAAAATGGATCTCGTGGCCGCGGGCGGCCAGGGCTTTGCCCAGCTCGGTGGCCACCACGCCGCTGCCTCCGTAGACCGGGTAGCAGGAAATTCCGATGCGCATGGGGATGGCGGGTGGTATTTTCTCAAGGCGGCGTGTTAGCATGAACCCGATGCCGGAGTTCAGGTTGCACCGCAGACGTAACCATTCACCAAACCGGAACAGAAAGGCTTATGGTCAGACAGACGGTTGCTTCGCGTTTCTTTTCGTATGGGTTGCTTTTGGTGCTGCTTGCGTTACCGACCACCGCGCAGGCGCAACTGGGCGTTTCGCTGGGGCTCAACTTCAACCAGCTCAGCGACATCAAAACCGGTGATACCCGGGCCACGTTCGACAACAGCCAGGGCTGGCACGTGGCCGTCTGGTTCGATCTGCCGCTGGGACCGGTGGCCATTCGCCCCGGATTGCGTTATATGGACGCCGGGTCTCTGTACCGGGGATTCCGGGAAGATCTTTCTGATCCATCAGTTCAGGAAGGCTTCGACGTGTCCCTGCTGGAGATTCCCATCGATGTGCGTTACCGGATGACGCTGCCGTTTCTTACGCCGTACGTGATGGCCGGTCCGGTGCTGCGTTTTCCGTCTGGTGACGAGGGCATCAAGGATAATCTGAAAGAATTCAGCCTGGCCGGTAGTCTGGGCGTGGGGGTGGAGGTGAGCCTGCTGGGACTGCGGCTCTATCCTGAATTGCAATATACTTTCGGCATCACAGAGTTTACCAAAGGATTTGAAGTGGCCGGGGTCGAGATCAATCCCGACGCCCGCCAGCACCTGAACGTGGTGATGCTGCGCGTGGGGGTAGCGCTTTAAGCCCGTGAGCGATCTGCGACAAGAAGGCCGCTCCAACATCGGAGCGGCCTGCTGCTTTTCAGCGGGGGGCCAGTATGACCACTATGGGAAAATGGTCGGTGACGGTGCGCGGGTCGTAGGCCTGCACATAGTGTACCTCGCGCAGGCGGGCACGAAGCCGGGGCGAAAGCAGCACGTGGTCGATGGCGGCCAGCTCTGGCCATTCCACCTGCCAGTCCTCGTCGGCGTCGTAGAAGACGGTGAAACGATCGTGCTGGGGCACTTCGGCCATCACGTTGTAAAGGTCGTCGTCGGGTCCCGGTCCGGCCGCTTTGACCAGCGCCAGCGTGCGGGTGATCGGCCGGTGGCCGTTCAGGTCAGGGATTGCGTCGTCGTAGTCGTTGAAGTCGCCGAGCACAGCCACGGCGCGTCCGGCGGCCAGTTCGCGTTCGACCAGTCGGCGGATGACCTCGGCCTGGGCTTCGCGGCGGGGCTTGCGACGCGAGTCGTCTGGCTGCGCCAGAAAGTGCACGCCGATGATCGTAGCGGGCAGATCGCCCAGGTAGAGACGTACCCAGATGTTTTTGCTTACGCCGTAGGTGTCGTCGGTCCCTTCTACCGGCACGCGCTCCTCGGTGCGGCCGATCTTTTCGACCGGAAGGCGGGACAGCACGGCCACATCCTGGCCGGTGAACGTATCGTGTCCCTGCACGAAATGGACCTCATAGCTCAGATCGGGCAGGTCCTCGGTCACCATGCGTCGGAGCACCTCTTCGTTTTCCACCTCCTGGAGGACGACAAGGTCCGCGTCGATCATGCGCAGTACCTGTGCAATGCGTGCGCGATGGCGACGGGCCGCTTCGGGATTGCCCTTGTGCGGAAAATCGGCCTGGCCTTCGTCGCCGTAGCCGTCGAACAGGAAGAACGTGTTGAGCGTCGCGATCCGGATGCCCTCGGCCCGATACTCGGGAGGCGGTTCGGGCACGAAAAGTCCTTCGCGCGGATATTCGACGATTTCCGGTTCCGGCTCGGTCTGCCGACAGGCAGGGACCAGCAGGAAGGCAATCACCAAAAGGGGTGTCAGACGGCGCAGCATGGGGAGTCCGGAAGGTCTGCTGTCGGAACAAAAAAGGCCCGCACCGCAGGGGTGCGGGCCCTCAAGTTACGGAAAGTGGACCTGTGTGTCAGGAGATATCTTCGTAAAACCGGAAGCGCCGGTCATCCACCCGGTAGCGCATGGGCTGCACGGGATGGACGCCTTCGGCCCAGACGGGCAGCAGGCGGCCGGTCATAGACTGCTCGCTGTAAAAATGGCGCGTGCGGATGGAAAACGGCCGATGCGTCGTGTCCGCAAAGCGCACGTAGTAGGCGATGCTGAGCGCCTGCTGCCAGCCCGGCACCCTGGAATAGGGCGTCAGGCGCATGTAGTAGTGCCGGCGCGGGCTGTAGGGAATGAAGGCACTGAACTGGAACGGGTCGAGCACCACACCCCGATAGGTAGCCTTGCCACGGTACCGCGTCTCGACCCGGTTGCGGACCACCCAGGCCACCAGTTCCATTTCCTCGGGACGCTTCGTCTCGGAGTAGATGACCCGTGCCAGCCAGAGCGTCTCTGAGTCGATCGCTTCGGGCGGCACCGGCGGCAACCGGCGTGCACCCAGCTGAACCAGCTGGGCCCGTACCGTCTGCAGCGAGTCCAACTCTGAATACACAAACGATGGGTCCTCATCCGTCAGGGGAGCGGTGTCCCCCATCAGTAGATTTGTATGGAACGCCAGAACGCCGGTCATCAGCAGGAGCAGCGCCAGCAGCAGGATACCTGCTGTTCGCCTGCTTCTCATAGTCGTACCGGGTTGGTTCATAAAACAAGCCGAGCCGTCAACAGCCAGACAGCCTGCGGCTGTGATGCATCTGCCTGTTGACGACCCGGCAGCCCTTGACGGCACTAATGACGCAACGCGTCGGTGGTTTCGCTAAATGCCAAATATCGGTGAGCATGTAGCGAAAATCCAGTGAATGCACGACGCTCCTTCTCTCAAAGCCTGTGCCGATGCACAGGCTTGTCTTTGAAGGGCGACGTTTCGTATGCTATACAGACAGATCTATCAAATGGAATAAACCGAAGCGGGCGTTGCTGCTGGGAGGCTGGCTGCTGATCGCCATGAATGCGCAGGCGCAGCCGCTGGGACCGTTCGAAGCTCATGGCGATGTGGGCGCAGTGAAGCGGTCGGGAACGGTCACCTATGATTCCGAGGAGCAGGTTTTCATAGTGGCCGGTTCAGGCGCCAACATGTGGGGCGATCGGGACGCGTTCCACTTTCTCTGGCGGCGCATGACGGGCCGTTTCATCCTGCAGGCGCGCGGCCACTTCCTCGGGGAAGGGGTGGACCCGCACCGAAAGCTGGGCTGGATCATTCGGGCCGGACGATCCCTATGTGGATATTGCCATTCATGGAGACGGACTGGCCGCATTGCAGTTTCGCCGCGTCCGTGGTGGTCCCACCGAGGAGATTCGTTTTGCCGTGAAGGGACCGGACGTTTTTCAACTGGAACGCGATGGAGATCGCTATGTCGCCTCGGTCGCCCGCTTTGGCGAACCGTTCGTCCAGCAGGAACTGCGTGGTCTGGCGTTGGGCGATACCGTCTATGCCGGGCTCTTCGTTTGTGCCCACAACGATACGGTGCTGGAGCGCGCCCTGTTTGATAACGTCCGGCTGATCGTGCCAGCCCCCGAAGACTTTGTGCCCTACCAGGACTACATCGGCAGCCTGCTGGAAGTGCTGGACGTGGAGACCGGCCGTCGCAAGGTGCTCTACACCAGCGAGGCGTCCATCCAGGCACCCAACTGGACGCCGGACGGACGCGCCCTCATCTACAACCAGGACGGCCTGCTCTACCGATTCGATCTGGCCACGCGCAGGCCTTCGGTGATTCCGACCGGCTTTGCCACGCAGAATAACAACGACCACGTGCTTTCACCGGACGGTCGCTGGCTGGGACTGAGCCACCATGCCCCGGAGCACGGCGGACGTTCCATCATCTACGTGGTGCCGATCGAAGGCGGCACGCCCCGTCAGGTAACGCCTGCAGGTCCATCATACCTGCACGGCTGGTCTCCGGACGGTCGCTATCTGGTCTATACGGCCGAACGCGACGGCGAGTACGACATCTACCGCATCCCGGTAGAGGGAGGTGAAGAGGTGCGGCTGACGCATACGCCTGGCCTGGACGACGGACCGGAGTATTCGCCGGATGGCCAGTACATCTATTTCAACTCGGTGCGGAGCGGCACCATGCAGATCTGGCGTATGCGGCCGGATGGAACCGAGCCCGAACAGCTTACGGATGACGCGTTCAACAACTGGTTTCCGCATGTTTCTCCGGACGGCCGGTGGGTGCTGTTTCTCTCATACCTGCCGGACGTCGATCCGAGCGACCATCCGTTCTACCGGCCGGTGTACCTGCGCCTGATGCCGGCGGCGAGCGGTTCCCCGCGCGTCGTGGCTTACCTTTACGGCGGACAGGGTACGCTGAACGTGAACAGCTGGGCCCCGGACAGCCGTCATGCCGCCTTTGTAAGCAACAGCGATAAGCTGCGTCCCTGAATGAGCGCGGCCTCTGGCGTCCGGGACATTTCCTTCGTACTTTTAGGCAACCGCAAGCGGTGGCCGGACCCATGTTGCTGCACCCCGGGCTGCAGCGCCCCCTGCGTATCGTCGCCGACGAGAACATCCCCTTTGCGCGTGAGGCATTCAGGGGGGTTGGGGTCGTACGGCCGCTTCCCGCCGATCAGATCACGCCGGCCACGGTGCGCAATTGCGACGTGTTGCTGGTGCGCAGCGTGACGCGCGTCGATGCAGCCCTGCTGGAAGGCAGCCGTGTGCAGTTCGTGGGGTCCGCTACCAGCGGCATCGATCACGTCGATCTGGCCTATCTGCAAAAGCGGGGCATTGCGTTTGCCCATGCGCCCGGGGCCAATGCCGACGCCGTCGTCGAGTACGTGCTGGCGGCGCTGCTGGAGCTGGCCGTGCGCCGAGACGTGTCGCTGCGGGGGCAGGTGGCCGGCATTGTCGGTTGCGGCCACATCGGGGGGCGACTGGCCCGACGGCTTCCCGCGCTGGGGCTGGAAGTGCTCTGCTGCGATCCGCCGCTGGCCGAACAGACCGGACGCACCGACTTCGTGCCGCTCGAGACCATCCTGGCCGAAGCCGACATCGTGACGCTGCACGTGCCGCTGACGCGCACCGGTCCGCACGCCACCTATCACCTGATCGACGCAGCGGCGCTGGCCCGCCTGCGTCCTTCGGCCTGGCTGCTGAACACGTCGCGCGGAGCCGTCGTGGACGGAAGGGCCCTGCTGAAAGCCCGACGCCAGGGGCGTCCGGAGGCGGTCGTGCTGGACGTCTGGGAAAATGAACCGGCGCCCGATCCGGAGCTGGTTGCCCGTGTGGACCTCGCCACCCCACACATTGCCGGACACTCCTACGACGGCAAGGTGCGGGCCACGCTCATGCTGGCCGAAGCCCTGGCCCGGCATCTGAACCTGTCGCTGCGGGCGGACGACAGCGAACTGCTGCAACCCCAGCCCGGCGATCGGCTGGACCTGATCCCGCCCGATCCCCGGCTGTCCGAAACGCACTGGCTTGCCGAGCTGGTGCGCCAGATGTACGACATTGCCGCCGACGATGCCCGTTTCCGGATCGTCATGCAGAATGGCTCCCCGGAGCGACGGGCCGAGCGCTTTCTGGAACTGCGCCGCACCTATCCCCGCCGCCGGAGCTTTTCGGTGCATCGGATCGACCGCGCCTTCGTCCCGGAGCCCCTGCAGGAAGCCGTGGCGGTCGGGCTGGGCGTGCAGCTGGTCGCGGCGGAAACAGTGGCTCAGTAGCCGTAGGAGCGTAGCAGTCGGTCGCGGTTGCGCCAGTCCTCGCGTACCTTGACATGCAGTTGCAGGTAGACCGGCCGGCCCAGAAACGCCTCAATCTCCTGACGGGCCGCCGTACCCAGGCGCTTGAGCGCCTGGCCGCCTTTGCCGATCAGAATGGCCTTCTGCGTGGGGCGCTCGACGATGATCTCCGCATCGATAAAATCTTTGCCTTCCGGCCGCTCCTTGTAGTCCACAATGTTGACCTGCGCGGCGTAGGGAATCTCTTCGCGAAACTGCTCGAAGATCTTCTCCCGGATGATCTCGGCCACGAAGAAACGCTCCGGATGTTCGCTGAGCTGGTCTTTGGGATAAAACGGCGGGCCCGGCGGCAGGCGATGGATGAGCTCCTTGAGCAGCACATCCAGGTTGTAGCCGGTCAGCGCCGAAATGGGCACCACCGCCTCGAAAGGATACTGCTTCATGTAGGCGTCCACGAGCGGCAGCACTTGCTCCTGGTTGCGCACCAGGTCCATTTTGTTGAGGGCCAGAATGGCCGGACGATTTCCCAGATGGCCCAGGCTGATCGTGTCGGGTGCCTTCTGCGTGGCTTCGGCCATGAACAGCACGAGATCGGCATCGGCTACCGCCCGGTCGACGGTGCGGAGCATGTGCTCGTGGAGCTTGTAGCGGGCCTTCTTCAGCACACCGGGCGTGTCCAGAAAGACGATCTGGTAGGTGTCGCCCGAGAGAATGCCCAGCACGCGATGGCGGGTCGTCTGCGGCTTGGGCGTGACGATCGACAGCTTGTGGCCCAGCAGGGCGTTCATCAGGGTGCTTTTGCCCACGTTGGGCTTGCCCACGATGGCCACATATCCGCTCCGATGCTCGGGCGGGAGCTGCGAGGGATCGATCAGCAGCGAGGGTTGTGACGGCGTTTTTTCCGGTTCCATGGCGTATGAATCAGTAACCCTTCACGAGCCGACGCATTTCGCGCACGGCGGTTTCCAGCCCCACCAGCACGGCTCGGGCGATGATGGCAAAGCCGATCGATACCTCGTGGACGTGGGGGACGGTTTCGCGAAAGAGCGGATAGTTGTGGTAGTTGAGGCCGTGTCCGGCGTGAACCTGCAGGCCCAGTTCGTGCGCCACGCGGGCGGCGGCGGCCAGCTTTTCGGCTTCGGCGCGGCGGGCCGCCTCGGTGGGCGCGTTGGCGAAGTCGCCCGTGTGCAGCTCGATGGCATTGGCACCCACCGCGCGGGCCGCTTCGATCTGGCGGGGATCCGGATCGACGAACAGCGCCACTTCCTCGATGCCGGCGTCGAACAGACGGGGAATGACCTCCTGCAGGCGGACCCGATTGGCGAGCACGTCCAGCCCCCCTTCGGTAGTGATCTCCTCCCGGCGCTCGGGCACCAGCGTGGCCAGGTGCGGCCGCACCTGACAACAGATCGACACGATCTCTTCGTTGGTGGACAGCTCGAAGTCCAGTTTGCCCTGCACGACCTCCTTCAGGCGGAAGACGTCGCGGTCGGTAATGTGTCGCCGGTCTTCGCGGAGGTGAAAGACGATCCCGTCGGCGCCGGCCAGTTCGCACAGCACGGCCGCCTGCACTGGATCGGGAAACGTCTCGCGCCGGGCATTGCGCAGCGTGGCTACGTGGTCGATGTTGACAAGCAGACGGGTCACGGCAACGCGCATTCGGTTTTACGGACCGGCCCCTTTAACCGGGGCGCAGGCAAACGGGTTGCAAAGCTGTCGAAAACGCGCGCTTGTGAAAAGAAAATGGTTGCATTTCGCGGGCGTGTCCTGTATTTTCGGAGCCGACATGGCCTCCCATGTCGTTTTTTCTTTCCGCAACGAACCGATTCAGTCATCAGAGGAGCACGCGACGCATGGCAACCGGTCGTCAGATTACGCGCATTGTTCTGCAGATTGTGCTGGGCGTGGTGATCGTGATCCTGGCGTATTACCTGTACCTGTCGATCACCGAGCCCTACGAGGCGGTGAAGCGTGAGCAGGAGCTGACGCGCCTGACACGTGACCGCATGAGCGACATCCGCACGGCGCTGATTCGCTACGAGCTGCTGTACGATCACTATCCGCCGACGCTCGATTCGCTGGTGGCCTGGATCCGCCAGGATTCGTTCATGATGGCCAAGGCCGACAGCATCTTCGGGCCCGGCTTTATTCTGGATTCGCTGATCTACTCGCCGCGTGGCGGAAAGTTTGAATACGTCGTCAACGATACGGGACGCGTGGAGATCTACTATCTGAAGGATCCGGCCTCGGACGACTACATCGGTTCGCTGGAACCCGATGTGACGAAGCTGAACGCGGCCAGTTGGGAATAAGGCCGTCCAGAGGCGGCCAGGAGCGCTGGCTTATGGAAGCCCGGGCACGGGCTGGGATTGAACTGCACGATACGGCCCTTCGCTACGCCGAACTGGAGCGACGCGGCGATCGCTACCAGCTCCTGCGACTGGGAAGCTGCGACTTCGACTTTGGCGTGCTGGACGAATTGCAGGCCGAGGCGCCGCGCTACCTGGACATCGTGGGCGAGGCGCTGCGGGACGTGCTGGCCGGTCTGGTTGCCGACGAGCTGGACGTGGCGCTGCACCCTTCCCACGGCGTGACGGCGTTCGCCAGCCTGCAGCCCGAAGCGCTCGAGCCGGACGCGCTGCGCGGCCGCCTGCTTGCCGAGGCTTCCTGGATCACCGGGCAACCGGCCGATTCGCTGCGCCTGCACGCCGAGCCTGGCATGCACCAGCCGCTGCCGGAAGACGAGCGGGCGCGCTGGTATCAGGTGCTCGTGCTGCCCCGCCACGTGCAGGCGCATCTGGAACGCGTGCTCCAGCAGGCGCCCTGCCGCCGATACCGTGTCCGGCTCAGCACGGCCGGTGCGGCCGAAGCACTGCGGCGTCTGTCCGCGCCGGAGCCCGGCGTGCCGCCCGAGGTTGCACTGGCCATCGGTTGTTACGAGACGCACACCGAGTTTACGCTCTGTCGCCGGGACCACTGGTACCTGAGCCACTTCGCGCCTGGAACCGAAGACGTGGCCTATTTCTGCATGGCGCTCCTGCATCGGCTCGGGCTGAGCGCGGTCATGGTCGAGCAGGTGGCGCTCTACGGCACGCGCGTGCCCGAGGCGCTCTCGGAGCAACTCCGGCTGCTGTTTCCGGTGGAGCCCATGCTGCTCAATCCCGTGGTGCTGACCACGCTGGACCCGAAGGCGTTGAACCCGGCGGAAGCCGTGGCGTACGTGCCCTGCATCGGGGTTGCCTTAACCTGAGCGCGGAGACGTCGCCATGCGGATCATTGCCGGACGATTTCGCCGCAAGACGCTGCGGGCACCGAAAGGACATCTGACCCGCCCCACCACCGACCGCACGCGCGAATCGCTTTTCCATCTGGTCGAAAGCCGGATGGATCTGGAAGGGGCCGACGTGCTCGATCTGTTTGCCGGTACCGGCGCGCTCGGACTGGAGGCCATCAGCCGGGGCGCCGTGGCCGTGACGTTCGTCGAACTGCAGGGACCGGTCCTGGCCTGCGTCCGGGAAAACGCGCGGGCGCTGGGCGTCGAGGAAGCCTGCGAATTCATCCGGGGCGACGCCGTCGAATACCTGCGCCGTTACAGCGGCCCGCCGTTCGACCTGATCCTGGCCGATCCGCCCTATGATCTGCCCGAGTTGCCGCAGCTTCCGGAGCTGGCATTCCCGCATCTGAAGCCGCACGGCCTGTTCGTGCTTGAGCACGACAAGCGCCATAACTTCGAGGGGCACCCCCACCTGGACACCAGCCGGCGCTACGGCCGCACGATCGTCTCGGTGTTTCGTCCGCAACCCGTCGAACGCTGACGCCCATGCGTGAACGCCTGGCCCTCTACCCCGGCTCGTTCGATCCCTTCACCTACGGCCATCTCGACATCGTCGAGCGTGCGCTGAAGATCTTCGACCGGGTGGAGGTGACCGTGGCGGTCAACATCGGCAAGGAGCCGCTTTTTTCCATCGAGGAACGCTGTGAGTTGATCCGCCAGTGCACGGCCCACCTGGACCGCGTCGAGGTGGTGGCCTTCGAGGGATTGCTGGTCGATCATGCGCGGGCGCGCGGCGCCACGGCACTGGTGCGCGGACTGCGTCAGGTGAGCGACTTTGAGTACGAATTCCGTATGGCGTTTGCCAATCGTCGCCTGTACCCCGAGCTGGAAACGGTTTTCCTGATGACCTCCGAAGCATACGCGATGATCAGCTCGTCGATTGTGCGCGAGATCCATCGCTGGGGGGGCGACGTGAGCCTGTTCGTGCCGCCGCCCGTTGTTGAAGCGCTGCGGAAGAAACGCGCAGCCCGTTGAAGCTGGCGCGTTTTGCGTTTAACTTTCCGCGCAAATCTTTGCGGTAAAAATTTCTGTATTCCAATCGGGAGCCCCATGTCGCTGCAGCTCGATACGTTCAATCCCCGGGTGATGGCCGTGCAGCCGTCGGCCACGCTGGCCATGACGGCGCGGGCCAAGCAGTTGCGTCGCGAAGGCAAGCCGGTCATCGGTCTGAGTGCCGGTGAGCCGGACTTCGACACGCCGGCGCCGATCGCCGAGGCCGCCATTCAGGCCATCCGGGAAGGCTTCACGCACTACACGGAAAACGCGGGCATGCTCGAGCTCCGCGAGGCCATCTGCCGCAAGCTGGCCGAGGAGAACGGGCTGACCTACGAGCCGGATCAGATTCTCTGCACGAACGGGGCCAAGCAGGCCGTGGCGATGGCCATCGAGGTGCTCTGCCGGCCCGAGGACGAAGTGCTGATCCCGGCGCCCTACTGGGTCAGCTACCCCGAGATGGTCCGGCTGGCCGGAGCCACGCCGGTCATCCTGCCCACGTCGGTCGAAACCGGCTACCGGCTGACGCCGGAGCAACTGGAGGCGGCCATCACCGAGCGCACGCGCCTGCTCATTCTCTGCTCGCCCTCGAACCCGACGGGGACGGTCTACACGCCCGAGGAGCTGGAGGCGCTGGCCGACGTGCTGCGTCGCCACGAGCACGTCTACGTGCTTTCGGACGAGATCTACGAATACATCCTGTTCGACGCGAAGCACGTGTCGTTTGCGAGCCTGCCCGGCATGAAGGAGCGGACGATCACGGTGAACGGCTTCTCGAAGGGATTCGCCATGACGGGTTGGCGGCTGGGCTATCTGGCGGCCGAGCGGCCCATCGTCAAAGCGGCGGCCAAGGTGCAGAGTCAGTTCACCTCGGCCCCCTGCAGCATCTCGCAGAAGGCCGGGCTGGCCGCGCTGCAGATGGACAAGGGGCCGATCCGTGAGATGGTGGCTGCCTTCCGCCAGCGGCGCGACTTCGTGCTGGAGCGGCTGCAGGCCATCGACGGCATCACCTGCCCGAAACCGGAAGGGGCGTTCTATCTCTTTCCGCAGGTGTCGGCCTTCTACGGGCGGCGCGCGCCGGACGGTCGGACGATCACCGACAGCGAGTCGCTCTGCCTGTACCTGCTGGAGCAGTGCCACGTGGCGCTGGTGCCCGGCCAGGCCTTCGGCGATCCGAACGGCGTGCGCATCTCCTATGCCGCGTCGATGGAGAACCTGGCCGAAGCCATGCGGCGCATCGAAGCCGGGCTGGCGGCGCTGCGCTGAGCGCATGGAAGCTTTTGGGCGGCCGGATCGTATGAGCGGGTCGATGTCGAACGAAGCCGGAGATACCGTTGGAGCCGATTCCGGGCATCCGGTGGCGTGAAGCGGTCGAAGCGCCCCCGCGGCGGCCGCAGCGGGTGTGGCTGCATCTGGTGCTGTTCGTGCTGACGCTGCTTTCGACGACGCTGACCTGGCCCGACTGGGCCGGCCGCTGGCTGCTCTACGAACGGGTGGGATACGGCGCGCTGCTGGCCGACGGGCTCCGCTTCAGCCTGCCGCTGCTGCTGATCCTGACCGTGCACGAGTTCGGGCACTACCTGGCCGCCCGCCGCCACCGGATCGACGCCACGCTGCCCTACTACATTCCGTTTCCGTTCAACGGGATCGGGACGTTCGGCGCCGTTATCCGCATCCGGGAGCCGATCCCCGACACGCGCTCGCTCTTCGACATCGGCGTGGCCGGACCGCTGGCCGGGTTCGTCGTGGCGCTCATTGTGCTGTTCTATGCGCTGCTGACGCTCCCGCCGCCTACCTACCTGCTGGACGTGCCCGGCCACGAGGCGCTCAAAGCCTACATCCTGGCGCACGGACGCTTTCCGTCCGCTCCGCTGCCCTCCGAAGATCCGGCCAGCGTCACGCTCGTGCTGGGCCACACGCTGCTGTTCGACACGCTGGCCCGTTTTTTCCCGAATGTGCCGCCCATGTACGAGCTGTATCACTATCCCACGCTGTTTGCAGCCTGGCTGGGGCTGTTTTTTACGGCGCTGAACCTGCTGCCGGTGGGCCAGCTCGACGGCGGGCACGTGCTCTACGCGCTGTTCGGGCGGCGCTGGCACCGGCGGCTGGCCCGCGCCTTTGTCCTGCTGCTACTTGTTTCGGCCACGATCGGCTTTGCGCTGGAGACGCTTCCGCCCCTGCTGCAGGAGGGCATCTGGTGGCTGGAGCCGGCCGCCTGGTTCGGTCTGGCGCTGGTGCTCTACCTGTACCTGCACCGGCTGTTCGACGGCGATCACCGCATCGTGGCGCCCGTGCTGCTGGGCCTGATGGTGCTGGCCGCGCTGGCCCCCCGCATGGCCGGCCTCGTCGGCTGGATGGGACACAGCGGCTGGTTTCTCTGGAGCCTGATCATCCTGTACCTGATCCGGGTCGATCACCCGCCCGTCTGGTACCGGGTGCCGCTTACGCGTACGCAACGGACGCTGGGCTGGGCGGCCATCGCAATCTTCGTGCTCTGCTTCAGCATTCGCCCGCTGTACCTGTTCTGATGGTGCACCGAAGCCTTCCGTTTTTTATCTTTGCAGAAACGATCCGCCCGCGCCTATGACGCTTCGGTACCACGCAGGCTTCTGAACAGACGTACGGAGCGGTGTCGATGCGACACGTCTTCTGGTTGCTGGGACTTGCGGGCGGATTGCTCTGGGGGTGCGATACGCTGCCGGGCACGCCCTCGCTGGAGGGGCGCCCTCCGGTGGTTTCGGACCTGTCCTTCGCGCCGGACTCGGTCGATTTCAATGCGCTGCCGGCGGAGCAAATCCGGGGCGATACGGCGCTCATCCCACTTTCGCTGGCGGTGACAGCGCGCGATCCGGACGGCCGGATTGCCCGCGTAGCATTCGTCGTGCGGGCCCCGCTGAACACCACCGAGCCGGTCGCCACGGGTACGCTGGAGGCGGCCGGCGCCGATCGCTACACGGGCGAAACGACGCTCCGGCTGCATCGGGCGCAGGTGGGCCCCTACACGGTGCTCGTCTATGCCGTGGATGACGAGGAGCGCCTGAGCAACCAGGTGCGCGGCACGCTCTGGTTCTGGGCCACCGGCGGTCCGCCCGTGATCGAAGAAGTGCAGGTGCCCGATACGCTCCGGCGTCCGGCGCCCGGCGAGCCGCCCGTCATCTTCCAGGTGGTGGCGCGGGTGTCGGACCCCGACGGCCTGGAGAACATCCTGCGTGTGGAGCTGCGCGTCAACAACGGCGCGCCGATCCTGCTGTGCGACGATGGGAGCGAAGGCGTCTGCGGCGGCATCCCCAACAGCGGCGATGCGGTGGCCGGCGACGGACTGTTCACCATGACGCTTTCGCTGGCCAGCGACAACGTGCCGGGCACCTACACGTTCGTCTTCCAGGCCATCGATCGAACCGGTCTCACCAGCGAGGAGGTACGCCGTCATGTGGTCGTGGAGTAAACGGCTGGTCTGGACAGGGCTGCTGCTGGGCCTGTGGTCCGGCGACGGGTGGGCGCAGTCGAAAGCCGACTGGAGCCGCCGCGTGGCCGAACTGATTCCGGTGCCGGGCATCGCCGAAAACTTCGTCAGCAACCTGGCCGCCCGGGGCGACTCGCTCTGGGTGGGGCCGCGACTGGACCTGACCTTCGACGGCGGACAGACCTGGTACCGCGCCGATGTCGATTCGATCACGCAGGGACGCGGACGCGTCTATGCGCTGCTGGTGGTGGGCGACACGGTCTGGGCCAGCCTGGGCACGCGCTACCAGGCCGATCTGAACGGCGACGGCGTGGACGACGACGTGTTCGAGGCCGTGGGGCTGGTCTTTTCCACCGACGGCGGGCGCACGTGGGGCTTTCGCTTTCCGCCGCTCGACGCGCCCACCGACACGGTGATCACCTACGGCGTCTCGCGACTCCCGGCCGAGCCGGTCGTTTCCCCGCAGCTCACCACGACGTTCGATCTGGCCTACGATCGACGGCGCGGCCGGCTCTGGGCGGCAAGCTGGTACGGCGGTCTGCGCTACTCGGACGACTTCGGCCGCACCTGGCATCGGGCCGTCCTGCCACCCGACACGCTCGACGCGCTCCGTCCCGATCAACCCTACTTTTTCCGCGTGGCGCCACCTGTCAGCGCGCTGGACCGCTACGACAACTACTTCGCCTTTTCCGTGCACGTGGACGGCGAGGGGACCGTCTGGGCCGGCACGGCCGGGGGCATCAACCGCTCGACGGACGGCGGACTGAGCTGGGATCGGTTCTTCAACGACGGCCGGCCCAATGCGCCCACCGGCAACTGGATCGTGGCCATCGGCGAGCAGCTCCGGCCTAACGGCCAGCGCGTGCTGTGGTTTGCCACGCGGCCGGCCGGCGCCGCACCCGGCGAGACGTTCGGCATCACGCGCACGGCCGACGGCGGCCGCACCTTCCAGCAGGTGCTGCTGGGCGAGCGCATCAACGACTTCGCCTTCCGGGGCGATACCGTCTATGCCGCGGGCGATAACGGCCTGTTCGTTTCGACGGACCAGGGACGCACCTGGCGGACCATCCGCGACTTTTACGATCTGGCCGCCAACCGCATCGTGCGGCCCGATGTGCGCGTGCTGGCCGTGGCCGTGACGCGCTCGCATCTGTGGATCGGGACTTCCGACGGCCTGCTTCGCAGCGACGACGGCGGGCGCACCTGGCGGCTGTTCCGAGCCGATGTGCCGCTTCGTCCCGACAATCCCTCGCCGGCCGTCCCCCGCGTCGATACCTACGCCTACCCGAACCCGTTCTCGCCCGCACTCGATGCGTTCGTGCGCATTCGCTACGAGCTGGACCGAGAGGCCACAGTGCGCGTGCACGTGTTCGACTTCGGCCTGCAGCGCGTGCGCACGCTCTTCGAGGGGACGCAGCCGCCCGGCCCGCACGAGGTAATCTGGGACGGACTCGACGCCCGCGGCGTGCGCGTGGCCAACGGCGTGTACTTCTACGCGGTGGAGACGGGCTCGGCCACCTACTGGGGCAAAATTCTGGTGATCGAATGAAGCAGATCGCGCTGCTGATCGTGCTGAGCTGGGCCGTCGCGGCCCGGGCGCAGGAAGCGGGCGTCTTCGCCCGGATGGGGCTCGACGCCCGGGCACTGGCGCTCGGACAGGCCCTGGTGGCCGACGTCGAAGGCGCCGCCGCCTACTACAACCCGGCGCTGGCCGTGTTTACCGAACGACCTGTGCTGGCGCTCAGCACGGCGTTTATGGCACTCGATCGCGAGCTGCAGAGCGCTCAACTGGCCACGCGCATGCCGCCGCGCGCGGGCATCGCGGTCGTGCTCCGGCACGCCGGGGTGCGCAACATCGACGGACGCGACGCCAGCGGCTACCACACGCAGACCTACAGCACGGACGAGTACGCGCTGCTGGTGGCCTTTGGCACGCAGGTGAGCGATCGGCTCACGCTGGGGCTCGGCCTACAGTTCTTCCGGGCGGATCTGTTCGAAGGGCTACGGCCGGTGCAGAGCATCGGGCTCGACCTGGGGCTGCTCTACCGCGCCACCGAAACGCTGCATCTGGGACTGGCCGTCGATGATCTGCTGGCCCGCTACACCTGGAACACGTCGGATCTCTACGGGCCGCAGCAGGGCAGCACCACGTCGGACCGCTTCCCGATGCGCGTGCGGCTGGGCGCTTCGTGGACGGCCCTGGCCGGACGGCTCCGGCTGCTGGGCGAGTACGAGGCGTCGTTTACGTCCGTCGAGGTACGGCAGCGGCGCGTGCAGCTCGTGGGCGACACGCCCCGCGAGGTGCTGGTCTCCGAGCGGCGCTGGGCACGGGGCGGGCAGCTCCGGCTGGGCGCCACCTATCGGCTCAGTGAGGCGTTCGTGCTGCTGGGCGGGCTCGACCGCATCGGCCGCCTGCCCGAGGCCGGCGGCTGGCAACCGGCGCTGGGCTTTTCGCTGGCCACCCGGCTGGGCAATCTACCCTTCCGGGCCGGCTATACGGTGCAGCTCGAACACACCGCCCTTCCCCCGATGCACATGCTGTCGGTGGCGCTGTTGCTCTGACCGGGGCGGTTCGGCACCCGGGATCCGGGTGCGTTTCGGTAGCGGCCTCGCCAAAGCGTCGCAGATCAGGGGCATGAGGGCGCAACACAGGTGCCCTGGTGTGATGCGCGGGTACGCAGGGTGCACGCCGCGATTTCATACGATTTCCGGGAAATCATCGGGCATGTGAGAAAGCACGGGCGCACACTGCGGTGCGCCCCTACAGATCCTTGGCGTTTTCCCTATCCCGTAGGGGCGGACCCCTGTGTCCGCCCGATCATACCCGCCGGATCTCGTCCGCCACACGGGGTGTGGCCTCCTCATGCACCAGTAAATCAGCGATCCCATATCAGTCCGGGAAAGGAAGCAGGAGGCGCAGGAAATCCTCTCAGCGTTCCACTTCGGCGCCGGCGCGGGCTAGGTCCTCGAAGCCGCCGATGTTGTAGAGCTGGCGGAAGCCCATTTCGCGCAGGATCTCGGCGGCCCGCTGGCTCCGGCGGCCGGAGCGGCAGTAGAGGTAAACGGGCTGGTTCGGGTCCAGTCCGAGCGCCTGGATCTGCGCCCGGAAGTCGGGCGCCTGCACGTTGATGTTCAGGGCGCCCTTCAGGTGGCCCTGCGCGAACTCCTCGGGCGTGCGCACGTCGATCACGACGGCCTCCGGCGTGTAGCGGGCGAGGAACTCCTCGGCCGTAAGGCGCACGATCGCCGTCGTGTCGGCCACCGCGGCCGTCGTGGGCTGCGGCGTGTCGGGGTGTTCGGTCGTGCAGGCAGCCGTGAACCCGAGCAGCAGGATCAGCAGCCAGATGGTGTGGGTCTTCATGGCGTCATAGCGGTTTTCAGCGAACGATGGTAGCTCCGGCGCGGGCCAGGTCTTCCAGCCCGCCGATGTTGTAGGCTTTCAGGCCGCGTTCGCGTAGCAGCCGGGCGGCCTGACCGCTGCGATTGCCAGAGCGACAGTAAAGATAGTATGTCCGGTTCGGATCGAGGCGCGCAATTTTTTCGGAGAAATCGGGCGCCATCAGGTCCAGGTTGATCGCCCCTTCCAGATGGCCCTGTGCGAACTCCTCGGGGGTGCGCACGTCGATCACGACGTCTTCCGGGCGCCGACGGTGCAGAAAGACCTCCGGTCGCAGGACGTCGGACGTCGCGGACGTCCGGGTGAGCACTTCCAGCAGGCGTGTCCACATGGTTATTTTCGTTGAAAATGGTTTCAGGAGACGGTGAATCCGCCCGGATTCCTGCTGACCAGACAGGGCGTCTGGTTCAAAAAGATGTCTGCAGCAGCGAATCCGGCACGAAGACGCTGTAGAGGCCGCGCAGGTCGCCGGGCCGGAAGTCGTAGGCCCGGTCGTCGGGGTAGTTCTGGACGATGAAAGCGGGGCGTCGGTCGCGCGGACCGTGGCAGGCCAGACACTGAGGCCGGACCGTGATGCGGCGCAGGTAGCGCCAGCCCGGCGTGCCGTTCCAGGTGGCGCGGACCCAGAGGCTGTCGAGCGACGGGTCGGCCTCGAAGCGGGCAAACAGCGCGGCCGCCTGGGAGTCGGGCCGATGCGCCGGGTTGCGGTACTTCACGGCCAGTTGCTGCACGATCCAGCCGTTCGTTTCGGCCAGTTGCCGGGCCTGCTGACCGACGGGTCGGCAGACGCGGTTGAACGTGGCCGCGTCGATCGTCTCGCCGGCCGTGATGGTCCGGGCCAGTCCGGCCCGCAGGGCGTCGAGCGCCCGGATCGCTTCTTCCACCTGTTGCCGGACCGCCGCGGGCGGGGCGTCCGATGCAGGTTCCCGCCCGCAGGCGGCCAGGAGCAGCACAGCTATTACCAGGAAAGCACGCATAGCCGGTCGCGCAGGCTTCAGGAGGCGCTCGGTTCCGGCACGTGCTGCTGGAGCCAGCGACGGACGGCCGGCTCGGGCAGCGCCCCCACGAACTCGTCCACCACCTCGCCGTTGCGGAACAGTTTGACGGTCGGAATACCCCGCACGCCGTAGTGCATGGCCAGTTCGGGGTGTTGATCCGTGTTGACCTTCACCAGGCGCCAGGCCCCTTTGCTTTCCTGGGCCAGCTTTTCAAGCACCGGCCCGAGGATGCGGCAGGGGCCGCACCAGGGCGCCCAGAAGTCCACCACCACGGGTTTTTCGTGGCTTTTTTCGATCACCTCTTTCTGAAAGAATTCCGGAAGCGTCATGGCTGTTTTTCCGTTTTTGGTTTGGTTGGAGTAAGGAGACACCCTGTGTTATCCCGTCAGCACACCCAGGTTCTGGTAGAGAATCCAGAGACCCATCACGACCAGGAAGACGGCAAAACCGCGCTGTAGCCGGTGCTGGGGGATCCGCCCGCCGATCCAGTTGCCGGCAAACGATCCAGCGATGCCCACGACGGCGAACAGGCCCACCACCTTCCAGTTGACGGCCAGGCCCAGGTCGGCCAGCACGTCAAGGTATTTCAGGTAGCCGGCCACGCTTTTGAGTGCGATGATGACCAGGCTGGTGCCGACGGCCCGGCGCATGTCGAGCCCGCCCAGCAGTACGAGCGCCGGTACGATCAGAAAGCCGCCGCCGACGCCCACCAGGCCGGTGAGCACGCCTACACTGACGCCTTCGAGCATGATCCTCCAGGCCGCGTGTTTGCGGGCGGCCACGGTCACGCCTCCCGCGCTGGGCGGGGTCGACACCGGTCGGGGCGTGCTCCGGCGATACATGAGCACGGCGGCCAGCAGCATGACGCCGGCAAACAGCACGAGCTGCACCGGCCCCGACACGAAGCGCGACAGCCAGGCACCGCCGTAGGTGCCCACGATGCCCGGAATGCCGAAAAACAGTACGCTTCGCCAGTCGATCGTACGCTGGCGGGCGTAGGGCAGGGCACCGGCCGCCGCAATGGCCGCCACGATGCCCAGACTCTCGGCGATGGCCACCTTGTCGGGCTCACCTACCAGATACACCAGCACGGGCACCGTAAGGATACTTCCGCCCGAGCCCAGCAGGCCCAGCGAAAGCCCCACCAGCAGCGCCCCGATCAATGCAATCCACATGGTTACATGTACGTTGTTTTGCTGAAAGACTCAGGGGTGACCTCCCCTGACCCCCGCCCCGCATGTGCGGGGCGGGGGAACCCAACCGGAGGAAGGTCCTGGCGCTGTCGCGTCAGGCCGTGACAGGTTGACCGCTTTCCACGGGCCCGATCTGCTGGTAGGTGGCAAAGTCGTCCGCGACGTACTGCACGCGGTAGCCCTGAGCGGCCAGGAACGAGGCGGCCGCCGCACTCCGGCCACCTGTGACGCAGTGCACCAGCAGCGTCCGGTCCTTCGGGATGCGGTCCAGGTATTCCGGCAGCCGGGTGTAGGAGGCGTTGATGGCGCCGGGGATGTGACCGGCTTCGTATTCCGAAGCGTAGCGCACGTCCAGCACGGCCACGTCCGGCTGCTCGCGCAGGCGGACGACGTCCTCGAACGTGATCGTCGGGATCGAGGCGCGGGCGCCACCTTCATTGAAGTAGCGCACGAGCGTTTCCGGCGTGGCGTAGGCTTCGATGCGGTCGTAGCCGATGCGGACCAGATCGCGCACGGCCTGCTCCACGTCTTCGTCGTCGATGATCAGCACGAGCGGCGTCTGGTCGTCGGCCACGAGTGAACCTACCGTCGTGTTGAAGCTCTTGTTGAAAGGCGCGTAGAGGGCGCCGGGCAGGTGCGCAAGCATGAAGGCCATGCGGTCCAGTCGTGTATCGACAAAGGTCACCTCGCCCTGCTTCACCAGGCGGTCCAGTTCGGCCACCGAGAGGCGACGCGGCGCCGGCAAACGGCCCAGCAGGGGCACGCCGTCGCGGTTGTAGGCCTTCATGCGGGCGTAGTAGAGCGGTGGTTCGGGCTGGCCGCTCAGGATGGCCTGCACGAAGGCGTCTTCGCCTTCACGCGCCGGGGCCAGCGAGGCGTTGAAGCGTTTCTCGTAGCCCACTGTCGATTCGGGCACGGCACCCAGCGCCTTGCCGCAGGCCGATCCGGCGCCGTGGCCGGGCCAGACCTGCAGGTAATCGGGCAGCTCCAGGAAGCGCAGCACGGATTGGTAGAGCCGGCGGGCCGAGGGCTCCTTCATGCCCGAGATCCTGGCGGCCGATTCGAGCAGGTCCGGGCGTCCCAGGTCGCCCACAAACACGAAGTCGCCCGTGACGAGCCCTATGGGTTCGGTGGCGCCGCCACCCCGATCGGTCACCAGGTAGCACAGGTGCTCCGGCGTGTGACCGGGCGTATGCATGGCCTTGAATTCGATGTTTCCGATCCGGAACGTGTCGCCGTCGCGCAGGAAGGTGACGTCATAGCGGCCGTTTTTGGCCCAGTTGGAGGCCCAGCCGTCCGCTTCGCCTTCGGCCGAAAGGTAGAGCCGGGCACCGACGCGCTCGGCCAGCTCGCGCGCGCCCGAGAGGAAGTCGGCGTGAATGTGCGTTTCGGCCACGGCCACGATGCGCAGCCCTTCTTCCTCGGCCAGGCGCAGGTACTGATCGACATCCCGCTCCGGATCGATCACGATCGCTTCTTTCGTCTGCTGGCAGCCGATCAGGTAGGCGTACTGGGCCAGCTTGGGGTCGAAAATCTGTCGAAAGAGCATGGCAGTCGTTCGTGTTGGTTTACATGTTATTACAAGTTGTCCCAATAAAAAAGGCCGTTTTCAGGAGCGTACGGATTTCCTCCTTCGCTGTCAACCCTCAGTGGGGCAGGCGGGGACGCAGCACGGCGTAGGCCCAGGTGCCCAGCATGGCGCTGGCGATGGCCACCACCATGACGGTCACGCCACTACCCAGCAGGGCGAACATCGGTCCCGGGCAGGCACCCAGCAGGCCCCAGCCCAGACCGAAGAGGATGCCGCCCAGCCAGTAGCGGACGCCCCTGCCCCAGACCTTGGGCTGGATTTCGATCGGCTCGCCGTGGATCGTCTTCAGCCGCAGCCGCTTGATGAGCTGCACCGACAGTCCGGCCACCACGACGGCCGAGCCGATCACGCCATACATGTGGAAGCTCTGGAAGCGAAACATCTCCTGGATGCGAAACCAGGAGGCCACCTCGCTCTTGATCAGCACGATGCCAAAGAAGATGCCCAGCAGCAGGTAGGCCAGCAGGCCTCCCGGCCGGTTGCCGGCTTCCTGCGCCTGCGCTTCGTAGTCCGGCGCTACCTGCTCGACGTCGATGCAGGCTTCGGGCCGGGTATCACGTACCAGTTCGGCCATGGTCTTTTGCAGGGTTGAAGGTTACAGAATCAGAGGAAGGATCAGGTAGGTAACGATCAGGCCGCCGATGAAGAAGCCGATCACGGCCACGAGCGAAGGAAACTGCAGATCGGCCAGGCCCATGATGGCGTGCCCCGAGGTGCAGCCACCGGCGTAGCGGGCTCCGAAGCCGATCAGGAAGCCGCCGAGCACCACCATGATCAGGCCCGGCAGCGTGGTCAGGCCCTTCCAGCTGATGAACTCCGAAGGCACCAGGCCCCGGAAGTCCGTGATACCCAGTGCGGCCAGATCGGCGCGCGTGGCTTCGGAAATGTGCACGTAGGGGTCCGGCGAGGCCAGTAGCGTGGCGGCGATGAATCCGCCCAGCACGATGCCCAGCGCGAAGGTCAGGTTCCACAGCCCCTGACGTTTCCAGTCGTAGCGCAGGAAGTCCACGCGCGTCGGGAGCACCGCCGCGCACAGGTGGCGCAGGTTGGCCGACACGCCGAACGACTTACCGCCGATCAGCAGCAGCAGCGGCACGATCAGGCCGATCAGCGGACCGGCCACGTACCAGGGCCACGGTTGCGATAGCCACTCCAGCATGGTTTGCTCCGGGTTGGGTTAAGCGTGTTCGGAAGCGACAAACAACTTTCTGGTTATATTGTTTCCGCTGTCAATCAAAGTTTAACAGCCATGTCTATAAAACATCAATGGTGAGGGAAACAAATATAACTGAATAGTTATTTCATGGCCAGTGGTTTGATTTGAAAGAAAGAAATCGATGAAGACCCTGATTCCGCGCGAGCAGCTCGAACAGGTGGCCCGACGCTTTCGGCTGCTGGGCGATCCGGTGCGGCTGGAAATTCTGAACCTGTTGCACGTACGGGGCGAAATGACCGTACAGGAACTGGTGGAAGCCACCGGGCAGAGTCAGGCAAACGTGAGCAAGCACCTCCGGCTGCTCCGCGAGGCCGGACTGGTGGCCCGTCGCCAGGAAGGGCCCTATGCTTACTACCGGATCAACGATCCAATGCTGGCGGCCCTGTGCGTGCTCGTCTGCAGTCAGGTGCCGGAAGCCACCGCGCCGTAGTCAATGAGCGCGCAGCCGGGATCGTAGGTAGCTTCCAGCAGGCGCCGGGGCTGTTCCAGTACCTGCTCCAGCAGGCCAATCGGCGCGCCGGGCGGCAGTTCCAGTTCCGGGGCAACGGGCTCTTCGGGCGTATAAGGACGGTTCAGGAAGCGCTGGATCCAGTCGCGATGGAAACGGCGGTGGGCCCGGGTGGCCGCGTCGGTGCCCGGGTTTTGCGTGAGCCAGTCGGACAACCGGCGCAGGTGGGCTTCCAGCTCGACGCGCACGTCCACGGGCGTGCGGGCGTCCCGCGCCCGTTCCAGCAGGCCGGCCGTCCAGGCCGTCTGCACCACGCGCTGCAGGTGGGCGTCGTAGGGATCGTCGGGCACGGGCGCAGCCCAGACGTTTCGGCTGACCTGCTCCAGCACCTCGCTTAGCGAGGGAAGCGACGGATCCTGCAGGGCCTGATCGTGCAGGCGGCTCAGCCGTTCCGGTTGGAGCAGCAGGTCGAACACCTGTCGGGCGGCCGCCTTGGCTGGCGCGACCGGATCGAACAGCGGAGCCGTCTGGCGGGCAAACAGCTCGCGGTGCGCCGGATAGCCCGGTGGCCGTGGCGGAATGAGGCCGCACAGGGTTTCGGGAAGGCGCAGCGTGGCGGGCTGCACGATCGTGAGCAGGGCTTCGAGCGCCGCCCGTTGCGTGGCACCCGGAACCGGGCGCACCACCGGCGCTTCGGGCATATCCGGCGTGCGCACCGCGTACGTGTAGAACGCGCCGCCGAGCAGCTTGACCGTGGCCTCGGTCTGATACCGGTGCCAGAGGTAGATGGGCACCAGCACTTCTTCGAGCGTGGCCAGCGGACGTCCTGCCCGCAGGTTCCGGAGGCCAAAGCGCTCCAACGCCACCTTGCGTACCTGCAGCTCGCGGTGCAGGGCCGCGACGGCGTCGGTGCCGTTGTCCCACAGGTGCGCCAGCGGATGGGCCCCGCCCGGCGGCCGCGCGTCGGCGTCGGTGATGAAATGCAGGCCCTGGCGTGCGGCCTCTTCCAGAATGGCTTCCAGCGCGGCCGTCTCGTCGGTGCCGGGCGGGAATTCGCTGTAGGCGTAGCGAATGGCCACTTTGTCCCAGGCGCCGATGCCCGTATCATAGGCTTCCGAAACATCCAGCAAGCCGTCGGGGCGCACGCGCACGTAGGGCGCCGGATAGTCCATGACCGAGGCGCGGTCGTTCACCGAGGCGGCGAAGTTGTGTTGCAGGCCCAGCGTGTGGCCCACTTCGTGGGCGGCCAGTTGCCGGATGCGGGCCAGCGCCAGCTGCAGCATGGGGTCGGATTCAGGCGGATAGCCGTGGGCATGCGCGCTGTCGTAGGGAGCCAGCAGGCCCTCGAAGATCAGGTAGTCCTGGCGGATGCGCAGCGAGCCCAGCGTCACGTGGCCCTTGATGATCTCGCCCGTGCGCGGATCGACGATCGTACGGCCGTAGCTCCAGCCGCGCGTGGCCCGGTGCACCCACTGGATCACGTTGTAGCGTACGTCGAGCGGATCGGCCGTGTCGGGCAGCACCTCCACGCGGAAGGCGTTGCGGAAACCGGCTGCCTCGAACGCCTCGGCCCACCACGAAGCGCCATCAATCAGTGCCTGACGGATCGGCTCGGGCGCGCCGGGATCCACGTAGTAGACGATCGGCTTCACCGGCTCGCTGACCGGCGCATTCGGGTCTTTTTTCTGGAGTCGATGTCGGACGATCCACCGCCGGGCCAGCGGCTCGCCCACCGGACTCGTGTAATCATAGAAGGTGATGAAAAACAGACCGCTCCGCGGGTCGTGCGCCCGGGGCCGGTAGCCCGGCGGGGGCAGCGCTACGAACATCAGACGCTGGCGCAGCGTGACGTGTTCGGGCACGGCCGCCACCTGACGCACGAAGCGGCCCGGCTGCTCGCTCGAAAACGTCAGCAATGCTTCGATGACCGTATTCCGGGGAAAGGCCTTGACCGCCTCGAAAAGGATCGTACTCCGGTCGCGGTCCAGCCGGAACGTCCCCTGGTTGGTCTGGCGCAGGCGGCCGACCACATCCATGGCGTCGTGCAGGGCGAAGTCGGTGGCATCGATCAGAAACCGATCGCCCTGGCGGGCCACGATCGGAAAGCGCCACAGCACGGAGGCCGCAAAGGCTTCTTCGACGGCCCGCCGGGCCGGCGCATCGCCTTCGAGTGCCCGGTAGGTCAGGTTGGGTGCGTAGAGCAGGATCTGGTTGCCGGTCCGTCGGAACTGCACGACGCGTTCCTCGCCGAACAATCCCCGGTCGAGCCCCACATCGTTGGAGCCCAGTCCGGCCGGGAGCGCCGGCACCAGCAACAGGTCTGCGCCCGAGGGGATGACTTCCAGGTAGAGCTTGCCTTTCAGCGTGTCGAGGTACACCGGAATCAGGCCGTCCCGGCGGACCATATCGCGGGTGAAGGTGTCGATGTCCGGCAGTTGCGCAACCGATGGTCGGACCCAGAGCAGCGACAGCGTCGCGAGCAGGAGGCGGCGCAGCATGGCACTTTCCTGATTGGATTGCTTTGTCCGGTGGAAGATACGGTCTGCATGAAAATAACAGATTGCGTATTTTTAGAAAGCGCTTTCTGGAAAAACCAGACCTGCAGGCCGCCATGCGTCGCGCTGCTGCATGGACCGATTCGAGAAGAAAGGCCGCATTCCGGGCGTGACCGTCGAAGCAGAAGAGTAGCCGGGCGTTACTCGGGCAGGCGTCCGGCTTCGAGGCGGGCTTCGAGCACCAGGGCCGCTTCGATGAGCTGCTCGCGCAGCGGGTGGAGCTTTTCGTGCTGGTCGATGTAGCGCGAAAGCGCCTCGCGCAGCGAGCTGTCGCGCTCGACGATCGTGCGGCGCTCGCGCACCACGGGCGTGACGGTGCGCTCGACGCCGGCAATGTGGGCGGCCGTGCGCAGCGCTTCGCGGATGCGGCGCACGTCGACGCGGGCCACCTGGTCTTCGTCCACCTGGTAGCGCACGCGCACGATGGCGTCGGCCACCGGAGTGCGAGCGATGGCGCTCAGGATGCGTTCGGTGGGGTCGTCACTGTTGCGGGCGTCTATGTTCAGGTCCACGAAGCGGCGGGCGGGCGTCTCCACGAAGCGGTAGCGCGTCTGCTTGCGCGGGCCGTCGGACTGAATTTCCACCAGCACGAAGCCTTTCGGGTCGTCTGCTTCGCGGAACGTGACGCGCTCGATGCTGCTGCTGTAGACGACCGGGATGCCGTCGGGATTGAGGTTCTGATGCCGGTGGATGTGGCCCAGCGCCACGTAGTCGATAGGCGGCAGCGCCAGCTGACCCACGGTGAACTTCGGCTCGTGGGCGATCAGGCTGGTGCGCTCCGAGCCGGAAAGCTCGGCGCCCTGCACGCTGAAGTGTCCGGCCAGCACGGTGGGCAGCGACGGATCGAGCCGCTCGACCGCCTTCTGCACGTATTCGGCGTAGAGCTGTTCGATGACCTCGCGCACCTCGGACGCCGACTTTTGACGAAATTCTTCACGACTCAGCAGCAGGCTCCGTACCGGCCAGGGTAGGGCGATGAGCTGGAGCGGCCCGCTTTTCGTCTGGATGGTGGCCACTTCGGGCCGCCGGAAGACGCGGGCCTGGCCTTCCAGATAGCGGAAGATGTCGATCGACGAGGCGCGGCCAAAGGTGACCGGATGGTCGTGGTTGCCCACCAGCAGGACGATCGGGATGCCGCGCTCGGTCAGCGGCTGCAGGCACTCGGCAAAGATCGTCTGCTCGGTCGGGGAGGGATCGGGATTCCGGAAGGCGTCGCCGCAGAACAGAAACAGATCGACGTCTTCGGCGAGCGCCTGCTCCACCATGAACTCGAAGGCGCGGCGGAAGTCCTGCAGCCGCGTGTTGAGTCCCGTCGATGGATCGACGCGGCCGTAGGTGGTGATGCCCAGGTGGATGTCGGCCGTGTGCAGGATCTTCATGAGAGAAAGACGGGCTGGCGATCAGCCAGAAGATACGGCAGCGGTCGATCGGATGCCAGCCCGCCTTACCAACCCACGCGGCGCTGGTTCAGTTCGGGCGTAATCCGACGTTCCTGGCGGAGCGAGTCGGTGCCCGGCTGGTGCAGGCCGATCGGGAGCGGGAACGTGGCGTTGCTGATTTCGATGTCCGGCGCCTGCTCCATGCGTCGCCAGAAATCGCCCACGATAAACAGGGCATTGTGGGCGCCCTGGCCCCACCAGTGCGTGCGGAACGTGACGCGCGGGTCGTTGAAGCCCACCCAGGCGCCGGTGACCAGCTCGGGGTGCATCAGGATAAACCAGCCGTCGGCGCTGTTCTGCGTGGTGCCCGTCTTCCCGGCAAAGTCGTAACGCGTCAGCCCGAACTGCCAGCGGATGCGTGTGCCGGTCCCGTAGCGAATCACATCACGCAGCATGTCGACCACCGTGTAGGCGGTCTCTTCAGAGATGGCCTCGCGCGGTACCGGCCGGGCTTCGTAGAGCACGTTGCCGCTGGCATCTTCGATGCGGGTGACCACCGTGGGCTCGTAGTAGAGGCCGCCACTGGCCAGCGTGGCATAGGCCGAGACCAGCTCCAGCAGCGTCACATTGCTGGTGCCCAGCGCCAGCGAGGGCACTTCTTCCAGCGGACTTTTGATGCCCATGCGCCGGGCGTAGAAGGCCACGTTGCGGGCACCCACCTGCAGCACCAGCCGGGCCGAAACCGTATTGACCGAGCGGGCCAGCGCCTCACGCAGTGTGAGGAGCTGGCCGGTCGATTCCCCCTCGGCGTTTCTGGGCTGCCAGACGTTTCCCGCCGGGTCCACGTAGGTCACCGAGCTGTCGGGCAGCACGTCGTAAGGCGACCAGCCGTTGTCGATGGCTGCCGTGTAGAGGAAGGGCTTGAACGTGGAACCCGGCTGGCGGCGGGCGATGGCCACGTGGTCGTACCAGTCCCGCGTCAGATCGCGGCCGCCCACCCAGGCCCGGACGTAGCCGTTGCGCGGGTCAATCGCCACAAAACCGGCCTCCAGACGCGTCTTGACCGCTTTGAGCGAGTCCATGAAGGCCCGGTCGGCCCGGAGCCGACGGAGCGCTTCGTCGGGGGCCACGCCGCCGGCCACCAGGCGACGGTAATGTTCGGTTTCACGGATGAACTGATCGACCGTGTCGCGCTTGCTGGACCAGTAGTAGGCGAACGGTTCGTAGTTCTTCTGCTGGAGGTACAGGTTGACGTCCTGACCCAGGAAAAACCCGCTGCGGCGGCTCCATTCGTAGTCGACGACGGCCTGCAGGCCACGCATCTGTTCGTCGACGGCCTGGCGGGCCAGCTCCTGCAGTCGGCTGTCGAGCGTGGTGTAGACGCGCAGGCCGTCCGTATAGATGTTGTAGCCGTGCGCTTTCGCCCAGTTGACAAGCCAGCGCCGCACATATTCGGCAAAGTACGGGGCGATGCTGGCCGTGATCGCCGAGGTGCGAAAGTCCGTGACGATCGGATCGTCTTTATGCGCTTCGAAGAAATCCCGGTCCAGGTAGCCGTGCCGGACCATCTGCCAGAGCACGACGTTGCGCCGCTGGCGGGCCCGCTCCGGAAAGCGGATCGGGTTGTAAAGGGCCGGGTTGCGCAGCATGCCCACGAGCGTGGCCGCCTCCAGCACGTTCAGATCCCGGGCCGGCTTGTTGAAGAACGTGCGGGCCGCCGACTCGATGCCGAACGCATTGTAGACGAACTCGACCGTGTTCAGGTACATTTCGATGATTTCCCGCTTGGTGTAGCGGCGCTCGAGTTCGACGGCCGTGACCATTTCCTTGAGCTTGCGCTCGATCGTCTGCGCCCGGCCGATCTGTTCGTTGTACAGGTTGCGGGCCAGCTGCTGCGTGATGGTCGAGCCGCCCTGCACCTCGCGGCCCAGGCTCAGGATCGTCTGCGTCACGGCCGAGGCTGTGCGAAACAGGTCGACGCCCCAGTGATCGTAGAAGCGGTGGTCTTCGGTAGCCAGCAGGGCCTGAATGACGTAGGGCGAGATTTCGTCGTAGGAAACCCAGGTGCGATTCTGACGGGCGTAGCGGGCCAGTTCCTTACCGTCGGCCGTGTAGGCGATGGTGGCCAGCTCAAAGGTGGGGTTGTCGAGTTGCTGGAACGAGGGCAGTTCGTCCGAAAGCGACCACACGTACAGACCCAGTGCCAGCACGCCCAGCAGGATCAGCCCCACCAGCACGCTCGGCACCAGCGCCGCCTGGGCTTTGCGTGGATCCCGGAAGCGTCGATAGAAAAAGCCAACCAATCCCCGGCGTTTCCGGGGCGCGTGGCCGTCGCCCTGTAGTCGGGCGTGCCGGAAGTTCGGGTCGCTGAAATACCGCCGCAATTCCTCCTCGGTGTGCGTCCAGCGGTCAGGCATGGATCGATCGATGCCGTTTTTCGGCTCAGGACAGTGCGTATCGGATCAACGTCTGTGGGCCGTCCGGGGTCCAGCGACAGAGGGCCAGCATGTCGGTCTCCAGCACACCGAACGTCTGCTCCTGATACCAGCAGCCCGGATTCAGGTACAGCCCTTCGGGCCAGCGAAGCAGTTCGGCCTGATGGCCGTGGCCCAGCACGACCACCTCGGCCTGCCTCTCCCGGAGCACCTGCCTGGCGTAGCGGCGCAGGCGTTCGACGGTGACCGGATTGAGCCGTTCCGGCCGCCATTGCGTGACGCGTCGCGCCAGCGCGAGCCCCAGATCGCCGGGCAGCAGCGTCCGGTAGAGCCAGACCGGCACCGGGTGACGGAGCAGCCGGCGCAGCGCTCGCGAGAGCGGCCGGGCGATGGCCAGATCGCCGTGGTCCAGATAGACGCGGCGCCCCAGCAGCGAGACGACCGCCGCCTCGTGGAGCACCTGCACGCCCAGCTCCTGCTCGAAATAATCCCGGTGCCAGGGATCGTGGTTACCGACCACGTAGGTGACGGGAATGCCCCGCGCGGTCCAGTCGGCCAGCAATGCCTGAAAGCGTACGAAACCCCGGGGGATAAGGTGGCGGTACTCGATATAGTGATGAAAGACGTCGCCGACCAGCACCAGATGCCGGACGCGATCGGCCAGCGCGGTCAGGCAGGTCAACAGCGACTGCTCGACCGTGCGTTCGGTAGCGGGATCGGCGCGTCCCAGATGCAGATCGGCGAAAAACAGGACCACGGGCCGTCAGGGCAAATCGGGTTGCTTAACCTTTCGTTCGGATAAAGTAGCGTTATCCGAGACGGCACTCCGCTGCGCTTCGTGCCGGAGGCTCCATTTTCAGGGGCTGCACGGCCGTCTCGGCCTGCCTTATCTTAACGCACGCGCCGCCCTTGTTCGCGCAGGCCGCCGGTGGGGTTCCAGCGCCGCACCCTTTCGGCGGTTGAAGCGTTGGAAGCGCGTCTGTCAACCGGTAGCCAGCTTCGGATCATGTACCGCGACTACGACTACTACCAGCCGCCCACGCAGTTTGCGGTTTTTCCGCCGGTCGTCAAGAACCTGCTGATTCTGAACGGCCTGGTGTTTCTGGCGCAACTGGTGCCTACCACCGATCGGCTGCTCATCGAATGGTTTGCGCTCTGGCCGCTGGGCCTGCCGGACTTCTACCCGGGCTTCTGGCCCTGGCAGCTCATCACTTACAGCTTCCTGCACGGCGGCTTTGCCCACCTTTTCTTCAATATGTTCGCGCTCTGGATGTTCGGCGTGCCGATCGAGCGGGCCTGGGGCTCCCGGCGCTTCGGCGTGTACTACTTCGTGTGTGTGGTAGGGGCGGGCCTGACGCAGCTGCTCGTCGTCACGCTCAGCGGGGCGGTGTACCCGACGGTAGGCGCTTCGGGCGGTGTGTTCGGGATCCTGCTGGCCTTCGGGATGATGTTTCCCAACACGCCCATTTACCTGTACTTTCTCTTTCCGATCAAGGCCAAGTGGCTCGTGATCGGCTACGGATTGCTGGAGCTGTGGGCTGGCGTGACGGGCACCCAGTCGGGCGTGGCGCATTTTGCCCATCTGGGGGGCATGCTGTTCGGTTTTCTGCTGATTCAGTACTGGCGAGGGAAGCTACCCTGGCGGCCGTCGCGCCGGCTGTACTGGTAAGGCAAAACCTTTCGCCCGTCCATGCAGTACACAACAGCAGATCCGTGGAACCACCCATCCTGAGCGATCCGTGAGCCGGTTTCTGGTCTGGTATCGCATGCAGCCGCCCGCGCTGCGGGCCCTGCTGACGATCAACGTGGGGGTCTATCTGCTGTGGATCCTGGCGCTCATGCACCTCGACGTCGTGCGCGGCTTCGTGTGGATGCAGCTGGCGCTGAACCCCGACTGGCCGGCCATCCTGACGCACCCCTGGCAGCTCGTCACCTACAACTTTCTGCACCTGCAGCCGGGCTTCTGGGGGCTGCTGCACATTCTGTTCAACATGCTCTGGCTGGTGTGGATCGGCCGCGAATATGAGGAGCTGCACGGCTCGCACCAGCTCCTGGCGCTGTACCTGATCGCCGGCGTCGGCGGCGGGCTGCTCACCGTGCTGCTGCACGCACTGTTTCCGAGCGTGGGCGCTTTCGGTGGGCTGGTGCACGGCGCGTCGGCGTCGGTGCTGGGCGTGCTCATGGCCGTGGCCATTCTCTATCCGTTCAAGAGCGTGGCGCTGTTTCTGTTCGGGCCGATCCGGTTGCTCTACCTGGTGCTGATCTTCCTGGCGCTCGACGTGCTGTTCATGGCCGGCGGTGGCACGGCCGTCGGGGCGCACCTGGGCGGTGCACTGTTCGGGTTCCTGTACGCGAAGGCGGAGCAGCGGGGGCTCGACCTGGCCGGCTGGGCGCGCATCTTCTTCCAACCGCGCCGTGCGCGTCGGGGACGGCAGCCCGTCACGGCCGAAACCGGCCATATGCTGCGCCGGGTGGGCGCCTGGATGGAACAGCGACGTGGCGCCGTGGCCGAAGGGCGGAGTAGCTCGGCCGAGGAGCGCTCGCTGGAGGAAGAAGTGGATCGCATCCTGGACAAGATCAGCGCGCACGGGTACGATTCGCTCACCGAAGAAGAGAAGCGGATCCTTTACGAAGCCAGTCGGCGTTGAAGCCCGGAGCCAACCGCGAACACAACCCCTGACGTTATCATGGAGCGACCGCGTCGCTGGTCCCGGCCCGTCATGGTCGGGAAAGTACAGATAGGAGGGGGTGCCCCGATCTCTGTGCAGTCGATGACCACCACGAAGACGCACGATGTAGAAGCTACGCTAGCGCAGATCCGGCAGCTGGCCGAGGCAGGAGCCGACATCGTGCGGGTGGCTGTCCCTCGCCCGGAAGATGCCGAAGCCTTGCGCGACATTGTGCAGGGTAGCCCGGTGCCCATCGTGGCCGACATCCACTTCAACTATCAGTATGCGTTGAAGGCCATTGAGGCCGGGGTGGCCAAGGTGCGTATCAACCCGGGCAACATCGGCAAAGAGGAGTGGGAACGCGAGGTGCTGCTGGCCGCCAAGGAGAAGGGCATCCCGATCCGAATCGGCGTCAATTCGGGCTCGCTCGAGCGCGACCTGCTCGACAAGTACGGCTACCCGAAGCCGGAGGCGCTCTTCGAAAGCGCCATGCGGCACGTGGAGATCTGCCGCAAACACGGCTTCGAGGATATCGTCATCTCCGTCAAGCATTCCGACGTCTACTACATGATCCAGGCCTACCGGCTGATCGCCGAGCGCACGGACTTCCCGCTGCATCTCGGCGTGACCGAGGCCGGGTCTTTCGTCAGCGGTAGCATCAAGAGCGCCATCGGGATCGGGGCGTTGCTGGCCGAAGGCATCGGCGACACGATCCGGGTTTCGCTGGCCACGGACCCGGTCAAAGAGGTGGAAGTGGCGCATCAGATTCTGAAGGCGCTGCGGCTGGGTCCGCCGGGGGTGAACATCATCGCCTGCCCGACGTGCGGCCGCCTGACCGGCGATCTGTTCTCGATCGTGGAGGCCGTCGAGGAAGCCGTCAAGGCGCGCAAGTTCAAGAAGAACCTGAACGTCGCGCTGATGGGTTGTGCGGTGAACGGTCCGGGCGAGGCGGCCGGCGCCGATCTGGGCATTTCGCTGGGGCGTGGCCGGGCGCATCTGTTCATCCGGGGTAAGGTTGTGCGCGTGGTGCCTGAGGACCAGATCGTCGACGCCGTACTGGAAGCGATCGAGCAGTGGGAGGAGATGCCGGACGAGACGCCTGCACAAGCGAACGGACAGGCGGATGCCTCTTGACGGGGGCGATCCGCCACGTCGTCGGGCTGGCGAAAACGCATCGTGTGAAAGGTCGGCTGGCTTACATGTCCGGTTTCACAGGCGGGTTGCCTTTCTGTCAAAAAAAGACGAAAGGCCGAGGTCCGGATAGAATTTTTTCTGCCGAAGTGACGCGGCGGGCTTGACAGGAGGCGCTTCGATGTTTTACTTTATGGACTGGTAAGCGCTTACGCAAGTTTGGATCAATCGGCCCGGCGCATGGGACTGACCATTTACGACATCGCCCGTGAAGCAGGCGTCTCGATCGCCACCGTCTCGCGTGTGTTCAACAACAGCCCCCGTGTGGCGCCGCACACGCGCAAGCGGGTGCTGGAAGTGGCCCGGCGACTGGGCTATCAGCCCCACGTGTCCGCCCAGAGCCTGGCCCGGCGACAGGCGCAGACGGTGGCAGCCATCGTCCCCATGCTGACCAACTACTTCTTTGTCGAAGTGCTGCGGGGGCTGCAGGATCGGCTGGCCGAGACGAACTTCGACCTGCTGGTCTATGCCGCCCCCACGCTTTCGGACGTGGATGCCCACCTGGAACGGGCGCTGCAGCGGGGCCGATCGGCCGGCGTGATGATTTTTTCGACGCCGATGAGCCCGGAGCGCGTCGAGCGTCTGCAGCGCAGCCGCCAGCCCGTGGTGCTGGTGGATTCGTTCCACCCGGATTTCGACTCGGTTTCGATCGACAACGAACAGGGCGGGTATCTGGCGGCGCGCCATCTGCTCGAGCACGGCTATCGGCGCATCGGACTGCTCATGGCGCATCCCGACTCGGTCCCGGCGCGGGAACGCCGTCATGGCTACGAGCGGGCGCTGCGCGAGGCCGGCCTGGAGCCCGATCCGGACCTGATCGTCGCTAGCACCGACCCGCACAACCACGGCTACACGGAGGAAGGGGGCTACGAGGCGATGAAACAGCTCCTTGAACGGACGCCCCGTCCGGAGGCCGTGTTCGTCGTGTCCGACATCATGGCGCTGGGCGCGCTGCGGGCCGTCGAGGAGGCGGGGCTGCGGGTGCCGGACGACCTGGGACTGATCGGCTTCGACGACCTGCGCGTGAGTCGCTTTCTGGGCCTGAGCACGCTGCGCCAGCCCATGTACGAAATGGGAAAACTGGCCGCTGAAAAGTTGCTCCGACGCATTGCCGAGCTGGAGCTGCCGGTGACCAGCACGGTCTTCGCGCCCCGCCTGATCTGTCGCCGCACCTGTGCACCGGGCGCGCGGGACGGTCAACCCGAAACGGCCGCGCTCTCTCAGAATCAGACATGAAGGCTGCGGGCTTCATAGCCGTTATGGGGTTGTTGTTGCTGGCCGGCTGCCATGCCGGCTCGGCGCAGCAGACGCTGCTGGCCGAAGGGCCGGGCGTGCACATCACGGCCGACGCCTTCCGGGAGGCGTACCTGGACTACCTGTTGCGCACCGGCCAGACCGACAGCCCGCGGTTGCGCCGACTGTTTCTCGAGCAGATGATCCGGGAGGCACTGGTGGCCTACGAAGCCCGGCGGCAGGGGCTGGATCGCACTCCGGCCTACGAAGAAGAGGCCCGGGCCGTCGAGACCAAGCTGCTCGTGGAGGCCTACGCCCGGCGCGTGCTCTACGACACGGTACGGGTGCGCGAAGCGGAGCTGGCCGAGGCGTTCGTGCGCATCAACACCGAGGTGCGGGCGCGTCACCTGTGGGCGCCCACCCGGGCGGCCGCCGAGTCGCTTTATGCCCGCCTCCAGGCCGGTGCGTCGTTCGAGGAGCTGGCCGCCGGGGTCTTCCGCGACACCGCACTGGCCCGGAGCGGCGGCGATCTGGGCTGGTTCTCGTTTGACGAAATGGATCCGGCCTTTGAGGACGTGGCCTTCCGGCTCAGGCCGGGCGAGATTTCGTCGCCGGTGCGCACGGCCTACGGCTACTCGATCATTCAGGTGACGGATCGGTTCACGAAGCCGATCCTGACCGAGACCGAGTTTGCGCAGAAACGGCCCCTTCTGGAGCGTTATCTGCGCTACCGGAAGCAGCAGGCCGCCCGGGAAGCCTGCGCTCGTAGCCTGGCCGATTCGTTGCAAATTCGCTTCAATGAGGCGACGCTGCGGCGGCTTTACGACCACATCACCGGACGCGTGGTGCGTGCAACCGAAAAGGCACCAGATGACGAATGGATGCAGCAGCCGCTGCTAACGTTTGGTCCGGAGGGACAGCAGATAACCTGGACGGTGGCTGATTTTCGAGAGCAGGCGCGCCTGACGAGTGCCAAGCAACGAGAAGCAGCCGCGCGTTCGCCAGAAGCTCTGAAGGAGTTCGCACGGGGGCTGGTGGTGCGTCAGGTGCTGGCAGCGCGGGCCCGCTCGGCCGGGTTGCATCGCACGCCCCTCTTTGAAAAGGTCCAGCAGCAGGAGCTTGACCGCTGGCTTTATCGATATGTGCGGCAGCAAGTGCAGGCCGAGGCAACCGTGCCCGAGGATACATTGCGGGCATTCTATGAAGCACACCGGGAGCATTTTCGCATGCCGGCGCGACGGGCTGTCTGGGAAATTCTGGTGGCTACCGAGGCCGAAGCCCAGCGGATCCGGGCCCAACTGGCTACCACGCCGTTTGAAACGCTGGCCCGGCGCTACTCACAACGACCCGGCGCCGCCACCACCGGGGGCTATCTGGGCTTTGTGACCGAGAAGCAGCTGGGGACGGTAGGCCAGGCCGTCTTTGCCGCCCGCGAAGGAGAAGTGCTGGGGCCGCTACGGATTGCCGATGGATACGTGTTGCTGCGGGTGGGTGCCCTGCAACCCGCGCGAACGATGACGCTGGACGAAGCGCGGCCGCTGATCGAGCAGGAGTTACGACGCTATTTTGAACGCCAACATTGGCAACAGTACCTGGCTGACCAGTGGCAGCGGTATGCCGAGCAGGTAACCCTTTATAAGGATCGGCTGTATACGCTGCGGCTGACGCCCCATGTGAATCCCTGAATCTGCAAATAATTGAGTCGCTGAAGGTAGATCATGCGTTTGCCAAACGTTGTGAGTAAAGCCCTTACATTGCTGGGCATCATCCTGATAGGACTGGGATGGCGCGTCCCTGCTATGGCCCAGACGACGGGAAAAATCACAGGTCGGGTGATCGATGCCGCTACAGGGGCCCCGTTGCCTGGAGTAAGCGTTTACATCGAGGGGACCACTCTGGGGGCGGCCACGGATGTCAACGGGGAGTACGTGATCATTGGGGTGCGACCGGGTACCTATACGGTCGTGGCTTCCTTTGTGGGCTATGCCAAAGAGCGTCGTGAAGGGGTGCAGGTAGGCAGTGGGCTGACCACGCGGGTCGACTTTGTGTTGCGTGAAGAGGTGATTCAGGGGGAAGAAGTGGTGGTAGTGGCGCCCCCGATCACCGTACGCAAAGACCTGACCAGCTCAGAAGCGCGTGTGACGGCCGAGACGATTGACCGCCTACCGGTGCAGGAGGTTAGCCAGGTGCTGACGCTGCAGGCTGGCGTAACCGAACGAGGCGGGTTGCACATCCGGGGCGGCCGGGCCAGCGAGGTCGTGGTGATGGTCGACGGGGTACCTGTTACGGACAACTTCGATGGCTCCACCGCAGTGCAGCTTGAAAATGAGGGCATTCAGGAATTGCAGGTTATCTCGGGGACTTTCAATGCCGAGTATGGCAACGCCATGTCCGGCGTGATCAACGTGGTCACGAAAGAGGGGCGCTTAGACCGCTGGGGAGGCTCGGTAAAAGCTTACAGTGGCTCGTATCTGGTCTTTGGAGAGGGGGGCGAAGCCTATCTGCGAGGCGTTGACGTGGAACGCTATACCCGACAGGGGATTCAGTACCGGGACGTCGATCCCTATAGCTACCTGCCGCTCCGTCCGACGCACTATTACAACCTGGAGGCTTCGCTGGAAGGCCCAATCTTTACGCCCCGCCTGACCCTGTTTGGACTGGTCCGCTACTTCCACAACGACGGCTGGCTCTATGGCGCGCGCATGTTCAACATGGACGGCACCTATGGCGACTCTTCGCTGGTGCCTATGAATACCTACAGCAAGCTGAGCTGGCAGGGCAATCTGCGCTTCCAGGTGACGCCCAACCTGTTTCTGAACCTGATCGGCCTCGGCTCGGTCACGCGCAGCCGGCCTTACGACCTCTACTGGCGCTGGAATCCTGACGGTCGCACGCGCAACTACGACCTGGGCTACAACCTGAAGCTGCAGCTCAAGCACCTGCTCAGCGCCCGCACCTTCTACACAGTCCATCTGGCCACCTTCCGGCGGCACGCCTGGAGCCGGCGGTTCGACGATCCGCTCGATCCACGCTACAACGGGCTGGCCATCCTGACGCCGGACTCCATCGAAGTCGCGCCGGGTGTCTGGGTACCCTACGTGACGGGTGGAGGACGCTTCGCCCGCGGCGGCATGGACATGAACCACTTCGAGCGTACCTCGCAGGCTTATTTTGCCAAGGCCGACCTGACCAGCCAGGTGGCGCGCAACCACCTGGTCAAGCTCGGCGCCGAGGTGCGTGTGGATGCGCTTGACTTCACGGCCTACAGCCTGATTCCGGCAACTGACGCGGAGGGTAATGTGCTGGAGCCCTTTCAACCGGCCATTCCGCCCGTGACGTCTTTCCAGTACCAGCACTATGAAGACGTTCGGCCCATTACAGCCAGCGCCTATATCCAAGACAAAATCGAATTTGAAAACTTTATCGTAAACGTGGGGCTGCGCTTCGACTACTTCGATGCCCGCACGCCCGTACCGGCCGATCCAGAGGATCCAAACATCTACTTCCCCTTCAAGAAGATTCACATCTATAAAGACCTAAACGGCGATGGGGTGATTACGGAGGATGAGGAGCGAGAAGACAACCGTTACACGCTGGAAGAACGGGAAGCCTTCTGGTGGAAAGACCCCAGCCCCAAGTTCCAGCTATCTCCCCGGCTGGGCATCTCCTATCCGATTACTGAGACGGGCGTGTTGCATTTTTCCTATGGCCACTTCCTGCAGATTCCCACGCTCAACCTGATGTTTGCCAACTATGGCTATAAAATCCCCAACAATTCGGGTCAGTATGGCCCCTACGGCAATCCCGATCTGAATGCGCAGCGGACGGTGATGTACGAGATTGGCTTCCGGCAGGGACTGGGGCCGTATCGGTTTGACATCACCGCCTACGCACGGGATGTGCGTGACTGGGTTTCCACGTCGGTCCCGATCGAAACGGAAATCCCGGGCGTGGTCTATGTAATCTACACAAACCGGGACTATGCCAGCACGCGCGGGGTAACGGCGACGCTTTCGCGCCGTTTTGAGGGAGGATGGGGCTTTGATCTCAGCTATACCTATCAGGTAGCTGAAGGCTCCAACTCAAACCCGGATGAGGAGTTTTTTGCCCGGTTGAGCAATCAGCAGCCGTCGCTGCAGCTGCTGCCGCTCGACTGGGATCAGCGGCACAAGGTGGCCGCCGCCTTCTATCTGGGCGGAAAGAACTGGGGCGCTTCGCTGGTCAACGTCTGGGGTTCTGGCTTTCCCTATACGCCTTCGTTCCCCGAAGCCGCGATCTTTGGGCCGGACGTGCCGCCTACTTTCCCACGAAATGCCCGTCGCATGCCGGCGACCTGGCAGACTGACCTGTATGTATACCGGGACTTTGAAATTGCCGGCGTACGTCCGCGCCTATTCCTGCAGGTCTACAATCTGCTGGATCGGCGCAATGTGACAGCTGTGTTTGGCGATACCGGACGGCCCGATGTGACGCTCGCCCAGCAGCAGAGCGCTTCGTTTGATCCGGGCTACTTTGTGCGCCCTGAGTACTACAGCGAACCTCGACGGCTTCACGTAGGACTGGAACTGCAGTTTTGAAAAAGGAAACCGCTATGCGTAAGCGTTTACTTTACATAAGTCTATTGCTGGTGTGCCTGCTGACAGGACTTTCTGGCCGCAGCAAGGTGCAGGCCCAGGGGATTGAACGGGGACATGTGCCCAGCAAGGAACGAGTCGATCCGCTGGAGCGGCGGCGGGACGACATCGACGGCAACAACGTCCGCGCCACCATCACCAACTGGCTCCAGACGGCGCAGTCGGGCAATCCCGGTGACTTTTGGTACGAATGGCCGAAGAACACGCGTCGCATCTATGTGGCGCTGACGCAGCTCTGGGTAGGGGCGCAGGTCAAGGCGAACGTGGGAGAAAACCAGGGGCAGACGCTCTACATTGTGGATGTGGCCGATTTTCGCGAAAACCGCTTTGGCGGGACCAACTCCTGGACGTTCGAGCCCATCAAAGGGTACGTCAATCCGGCCGGGAGCGAATATGGCATTGCGCAGAGCGACGATCCGGAGAGCTGGCCACCCTTCTGGCCCGACAAGCTGGCGGACCAAAACGATCCCGGCTGGCGCGGCTCGTGGAATGGTTTCTTTGGAAAAAACATCTTCAACGCCGACCAGGAGTTCTTCTTCAAAGCAGGCGATGATCAGTACGACCGCTATCTGAATGCCTATCGGCCAGATTCGACCGATCCCTCGCGCGGCGGACTGGGGCTGATCGTCGAGGCCCGCTACATGGCCTGGTCGCAGATCCTGATTGATGATGTGGTCTTCCTGCTTTACGAGATCAAGAATGACGGGACCGAAGATCTGGATCGTGTTGGCTTTACCATCTGGCTGGCCGACTGTGTCGGTGGCGACTGTGGCGACGACATTCCCTACTTCGACATTCTTGAAGACGTCGCCTTCATGACCGACCGCGACGGCGTGGGCGACCAGAACTTCGGGCCAGATCCCGTCGGTGTGGCGGCCATCACGTTTCTGGAGACGCCCGGCAACGGGATCGACCGGATCGACAACGACGCCGACGGCTCGACGGGCAACCCGGACTGCTCGGTGGCCGAGTGCAACAGCCCGGTCGTAACGGAAGCTTTCCTGGAAGGGGAGAATCCGTTCAACGGCATTGATGACAACGGCAACGGGCTTATCGATGAGAACGCTTCGCACGTGCCCTTCCAGGCAGAGCAGGGTTCCAGCCCCGGCGTGGGCTATGCGGACTACATTGATAATGACGACGATGGGGAAGTGGGGAGCCCGGTAGTGACGCCCGAAATGGTGCTGGCAGCCGCTGGTGATCGCTGGAACCGCTGGCCGCCGAATCCGGAGTCCGATCCGCTGCAGCAGCGTGCCAATGGTCGGCCAATTGTACACCTGATCGGTGTAGGAGAAGAGGATGTCGGACATGGCTTCAAGGATGGTATTGACAATGACAATACGTGTGACATAGCAGGGCATATCCTGGCCGAACCTGGTTCTCCCCGGGTCACGCAGGAGATGATCGATGCGGCAGCATCCGACCCATACCGACGCTACCGCGTGCCCGGCACCGATATCATCCTGTATGACGTGGGCCCAGAAGATCTGGGCAAGTGCTATGCGGATGGGGTGGACAACGATGGGGACGGAGCCATCGACGAAGGGATTGATGAAGGAATCGATGAAATGATCGATGAGCGGCGCGACGATGGCATCGACAACGATGGCGACTGGAATCCACTGCGCGACGATACCGGTCTGGATGGGGTGCCTTATTCGGGCGATTCGGGCGAGGGAGACGGGTTGCCTACCAGTGGGGCCGGCACGCCCTTTCCAGGGGAGCGCAACATTGATAAAACGGATGTTTCCGAATCCGACCAGATCGGCATCACCAACGTGCAGGTCTTTCCGGAAGGGTCGCTCAACCTGACGCAGACCGCCGATCAGACGCTCTTCAATACGTTTATGCTGCCCGGTGATCTGGAGCTTGAAAGACCACCGGCCGGGGATAACGACCTGGCTGTCTCCAGTGGGCTCTTCCCGCTGCGGGCCGGACAGATCGAACGCATCTCGCTGGCCGTGGTACTGGCGGCCGATACCACTGCTGCGTTGCAGGGACGCGACTATGCGCTGAGTGCTTATTCCGAGGATTATCAGTTCGCCCAGGCACCGCTCACGCCTACGGTGGTAGCCGTTCCGGGTGACGGACGCGTGACGCTCTACTGGGACAGCCGGGCCGAAGAGTCAGTCGACTCTTACATAGAGAGCATTGGTCTCAACGGCCGTGACTTTGAAGGCTACCGGATCTACCGGGCTACCGATCCGGCCTTCCTGGATGCGCTCGTGATTACCGATGGATTCGGTAATCTGACCTACCGCAAGCCGATCGCTCAGTTTGATCTAAAAGATGGAATCAAGGGCTTCCATCCCGTCGATATCAACGGGATCAAGTTCTACCTGGGCGATGATACCGGGCTCCAGCACGTGTTCGTCGATACGACCGTCACCAACGGGATCACCTACTACTATGCGGTGACGGCCTACGACTTCGGAGCTGCCGAGGCCAACATTGCGCCGACGGAAACGCCCATCCGTATTCGACGGCTGCCCGATGGCACCATCGAAACGGGGCCCAACGTTGTGCGCGTGACCCCCACAGCACCTGTGGCAGGCTACCGGAACGCCGAGCTGGAAAATGTCGATGGGTTTCTGCCGCGGGTGCAGGGCTTTACAACCAGTCGTATCGGCTACCAGATCATCGACCCGCGCGCGGTGCCTGATGGAGCCCGCTACCGTGTTGTATTCGAAGACACGCTGATCAGGGGCACACGCACGGCGCCCGATACGCTGACCACAAAGAACTTCTCGCTGATCGATATCACGGATCCGGACAACCCCGACACGCTCATCCGTCGCTCGACGGCCTTCAAACCCGGCCGCGAGGTGCCCATCGTCGATGGCTTCCAGCTCATTTTCTTCCCGGATCCGTACGTGGTGCAGGATCGCACAAAGTCGGGCTGGAACAACCCGGACGTGTACGACCCGGTGATGGAGCCCTTCGTGCAGCCGCCCTTCGTCAAGGGCCTCCGGAATCCGGCCGACTATCAGATCGAGATCGTGGGCGACGGCGAGGTGATGTCCGAGCCGCTCCGGATCGGGGCGCAGACCATCCCGGCGCGGCCCACGAACGTCCGGGTGGTCAATATTTCCACCGGCCAGGAAGTGAAATTCGCCTTCCTGGATCGGGACAATACCGACGGCGGCATTCTGTCGGATACCCTGGCGCGCTTCACGGCCAGTCCTGACGCCAATCCACCGGCCAGCGACTATCTGGTGCTGATCGAACCGCTGCCCGGCGGCGGCGAGGGCGTCACCTGGCGCATTTCGCTCGACATCACGCAGACGGGGCGGCGCAATCCGCAGCAGGGCGACGTGGCCACGCTGATCACGCGCAAGCCGTTCCTCTCGAGCGACGTGTTCGAGTTCACGGCCCGGGGACCGACGGTGGATCGGGAGGCCGCCCGCTCGCTGCTCGATCAGATTCGCGTGGTGCCCAACCCGTACATTGCCACGAACCGTTTCGAGCAGCAGAACCCCTACTCGACGGGGCGGGGGCCGCGGGCCATCCACTTCATCCACCTGCCGCCACAGGCCACCGTGCGCATCTTCACGATCAGCGGACGGCTGGTGCGCACGCTTCGCCTGAACGAGGGCTCCAACGATGGGCTCGACGCCGCCTCGCTGATGAACGGAACGCTCGTGTGGGACCTGCTCACCGAGGACGGGCTCGAGGTCTCCTACGGCGTCTACCTCTACCACGTGGAAGCGCCGGGCATCGGCGAAAAAACCGGAACCTTTGCCATCATCAAATGAGCGCCATGCGTGGACATAGATCGATTGCAGCGACGCTCTGGCTGCTGGTGCTGACCGCCGGTGTGGCGCAGGCGCAGTTTGCCAGCGAGACGCGCACGGTCACGCGGGCTGGCACGGCCGCCGCCGAGTTTCTGAGCATTCCGATCGGGGCGCGCGCTACCGCCATGGGTAGCGCTGTCAGTGCGACGATCGACGACCCGACGGCCATCTACTGGAATCCGGCCGGTCTGACGGGGCTGACGCGCGGGATGTTCACCGCCGAGTATGCCCGGTGGCTGGCCGATATCTCGGTGAACTACGTGGCAGTAGCGGTGCCGCTGGGAGCGGGTAGGGTCGGCGTTGGCGTGACGGCCGTGCGTACCCCCGAAATGGAGGAAACAACAGTGGCGCAGCAGGATGGGACCGGCCGAACCTTCACGGCAGCCTCCTATGCCGTTACGCTGAGCTATGCGCGGGCCCTGACCGATCGTTTCTCGGTAGGGGGATCCTTCAAGTACATTACCGAGCGCATCTCTTTTTCGACGGCCAGTGGGCTGGCGCTGGACATCGGGACGATGTTCGTAACGCCATTTCGGGGGATTCGTCTGGGGGCCGCTATTACCAACTTTGGCACAAAGATGCGCATGCGGGGCGACGACCTGCTGACGATCGTCGACATCGACCCGAACAACCGGGGCAATAACACGAGCAACCGGGCCGAGCTGCGCACCGATCCGTTCGATCTACCGCTGACGATGCGCATCGGGCTGGCCGGTGAGGTCTGGCAGCGCGACGGCTACCGGCTGACGCTGGCGCTTGATGCGCTCAGTCCGAGCAACAGCAGCCAGTACGTGAACGTGGGGGCCGAACTCGGGCTGCTGGGCGATCTGATCCTGCTGCGCGGCGGCTACAGCGAGCTGTTTCTGACCGACAGCGCCCACACGTTCTCGCTGGGCGGAGGACTGCGCTATCGGTTCGGCTCCTTCGACGTGACCTTTGACTATGCCTACGAAGGCTGGCGCTACTTCAACGGCGTCAACCGCTTTACGCTGATGGTCGGCTTCTGACCATAAACCCGTAACCCCTAACCACCAAACCACTAAAGTGCCATGAGAAGCGCTACCACATGGGGACGTCGCCTGGGGCTGCTGCTCGCCACAGTCATGCTGCTGGCGGGAAATGCCCTGGCGCAGCGGACTGTCACGCTGCGCCTGAACACGGCGACCCTTCCCGACACGACAGGCACCACAGACGGGCTGATTCAGGTGCGCGGCCAGATTTCTCCCAACTGGCCCGACACACTACCCGATGGCAACGTGATCTCCTGGGATGAGCGTACCACACTCCGGCCTGTGAACGTAGGCGGGGATTACTGGGAGATCAGCTTCCAGATTCCGGACAGTACGGAGCTGCAGTTCAAGTTTTTCTCTTCCCAGGCAGAAGACTTAGGGATCGGTGGCTGGGAAGGTGGAAGCAATAATCATGTGTTGGCGGCCGGCACGGGCGATACTACGCTGGTGCTCCATTACTTCGACACAAGCGGCAATATGCCCTACGACTGGCGGCCATGGGAGCAGAAGCCCGATACCGTGGCAGTCTGGTTCCGGGTCTACGTCAGCACCGAAGAAGGGGCTGCCGCCGGCTATGATCCTAATGCCGACAGCATTGTCGTAGGCGTGCGGGGCGATCCGCTCAATGGAGCGGGTCCGCTGGACTGGGGAAGCACCCAAGTGGTGCTCCATCGAGAGCGCAGCGATGATATCACCAAGCCGGGCTATCACCTGTTCTCTGGCGTGGCGTACTACCCGGCCTCGCTGGCGGGTCAAGTACAGCCGTACAAGTTCTTCATTGAACCGAATGGTTGGGAAAAAGGCAACCTATCCGACAACCGTTCTTTCACCATCCCCGCGCAGGATACCACCTTGCACTGGGTCTACTATGGTGAAACAAAGCCGGTGGATCTGACCGGCGCGCAACGCGTGACGGCCGATGTCATCTTTACCGTGGACATTGATCCGCTGGTAAATGCGGGCCTGTTTGACAAGCAGCGGGGCGATACAATCATTGTACGAGGGGATTTCAATGGCTGGGGGAATTGCCTGGATGCAGGCAATCCAGATGATTGTGCGCTGTTTGAGTCGCTCGATCCCACCCAGTATACCACGTCGATTCCGCTGACGGCTTTTACCGGCACGACCTACAATTATAAGTTCTATGTAGACTTTGCGGCAGACGGCTGGCCGGAAGGCTGGGAAGAGCCGTTGGACTACGGTGGCAGTGATCGTCGGTTTGTGTTTACTGGAGAGGATCCCTTGGACCTGGGCGTGCAGTTCTTCAATGACGTGCGGGATGGGAATGTGATTCCTGAAGGGACGCAGATTGAGGTGACCTTCCAGGTGGACATGAGCCCGGCCCTCAACTTCCAGGTCAAGCGGGCTTTCGATCCGGATAAAGACAGCGTTTACGTACATTTCGAAGACCCGCTCTGGAGGCTTACGCAGCTTGGTCCTCCGGATAGAGAATGGAACCTGCTGCTGGAAGATCCGGAGGGTGACCTGATCTATACAGGCACGCTCACGGTCAGCGGTCCGACCTACAATGGCATCGGCTTCCGCTACCGTTATGGTAATACGGTAGATGGTTTTGTGATTGAAGGGGTGGATGGCGACTTTTTTGACCCCGGACGGCGCCGCTACCAGTACATTCTGCCTACCACCGCGTCTAAGAACTGGCCAACAGCCTATACGATGCCACTGGTGCAGTTCCAGGAAAGCGGCCTGCTGCCGTTTGAATGCAATCCGACGGCTGATGTCGCTTCGCTGCCGGAAGATGTTCAGGCGCTCTGCTATCCGGCCGGGACTTCGCCCACGGCGGTCGAGCCGATCGATGGGGCGCGGCCTGAGCGCTTCGCGCTAAGCCGCAACTATCCGAATCCGTTCGCAGACCGCACCACATTTGAGTACACGCTGCCCGAGACGCAGCCGGTGCGCGTGCGCGTCTACGACCTGCTGGGTCGGGTAGTGGCCACGCTGGTCGACGAGGTGCAGCCGGCCGGCACGTACCGGGTGACGTTCCAGGCGGATGGGCTTTCCAGCGGCATCTATGTCTATCGTCTGGAGACCCCTTCGGGTACCTATGCCCGTAAGATGATGATTGTCCGCTAAGCCTGATGCGCGACAAGGGCGGGGTTGGAGTGCTTCATGCCATAGGTCCGGCAGCTCCAGCCCCGCCTTTTTTTAGCCAGACCTTGCCGGTTGGTCCGGAGAAGCTCCGGTGCCAATTGTGGGGATTGTAATCTTCCGGGACGGTCTGGGAGAAAAGGCAAAGGCAGGGATGGGGAAGGCTACCCGAACGCCAGCAGAGCAGGCGAAGGGGGCTGGTATTTTGCGATAAGATTAATTTCCCTTACCATAACCATTGTGAACAGATGATGCGTCTGATGCGTCGGCTGGGGTTACTTTTCCTGCTGTTCTGGTGCAAAGCGGTGGTTGTGCAGGCCCAGGTGGTCTGGACCGATCCCGCCGTGGTACGCGTGGATCGGCCCGTCACGATCTACTTCAATGCAAAGGAAGGCACGGGCGGGCTGGCCGGCTACACGGGCGACGTCTACGCGCACACGGGCGTCATCACGAACGAAAGCCGCACGGACACCGACTGGCGCTATGTGAAGGCGGACTGGGGCGAAAATCGTGCGGACATTCGCATGGAGCGCATCGGCGAAGACCTCTATCGCCTGCACATCCCCGACATCCGCGCCTACTATCAGGATTACTCGGGCACGCCGCCGCCCGGAGCGCCGCCGTGGGACAACATCTACGACGAGCAGATTCTCAAGCTGGCTTTCGTCTTTCGCAATGCCGACGGCTCCCGCGAGGGCAAGGGCGTGGGCGGCCGCGACATCTTCGTGGACGTGGCCCCGCCCGGTCTGGCCGTCACGTTTGCCGCGCCGAGCGTGACGCCGCTGCGACCGCTCATCGCTCCGCGCGACACCAGCGTGGAGGTCGTCGCCGTGGCCGATCCGGGGGCCGATGCCACGCTGACGGCCTTCCGCCTGCTGGTCGATGGCACCGAGGTGGCGCAGACCACCGACGACACGCTCCGCTACACGCTGACGCTGAACGTGCCCGGTCGTTTCGACGTGCAGGCCATCGCCGAAAACTCGCTGGGCGAGGCCGATACGGCCGCCTTTTACGCCGTCCGAAACCCCGCCGTCGAGGACCGGCCGCGTCCGCCCGGCATCGAAGACGGGATCAACTATGACCCGAACGACCCCACGCGCGTCACGCTCTCACTTTACGCGCCGGGCAAATCGTTCGTCTACGTGATCGGCGACTTCACGAACTGGGAGGTGGACCCGGCCTACTTCATGTACCGCGACGCGCCGCGGCCCGACAGCGTCCACTGGTGGATCACCATCGAAGGACTCACGCCGGGGCAGGAGTACGCTTTCCAGTACTTTATCGACGGCGAATTGCGGCTGGCCGATCTGTTCGCGCACAAGGTGCTCGACCCCTGGCACGATCCGTTCATCCCGAGCAGCACGTACCCGAACCTGAAGCCCTACCCGACCGGCAAGACCGAAGGGATCGTGGCCGTGCTGAAGCCCGGCGCACCGCAGTACCAGTGGCAGGTGACCGACTTCGAGCGGCCGCCCGCGCACGAGCTGGTCATCTACGAGTTGCTCATTCGTGACTTCGTGGCGAAGCACGACTACGCCACGCTCATCGACACGCTCGACTACCTGGAGCGGCTGGGCGTCAACGCGATCGAACTGATGCCCGTGGCCGAGTTCGACGGCAACATCAGCTGGGGCTACAACCCGGCCTTTCATCTGGCGCCCGACAAATACTACGGTCCGGCCGACGACCTCAAGCGCTTCGTGGACGCGTGCCACCGCCGCGGCATTGCCGTCATCCTCGATGTCGTCTATAACCATGCCACGGGCAGCTCGCCACTGGTGCAGCTCTACGGCCCCACCCCGGACAACCCCTTCATCAACATCCCCGCCCGCCACCCCTTCAACGTATTCTACGACCTGAACCACGAACACCCCTACATCCAGTACTGGCTCGACCGGGCCAACCGCTACTGGCTCGAAGAATTCCGCGTGGACGGCTTCCGCTTCGACCTCTCGAAAGGCTTTACGCAGAAATACACCGACAACGACGTCGGCGCCTGGAGCGCCTACGACGCCTCGCGCATCCGGCTGCTCAAGCGTATGGCCGACGCGATCTGGGCTGTCGATTCCACCGCCTACATCATTCTGGAGCACTTTGCGGACAATCAGGAGGAAAAAGAACTGGCCGCCTACGGGCAGGATCGGGGACGCGCCGGGATGCTGCTCTGGCACAACCTGAACCGCGCCTTCAGCCAAAGCGTGATGGGGTACCTGAACGACCCGAACTTTTCGTCCGATCTGACCACGATCTATTACAAAAACCGGGGCTTTCCGACGCCGAACCTGATCGCCTACATGGAAAGCCACGACGAGCAGTGGCTCATGTACCGGATGCGGGCCTACGGGGCGCGGCAGGGATCCTACGATGTGCGGAGCCTGCCCGTGGCGCTGGATCGGATGAAGCTGGCCGGAGCGTTTTTCTTCACGGTACCCGGACCGAAGATGATCTGGCAGTTCGGCGAGCTGGGCTATGGCTACGGCGAGCGGGGTGAGCAGTGCCTGGAAGGCGCGGGCGATAGCTGTCCGTCCATTGCACCCGGCCGTATCGATCCGAAGCCCATCCGCTGGGACTATCGCAACGATCCGCTCCGGATGAAGCTGTATAAGACCTGGGCCGAGCTGCTCAGGCTCCGGCGCGAACATGCCGTGTTCCGCAGCCCGGAGACGCAGGTGCGCATGCGGATGCAGCACGGCGTGCCCGGTCGGTGGATCTCGCTCACGCATCCGGAGCTGAGCGTTGTGGTGGTGGGCAACTTCGGCCTGGAGCCGCTGGTGGTCACACCCACATTCCCGCAGACGGGCACCTGGTACGACTACTTCAACGGCGACTCGCTGGTGGTCGACGATCCGAATACAGGCATCGAGCTGCTGCCCGGCGAGTTCCGGCTCTACACGAACCGTTATGTGGGGCAGGCCGAGCCGGGCCTGATCACCGTGGGCGTCGTTTCGGGCGATGCGTCGACATGGCCGGAACGCGTGCGGCTGGAGACGCCATTTCCGAACCCGTTCCGCACGCAGGTTACACTTCGCTACGCGCTGCCCGAGCCGATGCGGGTGAGGCTGGCCGTTTACGACCTGCTGGGCCGTCGGATCACCACGCTGGCAGACGGCCTGCAGGCGGCCGGACGACACACGATCACCTGGACGCCTGAAAAGCTGGCGGCCGGGCTGTATCTGGTGCGGCTTGAAGCCGGCGGCCACACGGAAACCCGCCCGGTGCTGTTTGCCCCCTGAAAATCGACCATTTTCTCAAAACAAAATTGGCCCCATGCGACGCCTGTTGCTGCTGACGCTGCTGCTGATCGGATGTGCGCCGGAGCGTTCTTCCGGTCCCCGGGTGCCCGACTGGGCGGCCGATGCCGTCTGGTACCAGATTTTCCCCGAGCGCTTCTGGAACGGCGATCCCACGAACGATCCCACCCGCGCATCGCTGGAGTATCCGCCCGCGTTGCCCGAGGCGCCGCCTTCGTGGCGGATTTCGCCCTGGACCGGCGACTGGTACGCCCGCGACGACTGGGAACGAGAAATGGGCGACGATTTTTACGAAAGCTATGCGGTCTTTCACCGGCGCTACGGAGGCGACCTGCAGGGCGTGATCGACCGACTCGACTATCTGCAGGAGCTGGGCATCACGGCCATCTACTTCAACCCGGTCTTCTATGCCCGCTCGCTGCACAAGTACGATGGCAACACCTATCACCACATCGACCCCTACTTCGGGCCCGATCCGGAAGGCGACCTGGCGCTCATGGCGCAGGAAACCGAAGACCCGAACACCTGGCACTGGACGGCCGCCGACAGCCTGTTTCTGCGGCTGATCCGGGAAGCCCATGCCCGTGGCATCCGCGTGATCATCGACGGCGTGTTCAACCACACGGGCCGCGACTTTTTCGCGTTTGCCGACCTGCGCCGCCGCCAGCAGGACTCGCCCTACAAGGACTGGTACATCGTTTACAGCTTCGACGACCCGGCCACGCCCGACACGAACGAATTTGACTACGAGGGCTGGTGGGGCGTCAAGACGCTCCCCGTCTTTGCCGACAACGAGGACGGCACCGACCTGCATCCCGGCCCCAAGCGCTACATCTTCCACGCCACGGCTCGGTGGATGGACCCCGACGGCGACGGCGATCCGTCTGACGGCATCGACGGCTGGCGGCTCGACGTGACGAACGAGGTGCCCGTGGGCTTCTGGGCCGACTGGAACGCCTACGTGCGGGAGCTGAATCCGAACGCCTACACGGTCACCGAACTCTGGCAGGACGCCAGCGAGATGATCGTGCAGGGTGGCTTTTCGGCCACGATGAACTACTATGCCTTTGCCTTTCCGGTGAAGGCGTTTCTGATCGACTTCGGACTGGAGGCGCCCGAGTTTGCCCGCCTGCTTGACGAACGACGCAATCGCTACCCGGTGGCCGTGCAGTACGCCATGCAGAACCTGATCGACTCGCACGACACGGATCGGCTGGCGTCGATGATCGTCAACCGGAATCCGGCCGATGTGCACCGCGAGCAGTTCGGCTACGACCGCGACGTTTCGCCGCGCCACAATCCGGATTACGACGTGCAGGCGCCCGACGCCACCGACCGGGCCATTCAGCGCCTGGTGGCACTTTTCCAGATGACTTACGTGGGTGCGCCGATGATCTACTACGGCACGGAGGCGGGCATGTGGGGCGCCGACGATCCAGACGACCGCAAGCCCATGGTCTGGCCCGAGTTGACCTATGCCGACGAGGCTTCCGATCCGCTGGGGCGGCCGCGCCGGCCCGATCCGGTGCGTTTCGACAGCACGCTCTTTCGCTTCTACCAGCAGGCCATCGCCCTGCGGAAGCAATCGCCCGCGCTGCGCCGTGGTACGTTCGAGGTGCTGCAGGCCGACGGCGGGCTGTTCGTGTTCCGGCGGGCACTGGGGGACGAGCAGGTGCTGGTGGCGCTCAACCGCGAGGAGAACGCGCGTGAAGTGGCCCTGTCGTTGCCCGAAGCGGAGCGTTTCCGGGTGCGACTGGCGACGGTGTCCGAAGGCTATGCCGTCACCGCCACAGCCGATACGCTTCGTCTGACGCTTCCGCCCCTGAGCGGCCTTGTGCTGGCCGGGCCGTAAAGCATGGATCCGTCAATCCTTTGCGCTAAACGCTGGATGGAATAAAGCACGAAATCCTGTTTACCTGAGAAAGGCAAACAAAAGGGCAACGAGTGTTCCGATCTGTCCCACCCAGAAGATGAACATCCACCGGATCAGGTCGGCACGCGTTCCGGCTATCTGGGTGCTCAAGCGGACTTCCAGGCGCGCGATTTCTTCGGTAATACGGCGGTCCAGCCGGGCCACCTCTTCGGTGATGCGGTGGTCCAGTCGTTTTTCCGCCTCTCCGATCAGCACCTCCAGGCGCGCGATTTCTTCGGTAATACGGCGGTCCAGCCGGGCCGCCTCTTCGGTGATGCGGTGGTCCAGTCGCTTTTCCGCCTCTCCGATCAGCACCTCCAGGCGCGCGACTTCGTCAGAGATACGACGGTCCAGCTTCGCAATATCCTCAGAGATCCGATGGTCCAGCTTCGCAATCTCTTCGGTGAAGCGATGGTCCAGCTTCGCCGTCTCCTCCGTGATTCGATTGTCCAGCTTTGCAATTTCTTCCGTAATCCGGTTATCCAGCTTCGCTGTCTCCTCTGTGATCCGGTTATCCAGCCGTTTACCCTCTTCCGTCACCCGCCGCTCGAAACGTTCTTCCAGGATGCCCAGCAGGTTGTTGCGCTCGTGATGGGCCGCTTCGTTCAAAAGTGTGATGAGCGCCTCGACGCCATCGTCGCCGAGTTTCTCACGCAGAACTTTCGGAACGGTCAGAATGGCCATAGTGCCTGGCTATCGGCTGCTGCTTTTGCAGAAATTGTGGTGTTGCGATAAAGGTTCCGGCTCAAGAAGGCAGCACTTTCAGAACGACCAGGGTGAAGTCGTCGTCGCTGTTGGCCGGGCGGCCGGTGAACTGCTCGACGGCCTGGCGTACGGCCTCGACGATGGCTCGGGCCGAGGCGTGGCGGTGGGCCTGCAGGCAGGCCAGCAGACGGTCTTCGCCGAAGGGTTCGTCGCCGGGTCCCATCGCTTCGGTGACGCCGTCGGTAAACAGCACAAGCAGGTCGCTCGGCGCAAGCGACAGCCGTTCGGCTTCGTAGCGGACGTCGGGAAGCACGCCCAGCAGCAGGCCACCGCGGCTCAGCCGCTCCACCCGGCCGGACGCGCGGAGCAGTATCGGCGGATTGTGGCCGGCGTTCACGTAGGCAAGCTGACGGGTGGAGGGGGTGTAGCGTGCCTGGAAAAACGTGATGAAACGATCGGCCTCGGTGTTTTCGCAGACGACGCGGTTGATCTGGGCGGTGCTCTGTTCCAGCGTGCTTTCGAGCGGCACGAGCACATGCAGGCAGGCCTGTAGGTTGGCCATGAGCAGGGCGGCGGCCATGCCCTTGCCGGCCACGTCGGCGATGGCCAGGCGCAGACTCCCGTCGGGTTCGCGCAGTACGTCGTAGTAGTCGCCGCCCACCTCCTGGCTGGGCAGGGCACAGGCGGCCAGCTCCACGCCCGGCACTTCGGGCAGTCGCCGGGGCAGCAGGCGCTGCTGGATCTGGCGGGCCTGCTGCAGCTCTCGCTCCAGGTGCTGGCGTTCGATCTGGGCTTCAATCAGAAACGTGTTGCGGATGGCCGAGGCGGCCAGCGTGCCCAGCGCGTAGAGAAACTCCAGTTCGCCCGGACCGTAGGGCGCGCCGTTGATGCGCCGACCCAGTCCCAGCACGGCCTGCGTGACGCCCTGTTGCCGGATGGGCAGCACCAGGTAGAGCTGAAAGGATCGCAGCCAGTCCCAGGCGGGGGGCGCTTCTTCCAGCAGCAGCGGCTGTTCGAGGCGGCCCAGTTGTTCGATGCGTTCCGGGGATAGCGAGGAGGGGAGCCCGCGACTGGCAAGCACCTCGAACGTGGCGTTGCCGTCGGCGGCTTCGACGCGGACCAGCAACAGGTAGCGGTTGATGAGGAGCTGGCCCATCAACGCCAGCGAGAGCAGATGCGCCAGCCGGTTTCGATCGATCGTCGCATTGAATTCCTGCGCCAGCTCGAAGAGCGTGTCGAGTTGCTGCAGGCGCAGGTCCAGGTCCCGGTTGGCCTGTTGCAGCTCTTCGATGAGCAGCGCGTTGTGCAGGGCGGCGGCCGACAGCGTGGCCAGTGCCTGCACGAACTCCAGCTCGCGCTTCGAAAAAGGCTGGCCCGTGGCCTTGCGGCCCAGCACCAGCAGACCCAGCAGCCGGTGACGAAACATCAGGGGCACCAGCAGGCAGAGTCCCCGGGCGCGCAGGGTTTCGGGCACGTCCGCGTCGTGCAGCAGGCGGTCCGTATCCGGTAGCGGCAGCGCCAGCTCGGAGTCCGGCGTCAGGTCGATCGGTCCCCGGGCGTCGGCCACCCGGAAGCGCTGCGTCAGCGGGTCGAACAGCAGCACGGCACCGCGCGTGACCAGCAGCTTGCTCATCGTCGAGAGCAGCAGGTTGCGCACGACGGCCGCCCGGTCGTCCGAAGTGCTCAGCAGGCGGCTGGCTTCGTAGAGCGCCCGCAGGTCGAAGCGGTCGGTCGGTCTGACCGTGGTGGTGTTGCTCATGGCGCCGACGCTTCGGGGATTTCGTCCAGGTGTACGACCTCGGCCTGGCGCGCGCGGCCGTCGGCCAGGTGCAGCCGCACGCAGGTCTTGACGCGGTGAAAGCCCTCGCGTCCGGCCGCCCCCGGATTCAGGTAGAGCATGCCGTCCAGCGAGGGGACGCGCTCGATGCGCAGGATGTGGCTGTGGCCGCAGATGAACACGTCCGGCCGCTCCTGACGCAGACGGGCGGCGATGCCCGGCGCCCAGCGTCCGGGACGCCCGCCGATATGCGTCATCCAGATACGCAGGCCGTCCAGCGTCAGCCAGAGTTCCGCCGGAAGGCGCCGTCGCAGTTCGGGACCGTCGATGTTGCCGTAGACGGCGTGGACGGGCGCCAGCGCTTCGAGTCGCTCGAGCACCTCGGGAGTGCCCACATCGCCGGCGTGCAGAATCAGGTCGACGCCCGCGAATGCTTCGGGCAGCGCCGGATGAAAAAAGCCGTGCGTGTCGGAGAGAATGCCGAGGATCATCGCACCGAATCCAACCCCGTTAGCCGCCGCCGGTCTGATGCGTCTTCAACGCAACGTCAGGCGCAGGCCCGCCTGCACACGCGGTGCGGCTTCTTCGGTTTCCGAGGACCAGAACAGCAACGGAAGCCCCACGAAAGGCGAAAGCTGATAGGACGGCCGGTTGTACTCCAGGCCGCCCTGCGCCCAGACGATGCCGCCGTTGTAGGTGCGCTCCCAGACGGTCGCTTCCTCGGCGCCACGCTTGCCGGCCCCTTCCGTTACGGTACGCGTCTCGCGGGCCGACTCCATCAGGTTGTAGTAGCGGGCCGTACCCGTCAGGCCCACGAAGACATTGCTGCGGGCCGGGTTGAGCAGCAACGCGTAGCTCATCAGCAGGTGCAACTCCCAGCCGAAGGCCTGCTGGTAGGTGATCTCGAAGCGCGGTGGCGGGTCGGCGGCGATCAGCGCGGCGTTCGGTTGCGGTTCGGCTTCTTCCAGCGGCGTCCAGCGCTCGTAACCGGTGCGGACACGGCGCAGGCCGATGGCGTAATTGGCCACCACGAACGGCGAAAGCAGCGACGAGGTGAGCAGCGCCACGTCGATCTGCGGAAAGCCCAGCATGCCGTCTACCGACGGATCGACGGCCAGCCGAAACGCATAGCTGTCGTTTTCCGAGGCCTGATAGAACTTGAGCAGGATCCAGTCGACGGCCAGCGTGCGCCCCGTGGTGCTGCCGCTGGCGTTGAGGACGGCGCCCAGATCGAGCCGGTCGCCCAGCGCATAGTTCAGATGGAAGCGCAATCCCAGCGGCAGGCCGAACAGGCCGCTACTGGCCGGACCGCTTTCCTGGTTGAGCGTGCGGGCGCAGCAGAACAGCTCGGTGCCCACGGCATAGCCGTCGAAGAAGCTGCGGCGGGCCGTTTCGCTCTGATACAGCCCGTCGTTGAGCTGGGCGGGCGCCTGCGCCGCGGCCGGACCGCTCAGACCGGTGCCCAGCAGCAGCAACATGCCGCCCGTGCGGGCAAGCCGACGCAGCGCCTGAAATCCAGCGCCTCGCATGGTGGGGGATGGCTGGTGAAGGCAAAAGGGTACGGGATCGGACCGTACCCGCAACCACAATTTACAAATTATCTGCAAAAAGTCCAGCCCCTTAGAGCGTCAGGCTTTCGCCCGGCTTCATGACCTGCACCTTGAAGCCTTCCTGCTCCAGACGTTTGCGGCACTGCTCGATGTCGATCTGAATGGGCGGGAACGTGTTGTAGTGAATCGGGATGATCAGGCCGGGCTTGAGCATCTTGGCGGCCCGGACGGCCCCCTCGACGCCCATCGTGAACAGATCGCCCACCGGCATGAGCGCCACATCGATGTTGTAATCCTCACCGTACCAGGCCATTTCGGCGAAAGGGCAGGTGTCGCCCAGATCGTAGATCACCTTGCCTTCGATCTCGAGGATGTAGCCGTTCGGGTTGCCGCCGTAGGTGCCGTCCGGGAAGGACGACGAGTGCCGGGCGTAGGTCTGCGTCACGCGGCCCCACGGGAATTGCCAGGAGCCGCCGGTGTTCATGGGATGGACGTTGTTGTGCCCGTGCTTCTGGGCATACTGGGTGATTTCGAAGTTGGCGATCAGCAGCGCATTGGTGCGGCGGGCGATGGACAGCGTATCGCCCCAGTGATCGCCGTGCGCATGCGTGAGCAGAATCACATCCGGCCGCAGCTGGTCGGCCGTCACGACGCCCTGCGTGTGCGGATTGCCCGTTATAAAGGGGTCGAAAAGCAGCGTCGTGCCGTTCGTCTCGATCTGGAAGGCCGAATGTCCGAAATACGTGAGCTTCATGGCGATCCCCTGGTTTGCGTTAAGACAGGATCCATCCTTTCTAATAAACGAGAAGGCCGGGTCTTTTGCCAGTCCGGGATGCCGGGGCGCCTGTTACAATCCGGCTACGAGGGGTTTAATTCAGCCGTTCAAAGCCAGTGCAGCCCGAATGTCCTCACGTGTCAGGTGGGGGTAAGCTTCCAGGAGCATTTCTTCGGTGGCACCTTCGCTTAATTTGCGAAGAATGAGTTCTACGGGAATGCGTGTGCCGCGAATGACCGGCTTCCCGAGCATGATGCGCGGATTGACTTCAATACGCGTCCACAGGGCCTCTGGCTTTTCCATGGGTTGTGCAGGCAAGATGTCAACGCTCAGGCTGAATTACGCATAAAGGACACGGAGGATCGCCGCATGTTTTCGATGCAACGGGTTACGTACGCGCGACGCGGTAGAGCCAGTACACGAAGCCGAGGAAAACGAGCACGCCCAGCATGTGGGCCACGGGGGCGAAGCTGTCGGGCACCAGGCGCAGCACGTCGGTGCTCTGGGCCAGCGCGAACGGAATGGCCAGCAGAATGCCCACGAGCGCCTCGCCGGTAATCAGACCCGAGGCGAACAGCAGCCCGCGCGACGATTCCTGCCGCCCGCCGAGTGCGCGTCCGGCCGCCTGCGAGACGAGGCCGCCCACGAAGATCGGCACCGACAGCTCCAGCGGCAGGTAGATGCCCACGGCCACGGCCAGCACGGGCATCCGGAAGCTGCTACCGCGTGCCTTCAGCACCTGATCGGCCACGATGATGGCGACGGCGATCAACGCACCGATCCCGATGATCGCCCAGTCCAGGCTCCGGGCAAAGACGCCCTGCGCCACCGACTGCATGAGGCTGGCCTGGGGAGCCGCGAGCATCTGGGAGGGATCCATGCCCTCGCGTGGAAAGACGCCGCCGAGCCCGTAGGCATTGAAGAGCAGCTCCAGCACGGGTGCCAGCACGAGCGCACCGGTCAGCACGCCCACCATCTGCATGATCTGCTGCTTGTAGGGGGTGGCGCCCACCAGGTGGCCGGTTTTGAGGTCCTGCATGTTGTCGCCGGCGATGGCCGCCGCGCAGCAGACCACCGCGCCGATCAGGATGGCCGTGGCGGCCGCCGCCGTGGCCCGTTCGGCGTTCACCTGCAGATCGATCTGGCTGCCCAGCAGCACCAGCAACAGCAGCGAGGCCGTCAGGATCGTAGCAATCGTGACGCCGGAGATCGGGTTGTTCGACGAGCCCACCAGACCGGCCATGTAGCCGGCCACCGACGAAAACAGAAAGCCGGCCACGAGCGCAAACAGGACGCCGAAGGCGATGGTCGCCGCGTAGGTGCCGTCGGAGGCACCCAGATGGGGCTGATCGATCACGTGCAGGAAGACGAACACCAGCGGCAGCGCCATGGCCAGCGTGCCGGCCAGCACGAAATGAATGGGCGTGTCGCGTTCGGTGCGGGGGATGGCCACCTGACGGCCCTGGCGGGCTTCCCGGACGGCCTGCCACGAAGCCCGCACGCCGTCGCGGATCGGACGGATCAGCGACAGCAGGGCCCACAGGCCCCCGACCGCCATGGCACCCACGCCCAGGTAGCGAATCTTGGTGCTCCAGATCTGCAGGGCGGCCTCGTAGCCTTCGGCACCCTCGGGCAGGCCGTGCAGCGCCGTGTAGATGGGAATGCCAAACAGCCACGAGATCAGTCCGCCCGCGAAGACCAGCGTCGCGATACGCAGCCCTACGATGTAGCCCACGCCCAGCAGCGCCACGCCCAGCTCGCTCCCGAAGCCGAACAGCGCGCGGCCCACCTGCACGGCGCCGTCCACCGTGCCGGCCAGCACCCGGAAGCCCGTCTGGGCCAGCTTGACCAGGCCGCCGGCGACGGCCGCCACGGCAATGTCGCGCACGCCCCGCCCGCCTTCGTCGCCCGCAATGAGCACCTCGGCCGTGGCGATGCCTTCGGGAAAGCGCAGGCCCCCTTCGATGATGAGCGCCCGTCGCAGCGGGATCGTGAACAGCACGCCCAGCACGCCGCCGGCCGCCGCCACGGCCAGCGTGTCGCGATACGGAAAGCCCTGCCAGTAGCCCAGCAGGATCAGCGCCGGCAGCGTGAAGATCACGCCGGCCGCCAGCGACTCGCCGGCCGAGGCGGCCGTCTGCACGATGTTGTTTTCCAGGATGTTCGCGCGCCGAAACAGCCGCAGCACGCCCATCGAGATGACGGCGGCCGGGATCGAGGCCGATACGGTCATGCCCACCTTGAGGCCCAGGTAGGCGTTCGCCGCAGCGAGCACAGCGGCCAGAATCACGCCCAGAATCAACGCCTTGACGGTGATCTCCGGCAGCGATCGATCGGGCGGGATGTAGGGACCTGTCGAAACCGATGCAGGACGTTCCATAGGCTCAGCGAACCAGGATCATCTTGTGCGTCTGCACGCCCTCGGGCGTCTCCAGGCGGAGAAAATACGTACCGCTGGGCAAATCTGCAGCCTCGAAGGTGAGCGTGTACCGTCCGGGGGACTGCACGGCATCAATTAGCACGCGTACTTCGTGGCCCGAGAGGTCCCAGATCGACAGCCGGACGGGCATCGGCTCGTGCAGCTCGTACTGAATGGTGGTGCGTCCCTGGAATGGATTCGGAAAGTTGCCCACCAGCAACGCGCGGCCGGACTGCACAGACGCCCTTCCCAGCTTGAGCACGGCGGAAGGATAAAGCACGCCGCCCTCGAGTTCCTGCTGAATCCGGTAGTAGAGCACCGGAGCGTCAGGCGGCGACGGATCGCGAAACGTAAAGGGCGGGCCCGAGCAGTCGGACGGCACGCGGGCGATGACCGAAAAGTCGCGGCCGTCCAGAGAGCGTTCCACCACGAAGGTGCGGGTCTGTCGATCCGTACAGGTCCAGCTCAGCAGCACCTGGCCGTCGTCGGTGTTCAGCGCCTGCAGGTGTTGCAGCGGTTCGAAGAAAAACAGATCGGCACGGCGCCGACGCGCGCCCGGCGGTAGCCGAAGCGTAGCCGCCTCGAAGTCGAGACGCAGACCGTCGGTGGGCAGGTCGGCCCTCCGGAAGCGGCGGCGCACCTGAGCGGCTGGCCAGGCTCGGCGGTCCAGCACGATCACGTCCAGCAGGCCTTCGAACTCGGTTGCTACCCGACTCGGACGGCCGCCGAGAGCGAGCGCTTCCGGCGGATCGATGGGCATGACGTCCGGTACGTAGAGCGAATCGACCGCGCGGCCGTCCATGTAGAGGCGGGTCCAGCCCGAGACCGGATCGTAGCTCAGCGCGATGTGATGCCAGCTTCCGTCGGCGACGGGGCGTGGCGTGATCAGGCCCTGGTGCAGGCCGGGGCGGCCCCGGTAGGCCCGCAGAAAGCCGGCCGCGTCCAGCACGAGCTCGATCGGATAGGCCTGCTGCTCGTCGCCGCGCCAGGTGGAGAGCACCACGGCGTCGCGGTCGATGCTTTTGAGCCAGAGGGTCACGGTAAACGGATGACGCAGGTCCAGCCAGCGCAGCAGCGAATCCGTCACCAGAAGTGGCCGGCCGCCGCGCCGCATCGCCAGCACGTAGTTGTGCGGGTTTTCCGTATCGGCCGGTTGTACGAAGAGCGCCTGTCGCCGCACCTCGGCCGCACGGGGTTCAGGCTTTCTTTCGGCGGGATCGGACGGTTCGAGCGGGGTCAGCTGCCAGAAGGCAAGACCGGGATCGCCGGGCGTCGTCTCGATACAGAGCACCAGGGGACCGTCGATCGGCCGATCCGGCTGCAACCGGAAACGACCGCCCGCCAGCGTGTCGAGCCGAAGGAGAATCGGCCCGCGGCCCGGCCGTACGGCCCATGCCCGGCGCACGGACCAGTCGGGCGGCACGTCCAGCAGGGTTCCGTAGAAGGGCACCGTGCCCTCCCAGCGGGCAAACAGGTTGGCCGTCTGGCCGGCCTGCAGCCGCTCGCCGCTCCAGAGCGCCTGCAATTGCGCCCGGGCCGTGCCTGCCCGCAGACACGAGGCCAGCACCGCGGCCAGCATCAGCACACGCGCCCGCGTCCTCATGGAAAAGCGCCGGCAGAGCGGCGATTCGGTGGGGGATTCGTTACCAGTTGGAAAAGATAGCTTCGGACCCTTCGCCTGTCAAACAGGGTTGACCCTTTGACGCCCTGAAAAACATACGGTGCTACCAGCCATGCCGCGACGTTTACGCATCGGCCTGCTGACCGGCGGCGGCGATTGCCCGGGCATGAACGCCGTCATCCGCGCCGTCACCAAGAGCCTGATCCTGCAGGCCGACGCCGAGGTGATCGGCTTCGAAGACGGCTACGAAGGACTCATCGAAGGTCGATTTCGGACGCTCGAATTTCAGGACGTCAGCGGTATCCTGACGCGGGGCGGTACGATTCTCGGCACGAGCAACCGGGCCAATCCGTTTCGCTACTACCGGCGCGGCGAGGCCGACGTGTCGGCCGAAGTCATCGCGCTGTACCGCGAGCTGGAGCTGGACGGCATCGTGGCCATCGGCGGCGACGGCACGATGACGATCGCCCATGGGCTTTCGGAGCGTGGGCTTCGTTTCATCGGCGTGCCCAAGACGATCGACAACGACATCTGGGGTACCGAGCGCACCTTCGGGTTTGATACGGCCGTGCACATCGCCACGGAGGCGATCGACCGGCTCCACACGACGGCGCAGAGCCATCACCGCGTGATGATCTGTGAGACGATGGGGCGTTATGCCGGATGGATCGCGCTGTATGCGGGCGTGGCGGCCGGCGCCGACGTAATTCTGATTCCCGAGCTGCCCTTCGACGTGGAGGTGGTGGCCGAGGTGTGCCGTGAGCGCGAAAGCGACGGCCATCGTTTCACGATCATTGTGGTGGCCGAAGGGGCGCGCCCCGAGGGCGGCACGTTTCACGTGCGGGAACGCGTGCCCGAAAGCCCCGACCCGATCCGGCTGGGCGGCATCGGCTACGAACTGGAGCGTCAGCTCCGTGATCGTCTGCGGAGCGAGGTGCGCACCACCGTGCTGGGCCACGTGCAGCGGGGCGGCACGCCCACGGCCTACGACCGGAGCCTGGCCTCGGCCTTCGGGGCCTATGCGGCCGCACTGGTGCAGGCCGAGCAGTACGGCTGCATGGTGGCGCTGCGCGACGGCCGGCTGACCACCGTCCCGCTGGCCGAAGTGGCCGGACGCACGCGCACCGTGCCGCTCGACCACCCCATGCTGGGGGCCGCACTGGCCGTGGGGACGTCGCTGGGCGTCCGGGCGCTGACCTCGCCGCTGGTGGGCGCCGAGCCGACCGCGCCGCTGGCCTGAAGGGCGTCGACACTGCCACCCATGGAATAATACGATTTCCGGGAAATCAAAGCACGGGCGCACACGACGGTGCGCCCCTACCGGACAAACGACGGACCTTCCTACCACGTAGGGGCGGACCCCTGTGTCCGCCTGATCATACCCGCCGGATTACGTCCGCCACACGGGGTGGGGTATCCTCATGCACTGGTAAATCAGCGATCCCATATAAGCCATGAAAGTCTACCTGACTGGAGCCACCGGATTTGTCGGACGCTACGTGCTGCAGGCGCTTCGGGCGGCCGGCCACGAGGTGCGTTGCCTGGTGCGGCGGCCCGACCGTCCGCTACCTTTCGAGGAGGAGGGCGTCGAGAAGGTGGGCGGCGATCTGCTTCGCCCCGAGACGTTCGCGGGCACGCTCGACGGTTGCGAGGCCGTGGTGCACCTGGTGGGCATCATCGCCGAAAAGCCCCGCCAGGGCATTACGTTCGATGCCGTACACCGTCGGGGCACGCTGCACATGGTGGAGGCGGCGCAGCAGGCCGGCATTTCGCGCTTCATCCACATGAGCGCCAACGGCGCACGCCCCGACGGCACGACGGCCTATCAGACGAGCAAATGGGAAGCGGAAGAGATCGTCCGGCATGCCGGCTTTGCGCACTGGACAATCTTCCGGCCGTCGATCATCTTCGGCGATCCGAAAGGGGCCCCGATGGAGTTCGTCACGGAGCTGGCCCGACGGCTTGTCCGACCGCTCCCGGTGCTGCCCGTCTTCGGCGACGGGCAGTACCGGTTGCAGCCGGTGGCCGTCGAGGTGGTGGCGGCCGCCTTCGCGCAGGCGCTGACCAGGCCGGAGGCGCACGGCCAGACCTACTGCGTGGCCGGCCCGCAGCCGCTCACCTACGACGAGATCCTGGACGTGATCGCCCGGGCTCTTCGCGGACGGCCGAAGCCCAAATTGCACCTACCGCTGGGGCCGGTGCGTCTGCTGGTCGGCACGCTGGGACGCATCGGCCTGCTGCCCGTCACCCCGGAGCAACTCGCCATGCTCATCGAAGGCAACACGTGCGATCCGTCGGCCTTCTACCGCGACTTCGACGTGCCGCAGATACCCTTCACGCCCGAGACGATCGCCTACGTGCGCCGGGCGGCCTGAGGACGTATGCTTTACCTGACAGAAGCTGGTTGCGCAGGCGTGGTGGCATCCCTACTTTTCCCGTAACGCGGATCACAAACGGCTCGGATCATGTCGGTCCAGCAACCGGTCGTGGCCATCGTGGGCGCCGGCGCCGTCGGGCGGGCGCTGGGGTGGTCGTTGCGGGCGGCCGGCTACCCGATCGCCGCCGTGATCAGCCGCAATCCGGCCTCGTCCCGCGAGCTGGCCGCGCAGGTGGAAGCACCGGTGGCTTCGGTAGCGCTGGAGGACCTGCCGAGTGAAGTGCGCCTGGTGTTCTGTTGCGTGCCGGACGACGCGCTGCCCGGCCTGGCCGAACAACTGGCGCTGGTGCCGCACGACTGGCCGCGTACGGTGGTGGCGCACACCTCGGGCGCGCTTCCGGCCCGCGTGCTGGAACCGGTGGGACGCCGCGGTGCCCTGCTGCTGAGCTTTCACCCGGTCCAGTCGTTTCCCCGTCAGGGGCCACCGCCCTCGCTGGCGGGCGTTGCCGTCGGACTGGAAGGCGATCCGGAGGCGGTCGCGCTGGGACGCGAGGTGGCACGGGCGCTGGGGGCCCGGCCGGTCGAAATCTCAGCCGAGACGAAGCCGCGCTATCATCTGGCCGCCGTACTCGCCTCGAACGGGCTGGGGGCGCTCATGGCTATGGCCGGCGAAGTGCTGGCCAGCATCGGCCTTTCGCGACCCGAAGCGCATGCCATGCTCCTGCCGCTGGTGCAGGGCACGCTGCGCAACCTGGAGCAGTTGCTGCCGGAGGAGGCGCTGACCGGACCGGCCGTGCGGGGCGATCTGGGGCCGATCACGCAACACCTGGAGACGTTGCAGCAACATCTGCCCCACCTGCTGCCCGTCTATGCGGCGCTGACCACCGAGATGATCCGCGTGGGCGTGCGCAGTGGGCGTCTGGCCCCCGAGCGGGCGACGGCCCTGCTGGATCGGCTGCAGGAAGCGCTCGATACGCAGTCGGACCTACCGCCGGAACGTCTGCCATAGCGACGGACCGGAACATCCCTTGCATTGCAAAGTTGGGCGCCGTCGGACTAAGTGACGGAGAATGAGTTGTTTGAAATATGCGCATACGACGCCGTCGCGCTGCGGCTTTACGAAAGAGCTGGACGCAATCTTACGAAACACCAACCATTGCGCTTGCTACGATCGAGCATCCGGCCCTGGAACAACTGGAAACCCTGCTGAGGGGTGAAGAGGCGGCCACGCTGGCGTTCCAGTCGGTGCTGGCCGCGTTGCTGCCCATGCTCGAGCGCGTGCTGCAGCGCGAGCAGCAGGCGGCCGACGCCTCGCTGTCGCTGGCCCAGCGGGAGACGTTGCAGGAGATGACCGAGACGCTGGCGACCGCCATCCAGATGCTGCGCGGGGCGCTGAACGAACGCGGGCAGCAGGTGCTGCGCTACGAGCGACCCGTCGAAGCCGGGCCGCCGGAACGGTCGTGGTGGTTCGCCCTCTCCGAAGCGCTGGAAGCCGTCGAAGACGCACTGCAGCGCATCCCGCCGCTCGTCCGGGCGCAGTCGCGAAGTAGTCTGGCCCGTCGTGTTGGAGCACTGCTGCTTCGTCTGCTGCGACAGCATCAACGACACCTCCTCCATGAAGCCCGTGAGTGGATCGAATAACACGGGACCGATCGCACGCTGGCTGGCCGAGGCCGATCAGGAGCTGGAGGCGCGGTGGGCGCGGCTCCTGACGCATCTGGAAAATCTGGTGGGCCGAACGCCGACCGGCATCGAGCAGGTACTGTTTCTGATCGGCATTCAGGAGCGCGGGCGTGGCTACGAGCCCGGAATGTCCCGGGAGCAAAAACAGGAAGTGATCATGGAAGGCGCCCGGCATGCCTTTGCCGCGATCGGCCTGTACCGGCGCGTCGCGGAGGATCCAGCGGTCTGGGAGCCGGTCTTTTCCCCCTGGCCCGAACTCTCGCGCGACGATCAGGAAAAGCTGCTGCGCATCGCCATTCTGGAATACTTCAAACCCCTGCTGTCATGAACGGACGATGGCTTACAGGCGTGGCGCTGGCGCTCGTCGTGGCGGCCTGCCAGCCGGCGCCGTCCACACCGTCGGTCAGGACCGATAGCCTGGCGCAGGCGACCGACACGCTGGCGCTTCCCGTCACCAACTACTACGAAATTCGCACGCCGTTGGGCCGTATGGTCGTGCGGCTTTACGACGAAACGCCGCTGCACCGGGACAACTTCAAGCGGCTGGTGGCGACGGGCTTCTACGACAGCACGACGTTTCACCGGGTCATCGATGGCTTCGTCATCCAGGGCGGCGATCCGAACTCGAAGGACGCCGATCCTGCGAACGACGGCACCGGCGGGCCGGGCTACACGCTCCCGGCCGAAATTCGTCCCGGTCTGTTCCACAGGCGCGGCGCACTGGCCGCCGCTCGTCAGGGCGACGAGGTGAACCCCGAGCGGCGCTCCAGCGGCAGCCAGTTCTATCTGGTCGTCGGACGCACGTTCGATGCGGCCACGCTGGACGAGATCGAAGCCTACCTGCGGGAGCAGATCCCGGACCCGGACTTTGCCTTCCCCGATTCGGTCCGACAGCTCTACCAGACGGTAGGCGGCGCGCCGTTTCTGGACGGACTCTACACGGTATTCGGCGAACTGGTCGAAGGCTTCGAGGTGATGGACGCCATCGCGCGGGTGCCCACGCCGCGGAGCACCGGTCAACAGGCCCCGCCGGCGATGCTGGATCGGCCGCTGCAGCCCGTCCCCATGACGATCCGGCCGCTCGAAAACTATTCACCCGGCTCCTGAAACCCGCTTTGCCGGCGCACGGTACCACCTGCTACCCGGTTCTGTCAGAAAGGACGTAGCTCTTCGGGCTGCGTCTTTTGTTTTGTTTCTCCGAAAGTCAGGCCGTCGGATCGCAAGCCATGAAGCGTGTACTGACCGAACAGGAACTGGAACGGCGCCGGGCGCGCCAGCAACTCGAAGCGATGGGGATCAATCCGTACCCCTATCGCTGGGAGGTTACGGCCCATGCGGCCGAGATCCTGCAGAACTTTGACGATGAACGGCACCAGCCGCGGGAGGACGGGCCGGCGCCCGAACCCTACGAGGTGTCGATTGCCGGCCGGATCATGACGCGGCGCATCATGGGCAAGGCCGCCTTCTTCGATCTGCAGGACGAAACCGGCCGCATTCAGGTGTACGTCCGGCGCCAGGACCTGCCCGAAGGCTTCTACGATCAGGTCTTCAAGAAACTGCTGGACATTGGCGACATCGTGGGCGTGGAGGGCTTCGTGTTCCGCACGCGCATGGGCGAAATCACCGTTCACGCCCGACGCCTCGAGTTGCTGGCCAAAGCGCTCCGTCCGTTGCCCGTCGTCAAAGAGCAGGACGGGAAGGTGTACAACGAGGTGACGGACAAGGAATTTCGCTACCGGCAGCGGTACGCCGATCTGATCATCAACCCCGAAGTGCGGGAGGTTTTCCGCAAGCGGGCGCGCATGATTACGACGATCCGACGGTTCCTGGACGAACGGGGCTATCTGGAGGTCGAAACGCCCATTCTGCAGCCTGTGTACGGGGGCGCTTCGGCCCGGCCCTTCATCACGTACCACAACGCGCTCGACATGCAGCTCTACCTGCGCATTGCCGACGAGCTGTACCTGAAGCGGCTGATCGTGGGCGGCTACGAGGGCGTCTACGAGATCGGTAAAGACTTCCGGAACGAAGGGCTCAGCCGCTTCCACAATCCGGAGTTCACGATGCTCGAGCTGTACGTGGCCTACAAGGACTACTACTGGATGATGGACTTCGTGGAGGAGTTGCTCGAGCATGTGGCCACCGAAGTGACCGGCTCGCCGGAGGTGCAGTGGGGCGAGCACACGATCTCGTTCCGCCGGCCCTGGCCGCGCATCCCGGTGTTCGAGGCGATCAAGGAGCGGACAGGCTACGATCTCTACGGCAAGTCGCGCGACGAGCTGGCCGAGATCGCCCGCAAGCTGGGGCTGGAGATCGACGACACAATGGGCAGCGGCAAGATCATCGACGAGATTTTCGGCGAATTCGTCGAGCCCCACCTGATCCAGCCCACCTTCATCATTGATTATCCGATCGAGCTGAGTCCGCTGGCGAAGCGCCACCGCGAAAAGCCCGGGCTGGTCGAGCGCTTCGAGGTGATCGTGGGCGGCAAGGAGCTGTGCAATGCCTTCAGTGAGCTGAACGATCCGGACGATCAGCGGGCACGCTTCGAGGAGCAGGCGCGGTTGCGGGCGGCCGGCGACGAGGAAGCCATGCAGATCGACGAAGACTTCCTGCGGGCACTGGAGTACGGCATGCCGCCGACGGCCGGGCTGGGCATCGGCATCGACCGGCTGGCCATGATTCTGACGAACCAGCCTTCGATTCGGGACGTGATTCTGTTTCCGCTGCTGCGGCCCGAGCAACCGGCCGTGCCGGCCGGATCCGACGGGGCCGAAAAGGAGACGTCCGAGGCCTGAGCGTCCCATGGAGGCCGCTCCGTCCCGGCCGGTTGGTCGCGCCGCCCCGGCGACGGGTTATGTGGCGCTGGTGCGCCGGAACGTGCATTTCCGCCGGTTGTGGCTGGGCAACCTCATCTCGCTGCTGGGCGACTGGTTCAACACGATCGCTCTGTACACGCTGGTTTCGGAACTGACCGGCTCGCCGTTCGCGCTGGGCGGCGTGTTTCTGACAAAGCTGCTTCCCTGGGCGCTGGCTTCGCCGCTGGCCGGGCTGCTGGTGGATCGGTTCGATCGGCGGCGGCTCATGATCGGGGCCGATCTGGTGCGGGCGGTGATCGTGCTGGGCTTCCTGCTGATCGACGAGCCCGGCGAGGTGTACCTGGTCTATGTGCTGACCACGCTGCAGGTGGTCGTGACGGCCGTCTTTCAGCCGGCCAAGAGCGCATCGATCCCGAACATCGTCCGCACCGACGAACTGTTGACGGCCAACGCGCTCATGTCGGCCACCTGGTCGGTGATGCTGGCGCTGGGCGCGGCATCGGGCGGACTGGTGACGGCCTGGCTGGGCACGACGCCGGTGTTCGTGATCGACAGCCTGACCTATCTGGTCTCGGCCTTTTTCATCTACCGGACCGTCATCCCGCAACAGACGGCCCCGGCCGCGGGCGGCCTGCTGCGGACGGCCAGGCGCGAGCTGCTGGACGGCTGGCGCTACCTCACCACGCACCCCGGTGTCGGGCGCATCGCCCTGGCCAAGAGCGCCTGGGCGCTGGCCGGCGGAGGGCTCGTCTACATGCTGGCGCTGATTGGCGAGGCGATCGAGCCGACGGCGCAGGCGGCCGGGATCGGCTGGCTGTTTGCCGCACGGGGGCTGGGCACGGGGATCGGTCCGGTGCTGGCCCGGGCGATCTTCCGGGATGCGCGGCGCTGGCCGGCCGTGCTGGGCTGGAGCATCGTGCTCAGCGGCCTCTGCTACGGGGTGGTGGGATTGCAGGACTGGACCTATGCCGTGGCGCCCGCCGTGCTGCTGGCCCATGCGGCCAGCGGCGCCAACTGGGTGCTGGCAAGCGTGCTGCTTCAGCAGCGCACGGAAGACGCTTTCCGGGGACGCGTGTTTGCCACGGAGTGGCTGGGGGTGCTGTTTTCGGAGAGCTGCTCGATTCTGGCGGCTAGCATGCTGCTGGAGTGGCAGGTGCTCTCGCTGCGAGAAGCCGTGCTGGCGTTTGCGCTCGTGCAGGGGCTGATCGGGCTGGCCTGGCTGGCCGTGATCGTACCGCGGGAGCGACGGGCTTACTCGGGCGTCTGAAGCGTGGCGCGGCGCACGTTCTGCAGCGCGATCCGCACGTTGCGCTTGAATCCCTCGAATTTGGCTCGTTTGACGGCGCTTTTGCGGAATTTCTGGCGGAACGCTTCCAGGTCCAGCTCTTCCCACCGCTCCAGCGGCGTGTCGGGCAGGCCGGGGCGTGGCATGAAACGCGGCTCGCTCGTGGCGTACTTGAACTTGTTCCAGGGGCAGACGTCCTGGCAGATGTCGCATCCGAAGATCCAGTTGCCCATCTTTTCCTGCAGCTCCGGCGGGATGTCGTCGCCCCGGTGTTCGATCGTCAGGTACGAGATGCAGCGGCGGGCGTCGAGCACGTAGGGTTGTACGAGCGCGCCGGTGGGGCAGGCGTCGATACAACGCGTGCAGGTGCCACAGTAATCCGGGATGGGTCCGTCGGGCGGCAGAGGGACGTCCACGATCAACTCGCCGATGAAGAAGAATGAACCCATGCGGCGGTTGATCAGGTTCGTGTTTTTGCCGATCCAGCCCAGGCCGCTGCGGCGGGCCCAGGCTTTGTCCATGACCGGCGCCGAGTCCACGAAGGCGCGGCCATGCACCTCGCCCACCTGCGCTTCGAGCCAGGCGAAGAGCTGATAGAGCTTTTCCTTCAGCACCTCATGGTAATCGTCGCCCCAGGCGTAGCGGCTGATTTTGCCGGTCTCGGGCGACGGGTCGTGTGCGACGGGCTGGTAGTAGTTGTGCAGCACCGAGATGACCGAGCGGGCGCCCTCGACGAGTCGGGTCGGGTCGATGCGTTTGTCGAAGTGGCGCTCCATCCAGTACATGGTGCCGTGGTAGCCCGCCTTCAGCCAGGCTTCCAGGCGGCGGGCTTCTTCGTCGAGCGGTTCGGCCTTCGAGATGCCACAGGCATCGAAGCCGAGCCGTCGCGCTTCGGCCTTCAGGGCCTGCGCCAGCCGTTGCTGTGCGTGTTCGTCGAAGCCGGGCATAGGGGAGGGCGGTTGGCAGACGCGTAGAAAACAACGGATGCGGCCGCCCGGAGATCCAGCGCCATAAAAAAGCGGGCTTCCCCCGCAGGAGAAGCCCGCTGCTGTTTTCAGCCTGAGGAGGCGATTACATACCGCCCCGCACCGGGATGGTGTCGGCGCGACGGTACTGCGCCAGCCCTTCCTTCTTGCTCGTCACGCCGGTGACGCGGCCACGGCCCACCGTGTTGATACGGCTGGCCGGGATGCCATTGCTCGTGTAGAACTGCTCCACGGCACGGGCGCGGTCGGTCGAAAGCTGCTGCGGGTTGCGCTCACCCGGCGCGGCCCAGCCCTCGATGCGCACCGACAGGTTCGGGCAGTCCTGCAGGATCTGCAGGTTCTCCTGCAGCGCCGAGCGGGCGGCGTCGTTCAGCACGCTCGAGTTCCGGTCGAAGAAGACCGGGTTCATCTCCGTCACGTCGGCGCAGTACTCCGCCTCGTAGGGGCGCACGGTGATCGAAAGCGTGCGCGAGTCGGAGCCCGCGTTGTTCGACACGTTCAACGTGACGGTGTAGGTGCCCGGACGGCTGTAGGTGTGCGTGGGGTTGGCCCCCGAGCCGGTGCTGCCGTCCCCGAAGTTCCACTGATACGTAATGGGCTGGTCGCCGCGCACGTTTGCGCTGAAGCGTACCGCCGTCCGCGTATCGGGCTGCATCGGGTCGGCCGTGATCGAGATGATCTCGGCCGGCACGGGCGGACGGTAGACGACCACCGAGGTCGAACCCGTGCTCGTGGACTTGCCGCCGCGGTTGGAGGCCGTGACGGTCACCGTGTAGGTGCCGGGCTCCGTGTAGGCATGCGTGACCGGATTGCCCGCCGCGGAGCTTCCGTCCCCGAAGTCCCAGCTGAATTCGACAGGCGGCTTGGCGTCTTCGTTGATCGTGGCCGTGAAGGTGCCGCTCTGGTTGACCTGCAGGCTGTCGGGGCCTTCGACGCCCAGCACTTCGACCGGAGTCGAACGGCAGCCCGTCAGGCCCAGAATGACCAGGGCCGTCAGCGCGGTCAGCAGGAGGTAACGTTGGGGTTTCATCGTGTGCATGGCTGGTTGAGGGTTACTGGTTAACAAGATGCTCTGGATACAATTTACAAAAGCGAAAGCGAAAGCAAGCTTTCCAATGCCGAACAGAAAATCGTTAACAGGAATTTTCAGCAGGTACGAAACTGAATTTCCATACTGTCTGGAAGAGCCGTCCCGCTTTGCTCACAACCGGCTATATCATACGCAAAATTTTGCGTAGAGTAAAGCAACCGATTTGTAATTTTTGAGGGGAAGGCACAAAAAAAGCCCACCCGCAGGCAGGCTCAGGAGGGCAAAAGAACCCCGCTTCAGGCCAGCTGGTTCACGTACTTTTCCAGCTTGCGCTTGTAGTTTGCGGCTTTGTTTTTGTGTATAATGCCCTTAACCACAAGGCGATCGAGCAGGCTCTTGGCCTGATTGAGCAGGGGAAGGGCCTCTTCGCGCGACCGGGCCGCCCGCACTTTCTTGATCAGGGTGCGCATCCAGCTGCGATAGTAGCGGTTACGGGCGCGACGCTTGGCGTTCTGACGAATGCGCTTGATCGCCGACTTATGGTGTGCCATGGATCTCCTGTAAGGTTCGGTAACGTGACGGTTTGAGGAAAAAATCCTGCCGATGGTGGCTTTCGTAAACCGGAATGTCGGCCGGTTTGTTGCAGCCGCGTTGCAAAAAATCTTAAAACGTAGCCATGTGGCCTTTTTTCAAAAAGTTGTTGGCGCGCTGGGATGAAGAAGTCGTGGTCCTGGTGGTGGAAGACGCCTATGCCGGAGCGCCCGTGCCCTTTACGCTGCGGCCGCTTCGTTTGCTGGCACTGATCGGGGGAAGCGCGGTGCTGCTGGCCGCCATGCTGGTGGCGCTGGTGCTGCTGACGCCGCTGCGCGAGCTATTTCCCGGTGTGGCGACTGAGGAAATGCGGCAGCGGGCCCGGCTGAGCAGTATGCGGGTGGCCGCGCTGGAGGATTCGCTGGCGGTCCAGCAGGAGTACATTGCCCGATTGCGTCAGCTCATCCTGGGCGAAGTGACCCCGGCCGGGGAAGGCGAGGCGCGGTCGGAGTCGCCCGGCGAAACGGGCGTGATGCTACCCGAGGCCGCACCGACTTCGGAAAACTGGCAGGAGCACCAGCCGCCTGCGTTGCCGGTGCTGGCACTGACGGCCCCGACGACGCCGAGCGTGCAACCGGCCGTGCTCCGGAGCGATCCACTGTTGCAGCTTCAGTTTCCCGTGCTGCCGCCGGTGGCAGGCTTTCTGACCCGGGGCTTCGATGCCCGCAGCGGACACTACGGGGTCGATCTGGCCGTGGAGGAGGGCACCGTGGTGCGCGCGATCGGCAGCGGCTATGTGATCTTTGCAGACTGGACGCAGGCGGGCGGATTCGTTATTATCGTACAGCATGCCGACGGCTACGTCTCGGTCTACAAGCACAATCAGCGCCTGCTCAAACAGGTGGGTGATCGCGTGCGCGACCGCGAGGCGATTGCATTGAGCGGCAATACGGGCGAAATTACCACCGGCCCGCATCTGCACTTTGAACTCTGGCGCCACGGACTGGCCCAGGATCCGTTGAACTATTTCGTCATCCAGTGATCGTTATGGCTTTATTTAAAGGAAACACAAAGGAGGCGACCATGAGCCGCGCATCCGGCACGCCGGCACCCGGCCAGTTGAATCTGGTGGGCGAAGGCACCGTTTTCGAGGGGACGCTGCGCACGCCGCACGACATCCGCATCAGTGGGAAGGTGATCGGCACGCTGTACGTGCAGGGAAAGGCGATCATTGCGGCCGAAGGGGTGCTGGAAGGACAGTTGCATGCCCGAAGCGCCGACGTCGCCGGTCAGGTCCAGGGCGATCTGATCATCGAAGAAACGCTCCTGCTCAAGGACTCGGCCCGGGTGGAAGGCCGCATTCAGACCGGACGGTTGGTGGTGGAGGCGGGTGCCATTTTCGACGGTGAATGCCGCATGGGCAAGATCGACCGGGTCATCGAGTCGAAAGCGGTGCCTTCGGCCGACAAAGAAGCGGCGACGCCCGCGCGGGACGCTGCGCGTGCCCGAAAGGCGGATGTTGAACCCGGCGCCGGTGCATGAAGGCCCAAAAGAAATCCCCCGAGGCGACTTCCTCCATGCAGGAAGCGCTTCGCGCACTGGGGCCCTACATGGGACTTGGGTTGCAACTGGCCCTGGGGATGGCGTTTTTTGCGGTCGGCGGCTATCTGCTGGATCGCTGGCTGGGCACATTGCCCTGGCTTACGCTGGTCGGCGTCGTGCTGGGGCTGGTGGCCATCGTGGCCAAGCTCTGGCAGGTGAACGCGCTGCTGCAACGAAGGTCGCGGCGGTCGGGGCACGACGCGGCTCATGAAAAATAAAACCCCTATTTATTCAGAATTCATTGCGTTGGGCCCAACCGGTGGGGTCTTTCGTTTTAGTTTTTGCGTTCCAGGCGCGCGTCGATCGTTCCGGCGGGTTCATCGTCCGGGCTTTAGCATGGAAGACCTCTGGATCAGCCTGATGGCGGGAGCCGGCCTGGCCGGGGGCTACACGGGTGTGGGCCTCTGGGGCGTCCGACGGGCCTGGCGCTGGCCCATGGCGCGCTTTACGCGCTGGGTGCTCGGCGGCATGCTGGTGCGGATGATCGGCGCGCTTTTGCTGCTGGCCGTGTGCATCAGGGTGTTCAACCTGCACACGACGGCGCTGCTGGGAGGATTTGGGGGTGTGTTTATCCTGGGATTGATTCTGGAAATCTGGAGCTGGCATCGAACGGCTTTGCAACGAACGCATGGGTGATCGTACGCACATTCAACAGGGGTGGCGTCGGACCGGTCTGTGGCTTGCCGTCGTCGCGTTGTTTGGATTGATACCGCGTCCGCTGCTGGCCGCCGAAGAGGGCGAGGGGGGCGAGAACATCAGTGAGGTGCTCCTCCATCATACGGCCGACGGCTACTACGTCGCGCTGGAGCCTTTCGTGACCATCGAGTTGCCCCGGCTTTTCCTGGTGCGCACGCCCGAAGGCTCCTGGCGGCTGGATGCCTTCGGCAGTACGGCTTCGGCCCTCCATTCTGGTCGCTACGTGGCCGACTACGAAGGCCATCGCTACGCGTCGTCCGCCGAACTGGAGGAACTGATCGCGGCGCATCATCACCTCTACGCCGAGTTGCATCCACGCGAGGGCGAGCTGGTGCTGGATCTGTCCATCACGCGCCACTATGTGTTCGGCCTGATCGCCGCCCTGCTGGTGCTGGCCCTGTTTATTCCGGTGGCGCAACGCTATCGCAAAGGCATCGGCCGCACCACGGCGCCCCGGGGCGTGCTGCAGAATCTGGCCGAGGTGTTCATTGTGTTCGTGCGGGATGAGATCGCCCGACCCAACATCGGCGAGAAGGCCGATCGCTTTCTGCCCTACCTGCTGACGGCTTTCTTCTTTATCCTGTTCTGCAACCTACTCGGCCTGGTGCCCAACCTGGGGGCTGCCACGTCGAACCTGGCCGTAACGGGTGCGCTGGCCCTTTTTACGTTCATCATCGGCACGATCTACGCCTCGAAGGATCACTGGAAGCACATTTTCTGGCCGCCGGGCGTGCCGGTTTATGTCAAACCCATTCTGATCCCCGTGGAAATCATGGGGCTGTTTACCCGGCATGCGGCGCTGGCCATCCGTCTGTTTGCCAACATGGCGGCCGGCACACTGGTGATCCTGAGCCTGATCGGGCTGATTTTCATGATCAACGCGCTGTTCGGGGCGCTGGCGGCCTGGTTGAGCACGCTGCCGAGCGTGTTGCTGACCCTGTTTATCTCGGCCATCAAGCTGCTGGTGGCCTTCATTCAGGCGTACGTCTTTACGCTGCTTTCGGCGCTTTTCATCGGGATGTCGGTGGCCGAGCATGGCCATGAACATCATGAACACGAGGAAGACAACGAGCCGGTCGTGCATGCGGTGCCGACCTCCGATGAGGCGCGGGTGGCCGTCCATGGATAACGACAACCAGCTTCTTCTACAACCAGCAACCCTGTAAAACCAACCATACGTAAGGAGCTATGGAACCAACTGCTCTGGCATTCCTCGCCGCCGGTATCGGAGCCGGACTTGTTGCGATTGGCGCGGCCGCTGGTATTGGACGGCTGGCGGCTTCGGCGATGGAAGGCTCGGCCCGTCAACCAGAGGCGGCCGGTGATATTCGGACCTCCATGATCATCGCCGCTGCTCTGATTGAAGGCGTGGCACTGTTCGGTCTGGTGATCTGCATTCTGCTGGCCATCAAGTAAGTCACAAGGGGGGTGCCTGAATGCAGGCTGCCCCCGGAGAGGTAGGCCGAGGCTGCCTCTCCGGGGGTACAAGCGTGACGTAGACCCAAGACCACAAAGGCAACGATGAACCTGATCCTGGCAGCCAACCTGGTCTCGATTGAGCCGGGCCTGATTTTCTGGAAAAGTATTACTTTCCTGCTGCTCCTGTTGCTGCTTTATAAGTTTGCCTGGAAGCCGATTCTGCAGGCGCTCAAGGAGCGGGAGGAGAGCATCGATGCCTCGCTGCGCCGTGCGGAGCGGGCACTGGCCGAGGCGCGGCAGATCCAGGCCGAAAACGAACGGATCCGCCGCGAAGCCGAGCAGGAAGCGCAGCGCATCCTGCGTGAGGCCCGCGAGGAGGCCGAACGCCTGCGTCAGGAGGAGCTGCAGAAAACGCGGGTGCAGATCCAGCAGATGCAGGCGCAGGCCCGGGCCGAGATCGAGCGCGAAAAGCAGGGGGCGCTCGACGAACTGCGGGCCGTGGTGGCAGACCTGGCCATCCAGGCCGCCGAGAAGATCCTGCGCGAGAGCCTGGACGCCGACCGTCAGCGGCGGCTGGTGGAGCGGTTCCTGGAGTCGCTTCCGGCAAGCAAAAACTGAAGCGTGATGCAGGGAGTCAGCCATCCGGTAGCCCGACGCTACGCCCGGGCGCTCTTCGAAGAAGCGCGGGCGCGTGGCCAGGCCGAACGCATCGATGCCGACGTGGCCGTGCTGCACGAGGCCTTCACGGCCTCGCGGGAACTGGCCCGCGTATTCGAAAGCCCGGTGATTCCGCGAGAAAAGAAGAAAAAAATTATCGAGACGCTTTTTGCCGGGCGGCTGCAGCCGCTGACCATCCGCTTTCTGGAGTTGCTGATAGAAAAGAAACGGGAGAACCTGCTGCCGGCCATCGTGGCGGCCTACCGTGCGCTCCAGGACGAAGCGCAGGGTATCGTTGAGGCGCACGTCCGGACGGCGTTCCCGCTGGACGAGGCGGGCGCCCGGCCGCTCGTGGAAAAACTGGAGCGGCTGACGGGGAAAAAGATCCGCCTGCAACTGCAGCAGGATCCTTCGCTCATCGGCGGGGTGGTGGTCCGGGTGGGCGATACGGTCTACGACGGCAGCGTACGCCAGCAGCTGACGGCGCTGCGCGAGCGCCTGCGGCGCAGGGCAACCTTTGTAAACGGCAGCAACGAATCGAGATAGAACCATGGCAACGATTCGACCGGACGAAATTACCGAGGTGCTCCGACGGGAGCTGGGCGGCTTCGAGGCCGAAGCCGACGTGTACGAGGTGGGCACCGTGTTGCAGGTGGGCGACGGTATCGCCCGCATTTACGGACTGCGCGGCGTGGGGGCCGGCGAGCTGATCGAGTTTCCCCGCAGCGGCGTGATGGGCATGGCGCTCAACCTTGAAGAGGACAACGTGGGCGTCGTGCTCTTCGGCGAAGTCGATAAGGTCAAAGAGGGCGACGAAGCACGCCGGACGCGTCGCGTGGCCTCGATCCTGGTTTCGGAAGAGATGCTGGGCCGCGTGATCGACCCGCTGGGCAATCCGCTCGACGGCAAAGGTCCCATCGGCGGTGAAAAGTACGAAATGCCGCTCGAGCGCAAGGCTCCGGGCGTGATCTACCGCGAGCCGGTGCGCGAGCCGCTGCAGACGGGTATCAAGGCCATCGACGCGATGATCCCGATCGGCCGCGGCCAGCGCGAGCTGATCATCGGCGACCGCCAGACCGGGAAGACGGCGGTGCTCGTCGATACGATCATCAACCAGAAGTACACGCACCAGACCGACAAGCCGGTCTACTGCATCTACGTGGCCGTCGGGCAGAAGGCCTCGACGGTGGCCCAGGTGGTGCGGGCGCTCGAAGAGCACGGCGCCATGGAGTACACGGTGGTGGTGAACGCCCCGGCTTCGGCGCCGGCCCCGATGCAGTTCATCGCGCCGTTCGCGGGCGCCTGCATCGGCGAGTTCTTCCGCGACACGGGCCGTCATGCGCTCGTCGTCTACGACGACCTGTCGAAGCAGGCCGTGGCCTACCGTGAAGTGTCGCTGCTGCTGCGCCGTCCGCCGGGCCGCGAGGCCTATCCGGGCGACATCTTCTACCTGCACAGCCGCCTGCTGGAGCGTGCGGCCAAGATCATCAGCGACGACGCGGTGGCCCGTCAGATGAACAACCTGCCGCCGTCGATCAAGCACCTGGTCAAAGGGGGCGGCTCGCTGACGGCGCTGCCCGTCATCGAAACGCAGGCGGGCGACGTGTCGGCCTACATCCCGACGAACGTGATCTCGATCACGGACGGTCAGATTTACCTGGAGTCTAACCTGTTCAACGCGGGTATCCGGCCGGCTATCAACGTGGGGATCTCGGTGAGCCGTGTGGGTGGCAGCGCCCAGATCAAGGCCATGAAGAAGGTGGCCGGTACGCTCCGTATCGAACTGGCCCAGTACCGCGAGCTGGAGGCCTTCGCGAAGTTCGGGTCGGACCTGGACCCGGCCACGCAGCGGCAGCTCCGGCGCGGCGAGCGGCTCGTCGAGGTGCTCAAGCAGGGCCAGTACCAGCCGATGCCGGTCGAGGAGCAGATCGCGATCATCTACGTGGCCACGCAGGGCCTGCTCGACCGGCTGCCCGTCGAAAAGGTGCGGCCCTTCGAGCGGGAATTCCTGGAACGGCTGCGCCTGCGCCATGCCGACAAGCTAAAGGCGCTGGCCGAGACGGGCGACCTGACCGACGAGCTGACCGAAATCTTCCGCAAAGAGGCCGAAGCGCTCATCGAAGTCTACCTGAGCGGCGAAACCCAACCGGCCTGAGCTGAGCGCACGCCATGGCAAGCCTTCGGGACATTCGCAACCGGATCAACTCGGTCAAGAGCACGCAGCAGGTCACCCGCGCCATGAAAATGGTGGCGGCGGCCAAGCTGCGCCGGGCGCAGGAGCGCATCTTCCAGACGCGTCCCTACGCCTTTCAGCTGGCCGAGGTGATCAGCCACCTGCAGGGGCACGTTGACCCCGGCACGCACCCGCTCTTTCAGCCCCGCGCCGAACGACAGGCGGCATTGCTCGTGGTGGTCACGGCCGATCGCGGATTGGCGGGTGCCTTCAACGCGAACATCATCAAGCTGACCGAACAGACGATCGCCCGCGACTACGCCGAACTGGAGCAGGCCGGCCGCCTGTATCTCTACTGCGTGGGGCGGAAAGGCTACGACTACTTCCGCCGGCGAAACTACCAGATCGTGGCGAACCGGCAGGGCTTCTTCGACCGGCTCACCTTCGACATCGCCCGCGAAATTTCTGAAGACATCGTCAATGGCTATCTGGAAGGGCGGTGGGACGAAGTGCGCATCGTGTACAACGAGTTTCGCAACACGATCGCGCAGAACCGGATCGTGGAGCCGTTCCTGCCGATTCCGCCGGAGCGCTTCCTGACGCCCATCATGGAGCGTGAGCTGGGACGGCGGCCGCAGCTCCGGCCCGGCTACCGGGTGGATTACATCTTCGAACCGAGTCCGCAGGCCATCCTGGACGCGCTCGTGCCCCGCTACCTGAACTATCAGATCTGGCGCATTCTGCTGGAGTCGTACGCCGCCGAGCAGGGCGCGCGCATGGTGGCCATGGACAACGCCACCACGAACGCCGAGGAGCTGCTCCACCAGCTCCGACTCAAGTACAACCGGGCGCGCCAGGACGCCATCACCAAGGAGATTCTGGAGATCACCAGCGGCGCTGAAGCTTTGGCGAAAGGTGGGAGCTGACGTTGCACAACGTGGCCGGGAACGTTATTTTTCAAACATCGTACAGCATGCGGCTCCAATACGGAGAGGTGGGTGAGCGGTCGAAACCAGCGGTTTGCTAAACCGCCGTACCGCCAAAAGCGGTACCGAGGGTTCGAATCCCTCCCTCTCCGCAACCTATTGAAAATGCAGGCCCTGTCGAAAAGCGGCAGGGCCTGTTTGTTTTCGGACTGGCATCGGGCGGGCGCTTCGCTTAACTTTGGGCCAGACGCAAACCGGTGCCGCCGCCATGGCTTTTCTGGCCGATCTGCACGTACACTCGAAGTACTCCCGCGCCACCAGCCGCGACCTGGATCTGGAGCATCTGGCGCTCTGGGCCTACCGCAAGGGCATCACCGTCGTGGCCACGGGCGACTTCACGCACCCGGCCTGGATGGCCGAAATCCGCGAAAAGCTCGTGCCGGCCGAGCCGGGCCTGTTCCGATTGCGCGACGAACTGGACCGGGAGGCGCGCCGTCTGGCCGGGGTGCCCGTCACGACGCCCGTGCGCTTCATGCTGGAGGTGGAAATCTCCACGATCTACAAGAAGGGCGACCGCGTCCGGAAAGTCCACCACCTCATCTACGCGCCGGATCTGGAAAAGGCCGAGCGGATTCACGAGGCGCTCGGCCGTATCGGCAACCTGAGCGCCGACGGCCGACCCATCCTCGGACTGGACTCCCGCGACCTGCTCGAAATCACGCTCGAAGCAGGCGAAGGCTGCTATCTGGTGCCTGCGCACATCTGGACGCCCTGGTTCTCGGTGCTGGGCTCGAAGTCGGGTTTCGATTCCATCGAGGAGTGCTACGGTGATCTGGCCGAGCACATCTTCGCCGTGGAGACCGGCCTGTCGTCCGATCCGCCCATGAACTGGCGGTTTTCGGCGCTGGATCGCTACACGCTGGTGTCGAACTCCGACGCCCACTCGCCGGCCAGACTGGGCCGTGAGGCCTGCCTGTTCGACACCGAGCTGGACTATTTCGCCATCAAGCGGGCACTGGAAACGGGGCAGGGCTATGGCGGCACCGTCGAGTTCTTTCCGGAAGAGGGCAAATACCACCTGGACGGCCACCGCGCCTGTGGCGTGCGGCTGGAGCCGGCCGAAACGCGGGTGCTGGGCGGCCGCTGTCCGGTCTGTGGCCGACCGCTCACCGTAGGGGTGCTGCACCGCGTCGAGGAGCTGGCCGACCGCCCCGAAGGGACGCCACCGGCGCGTCCCATGTCCTTCGAGAGCCTGATCCCCCTCGAAGAGGTGCTGGCCGAAATCGAAAACAAGGGCGCCCGAACAAAGGCCGTGCAGCAGCGCTACGAGCGACTGCTCCGGACGTTCGGCCCGGAGCTGACGATCCTCCGGGAGGTGCCGCTGGAAGAACTGCAACAGCGGGCGGGCTCGCTGCTGGCCGAGGCGATCCGGCGCATGCGGGCCGGCGAGGTGATTCGCGAGGCGGGCTACGATGGGACCTATGGCGTCATCCGGCTGTTCACCGACGCCGAGCGCAAGCAGGGCAACGCCGTGGGACTGCTGTTCGACCTGCCGGAGCCGACCCCTGCTCAACGAAAACGCCCGGCCACTTCCGAACCACCGCTGCCGCGTCCCGCTCCGGTGGCCGAACCGACCCCACCGCCACTCCACACGCCGCCGAGCAACGGAAGCGGCGGGCTGCTTGTCGGACTCGATCCGGAGCAGCAGGCGGCCGCCACGTACACCGACGGGCCGGTGCTCGTGGTGGCGGGGCCGGGCACGGGCAAGACGCGTACGCTCACCTACCGGCTGGCCTATCTGATCAAAGAGCGCGGCGTCGATCCGGCGCAGTGCCTGGCCGTCACGTTCACGCGCCGGGCCGCCGACGAAATGCGCACGCGCCTGCAGGCGCTGCTGGGCGAGGCGGCCGCCGACGTTACGGTGACCACTTTCCACGGTCTCGGACTCGAATTGCTGCAGACCTACGGCGACCGGCTGGGGCTGCCGAAGCCGCTCCGGGTGGCGACCGAAGCCGAGCAGCGGGCCGTGCTCGAAGCGCAGGGCCTTTCGCCCACGCAGGCGCAGCGCCTGCTGCCTCGCATTTCCTACCGAAAACGGACGGGCCAGCCGGGCGACGAACGTCTGGAAACCACCCTGCAGGCCTACGACCGCTCCCTTCGCGAAAGCGGCCGCGTGGACTACGACGACCTGATCCGGCTGTCCGTCCAGCTTCTGGAAGATCATCCGGACGTAGCGGCCGCCTGCCGCGAACGCTTTCGCTGGATCGCCGTCGATGAGTTTCAGGACGTGGACGCCAACCAGTACCGGCTGCTCCGGTTGCTGGCGCCGGAAGCCGACGCCCGGCTGTTCGTCATCGGCGACCCGGACCAGGCGATCTACGGCTTTCGCGGCGGCGACGTGCGCTGCTTTCTCCGGTTTACCAGCGACTATCCGGGCGCTCGTCGGGTGCTGCTTCGCCAGAACTATCGCTCGACGCAGGCCATTCTGGAAGCAGCCGCTCGGATGATGGCGCCTGCTTCGCTGGTGCCCGATCGGGAGTTGGTGGCCGTGCGTTCGGGGGGCGTGCCCGTCGAGGTCGTGCCCTGTCCGAGCGAGCGGTCCGAGGCCATTTTTGTGGCGGAAACGATCGAAAAGCTCATCGGCGGCACGTCGTACTATGCGCTCGACAGCGGCCGGGCCGACGGCGAGGAGCGCAGTTACACGTTTGGCGACGTGGCCGTGCTCTACCGTACCGAGGCGCAGGCGGCCGAGCTTCAGGAAGTGCTCGCGCAGGCCGGCATCCCCTATCAGAAGCGCAGCCACCGGCTGCTGGCCGAGCTGCCGGAGGTTGAGGCGCTGCTGGCTTATCTGCAGGAAAACCCCGAAGGCCCGCTGACCGAGCGCCTGGAGCGCTGGGCGGCAACAAGTACTCCGGAGCGCGAGGCGCTGCTCGGTGTGCTTCGTACGCTGGCCACGCAGTGCGGCGACGATCTGGAAGCCTTCCGGAACGAACTGACACTTCGCAGCGAGGCAGACCTGTGGGACGCGCGGGCCGAGGGCGTTTCGCTGCTGACGCTGCACGCGGCCAAGGGGCTGGAATTCCGCGTCGTGTTTATTGTGGGCTGTGAAGAGGGACTGCTGCCGCTGACCTACGACGGCCGCCTTGATCCGGAGCAGGAGGCCGAGGAGCGTCGGCTGTTGTTCGTGGGTATGACGCGGGCGCAGGAGCGACTTTTCCTGACGCATACGCAGCGACGGCGCTGGATGGGCCGTGTGCGCACGCCCGAGCCGTCGCGCTTTCTGGCCGATCTGCCCGCACGGTTCGTCCGCCGCAGGACCCACACCGTGCGTCGAACCCCCACCGGCGGCCGCCAGCTGGAGCTGTTCTGACCCGAGTTGCAGGGATAATCACCGCACCCGCAGCAGGGGCTGTGTGCGCACCTCCACCCGGCCGTCCGGCTATACCACCTCCGCCCGAGCCGTCCTGCGCCACGTTTAATGCAGCTGCACTAGGGTTCGAAAGGCCAGCAGGCGTCCGTCGCGGAAGATGCCCACCAGGTACACGCCCGAAGCCCCGGCCCGCCAGGACCATTCCCGCCGGGCGCCCGGCACCATCTGGTAGCGCCAGCGCGCCTGCTCCCGCCCCAGCACGTCCCAGATCACCACCTCGTACAGACCCGCCCGCCGGGCCGACAGCGCAAGGTGCACACGCTCCCGAAACGGTTGCGGATATGCCTGCAGCTCAAGCCCCTCCGCTTCCACAGGCTCTACCGCCGAAGGACTCAGGCTATCCCAGCTCACCGCCAACCACACCGTGTCCGGAAAAGGCACCTGCTGATAAAATGCGAAAACGTCCGGAATATCGATCGCGTCGGCCTGTACGTTGCCCGCACCAGACCGCTTACACATCGGGCACATGTCCACGCCTCGAATCAAAAACCAGAGCGTGTCCTGCACTTCCAGCTCCAGGGTGATGGAATGAAAAGCAACGCAGCCTGGTACAGGCTGGGATATTCCGTTTTCATCCTCGTAGGTACATTTTGCAAAGCAATCGTCTGGACCGTAGAGAAACCCCTCTATCTTGTAGTCGGGAGCTTTGAAAAGCGTTACCCAGTAATTTCCCCAGCCATAGTAGATGTACCAGATTCCCTCGGGGTCATCGCACAGCATGCCGAGGCTGTCGATACGGACGGGTTCGGTCCCGCGGTTGATCAGAGCGGCCCGGCCCTTGTAGCAGGCTTCTTCCTCGCCAATCCACATGCAGCCTGCCTCGTCGTGGAGAAGGAGTGTATCGGGCACCACCTGGAGCAGCGACTGGGCGTGGGAGGAAGGCGGGCCGAGGGCCAGGGCGCCCAGCAAACCGATCGCGCACAGCCACCGACTTGGCATGGCCCGAGATCCGCAGGCTCTGCCTCTAATCATGCGGCCGGACATGGCTTCTGAAAGTTGACGGTCTGCAGTTCGACCTGCCGCCTGAAAAGCACTGGCTCCGACAGGCCGACGGGTTTTGTACGAAGCTCTACATACAAGTTGTAAAAAAAAGCGTCTGCGAGGAAAGTGTTTAATGGTTAAGAAATTGTTAAGATGTGGTTTGAGGTAAGAGAAAGTCGGCCGCAGGAAGGTTGGGGGGACGATCGAAGACGCTGAAATGAGCAGCCGAAGCGGCTTTTCCCGAAAGACGATCGGGTTCGTTGGGGCATGTGCGGCCGGGTCGGCCTACGGTACGCCGAGGATTTTGTGGGTCTGGACGGAGACGCGCCAGTCGGGATGGGCCAGCGCCAGTTCGACGGCGCAGCGCTGTGCTTCCGCCAGGCGGGGACCGTCCTCGGGCTGCAGCCACAGCAGCGGAATGCGGCGGCCGCCCACCCGGTGCGGCCGCGCCCGCCGCGCAAAACGCGCGTACTGCTCGGGCCGGTAGTCGGGCACGACCAGCTTCAGCTCGTCGAAGTACTCCAGCGCCAGCCGATCCTCGGGCAACTTCGGACTGCACACGATCCAGTCGGGTGCCACGACCTGGCCGGTCTCGGGATCGGTGCAGGCCTCGCGCAGGCTGATCGTGCCGTTCGTCTCGATGGCCACGAAGTATCCGGCCGCCTTCAGCGCGCGCATCAGCGCCGCATCGAGTTGCAGCAGCGGCTCCCCGCCCGTGAGTACGCAGAACTGAATCGGTCCGCCCACCTCCTGCATGGCCGCCACCAGTTCGTCGGCCGTGTAGGCGCGGCTGCCTTCCTTCCGAAAGTCCGTGTCGCACCAGCGCGGACAGTCGGCGCCTGTGCGTCGGGCGTCGCGCGCTCGGTCTTCGTCGCGGCCCGACCACAGGTTGCAGCCCACAAAGCGCACGAACACGGCCGGGCGCCCGGCAAAGAAACCCTCGCCCTGCAGCGTCTTCCAGATTGCTTTGATCCGATAGCTTCGCATGGTCAGTCGAGCCAGCCGCGGGCTTTCGCCTCCTCGTAGCCGCGGGCGCGCAGGATCGAGGCCGGGTTGTCGAGCCGGCCGTAGCCCCACGCATGGCGCTCGGAGCGGTCGCCGTTGTAGTCGGTGTGCGTCAGTTCGATGATCACGTCCAAAATGCCCAGTTCGCGGGCAAGGCGCCAGGTTTCGGCCTTGGTCAGGTACATCAGCGGCGTGTGGATGCGGATCGTCGTGTCGAGCGCCAGCGAAAGCGCCCGCTCCATGGCGTCGATGAATGCGCGGCGGCAGTCGGGATAGCCCGAGTAGTCGGTCTGGCACATGCCGCCGACCAGATCGTGGATGCCGCGTGTGAAGCCGTAGCTGGCGGCCAGCGTCAGAAACAGCGCGTTGCGGCCGGGCACGAACGAGGCGGGCAGATGGGGGGCCAGCGGATGGGCGGCCGAGACGTCCTGGTCGTGCTCGGTCAGGGCGCTGCCGCGCAGCAGGCCGCGCAGGTCCAGCACGGTGAAGGGCACGCCGGCCTGTTCGGCGATCTTGCGGGCCTGCTCGAGTTCGACGGCGTGCTTCTGGCCGTAGTGGAAGCCGATGGCCTCGACCTTCGGGAAGTAGTGCAGCGCCCAGTAGAGGCAGGTGGTCGAGTCCTGCCCGCCGGAGAGCAGCACCAGGGCCGTCTCGCCGTGCTCAGCGGGCTTCAGCGTGGGCAGCAGGTTCGGGGCGGACATCGCGGATCAACGCGCGTTCGGTTTCGGCAAACGAGGTTTCGGTTTCGGCCAGGCGCACCCATAGCCGCCGGACGCCCCGGGCCCGGAGCCAGTCGCCGGCTTCCCGGATCAGGTAGTCGGCCACGTAGGTGCACAGGTTCTCGGCCGTCGAGTCGAAGGGCAGTACCACGTAGCGCGAGCCGAGCGCGTCCAGCGCTTCCTGCAGCGCCGTGTCGTCGGAGGCTACCAGCGTGGCGTGGTCCCACGTGTCGATCAGGGGCTGGACCAGCCGTTTCAGGTCCTGAAAATCCACCAGAATGCCCCGTGCGTCGGGATCGCCTTCGAGCCCGACGACGAGCCGGTAGGAATGTCCGTGCAGGTGGCGACAGGCGCCCGGGTGCCAGGGCAGCCGGTGCGCCGCCTCGAACCGAAACCGTTTGGCAACTTTCATGGGATGCTCAATTTTTCAAGCACTTGCACGGCATACAACGCGCGATGGCGCCGGGGGTGTCGGCTCCGGGAAAATTTGAACCATCGCGAAGCCGAAGCGTTTGGCAGCGAGGCCATTGCAACCAGGTTGAACGGACGATGACCGAGCAGGAGCGGCAGGCGCTGGCCGAGAAGCTGGCGGCGCTTCGCGAAGAGGCGCTGGCGCACACCGAACAGGCCCTGGCCTACATGGCCCGCTTTGGCGTGCGGCCCGAAGGGCGCATTCAGCCCTTCTTGCCGCCGGAGGCGCGGCAGCAGCACATCGATCGATTGCCCTACGAGCACGCCGTGCGTCAGGTGGTCGTCTACGAGACCGAACCCGGCGAGTTTTCGGCCGTCTGTCCGTTTTCGGGGTTGCCGGATTACGGCGTGCTCCGGATCGAGTACGTGCCCGGAAGCTGGATCCTCGAGCTGAAAAGCCTCAAGTACTACATCGTCTCCTGGCGTAACATCGGCGCGGCGCAGGAAGACCTGACGGCCATCATCTACCAGGACCTGATGCGCCACCTCGAAGACCCTGAATATCTCCGGGTAACCACCGTCTATAACGTGCGCGGGGGAATCCGGACCACCTGCACGATCGACAGCCGCGAGCAGGGCCGTTAACCGACAGGCACCGCTTTTTCGATGGCGGCCCGCAGGCGGCGCGTCTCGCGCTCGAGCGCCTGCAGCGCCTCGCCGGTTTCCTCGACCAGGTGCTGCTCGCGATGCACAAACTCCCGATAGGGAGCCAGTGTGGCCGCCAGACGTTCGAGCAGGCCGTCCACCTCGCGTTCGAGTTGTTGCTCCAGGGCCGTCAGGAGTTCGGTGCGGAGCTGCTCGATCCGATTGCGAAATTCACGCAGCGCGCGGCGCTTCTGGATGGGCAGCACGACGAGTCCGACGACGGCCAGCGCACCGGCCGCCACGAAGCCGCCCGTCACGTCCAGTCCGGCCGCCGTGATGAGCATGGTGACGAGCGCCCCGAGCCCGGCCAGCGCTTCGGTGCCCAGAAAGAGCGCCACGGCGTCGCGCGTGTTTTCCAGAATACGGCGGGCCTCTTCGCGCAGGTCGTAGGTCTCGAGCTGGCGGGTCGCCTGGCGCACGACGGCGTCGAAGAGCTGGCGGCGATCGTAGAGCAGATCGGCCCGTACCTGGGGCGGACGACGCCGCACCACCTGCTCGACGCGCTCGGTAAATTCGCTCAGCGTCTGATTCCAGAGCTGCAGGCCCTGCTGCAGCAGGCGATCGACGGCCTCGGCCAGCGTCGTTTCGAGCCGGTGGTCCAGATCGCGCACCACCTGACGGGCGAACTCCTCCTTGAACCGGTCGCGGTCGCGCAGTAGCCCCAGACGGCCGATGCGGATCGTGTCCTGCAGAAACTGCAGCCCGCGACGCTCGACCTGCAGGAGCTGGTTGTCGATCTCCGAAAGGTAGGGCCGCACGGTGGCAATCAGCTCGATCCGAACTTCCTCCAGCCGGGCTTCGAGGCGCTCCAGGTTGGCCCGATCCTGTTCGAGGAGCTGGCGGCGCTCGGTCAGGTGCGTTTGCAGGCGTTCGATCAGCTTCTCGGCCACGTCGAGCGGGGCCGTCAGTTTGATCCGGAGCCGCTCGGGGCCGGCCAGCCGATCGAGCAGCAGGCGCTCGAAGTCTTCGAAGCCGCTGCTTTCCCAGAGTCGGGCGCGCTGCTCCGGATCGTCGCTCGTGCGGGCCTCGAAGGCGCGGGCCGCGCTGATCGGAAAGATTTCCGGTTCGAAGCCCATCAGCTCCCGGCAGCCCGTCCGAATGTGCGCCAGCACCTGCTCCAGATCCGCTTCGCTCCGGGCCAGATCGGCCTTGTTCAGCACAAACACGAGCCGCTTGCCCCACGTGTCGCGAATGTACGAGAGAAACTGACGCTCGCTTTCGGCCAGCGGGCGGTCGAACGAGGTCACGAACAGCACCAGATCGGCCCGCGGGATGAAATGCTCGGTCAGCTCCTGGTGGCGGCGGATGATCGAGTTCGTGCCGGGGGTGTCGACGAGCACCAGATGGCGCAGCCGCTCCGAGGGATGGTAGCGCTCAACCAGATATTCCGAGCGCGGCCGCTCCATGGGCGTTTCGCCGTAGCGCAGCAGTGTGATCTTCGCCGTGGTGGGGATCGGTCCTTCTTCCAGCAGTTTTTCGCCGAAAAGCGCGTTCAGGACGGTCGATTTGCCTGCGTTGAACTCGCCCACGACGACCACCACGAAGAGCGCGTCGAGCGTTTCGATCACTTCCGAGAGCCGTTCGCGCAGCGACTCGTCGGCCCCTGTGCGCGCCAGCACCCCGTGCAGACGCGCCAGCAGGTTGCGCTCGGCTTCGAGCAGCGCTTCGTGTTCGGCCGTCAGGAGGGCTTCCATACAGCGGGGGAATGGTGGTCGGGGAACGATAAGGTACAAAAAAGTCCGCAACCGGCGCTACCGGTCGGCATCGTCGGGCAGGTAGCGTTGCAGGCGTTTTTGCAGGCCTTCGGCCAGATCGCGCTGGCGCCAGGCGGCCAGCCGCTCGGCAATGACGCGCTCGTAGCCCTGGTCGGAGGGTTCGTAGAAGTAGGTGCCCTGCATGTGCTCGGGCAGGTACTGCTGGGGGACGTAGTGCTCGCGGTAGGCATGTGGGTATTTGTAGCCCTGCCCGTGGCCGAGGCCCTGGCGGTCGCGGCTGGCGTCTTTCAGGTGGGTGGGCACCTCGCCGGACTGCTCACGCTCGACGTAGGCCAGCGCGTTGAAGTAGGCCATGGTCGAGTTGCTTTTCGGCGCGGTGGCCAGGTACAGGCAGCACTCGGCCAGAATGAACTGGCCTTCCGGCATGCCCACGTAATCGAAGGCCTGGGCGGCGGCCGTCGCCACCTGCAGCGCCCGTGGATCGGCCAGCCCGACGTCCTCGGCCGCGAAGATGAGCATGCGGCGCAGGATGAAGCGCGGATCTTCGCCCGCGTAGATCATGCGAGCCAGCCAGTAGAGCGCCGCGTCGGGATCGGAGCCGCGCAGGCTTTTGATGAAGGCGCTGATCGTGTCGAAATGCACGTCGCCTTCTTTGTCGTAGAGCACGGCCCGGCGCTGGATGGACTCTTCGGCCACCGGGAGCGTGATGTGAATGCGTCCGGATGCGTCGGGCGGGGTGGTCTCGACGGCCAGTTCCAGCGCGTTGAGGAGCGAGCGGGCATCGCCGTTGGCGACGTCGATCAGGTGGTCGAGCGCTTCGGGATCGACGACGACGTTCCGGCGGCCGTAGCCGCGTTCGGGATCGGTCAGCGCCTGCTCGGCAATGCGGCGCAGGTGCTCGGGCGTGAGCGGCTTCAACTCGAAGACGCGCGAGCGGCTCACCAGTGGCTTGATGACCTCGAAGTAGGGGTTTTCGGTGGTGGCGCCGATGAAGATGACTGTACCGTTTTCGACGTGCGGCAGCAGCGCGTCCTGCTGGGCCTTGTTGAAGCGATGGACTTCGTCGATGAACAGGATGGTGCGCTGCTGGTGAAGCCGCAATCGTTCCTGGGCCGCTTCGATCGCGTCGCGGATGTCTTTGACGCCGGCCAGTACGGCGTTGAGTGCGGTGAAGTGCGCCCGGGTGGTGCGGGCGATGATGCGGGCCAGCGTTGTCTTGCCCGTGCCGGGTGGTCCGTAGAAGATCAGCGACGAGAGCCGGTCGGCCTCGATGGCGCGGCGCAGCAGTTTGCCCGGTCCCAGGATGTGCTCCTGGCCGACGAACTCGTCGAGCGTGCGCGGCCGCATGCGTTCGGCCAGCGGTGCCTGCGCGGCCAGCAGCCGCTCGGCCGCCTGTTGAAACAGGTCCGCCATGTCGTTCCCCGCTCAGATCTTCCCCACGGAAACCACCTCAGGTGGTGGGAGATCCCGCGGGTTGGGGTTCGCCGATCGGGGCGTCGGTGATGCAGCCGCGCGAGGCGTCCTGAACGGTCTGCACGTAGCGGAAGAGGGCGCCGCGGGTGACCTTGAGCGGGGGCGGGGTCCAGGCGGCACGCCGCCGGGCCAGCTCTTCGTCGGACACGTCCATGTGGATAAGGCCGGCCTCGGCGTCGATCGTGATTATGTCGCCATCGCGCACGAGCGCGATGGGACCGCCCTCCTGGGCCTCGGGTACCACGTGGCCGATGATGAAGCCGTGGCTTCCGCCGCTGAAGCGGCCGTCGGTGATGAGCGCCACGTCTTTGCCCAGGCCGGCGCCCATCAGCGCCGAGGTGGGCGTGAGCATTTCGGGCATGCCCGGACCGCCTTTCGGTCCTTCGTAGCGGATGACGATCACGTCGCCGCGCTGAATGCGGCCCGCTTCGAGCCCGGCCAGCATGTCTTCTTCGGAGTCGAAGACGCGGGCGGGACCGCTGAAGCGGAGCCCTTCTTTGCCCGTGATTTTGGCGACGCAGCCGCCGGGCGCCAGGTTGCCGTAGAGGATGTAGATGTGGGCGCTCGACTTGATCGGGTTGTCCCAGGGGCGGATGATGTCCTGATCCTCGGGCAGGTCGGGCACGTCGGCCAGGTTTTCGGCGAGCGTCTTGCCCGTCACGGTGAGTGCGTCGCCGTGCAGCACGCCGTGTTCGAGCAGCAGCTTCATGACGGCCGGCACGCCGCCGATGCGGCACAGGTCTTCCATGACGTAGCGGCCGCTGGGCTTCATGTCGGCCAGGAGCGGCACGCGCCGGGCGATGCGCTGAAAGTCGTCGAGCGACAGCGGCAGGTCGAAGGCGTGCGCGATGGCCAGTAGGTGCAGCACGGCGTTCGTCGAGCCGCCCAGCGCCATGACGACGGCGATGGCGTTTTCGAGCGAGGCGCGCGTGACGATGTCGCGGGGCTTGAGGTCCTGTTCCAGAAGCCGGCGCATGACATGTCCGGCCCGGCGGCACTCTTCGCGTTTGCGTGGGTCTTCGGCCGGAAGGCTCGAGCTGAAGGGCAGCGAGAGGCCCATGGCCTCGATGGCCGCCGCCATCGTGTTGGCCGTGTACATGCCGCCGCAGGCGCCCGGTCCCGGACAGGCGTGGCGGATGATCGCCCGCCGCTGTTCGTCGGTGATTTTGCCCGCCAGGTACTCGCCGTAGCTCTGGAAGGCGCTGACCACGTCCAGCTTCTGGCCGTTGAGGCAGCCGGGGCGGATCGTACCGCCGTAGATCATCAGGGAGGGGCGGTTCAGCCGGCCCATGGCGATCACGCAGCCCGGCATGTTCTTGTCGCAGCCGGGCAGCGCGATGAGGCCGTCGTACCACTGGGCGGCCATGACCGTCTCGATGGAGTCCGCGATCAGATCGCGCGAGGGCAGGCTGTAGGACATGCCCTCGGTGCCCATCGAGATACCGTCGGAGACGCCGATCGTGTTGAACCGGAAGCCCACCATGCCGGCTTCCTGCACGCCGGCCTTCACCTCGGCGGCCAGGTCCAGCAGATGCATGTTGCAGGGGTTGCCCTCGTACCAGACTGAAGCGATGCCGATCTGCGGTTTGTCCAGGTCTTCTTCTGTCAGACCGGTAGCCATGAGCATGGCCTGTGAGGCGCCTTGCGATCTGGGTTGGGTGATGCGGCGGCTGTAGCGGTTGAGCGGTGGCATAGCGGAACCTGTTTGGGGGTTACGCGGACAAACTTTCACAGCACACCCCGACGTTTTGCTCAGGGTTCCCCAAAAATAGGGCTGAGAAAATGCGGAAGCGCTTCTTTTTGTTGGTCTTTGCGCTGCTATTGACCGCATCGGCGTTGGCTCAGGCGCCACGTTTTCGGATCTACCTGATTCATCATGGCTGGCATGCCGGCATCGCCTTCTGCCAAGCAGATCTGTGGAGAACGGACTGGCCTGAAGCGGTGCGTTTTCCAGCGTATCGCTATTTAGAAGTGGGTTGGGGAGAGGCCGGATATTATCCTGATCCAGATCCGGGAGCTGGCGATGCGTTGCGGGCCGCGCTATGGCCCACCGACGCCGTGCTGCATGTGGCTGCTTTCGATTATCCTCCGGTGCGGCTTTTCAAGGGGCCGGTGCGTGAGATCGTGCTCGATAGCGTGGCGTTTCGCCGGCTCGTCACGCATGTGGCCGGCTATTTCAAGCGAGATGCGCAGGGGAAGGTTCAGCAGGTAGGGCCCGGGCTTTACGGACGTGAGAGCTTTTTCTATGCAGCTCACGGGCGCTATCACCTTTTTAACAACTGCAACCACTGGGTGGCCCGTGCGCTTCGAGCGGCCGGCCTGCCCGTCCACCCCGGCCGCACGCTTACCATCCGCGATCTCTGGCGCCAGATCGAACCGCTGAGCCAGGCGGCCAGTCCGGAGTCGGACGGGTGCCTGTCGAACATCCGTTAGCCAGCGAATCGGTGGAAGGCGTATCTTCCAAACGCCAGATGAAAGAATTCGACGAGCACTTTGCTGGCAGGCCGGGAGAGACATAGTGCTGTCACCGAGCAGGTGCCAGCTTGGGGCTGTGTGTTAGCCGGGAGGACGGACAAATACCTGTTCGCGCTACCGTGTAACCCGGCGGCACCACAGAGCAGGCATTGTCAACGTGTTCAAAAGGCGATCGGGCATGAGTCGGGAGCCAGGTACGCATCTCGTTGCACATGGCTATGAGCGCGCGGCGTTTCTTGCATTGTTAAAAAGGACCGGACGTTTTCGAGCGGATCTGACGGAAAATGCCTCCGCTGCACCGCCGCGGGCACAGGTGCTGGGCGTCTTGGAGCTTGAGGATATAACTGTTCCGGTTTTGGAGGTGCCGGTTGCAGATGCCGAGCGTAAGCGATGGAGCGACTGGGAAGCTGTGTGCGCCTGGTTGTGTGCGCAACAGGGAGAAGCCGCACTGTGTGTGTTTTACGATGCGCGCAGGGCGTTTCGTCTGGCTTTGATAGGCCCGCGTTCTGGGAAGGCACGTCCTCCCGTATCGGGAAATTTCCGACGCTGGAGCCTGCTGGTGCAGCCGGGTTGTCCCAATCGAACCTTCAGGGAACGCGTTCCCCTGCTGATGCGGGCGGACAGCCGGGAGGCTTTGCTGGAAGTTTTCGATGCGGAAGCCGTTGGACGCGCTTTCTACGCAGCCTATGTAAAGATTTTTCAGGAGAGCGTAGTCTCCGGTATCTATGGGGAAAGCTCCCGGCAAACATATCAGGACTTTTTTCTGGCTTTTACCGTACGGGTGTTGTTTTTAAGTTTTGTGGCCAAAAAGGGATGGCTTGGGGATCAGGGGGCGCGTTTTTTGCCCTGGCTCCTGGAACGCTACCAGACGGTCGCTCAGCAAGAGGAGGCGACCGGTTTCTACAACAGGTGGCTTCGGCCGCTATTTTTTGAGGCGTTTCGTGCAGCTCCTTCGGCCAAAACAGCACGTTTCCGTACGCTTCCCGAAGACATCGCGATTATCTACCGCGACGCCCCTTTCCTCAACGGAGAACTGTTCCGGCGTCAACCCTTCGATGCCCGTCTTGCGCTTACCGATGAAGTGATTGCCCGGTTTTTTACCTTTCTCTACGGGCACAATTTCATTCTTGAAGAAAGCACGCATGATGACGTCGATCTGGAGCTGGCGCCTGAACTGCTGGGCCTGATCCTGGAACAGCTCATCAATGGGGTGGGCATTACCGGAGTGAAAGAACAGGTGGGGGCCCACTATACGCCCCGGGTCGAGGTCGATCTGATGGTGCGGCTGGCGCTGATGGAAGCGCTGGTGCAGCGTGCGGTGCTGGATCGAGCGGCGGCGGCCCGTTTTGTGTTCGAAGGGAAGCTTGAGCGCGATCAGGCGCTGGCGGTACGCAAAACGCTGGAAGATCTCAAAGTACTTGATCCGGCGGTTGGCTCCGGTGCTTTTCTGGTCGGCATGCTTCAGGTGCTGGAGGAACTACTGGACCGCACCCATGAAAGCCTCGGGGATCGGTGTGCAGACCGGGTGCAACGACGGCGCCGCTTGATCGCTGAAGTGCTGCATGGCGTGGATGTGCTGCGCTGGGCGGTATGGATGACCGAACTGCGGCTCTGGCTGGCCCTCCTCGTCGATTTGGACGACAGGGTGCGGCATACCTCAGGCCCCATTCTTCCCAGTCTGGGCCTGCGCGTTGTGCAGGGCGACGCGCTGATCCAGCGTATCGGCAAGCGGCTGCTCCCGATGCGCCCCGACGGGCCGCTGTGGAATCGCCCGGAAATCAGAGCGCTGCTCCAACAGCTCAACGAATGCCGCCGCGCTTATTTTGAAAATCAGGGGTCGCTGGAGCAGGTGCGTGCCGCCGAAACAGCGCTCTTTCAGGCGATGGTGCAGGAGCGTCGCAGGTTGCAGCAACAGGCCAGCAGCACGGGCGAACTGTTCCAGAAAACGGGCCGCAGCTCAGGCGATGCAGAAACGCAGCAGCAATGGACAGCGCTACAGGAACTGCTGGATGCTGCAGCCATGGGGCACCGCCCCTTCGTCTGGTGGGTGGATTTTTCCGATGTGATGGTAGAGCGGGGCGGTTTTGATGTAGTGATCGGTAACCCTCCGTATGTGCGCCAGGAGCAGATTTCGGATGTACTGGGTGACCTTACGCCCTCGGCTTACAAAGCAATGCTGGCGGCCGCTTACCGAATGGACTGGGAAGCGATCGCCGGTTCCCGTTTGCCTGCAGTGCAGCGGCGCGCTGATCTCTACGTCTACTTCTATGTCCGTTCCCTTCGGCTGCTGAACGATCGAGGGGTGCACGTTTTTATCGCGTCGAATTCCTGGCTCGATGTGGACTTCGGGAGCTGGATGCAGGAGCTATTTCTGCGATATGCGCCCCTGCGGCTTGTGCTGGAAAATCGTAGCTATCGCTCTTTTACCGCCGGTATTAACACCGCCATCACGGTGGCGCTCGCTCCCCGTCCGATTGCGCATCGTGAGCCGGTGCGCTTCTGCGCGCTTTACAGAGCCTTTGAAGAGGTACATCCGGCCGATATCCTCCAGATTGTAGAGGCTGCGCAGGATCTGCGTCGGGAGGCCTTCCGCGTGCTCGTGCGGGCGCCGAACGTGCTGTTGCAAGAAGCCGGGCGAACCGGAAAGTACTCGGGAAGCAAGTGGGGGGGCAAGTACCTGCGGGCTCCCGACATCTTTTACACCCTTTTTGAGCAGGGCCAGAGTCGATGGGTTCGATTGGGAGATATAGCCGAAGTGCGGCGCGGCATTACGACGGGCGTCAACGAGTTTTTCTATCTGGAACCTGTAGGACGGACGGTCGAGGAGGTCGCAACGCTCGCAAAACAGGACCCATCGGCACGTGTGCCGGTGCGGAACAGCCTCGGGTGGGAAGGGCGCCTTGAGGCCGCCTGGTTGCGTCCCATCATCAAAAGCTCGCGAGAAATCCGCACGTTAAAGGTTGGTCTGGAAAATCTGCGATATCTGGTATTGATGCCCCCTGAGGAGGTGCGCGCTCGTCTTGATGCGAATCTGGACCCATCACTTGCTCGGTATCCCGGTATCTTCGACTATATCCGATGGGGGGAAACCCGGGGCTATCCGAAGCGCCCCACGTGTAGCAGCCGCCGGTGGTGGTGGGACCTCGGTGAGCGGCCGATCGGCCAGGTGCTCTGCATGATGACCTACAACGATCGGCATCCTTTCTGGGTCAACACGGTCGCGTTGAGCGATAACCGGCTCTACGATCTCTATGTGAAGACGACCGACCCGCTTCTTCTGGCCGCGCTGATGAATACCACGCTTGTCCCTCTGCAGATGGAACTTCTGGGACGCATCAACCTGGGCGAAGGGGCGTTGGATTTCAAAGTGTACGAGGCGGCCGCGCTGCTGTGTCCCGCCCCGGACGTGCTTTCGAGCGACGAGCAGACCCGGTTGCTAACCGCATTTCAGGCGATGATAGATCGGCCCGTCCGCAGTCTTTTTGAGGAGCTGGGTTTCCCTCGGTGCCGCCGTTCCCGATGCACCCATCCTGACCATCCGTATGAGCACGTGGTGCCCGAGATGCTGACGCTGGACCAGGTGCGACAGGCTTCCCCCGAGCGCTTTCAGATGGACACGGTGGTATGCCGGGCACTGGGGCTGAACGACAGGGAACAGCTTGAAGTGTATCGCGCCGTCACGCAGCTTGTGCTCGAGCGATTGCGCCGGGCGCGCACGGTGCACCCCTGAAGGGCAATCGGTAAAAAAACAGGCCCGGCGGGAAAGCCAGGCCTGTTTTTGTTCGATCAATTGGAAAAGGTGCCCGGGACTGGACTCGAACCAGCACGCCCTTAACGGGCACCGCCCCCTCAAGACGGCGCGTCTACCAATTCCGCCACCCGGGCATTACCGTGACCCCGGCAGGATTCGAACCTGCGACCCCCTGATTAAAAGTCAGGTGCTCTACCAGCTGAGCTACGGGGTCCGCTGGTAGAGGCATGCCAAATTACAGCAGACCTCTCCCTTCAGGCAAGACCGCTAAACGCACAACGCGCACCAAAGGATTCGGGACAGCCGATCCCTGTGTGCAATTAGGCAAAAATGCAAACGCGGCTCAGACGCCCTGCTGAAACAGCCGACGCAGCAGGGCCACGAACGCGTCGCGTCCGACGGTGCCCGTCGGCGGTCGGATGCAGAAAAGCGGCAAGCCGGCCAGCTGCAGGATGCGGGCTTTGAGGGCGTCGCGTTGCCGGCGCTCCGGCGTGCCGTGCAGCGGGCTGTCCAGCTCGAAGCAGTAGCGGGGGCGGTAGCCGTCGTCCGGGTCGAATACGGCGCAGTCCACCAGGGCCCGCAGCGCGTAGCGGCGTTCTTCTTCGCTCAGCACCTCGGCCAGACGCTCGCAATCGATCAGGCACGAGAGCGCCACGTTCGGATAGACCAGGTAGGTGGGAAACACCTCGCGCACCGCCTGAAAGAACACGAATTCCTGCTGCGAGCGAAAGAGCGAAGGGGGCCTGAGCTGCCGGGAGGGCCGATGCCGCCGGACGGCAAAGCCGTTCAGCTCCTCCCAGGGCGTCTCCGGCGCGGGTGTTTCGAGCAGGCGGGCGCATTCGGGGTGCGTCGGGCACCAGCGGGCATAACGCCGGGCCAGCTCGGGGCGGTCGGCGTGGCGGCGGACCAGCTCGGCCACCAGGTCGGCAAAAACCGGCTCCGACAGGACATAGAGTCGGCCGGTGTGCAGCAGAAACAGCCGTTCCAGCACGGCCTCGCCGACTTCGGCCAGACGCGGATGCAGCTCCCGGACGAGCACGTCGGCCGCATGCCGCCAGAGCGGATCGACCGTCATCGCCAACCGGTTCCGGTAGAGCAACTCCAGGGCCGGTGTCCAGGCCTGCGCCTGCACGTGCCGGTAGAGCAGTTCTACATCGGCCGGAGTAGACGAAGCCTCCATGTTTGGCGTGGACAACTTATCTTGCGGGCGTGTTGTCATCGACCAACAAGCCGGATCACACCCATGAAACGTCTGACGGCCGGATGGATCCTGCTGCTGCTGTTGTGCGGCGCCGCCGGAGCGCAGCCGCAGCTCACCGTCGAGAAGATCATGCAGGATCCGAAAACCTGGATCGGCGACTGGCCCGACAATCCGTTCTGGTCCGAGGACGGCCAGTACCTCTACTTCTGGTGGAATCCAAAAGGACAGTTTCCCTCCGACTCGCTCTACAGGGTGTCTCGGAGTGGCGGAGCGCCGGAGAAGGTCGCGCCCGAAGAGCGCCGCAACCTGCCGCCGGCCTTCGACGGCTGGCATCACGGCGAGGGGGTGTACGACGCGGACTTCCGGCGCAAGGTGTTCGCCCGTGACGGCGACCTGTACCTGTACGACCGCACCACACGTCGGCTCACGCGCCTGACCCGCACGGCCGAGCGCGAAAGCAACCCGCGCTTTACGCCGGACGGCCAGGCCGTCGTGTTCGTGAAAGAGAACAACCTGTTTCAACTGGACCTGCGCACGGGCGCGCTCACGCAACTGACCGACCTGCGACGGGGGCAGGAGCCGCGCGAGCGCAAGCCCGACGCACAGGACGCCTTCCTCGAAGCGCAGCAGCGAGCCCTCTTCGAAGTGATTCGCAAACGGGTGGAAATGCGCGAAGCCCGCGAAAAGGCACAGGAGCGTGACCGGAAGGCCGAGAATCCGCCGCCGACCTTCTACTACGGCGATAAAAACGTTGAACAGCTCCAGCTCGACCCCACCGGGCGTTTCGTCACGTTCGCGCTGACGACCGACGAACCGCGAGAAAAGGCCACGGCCGTCATGGATTATGTGACGGAGTCGGGCTATGCACGGGAGCTTCGGGCGCGTCCCAAAGTGGGCGTGCCGCCGGGGAGCTTCGAGCTGTACGTGCAGGATCTGGTGCGCGACACGACCTACCGGGTGAATCTGCACCAGGTGCCGGGCGCCTACGACGTGCCCGAATACCTGCGCGAACAGGGTGTCGAGCCCGATTCGCAGAAGACGAAACGGTTCCTGTACGCCTACGGGCCGTACTGGAGCGGCGACGGGCGCTATGCCGTGCTGGAGGTTCGGGCACGCGACAACAAGGACCGCTGGATTGTGCGGCTGAACCCCGAGACCGGGCAGCTGACCGTGCTGGATCGGCAACATGACGAGGCCTGGATTGCCGGTCCGGGCATCTCCTGGTTTGGCGGCCGCAGCACAATGGGCTGGCTTCCTGACAATCGGCACTTTTTCTTCCAGAGCGAGCGTACCGGGTATAGCCACCTGTACGTGGTGGACGTCGAGACCGGCCAGATTCGACAGCTCACAGACGGCCCCTTTGAGGTGTTCGATCCGTTCATCTCCCGCGACGGCCGCTACTGGTACTTCACCAGCAGCGAGGGCTCGCCCTTCGAGCGCCATTTCTACCGGATGCCCATCGACGGCGGACCGCGTGAGCGACTGACCACGCTGACCGGCCGCAACGATGTGGTGCTGAGCCCGGACGAGCAGGTGATGGGGATTCTGTACTCCTATAGCAACCGGCCGCCGGAAATCTACCTGCAACCGCTCCGGCGCGGGCGGCCGGGCGAGCCGCAGCGTATCACGCACTCGCCCACGGACGAATGGCTGGCCTATTCCTGGCGGGATCCGGAGATCCGGTTCATCCCGGCCTCCGACGGGGCGCAGGTGCCGGCCCGCGTCTACGAGCCCGATTCGCTCAACGGCGCGGCGGTCTTCTTTGTGCATGGCGCCGGATACCTGCAGAACGTCCACCGCTGGTGGAGCAGCTACTTCCGCGAATACATGTTCCACAACCTGCTGGCCGACCGGGGCTACCTGGTGCTGGACCTCGACTACCGGGGCTCGGCCGGCTACGGCCGCGACTGGCGCACGGCCATCTACCGCCACATGGGCGGCCGCGACCTGCAGGACTACGTGGACGCCGCCCGCTACGTGCAGGAGCGCTATGGCATTCCGCCCGAGCGCGTCTTCATCTACGGGGGCTCGTACGGCGGCTTTCTCACGCTCATGGCGCTCTTTACCGAGGGCGAACACTTCGGCGGCGGCGCCGCACTCCGCGCCGTGACCGACTGGGCGCACTACAATCATCCCTACACGTCGAACATCCTGAACACGCCCGAGACCGACTCGATCGCCTACGTGCGCTCCTCGCCGATCTACCATGCCGAGGGTCTCGAAGACCCGCTGCTCATGTGCCACGGGCTGGTAGACACGAACGTCCAGCCGCAGGACATCTTCCGGCTGGTGCAGCGGCTGATCGAGCTGGGCAAGGAAAACTGGGAGCTGGCCGTCTACCCGGTCGAAGGCCACGGCTTCCAGGAGCCCTCGAGCTGGACGGATGAGTATAAGCGAATTCTGAAGCTCATCGAGGCAACTGTTGGACCCGGACGACAGCCGTAGCCACGACCTTTAGCCCGGCTACTAATCAAAAAGCCCCGCCCGGACGTCCGGGCGGGGCTTCTGTCTTCAGGGAGACGATGGGGGCTTAGAACGTGTACCGCACGCCGAGCTGCAGCTGCCAGCGCGAGGCCAGGTCGTCTGTGACAAACAGGTCATCCCGGTCTTCGATCGGACGGAAGCTTACGATGGCCCGCCCCTCATCGTCGTAGCCATAGAAGTCCATCAGACGGACGGTGTTGAACGGCGCATAGCGGATTTTGCCCCAGTCGTCGTTGAGCAGGTTAAGCACATTGAGCACGGTGGCCGTGATTTCCAGCCGTTGCGTGCCCATCGTCTGAATTTCCTGGATGACCTGCAGGTCCAGCAGGTTGCGCCAGGGTGCGCGGGCGGAGTTACGCGGTACGATCTGGCCGCGATACTTGCGCAGGCTGGGCTCGCTTTCGATAAAGGCATTGAGCTCTGCCCAGCCACCGGGTGAGTCGGAGGTAAAGACGATTTCATTAGAGCTGGCCGGCACGTAGACCGGATCGTTGTCCCGTCGCGTATCGGCGTTCGCGTTGCCGTTGTAGATCCAGGTGAAGGGGCTCCCCGAGCGTCCTTCGTACAGCAGGGTCACCGTGGTGGCAAAACGCTGCCGGTACGTCACGCGATAGGACAGGTTGGCCAGGATGCGGTGGCGCACTTCAAAGTCGGCCGTGCCCAGCTCTGGATTATTCACATCCCGGGCTTCGTTGTACTGCCAGTTCGAAATGGCACGGCTCGAGGTGGCATTGTTGACGTTTTCGGCCCGGTTCCACGTGTAGAACAGGGCACCACTCAGCCCTTCGGCCCGGGCTTCACGCTGCAGTCCCACCGTCAGGCTCGTACTGTAGCCCTTGTCGGTGTTTTTCAGCAGGATGGCGTTCGTGAAGCGCGGGTCTTTGCGCTCGGTTGAACCGTTGAAGCTGGGATCACCGTAAAGGACCCGTCCGCCCTGTGCGGTACCGGTCCGCACAATGTTCAGGTTCTTAAAGACCACATCGTTGATGGTCTTTGAGTAGATGACCTCTACCGTACCGATCAGGTCGTAGGGAAGCTGCTGGTCCAGTGCCAGGCTGGAACGCCATACCTGCGGGAACTTGAAGTCTTTGTCGATGAGGTTAACCTCGGTGGTAGTAATGGGCTCCAGTCCGCACTGGTCACCTAGCGGTGTGCCGGGGCGTGGCTGGGCGGCTGGATCCGGCGTGGGGACAAAGCAGCCGGCTGGGAGATTCCGTTTATCCACCCGGCCAAAGTCCATACCGGTGTTGCTGTACTGGTTGGAGATCCACACGAAGGGCGTCTGGCCCGAGAAGATCCCCGTACCGCCACGGAGCTGGGTGGTTCGTGCGCCCTTCGATAGGTCCCAGTTGAAACCCAGGCGGGGGGACCAGAGCGGATTGCCCGAAGCGGTGGTGGAGGTGCTGTAGCCGGGGAAGGCTTCCGGCACAGCCGGGTTGTAAAGCGGTTTATCTGGATATATGGGCACGTCTACGCGCAGGCCAACGGTCACCTTCAGGTACGGCGTGGCCTGGTATTCGTCCTGCGCATAGAAGCCGATCTGATAGGCGGTCCACTCAGCCCGCGGTTTGGGATCGTCCAGCAGGGAGTAGCTGAAGAAATAGCGGGAGGGTTTGCCTATTTCAAAATCGGCGATGCTGTCGAACTCATACGCGCCGTAATAATCTTGAATAAACAGGTTGCTGAAGCGATACAGCTGGTTGCTGGTCCCAACCGTGATGGTGTGCTTCCCTCGAAGGTAGGTCAGGTTATCGGTGAACTCCCACAAGTCCTGATCCAGCGCATTCGCCTGGGAGAAGCGGTCGATTCCCATGTAGACGTTGTAGCGATTGTCCACTAAGATGTTTACCTCAGGGAAAGGTTGGGCCTGTACCTGGCGTTTGTCACGCACCCGTGTGTAGACCAGGCGGGCTTCGTTAAACAGGTTGGCCCCGAACATGCTTTTCAGCTCCAGCACCGAAGAGTGCTGCACGCTCTTAAAGATCCAGCGGCGGTTAGACAGATCAAAGCGGTAGGATGTCCGCGTAATGCCTTCATCCTGGCTGGCGTCAACGTAATTGTGCCGGAACGTCAGATGATGGTTCGGGGCAATGTTCCAGTCGATTTTGGCCAGCAGCTTGAGGTTGTCGGTAAGATTGGACAGCGGATTGTAGCTGCCCGGATCGTATCCATACTGATTGCGCGCAATCTGGATGATGCGATCTAGGGAATCGCTCGTCACCGAGAAGATGGTGGCGGCTCGGCTGCCCGGGATGCCTACATCCAGGGGCCGCTTGTTGCGCTGATATTCTGCGTTAATAAAGAAGAAGGCCTGATTTTGCTGAATAGGACCGCCTAAGTTGGCGACCAGGGTGTACTCCGAAAAGTCACCGAAGGGGACGCTTTCGCCATCGGGGGTCTTGAGATTCCCAACAAAGTTCTGGTTCCGTCTAAGAAACGGACCGAGCCGCTGAAGCGATTGGTTCCGCTCTTGGTAACCGCATTAATAGCGCCCCCGGTGAAGCCGCTTTTGCGAACGTCATAGGGAGCAATGTCGACATTGAGCTCCTGGATAGCATCCAGCGAGATAGGTTGGGCCCCCGCCTGACCTCCTGGCATGCCGGTAGCGGAGAGTCCAAATACGTCATTGAGGGTGGCTCCGTCGATCTGGATGTTGTTGTAGCGGTTGTTGCGTCCTGCCAGCGAGAAGCCTCCGCTTGCCTGAGGCGTCAGCCGCGTCAGATCGGCCAGGCTACGAGTGATGGTAGGCACGCGCTCAATGGTAGTTTCGTCCAGGTTGGTGCTGGCGCCTGTGCGGTCGGAGTTCAGCACAGAGTTGCGCTCCGCAACCACTTCCAGCGTTTCCAGCTCAACGGTTGTTTCGCGCAGCGCGAAGTTGAGCGTGCGCGTCTGGCCCAGCGGGAGTATGACATCGGTTTCTCGCTGGGGCTGGTAGCCGATAAAGGAGACCGTGATCGTATAGGGGCCGCCAGGCTTGAGATTGAGCAGGGTGTAACGCCCGTCGATTTGGGTCGTCGTGCCGTACTGCGTACCGGTCGGTTCGTGGACGACGACAATGTTGGCACCGGGCAGCGGATTGCCCTGCTCGTCGGTAACCGTACCGGTAAGGGCGGCCGTGGTTACCCCTTGGGCATAGCCTGCCAGTGGCCATACCAGCAGGCAAAGCAGTAACAGACTGATTCGTCGCATGGCTGTGCGTAACGGGTTGGGTTAACAGAAACGTCCGCAATATATGCGCGCCAATGTTTTCGTGTTTTCAATAATTTGTGCACAACACAAGCTTAATTAGAGGCCGTTTACACAGACTTAAAGTGAGAGCATCTTGTAATTGACTGAGCGATCGTCTATATTGAAAGCATGCCGGCGTTATTTGGTAATACTTCCGAGAAATCAAAGTACGCATGGTATATTGGGGTTTAGGCGGTTGGAAGCGCTTTCTTTTGCTGATGGGCGTGGGGCTCTGGACTGCCGGAGCCTTAGCCCAGGGTTTTGAGGAAGCTGTGGTCAATATTGGCAATGTGGGGCTTACGATCACAAACGCGGGCTTTGTGGGCAAGGCGAACGTGCGTAACAATCCGGCCGGTCCGCCTTCTTTCGAGTATCCGCTCGACTCAGGCGTCGAGCATCTGTTTGAGGCCGGGCTCTGGATCGGCGCCATCCGCAGTGACGGCCTCATCACGGTGCGCACCGGGGCTATCACATCTTCTGGCGGCTATCGGCCCGGTGCAGCGGGCTACGAACTGGCGCCCCTGGAACCGATCATCGAGCGTTCCACGCTGCCTACTTCGCCCGTTTTTACCCGTGCGGCCGTCAGCCACCAGGACTTCCTGACCGCCTATACCGACACGGCCCGCTTTCTGCCCGGCACGCTCATTCCCATGCCGGATCCGGCCGGGCAGCTCGGCGCCAAGATCATCCAGACCAGCTACGCCTGGAATTTTCCCTTCACCGAAAGCTTCGTCATCATCAACTTCGACATCATCAACATCAGCGACCAGCCCTGGGACAGCGTTTACGTGGGGCTTTACCACGACCTAGTCGTGCGCAACGTGAACACCACGCAGGACCAGGGTAGTGCCTTCTTCAACAAGAACGGGGTTGGTTTTATTGATAGCCTGCATGCTACGTACGCCTTCAATGCGGGGGGCACCGAGGAGTCGATCAACACCTACGGGGCAATTGCCTTTCTGGGCGCCGAGTGGCGGGACCCGCGCACAGGCCAGCGCCGCTTCTTCCATCCGAACGTGGCCGACGAGTACATCCGGGATGGCTACACGCCGCCTATCGTGAATCCGCGCTGGTGGCTGTTCAGCGGCGGGACGGACGAGCGCTCGCGGCCCGGCGACGACCGCACGCGCTACCAGCGCATGGGCACGCCTTATCCCAACCCGGCCGACTATCCGGGCTGCCGGGGCGTGCAGGATCTGGCCTGCCAGGATTCTGCGTATGTGCAGGCACTCCGCGTGTGGCGTGAGGAACTCCGGACAGCCGGCCAGCGCTCGCAAGGTAACTGGATCGGGTTGACGCCGGTCGGTCCGTTCCGGCGGGTGCTGCCAGGCGATACGCTGCGCGTGACGTTTGCTTTTGTTGGAGCGCTCAAGCCCGAAGCCTACCAGGGACTGGAAGGACGACCCATTGATAACGCTGAGAGTCGAAGCCTGCTACGCACCAATCTGTTCTGGGCACGCTGAACCTACGCGGGGGAAGACCTGAACTACAATGGACGGCTGGATCCGGGCGAGGATGTGAACGGCAATGGTCGGCTCGACCGCTACCTGATTCCCGAGCCCCCGCCGCCGCCCCGTGTGCGCGTCGAGTTTACCACCGACACCGATCCGCAAACAGGCCGCACGCGCACGGGCGTGGTGCTCTACTGGGACCGGAGCGCCGAGGCGGCCATCGATCCGGTGACCGGCCGTCGGGACTTCGAGGGTTACCGGATCTACCGCACAAATCCGGGCGACGATCGGTTTGGTAACCTGCTCGACCGGGCCGTGCTGATCGCCCAGTACGACAGACCCGGCAACCGGACCGGCTTCAACAACGGGTTTGAGGAAATCCGACTGTCCGAACCCGTCACGTTTCCCGACGACACGACGCAGTACTGGTACCGCTTTGAGATGCCCGACCTGAAGGCGGGCTGGCAGTACCTGTTCATCGTGACGGCCTTCGACGAGGGCGACCCCGATACCGGGCTGGAGCCGCTCGAATCGTCCCGAACGGCCGGGGCGGTGCGCGTCTTTCCGGGCACGACGCCTACGCACCGCGGGCCGGTTGGCGTCTATCCGAACCCGTATCGGGCCGGAGCGGCCTGGGACGGCGGCACCAGTCGCACGCGTAAGCTCTATTTCTACAACCTGCCGCCCCGCTGCGAAATCCGCATCTACACGCTGGCCGGCGAGATCGTCAAAACGCTCTACCACGACGCGGCCACCTATACGGGCGACATCCGCTGGTTCAGCGACTTCAGCGGTCCCGGCCGCCGGCTCAGCGGGGGCGAGCACGCCTGGGACCTGCTCTCGGAAAATGGCCTGGACCTGGCTTCCGGACTCTATCTCTTCACCGTGAAGGACCTCGACACGGGCGAGGTTCAGCGCGGGAAGTTCGTGATTATCAAATAGAAACCCCAACAACCAGACCCCTTACTGCCATGCGACGCATTGCTACGCTGATGCTCCTGCTGCTGGGCATCGGGCTGATCTTACCGGCCCGCGCCCAGATCAAGGACGTGACCGTGCGGGAAATCAACCAGATTCACCCCGATAGCCTGGCGCTGCTCAAGCAGCTCGGTACTTCCCTTACCATGGACCGCATCGAAAGCCTTATTCAGTCGCCGCTCTTTGGCGACACGGTGCGGTTCACGGCCGTGGTCATGAGCGATCCGCTCAGCTCCGGCCTGGCCAGTGTGAACAACGACGGCGTGCCTTCCCGGCTGCACGTGTTCGTGCGCGACACGTCGGCCGTCTCGCAGGGCAAGGACGGCATGACGATCCAGATCGTGGACGGCGCCTACGAAACCACCGGCCTGAAAAACCTGACGAAAGGCGATGTGGCCACGTTTACGGCTGAGGTTACCTACTTTGACAACACCATTCAGCTTACGCCTATTAACATTGAATTCTTAGGACATTACACCACGCTGGGTCTGCCCGACAGCCTGCTCGATCCGGTGGTGGTCACCACGGCCGACCTGAACATGAACGTGGCAGAGGGGAAGGTGCAGGTGAACTGGGACAACTTTGCCCGACTGAACAACCAGTACGTCCGGATCGAAAACGCCACGATGCTGCGCAGCACGCTGGCCGACCAGGGGCGGCCCAACTGGCTCTTTTCGAGCGATGGGGGCCAGACGTTCGTGCAGAACGATGATATCTCGTTGCGTTTCCGGAACGACCGGGCCAGCTATCCGGACGGATACAACAAACGGGATCCCAACGATCCTTTCCAGCCACCCCCACCGGGAGCGCTGATTAATGTGCAAGGCTTTGTGGTTTTCCGGGGAACGTTTGAGGCCTTTGATCTTGGGGCTATTCCCCCCGATGCCATGCTGAAGCTGGCGCCCTTCGAGGACAGCGATCTGGAGGTGCTCGAGTCGCCGCCGACCATCTCGGACGTGGGCCGTCCCGACTTCGTGCCGGGCAGCGAGCCCGTGACGATCACCTTCGACGTGGCGGCCGACCCGAACCGTCAGCTCACGAGCGTCGAATTGCACTACTACACCAGCTCGCAGCCCGACACGCAGGTGGTGCAGGCTTCACCGGCCGCTTCGAAGGCGGGCGCGCGGGGCACACTGGCGCTCTACGAAGCGCAGATTCCGGCCGCACCGGACGGCGACTTCGTGGTTTACTGGGTCGAGGCCGAGGATAACACGGGCGCCCGCGTGCGCTCGGACGACCGGTACTACCGGGTGCTCTATGGCGGCATTACCCAGATCGCACACGTGCAGGAAACGCCCCACGGAGGTCCGGGTGACAGTCCGTTTGCCGGGGTGACCACCGACATGGATCTGCATGTGGTGGTGCAGAGCCAGCCGTCGGTCTCGGGCCTGGTGGCCGTGCAGGACGACCCCGATCTGGGGCCGTGGTCGGGCATCCTGCTGAGCCTGCCTTCGGCCGCCCGCGATACAATCCAGCGGGGCGACCGGCTGCACATCACGAATGCCGAGATTCGGGAGAACTTTGGCGTGACCGAACTGCGCAACGTCACGTTCACCAAAGAGGGCACGGGTGACTTTCTGGGCTACAAGACGGTGACCACGAACGACCTGGTCGATCTGTCGATCGCCGAGGCCCACGAAGGCATGCTTGTGCGCTTCGAGAACGTGACGATCGTCAATCCTGACGAGGGCTATGGCGAGTGGTCGTTCTCGTCGGACGGCACCGAAGAGAACAAGGTGAAAGCGGACGACCAGTCCAGTGCGATTGCCGAGGACTTTGCCGTGAGCACATTCCAGGCGGGCGACCTGGTGGAATTCATCCAGGGCATCTGGTGGTACTCGTTTGGCGAGTACAAGCTGGTGCCCGAGGATCCGAACACGGACATCGGTCCGATTACGACCGACGTGGCGCCCGGCGAAACCCTGCCGGCCGCCTTCACGCTGGCCCCGAATTATCCGAACCCCTTCGCCGAGGTCACCACGCTGCGCTACGCGCTTCCGCAGGCCGGTCCGGTGCGCCTGGAGGTGTTCGACCTGCTGGGCCGCCGGGTAGCCGTGGTGGTCGACGGCGTGCAGCCGGCCGGCGTGCACGAGGTGAAGCTGGACGGCCGCGGGCTGTCGAACGGTCTCTACGTGGTGCGGCTGACCACGGAGGCCGGTTCGGCTACGCGTATGATTGTTCGTATGAAGTAAACGAGTCGGTCGGGATGGGCGGCGGCCGACCGGCCGCCGCCCACCTGATCGTCAGATGCAGAAAAGCCGTGACGTACTACGTGCGGGTACTGTTGGGATTGAGCGTACTGGTTGGGATGGTGCTGGGCGGCTGCGACGCCGGCTTCACGGGAGAGCCCTTGCCCAACCAGCCGCCCGAAACCTACCTGAGCGTGCGCGACAGCTCGCTCGTCGATAATCTGTCTGAAGAAGAGCGGCTCGTCAGTACCGTCTATGTGTCCTGGACGGGGGACGATCCGGACGGCTACGTGGCGGCCTATGAGTTGCGTTATTTCGATGTGGCTACAGGTCCGGCCGGGGCTTCGTGGACGCGCACCACGCGTAACGATACGCTCATTCTACTACCCATTCCGCCGGGTAACGCCACGGCTAATGTGGCTTTTGAAGTGCGGGCGATCGATAACGAGGGGCTCGCCGACCCTACGCCGGCACGCACCGTCTTCCCGATCCGAAACTCTCCGCCCGAGATTCGCCTGACCAGCTTCGAGCTGCCGCCCGATACGACCTTCCCGATCTTTTCGTTCAGCTGGCAGGCCGAGGATCCGGACGGTGCCGTCAACCTGGCCCGGATCGAAGTCAGCTTCAACGACTCGACCCGGTTCGTGGCGCTGCCGCCCGACGTGGATTTCGTGACGTTCGTGGCGAACTTCGACCGCGACGATCCGACGCAGACCGAAGTAACGGCCCACGTCTATACGGGACGTGCCTTCCGGTCCACCACGATCGAGGTGCCGGGGTTGCGGCTCGACGCCGAAAACACCTTCTACGTGCGGGCCGTGGACCAGGCCGACACGAGCAGTGCGCTGGCCCGGCACACGTGGTTCGTCAAGAAGCCCCGGAGTCGTGTGCTGCTGGTCAACGACTACCGGAAGGCGACGGGTTCGGTCGTGATGGCCTATCACCGGGCGATCTTGCGCGACTTTCTGCCGCCGGGCATGCCCATTGACGAATGGGATATATCGCGTCCCTATGTGACGGGGTCATCGGGCAACACGCCTCGTTCAGATGCATTGCCGCCGGTTGCTGATCCGACGCTGCGCCAGACGCTGGCGCTCTGGGACTACATCTACTGGGTCTCGACGGCCACGGTCAACAGCGTGGTCGGCAACAACCTGCCCTACGCCGCGGCGGTGATGGACCTGTTCTTCGAGCGGGGTGGGCGCATCTTGGTGCACAGCCCGGTCACGCAACCGCGCGACCCCGAGGCGAACCTGGGCAATCCGGCCATCCTGATGCTGCCGCTGAGCGACCTGCTCGTGCTGCCCGATTCGGTGCGGCGGCTGGAACTGGCCACCGGCGCGGCCCTCACACCCGTCAACGCGCCGCCGGGTGTGGTCGAGGCGCTGCCGGCCTTGCAGAGCAACCGGTTCTTCATCAACGAGCTGCCTTACTTCGCCGAAGGGGCCACCATCATTCCGCTCTACGAAGCGGACTATCAGTATCTGAGCCGGAGCGGCCGGCGCGGCGCCTGGCCGTATCCGCGCACCGTGGCGTCGATCAGCGCCGACGCCCGTGTGGCGCTCTTCGGACTGCCGCTGGTGAACGAACTCAGCGGCGAGCCCGAACTGGTCGGCGCCGACGGCGATCCGGAGGCCGGTCGCCGGGCCGTCATGTTTCTGCTCCGAAGCCTTGGATTTCCCGAACGATGAACCGACGGACTGCCGGACGCAACGCGATCCTGGGGTTGCTGCTGACGCTGGTCGGGGCCCTGCCGGCCCGCGGTCAGGGAAGCATTGCGGGTACCGTACGCGACGAACGCGGCGAGCCGCTGCCCGGCGTGAACGTGGTGGTGGTCGGCACCAGCTACGGGGCGGCCACCGACCTGGACGGCCGCTTTCGGATCGACGGTCTGCGGCCGGGCGAGTACTCGGTGCGCGTCTCCTATGTGGGGTTCGAGACCGTGCTCTTCACCGGCGTGCGCGTCCGTGACGGCGAGACGACCACGCTGGACGTCACGCTCCGGGAACAGGTGGTGGTCGGCGAAGAGGTGGTGGTCGTGGGCGAGCGGCCGCTGGTGGACGTCGAGCAGTCGTCGAGCGCCTACATTGTTTCACGCGAACAGATCGAAGCGGCCCCGCTGCGTTCGGTGCAGGAGGTGGTGGGCCAGCAGGCCGGCGTCCTGCGCGACCCGACGGGCCTGTACATCCGCGGCGGCCGCGCCTACGAGACCGGCTTCTACGTGGACGGCGTCTCGGCCCGCGACCCGCTGGCTGGCACCGGCTTCGGGCTCGATCTGGGCACGAACGCCTTCCAGGAAGTGGAGGTGATCACCGGCGGACTCGACGCCCGCTACGGCGACGTCACGTCGGGCGTGGTCTCGATCCAGACCCGCGAGGGCGGCGAGCGGCTCTCGGGAAGCTTCACGCACAAGCGCGACAACTTCGGAAGCCTGAACGAAAGCTGGGGCAGCAACTTCCACGAAGACCTGTATGAATTCACGCTGGGCGGCCCGCTCGGTACCGATCGGCTCCGCTTTTTCGTGGCCGGTCAGGTCCAGCTCTCCGACGGCTTCACGCGGCACGTGTCGGATCCCGACTCGGTGCGCTCGTCGCTGGTGACGTGGGACTTCCTGCTGCCCCGCACGGGCAACCGCTGGAATGGCTTTTTGAAGCTGACCTACACGCCCTGGCCGGGCCTGAAATTGCAGGCTGCCTACCAGCGCTCGCTGACGGTCAACCAGAACACGCGCATGCTGCAGGTGACGGGCAACGAGGCCGTGGTGGCGCCCGGCTTCCAGTACGCCTTCATCCTGCAGCCCGAAAATGCCAACACGTTCGCGCACGACAACGTGCTGGCCTACGTGAAAGCCTCGCACGTGATCAACGAGCGTTCGTTCTACGAAATCCAGATCAGCCGGCTCTTTACGCGGCTTCGGGCCGACGCGAACGGGCGGCGCTGGCGGCCCCGCGCCGTCACCACCGAACTGGATCCGCGCAGCATCGTCACCTACCCGGCCACGATCTTTGTGGACGAAAGCGGTCAGCCCTTCGACCCCAACGCGCTCTTTGTGCTGCCCGGACCCGGCCTGTACAACAACGGCGGCATCGCCACGCGCTTCCACGATCACTTTGCCGAAGAGTGGACGCTGCTGGGGACCTATACGCTGTTTTCGACGGACCGCAACCGGCGACTAAATGCCGGGCTGGAGCTGAAATTCAACGACTACCAGTGGATCGACATCATCCGTCCCTGGGTGGGGGCGCCCATCGGCTCCGAGGAGGCCGAGGCGACCGGACGCCTTGGCGAAAGCGCCGACATCTGGCGCGTCAAGCCGCGTCGCGGCGCGCTCTTCACGACGGGCCAGGTGCGCTACCGGGGGCTGATTCTGAATGCCGGACTCCGGCTGGAATGGTGGTCGCCGGGGCGGTACGTGGACCGGCTCGTGGACGATCCGCGCACGCCGATTCTGGAAACCGTCCGCCAGGCCTATAAGGACGACACGGTGCCGTTCTTCGGGCTTCGGACCAAGTTCTTCCTGCTGCCGCGCCTTCGCGTCTCGTTCCCCATTCGCGAAAATCAGGTGCTCTTTTTCAACTACGGCCGCTCGACGCGCCTGCCGCATCCGACCTTCGTCTATGCCGGGCTCGATCCGTTCTATCAGGATCGCTCGTTCTTTGCCGATCTGGGCAATCCGAACCTGAATCCGGAGGTGGACATCTCCTACGAGCTGGGCCTTCGCTATCAGGTGACGAGCAACGATGTGCTGAGCGTGACGGCCTTCTGGCGGGACAAGTTCGATTTTATCACGATCGAAAATGTGATCATCCGCGACCCGACCGGCCGCGAGACGGTGCGTGCTTTCCGTATCAACGGCGACTTTGCCCGCGTGCGCGGCGTGGAAGTCAGCTACCTGAAACGCATCGGCGACTGGTTCCTGGGGCAGATGGCCGGCTCGTTCTCACGGGCTACCGGGTTGAGTTCCACGAACAACGACGCGCTCGTGCAATTTCTGGCCCGGGGCGACATCGAAAACACCTTCGAGACGCCGCTGGCCTGGGACCGACCGATCGATCTGAAGGCCAGCGTCACGCTCACGCATGACCGCCCGCGTCCGTTGCTCGGGATTCCCGGATTGAATCGGCTGCAGCTGTTCCTGTCCACAACATTTCGAAGCGGCCAGCGCTACACGCCCGCCGAATTCAAAGGCTACCAGACGAATCCCTTCACGGGCGAGGCGAACTGGCGGCCCATCTACGAGATCGTCTCAGATCCGGCCGCCCGCTACAGCCGCATTGGGGAGCCCTGGTGGTGGTTCGACCTAGCGTTGCGCCGCCGCATCCAACTGGCCGGCAACGACCTGGAGCTTTCCGTCGAGATCACAAATCTGTTCAATCAGAAAAACAGCGTGATCGTCAACCCGGTGACGGGCAAAGCCTATCCGGATGTCGATCCGGAGAAGACCGATTTCACGAAGCTTCGGGGCAACCGGGACTTCGATGTACCCATCAACGTGCGCGATCCGCGCTACGAGGATCCGACCACGACCGGGTTGCCGCCGTTCAATCCGGCGCGTTTCCTGCCGCCGCGCCACGTGATGTTCGGGATTTCCTATGCGTTCTGAGCGAATGACACGGATCTGCCTGTTGCTGGCCCTGCTGCTCGGGCTGATCGGCGAAGTACGGGCGCAGCTCCTGCCGTCCTACGGGCGGGATCGGGCCGGTACGTCGGGTTTCCAGTTTCTGAAGATTCCGGTGGATGCCCGCTCGGCCGCGCTGGGCGAGACGGTGGTGGCCCAGGCGTTCGACGCTTCGGCGCTGTTCTGGAATCCGGCGCTGGCCGCCCAGATCGAAAACGTGCAGGTGGGCGTCGGCCACACCGCCTACTTCGTGGACATCCGGCTCGACTACCTGTCGCTGATCTATCCGCTGGGATGGGCCGGACTGACGCTGGGGTTGAGCCTGGAGACGCTCGACTCGGGCGAGATGCCGGTGACGACCGAATTCGAGCCCTACGGCACCGGCGAGATGTTCAGCTTCCGGGACCTGGCGCTGGGGTTGAGCGTGGCGCAGCCGCTCACGGACCTGTTCAGCTACGGCATCACGGCCCGCTACGTGCGCGAGAGTGTGGCCGAACTGGTCACGCAGACGCTGCTGTTTGACCTGGGCATTTTCTACCGGGTGGGCGATACCGGCGTGCAGATGGCCGTGGCAATCCGGCACTTCGGATTCGACGGCCGCCCTGAAGGAAAACTGGTGCGTACCGTAATCGAGAAGGTGGGGCCAGCCAAACGTGCCGCCGATCCGGAGCCGATCGCGACAACGCCGGATCCGGGCGTGCGCATCGAGACCGAGTTCGAGACCATCACGCCGCCCACCACGTTTCTGCTGGGCGTCAGCTACACGCTGCTCCGGGATAATCCGCAGCACCGGCTGACGCTGCTGGGCCAGCTCACCAACCCGAACGACAACGCCGAGACCTTCAACGTGGGCGCCGAATACACCTGGAACCACACGCTGATGGTGCGGATGGGCTATCGGTTTGGTGTCGAAGAATTTCGCACGCCGGCGCTGGGTGTGGGGCTCCGGTTGCCCGAGCTGGTGGCCGGCGTGCAGGCCCGCTTCGACTACGGCTTCCAGCATCTGGAACGCCTGGGTACGGTGCACCGCGTGGGGCTTAACCTGGAGTTGTGACCATGAGCCGATTCCGCAATGCGGCACGTCGGTGGACGAAGACCTGGGGCGCGTTGCTCGCGCTCGGATTGCTGCTTGTCGGGTGCGACGCCCTGCTGGGTAGCAAGCAGGATCCGACCACCGAGGAGATCTTCCGCGTGGGCCGTACCGAACCCGGCCTGTTGCGTGAGGTGGAGTACGTGCCGCTCTTTCCGTTCTATACGCTGGGGGGCGATGGCGCCCCGCTGGAAGCCCCGAAGGACGTGTACGTGGGTTTCGACACGTTCATCTATGTGGTGGACGCCCGCGGGCTGCACGTGTTGGACCAGGCGGGCCGTCCGGCCACGTTCATCCCGATTCCCGGTGGGGCAACTTCGGTCATCCAGGACCGGCGGCTGCATGTGTACGTGACGGCCCGGCGCGACACCACGATCGGAGGTCGCACCTGGAATCTGCCCGTCGTGCTGCACTATGCAGGCATTCCTACGGGTAACCCCCGCCTGGTGGACATCATCTGGCACCCGTTCGACGACCGTTCCCGCCGTCTGAACCGACCCGATCCGATTCCCACGGACGAACAGGTCGAGTTCACCGGCGTGGCCGTGCTGGCCGACAACTCGATCTACGTGGCGAGGCGCGGTCCGGTCAACGATCCGGCCTCGGTGATCCTGCCCCACAACACGATCCTGGAGTTCACGCCGGACGGCATCAACACGCAGGCGCTCGTGACGCTCGATCCCCGCCAGCCGAGCCTTCGCAGTGCCATTAACCCTTCGGATGTGCTGACGTTCGTCCATCCGCCGCAGCGCACGACGTTCCCGTTCCTGCGCGACTTTTACATTGCGCAGACACCGCCCGAAGGACAGCAGCTCCGCTACGCCGTGCTGTCGATCCGCGCTGTCGAGACGCCCGACGGCATCGAGTATCGCCCGGATGCCGACAAAATTCAGATCGTGGGCGATACGACGCGGGGCGACGGCTTCCTGTATGAGGATTTCAAGTTCGGCTGTCCTTCGGACCTGGCCTTTGCGGCCGATGGCACCAACTACCTGTTCGTGCTCGACGCCTGCAAAGACAGCCTGTTCGTTTTCACGTCGGCGGGCGTCGAGGGCGTGGCGCCGCCGCCCGGGGCGGCCAGCACGAAGCCGGTGGTGGTATCGTTCGGTGGGCGTGGAGACGGGTCCCGCCAGTTCAACAACCCGCAGGGCGTGGCCTACGACCGGCGCATCGTCTACGTGGCCGACACCGGCAACAACCGCATTGCCCGCTTCCGGCTCAATACCGACTTCGAATGAAGCGCTGTCTGCTTGTCCTGCTGCTCGGCTGGGCTTTTCCGGCATGGGCGCAGATTCCGTCGATGGGTACGTCCTCCACGTTGGAGGTGGCCACCTGGAACGTGGAGTGGTTCGGCGATCCGGACAACGGCCCCTCGGACGAAGCGCGGCAACAGGCGAACGTCCGCGCCGTCATTGCGCAGAGCGCGATCGATCTCTGGGCTCTGCAGGAGGTGAGCGATCCGGCCGCCTTTCAGGCGTTGCTCGACAGCCTGGGAAGTGACTACGAAGGTGTGCTGGGCCAGACGGCTTCGCCGGGCGTGACGCAACGGCTGGCGTTCGTCTACCGTCGCGACGTGGTGCAGCGCCGACGCGTCGAGCAGATCCTGACCGAGTTTGCCGAGGCCTTCGCTTTTCGGCCGCCGCTTCTGCTGGAAGCTGCTGTGCACCTGCCCGACACGACGGTTGTGGTCACCTTTATCACGCTGCATATGAAAGCGGGGAGCGGTCTGGACGACTACGACCGGCGGCGCGAAGCGGCACAGCGCCTGAAAAGCCGGCTCGATCTGCTTTATGGCTCCCGCCCCGTCATCGTGCTGGGCGACTGGAACGACGAGCTGCACGCGTCGATCATCACGAGCTTCCCGTCGCCCTACGAGAACTTCCGCTCCGATACCGACGATTACCGCTTTCTGACCGAAGCGCTGGACGCGGCCGACCTGCCCACCTGGTGCGGCAACAGCAGTACGTGTCGGACAGGATCGACCCTTGACCACATCCTGATCACCGACGAACTGTTTGACGCCTACGAGGAAAGCTCAGCAGATCGTTTCACAGCGCTGCTCGACGCGATTCCGGGCTACGTGTTTTCCACCTCGGACCATCTGCCCGTGCACGCCCGCTTTCGATTTCGGGGTGCGTCCGGCGTGGCCGTTTCCGGCGAACCGGAGATCGCCCTGCAACTGTACCCCAATCCTGCACGCGATCAGGTCCGGGTCGTCTGGGAAGGCCGGGGCGCACCGGTCACGATCCGGGTATGGGATGTGCTCGGGCGTCTGGTACGAAGCCAGAAGGGGCCGGCGGGGGTGGGTCTGCAGCGATTCTGGATCGATCTGGAAGGGCTGGCGGCCGGGGTATACCGGATCGAGGTGGCGGAGGGCGATCGGCGCGTCAGTCGGAGCCTGATCCGGCTTCCGTAGCCTGAATTCGGGCCGCGACGCGCTCGGCTTCGGCCAGCACGCGCAGCAGGTTGCCACCCAGGATCTTCTGGATGTCCGCTTCGGAGTAGCCGCGACGGTAGAGGCCGTAGGTGATCCAGGGCAGACGCGTCACGTCTTCGAGTCCGGCGGGCAGGTCGAACACGCCGTCGAAGTCCGAACCCAGCCCGACGTGGTCGATCCCGGCCACCTGCACGGCATGGTCGATATGGTCGAGCACGTCGTCGAGCGTGGCGCCGGGCAGGCCCCGTTCGCGCCGGATGGCATAGACGGCGTCCCAGAGCCGGCGCAGATTGCCGCCCGTGCGACGCTCGGCCTCGGCATAGACGTCGGCCGTCAAGTGCGGATTGACCAGGGCGTCGAAGAAGTTGATGAGTACGACGCCGCCGTTGCGGGCCAGCGCCCGGAGCATTTCGTCGCTGGCGTTGCGGACGGTGGGCACCAAGGTCCGCATCGAAGAATGCGAAAGGATGACGGGGGCTTCGGAGATGGCCAGCACGTCGAAAAAGGTCGAATCGGACGTGTGCGACAGGTCGATGAGCATACCGAGGCGGTTCATTTCGCGGACGATCCGACGGCCCTCTTCGCTGAGGCCGTTCCAGCGCGGGCGGTCCTGTGAGGCATCGGCCAGGCGGTTCGTGTTGACGTGGGTGAGTGTGACGTATCGGATGCCGGCTTCGTAAAGTGCCCGGAGCGTATCCACCGAGCCGGCCAGTGCGTGGCCGCCTTCGAGCCCGAGCAGGATGGCCTTGCGGCCGCTTCGCGTGATGCGCAGCACGTCGGCGGCCGAGTAGGCGAGCGCGACGCTGTCGGCATGGGCGGCCACCTGACGGCGCACTTCGGCGATCAGGCGGCGGGCATGGCGGACGGCCGCCGTGCCCTCACCGTAGGCGGCAGGTACGTAAATCGAAAAGAACGCGGCGTCGAGTCCGCCTTCGAACATGCGGGGCAGGTCCACGTGGCCGTCGGCCCGGCGGTGGCGGCGGCCGAACTCGAAGCCCTCCAGCATGCGGGTGGGCGTGTCGATGTGCCCGTCGAAGACCAGCGTGCGGTAGTGCAGCGCCAGCACCCGTGCCCAGAGCGTGTCCAGACGCAGCAGGGCGTGGTAGCGAGGGGACGGCAGCGCAACGGGACCGCTGTCTTCGGCCCGAAGCGTGTCGTCCAGGGGAGGTAGCGTCGGGGCGGGCGTCTGAGCCCGACAGGCCGGCGCCAGCAACAGCAGCAAAAATGCGAAGCGCCTCAGCATACGGTCCACCATGGTGCGGCCAGTACGTCCGGCGCCAGCCATTCGATCCGGGAGCCGGTCAGGTATGTGAAGCCGGTGAATAAAAGTGATTCACGGCGTGAATAGAATGCCGATCCGCAGCCTGGCCCCCACACAGAAAAGCCCCTCCCGCGGGGGAGGGGCTCACGGATGACTAAGCCGTGCAAGGGGCGCTCAGGCCATCGCGGCTTCCTCGTGCTCGATGCGCAGCCCGAGCACCTTGAAGAATTCGGCCAGCCAGCGCGGATGGGCCGGCCAGGCTGGCGCCGTCACCAGGTTGCCGTCCACCACGACCTCATCGACCGGCACCTCGACGTACTCGCCACCGGCCGCCTTCACCTCGGGACCGACGGCCGGGTAGGCCGTGCAGCGGCGGCCCTTCAGCACGTCGGCCGCCGTCAGGATCTGCAGCCCGTGGCAGATGGCCGCGATCGGCTTGTTGTTCTGAGCGAAGTGGCGGACGATCTCCAGCACGCGGTTGTTCAGGCGCAGGTACTCGGGCGCCCGGCCACCCGGAATCACCAGCGCGTCGTAGTCCTCCGGACGGATCTCGTCGAAGGTGGCGTTGAGCTGGAAGTTGTGGCCGGGCTTTTCGGAGTAGGTCTGGTCGCCTTCGAAATCATGGACGGCGGTGCGGACCTTTTCGCCTTTCCGCTTGCCCGGGCAGACGGCATCGACCTGGAAACCGACGGCCTGCAGCGCCTGGAAGGGGACCATGATCTCGTAGTCCTCGCCGAAGTCCCCGACGATCATCAGAATTCGCTTGGCAGCCATGGCGCCTCCTCTGGATTGGTGGATGGGGATGGGATTAAGCGCTTCCGGAGAAAGCACGAAGAGCGGCCGGGGCTGTTCCGGTCGGGCCGGTTACGAAATCGTTACCTGTTGGCGGGCGCGGCGCGCGTCGAGGCTGTAGCGGCCGGGACCCGTGAGCATCAGAGCGATGAAGACAATGGCCAGCTCCAGTGGATACCAGGGACCGCCGGGGATCAGGCCCGTCAGGTGTCCGAGCGCGGCCACCAGGAGCGTGAGCGTCGGGAAAATCAAGGCCCAGGGGAAGAACAGGCCCAGCAGGAGCAACAGACCGCCACCGACCGCCTCCGAGAGCGCGGCTACCAGACCCCAGAAGGTCGGCGCAAAGTCGATCCCGAAGCCCTGCATGGCACCACCGACGCGCGCCCAGCGCTCCGGTCCGCCCAGCAGTTTGGGACCGCCGTGGATGAACAGAAACGTCAGGCCCAGACCGATCCGCACGATCAACAGGCCCAGATCGCGACGCTTTTCAGGATCACGCCACATGGTTTCGCAATGGGTTGGTGAACCGGTGCCGGAAGATAGTCGCGACGCGCCCGCAAGACAAGCGGAGCGCTTCTGAACCGATACGGATGGCACCGGCGGCCGAATGCGCGTCAGTTTCGAGTTGTGAAATAAATTTATCTCTGACAATTCGTTTCGTTTCCATGTAGCGAACGAGCTGCAATGTCGCATGAGCGAAGCTATACCCTGACGTGCAACAGAGGTGCTGGAACGACGTGGCATTCCGCTGGCCTGGGTGTTTCATCCGTATCGTATCGAACCGGACCGTCAGGATCCGAGTCTGGAGCATCGCCTGGGACCAATTGCTGCATTTGGAAACCGAACGCTTAGAGTGGTGGTCAACGTGAAGGTAAATCCAATTCGTGTGGTTACGGCTTACTTCGATCGTCGAATAACGCTTGTATGAGGCTGAAAATTGACGAACAGGCCGATGCGCTTTATCTGGCGCTAAGTGATCAGCCGGTTGCCTATACGGAAGAGGTAGCTCCCGGAATTCTGCTCGATTATAACAAGGACGGACAGGTGGTCGGCATAGAATTGCTCTACCTGTCGCGGCGCGTTGCTACCGAAGAACTGCGCCGCCTGCTGTTCGAGTCGGTTCCGGCCGGCGGCGAGACGTCCTGAACGGCGTGCAGGTCGAAGCCCTGTCTCAGGGCCTTTCCTGCTCGAACAGGGAGAGCTGGGCGCCGTCGCGGCGGAAGCGGTCGGTGCGGAGCACGGGGCGCGTTCGGTTGAGGCCCAGTCGTCGGCACGTCAGGTGGAAGAGCTGAGCCAGCAGGTCGGCCTCTTGGCCCGATCCGTGCAGGCGGCGGCCGGCGCGCGTGTCGTTGAGCGTGGGGCCGCGCATGGCTTCGAGGCGACGCACGACGCGATCGTACCGTTCGGGGAAGTGACGCCGGAGCGCATCCAGAAAGATCTCGCGCACGGCCCCGGGCAGGCGGAGCAGCGTGTAGCCGGCCCAGCGGGCTCCGGCGCGGGCGGCTGCTTCCAGGATGGCCGGCAGCTCTTCGTCGGTCAACCCCGGGATGATCGGGGCAGCCAGCACGCCCACCGGCACGCCGGCCCGGCTCAGCGCTTCGATGGTTTTCAGGCGCAGGGCCGGACGCGCCGTGCGCGGCTCCAGGCGGGCCGTGATGTCCGGCTTCAGGCTGGTGACCGAGATCCACACGAGCACCAGCTCCTGGCGGGCCATTTCGGCGAGCAGGTCCAGGTCGCGCCGGATGAGCGCGTTTTTCGTGACGATCACCACCGGGTTGCGATAGCGCAGCAGCACGTCCAGACAGGCCCGCGTCAGCCGCAGGCGGCGTTCGAGCGGCTGGTAGGGATCCGTCACGCCGGAGAGCGAAATGGGCTGTGGCTCCCAGGAAGGGCGGCGGAGCGTCTGTTCGAGCAGGCGGGCAATGTCGCGTTTGACGACGATCTTCGTCTCGAAGTCCAGTCCGGCCGAAAAGCCCAGGTATTCGTGATAGGTGCGGGCGTAGCAGTAGGCGCAGCCGTGCTCGCAGCCCCGATAGGGATTCAGCCCGAAGTTGAAGGGGATGTCCGGGCTGTCGTTGCGGGCGAGCGCCGAGCGCGTGTGGTCTTCCAGGATGGTCGTGGGTACCCGGTAGGGCGTTTCTTCCCGGATGATCGCCTCCGGGTCCGGTTCCAGATGGCGTGGTTCGAAGCGGCTCGGCGGATTGAAGGCCGCCCCGCGGCCTTTGGGGGCTGGAAGCTGGGCCATGCAGCAGGGTTGTTTTGTCGGAAGTACCGCCTTCGGCCCTTCAGGTTGCCGCGCTTACGAAATCCGGAGCGTCTCCAGCACGATGAACAGCAGGAGCAGGATCGCAGTGAGGATGGTGACCACGGCGTGGTAACGAAGGTTACGCACGACGGCCAGCGAGCCGAGCAGCACGACGCCCGCCAGGTTCAGGAAGGTCGCCTGTCGGTCGTGCACCGATAGCGCCCGGAGCCCTTCCAGCACGTTGACCGCAGCGAGCGCCGCAAAAAACGGCCGTTGCATTTTGCGGTAGTGGTCCAGCAGGTCGCAGGGATCGTCCGGGATCCTGTTGGGGAGGACCAGCGCGGCCGCCAGGTAGAGCAGGACCGGCACAAGCAGAATCAGCAGAAATGAAAAGAAATTCCAGGCCACCTGGTGGCGCAGGCCGAAGGCGGCCCACCACCACTGAACCAGGGCCACGAAGACGAGGCCGCTCCAGGTCAGCGGCAGCCAGTGAAAACGAACCCGATCGCGCTGGTGCACGAGGCGCTGCACGCCGGAGAGCAGTTCGGTGAGTCCCAGACCCAGCACGATCGAGATCAGGACCGACAGGTAGGCGAAAGGCGTCATATGGGATCGCTGATTTACTGGTGCATGAGGAGGCCACACCCCGTGTGGCGGACGTGATCCGGCGGGTATGATCGGGCGGATACAGGGGTCCGCCCCTACGGGATAGGGAAAACGTCAAGGATCTGTAGGGGCGCACCGCAGTGTGCGCCCGTGCTTTCTCACATGCACTATGATTTCCCGGAAATCATATCATGAGCGCTTTTCCCGGAAGCGGGCGCGTCGAGCGTGCCGGTGCAGAAAAGCAAAGGGCGATGGGAGCACCGCCCTTCGCCAGGCAGTTCGGTGCGCTGTGCCGGTTTTATTCGGTGGCTTCGGCCGGTTCGGGTTCGATGACCCAGGTGTCGCCGCTCTGGAGCAGGGCCTGCAGGTCGCCTTTGCCCTTGCGCGCCGTCACTTCGGCGATCTGGCGGTGCAGCAGGTCCTCGTAGGTGGGCCGCTCCTCCCGGTAGAAGACGCCAAAGGGTTGCGGCAGGTCGGGCCGGAAGAAGATTCGCGCCATGATGTGCGCCAGTTCGCGGTTCGTCTCGTCGTAGACGAGGCAGTCGTCGAGGGACCACCGGCCGTCGGTCAGGTCGATCACCTCGGGCTGGAAGCCATCGAGCCGGATGCCTTTGCGGCCCTCGTCGAAGACGAGGGGCTTCCCATGTTCCAGAAAGAGGGCCCGCTTCGGTTTGGTGTCGCGTTCGGTAAACTGGAAGAAGGCCCCATCATTGAAGATGTTGCAGTTCTGGTAGATCTCGACGAAGGCGGCGCCCCGGTGGTCGTGCGCCCGGCGGAGCATTTCCTGCAGGTGCTTCGTGTCGCGGTCCATGGAGCGGGCCACGAACGTTGCGTCGGCCCCCAGTGCCAGCGCCACCGGATTGAAGGGGTGGTCGATCGAGCCGTAGGGCGAGCTTTTCGTGATTTTGCCTTCTTCCGAGGTCGGGCTGTACTGACCCTTCGTGAGGCCGTAGATCTGGTTGTTGAACAGCAGAATCTGCACGTTCAGGTTGCGGCGCAGGATGTGGATCAGGTGGTTGCCGCCGATCGAGAGGGCGTCGCCGTCGCCCGTGATGATCCACACGTCCAGCTCCGGCCGGCTGGCCTTCAGGCCCGTGGCGATGGCCGGTGCCCGGCCGTGGATAGAGTGCATGCCGTAGGTGTTCATGTAGTAGGGGAAACGGCTGGAGCAGCCGATCCCGCTGATGAACACGATGTTCTCGCGGGGCACGTCCAGCTCGGGCAGCAGACGCTGGACGGTGGCCAGGATGGCATAGTCACCGCAGCCCGGGCACCAGCGCACGTCCTGATCCGAGGCGAAGTCCTTGCGGGTCAAGCGCGGCTTGCCGTCGCCGGCCGGTTTGGCCCCCGGCGGCATGGCCGGTTTGGAACGTGGCGGCATAGCGGGACCGGCCCCCGGTGGCATGGCCGGTTTGGCCCCGGGCGGCATGGCGGGCCTGGCCCCCGGCGGCATGGCGGGACGCGTACCGCGCGGGGCGTTTTCTTCCGGACGCTTGGAGTCGGACATGGCAACTACCGCAGGGTTGAAATTTCAGGACGGCATCAGGTCGGCCACAAACTCCTCGATCTCTCGGGCCTGGAAGGGCAGGCCCTGGATCTTGTTCAGCGGCACGAACGGCCGCAGGTAGGCGTCGCGCAGGACGCGTACGAGCTGGCCGTTGTTCAGCTCGGGCACCACCAGATGGTGGTAGCGCTCGAAAATGGCCGGCAGATCGGGCGGCAGCGGATTCAGGTAGCGTAGGTGGACGCTGCCGACGCGCAGGCCGCGAGCCTGCAGGCGCTCGACGGCCGCTTCGATGGCGCCGCGCGTCGAACCCCAGCCGATGAGCAGCACGTCGCCCTCGGGATCGCCAAAGACTTCCGTGGGCGGGATCTCCCGAGCCACGCGGGCCACCTTTTCGGCGCGGAGCTTCACCATGCGCTGGTGGTTGGCCGGGTCGTACGAGACGTTACCCGTCTCGTGCTCTTTTTCGAGGCCGCCGATGCGGTGCTCCAGGCCGGGCGTGCCCGGACGCGCCCACGGACGCGCCAGCGTCTCGGGGTCGCGGCGGTAGGGCAGAAAGCGCACGTCGCCGTTCTGGCGGAAGTTGGGCTCCGTAGCAAACTTCACTTCAAAAGGAGGCAGCGAGGCGACGTCCGGCACGCGCCAGGGCTCGGCGCCGTTGGCCAGGTAGCCGTCGGCCAGCAGGATCACCGGGGTCATGTAGCGTACGGCGATGCGGCAGGCTTCGTAGGCCGCATAGAAGCAGTCGCCGGGCGAGCTGGCCGCCAGCACGGGCAGCGGGGCCTCGCCGTGGCGGCCGTAGAGGGCAAAGAGCAGGTCGCTCTGCTCTGTCTTGGTGGGCAGGCCCGTCGAGGGACCGCCGCGCTGCAGGTCGATCACCACAAGTGGCAGCTCGGTCATCACGGCCAGCCCGATCGTCTCGCTTTTGAGCGCCAGACCCGGGCCGCTGGTGGCCGTCACGCCCAGCGCCCCGCCGAAGCTGGCGCCCAGCGCCGCGCCCACGGCCGCAATCTCGTCTTCGGCCTGGAAGGTCATCACGCCGAAGTTCTTGTGTCGGCTCAGCTCGTGCAGCAGGTCCGAGGCCGGGGTGATCGGGTAGGAGCCGTAGAACAGCGGCAGGCCGCTCTGGTGGGTGGCCGCGATCAATCCCAGCGCCAGCGCCTCGACGCCCCGGATGGCCCGGTACAGGCCGGGCTCCAGACGTGCCGGCCGCACTTCGTAACGGACGGCAAACAGCTCGTGCGTCTCGCCGTAGTGGTAGCCTTTGTGCAGGACCTTCAGGTTGGCGTCCCGGATCTCGGGCCGGTTTGCAAATTTCTGCGCCAGCCATTCCTCGACGGGTTTCAGCGGGCGCGAGTAGAGCCAGAGCACGAGCCCCAGCGCAAACATGTTCTTGCAGCGGTCGATCTCCTTTTTGTCGAGTTCGCTGTCGGCCAGCGCTTCGTGCGTCAGACGTGTCAGCTCGACGGGGATGACCTGATAGCCTTCGAGCGAGCCGTCTTCGAGCGGGTTCGTCTCGTAGCGGGCCAGCTCCAGCCCGCGTCGGTCGAAGGCATTCACGTTGATCAGCAACGTACCGCCCCGACGCACGCGCGGCAGGTGCACCTTCAGCGCGGCCGGGTTCATGGCCACCAGCATATCGACGGCATCGCCCGGCGTGCGTACCGGGACCGAGCCGAAGTGAAGCTGGTAGCCGCTCACGCCGTAGGTGGTGCCGGCCGGCGCGCGGATCTCGGCGGGAAAGTCGGGCAGCGTGGCCAGGTCGTTGCGGGCCAGGGCGGTGGCCCGGGCGAACTGCAATCCCGTCAGCTGCATGCCGTCACCCGAGTCGCCGGCAAAGAGCACGGTCGCCTCGGGGAGGACCTCCACAGGTTTTTCAAAGACGGCCATAATCTGGCAAAAAGACGACGGATTGATAACGGCTATCTATCGGAACGTCCGATATTTCGCAAAAAGATGCAACGCAAAAAGATGCGGGGAGTTCAACGGCTACATCGCTTCGTGCGATGCACCGGCCACTGAACAGCACAGAAGCGCGGGGCAGACATGGTTCCCTATGCAGCGACAACGCGGGGTGTGACGGTCACCGTACGTCCGGTCTACCTGGATGATCCGTCCGACTTTTTCGAAAAGCGGTTCGTTTTCGCCTATTTCATCAGCATCGAAAACCACACGGACGAGCCGGTACAGCTCCTGCGCCGCTACTGGCGCATCGAAGAAGCGGATGGCTCGGTTCGCGAGGTGGAAGGCGCCGGCGTGATCGGCCAGCAGCCCGTCATCAAGCCCGGCCACGCGCACATCTACAGCAGCTACTGCATTCTCTCGTCGCTCAGCGGCACGATGGAAGGGTATTACCTGATGCGCTCCGCCGACGGACGCCGCTTCCGGGTGACGATCCCGCGTTTCGATCTGCGCGTGGCGGCCAACTGAGCCTCAGAACATCTTGACCTCGATCGTCAGCTCCGGCGTGACCAGCTCGATCACGCGGTTTTCGTCGGTCAGCCGGTACTCCTGAATCTCCGGCGGTAGCAGTTCTTTCGGGGTGTGCATCCGGAAGAGCGTGTCGGCCACGACGAACCAGTCTTCCTGCGTCAGAAAGACCTCCGCCCGGCCGTTTTCGGCCACCATGGGCGCATAGGACAGCACGCGCTGCAGATGATTGATCCCCTGTTTCTGGTGAAGCGTCGGATCCATATTTCCTGTCGGCCCGGTTGTTCGTAGATTGTGATGGTCCGCCCGAAGAACGAGAGCCATCCCACGACGTTCCGCCACACCATGCGCCAGTATCACGAGTTTCTGCGCCACATCCTGGAACGCGGCACGCGCAGGGAAGACCGTACGGGCGTCGGCACGATCAGCGTGTTCGGCTACCAGATGCGCTTCGATCTCCAGGAAGGCTTCCCGTTGGTCACGACGAAAAAGATCCATATCAAAAGCGTCGTGCACGAGCTGCTGTGGTTTCTGCGCGGCGACACCAACCTGAAGTACCTGCACGAGCACGGCGTGACGATCTGGGACGAATGGGCCACCGAGGAGGGCGAGCTGGGACCGATCTACGGCAAGCAGTGGCGGCGGTGGCTGTCGCCTTCCGGCGAAGAGATCGATCAGATCGCCGAGGTGGTGCGCCAGGTCCGGGAGCGTCCCTGGTCGCGGCGGCATGTGGTGAGCGCGTGGAACGTGGCCGATCTGCCCGACGAGCGCCTTTCGCCCCAGGAAAACGTCAGGCGGGGCCGGATGGCGCTGGCACCCTGCCACGTGCTGTTCCAGTTTTACGTGGCGGAGCGGCTCGAGTGGGAGCGCCCACGGCTTTCCTGTCAGCTCTATCAGCGCTCGGCCGATGCGTTTCTGGGCGTGCCTTTCAACATTGCTTCGTACAGTCTGCTCACGCACATGATCGCCCAGCAGACGGACCTGGACGTGGGCGAATTCATCTGGACCGGGGGCGACTGTCACATCTATTTGAACCATCTGGAGCAGGTCGAGGAGCTGCTTTCCCGCGAGCCGTACCCGCTGCCGAAGCTGGTCATCAAGCGGCGCCCGCCGTCGATCTTCGACTATCGGTTCGAGGACTTCGAATTCGTGAACTACCGGCATCATCCGCCGATCAAGGCACCCATTGCGGTGTGAATAGGGGAAACCCGACTCGGGTGCACGAGGTCTCCACAGAAAAAACCAGGGATGATATGCGGGTTGTCAACATCAGAGAAGCCCGGGCGCTTCTTTCTCGGTTGATCACTGCGGTGGAGCAGGGAGAGGAGGTCATCATTACGCGGGCGGGGCGTCCGGTCGCCAGACTGGTACCCCTGCGGAAGCCGCGAAAGCTGGGTGTGCTGGCGGGACGCATGACCATTCCCGAAGATTTCGACGCACCACTGCCGGAAAAAATTCTGTCCGCTTTTGAAGGAAATGCCTGAGCGCTATTTGCTCGATACACATGTATTGCTATGGGTTCTTTTTGATCCAGAACGAATTCCTGAACGCGTACGCGAACGTCTTATTGATCCACACTTTGAGGTGTATTTCAGTGCAGCAAGTGTGTGGGAAATAGCTATAAAAGCACAGATTGGACGACTGAAACTTACTCTTGACTTGAACGCCATCGTTGAAGCAGCCAAGCATTCAGGATTCGAGCCTCTGGCCATTCACACAGAACATGCGGCAAAAATTGTAGACCTTCCTTTACATCATCGTGATCCGTTTGATCGCATACTGGTCGCTCAGGCTATTGTCGAAAAAGCCCGGCTTTTAACTGCGGACAGCGCATTGATTAAGTGCCAGAATGTGGAGTTGATTTAAAGAGGTTTTCTATGTCTTTGCTTTTATCGGTAACATCCAGACGTCCGGAGATTGTGTTGATTGCGGCGCTGGCCGAAAAGAACCGGGTGATCGGGCGCAACGGGCGGCTTCCGTGGCATCTGCCGGAGGACCTGCGGCGCTTCAAGCGGCTGACGATGGGACATCCGCTGCTGATGGGGCGCAAGACGTTCGCGTCGCTGCTGGAAGAATTCGGTGGGCCCCTGCCCGGCCGGCGACATCTGGTGCTTTCGCGGAGCCGGACCTATCCGGGGCTGGCAAGCGTCGAGGTGTACCCGGACGTCGAGGCGGCGCTGAAGGCCGTGGGCGACGTGCCCGTGCTGTTCATTGCGGGCGGCGCCGAGGTGTATGCCCAGTTTCTACCCCGGGCCGATCGGCTGGAGCTGACGCTCGTCGAGGGCGACTACGAGGGCGATACGTTCTTTCCACCCTACGAACACCTGATCGGGCCTGTCTTCGAGGAAGTAGCCGTCGAGCGGCATCCGGACTTTCGGTTCGTCACCTACCGGCGACGTCCTGACGCACCGAAGCCGTAACGAATCGGCCACTTTTCCGGTGAGCAGTGCCTTTCTTCGCCGGCTGGCAAATCTCTGTGGCTGCTGGGGCGTTTTACTGACAAGTCATGTACTGACAGGAGTATAGGTCATGTCGACGGAAGTGCTACCGGATCTGGGCACGCATTTTCACGAGCCGGTCTCCTGGCACGTTTGGGACGCCAAGTATCGCTATCGGGAAGGCGCTGTGGTGCGGGATCAGACGATCGAGGATACCTGGCGTCGGGTGGCCCGGGCGCTGGCGGTTGCCGAACCGGAATCGGAGCAGGCGCGCTGGGCCGAACGCTTTTACCGGGTGCTTTACGGATTCAAGTTTCTGCCGGGCGGGCGCATCCTGGCCGGTGCCGGCACGCGCCACCGCGTGACGCTCTTCAACTGTTTCGTGATGGGCATCATTGAGGATTCGCTCGACGGCATCTTCGACAGCCTCAAAGAGGGGGCGCTGACCATGCAGCAGGGCGGGGGCGTGGGCTACGACTTTTCGACGCTGCGCCCGGCCGGTACGCGGGCGCGCACGACGGGCACGATCGCTTCAGGACCGGTCTCGTTCATGCACATCTGGGATGCCATGTGCGCCACGCTGCTCTCGACGGGCGCGCGGCGCGGCGCCATGATGGCCACGCTCCGGTGCGACCACCCCGATATTGAGGCGTTCATTACGGCCAAGCAGCGTCCCGGCATGCTCACGCATTTCAACCTGTCGGTGCAGGTCTTCGATGCGTTTATGGAAGCCGTCCGACGTGATGCTGACTGGCCGCTGGTCTTTCCGGCCGCCGCGCTGGAGGACGAAGGCATGGGCGACGGGCCGATCGTTTACCGGCGCTGGACGGGCACCGACGGTCCCGTGCCCTGCCGCGTGCTCCGGGTGGTGAAGGCGCGGGCGCTCTGGGAGCAGATCCTGCGCGCCACTTACGACTACGCCGAGCCCGGCGTGCTTTTCATCGACACGATCAACCGGATGAACAACCTCGCCTACCGCGAGCACATCACCGCGACGAACCCCTGTGTGACAGCAGACACGTGGATTCACACTTCTATGGGGCCACGTCGTGTGGCTGATTTGATAGGTCAACCATTTTTTGCCCGGGTCAACGGTCAGGATTACATGTGTCCTAAAGGATTTTTTGCCACAGGTGTTAAAAAAGTATATCGATTAGAAACACTGGAAGGTTATAATCTTCGCTTAACTGAAGATCATCCTGTACTTCGAGTTCGTAAGCGAACTCGCTGGAGTACTACAACAGAATGGATTCCTGTTAAATATCTCCAAATAGGAGATGGGGTTGTGTTAAATAATCATCGAGGATGTTTTGAATGGCCTGGGGAAGGTTCTGAAGAAGAAGGGTATTTACTTGGATTATTAGTAGGAGATGGAACACTTAAGAAAGACAAAGCTGTACTTTCAGTATGGACTAACAATGATTCGATAGAAAGTTTAAGTACAATGATGGCATATGCTGAATCAGCTGTTCGAAGTTTTCCTCACCGTAAAGATTTTCGTGGCTGGATAGCCATTCCAGAACGTGGCGAATATCGATTGGCAACTGCTTCATTGCGTTCTCTTGCTTATCGTTTTGGTCTTCGACCTGGCGCAAAGATAATAACTTCGAAAATAGAAAAAGCTTCTTCTGATTTTTACAAGGGATTTTTGCGTGGACTATTTGATGCAGATGGCAGTGTACAAGGATCGCATTTTAAAGGGATTAGTATTCGACTTGCGCAAAGTAATTTAGAAATTCTAAGAGCAGTACAACGTATGTTATTGCGTTTGGGGATTGTTGCTAAAATCTATTCTAACAGAAGGCCATCTGGCAAATATTACTTACCAGATGGTAAAGGAGGAGTTCGACTATACCATTGTAGAGCACAATATGAATTAGTAATTTCAAAAGATAATTTGCAGATATTTGCAGAAAGAATAGGGTTTTCACATTATGAAAAGGCAAAAAAGCTAAAAGAAGCTTTGCAAAGCTATAAACGCTCACTGAACAAAGAAGTATTCATTGCCCGAATAGCCCGCGTCAAGTTTGAGGGTTATGAAACTGTATATGATGCATGTGTGCCTGGAATCAATGCTTTTGATGCAAATGGTTTTGTTGTGCATAACTGTGGCGAGCAGCCGCTGCCGCCCTACGGGGCCTGCGACCTGGGTTCGATCAACCTGGCGCGCTTCGTGCGGGCGCCCTTTACGCCCGAAGCCGATCTCGACTGGGAGGGGATCCGGGAGACCGTCGCCGTAGCCGTGCGCATGCTTGACAACGTGATCGACGTGTCGGGCTTTCCGATGCCGGCCCAGGCCGAGCAGGCCCGTGGCACCCGGCGCATCGGGCTGGGCATCACCGGACTGGCCGACGCGCTGATCATGCTGGGCCTGCACTACGCTTCGGAGGAAGCGCGCCGGCTGGCCGCCCGCATCATGCAGACGATCTGCCACACGGCCTACCGGACATCCATTGCGCTGGCCCGCGAAAAAGGCGCCTTCCCCTTTTTCGAGCGGGAGCGTTATCTGGAAAGCCCCTTCATCCAGGCGCTCCCCGAAGACATTCGCAAAGGCATCGCCACCTACGGGATCCGGAACAGCCACCTGCTTTCGATCGCGCCCACAGGGACGATCAGCCTGCTGGCCAACAACGTGTCGAGCGGCATCGAGCCCGTCTTTGCCTATCGCTACACGCGCTACATTCTGGGACTTGATGGCGAGCGGCGGGCCTACACGCTCACCGACTACGCCCTGCGGTTGTGGCAACGGCTGCACGGCGACAGCGAGATGCTTCCCGAGGCGTTCGTCGATGCCCAGCACCTGGACCCCTACGATCACCTGAAGATGCAGGCGGCCCTGCAGCCCTACGTGGACGGGGCCATTTCAAAGACGGTGAACGTGCCGGCCGACACGCCTTTCAATGCCTTCCGCCAGCTCTACGACTGGGCCTACGATCACGGCCTGAAAGGATGCACCACGTACCGGCCCAGCCCGGTCCGGGGCGCCGTGCTGGAAGCCGTCACCGCCGGCGTGGCCGAAAGCACCCACTGTTGCAGCATCGAGCGCGAGGCCGACTGAACGTACGCAGGAAGCCCCTCGCCAGATGGCGAGAGGCCCGTTCCGCAGGCATGGGCACTGCTGCTGGAAGACGAGCGAGTACGGGAGGATACCGTCAGCTTTCAGGGAAGCCGGCCGGCTTCGGTTCCGAGTCGGTCCGGGCAAAGGTGAAACGGGTGACGAGCTGGCGGAGGCTTTCCATACGCTCGGTCAATTGCGCCATGGCGGCGGCGATCGACGTGTTGCCGGCGGCCGCCTGTTCCGTGACCTGGGCGATGGCCTCGACGCTTTCGCTGATGTGCTGGATGGTGGCCGCCTGCTCTTCGCCGCTTGTGGCCACCTGCGCAATACGTTCCTGCACCTGGCGGGAGCGCGCGATGATTTCTTCCAGCAGCGCGCCCACCTGATCGACGCGTGTCCGGCCGGTATCTACTTCCTGGTTGACCCGGGCCATGGCGGTCACGGCGCGGGACGTATCGTGCCGGATCCGGGCGGTCATCTGTTCGATTTCTTTCGTGGCGGCCGCCGTGCGCTCGGCCAGCTTGCGCACTTCGTCGGCCACGACGGCAAAGCCGCGACCCTGCTCGCCTGCCCGGGCCGCTTCGATGGCAGCGTTCAGCGCCAGCAGGTTCGTCTGATCGGCGATTTCGTCGATGATGCGGGCCATTTCGCCGATTTTCTGGCTGCTTTCGTCCAGCGCCTGAATGATGGCCGACGAGCGGGCTACCGCTTCGGCCACGTCGTTCATGCGGCCCACGGCGTCCCGGGCCACCTGGCCGCCTTCTTCCGCCTGGCGCAGGGACTGCTCGGCCAGTTCGGCCACGTGGCTCAGATTGCGGGTGGCCTCCGAGATCGTACGGGCCATTTCTTCGATGGCCTCGGCCACCTCGCCGGTTTGCCGGGTGAGCTGCTGCACGCCGGAGGCCAGTTCGCCGGAGTTCCGGTAGATTTCCTTGCTGGTGTCGGCCGTGGCCCGAATGACCGAGGCGACTTCCCGAAGGATGGCCTGCATGTTGGCTACGGCCCGGTTGAACCCGTCAAACAGGCGGCCGATCGCGTCGTCCTGCGTGGCCGTGAGCGCGACGGTCAGGTCGCCCCGCGAAAACCGCTCCATGGCCTCCAGAATCCGGAGTACGCTCTGTTCCAGATACTCCTGCTGCTGCTGGAGTTGCTCGCGGGCGCGGCGGTCGTGCTCGGCCGCTTCTTCGAGGGCCCGGCGTTTTTCCCGTTCGGCCTCGGCTGCGTGGCGCATTTCGGCCTCGAGCCGCCGGTTGATGGCCTCCAGTTCGGCATTGATGGCTTCCTGGCGTTTGCGGCGACGACGTTCCCGATGGACGACGCCGACCACTGCACCCACCAGCGTCAGACCCGCCAGCAATCGGAACCACCAGGTCGCCCAGAAGGGCGGCGTAATGACGATGTGCAGCGTGGCGGGACGGGTGCTCCAGACGCCGTCGTTGTTTGTGCCGCGTACGAGCAGGACGTATTCGCCCGGATCCAGGTTGCTGTAGGTGGCCGTTCGCTGCGTCCCCACCTCGTTCCAGTCCAGGTCGAACCCTTCGAGCTTGTACGCATAGCGATTTTTTGAGGGCGCCGTGAAGTCCAGGGCCGCAAACTCGAACGTCAGCACGTTCTGCCAGTGGGCCAGGGTCAGCGTGCGGGTGACGCTGATGTGCGCCTTTAGCGGACTGTCTTTGGCGCCGACGCGTACCGGCTGGTTGAAGAGCCGGAAGTCGGTCAGCACCACGGGGGGCGGGGTCGTGTTGGGCTCGAAGCGATCCGGGTAGATCACGTTAAAGCCGTTGAACCCGCCGAAAAAGAGGGCCCCGTCCCGCGCCGTGTAGTCGGCAAAGCGATTGAACTCGTTGCCCTGAAGCCCGTCGACTTTCGTGTACAGGGTGCAGGTCCTTTCCTGCACGTCGTAGCGGCAGAGGCCCCGGTTGGTGGCCACCCAGAGAAAGCCCTGGCGGTCGCGTGCCAGGCCCACAATCGTATTGCTGGGCAGGCCGTCTTCGCGGAAGAAGCGCGTCACGGTGCCGGTCTGGCGGTCGATCCGGTTGAGGCCGTACTGCGTGCCCACCCAGAGCGTGTGGGCATCGGCGACCAGGATCGAGAGCACGCTGTTGTTGCTCAGGCTGTTGGAACTGGAAGGATCGTGGCGGTAGTCGGTGAACGTCTCGGTGCGCGGGTCGAAGACGATCACGCCGGCGTCCTGCGTGGCCAGCACGAGGCGTCCTTCCGGATCGTGCCCCATGCGAAGAATCTGGTTGCTGCCCAGCGCACTGTTTTCCGGGGTGTAGACCTTGCGCTGGCGGGTGTTCAGGTCGATGCGCACCAGGCCACCTAGGAAGTTAGCCACCCAGAGCCGGTTCTGCGCATCCACCAGCGCGTCGAACACGTGGGGCGTGAGCAGCATGCCGTTCTGATCATTGAAAAACTCCAGGAAGCGCCCCTGTCGGGGGCTGAAGCGGCCGATGCCGCCGGCCCAGCCCCCGACCCAGAGGTAGCCGTCCGCATCGGAGGCCATGGCGAAGACCGCATCGGTGCGGGCGTTGGTGTTGGCCATGCTGTATCCGTAGAGGCGACCGGTGCGGCGGTCGAAGCGGTGAAAACCGCCGCCGTCGGTGGCCACCCAGAGGTTGCCCTGCGCGTCTTCGTAGAAGCGGCTGACGGCGTTGGCGTTCAGGCTGTAGGGATCGCCGGGCACGCTGCGGTAATGTTCGATGGCCTGGCTGTTGCGTTTGAGCACGTTCAGCCCCCCGGCAAACGTGCCGAACCACAGGTTGCCGGTGCGGTCCTGGTAGATGGCCCAGAGCGATTCGTTGTTCAGGCTGGACGGATCGGTGCGGCTGTGGCGATGGTGTCGGAACGTTTCGGTGCGGTAGTCGAACAGGTCCAGCCCGCCGTTTTCGGTGCCGACCCACAGGCGTCCTTCACGATCCACGTAGAGCACGCGCACCCGGTCGATGGCCAGGCTGCGCGGGTTGTGCGGATCGTGCCGGTAGCGCCTGAAGCCCTGCGCGATGTGGTCCAGATCGAGCCGACCCAGACCGCCGCCGTCGGTCGATACCCAGAGATGGCCGTGCGCATCTTCCACCAGGTCGAAAAGCACGTTGTGCGGCAGGCTACGCGGATCGCGGGGATCGTGGCGGAAGTGCTCGAAGACGCCGGTGGCGGGATCGAAGCGGTCCAGCCCCCCGGCCGTGGCCACCCAGAAGTTGCCCCGGCTGTCGATCAGCAGCGCGCGCACGTCGCTGTGACTCAGGCCGGTGGGGCTGTCGGGATCGGCGGCATAGTGCACGAAGGCCTCTCGCTTCGGATCGAAACGGTACAGCCCATTCGTGCTGGCCACCCAGAGGTAGCCCTGGGCATCTTCGATCAGATCCTGTACGGCGCCGCCCTGAAAGCCCGTGCCGTCGCCGACCCGATAGTTGTGAAAGGCGTCCTGCGCCGGCAGGTAGCGGCTGAGGCCGGCGTCGGTCCCTACCCACAGCGTGCCGTGGCGATCGACATACAGGCAGCGGATGTAGCTGTTGGCGATGCTGGTCGAATCGCGCGGATCGTGCTCATAAAGCGTGAAGCGATAGCCGTCGTAGCGGTTGAGTCCGCCGGCCGTCCCGATCCAGAGAAAGCCCAGCGAATCCTGCGTGATGGCCGTTACCCACGAGCGCGAAAGCCCGTCGTCGCTGGTCAGATGCGTAAACCGAAGCCGTTGCGCCAGCACCGGTGTGCCTGATAAGCCGCTGACCAGACTCAGCGCAACGAACAGCGCAATACCGATGGTGTGAGCGGAACGCATGTCTGTATTTGAATGGATCGGTTCGTTGAAAGTTATCGGATTGAAATGTTCATGGTTAAATGTAGATCGTTTTTTTTGAAGCGATTAAATTGGCAAAAGAAGGGCTGCGGGAATAAAACGGGCGATTCGTGGCTCTAATCAGGCAAAGCGAATTCGGACGACGAAGACAGGGGAGATCCAATCCGGCATGCCAGGCTCTCCGGCGCTTTCGGAAGACGAGCTGCTGGCGCAGGCTCGATCGGGCGACCTGCAGGCGTTTCGTGTGCTGGTCGAGCGACTGACGCCCGCCGTGAGCGCCGTAGTGGTGGGCATGCTGGGGGCTGGACCGGATGCGGAAGACGTGTTACAGGAGACTTTCGTGCGTTTTTTTCGAGCACTGCACCGTTTTCGGGGAGAGGCGCGTCTTCAGACTTATGTTACACGCATTGCCGTGAACGAGTCGCTCAAAGTGTTGCACCGTCGCAGGCGCTGGCGCCGGGTTTCCTGGGAGTCCTTCCGCACCGAGCAGAGTTCACTGATACCGAACGAGGAGATCGATGAGCGTCTGGATCGGCGGCAACTGGTGCGCTGGGCACTGGATCAGCTACCGCCCCGGTTTCGAGCGGTCGTCGTGCTGCGGCTTATGGAGGGGTATTCGACGGAAGAGACCGCCCGTATGCTGGGCATTCCTCCGGGCACTGTCATGTCGCGCCTGGCGAGGGCGCTGCAGCGGCTTCGTCAGTTGTTGATAGACCATGATTCTGAGCGAAAGCCATGAAAAGGCGACGGCGAATGACCCATCGGCAAGCGCAGTTGCTTGCTCTGCTGGAAGGCCGACTGTCGCCAGAAACGGCCGCCTCCCTGCAGGAACGTCTGGCGTGCGATCCCGAGCTGCGTCGGGAGTATGAGACGCTCCGGCAGCTGCTGGAACTGCTGCGCGAAGCGCGGCAACCCGTTTCTGCACCTGGACTGGCGGAGCGGGTACTGGCGCAATTGCAGCAGCAAGAACTTGTCGGCCTTTCGCTATTTGAAGAACTGTTGCCGGTATTTTTTATCCGGACGGCCCTGGTCAGCCTGCTATTGCTCCTGCTGCTGGGTTTTCTGAACGTGCAGGCCTATCACGGCTCGGGGTTGGCGCACTCGTTCTGGGAAGCCTTACTGGGATTGCCGGCTCCTTCGTTGCTGGACGCCTGGATTTTTTAATGCGAAAAGCCTATGTCGCCACGAACGCGAACAGTGCTGCTTCTGCTGATCACGCTGGTGCTGGGTGTGGGACTGGGCATGTTGCTGCATGCGCAACTGGTGCGGCATCGGTGGGAGCGGCTGGTGGTGCTGCGTTCCCCCCAGGGGTTCATGCACCGGCTGGAAGAAGCAATCGGCCCTGTTGACGAGACCCAACGCCAGCAGATTCAGGCCATCCTGGCGCGTGGAAGCGCCCGTATGGCCCGCCACATGGCCCAGGTCCGGCGCGAAACCCGGGCGTTGCTGGATTCATTACGGGCAGAGCTGGACGCCGTGCTGACCCCTGAGCAACGGATCCGCCTGGAGCGCTTTCTGGAGGAAATGCGGCGGTTCCCGCCGCCGCGGCGCCGACAGGGAGACGATTCGCTTCCTCCGTTGCCTCCACCGCCGTTCCCGATGGATCGTCCGCCACCGCGTTAATCGGCGTTCTCAGCCAGCTTTACACGAACCCAGGTGCGAAGCGGTTCAGGCCGCTGAAATCCTTCGCCTGAACGCTGGCCGCGAACCCGATCCCATCCACCACCTCCGAAGCCTCCACGGGGTGTCGGCCGTTCGCCACCGTTGCCCATCGGTCGCCGTCCGGCAAAACGTTCGCGCAGGGCCTCCCGGTTGATTTCGGGCGTCTCAAGCCCCACGCTGATGGGATGGTTGTCCGAGACGATCCGGGGTAGTAGCGAAGCCGCCGAAGCTTCCGGTGCAAGCGGAAGCCGTAGTTCGTAGACGAAGCGCTCGCGGGTGGCCGTGATCGCTGCGGTGAGCGCAGGGATTTCGGAGACCAGGTGCCGTATGGTGCTGGCGCCTTCGTCGCGCAGGATCGCCAGATGGGCCAGCGAAGCCTGGAAGCGCTCCTGTTGCGCTTCGGGGGGCATGCGGCCGTTTCGTGCCGGAAGGTCTTCGCGCTCCAGGTTGAGCAGGCCCAGCGGATAATGCAGGCCCCAGGTTTGTTGCTGTTTGCCGGCCGGATCGATCCAGAGCACAAGGCCGGTCGCCATGATCTGGCGGATCAGTCCGGGGTTGTCGGTGGTGAACGCAACGTACAGGTAGCGGTCGTCGTGCCGTATGCCCAGCAGGGCTTTGTCGTCGGCAATGGACGTCAACTGGCCTTGCCAGTCGTCCAGGCGTCCGTCGATTTCCAGCGGAGCCGACGGATACCGGCTTTCGAGTGTTCGGGTGCTTTTGCAGGCGGCAAGCAGCACCAGCAACAGAACAAGCGACAGATAACGCATAGCAGTAGGTGAGGTTAGCGGTTGACGGTTTCGGAGGTAAGGATTCGCATCCAATGCGCCGTTAGCCTGACGGTCGTCCCGGGAAACGGCGTACATGGTAGGTGAGCGTAAGCATCAGATAGCGGCCAAGTGTCTGCGTATCGGTGCGCTCGATATACAGTTCGGTAACGGTGCGGGCCAGGCTGCGATTCTGGTTCAGCAGATCGTTGACCGACAGCTTCAGCTCGGCGGTCTGGTTTTTCAGGAAGCGCACGCCAAGGCCCACATTCCAGAGCACTACCGTCTCGCTGACCGTATCGGGTTGATGGTAGCCCAGCAGGTTCATGCTGTTTTCCAGTAGCAACCAGCGGGTCGGAAGCCAGCTCAGGCGCAGATTGCCACGGTGTTGCAGGTAGTGCTGGGGGGTGTTGTCCTGAAAGGAGTAGATGGCGCGTGTGTAGTCGAGCCAGTAGCCAAGCGTCAGATCCAGTTGTTCGCTGACGTTGCTACCGAAGAGCAGACCGCCGCCTGCGGTCAGCGTACGGTTGTAGGCGGTGCGCTGGTTAAGTCGGGTGGGCGTGCACGTGTAGCTGAACAGGAGGTTCAGGTTCAGCGTGCCTGGCAGAAGCGGGCTGGGCACGCTGTAGGTGGTAAAGGCGCGTGCACTCCAGTAGCCCTCCAGATTGACCGGATAGGAAAACTGTCCCCCGGCCGGAAGCCAGACCGATCCACGAAGCAGCGTGTCGCGCGTTGCCACCAGCGTGGCCGAACCGATGTAATGTGGCTCCAGCATAAGGGCCAGCATCGTCATAAAGAGGCGACCACCGGTCGCATCGGTCTGATGGTAGCGGCCGAGCAACAGATAGCGATAGGAAGGTCGCAGCTCCGGATTGCCGCCGGAGAGTTGCAGAGGGTTTTCAGTGTCGATGAAATCCTGCAATTGCTCGATCGAGGGCGTCCGTGCGAATGTTCGCAGTTCAAGGTTCAGCTGTTGCTGTACGGAAGCGCGGAACTGGAAGCGTAGTGAAGGAAGCAGGCTGTGGAAAACGCGGGTTGTATACAGAGGAGAGGGCAGGTCCTGGTGGCCCTGCAGGCGTTCCTGGTGGTAGTCGAGCCCTATGGTGAGGCGAGAGGCCCCCGAGCGGTACTGATAGGCCAGGCCGGCTTCGTGCGTAATCGTGGTCTGACGAAAGCGGCTGGAAAGCGTGGAATCCAGTTGGGTAAAGGCGTCTATGTCGTTTGGACGATAGGTCAGACGGTCAGAGACGCTGCGGGCATGAGTGGGTTCGTAGCTGAATTGAAGCATGCCCGTATGCCCGAGCGGTTCGGTGTAGGTCAGGCGGGCACCGAGGGTGCGGTTCCGGCGGGCGTCATCCTGATCCTGGCGGTCGGTGGTGGCTGTCAGCAGGCTATCGGTTGGTAGCATCCAGACGCCGCTCCAGGCTTCCTGGGTACGTGTTCCGTTGCGCTGGCCGCCCTGCACGTTGAGCTGCACGGAAAAGGTGCGGTGGGGTGTGGCAAATCGATGTCGGAAAAGCACCCCGAGCGACCCATTGTAACCCAGATAATCGGTGTGGTAATCGTTGCGGGTCTGGTTCTGTAGAGCGGCGCCCTGCAGCGTGCTCAGTCCCGTAAGCAAGCTGGTGGCACGGTGGTTCTGGATGCTCAGTCGGGGCGTCAGTATCAGGTCGTTTCGTTCATCGATGGTGTAAGTGGCCCGGAGGTTGAACCGGTGGTTGTCGTTTCGGCTCTGGGCCTGGTTGGTCTCCTGGTATAGCTGGCTATCGTCAGCAAGCAGGTAGGTGCGGTCGCGCTGGCGTTGTGTGGCATTGTCGGTGCGGTTGAAAAAGTAGCTGCCGCTCAGGCGCCAGCGGTCGGAAGGCCGGTCGTTGTAATGCAGCCCGAAAGCGGTGATCGCGTTGATTCCTTCCTGTTCGCCAATTAAGAATTGAGTCAGCTCACTTCCTCCAAGCAGACCACCGGGTGGATTCGGGGGAGGATTTCCCCGGATCGGACCACCACGTAGCCGCATCGTCGGGCCGCCGCGCCGGTTGGCGGCTGCACCGATTACGCCCAGCAGGTCTTCGATGGAAAAATTCTGCTGGTTGACATTGTTGGTCTGGCCAATCAGCGAAATCCGTCGGGTGCCATTGAACAGATTGATGACGCCGCCCAGCTGGTAACGTCCTGCGCCAGTTGCTTCGTCCGTCCCAAGTCCTCCGTAGAGCCGGCCGAACTGTCCGGTGCGATACTGGGGACGGGTTATCAGATTGATCGTGCGTTCGGTATTCTGGTCGGCAAAGCCGGTAAACTGGGCCTGATCGCTGAGCCGATCGAACACCTGGATGCGCGCGATCATCTCGGCGGGCAGGTTGCGCAGCACGGTCAGGGGGTCGCCGCCAAAGAATTCTTCGCCATCGACGAGGATGCGCTGGACGGTCTCGCCCTGGGCCTGTACCGTACCGTTCTGAATGACAATGCCCGGCATTTTGGAGACTAACGCTTCGGCGGTAGCCCCGGGCGTTACTTTGAACGCTTCGGCTTGATATTCCACCGTGTCGCCTTTGATCTGCACGCGCTCCTGAATCGCCTGGACCACGACCGGCTGCAGCGCGACGGGAAGTGGCCGCAGATAGCGCGTACCCAGATCCCTGACCTGTCGGGTAGGCGAAAGGTCAAGGATTTCGCTCAGGGTATGGTACCCGACAAAGGAAATGCGGAGGCGGTACTTGCCGGGGTGGGGAAGACGGAGGGTGAAGCGCCCGGTGGTATCGGTGACGGTGCCCCAGTGGTGGCTTGTGTCGGGTAGCGCCAGCAGCAGCACATGAGCGCCCGGAAGTGGCCGCTCCGTTTCGGCCTCCAGCACTCGGCCCGTAAGTGTAACCGGCTGGGCGTAAACCAAAAAAGGGGCGATCCCCATAGCCAACGCCAGCAGCAGACTAAGTCCTACGGTTCGCTGCATCGTTACAAAAAGGCTTCTGCCCGCTCAGGACTCCTATCTGTTGATCTGGGCATTGACCAGGTTATTCCCGGAAGGGGCTTGCAACCCATCAGGAAAATCCCGAATGTTTGTCAAGTTTTAAAAAAAACAAGACAAGCGAAAAACGTCATGCGAAAGCGTCGGGTTATCGCAATCAGCGCACTGCTGCTGGCGTTGAGCGCGTCGGCGGCAGCAGGTCAGGATCTGGCCGCCTACAAGCAGGAGGCGCTGCAGGAGACGGAACAGCTCCGGGAAACGCTCCGGCACCTGGCGCAGGAGCTCTGGCGCTATGCCGAGACGGCCTTGCAGGAGGAGCGCTCGGCCGCCTTGCTGGCCGAGGCGCTGGAGGCCGAAGGATTTCGGGTGCAGCGGGGCGTGGCCGGCATGCCGACGGCCTTCATCGCCGAATGGGGCAGCGGTCGGCCCATCATCGGCATTCTGGCGGAGTATGATGCATTGCCAGGGGTGGGGAATGCGCCCGTCCCCGAGCGCCACTCCAGGGAGGATGGCGTCAGCAGCGGGCACGGCTGCGGACACAACCTGTTCGGGGCCGCTTCCACCGTGGGAGCGATCGTACTGAAGCGCATGATGGAACGCCACCGGATTCCCGGCACGGTCCGGCTCTACGGGACGCCCGCCGAGGAGACGGTAGTCGGGAAGGTCTACATGGCGCGTGCGGGCGTTTTTGACGACCTGGATGCCGCCATCGAGTGGCACCCGGGTACGGAAACGGCCGTGCGCAACCAGCCGGGGCGGGCCATGAACAACTTCATCGTGCGCTTCCACGGACAGGCCGCCCACGCCTCGGCCGATCCCTGGAACGGCCGCAGCGCCCTCGACGCCGTCGAGCTGATGAACCACGCGGCCAACATGATGCGGGAGCACGTGCACCCCACCGCCCGGATCCACTATGTAATCACAGACGGCGGCGAGGCGCCCAACGTGGTGCCGGAACGCGCCGAGGTCTGGTACTACGTGCGCGACATCAACCGGGAGCGCGTCGAGTTCATGTACGAGTGGCTGAAAAAGATGGCCGAAGGCGCGGCCCTGATGACGCGCACCGAGTACGAGATCGAGTTCATCACCGGTGTGCACGAAGTGCTCCTGAACCGGCCGCTCCAGGAGGCGGTGCAGGCCAACCTGGAGCTGGTGGGACCGCCGCGGTTCGACGCGCAGGAACAGCAGTTTGCCCGCCGCCTGCAGGAATTTCTGAAGATCGAGCCGGTCGGGCTGGATACGACGATCAAACCGTTACCGGAAGGGCCGGAGCCACCACGGGGAGGATCGACCGACGTAGCCGAGGTGAGCTGGATCACGCCGACGGTGGGCTTTACGGTAGCGACGGCGGCCAGAAATGTACCCTGGCATAGCTGGGCCACGACGGCCTGCCACGGTACGTCCATCGGCTACAAAGGGGCGGAGGTGGCCGCCAAGGTCATTGCAGCGACCGGACTGGACATGCTGCTGCGGCCCGAGCTGCTACAGGCCGCCCGGGAAGAGTTTCTCCGCCTGACCGGCGGCAGGCCCTATCAGTCGCCGTTGCCGCCCGACCAGCCGCCGCCCCTGCCTTCTCGCACGGACCGTTAGTGGTTGCTGAAGGGCAGCGGGCGGTCGCGCAGCATGCGATCCAGAAAGTCCACGGTGGCGTGGTAGGCGCGTAGCCAGCTTTCGTGCAGCAGAAAGCTGTGCACTTCGTCGGGCAGCACGAGCAGCTCGACGTGCACGCCGCGTTCACGTAGCCGCTGGGCCTGAAAGGGGCGCCAAAAGCATTGAAAAGATCAGCTTCGCACCAGCACGGCCGCAAAGAAGCCGTCGGTGCCGTGCGTGGCGGGTTCGATGCGCAGAAAGGCGTCGGTCTGATGGGGAAGCGCGATGCCCTGACGGGCCAGTACCTCGGCGGTCGAAAGCAGGGTGAACTCCGGATGTTTTTCCAGAAAAGCGTGCACCTGATGCTCGTTTTCTGCCGGGAGCAAAGAGCAGGTGGCATAGACGAGCCGTCCGCCCGGCCGCACGAGGGGGGCGTAGGCTTCCAGAATCTGCCGCTGCTGTTCGACGAGGGCCGCCACCCGCTCCGGGGTGATCTTCCAGGCCGCGTCCGGGTTGCGTCGGAGCACGCCCGTGCCGCTACAGGGTGCATCGACCAGTACGGCGTCCGCCTTGCCGTACAGACGCCGCACGATGGACGCCCGGTTGTGCGGGAGCACGTGCAGGCGGACGTTGTGCACGTCGGCACGACGGGCCCGTGGACGCAGCTCCCGTAGCCGGGCTTCATGAATGTCGAAGGCGTACAGGCGTCCCCTGCCTTCCATGAGGGCGGCCAGATGCAGCGTCTTGCCGCCGCCGCCCGCGCAACCGTCCACCACCACCTGGCCGGGACGCGCTCCGGTCAGCAGGCTGATGAGCTGGCTGCCTTCGTCCTGCACCTCGAACAGACCCTCCTGAAAAGCGCGGGTGCGAAAGATGAAGGCTTTTTCTTCGAGGATCAAGCCCACCGGACTGTAGGGCGTCGGGCGGCTCGGGAAGCCCTCGGCCAGCAGCCGCTGCCGAACCGTTTCGCGGTCGGCTTTGAGCGTGTTGACGCGAATGGTCAGCGGCGCCGGAGCTTTCAGGGCAGCGCAGCGTGCTTCGACGGCCTCGCGGGGCAGCACTTCCAGCCAGGCCGCCACCAGCCAGTCGGGCAGGCTGTACAGGATCCCGAGGGCGGCGGCGGGATCGTTCGGCAACGCCGGTTCTCGAAAACGCCGGGCGGCGGCTTCGAGCGCCCCGCGCTCTGCAGGACGCACAGGCAGGTCCAGCTTCGCCTCGCCGAAGCCGAACACTTCCAGGTAGAGCAGGGTCAGGAAACGCAGATCGTCGGCCCGGCGCCGGGCCGCATGGGCCAGTCGACGATAATGCCGGAGCATGCCGTAGACGGTCTCGGCCACAAAGGCGCGGTCGCGTTTGCCCATTTTCCGGTGCTTCCGGAAAAACTGTTGCAGCACGGTGTCGGCCGGCAGGGGGGAACGGAAAATTTCCTGCAGGGCGGTCGCCACCGCCTCGATCCATACCGGATAGACGCGCAGTGTGACGGTTTCGGTCGCCATAGCGCCAGCTCCTACACCCTCAGTCTTCCAGAGACGCCACGTCCGTGCAATGGTTCGCCAAGGGTCCGCGCCGGAGCGTGATCACGGTGACCTCCGGCCAGGCGCCCAGCCGGAGCGGTAGGCCCCAGTAGTTCGAGCCGGGATGTACGTAGAGCACGGCGTCGCGGTAGCGATAGCAGTCCATGGCGAAGCGCACGAACGGCGAGGCCAGACACCAGCGCAGCGCCGGGATGGAGACCTGGCCGTGGTGGGTGTGGCCGCTGAGCGTCAGCGCCACGCCGCGGCGGGCCAGCTCGGGCCACAGGGACGGGTTGTGCGCCAGCGCCACCACGAAGGCGCCGTCCGGGACATGCTGTAGCGCACGCGCTATGTCGGGTGCGGCCTCGGCGCCGCCACCGTAGGGCCAGAACGCACCGGTGGGGTCGCCCAGGCCCACCACCCAGAAGCGGGCGCCCCGGTGCGAAACCGCATGCGCTTCGTTGACGGGCACGATAAAGCCGGCCGCTTCCAGGGTGCGCTGTACTTCGTGCCATCCCGCGAAGATGTCGTGATTGCCGGCGATGGCCCAGACGCCCAGCGGCGCCTGCAGCGAACCGAACACGTCCACAAACAGACGAGCGTCAGCCGCATAGTCGTCCACCTGGTCCCCGGTGAAGACGATCAGGTCGGGCGCGGCCGCTTCGACCGCCTGCACGATGCGACGCAGCAGCCGACGTGAGGTATGCGGTCCGATGTGCAGGTCGCTGAGCTGGACGATGCGCAGCCCGTCGAGTGCCGGCGGCAACGTGGGAAAGTGGAACGTCCGGTGGCGCACCACCAGCCGATAGGTGCCTGCGTAACCGGCCAGCGCCACCAGCAGGTAGAGTCCCGCCATGACGACCAGCGCGTAGCGTGCCACTACCGGACCCGCACCGAATGGCCATCCCGCCACCCAGCCCAGCACGGCCACAGTGCTCAGCAGCGGCAGGGCCAGCTGCACGTACCAGAACGGCCGGAACACCCAGCGCCGGACGGTCGCCGACGGGTAGAACCTTCCCTGAAACGCCCTGCGCAGCACGAAGGCCGGTCCGATGCCCAGGAGCCAGAGCACCGCCGCGCCCACGAGTCCCGGCCACCCGTAGCCGGCCAGAAAGAGCGCCAGCACGCCCGCGTGCGCCGTCGTCCAGAGGACTACGCCACGGACCAGCCGCCGGAGCGTGGCGGCCGGCGGATGCGGGGGCGCGGAAGCGTCCGGACGTGAAGCAGATACGACGGATTCCTGCATGGCGCCCCTGAGACGGTAGCGTCGATCCCCGGTTCCGGTAAATGCCGGTGAATCAATTGCCAGAAATACTCTAGTTGGCGTATCATGCGCCACCGCTGGCATGGTACGGGAAAGCTATGAAGACGCGCACGCTGCGTTCGGATCTGCTGATTCTGCTGGCGACGGTCATCTGGGGCTTCGCGTTTGTGGCGCAGCGCGTGGGCATGGAGCACATGGGACCGTTCTGGTTCAATGCGCTGCGCTTCACGATGGGCAGCCTCGTGCTGGTGCCGCTGCTCGGGCGACGCGAACCGGCCGACGTGCCGCCCGCCGTGCAGCTCCGCGTGGGACTGCTGGCCGGGTTGATTCTGTTTCTGGGCGCCTCGGCCCAGCAGATCGGTCTGGTCTACACCACGGCCGGCAAGGCCGGCTTCATCACCGGCCTCTACGTCATCTTCGTGCCGCTGCTGGGCGTTTTCTGGCGACAGCATACCCATGCGGACGCCTGGCTGGGGGCGGTGCTGGCCGCCGCTGGCATGTATCTGCTGAGCGTGGCCGAAACGCTCACGATCAACCCCGGCGATGTGCTCGTACTGGCCAGCGCCGTCTGCTGGGCCTTTCACATTCACCTGATCGATCGCTACGCGCACCGCATGCCACCCTTCCGGCTGGCCTTTACGCAGTTTGTCGCATGTGCCGTCCTGAGTGGCCTGACGGCCGCGCTGGTGGAAACGCCCGTGCTGCCGACCGCCCGCGACGCCTGGGGCGCGCTGCTTTATGCCGGCTTCCTTTCGGTGGGGATCGGCTATACGCTGCAGGTGGTGGCGCAGCGCGAGGCCCATCCCACGCACGCCGCCATTCTGTTCAGCCTGGAGGCCGTCTTTGCAGCGCTGGGGGGCTGGTGGCTGCTGGACGAGACGCTCACGGCGCGCCAGCTCCTCGGCTGTGGACTGATGCTGGGTGGCATGCTGCTCTCGCAACTCCGTCCCTTCACGCGCCGGACGCCTGTTTCCCTTTCATGAAGGGTTTAATTAAGACGCGAAATGTACGATATTTAGAAGAGATGTCTTTCAACGTGTGGGGGTTACCATGCAGCCCGGCGATATTGGCTGGATGCCCCGGGTGGCGGAAGTGGCGGCCGATCGGGAGCAGTACCGGGAAAAGGAGGAACCGGCGCGGCGTCGGCGCCGGAAGAAGGCGCGTGAGGAGACGCCGGAAGCATCCGGTGCGCCTTCCGTCGGCGATACCGGCCGTCACATCGATCTCCGGGCATAATCGGCGCGCGATCGCCACGGATCCGGAAAACGAAAGCGCAGCAGTTCTCCTGAACGTAGGCTGCGTCCTTTCGTCTGCAACGAGTCGAGCCAGGCCGGTGGTCGAAGCGGACGACAGGCCTGGTTGCGAAAATGCGGCCGAATGCCGGGAGCCGGACGGAAGGTGCGTATCTCCGGTCGAAAACGAGGATCCGGCGGAAGAATCATCGCCCGGTCTACCGGAGGCGTCGCCAGTACCTGTCTGGGCGGGCAGGGACAGGCCCCATCGAGGAGCCCTTCAAACCGGAAGATACGCGGCGCGTCCTGCGCTAGCGCGTCGGCAATCGAAAGCAGCCCCAGCAGGAGCACGGAGCAGACCGATCGCATGGTCTGTATACGGCGATTCTTGTAGGCTCCATGTGCTAACGGTCGGTGGCTGTCGATTCGTATGCACGTTGCCGGCACCGGGGCACTCCAGGCGCTGAGGCAACCGTTGGACAGGTCAAAGGCAAGGGGCCGAAAAGCCTGGCGGCCTGATATTCCGGGCTACGGGCGCTGGATCGCTCGGAACCGAAGGCCGCCAGGCTGGGCCACCAGATGCAGTGGAGTTTCGCGCTGTCGTGCTCGGAGCATGGGTGTCGCGAGCACATCAGCGGTCACCGGTTCATCACGCTTCGGATAATCCTCCTGCAGCAAAGGCCTTGACAGAAAAAGAGCGATCGCTTACCTTTAGTAAAGCGGTTCGATAAGCACTGGACGGTATGGGAAACTCGCGGAGTACGATTCGAGATGTGGCCCGGGCGGCCGGTGTGTCGATTTCGACTGTCTCGCTGGTGCTCAACCACAAGGGCAATGTCAGTGAGGCGACGCGCCGGCGGGTGTTGAAGGTTGCTCAGGAACTGGGCTATGTGCCCTCCCGCGCGGCGCGCGACCTGTCGCTGCAGCGCACCGGCAACGTGGGCTTCGTGCTTCGCGAAGATCACTTCACCCGGAGCGAACCGTTTTATACCTACATTTTTCTCGGGACCGAATTCGAGGCGCGGCTGCACAACCTCTACGTGCTGCTGACCACCATTCCGCGGGATTATCGCAGGGGTGAGCATGCGCCGCGCTTTCTGCGGGAGCGAAGCGTCGACGGCCTGCTGATCGCGGGCAAGGTCAGCGACGTGTTTCTGGAGGAGGTGCGGGCGATGAAGCTGCCCACCGTGTTGATCGATTACGAGGCGGAAGGTTTTCCGGCGGTGGTGATCGACAACCAGGGAGGCGCCCGCGTGGCCGTCGAGCACCTGATTGAGCAGGAACACCGGCGCATTGCCTTTGTCGCCGCCGATATCCGGCATCCGAGCATTGCCCATCGGCTGGAGGGCTACCGGATTGCGCTGGCGCGGGCCGGGCTGCCGATGGATCCGGCGCTGGTGCTGGTTGATGACGAAGCCGAGCCCACGCGGGCGACGGGCCAGCGGCTGGGTGCGCGGCTGCTGGCGCTGACGGAGCGTCCCACGGCCGCCTTCTGCGCCAACGACGCGCTGGCGCTGGGTGTGATGGAAACGCTGCTGCAGGCAGGGCTCCGTGTGCCCGACGATGTGGCCCTGGTGGGCTTCGACGACGTGCAGGGGGCGGCGCAGGCGCCGGTGCCGCTTACCAGCGTGCGCGTCTTCAAGGAGCAGATGGGCGAGCTGGCCATGCGCCACCTGGCCGAACGGCTCGGTCCGGAGCAGACCCGCCGCCCCTACGCCCGCGGCCAGCACACGATCGTGGCCCCCACCGAACTCGTCGTGCGCGCTTCTTCGGTAAAAAATGCGTGAGTCGGTGCGCGAATTTTTTATCCGAAAAATTAAATCGCTTTACTATAACTTGATTTCAGAAACCGCTTCGTACATGAAAAGGCCATGTAAAACGATAACCTTCACCAACGGAGCACGGCGATGAAGACGATGCTACGACACACGGGTCGGATCGGGCAGGCGCTCTGGCTTGCCCTGATCCTGACAGTCGGCGGCTGGAGCACGGCCGCACGGGCGCAGCAGACGCTGCTGGACCTGTTGACGGCCGATTCGCCCATGAATCTGCTTTCGGACGGTGGGTTTGAGTCGGGGGTGCCGAGTTACTGGGAGGCGGTGGGCGATGGGGCTGCGTGGACGCGGGAGCGGTCGCGCACGCCGGAGTGGAGTTTGAAGCTCAGCGGGACGGGGGCTTCGTCGTGGGTGCAGTCGGAGGCGATTCGGAACTGGACGCCCCGGATTCCGGGGAATCTGGAGCTGGTGGTAGGCGGCTGGGTGTGGACCGAAGGCGTGAACACCAATCCGCAGACGGACGAGGAGAAGTTTCAGCTGGTCTTTACGTTTTACAACAGTGCGGGTCAGGATTTGCTGGGCGGTCCGCTGGTGATCGACGTGCCGCAGGATCAGCCTTCGACGAATGGATGGGTTCAGATCGACAACACGTCGTTGGGGTCGTTGATTTTGCCGGAGGATGCGACGAGTGTTCGGATCGCGTTTCGGAAGGGTTCGCAGGCGACGGGTACGGTGTATCTGGACGATGTGTTTGTGCGGAAGGCGGATCCGAATGCGGAAGGCTGGGAGGGGGACTTTTTCAATGCGAACGTGGATGTGAGTGGGGGTTGGTATTACTGGTGGCCGGATTTTCCGCGGGGGTTGGCGGGCTGGCCGGCCAGTCAGGAGTTTGCGGTGACGGTGACGGAGTCGGATGCGCACAGTGGGCGTCGGTCGCTGCGGATCGAGGATTTGCAGGGGACGGCGCAATACGAGGCGGTGGCGATCAGCGAGCGGGTGCCGGTGGTGGCGGGTGAGCCGGTGCTGGTGAGTTTCTGGGTGCGGTACGAGGGGGTGGCAAGTCCGGAGACGATAGGAGAGGGGAACAACAACATTGGGTTGACGGCGCTGTGGTACAATCAGATGGAGAGTGGCGCGGCGGGCTGGGGTGAGATTGGGGGCGTGGATATACGGCTCAACGGGGAGTACAACGAGCAGGTGATTCCGTTGGCGGCGCGGGAGGATTCGACGGGATGGCGTCAGTATGCGTTTGTGGTGTATCCGAAGGAGGGGGCGGTAGGGATGGAGTTGCGTTTGCGTTACTGGCATGAGTTCACCGGCACCACCTACTGGGATGACGTCTTCATAGCACCGGTCTCGCAGGTGGTCGAGGCCCTTCCCAATCTGCTTTCGGACGGTGGATTTGAGTCGGGGGTGCCGAGTTACTGGGAGGCGGTGGGCGATGGGGCTGCGTGGACGCGGGAGCGGTCGCGCACGCCGGAGTGGAGTTTGAAGCTCAGCGGGACGGGGGCTTCGTCGTGGGTGCAGTCGGAGGCGATTCGGAACTGGACGCCCCGGATTCCGGGGAATCTGGAGCTGGTGGTAGGCGGCTGGGTGTGGACCGAAGGCGTGAACACCAATCCGCAGACGGACGAGGAGAAGTTTCAGCTGGTCTTTACGTTTTACAACAGTGCGGGTCAGGATTTGCTGGGCGGTCCGCTGGTGATCGACGTGCCGCAGGATCAGCCTTCGACGAATGGATGGGTTCAGATCGACAACACGTCGTTGGGGTCGTTGATTTTGCCGGAGGATGCGACGAGTGTTCGGATCGCGTTTCGGAAGGGTTCGCAGGCGACGGGTACGGTGTATCTGGACGATGTGTTTGTGCGGAAGGCGGATCCGAATGCGGAAGGCTGGGAGGGGGACTTTTTCAATGCGAACGTGGATGTGAGTGGGGGTTGGTATTACTGGTGGCCGGATTTTCCGCGGGGGTTGGCGGGCTGGCCGGCCAGTCAGGAGTTTGCGGTGACGGTGACGGAGTCGGATGCGCACAGTGGGCGTCGGTCGCTGCGGATCGAGGATTTGCAGGGGACGGCGCAATACGAGGCGGTGGCGATCAGCGAGCGGGTGCCGGTGGTGGCGGGTGAGCCGGTGCTGGTGAGTTTCTGGGTGCGGTACGAGGGGGTGGCAAGTCCGGAGACGATAGGAGAGGGGAACAACAACATTGGGTTGACGGCGCTGTGGTACAATCAGATGGAGAGTGGCGCGGCGGGCTGGGGTGAGATTGGGGGCGTGGATATACGGCTCAACGGGGAGTACAACGAGCAGGTGATTCCGTTGGCGGCGCGGGAGGATTCGACGGGATGGCGTCAGTATGCGTTTGTGGTGTATCCGAAGGAGGGGGCGGTAGGGATGGAGTTGCGTTTGCGTTACTGGCATGAGTTCACCGGCACCACCTACTGGGATGATGTCAGCATCGTGCGCATCGGTGGCAGTGCGCTATTGCCCACCGGTGTCAGTGAGGAAAGCTCGGTCGAGCGGCCGCAGCGCTTCCTGCTCCATGCGAACTACCCGAACCCGTTCCGTCGCAGCACGACGCTGTCGTTCTCGCTGCCTGAGCCCACGCGGGTCACGCTGGCGGTGTACAACCTGCTGGGTCAGGAAGTGGCCACGCTGATCCGGGACGAATTGCTTCCGGCCGGTATGCACCGGGTGGTGTTCGACGCGCGCGACCTTCCGGCCGGTCTCTATCTGTACCAGCTTCGGGCCGGTCGGTATGTCGAGACCCGCAAGATGTTGCTGGTGAAGTAGTCCGACTGCAGGCCGGGAGTCGTCTGTCGGGCGGCTCCCGGCCTTTTTTTCATTCCCCAGAAGCTGCTGGCTGTCGAACGATGACCGGACTTGTAACGCGTGGCACGGGCTGGATCGGGCTGCTTCTGCTGCTGAGTGCCCTGCCGCTCCGGGCGCAGACGACAGGAAAGATCGTCGGGCGCGTGACCGACGCGCAGACCGGCGAGCCGTTGCCCGGTGTGAACGTGGTGATCCTGGAGACGCAGCAGGGCGCTTCGACCGATGCCGACGGCTACTACGTCATCCTGAACGTACGGCCGGGCACCTACACGCTCCGGGCCTCCATGATCGGCTTTACGCCGCAGGTGGTGCAGGAGGTGCGCGTGCAGATCAACCTGACCACCGAAGTCAACTTCACGCTCCAGGAGGAGACGATCACCGGCCAGGAGGTGGTGATTACGGCCACGCGCCCGCTGGTGCAGCGCGACCTGACGGCCACGGCGGCGGCCGTCTCCCGCGAAGAACTGGCCGTGTTGCCCGTGGAGAACTTCACGGACGTGGTGAACCTGCAGGCGGGCGTCGTGGAAGGCCATTTCCGGGGCGGCCGGATCGGGGAGGTGGCCTACCTGGTCGATGGCGTCCAGATCAACGACGTGTACGACCGCTCCTTTGCTTTTCAGGTCGAAAACAACGCAATCCAGGAAATCGAGGTCATCACGGGCACCTTCAACGCCGAGTACGGAAGCGCTCAGTCCGGTGTGGTCAACATCGTGACCCGCGAGGGGAGCGAGCGCTATCAGGGATCGCTGGGCGGCTACGTGGGCGACTACCTGACGACGGCCACCGACCTGTTCATGGGACTGGAGCGCATCTCGCCGCTCCATGCCCGCTCGATCCAGGGAGACCTGAGCGGCCCGCTGATTCCGGGCTATTCGAACGTGACCTTCTTCGTGGCGGGGCGCTATGTGCACAACGACGGCCACCTGTACGGCCGCCGGATCGTGCTGCCGGTCGATCAGGACAACCCGCAGGCGCAGTACGTGGCGGTCGAGGGCCGCCAGGTCTTTGTGCCAGCGCTGGGCGACTCGGCGCTGGTGCCCATGAACTGGAGCGAGCAGCACACGCTGCAGGCCAAGCTGACGGCCCGCCTCTTCGGACAGCATAAGCTGACGCTCAGCGGGCTCTGGCAGGGCGACCGGGGCAAGAACTACAACCACCTGTTCCGCTACAACCCGGACGGCACCCCGACGGTCTATGGCCGCTCGCGCTCGTTGCTGGCCACCTACACGCACATCTTTTCATCGCGCACCTTTGCGGAGCTGAAAGGCGCCTATTTCACCAACGAAGTGCGAGAATACGTCTACGAAGATCCGCTGGACCCGCGCTATCCGCGCGACGATGCGTTGCGGCTGCTGGGCGGCAACTTCTCGTTCTACCGCGGCGGTGCCATCATGCGGCATTTCCGGCGCAGGACCGAGACGTTTACGGCCCGTTTCGACATCACAAGCCAGGTGACGCTGCGCCATCAGATGAAGGCCGGCGTGGAGTTCAAGCAGCACACGCTCACGGTGCGCGACTTCGAGGTCAAGCGCAACCCGTCGACGGGCTTTCAGCCGGCCATTCCGCCTGTGCACACGCCCGACCACGTCTACTACCACAAACGGCCGATCGAGCTGAGCGCCTACGTACAGGACAAGATGGAATTCGATTATCTGGTCGTGAACGTGGGCCTTCGGTTCGATTTCTTCGATCCGCGGGCCGAGGTGCTGGAGGATTTCAGTCGGCCACGCACCTCTCCACGTCGTCCGGCCCCGGTGCGCTGGCAGCTTTCACCACGGCTGGGCCTGTCGTTCCCGATCAGTCAGAACGGGGCCGTGCGGCTGGCCTACGGGCATTTCTTCCAGATGCCCGCCTTCGACTACCTGTACACGAACGCCGACTACATCTACGATCCGGAGCGGGGGCTGAGCCGGGCATTCGGCTATGCCGGACTGGAGCCCGAGCAGACCGTCGCCTACGAAATCGGCCTGCAGCAGGCGTTCTCCGAATTGATCGGGCTGAACCTGGTGCTCTACTACAAAGACATTCGCAACCTGCTGGGCACGCGGATCGAAGTGATTGCCCCGGGTTTTGATGAGCCGTTCCAGCTCGAAAAGTACGGCCGTTACGTGAACCGGGACTACGGGCAGGTCAAGGGCTTTCTGGTGTCGCTGGAACGCCGCATGGCCGGCGGTTTCGGACTCGGCATCGATTACACCTTCCAGGTCGCCCGGGGCAATGCCAGTGATCCGCGGGCCGTGCTCATCGACGAAATGTCGGGGATCGAGCCGGAAAAGCAACTGGTACCGCTCGACTGGGACCGGCGCCACCAGCTCAATACGAGCCTGACCGTGGGCGAAGCAGGGCGCTGGACCGTGACGCTGGTGGGGCGCCTGGGCTCCGGACTTCCCTACACGCCGTCGATCGCCGACGAACGCATCGGCGTGGAAAACTCAGCCCGGCGGCCCGGCTTCGTACAGTTCGACCTGTACGCCAGCCGTCTCTGGAAGCTCGGCCCCGTCGGCGTGCAGCTTTTCGCCCGGGTTTACAACGTGTTCGACCATCGCAACGAAATCCAGGTGTACACCGATACCGGCCGCGCTTTCCCGAACCTGCGCTACTACTCCGGCGAACCGCAGGGATTGAATTCCAAGGAGGAATTTCTCCGGCGACCCGATTTCTACTCGGCGCCGCGGCTGGTCAACATCGGCATGAACGTAACCTTTTAGTGCGGGCATGATGCGGGTATCTGCAGGACGGTTTCGGGGGATCGTGTTGCTGGCAGGCTGGCTGCTGGCCATGCCGTCGCTGGCACAGCGTACGCCCGATCCGAACAAAGGCGATCCCCGGCTGACGCAGTGGGGCATCATGGACGGCAACCGGGTGCGCACGCTTTACGCCAACCACGGCGAGGTGGCCCGCTGGCCCGATCAGCCTTCCGGCGAGTGGCCCAAGGGCTCCGGTCATTCCTACGTGGACGGTGTGGCGCTGATCGTCTCGGCACGGACGCAGGACAGCCAGGGCCGCACGATTTACCCCATGAGCACGAACTACCGGGAGTTCATCGACCGCGACCCGGTTACCAAGCTTCCCTGGGGCTGGGCGCCGCTTCCCGGCTATTCGAACCCGCGTCAGTCGTCGCCGGCCCGCAGCGACGACCCGAGCACCTGGCCCGCCGAGTGGCCCGATCGTCCCATTGAATGGGCGGGCTACTGGAACGGCTACTTCGGCCGGGGCATCATGAATGCCGACCTGGAGACCTACTTCGTCTTCGACGACGCGCACGACTTCGAATGGACGCAGCCACCCCACCGCTTCTTCCCGTGTCGGAATGATACCACACGCGGGGGGCTCGGCATGGAAGTCGCCGCACGTGGCTTCCAGTGGACGCACGTGCTGGCCCAGGACGTCATCTTCTGGCACTACGAGATCACGAACGAATGCGACGTTTTCTATCCGGACATCTTCTATGCCCAGTACATCGACTGGGGCGTGGGTGGCACCGACGACTCGGGTGATGACGAAGGCGCCTACAACACGCGGCTCGACCTGGCCTTCGCCTGGGACTTCGACGGCATCGGCACACCGGGCCAGTGGGGACCGGTGGGCGTTGCAGGCTATGCCTTCCTGGAGTCGCCCGGCAACCACACGGACGGCATCGACAACGATCAGGACGGCATCACCGACGAGCGGCGCGACAGCGGTCCCGGCCAGCTCATCGAAGGTCAGGAAAACATCCGGGCCTATCTGGAGCAGCACTACAATTTGCAGGACTTCGAACGTTTCTACGGGCCGCTGGAATTGCGTCCGGCCTACCGGGCAGGGCGCTGGTGGACGGGCGACGAGAACCTGACCTGGGTGGGCTTTACCGATCTGAACGGGAACGGCATCTGGGATCCGGGTGAGCCGACCAACGACGACTGCGGCGAGGACGGGGTCTGTCCGGGCGATCCGGGCTACAACGGCGCCGATCGGGGCGAGACCGACGGCCGCCCCACGCCCGGCGAGCGCAATTTCGACGCGACGGATAAGGACGAGTCGGACCAGATTGGCCTGACCGGCTTCGAGATCTTCGACGTGCACCGCTACGAACTGATCGACGACGAGGAGGATTACCGGGTCTTTTCGCGCGCGCTTCCGCCGCTGGAGGACATCCTGCTCGAAGGCGGGCGCAACCTGGGCATGTTCTTCTCGTCGGGGCCTTTCCCGCTGCAACCGGGCCAGACCGAGCGCTTCTCCATGGCGCTGCTGTTTGCCGGCCATGACTTCACGGATCCGCGCAACATGGAAAACACGTCGCTGGCCCGGAAAAAGGAGACCGTGCAGCAGATCTATAATGCGAACTATCAGTTTGCGCGGCCGCCCGACAAACCCACGCTCGTCGCCATTCCGGGCGACCGTCAGGTGACGCTCATCTGGGACGACGTGGCCGAGCGCTCGTTCGATCCATTCCTGCGCGAGAACGACTTCGAGGGCTATCTGATCTACCGCTCCAGCGAGCCCAACTTTAACGAGAACTTCCTGATCACCGACGCCTACGGCACGCTGACCTATCGCAAGCCGATCGCCCAGTTCGACCTGAAAAACGGCATTCGCGGGCTTCATCCGGTGGCCGTCAACGGCGTGCACTTCAACCTGGGCAACGATACGGGGCTGCGGCACGTCTACGTAGATCGCGACGTGCAGAACGGCCAGACCTACTACTACGCCGTGGTGGCCTACGACCGGGGCTATGTGGCCCGCGATGAGAATGGCAACATCGTGGTGGATCCGGAAGGCTTCATCCGGGGCATTGCGCCGAGCCTGACCACGGCCACGATCAAGACCGACCTGGCCGGACAGGTGGTTTCGCTCGACATTAACACGGCCGTGGTGACGCCCCGGGCCCCGGCGGCCGGCTACGTACCCCCCGAAGTGACTTCGTTCGAGCGTCAGACGATTGGCACGGGCTCGGTCGATCTACAGCTGGCCGCACCCGAGGCCGTGCAGGAAGGCGCCACCTACGAGGTGGTGTTCGAGAATCCGTCGCTCTGGCAGAATGCGCCGGAGGTCAACTACCGCGTGCAGCGTGAGACGGGCGAGGTGCTCCGGGAGGGGACGCTGCAGGCGGGACTGAACGAACTGGCCGTGCTGGAAGGCGGCTGGGTGCTGACGCTCGATGAGCCGGCCGGCGTCAGCATCGACGGTAGCTCACTGACTTTCACCGACGAGCAGACGACCTACGCGGGCATCGTGCAGCCGGCTTCGACCAGCTCGGTGGTGGGCACGGCCCGGTACGTGCCGCTCCCGGCCGATTTCGAAGTGCATTTTACCGAGACGTTCGCCGATACGTCGTTGCGGCTGGCGCTGGGTATGCGGCAGATCCCCACACCGTTCTACATCGAAAACCTGACCACGGGCCAACGGCAACCGTTCATCATCGTCGAAGACCGGCCCGAACTTCAGAACGGACAGTACGATCATGGCGACCTGATCATCCTGGTCATGGGCGAGACGCCCGATAGCGAGCCGCAGATGCAGGGAGGGCGCTGGCGGGCGTCCTGGGCCATTCGCTTCCTGCCGCCTGACCCGGTGGCGGAGCCGGACAAACCCGACCGGCCGCCCCGGCCCGGTACGAGCTTCCGGTTCCGGACGATCAAGCCGTTCCAGACGGGCGACCGGATCCGGTTTACCATTCGGCCGCCGGCCTTCGACGCCAGCAAAGCGCGCCACGACCTGCGCAACATCTACGTGGTGCCGAATCCGTACGTGGCGACCAGTACATTCGAGCCGTCGAGCGTCTACCGCATCGGCCGGGGCGAGCGGCGCATCTACTTCATGAATCTGCCGCCCGAGTGCACGATTCGCATCTACACGCTTTCGGGCCAGCATGTGCAGACGCTGGAGCATCGCGGCGGCATCGACAACGGCCAGCTGGCCTGGGATCTGACCACCAAGGACGGAATGCAGCTCGCCTACGGCGTCTACATCTTCCACGTGGAAGCGCCGGGCGTGGGCGAGTACGTCGGACGCTTTGCGGTCATCAAGTAGGAAGCAACCATGCAGACGGGCATACGACAGGGGCAATGGCTGGCCGCGATCGGCCTGGCGCTGGTGCTGGCGGTGCCGACTCGGGCACAGACCGTCTCGAAGGCGGGCACCGTGGCCGGCGACTTTCTGCAGATCGGCGTGGGCGCCCGTGCGATGGCCATGGGCGGCTCGTTCGTCGCGGCGGCCGACGACGCGTCGGCTCTTTACTGGAATCCGGCCGGGCTGGCCCATCTGGAGGGCGGCGAGACCATGGCCGTACACAGCCGCTGGCTGGCCGACGTCAGCTTCGACTATCTGGGGGCCGCGTTGCGGCTCGGGACGCTGGGTACGCTCGGCGTCTCGGTCACAATGCTTTCGGTGCCGGACATGCTCGTGCGCACCGAAGACCGGCCGGAGGGTACCGGCGAATGGTTCGATGCCGCCGACCTGGCCATCGGGCTGTCCTACGGCCGCTTCATTACCGACCGCTTCGCCATCGGCGCCACGGCCAAGTTCATCCAGCAGCGCATCTGGCACAGCTCGGCCGTGGGCTTTGCCGTGGATCTGGGCGTGCAGTTCCGCACCGACTTTTTCGGCGGGCTGACGCTCGGGGCGGCCGTCTACAACTTCGGCACCGACATGCGGATGAGCGGTCGGGATCTGCGCACGTTTGTCGATCCGGATCCCACCCGTGAGGGCAACAACAACCGCATTCCGGCCAATTACGAAACGGATAGCTGGAGCCTGCCGCTCAACTTTCAGTTCGGCGTGGCGCTGCGTCCGATCCAAACGCGCATGCATCAACTGCTGCTCACGGCCGACGCACTGCATCCTTCGGCCAACTACGAAAGCGTCAACGTCGGCGTGGAGTACGGCTTCCAGCAGCGGATCTTTCTGCGTGGCGGCTATCACGCGCTGTTTCTACCCGAGGCCGAAGGCGGGCTTTCGGCCGGACTGGCCGTACATCAGGTGTTGCCCTACGCGGGCGGACTCGCCAAGCTGGAGTACGCCTACCGCGACAGCGGCCGGCTCGGTGGCGTGCATATCGTAGGCATCGGCATCACGTTCTGACCCATGCGCCGCGTCTTCCGACATCGCTGCTGGATCGGGCTGCTGGCCGGGGTGCTCCTGCTGGCCGGCTGTCATCGTCCGGCACCGACGCTCGGACCGGAAGACGGAAAGGTGCGGCTCGTCTACTGGACGGCGCCCAACCCCGACGAGCTGGCGCTGGCCCGTGAGCTGGTGGCCGAATGGACGGCGGCCCACCCGGACGTCGAGGTGATCGTGCAGCCCATTCCGGCCGGACAGTCCAGCGAGGAGGTGCTGCTGGCCGCCGTGGCTGCGGGCACGACGCCCGACCTGTGCTCGAACATCTGGCCGGGCATCGTCGAGGATTTCGTCGAGGCCGGGGCGCTCGTGCCGCTGGATCGCTTCCCGGACTTCGACTCGCTGCTTGTAGCACGTATCCCCGAGACGGTGCGCGAGCCGTTCCGCTCACGCGACGGGCACTTCTACCAGCTCCCCTGGAAGACGAACCCCGTCATGATGTTCTACAACGTGCAACTGTTGCGGGAAGCGGGGTTCGAGCGGCCGCCGCGCACCTACGGCGAGTACCTGGAAGCCGCCCGCCGCGTCACGGCCGACACCGACGGCGACGGACTCATCGACCGCTGGATGGGCTATCGCGACATCCGTCCGATCTGGTGGCAACGGTACTTCGACTACTATGCCTTTTACATTGCCGCTTCGGGCGGGCGTACGCTCTTCGACCGAGAGGGTCGGCTGGCCGTCGACACGGCCGCTTCGAACCGGGTGTTCGAATTCTTCGCCCGCCTGTACGCGATGGGCGCCTTCCCGAAGGCGGTCTGGACCAGCGCCGGAAGCCGCTTCCTGAAGGGCCAGCTCGCCACCGACTTCACCGGCCCCTGGCATCTGATCTGGCTGGAAAAAAACGCCCCGCCGACGCTGCGCTACGATGTGGCGCCGATTCCCGTGCCGGACGACCACGAAGGGCCGGTCTACACCTACGGCGACTACAAGAACATTGTGATCTTTTCGACGACGCGGCATCCGGACGTGGCCTGGCGGCTGGCGCGCTTCCTGGTGTCGCGCGAGGCCGACCGGCGCTTGCTGGAGCGCACGCGCCAGATCCCTGTGCGCCAGGGCCTGCTCGACGACCCATACTTCGCGTCTGTGTTTGAAAAATACCCAATTCTCCGGCGCTTTGCCGAACAGGCTGCCTACACGCGGAGTGTCGACAGTGCCCCTGACCTGAAAGAAATTCTGGACGCGTTCGCGCAGGAGTTCGAGGCGGCCGCCGTCTTCGGCGTGCGCTCACCCGCCGAGGCGACCCGTCGTGCGTTGCGTCGCATTCAGATGATCCTGGACTGGAATGCCTGAGCTTCGAGCGACATTACGGCGTCTGCAGATCCGCCTGCGTGGCGAGCGGAGCGGCTACGTGCTCGTGGCTCCCTACCTGCTGCACATGGCCGTGTTTTTCGGCTATCCGCTGCTGTTCGCGTTCGTGCTGATGTTTCATCGCTGGGACATCGTCACGCCCATGGAGTTCGTGGGGTTGAAGAACTTCGTGCGGCTGGTGCGGGACGATCTGTTCTTCCGGGCGCTGCTCAACACGGGCATCTTTCTGACCATCCACATTCCGCTGCAGATCGTTGTGGCGCTGTTTTTTGCGGAGCTGCTGAATCGTCCGCTCAGGGGCCGGGGCTTTTTCCGCGCGGCCTACTTCATGCCCGTGGTGGTTTCGGGGGTGGTCATCACGATCCTGTTTCAGCAACTGTTCGCCTTCGACACCGGCCTGATCAACCGGATGATCCGGGCGCTGGGCGGGGAGCCGGTGCCCTGGCTGGTGTCGCCGGCGCTGGCCATGCCTTCGATTGCGCTGATGGCGACCTGGAAGAACGTGGGGCTCTACATCGTGCTGTTTCTGGCCGGGTTGCAGCACATCCCGAAGCACCTGTACGAGGCGGCCGAACTGGATGGCGCCAACGCCTGGCAACGCTGGTGGCACGTGACGCTTCCCATGCTGAACCCCACGATGGTCACGGTGGTGGTGCTTTCGACGATCGGTGGATTCTCGCTGTTCATCGAACCCTACATCCTGACGGGCGGCGGACCGCTCAACGCCACGCTCTCGGCCGTGCTCTACATCTACAACCAGGCCTTCTACTTCAACCACATGGGCTATGCGGCCGCACTGGGCTTCTGCTTTGCCATTGTGATCTTCATCGTGGTGCTGCTGCAGCGACGTTTCGTGGAAACCGACACCTGGAGCTGAACCATGCGCCGGCTGGGACTTTACCTGCTACTCGGGATCGGGCTGGTGGTGTTCGCCTATCCGTTCGTCTGGATGGGCATCGCCACGTTCACGCCGGAGGCGGAAATTCCCGAGCTGACGCTGCTTCCGTCTCGCTGGACGCTGGACCACTACCGGCTCGTCTTCGAACGGCTTCCGGTCTGGCGCGGGCTGCTCAACAGTCTGGTGGTGGCGCTGGCCGTGACGGCTTCGGTGCTGGTCTTCACGTCGATGGCCGCCTACGCGCTGGCCAAACTGCACTGGCGCGGCCGCGAGACGGTCTTTTCGATCATACTGTTCACGATGATGGTGCCGTTCCTGCTGCTGCTCATCCCGCTCTACACGCTGGTGGTGCGGCTGGGGTGGACCGATTCGCTGCTCGGGCTGATCGTGCCCTTCATGATGAACGCAACGGGCGTGCTGATCCTGCGCCAGAGTTTTCTGACGATTCCGCGTGATCTGATCGATGCGGCCCGGATCGACGGTTGCGGCGAACTGCGCATTCTGTTTACGATCATCTGGCCGCTTTCGGTGCCGGCGCTGGTGACGGTAGGGCTGCTCACGTTCATCGGGAGCTGGAACGAGGTGCTCTGGCCCATTATCGTGGTGCGCGAGGTGCAGTGGATGACGCTTCCGCAGCTGGTGGCGCTCTTTGCCGTGGGCGGCGGGGCCGAAGGCCAGCTCGGGCCGCAACTGGCGGCGGCCTTCCTGCTGGCGTTGCCCATCGTGCTGGCCTACCTGTTCTTCCAGCGCTACTTCATCCAGAGTTTTGCTACCGGTGGATTGAAAGGATAAGGAGATGCTCATGCGACGACTTCTGTGGGTCATCCCGGGCTTTTTTGTGCTGGCGGCGGCCGGTTGCCTGACCGCGCCGGAAAGCCGTCCCGTCCCGGACACGTTGCCCATCAACCTGGCGCATCTGGAGCACCTGAGCGAAGACGTGGTGCAGGGCGATTCGGTACTGCGCATCGTGCACATCTACGCCGAAGCGCCGGATTACCACTGGGTGGACGACCCCGACGAAGGGACCGCCTGCGTGGACGACGTGGCCCGGGCGGCCGTGCTCTACCTGCGACTCTACGAACTGACGGGCGACGAGGCGGTGCGGCGTACGGCCGAAAAGCTGCTGCGCTTCGTGCTCTACATGCAACGGGCTGACGGACTGTTTTACAACTTCGTTTACTCGAACCGACTCGACATCAACACGACGCACCAGAACAGCCGGGCCGAGCCGTTCGGCTGGTGGGCCGGGCGGGCCGTGTGGGCGCTGGGGACGGCGGCCGACGTGCTCCGGCGGGCCAATCCGCGAATGGCGGCGCAGGCGGCTGCAGCGGCACGGCGGGCGCTGGTCCACCTGGATCGCACCTGGCTGGTGCATTACCCGCGCACGCGGCAAGTCCATGGACGCACCGTGCCGGCGTGGCTGGTCTACCGCTACGGCTCGGACGCTTCCAGTGAGCTGCTGCTGGGGCTGGTCCGGCTCCAGAAGGCCGCGCCCGATACGTCGCTGGCTCGCATGATCCGGCAACTGGCCGAGGGGATGGCGCGCATGCAGTACGGATCGATGGCGCGGCATCCCTACGGCGCCCATGCGTCCTGGATCGACACCTGGCACGGCTGGGGCAATGCGCAGACGCAGGCGCTGGCCGAGGCCGGCTACCTGGAATCGGCCATCTACGAGGCCGAGCACTTCTATCCGCGGCTGCTCGTCTACGGCTGGATGTACGCCATGTCGCTGGACGACTCGACGCAGGTGCGGCGCTACGAACAGATTGCCTATGCCGTGCGCTGTGTGGCCGTCGGGCTGATCCGACTCTACGAGCAGACCGGCGACGTGCGCTACGCCACGATGGCGGGGCTGGCCGCAAGCTGGCTGACGGGCAACAACGAGGCGGGCGTGCCCATGTACGACCCGGCCACCGGGCGCGGCTACGACGGCATCACGGGACCGGGCACGGTCAATCGCAATGCCGGGGCCGAATCGACCATCGAGGCGCTCTACACGATGCTGGAGGTGAGCCGACACGAGCCGGCCCGGCGCTGGCTCTATGCACGGGGCGCCCCACCTGTCGAGGTCACGCACGAAGGGACGCGCTACGCCTACCGTGTCTTCAGCGTGCAGGAAAAAGACGCGACGCGCTCGGTGGCCGTCGTGCTCAACCTGAGCGCGGAGCGGCTGGAGCTGCTGGAAGGGGAGGCGCTGGCGCGGTTTCTCCGAGAAGTAACCACCGAACCCGTTCACCACTAAAAACGAAAAGGCTTATGCCACAGGATTCCGAAGCCGTTACGTTGTTTCGACGCCATCCGGAACCCATCCTGACGCCCATGCCGGAGCTTTCGTGGGCGTCGGGAGCCGTGTTCAATCCGGGCGCCTGGTACGACGGCGCGCGCGTGCACCTGCTTGTGCGCGGCGTGCCGGCCGGTTACCGGCGTATTCGACTGACCGATACGCGTCCGGGCGAACCGGAGTGGGGATTCGAGCCGTATGTGTCGTACATCGGCTATGCCGAAAGCACCGACGGCGTGCACTTTTCCGTCCGGTCCGAACCGTTGATCTGGCCCGACGCGCCCTACGATCACTTCGGCGTCGAAGACCCCCGCATCAGTTGCATCGACGACCTGTACCTGATCACCTACACGGCACTGGGGGCGCCGGCTTTCGCACACCCGGGACGCGTGCGCATCGGATTGGCTTCGACCCGGGATTTTCAGTCGGTCACGAAGCACGGCATTGTGGGACCGGACACGACGGACAAAGACGCCGTCATCTTTCCCCGGCGCATTCGCGGGCGCATCGCCATGCTGCACCGTATCGTGCCGTCCATCCAGCTCATCTACTTCGACGACCTGGAGCAGCTTTTCCATCCGCCGAAGGCGCTGTGGGAACGACACCTGGCCACGCTGGACGAGCACGTCGTGCTCCGGCCCGAATTCCCCTGGGAGGCCAAAAAGATCGGCGCCGGTCCCACGCCGATCGAAACCCCGGAGGGCTGGCTGCTCATCTACCACGGCGTGGACGCGCAGCACGTGTACCGCATGGGCATGGCGCTGCTGGATCTGGACGATCCGCGTCGGGTGATCGCCCGCACGCCGGAGCCCGTGCTGGAGCCCGAGCTTCCATTCGAGCGCGAAGGCGACGTGCCGAATGTGGTCTTTCCGGAAGGAGCCGTGGTGATCGGCGACGAACTGCTGGTCTACTACGGGGCGGCCGATCGGACGATCGGCCTGGCGCGGGCATCGCTTTCCGACGTGCTCGCCCACCTTCGCGCCTGCTCGGTTCGTGTGTCTTCCTGAAGTACCAAGACCGGTAGTACTATGGTCGATTCCTTATCGGTTCGTACGATTACAGCGGTACCTCCCGTACAGCCTGCTCGCCTGCATGATGGCCGTCCGGTGCTGGAACCGAATCCACAGAACGCATGGGAATCGCGTGTCGTACTGAATCCGGCCGCCGTGCTGATCGCCGAGCCCGAGGAATGGGCGTGGCTGGCCGACCGTTGGGCGCTTGCTCCGGAGAAGCGTCGGCGCATCGAAGCGGCCGGTGGCGTGGTGGTGTTGCTCTACCGGGCGCAGGGTGCCTTCGATCCGGAGCGCAACCACGCGCCCTCGCGGCTGGGCCTGGCGCTGATGACACCCACACTGGAACTGATCCATCGCTTTCCATACCCTGTGATCGATGCGGCGGCCGACTTCCACAACCTGGGCGTCGAAGATCCACGCTGCACGCGCGTGGGTGATACCTTCTACCTTTTTTACACGGGCTATTACACGGAAGCACCCGGCGACCCGGACGCTGAGCGGGCTGTGCAGATATGCCTGGCTTCGACGCAGGACTTTCTGGAGTGGACGCTGCACGGCCCCCTGGAAGGCGATCTGAACCGCGTGGATAACAAAAATGCCGCGCTGTTTCCGGAGCCGGTCGACGGACGCTGGCTGCTGCTGCATCGCCCGATGGCCGGACCGGACGCCATGACGATTCACCTGGCCGAGGCCGATGCGGTGACCGGTCCCTGGTACACGCGGGGTATGCTGATGCCGAGCTATCCCTACCGGGAATTTGCCCGCTCCTGGATCGGGGCCGGCGGACCGCCGATCGCACTGGGCGACGGACGATTTCTGATGATCTACCATCAGGGACATTACACCCACGAGGGAACGCGCGAATACGATCTGGCGGCGGCTCTGCTGGACTTCTCGCGGAGGGAGGCGCCGGTGGTCGGACGCATCGAGCCGCTGATGCGTCCCGCCGCTGCGGGCGAGTTGCACGGCGATCCGGAACTGGGCGTGGACAACGTGCTCTTTACCTGTGCCGGCTACGTCTGGGAAGGGCAGGTGATCATTCCGTATGCGGGCGCCGACAGCCGGATCTTTGGCGCTTCGGTGCCGCTGGAGCCGCTGGTGCAGGCCCTGGAACAAAGCGGCGCATGAGATACCTTGCCTGCATAGCACTTGGCCTTGCAATGCTGGCCCCGGCGACGATCCGGGCGCAGGAAGAGCGGGTGCCGCTGGCCCGCGTGGGAGCGACCGTCATCGACCGGGCCACGTTTCTCAAACGCTACGAGAACGCCGTCTGGATCGGCAAGGAGCGAAGCGGGGTCAGCATCGTGCCGAAGCATGCCTTTCTGCTGGCACTGATCGCTGAGGAGTTGCTGGCTCACGAAGGCGAGCGGCGCGGGCTCGATCAGGAGCGGCCCGTGCGGCCGATTCTGGAGGAAATCGAGCGTATGCTGGTGCTCGATGCCCTCTACCGGACCGAAGTGCAGGAGCCGATCCGGCTGACGGAGGCCGAGATCGACTCGGTTGCGCGGCTTCGACTGGCGCCGGTGACTTTTGCCTACCTGACCATTGGCGATTCGGCCCGGGCCTGGCATGTCTACCGACAGGTGCAGCAGGCGTCCGATCCGATCGCCGCTTTCGATTCGCTCCAGCAGGCACTGGGTCAGGCCGGGCAGCTCAGGACGGCCCGCTGGGGCGAGCTTTACGAACCGCTGGAAACCTTCCTGTATGCCGGAGCAACGCCCGGCCAGGTAGGCCCGCCGGTGTCGGTCGATAGCCTGTACTATCTGGTGCAGCTCCTGAATCGGGCTACGCCCGCGCTGATTACGCCCGACGCCTGGCAACAGGCCCGCTACGAGGCCGGACGCATCCTGCAGGAGCGGCGCGAACGTGCCCGCTTTAAGAATTTCATGCGACGCTTCGGGGCGGGCAAAACCGCGCAGGTCAACGATACGCTGTTTTATCGGCTGGCTGACGCGATCCGAGCCCGGCTTGCGCTGCGGCAACTGCAGCAGGAACGCCGGAATCGTCCCCGCTATCCGGTGGCCCTGCTTGAAAGCGATTGGGAAGCGCTCCGTCTGGAACTGGCCGGCGCCCTCGATGCCCCGCTGATCGAAGCACCCACGTTTACGCGGGCACTGGGCTACGTGCTGGATCGGCTGGCGTTTCGGGGATTTGAACTCCGAAGCGAGCGGCAGTCGGTGCCCTACCGGCTGCGCGCGTTGCTCTGGGAGATCATCGCGGAAGAATTTCTGCTGGAAGAAGGGTACGCGCGGGGGCTCGGCCGTCGCCTCGACGTGCAGCAGGACCTGACGATGTGGCGCAAGGCCTACCTGGCGCGGGGTATGCGCAAGGTGCTGGTCGATTCGTTGCGGGAAGCCTGGCGCGGCCAGCTCTGGCTGGTCAACCTGTGCCGGGCTACGCTGAGCACGAAGGAGGCGGCCACGCGCCTGCAGCAGCGCTGGATGCAGATGCCGGAAAGCTGCAAGGCGGATGGCATCACGGTCGATACCACCGGCTACCGGCTGGCGCCGACGCTGGGCTCTGTCGGCGCCCTGGCCGTCACCGCCGCCCCGGGAGCCGTACTGGGGCCGTTCGCCGAGTCCTGTTCGCCAAAAGCGGCCTCCTGCTGGCGCGTCTACCGACTGCTGGATCGTCGTCGACCGGACGACCCGGAGGCCGCCTTTCAGGAAGCGGCCCGGGAAGAAGTGAATGCCTACATTGCCCGGCTGGCCGAGCAGCGGGGCGTCACAATCGACATGGAAGCGCTCGAAGCAACCCGCGTGACGCCTATCAACATGGTGCTGGTACGGCTGCTCGGCTTCGGACATCGCCTGCTGGCCGTGCCGACGGTCTATCCCCTGATCGAATGGTTCGACCGAATGGACAAACGGCGGCTCTACGCCCCGCTATGAGCCGTCCACGGCCTGTCGGTGGGCCTGTTCGGCGGCCCGCAGTGCCACGTGCAGGCTTTGCAGGGCTTCATCCAGCAAGATCTGAGGACGATGGTCGGGTTGCGTGGCGGCCTGCACGAAATCCCGCAGCACGGCCCGAAGGCCTTCCCGGTAGACTTCGGCCTTGGAGGCCGCCAGGGCAAATGTGGCTTCGATAAACGTATCGATGTGATAGGTGTGCGTACCGACGCGGACACGCGAGCGGCCTTCGGCTTCGGCGACCGTGAGCCCCCAGCCTTCGGGGCGCGACTCGTCGGGCAGATCTACTACTGGCACGCGTTGCACCACCTGCAGGCCGGGCAATTCCTGCAGATGAGTTTCGGTTTCGGGCGATACGAGCGCAACCAGACGACCCACTCGGGGAATCCAGCCTATCAGCTCGACGCGGGCCAGGTCGAAAACGAACCGGATCGATGTGTGCTCGAAGAAACCCGGTCCGGCGAAGGCGTGGTAGTGGGTAGCCACCAGTCCATCTTCGTAGACCACAGTGGCCAGCACACGATCCATCTGGTGAGTACTGCGACGTACGCCATAGCCAGCCACATGTACGGGAGCGGCCACCGTGCACGCGTTTACCAGGTCGATGAAGTGAATGCCATGCTCCACCAGGATGCCGCCGGATTGCGTCGGATCCCAGAACCAGTGCTCCGGGGGCAGCGTGGCATCCTGCGCATAATTTTCCACAATTACGCGCCGCAACGGTCCGAAGAGGCGCGTCTGACTCCAGCGTTGCATCAGGGCAACCAGCGGCGTATAGCGCAGCACGAAGTCCACCAGGGCGACGCGTCCGGTGCGGGCCTGGGTTTCCCGGAGACGCTGCGCTTCGATGGGTGTAAGCGCCGGAGGCTTTTCAATCAACACATGTTTGCCGGCCTCCATGGCCGCGCAGGCAATGGCAGCATGCGTGTGGGGTGGTGTGGCAATCGCTACGCCGTCGATTTCGGGATCGGCCAGCAACGCTTCCCAGCTACGCACGCCGCGCACACCGGGTGGGGGCGTGTCCAGTGCGGGATCGGCCACGGCCACTACGTGAACATCCGGGAGCGATTGCCAGGCGTGATGCAGAAAGCGGCCAAAGCCGCCATATCCGATAAGTCCCAGCCGAAACATCAGCATGCGTAGCTTTAGGATACACAAAAGTACGATAGCGCAACGTAAGCAGGCGACAAAAATGCATGAAACGATGCCGTCGAGCGGGGTCAGTCTGGAGCAGGTCTGGAAGATTTACGACAACGGCTATGTGGCCGTGGCCGATGTGACGTTCGACGTGGCTGAAGGGGAATTCCTGGTGCTGCTTGGCCCTTCGGGCTGTGGCAAAACCACGCTGCTGCGACTGGTGGCCGGACTGGAGACCGTCTCACGGGGCACGATCCGCATCGGTGACCAGGTGGTCAACGATGTGCCGCCGCGCGACCGGGACATCGCCATGGTCTTCCAGAACTATGCGCTCTACCCGCACATGACGGTCTATGAAAACATGGCCTTCGGGCTGAAGCTGCGCCGGGTGCCGAAGGCCGAGATCGACCGTCGTGTGCGGGCGGCCGCTCGCGTGCTGGAACTGGAGCACCTGCTGGATCGGCGGCCGCACCAGCTTTCGGGCGGGCAGCGCCAGCGCGTGGCCGTCGGGCGCGCCATCGTGCGTGAGCCGCGCGTGTTTCTGTTCGATGAGCCGCTGTCGAACCTGGACGCCCGGCTGCGGGTGGAGATGCGGGCCGAGCTGGCCCGATTGCACCGGGAGCTGGGCCGCACCATGCTCTACGTGACGCACGACCAGGTCGAGGCCATGACGCTCGGCCAGCGTATCGTGGTGCTCAACCAGGGGCGCGTGCAGCAGATCGGCACGCCGCTGGACGTCTATCACCGGCCGGCCAACCGCTTCGTGGCCGGGTTCATCGGAAGTCCGCCCATGAACTTCATCGAAGGGCGTGTGGAACGCCTGGACGAACTCCGGTTCGTGGGCGAAGGCGGACGCGTGCAGATCCCGCTCGTTGAAGCCGAGTGGCCGCATGCCCGGCCCGGACAGCGCGTGACGCTGGGCGTGCGGCCCGAGCACGTAACGCTGGCTGCTTCCGACGAGGCCACCATGCAGGGCCAGGTGGAGACCGTCGAGGTGCTGGGCGCTGTAGCGCACCTGTACGTGCGGGTGGGGCAGACGACCGTCGTGGCGCAGGTCGATGCCGCCGCGCGTCCGGAGCCCGAACAGACGGTGCATCTGCACATTGACCCCGCCCGCATTCACCTTTTTGACGCCGAGACCGGTCAGGCACTGCCCCGTGCCGAGGCCGCTTCGGCCTGATCCAGTTCGCGCTGCAGCGCTTCGAGAAAAGCCTGTAGAAACGCGGTGCGGCGCTGTGCTTCGCGTCGGCCCGCCTCGGTCTGCATCCGATCGGCCAGGTGCAGCAGCTTCGTGAACAGATGGTCGAGCACGTAGCGCCGGTCGTCGGGCAGGCGGTTGCGGGGAACAGGTTCGGCCGGATCGTAGAGGGGCCGTCCGGTGGCGCCGCCCAGCATGACCATGCGGGCCAGTCCGATGGCGCCGAGCGCGTCGAGCCGGTCGGCGTCCTGCACAACGCAGGCTTCGAGCGTCCGGGGTGGAATGCCGGCCGAGAAGCTGTGCGCTTCGATGGCGTGATGGATGGCCGGGAGCAGGCTTTCCGGGTAGCCGGCTTCGCGCAGCAACACCACGGCCCGGTCGGCCGCCTTCCGAGAGGCGAGCGGACGCTCCGGATGGTCCTTGGGCACAAGCACGCAATCGTGCAGCCAGGCGGCCGGAAGCACCACGGCGAGGTCGGCTCCTTCGGCCAGCGCCAGGCGCCGTGCCCATCGGACCACACGCCGCACGTGTTCCAGATCGTGCGCCGGGTCCGACGCGTCCGCCCAGGCCCGACGCAACAACGCTTCAAAAACCGCCTCCCAGGCCGCCAGCGATCGTGTGCCGATCAGCAGGTCGGTCATGGTCGGTTGTCGCGATGCGCATCGATCCAGTAGGCCCAGGGAATGAACAGCCACTGAAGCTGGGCAAACCAGGCCAGGGCTACCGGATCGGGAGGTGGCGGTCCCGTCAGGTTGCTCAGATGCACCAGTAGGAGAAAGCCCACCAGGCTCCAGAAAGCCCACCGTCCAGTGCGATCGCGGGCACGAGTGGCAGCCACGTAGAGCCAGACGCCGGCAACGTACAGCAACAGTTCCAGCGGCAGGGCTACGGCGGGCAGGTTCCATAGACCCAGACCGACCCGAGGACCACCGGGGTACAGCGGTAGATCCGGGCGGTGGACGAGCAGGTCCAGTACCCAGTGGCTGACCACCAGCAGGCCCAGAACGACCGCGCCCCGGCGGTCTTGGCGCATCCAGGCATATACGGCGCCAAAGAGGAAGCCCCAGCCCACCACGGCCAGCAGGCTGTGCGTGTACGGATAGGCAACGAAATGCAGTGGGGTCATGCGCGTGGCGCCCGGCTCGATGGCAACCTGTTCCAGTCCGAGCAGCAACATCGTTGGCCAGAGCAGATCGACAAACTGAGCGGCCAGCAGCAGCGTGCCCAGCGACGGACGTGGGGCCGCGCGACGGGCGGCCAAGCCCAGTCCGAAATGTCCGATGAACATAGGGCGGCTCGGTGCAAGTATGAGGTGCCGGAACTTACGGAATAAGACGGCCCGCTGCAAATCGCCCGGCGGCGCTTTTGCATTGACGGATGGCCCAAAACCCGTTATATTGAAGCCGTCAGAATGTAAGCGCTAACACAGAGAGAGTTATGCGACGGTTTTTGCCGGTTTTGCTGCTGATCGTGAGCCTGGCTGCAGGCGCTCGGGCCCAGACGGCTTCGGTGGCCTCGCCGGACGGCTCGCTTGTGGTTACCTTCACGCTTGAAGACGGACGACCCACCTACCGGATCGATCGCTTCGGCCTGCCGCTCATTCTTCCTTCACGCATGGGCTTTGAGTTGCAGGAGCAGCCACCGCTGGTCGGACCGTTCCGGCTCATCGGCGTCGCGCGTGACACGGTCGATACGGTCTGGACGCAGCCATGGGGCGAAAAGAAAGACATCCGGAGCCACTACCACGAACTCCGGCTGCAGCTCGAAGAGACTTCCGAGCGGCCACGGCGCATGAACATCGTCTTTCGGGTCTTCGACGAGGGCGTGGGCTTCCGCTACGAGTGGCCAGCGCAGCCGAACCTGGATCGGTTCGTCATCATGGACGAGCTGACCGAATTCCGGCTGGCGGGGGATCACACGGCCTGGTGGATCCCGGCCTATCACCCGAACCGCTACGAATACCTGTACCGCCATACGCCCGTCAGCCAGCTCGACACGGTCCACACGCCCGTCACGATGGAGACGGCCGACGGGTGGTTCCTGAGCTTTCACGAGGCGGACGTGGAAGACTACGCCACGATGACGCTGGCCCCGAAAGATTCGCTCACGCTGGAGGTGGACCTGGTGCCCTGGTCCGACGGCACGCGGGTCAAAGCGCAGACGCCGTTCCGCTCGCCCTGGCGCGTGCTGCTCGTGGGCGACGACGCGGGCGAGTTGATCACCAACTACACGATCCTGAACCTGAATCCGCCCAACCGCCTGGGTGACGTTTCGTGGGTGCGGCCGGCCAAGTACGTGGGCATCTGGTGGGAAATGCACATCGGGCGGTCCACCTGGGGATCGGGCCCGCGTCACGGGGCCACCACTGAAAACGCCAAGCGCTACATCGACTTTGCCGCCCGCCACGGGTTCGACGCCGTACTCATCGAAGGCTGGAACGTCGGCTGGGACGGCGACTGGACGCAGAACGGCGACAAGTTTCGCTTTACCGAGCCCTATCCGGACTTCGACATCGAAGAGGTCGCTCGCTATGCCCGCGAAAAAGGCGTCCAGCTCATCGGCCATCACGAAACGGCCTGTCACATCACGAACTACGAGCGTCAGATGGAGGACGCCTTCGCCTTCTACCGGCGGCTGGGTATTCACATGGTGAAGACGGGCTATGTGGCGCACGGCCGCAATTGCGTCTGGATCGACGAACAGGGACAGGAGCATCGCGAGTGGCATCACGGCCAGTTCATGGTGCGCCATCATCGGCGCGTACTCGAGACGGCCGCCCGCTACCAGATCGCCATCAATGCGCACGAGCCGGTCAAAGACACGGGCGAGCGCCGCACCTATCCGAACATGGTCAGCCGTGAAGGCGCCCGTGGTCAGGAGTACAACGCCTGGAGCGAGGACGGCGGCAATCCGCCCGAGCACACGACGATCCTGCCCTTTACGCGGCTGCTGGCCGGTCCGATGGACTTTACTCCGGGTATCTTCGACATTCTCATCGAAGACCGTCCCAACAATCGGGTCAACACGACGCTGGCCAAGCAGCTGGCGCTCTACGTGGTCATCTACAGCCCGCTTCAGATGGCGGCCGACCTGCCGGAGCACTACGAGGCGCGACTCGACGCCTTTCAGTTCATCAAAGACGTGCCCGTCGACTGGGAGGACACGCGCGTGCTGCATGCCCGTATCGGCGACTATGTGACGATCGTCCGCAAGGACCGCCACAGCGACGACTGGTACCTGGGCAGCATCACCGACGAGTACGGGCGCACGCTCCAGGCTCCGCTGTCGTTTCTGGAGCCCGGCCGCAAATATGTGGCGGAAATCTATCGGGATGCACCGGATGCCGACTGGCGCACGAATCCGCTGGCGATTGAAATCACCCGCCAGATCGTCGATGCCTCGACCGTGCTGACGCTGCGCCTGGCGCCGGGCGGCGGCACGGCCATTCGTTTCCATCCGGTAGAAGAATGAGCGGCTCGGCCCACCGCATGCGGGACCTATTTTTCAGTAACTTCATAAAAGCAATGAACCTTCGACCAGACCTTCGGACGCATGCGGTGGGTGATTGTCGGGCTGGCGCTGCTGCTCGGCGGATGCGTCGGGTCGCGCAAGGCGCAGGAGTCGGAAAACGGCCTGCACGTGTGGAAAAGCGATACGCCCTGGGGAGAGGTGACCGTGCGCCAGATGCGGAGCGATAAAGGGCTCTGCACCTTCCGGGAGGTCACGCTCCATCGGCAGGTCGGGCTCTACATCGACGGGCGGCCTACGTTCGTGCGGGCGACCGATTACCTGTGCGACGACGTCTTCGACGACTGGCGTTTCCGCTCGGCCATCGAGCAGCAGCGGGCCAACTACTGGGACCTGTCCGGTCTGTTGCTGCACCTGATGTACAGCACGATGCCCATCGAGGAGCATCCCCGCTGGTAGGCGCGGTGGTGAGGGCTGTTCTGTGGAGATCGCGGGCGGGAACGGACCGCTCCGGGCGGCGTGAGACTGCCGGTACCGATTTAAGCGGTACGGCTATCCGCGGTGTCGCATTTCGATGCCGCGGTTCTTGCGTGTAAATATCCGGAGTCGCGAATTGCCATGTTTGACTTTCTGAAAAAGCTGTTCGGGGATCGCAACGAGCGGGAGCTGCGGAAACTCTGGCCTATTGTTCATAAAGTCAACGAATACGCCGAGCAGTTCAAGGCGCTCAGCGACGAGGAGCTGCGCGCCAAGACCGACGAGTTCAAGCGCCGCATCAAAGAGGCCGTAGCCGACATCGAGGCGCGCAAGGCCGAGATCGAAGCGCGCCTGCGGGGTGAGGTGCCCGACATCAGTGGCGACGGCCACGCCGAGGTCGAAGAACTCTCGCCCGAAGAGCGCGAGCGCCTCTACGAAGAGCTGGACGACCTCGAAAAAGAATGGCTGGAGCGCGTCGAACGTCAGCTCGATGAGCTGTTGCCCGAGGCGTTTGCCGTCGTGAAGGAGACCTGCCGCCGCATGCTGGGCAAGGAGTGGATGGCCGGCGGGCAGAAGATCGTCTGGGACATGGTCCCCTACGACGTGCAGATTCTCGGCGGCATCGTGCTGCACCAGGGCAAGATCGCCGAGATGAAGACGGGCGAGGGGAAGACGCTCGTGGCCGTGATGCCCGTCTATCTGAACGCGCTGGCCGGTCGGGGCGTGCACGTCGTCACGGTCAACCCCTACCTGGCGCAGCGCGACGCCGAGTGGATGGGGCCGATCTATGAATTCCTGGGGCTGACCGTCGATGTCATCGACAAGTACGAGCCGCACTCCGAAGGGCGGCGCCGTGCCTATCAGGCCGACATCACCTACGGCACGAACAACGAGTTCGGGTTCGATTACCTGCGCGACCACTCTTTCGTGATCGATCCGGACCAGCTCGTGCAGCGCGGTCACCACTACGCGATCGTCGACGAGGTCGACTCGGTGCTCATCGACGAGGCGCGCACGCCGCTGATCATCTCGGGTCCGGTGCCCCAGTCGGGCGACGAGCGCTTCACCGAACTCAAGCCGGTCATCGAAAAACTCGTCTACCTGCAGCAGCGGCTGGTGGCGCAGCTCGTGGCCGAAGCCGAGCAGAAGCTGAAGGAGCGGGATAAGGCGCTGGAGGCCGGCGATCGCAAACGGGCCAGCGAGCTGGAAGAGGAGGCCGGACTGGCGCTGCTTCGGGCCGCGCGGGGCTTCCCGCGCAACAAGCGCTTCATGAAGCTCAAGACCGAGCCGGGCGTCGAGTCGCTCCTGCAGCGCACCGAAGCCTTCTACCTGCAGGACAACGCCAAGAACATGCCTTTCGTCGACGAAGTGCTCTACTTCGCGCTCGACGAAAAGAACCACACCATCGAACTTACCGAAAAGGGCCTCGACGAGATCGCCCGCATCGCTGGACAGGACCGCGACATGTTTGTCCTCCCCGACCTGGGTGAGGAGACGGCCCGGCTCGAGCAGGAATACCGGGAAAAGCTCCGCAGGCTGGAAGAAGAACTGGCGCAGCGCACCGACCTTTCCGAAGAGAAGCGCCAGAACAAGCTGGAAAACGATCGGCGCCTGCTGCACAAGGAGCTGGAGGAGCAGAAGCGGGAGCTGTACAACCGGTACGCCGAGCGGGCCGAGCGCCTGCATGCCGTCGAGCAGTTGCTCCGCGCCTACACGCTTTACGAGCGGGACGTCGAGTATATCGTCCAGGACGGCAAGGTCCTGATCGTCGACGAACACACGGGCCGCGTACTGCCCGGCCGCCGCTACTCCGACGGACTGCACCAGGCCATCGAGGCGAAGGAGGGCGTCAAGGTGCAGGCGGCCACGCAGACCTACGCCACGATCACGCTGCAGAACTACTTCCGCATGTATCACAAGCTGGCCGGCATGACGGGTACGGCCATCACCGAAGCGGAAGAGTTCTACAAGATCTACGGCCTGGACGTCATCGTCATCCCCACGCACAAGCCCGTCATTCGCGTCGACCACGAAGACCTGGTCTTCCGTACCAAGCGCGAGAAGTACAACGCGGTCATCCAGAAAATCAAGGAGTACCATAAGAAGGGACAGCCCGTGCTGGTGGGCACCACGTCGGTCGAGGTGTCGGAGATGCTCAGCCGCATGCTCAAGCGCGAGGGCATCCCGCACAACGTGCTGAACGCCCGCCGGGATCGGGCCAAGCAGGAAGCGCTGATCGTGGCACAGGCCGGCCAGAAAGGCGCCGTGACGATCGCCACGAACATGGCCGGCCGCGGTACCGACATCAAGCTCGGGCCGGGCGTCAAGGAACTGGGCGGGCTGGCCATCATCGGCACCGAGCGCCACGAAAGCCGCCGTATCGACCTGCAGCTCCGGGGCCGCGCCGGTCGCCAGGGTGACCCCGGCGAAAGCCAGTTCTACGTGTCGCTCGAAGACGACCTGATGCGCCTGTTCGGCTCCGAGCGCATCGCCCGCGTTATGGACCGCCTCAAGATGGAGGAGGGCGAGGTCATCACGCATCCGTGGGTGACCAAGAGCATCGAGCGGGCGCAGAAGAAGGTCGAGCAGAACAACTTCGCCATCCGCAAGCGGCAGCTCGAGTTCGACGATGTGCTCGACGCGCAGCGCCGCGTCGTCTACAGCCGTCGCCGGCACGCGCTCACGGGCGAGCGCATCAGCCACGACGTGCTCGAAATGCTGCGCGACGTGCTCGGCCAGATCGTCGAGCGGCACTACAGAGAAGGCGACCTGGAGGGGCTGCGCGACGAAGTGCTGCGCACGTTCGCCTTCGACTTCGAGATGACCCCGGAAGAATTTGCCCGGCTGGGCGACGACGGCGTCTTCGACCGGCTCTACCAGGCCGCGCTCGATTTCTACCGCCGCAAGCGCCAGATGCTGGCCGAGCCCTTCTATGAGCGGCTGCAGGCTTTCCTGAACCAGGACGGGCTGGAGCAGAAGCCCGACCGCGTCGTGGTGGACTTCACCGACGGCCGCCGCGTGCTCCGGGCCGTGGCCCGCGTGGACGAAGCGCTGCGCACGCGCGGCCAGGAGATCAACAACGCGCTGGAACGGGCCGCGCTGCTGCACTTCATCGACGAGCACTGGACCGAACACCTGCGCGAGCTGGACGAACTCAAGGAGGGCATCAACCTGCGGGCCTTCGGCCAGCGCGACCCGCTCGTCGAGTACAAGGTCGAGGGCTTCAAGCTCTTCCAGCAGACGCTCGACAAGATCAACCGCGACGCGATCTCGTTCATCTTCCGGGCCGGACCGCTGGTGGAGACGCGTCCGGCCGCACCGGTGAGCGCGCCGCGTCGGCGCCTGGATCCATCGCGTGCGCGGACACAGCACGAGAGCGTCGATTCTTACGGCGTGCGCGTGCGGGCGCAGTCGCCGGCCGACTCGGCCGCGCGGCGCGATCCCACGGTCAAAGAGCAGCCGGTGGTCGTGGGCGAAAAGATCGGTCGCAACGATCCCTGTCCCTGCGGCAGCGGCAAAAAGTACAAGCACTGCTGCGGACGCAACCGCTGAGCTGACCGCCACGTGCGGCGTGGGCCATGCTGCGGACGCTTTACATTCGGGACTACGCACTGATCGAGGAACTGGAGGTTGAATTCGGCAGCGGACTCAACATCCTCACCGGCGAAACCGGCGCGGGGAAGTCCATTCTGATCGGCGCGCTCAAGATGATTCTGGGGGAGCGGGCCGATACGGAAATGATCCGCAGCGGCGCCCGCAAGGCCGTCGTGGAAGGCGTCTTCGACGAGGCCGACACGCCCCGCATCCGGGCGCTGCTCGAGGCGAACGCCATCGACCCGATGCCCCAACTCATCGTGCGCCGCGAGATCCTGTCCGGCCAGAGCCGCGCCTTCATCAACGACACGCCGGCCACCGTCCAGCTCCTGCGCGAGGTGGCGGCGCAGCTCATCGACCTGCACGGCCAGCACGAGCACCAGAGCCTGCTCCGCACCGAAACGCATCTGGAACTGCTCGACAACTTCGGAAGCCTGGGCGGACTCCGCGACACCTACCGGCGCCATTACGAGGAGGTGACCCGCCTGATCCGGGAGCGCGAGGCGCTCATGGCCCGCCGCCGCGAGCTGCAGGAGCAGAAAGAACGCTACGCGTTCGAGATCGAGGAAATCGACCGGGTCAATCCGCAGCAAGGCGAGGAAGAAGCGCTCGAAGCCGAGCTGCGCATCCTTGAAAACGCCGAGCAGCTCTACGAGGCCACGGCGCGCCTTTACGAACTGCTCTACGAGTCGGAAAACGCTGTGCACGATCAGCTCGTGCTGGCCCGCAACGAGCTGCAGGACCTGGCGCGGATCGACCGGAGCTTCGAGGAGGCGCTCCAGGAGATTCGTTCGGCGCAGATCAGCGTGGCCGAGATCGCCAAGTTTCTGCAGGATTACAACGCGCGGATCGAATTCAATCCGGAGCGGCTGGAGGAAATCCGCGCGCGGCTGGTCGAGCTGGAGCTGCTCAAACGCAAGTATGGCGGCACGCTGGAAGCCGTGCTGGCCCATCGCGCCGAGATCGGCCGCAGGTACGAGCTGGCCGTGGACTTCGAGGGGGCGCTGGAGCGGCTGGATCGCCAGCTGGCCAAAGCCATGCAGGCGCTTTCGACGGCGGCGCAGCGTCTTTCGGCCAAGCGGCGCGAGGTGGCCGAGCGCATCGAGCAGGCCATCGTCAGCGAACTGGCCGTGCTGGGCATGCCCGACAGCCGCTTCGAGGTGCGCTTCACACATCGCCCCGATCCCGAAGGCTGGATCGTCATCCCCGTCCCGGGCCGGGAGCCCGAGCGCTACGCGGCCTTCACGACCGGCATGGATCAGGTGGAATTCTACATTACGACCAACCCGGGCGAACCGCTTCGACCGCTGGCGCGCGTGGCATCGGGCGGTGAGGTCAGCCGGATCATGCTCGCGCTCAAGACGATCCTGGCCAAAAGCGACCGCCTGCCGATCCTGGTCTTCGACGAGATCGACACGGGCATTTCGGGCGCCATTGCGCACCGGGTGGGTGAGCGGCTGCATGACCTGGCCAGTTATCACCAGATCATCGCCATCACGCACCTGCCCCAGATTGCCGCCTTCGGTGACGTGCACTTTCTGGTCGAAAAAGTGGTCGAAGACGGCCGTGCCAAGACGCGCATCCGGCGGCTGTCGGACGAAGAGCGGGCGCGCCAGGTGGCCGCGCTCATGAGCGGTGCCGAGGTGACCGAAGCCGCTCTGGAGAGCGCCCGTGAGCTGATCCGCCAGGTGGCCGCCCGCGAAAAAGCACCCGAAGCCTGAGGAGGCTTCTCCAGGTTCTGAAATTCGGGACAACCAAGAATCGATGATGGCCGAAACCACCACGTTATGGACGCCGCTTCCGGTGACGGCGGGTGCCGAGGAGCGCGCCCGGCACTACGAAGCCGTACGCCGGCATATCGAGGCCTTGCTTGAAGGCGAGACGGACTGGATCGCCGCCATGGCGACCGTGGCCTGCGAACTGCACCACGCCTTCGACTACTACCACTGGACCGGCTTCTATCGGGCCGTCTCGGACGACCTGCTCATCGTAGGGCCCTACCAGGGCACGCATGGGTGCCTGCGCATTCCGTTCAGCCGGGGTGTGTGCGGCGCCGCCGCCCGCACGCGACAGACGCAGCTTGTGCCCGACGTGCACCGGTTTCCCGATCACATCGCCTGCTCGGCTACCACGCAGTCGGAGATCGTGGTGCCCGTGCTGACGCCCGACGGCCGCCTGCTGGCCGTGCTGGACGTCGATTCGGACATCCCGGCCGCGTTTACCGAGATCGATCAGCGCTACCTGGAGCAACTCTGCGCCGAGCTGGGGCGCCGCTTTGCCGATACGCCGCAGCGCTGAAACGAAAAACGCCGGGCCCGAAGGACCCGGCGTTGTCGTTTGCAACTGGCGGTTGCTTCAGTGAGCCGGCACCTCCGCGAAGCCGAGCTGTTCGATCGCATTGTGCACGTAGGCTTCGGCCAGCTCGGGCGTGGGCGCCTCGGCATAGACGCGCAGCAGCGGCTCGGTGCCCGAAGGCCGGATCAGCACCCAGCCGCGGTCCGTGATGTGCTTGAAGCCGTCGAGCGTCTGCACCTCGCGCACGGCATCGCCGGCCACTTCCTTCAGTCCGCCCGTCTGGCGCAGATGATCCAGCGCCGCCTGCTTTTTCTCCTCGGTCGTGTGCAGGTCGATCCGGTAGAAGTGGTGCGGCCCGAATTCATCGTACAGTTCCTGCACCAGTTCCGAGAGCTTCTTGCCCCGGCGCACCAGCAGCTCGGCCACCAGCAGCCCGATGTAGATCCCGTCGCGTTCGGGGAGATGGCCCTTGACGGCGATGCCACCCGACTCTTCGCCGCCCACGAGCACGTCGCGCTCGACCATCTGCTTGGCAATGTGCTTGAAGCCGATGGGCGTGGTTTCGACGCGCAGCCCGTAGGCCTGACCCATCTTGTCGAGCAGGTGCGTCGTGGAGAAGGTCTTGATAATGTCCCCCTTCAAGCCCTGCTCCTTGTGCAGGTACTTGACCAGCAGGGCCAGGATTTCGTGCGAGGTCACGAAGCGGCCGTTTTCGTCAAAAAGCCCGATCCGGTCGGCATCGCCGTCGTTGGCCATGCCCAGGCCGCACCGCTCACGGACGACCACTTCGGCCAGCTCCTTCAGGTTGCGTTCGATGGGCTCCGGCGGCTGGCCGTGGAAGCCCGGGTTCCAGTCGCAGTGCAGCTCGACCACGCGGTCGGCGCCCAGCAGACGGCTGACCAGCCCCTGCGAAGCGCCGAACATCGCGTCGTGCGCGATCTTCAGGTTGCGGGCAATGCCATCGATGTCCAGCTTCTCCCGGAGCAGGTTCAGGTAGGCCGTGTTCAGGTCGAACAGTTCGACGCGGCCGTCGCTGACCAGATCGTCGAAGGCGGGGAGTTCGGCCGGTGGCTCGGCATCCGACAGTTCCCGCTCGACTTCGGCGATCATCTCCGGCGAAGCCGGCCCGCCGAAGTCCGCCTTGATCTTGAAGCCGTTGTATTTGGGCGGGTTGTGGCTGGCCGTAATGACGATGCCCGCGTTGCAACCGAAGTGCTTGGTAGCCCAGCTCACGGCCGGGGTGGTGGTGAAGGTGTCGGCCATGCGGACCGAAATGCCCTGTGCGGCAAAAATGCGGGCCACATGCTCGGCGAACTCGCGTCCCAGAAAGCGCGTGTCGTGGCCGATGACAACCTTCGGGTGATCGCCGTAGCGTTTCTTGAGCCAGCGGACCGTCGCCTGCGCGACGCGACCTAGGTTCGCAAACGTGAAATCATCCGCAATGACGGCCCGCCAGCCGTCCGTGCCAAACTTGATCTGTGCCATTGGTTGCATTCGGGTTTGGTTTCAGAAAAACGTCAGGAGAGGTAAAAAAGATAGGGCATCCACGCCGGAAATCGTTCCCGCTTCCGGCCAGAATTTACGCCGTGGTTAAAACTCCGGCTTACTCCGATGCGGCGGCCACTGGAATGCGCACTTCGGTGCGATCCCAGCGCAGGTACAGGTAGGTCTGGCCGTCTTCTTCCTCGAAGGTGATCGTGAAGCCCTCGTAGAGCTTGTCGGTACGGCGGGTGGGCACGTCGAAACGGAAAAGATCCAGCTCCGGATTGTAGTTGAAGGCGCCCCACTGGCCCAGTGCCCGGTTGACGATGATCGTCCAGCGATCCGGATAGGGAATGGTGTAGAGGCTGTAGGTGCCAGCCGGCAGGCGATGGCCGCCGAAGACCAGGTCGCCCGTCGTGGTGATTTCGGTCGCTTCGTTGGCCCCGGTGCGCCAGACCTCGCTGTAGGGGACCAGCGCGCCGAAGATCTCACGGCCTCGCTTGCGCGGTGAGCCGTACACGATCTTCACGTAGGTGCTGTCGATCCACGTGGCAGCCAGTGCCAGCGGACTGCGCTCCAGGCTTCCCGAGCGCGGCGGTGGCACGACTTCTACCGAGTCCTGGGCGCGGGCCGAGGCCGGACCCATCAGCAGAGCGAGCAGGGCGAGCAGGCAAAAGCGACGCATGACGAAGGTCGGTCAGGTTATCGGGGAAGTACTTCCAGCGAGATGCTGGTGCGCGAGCGCTTGTGGAGCTTCAGCACCGGCTCGAGCGCCTGGTTCACGCAGGCTGCGATGGTGCGCTCGTACTGTTCTTTGGGCGTGCGCCAGGCTTCCGTCACTACCTTGGTAACGAACGCTTCCGCGTCGCGCAGCGTGGCCGACGTCCAGCCCATCTGATGAAAACGGCGCAGGAGCGCCGATGCGACCTGTCTGGCCAGGTCCTGACAGAGTTGTTCCAGCGTAATGGTCATGGCCGGAGCCTGTTGTTCCTGTGTCGTCATGGCGTGTGGCATGAAGGTGAACGGTGCAAGGAAAATACGATGAAGGGGCCTTTGTTTCGTGCACAGGTTAAAAAAACGTTACGAGCGGAACGTCCGAGCCCGCCAGAACAACAACACCGGAAAAAAGCCCATGGAAAAGCTGCGCGTTCTGTTTGTCTGCACGCACAATTCGGCCCGCTCGCAGATGGCCGAGGGGCTGCTGCGGGCCATGGCCGGCGATCGGTACGAAGTTTACAGTGCCGGGACCGAACCTCGCGGCGTGCATCCGCTGGCCGTGCGCGTCATGCAGGAGCTCGGCATCGACCTGAGCGGCCACCACTCGGAGCACGTCGATATCTACCGCGACGTGCCCATGGACTACGTGGTGACCGTGTGCGATTCGGCCCGAGAGCATTGCCCCTACGTACCGGCGCGGCGGCGCAACCTGCATCAGAGCTTTCCCGATCCCTCGGCCGTCGAAGGGGACGAGGCTGCCCGTCTGGAAGCCTTCCGCCGCGTCCGCGATCAGATCCGCGCCTGGCTCGAGGAGACGTTCGTGCGCCAGGCGCCTTTGTAAGCGTAGGTTTTCCATGAAGACGGCAAGACGCCTCATGACATGGTATTTTGCCTATGGCTCAAATATGGATTCATATGAGATCGCTGATTTACTGGTGCATGAGGAGGCCACACCCCGTGTGGCGGACGTGATCCGGCGGGTATGATCGGGCGGACACAGGGGTCCGCCCCTACGGGATAGGGAAAACGTCAAGGATCTGTAGGGGCGCACCGCAGTGTGCGCCCGTGCTTTCTCACATACACTATGATTTCCCGGAAATCATATCAGATCGCCTGAAAAAGCGCATTGGAAGGAATAGGGTGGAGGCGAAAATCGGTTGGCTCAAAGGATATGCCTTGACATTTGACAAGCTTGCCGATAACGGCAGCGGCTATGCGAACCTTCAACCCGTCGAGACAGAAACCGTCTACGGTGTTCTCTACAAACTGACCGAAGAAGAATTGCAGAAACTGGACAGGTGTGAAGGAGTGCCGAGCCACTACGTGCGCAGGTCTATCGAGGTTGAAACGGAGCAGGGCAGGGTACAGGCAGAATGCTATGTAGCCTCGGAGGAAAAAATCCAAAAAGGACTCAAGCCGAGACGCGATTACCTCGATCATCTGATCAAAGGTGCGCAGGAACACGGCTTGCCGCCTGAATATATCGCAAAACTTCGCTCAATTGAATCTCTATGAGTCGTTGTCTGTTGACAGCATCTCCTTCGTTTCCATATGCAATGTGCGGTCGCCGGAAGTGGAATGCAGGTAGTAAAGGGAACGCCGGATTGTTTAACAGTGGCTGTTTAGATTCCGGTGAACCCATTTTTTGAGCCACAGCAAGCGTTTATGCCTGCGGAGCACGACGTTATTCTCCGTCCTTTTCGGCCTGACGACCTTCCGGCGCTGGTGGATGTCTACATGGCTGCATACCGGGATTTTCCCGAGTATGGGGAGCCTGATGAAGCACATGCGCTGCGTTATCTGCAATGGCTGCAGCGTCACCATACGCTATTTCTCATCGCTGAGGTGGAAGGCCGACCGGTGGGATTTATCGTGGTGGATGCCAACTGGCGGGACTGGAATGGCCGCCGAATCGGAGAGATTCACGAACTGGCAATTCATCCCGAATACTGGGGACGAAACGTCGCCCATCGACTGCTCGATGCCGCGCTGGATCATATTCGCGCCCAGGGACTGCGGCAGGCCGGTCTCTGGGTGGGGGTTCAGAACGAGCGGGCCCAGAGTTTCTACCGTCGCATCGGATTTCGACGCTCGGGGATGCGACGGGACGAATGGATTAAGATGGTAAAGAGCCTGTAGAGGACCCGGGCCGTGTCCACCAGTTCCGCAACGGTGATGTACTCTTCCGGACCGTGGGCACGGGCCAGGTCGCCGAAGCCGAAGATCACGCAGGAGGCGCCTGCTCTGGCAAAGTTGGCGGCATCGGTCCAGGAGGGCATCGTGTCGTACTGAGGGTGGCGGTCCAGGGCTTCCGTGTAGGCCTCCTCCAGAAGCGCCACGCCCGCATGGTGCCCGAAGTCCAGAGGATTTTCGGCGTCCACGCGGCGGTATTCCACCTCGTCGCGGAACATGGTCCGGGCCAGCTGTTGCAGCACTTCTTCGGCGGGCTCCCACCGCTGGTCGGCCGGAATGATCACTTCCACCAGGGCGCGGGCCTCCGGAGGGGTGGCGTAATGATCCCAGCCGCCCTGAAACGAGAGCACGTTCAACGGGCGTTGCAGTGCGTTTTCGGCAGCCTGCAGATAGGCCATGAGGGTGCGAATGGGATGCGGACCCCGATGGAAGAGGGCGGCGTGGCGAGGTGTGCCGTAGCTTCGCACTTCGAATTCCAGGGCGCCGGCCTGGCGGGTACAGATATGGCCGTTGCTCGGCTCCAGCACCAGCACGCAGTGGTCCGGTCCCAGCAGGCGGGCCAGCGTGGCCGATCCGGCCGCTGACGTGTTTTCTTCATCCACCGTGAAGGCCACCGACACGGGGACCTGACCATGGGTCCGGTGACAGGCTTCCAGCGCGATCGTCAGCGCGGCAAGAAGGCCCTTCGTGTCCACGGCACCGCGGCCGTAGATGCGGTCTTCCGTGCGACGCGGACGAAAAGGATCGGCCATGCCCAGCGGCGGAACCGTGTCCACGTGGGTGTTCACAATGAAGGGCCTGTCCGGATCGAGGTGGATCAGGTTGTACTGCGGTCGCCCGCCGACCTGCTTGCCTACCTCCTGACGTTCCCAGCGAAGGAAATCGAGGCGCTTCTCCAGGTAGTGCAGAATAGGCGTGCAGTCCTCATGGCTCGGGATGGCGATGAGCTGTTCCAGTTCCTGGATCAGGGTGCTCGGCTGCATGGGCTGTTGTTCAATGGGTCGCATCGGGCGTCAGGCCGGAAAGCGCCTGTGGAAACTCGCCGGGAGAATCGCACGGCATAAAAAAATCCCGCCCGCGGGCGGGATTTTTGAGCGCACACAGAAACTCTGGTTGTAAATCGATAAAAAGCAGGATTTACAACATCTATCTGGTGGAGATGGCGGGAATCGAACCCGCGTCCGGATGGCCGCCCGGTCAGGCGTCTACGTGCGTAGCCGGCCTATTCGTTGTCGTCCATGCCGTATGCCGGCCGGCAAGGCCAGGCATGGACCCAGGCTGATTGGAATCTCGCTGCGCCGGTTCAGCCGGCACCGGCTACAGCCAGTCCGCCTCCGACGATGCCTCGCCGCGCGCGGGCGGACGCGCTGCGCGGGAGACAGATGGCGGGCTTAATTAGGCCGCCATCGCGTACGAGTAGTCGTTCGCACTTACTTTTTCCTGGCGAGATTAACGAGCTTGCCAGGCAGCTCGGCACGCAGCCTGCCGTGCGTCTACCACCCGTCGAATCCAGTTCATCCCCATCAAAGAACGCACACCTTGATACGATCAAGCTGCAAAAAGTTCCCTACCAGCGCGGCCGCACGTGGTCCCGCTGAAAGGCCGTGCCGGCCGGCTCCAGTCCTTCGGCTTCCAGCGCTGCATGCAATCGGGGCAGAAGCGTGGCCCGCAGCCCGGCCGGCAGGTAGGGGATCTTGCTGCGGCGGCCCGTGATGTAGTGCCGGTAGGGGTGGATGAACACGCGTACGAAGCGTCCATCCACCGGTACGGCCTCCAGACGCACCACCACCCGATACAGCCCCCAGTGCTGCAGCAAACGGGGCATGGTCTCCAGGTGCAAGGAGTCCGACTGCGACACCTCCCAGCCCGCTGCGGCCAGCGCCCGCGCTACCGGCTGCAGCGAAGGGCCGGTCGTGTCGGGCAGACGGTAGTCGTAGTAGAGCGGAACCAGGCGCGGACTGCAACCCGTCCCTGCAAGGCCCAGCAGCAACATCGAGAAGAAAAGAAACCCGCGCATCGCGATCGGTCGGCTGCTCCGGCAGCCATACCGAAAACGCGCGCAAGAAGATCCGTATAAAAGCATCGGGCAGGTACGCTCACCCTTCGTACCTGCCCGATCGGCGGAGGCTCACCGCAATGTGGCATGCAACACCCAGGAGGCAGAGCGCGCAGCCACATTCAATTCAAAGCAAGCAACATGCCAGAAAGCCCTCCTTACGGATCTGGCGTAGGGGCAGACGGGGTCGGTGTCGAGGTGTCCGTTTTCGCAGACCGGGGGCGTCCGTTCGAAACAACAGCCGGACAGTGTCGCTGCAGGAATGCCAGCAGGAGCGCGTTGAACTGTTCCGGCCGCTCCATCATGGGTGCATGGCCGCAGCGCTCGATGAAATGCAGCGTGGCGGCCGGCAAATATTTCCGGAAGGTTTCGGCTACGTCCGGCGGGGTGATCCGGTCGTCGCGTCCCCAGATGAGCAGCACGGGCATGGTGAGTTCGCGGAGGCGATCGGTGACGGTCTCCCGCTGGGCCGAGCGGGCCATGCGGATCAGCCGGATCGCCTTCTGGCGGTCGCGAATCGTGGCCTGCACCCGGTCGATCAGCTCATCGGTGGCGTGCCGAGGATCGTAAAACGTCAGCGCCGCCCGTTCCCGGATGTACGCGCGGTCGTAGCGGCGCAGCGTGGACGTGCCCAACTCGACTTCGTAAATGCCGGAGGCGCCTGTCAGCACCAGCGCCGCCACGCGCTCCGGATGGCGCAGGGCATAAAGCAGGGCCAGATGGCCGCCCAGCGAGTTGCCCGCCAGGACGACCCGCTCGCACGACATCGCGTCCAGAAACTGTTCCAGAAAAGCGACCAGACCCTGCAGGTTGCTTTCACGAACCGGCAGTTCGTAGATCGGGAGCAGGGGAATCCACACGCGGTAGCCGTTTGCGGCCAGCGCCTCGGCCGTGGCCTTCCAGTTGGACGGCTCACCCAGCATTCCGTAGAGCAGGACCACCGGCGGCGAAGCCGAGGCCGGTCCGGCCTCCAGATACGCATACGGTTCGGTATGGGAACGAAACGGTGAAGGCATACGATGCTTCGCGGGCTACTGCTCGGCAGGCGATCCAAAATACGGCCGCTTTTTCACAGACGCCAGTCAGCAGCGTGAGAAACCGGTTCGTCGGCCTCAGCGTTTACCCTGCTCAGCATGGAATTTTCACCACCAGCCCGGAACGTAGAGCCCTATGCCTTGCGGACGGAAACGGAAACGGAAAAAGATCGCCACCCACAAGCGGAAAAAGCGGCTTCGTAAGAACCGCCACAAGAAGAAGAAACGCTAAGTTGAGAAAAGCTGCGGTCGGGTTCCGACGTAGCTTTTCGTTTATTTGAACACGGGCAACGCCAGATGGGCATGAAAAAGACGTACACGACAGGCGAGGTGGTTCGCGCCGGATTGCTGGGTGCGCTGCTGGGTGGCGTGGCCGGCTTTGTGGTGGGGCTGCTGGTTGCTCCGGAGACGGGCGGACAGCTGCGCCGCCGCCTTACCTATCAACTGGAGCACCTGGGCGAACGGCTCCAGCAGTTGAGTGAGCAGCTGCTGCATCCGCCCAGACCGGGCGAGGCACGCCGCACGGGCGAAGCCCTGGTGGCCAGCGCCCGTGCCGAGGCCGAGACCATCCGCCAGGACATCGATGCGTTGCTGGGCGATCTGCGCCGTAAACGGACTTCCGCAAACTCCTGAAGCCTGTACCGCCTGGCTTACCGGGATCCATGCCTGAATTCGCCATTCTGCTCCCTCCGGCCGAAGGCAAAAAACCCGGCGGTAATCCGCTGGCGCCCGACATGTTCGACTACCGTGCGTCGAACACCTTCAACTACTTCAGCGAACTGAACCCGGAGCGCCGGCGGCTGATCGATGCGGTACAGCAGGCCATTCAGACCGGGGACGACCTGGAAAAGATTTTCGGGGTGAAGGGACCGGCACTGGAAGAAGCCATTCAGGCCAATCTGGAGATCTACAGGGCTCCTCGCATGGCGGCGCTCGATCGCTACAGCCCCGGCGTGATGTACCAGGCGCTGGACTTCCCCGGGTTGCCCACCGGCGCGCAACGCCGCTTTCTGGAAAACACGATCATCTTCTCAGGCATGTTCGGGCTGCTCCGGCCCGACGATCTGATTCCGAACTATCGCCTGCGCATGGACGCCGTGGTGCCCGGCATCGGCAAGGTGTCGCGCTACTGGCGGCCTTACATCAGTCCCATTCTTAACGAGCTGCTCCGGGACCGTTTCGTCTGGAACCTGCTCCCGGCCGCGCACCAGGAGGCCTGGGAAGACGCCCACACCTACCGCCAGATGGTGGAGATCAAGTTCTTTCAGGAAGAGGGGGGCCAGCGGCGGCCGGTTTCGCACGGCGTCAAGCCGCTGCGCGGCCGGCTGGTCAACTTCATCGTACGCGAAGGGCTCGAAGACATCGAGGGCCTGAAGGCCTGGCGGGATTCGGAAGGGTTCGTGCTGGACGAAGAGGCCAGCGAGTTCGACGAAGCCACGCGCCGGGCCGTGCTGGTGATGGTCAAGCGAGGCTGATGGGACGATGGGGCGACCGGTGGTGATCGGCATCGCGGGGGGCTCGGGCTCCGGGAAAACCACGGTACTGCGCCGCATCGTCGAAGCCTTCGGACCGGATCAAATCGCCGTCCTGGAGCACGACGCCTACTACCGCGACCTGAGCCATCTTCCTTTTGAAGCCCGCACGCAGGTCAACTTCGATCATCCCGACGCGCTGGAAACGTCGCTGCTGCGCGCGCATCTCGAAGCATTGCTGGCCGGACAGCCCGTCGAAAAGCCCGTCTACAACTTTACCACGCATACGCGTGAGCCCTACACGGTACGCGTCGAGCCGCGCCCGGTCATTATCGTCGAGGGCATTCTCGTGCTGGCCGAGCCCGAGCTGCGGGAGCTCATGGACATCAAGCTCTACGTGGATGCGCCCGACGATGTGCGGCTGATCCGACGCATCCGGCGTGACATGCAGGAGCGGGGGCGGAGCATCGAGTCCATTCTGGAGCAGTACGAGCGGACCGTGCGGCCCATGCACCTGGAATTCGTCGAGCCCTCGAAGCGCCTGGCCGATGTGATCATCCCTGGCGGCGGGTACAACCAGGTGGCCATCGATATGGTGCTGGCCCGCATTGCCGCGCTGCTGGAGCAGCACGCCACGTCACGGTAAGCCCCGGTCCGGATTGCATTCCAGCAGGAGGTAAACGCCCCGGAGCACCAGATGGGGATCGTGCACGTCAATCTGCTTGCCGAGGTGGGTTTCCAGCAGCGAAGCCCAGCCGCCGCTGAGGATGACAATGGGCGGAGTCGCAAGCGTTTCGGCCACCCGGCGCAACAGCCCCCGCGCACTTTCCACAAAGCCGTAGAGCAGGCCGGCCTGGATGGCCGTGCGCGTGGAGCGTCCGACAGGTGAAGGTGGCCATTCGAGCGGCACTTCGGGAAGCTGGGCCGTTCCCTTCGTCAGGGCCTGGCGCATCAGGGACGGACCGGGCGCAATCACACCCCCCTGATAGCAGCCGTGCTCGTCGATCACTTCGATCGTGAGCGCCGTGCCCGCCAGCAGAGCCAGCACGGGACGCCGCCGGGGGCGTCCGTAAAGCTCCCAGGCGGCGACGGCCGCCGCCAGTCGGTCGGTGCCCAGCGTGTGCGGGGTCTCGTAGGCCAGCGTGAAGGGCAGGCGCCAGTCCGGCCCGATCAGCGCCGGTCGCACGCCGGTCAACTGCTGCACGGTTTCCTGCACGACGGGCGTGCAGGCGGGCACCACCGACGCCATGGCCGCCCGCGTCGGCCGGTAGTCGCTCAGCGCGGCGGTCAGTTGCTGCTGCAGCCCGGCCGCGTCCGGCTCGGCCACGCGGAAGGTGTGCACCAGCCGGCCCGCTTCAAACAGACCGCCTTTCAGCGCACTGTTGCCCAGATCCAGTGCCAGCCAGCTCATCGGTCGTCAGGCTTCAGGGCCATCAGGTCTTCGAACGGATGTTGGCAGAAGGCCGGGAGACGCGGAAGGCTGTCGGCCGGCGCCTGCGTGCCATAAATGTAGCGTGTCTCCAGACAGAATCGATAGGGTGGCCGACCGGGCGGGTCGAGTTCCAGGAGCAACTGCTCCCGGAGCAGGCGACCGTCGTCCGGGTGCAGCCCTACGCTCAGAAAGCGGCGCTCTGTGCCGAAGAGCGTCGCGTGCGTTTCCTGCAGCACGGCACCGATGAGTCGGCGTGCGTCGAGGTAGAGCATACCCTGGAAGGCTTCCGGCCCCGTGCGCTCCGGGTCGGCAGGACGCACATGCAGGCGGGCTACCGTCTGGCCGAACAGCACCGTGTCGGGCAGCGACCGAAAGCGATAGGCATCGCGCTGGCGCGGCTGGAGAAACGGGAGCGGTTCGGGCCAGAGCGCCTGCGTGGCCGCCAGCGGCGTACGATCTGCACGGCTGATTGCATGGTCGAAAGGACCTTCGGGAAAGGTGCCGTTTTGATCGATTCGAAGCCAGCGCAAAGCCGAATCGGGGCGGTAAAGGCCCGTGCGCACCTCCCGGCCCAGCAATTGGCCGCTGCTGTCCAGCACCACCAGCGTGCGGGTCAACCGGAAGGTGTCCCGGGCCAACTGCTCGAAAGCCTGAGGGATGGTCGTGGCTTCCAAGTCGGCCACCGGAGTTCGGGCAGCCGGTGGACCGGAGGCCGAGGGGCGGCAGGCCAGGCTCAAAACACACAGGAAACCCACCCAGTAGAGGGAACGCATACATGCCAGGGGTTTAGAAGGCGAAGCGCCGAAAGAACGACCAGAGCAGACGATTGGCTCCGCATGATGGATGCCCACATGCTTTACGAAGAGGCCCGTGAGGTGGCGGCCAGGCTGGCCCGCGAGGCCGGACAGATCGTTCGCTACTATGCCGGTCGGGTGACCGTCCGCGAAAAAGGCTATAACGAGCTGGTCACGCAGGCCGACGAAGAAGTACAGCGCTTCCTGATCGAGCAGATCCACCGGCATTTCCCCGAGCACGCGATTCTGGCCGAGGAGAACCTGTCCGACATGCAGGACGGCAGGGAAGGGGCGTCGTTTCGATGGATCATCGATCCGATCGACGGCACGACGAACTTCACGCACGGTGTGCCGCCCTATGGCATCAGTCTGGCACTCCAGCATGAAGGCCGGACGGTCGTGGGGGTCGTCTACGACGTGCCCCACGACGAGCTGTTCACCGCAGTGCGGGGCGGCGGGCTGTACGTCAACGGGGTGCGCGCCCGGGTCAGCCAGACCGAAACGCTCCGGGAGGCGCTCATCACGACCGGCTTCCCCTACCGGGAAGTCGTGCATCTGGAAGAATATCTGGAAGCGCTCGGGCGTGTGATCCGGGCGACGCGGGGCGTACGTCGGCCAGGTGCGGCTTCGGTCGATCTGGCCTGGGTGGCCTGCGGACGCTTCGACGGATTTTTCGAAACGGGCCTGAGTCCCTGGGATGTGGCGGCCGGCATCCTGCTGGTCGAAGAAGGCGGTGGGCGGGTGACGGACTTTCACGGGCGGTCCGATCCGATCTTCGCCCGCCAGATGCTGGCCACGAACGGGCGCATCCACGAGGCGCTCTGCGAGCTGGTCGCGCCGCTGCACCACGTCTACGCCTGAGTGGCGCCGACTTTTCTTCGAGGGCCGCGCCGTGCTATCTTCGAGCATTCCTGTCCACAAAACGCAAGGAAGTCCTATGGCGGAAAAAAGCTATGGTCTGCTGGAAGGCAAAAAAGGCGTCATCTTCGGGGCGCTCAACGAGCAGAGCATTGCCTGGGCGATTGCCGAGGCGGTGCATCGCGAAGGAGGACGCTTCATTCTGTCGAATGCACCGGTAGCTAAACGACTGGGCACGCTGGAAAAACTGGCCGAAAAGACCGGGAGCCCGATCATCTGGGCCGACGCCACGAACAACGACGACCTGATGGCGCTTTTCCAGCAGGCGCGGGAGACGTTCGGGCCGCTGGATTTCATCGTCCACTCGATCGGCATGGGGCTCAACATCCGGAAAAATCGCCCCTATGAAGACCTGAACTACGACTGGTACATCAAGACGCTCGACATTTCCGCCATCAGCCTGCACCGGATCATTCACTGCGCGCTCAAGCAGGAGGCGCTGGCCGACGGGGCGTCGATCGTGACGCTGAGCTATATCGGCGCGCAGCGCACTTTCTCGAAGTATTCGGAGATGGGCGATGCCAAGGCGCTGCTCGAAAGCATCGTGCGTTCGTGGGGCTACCGGCTGGGCAAGCGGCGCATTCGGATCAACGCGATCTCACAGAGTCCCACGCCCACCACGGCCGGCTCGGGGATCGAGGGCTTCGACGCGATGTACGAATTCGCGCAGCGGGTGGCGCCGCTCGGGAACGCCGATGCGAAGAGCTGCGCCGACTACACGGTCACGCTGCTGAGTGACCTGACGCGCATGGTGACCATGCAGACGCTGTACCATGACGGCGGCTTCAGCAGCATGGGCATCTCGGACGAGCTGATCGAGACGCTGGCGGAAGCGCTGGGCGTAAAGAAGCCGAACGAAGCCGGATCGTGACCAACCACGTGTACAGGGGACAGGCGCGCTGGGGCGCCTGGCTGGTGGTTTTGCTGTGGGTCGGATGCAGCGCGCCGAAGCACCCGACCTATTTGCCACCGGTCGGGATCGATGTGCGACACTATGACGTGGCGCTTCGGCTGAACCCGGAGACGCGCCATCTGGAAGGGCAGGTAACGCTGGAGGTGCGCCGCACGCAGGCGGCCACCGAGCTACCCCTGTGCTTCGGGATGCTGGTGGTCGATTCGGTCCGGGTGGACGGGCGCGCCGTGGCGCCCGTTCGGCGCGGCCAGCGGCTGATCATTCCGCTGAACGGCGAGTTGCAGACGCGGGTCACGCTCGCCTATCACGGCACGCCGTCCGAAGGGCTTTATGAGGCCACTTATCTGGGACAGCGCGTCGTGTTTACCGATTCCTGGCCCTACCGGGGATGCGAGTGGCTCCCGGCCGTTCACCACCCGTCGGATCCGGCCACGCTGGCGCTGACGCTCACCGTGCCGCGTGGCTATCAGGCGGCCGGTAGCGGTCGGCTGGTGCGCATCGACACGCTCGACGCCGCGGTGCGCTTCCGCTGGCAGCTCGACGCCACGGCGCCCACCTACAGCTTCGCGTTCGCCGTGGCCGACTATGTGCGGACCGATACCGTCGCCGACGATACGATCCCGATCCATTACTACCTGCTTCCGTCCGATCGCGATCGGGTCTACCGCCTGCGCCGCACACCTGACGCCCTGCACTGGCTGAGCCGCTGGCTGGGGCCTTATCCGTACCGGAGCTATGCCGTCGTGCAGGTGCCGATCGACTATGCCGGCATGGAGAACGCTTCGGCGCCTTTTTTGCGGGCCGATCTGTTCGATATGGGCGATGTGGAGGGCGTGCAGGTGCACGAACTGGTGCATCAGTGGTTCGGCAACCGGGTCTCGATCGCGGGATGGCGCGATCTGTGGCTTTCGGAAGGTACAGCCACGTATCTGACCACGATGTTTTACGAGGCGTACGACGGCTTCGAGGTCGCCCGCCAGCAGTGGGTGGACATGGCCCGGCTGACGCCCGAGGCGCTCCGGCTGCACGGAGCGCTGGTGCCCGGCCGCTACGTGGATCCGGAAGCGCACCTGACCTGGGTCCCTTATCGGAAGGGTGCCTGCGTGCTGCACCTGCTCCGGTTGAAGCTGGGCGACGCGACGTTTCGGCGGGCGCTGCAGACCGTCTACCGGCGCTTCGCCGGGAAGCCGCTTTCCACCGAAGGCTTCCAGGCCGTGCTCGAAGAGGTCAGCGGTCGGGATCTGGACGCCCTGTTCGACTACTGGGTCTACGGCGATCGCCTGCCCGAACTCCGAGTTTACTGGGAGGCCGCGCAGCGCCGTCTGACCTGGCGCGTCGTGGGCGACGAGGGGACGCTGCAGGACGTCCCCTTCCAGCTGGCCGTCCAGCAGGGCGCGGCCGTTCGATACGTCGATGCCCGGGCCAGCGCCCTGCAATTGCCGGAGGCTACCGGACGGCCCGAGGTGCACCCGGTGGGCATTCTGATGAAAGTCGTCTATCCCTGAACTGAAAACACGCGCTATGATCCGGCTGTTCGTTTCCGATATCGATGGTTGCCTGGCCGAGCCCTATCGGCCGTTTGCCCTGGATCGGTTTCAGGAGCTGGCCCGAGAAGCACGTCTGGCCGGGCGACCCGGCGATCATCCCGTGCTTCCGGCGTTCTCGATCTGTTCCGGCCGGCCCTATCCGTACGTGGAGGCTGTGACCCAGGCGCTGGGGCTGCAGGTGCCCGTGCTGTTCGAGGCAGGCGCCGGCATGTTCGATCCGCGCGAGGTGGTCGTCCGCTGGCATCCGGCCTTCACCGACGAACTGGCCGAGCAGGTCGAAGCGCTGCGCCGCTGGATGGTCGAGCGCTGCATTCCGGGCACGTCGCTCATGCTCGACATTGGCAAGCGTACGCAGGCCGGCATGGTCAGCCCCGACACCGAGGAGATTCTGCGCTTTGTGCCGATCGTCGAGGAGTACGTCGCCGCGCATTTTCCGTCCTTCCATGTGTTTCACACGCACATCTCCATCGACGTGGTGCCGCGCGGTTTTACCAAGCGGGAGGGCCTGCAATGGCTCATGGAAACGCTGGGACTCGAAGCGGACGAAGTGGCCTACATCGGCGACTCGAACGGCGATCTGGGTGCCCTGGCGCTGGTCGGCTACGCTTTCGCACCGGCCAATGCCGCCGAATCGGTGCGGCGGCAGGTGCCCTACGTGATGGAGGCGCCCGACATCGAAGGCGTGCTGGCGGCCTATCGCTGGTGCATCGCCCACAACGAGGCGTGTCGAAAGGCCGTGGCTTCGTAGTACGTTGGCCTGCTTTGCCTTATTTTAAAGCCCACGTTAACCCGACGCGGCCATGATGGGCATCTGGCTCGGCATTATGCTGGCGTTGAACCTGCGGGCGGCCACGCCCGACTCCGCGCTGACGCTCTACTACGTGGCGGCCGAGCAGACGCTGCTGCACGCGCAGCCCGGCGAGGGCGCCTACCTGATGTTGCATCGGCGCGAGCCGGTGCGGGTGCTCGATCGCGTCGGGCTCTGGTGGCGCGTGCGCACGGAGGATGGGGCCGAAGGATACGTGGTGGCGCACGATCTGTCGAACGTCTGGCTCCGGGTCTCCAAGCGCCAGCGGCGGCTGTTCGTGTACCGGGGCACGCGCCTGGTGCGCAGCTTTCCCGTGGATCTGGGTACGAACCCCTTTTCCGACAAAAAGCAGCGGGGGAGCGTGGCCAATCCTGACGACTGGCGGACGCCGGAGGGGGTCTTCTACGTGGCGGCCAAGAACGCCCGGAGCCAGTATTACAAGGCGCTCGTGCTGAACTATCCGACGGCCGACGACGCGCTGCGCGGCCTCCGCAAGGGGCTGATCAGCGAAGCCGAATACCGGGCCATCGTCGAGGCCGAGGCGCACTTTCGCATGCCCCCGATGAACACGGCGCTGGGCGGCTGGATCGAAATTCACGGCGACGGCACCGGCCAGCAGGTGACCTGGACGCAGGGGTGCGTGGCGCTCCGCAACGAGGACATAGATGCCATCTGGCCGCTCGTGGTGGTGGGCACGCCTGTCCTGATCGAACCCTGAGCGGCATGCAGGTATCCGGCAACGCGCGGCGCTACACGGTCGACAACCGGCTCTATCGCTGGCATATTCAGCAGTTTCTGAACGAACTGGGGCGCTTGGTCGAGGCGACGCGGCCCCGAACCATCCTGGACGTGGGTTGTGGCGAGGGATTCGTGGCGGCTTTTCTCAAGAGGCGTTTGCCGGAAGCCGAGATTACCGGGGTCGATCTCTCGGACGCGGCGCTGGCCTATGCCCGACAGCATTTCGGGGGGCTGGCGACGTTCCGACAGGCCAACATCTACCGCCTGCCCTTCTCGGATCGGTCGTTCGACACGGTCGTCTGCAGCGAGGTGCTGGAGCACCTGGACGAGCCCGATCGCGCCGTGGACGAACTGAAGCGCGTGGCGCGACGCTACATCGTGATCACGGTGCCGCTGGAACCCTATTTCAAATGGCTGAACCTGCTTGGCCAGTGGCTGGGCGTGAGCGAAGAGCCCGGACACGTGCAATTCTGGAATCGTGACGGCTTCGAAACGTTTATCCGCCGTCATTTTCCGGAAGCGGAAATTTCGCGCAAGCACATCTATCAACTGGCCCGGGGGCGCGTTGCCTTCGAAGCGGGCGACTGAACCTTCCCGAAAAATTTTGCGTAGGCGGAGAAAGCTTCAGCCTATTCCATGCTGCTATGCGACGCGTTTTCCGGATGGCCTTCGGGCTGCTGGTGCTGCTGAGCACGACCGCGATCGGTCGTGCCTCGGAGGGGCCGGTCTATGTGGTGGACGTCGAGGGCATGGTCGATAACGTGCTGGTGCAGTACATCGAACGGGCCATCCGCGAGGCCGAAGCGGCCGATGCCGCCGCCATCGTGTTTCGGATCAACACGTTCGGTGGGCTGGTGGCCGCGGCCGATCAGATCCGTCAGCTCATCCTGGACACGCCGCTTCCCACTGTGGCTTTTGTCGATAGAAATGCGGCCTCGGCCGGGGCGCTGATCGCCTACGCCTGTGATCGCATCGTGATGGCACCAGGCGCTTCGATGGGGGCGGCGACGGTGGTCGAGGGCACGACCGGCGAGGCGGCGCCCGACAAGTACCAGAGCTACATGCGCGGGCTCATGCGGGCCACGGCCGAGGCCAACGGCCGCGATCCGCGCATTGCCGAGGCCATGGTCGATCCGGACGTGGCGATTGAGGGACTGGTGCCGGCCGGCAAGGTGCTGACGCTTTCGGCCCGCGAGGCGCTGGAGCTGGGCGTGGCCGATGCGTTGGCCGCGTCGGTGGAAGAAGCGCTGCAGGTGCTGGGCTACGGACCGCATCCGGTGGTGGCCTTCGCCCAGACGGGCACCGAACGGGTGCTGCGCGTGCTGGCTTCCCCCGTGCTGCAGACGCTGTTTCTGCTGATGATGCTGGGCGGGCTTTATTTCGAGCTGCAGACGCCGGGTGTGGGCGTTCCCGGCCTGATCGCGCTGGCCGGTGCGCTGCTGTTTTTCGCCCCGAACTATCTCTCCGGTCTGGTCGAATTCTGGGAGGTGCTGCTGTTTCTGGTGGGGGTCGGGCTGCTGCTGGTGGAGCTGCTGGTGATTCCGGGCTTCGGCATTGCCGGGATTGCCGGGATTCTGTTCATGCTGGCCGGGCTGCTGGCGGCGCTCATCGGCAACGTGGGGCTGTCGTTTCCGTCGGCGCGTGAGATCGGTCGGGCGATTGCCACGCTGACGAGCGCGCTGATCCTGCTGGGCGTGGGCATTGCGGTGCTGGGCCGCTACCTGCCGCGCACGCGCCGTTTTCAGGAGCTGGTGCTGGGGACCGGCCTGTCGCGCACGCAGGGCTACACGGCGGCGGCCACCGAGGTGCAACTGACAGGCAAACGCGGACGGGCGGTGACCCCGCTGCGTCCGGCCGGCGTGGTCGAGATCGACGGCCGGCGCTACGACGTGGTGGCATCCGGCCAGTTCGTACCGGCCGGCACGCCCGTCGAAGTCGTGCGCGTGCAGGGCAGCCGGATCGAAGTCCGCCCGCTTCTAGAAGCAGAACACCAGACTTCCTGAACGTCCCAAACTGCCGAGCGAACCTTGGAGCTGCTGCTTGCCATCACGTTGATTCTGATCGGCCTGGCGCTGATCGTGGTCGAAGTGTACCTGATCCCCGGGATGAACATCGCGGGGATCGTGGGCGTGGTGCTCGTGCTGGTCGGACTGGGCTATGCGTTCACGGCGTCCGGACTGCTGGCCGGGCTGGCCGTGCTGTTCGGAACGCTGGTGGCCGGCGGGGTGCTGTTTCTGGTGCTCTGGCGCAGCGGTGCCTGGCGGCAGTTCGTACTGGCCACTTCGCTGAAAAGCGAGCCGGAAGCGCGCCCTGGCGAACACCGCGCCCGCTACCTGGGCAAAGAGGGCATTGCCGTGACGCCACTGCGCCCCGTGGGGATCGTCGAGATCGACGGCGAACGCATCGAAGCGGCCACCGAAGGCCAGTACATCGCAGCGGGCAGCCGGGTGCGCGTGGTGGCCATGGACCGCCGCCGCTACTTCGTGCGGCTGGCAACGCGTTCGGAAGCTTCATCTTCGCCCGGCTCCATCGAATCCTGATCGGTGCGCATTTGTGCTTCTGATCGGCCGCCCGTATCTTTGCAGGCCGAGTGCTTCCCACCAGACCAGCTATTTGCCGATGTCGATGCGTTTTCGCCTGTTACTGTCGCTTGTACTGCTCGGCCTGCTGGGGTGCCAGTCGGCGCCTTCGCTGGAGCCGCCTGCAGGATGGCTCAGTACCGATGGTCGCTGGTGGCGCGCTGGAGTTGATACGACGCTGGCTTTTCGCGATCTGAGTTCGCTGGCGGCAATGGGACTGGAAGGGGCGCCGATGGCCTCCATTTCGCGAACGTACGCCACCGGCGAGGTGCTCGTGCAGGCCGTGCGACGCAGCCTGACGCCGATGTTTCGCGTCCATCCCGAGATCGTCGATTCGCTTTTCAACCGGCACATTGCCCCCGAGCTGGCGCAGGCGTCGATCTCCGGTGACTTGGAGGCCGAGGTGGACCGGCTTCGTCAGGAAAGCTATCGCGCGCTGCAGCGCTACTTCCGCGAGCCGCGCCCCATCACGCGGCTGGGCGAGGATGTGCCCATTGTGTATCCCGACAGCCTGATCGAAAAGGGCGTGGCCGGCACGGTCGAAATGCAGGTCTATCTGGACGCCGAGGGGCAGCCTCAGGCGATCATGTTGCTGGAAAGCGTCCATCCGGTGCTCGACCGTCTGGCCATGCAGGCCACGGCACAGATGCGCTGGCAGCCGGCCTACGTCCGCCGGGGGAATGAATGGGTCGCCGTGCCGTCGTGGGTGCGCTTCAACATCCGCTACCGGATTCCCGAGGGCTGATCAGCCGATCAGCACGCCTGCGATCGTAGCCGTCATCATGTTGGCCAGCGTGCCGGCCAGCACGGCGCGGAGGCCCAGTTCGGCCAGCTCCGAGATGCGCGAGGGCGCCAGCGGTCCGATCCCGCCGATCTGGATGGCGATCGAGGAGAAGTTCGCGAAGCCGCACAGCGCGAACGTGGCCATCACGACGGCCTTGTCCGAGAGCGCATTCTGGCCGATGAGCGTTGAGAGGTTCAGGTAGGCCACGAATTCGTTGACCACGAGCTTGGTCCCCACGAGCGCGCCGAACTGCGCCGCGTCGCTCCAGGGCACGCCGATCAGCCAGGCCACGGGTGCCAGCGTCCAGCCGAACAGCTGCTCCATCGACAGCTCGACGCCCACCAGGCCACCGGCCCATCCCAGGAAGTAGTTGAGCATGGCGATGAGCGCGATGAAGGCGATCAGCATGGCGCCGACGTTCAGCGCCAGCTTCAGGCCGTCGGAGGCGCCCGCGGCGGCCGCGTCGATCACGTTGCGTGTGGTGCGCTCGATCGACACCCGCACGGTACCGGCCGTGAGCGGCTGACCGGTCTCCGGAATCAGCATTTTGGCCAGTAGCAGCGCGGCCGGCGCCGCCATCACGCTGGCGCCCAGCAGGTGCTCGGCAAACTGGAGCCGGGCCGCTTCCAGCGCCAGCCCGCGGGCCTGCGCATAGGGATCGCCCAGCAGCTGGATGTAGGCCGCCATCACCCCGCCTGCAATCGTTGCCATGCCGCCCGTCATCACGGCCATCAGCTCCGAGCGCGTCATCTTCTCCAGATAGGGACGCACGACCAGCGGCGCTTCGGTCTGTCCGACGAAGATGTTCGCCGAAACCGACAGCGACTCGGCCCCGCTGGTGCCCAGCGTGCGGCTGACCACCCAGGCCACCGCCTGCACGATCCGCTGCATGACGCCCAGGTGGTAGAGCACGGCCATCAGCGAGCTGAAAAAGATGATGGTGGGCAGCACCTGAAAGGCGAAGAAAAAGCCCAGGCTATCGTCGATGCCGGGGCTGAGCGCCAGGTTGCCGAACACGAAGCGGGCGCCTTCGGTCGTGAAGTTGAGCACGAGCACGAAGAACGAGCTGACCCAGGCGAAGAACTCTTTGGGCCAGCCCAGCGGCGCGAACCAGGCACCCATCTCGCGGCCTTTCAGGATGAAGATGGCCAGCACGATCTGCAGCAGTAGCCCCCCGCCCACCGTGCGCCAGTTGATGTGGCGGCGGTCGCTGGAGAGCAGGTAGGCCAGTCCCAGAATGACGGTCAGTCCGAGAATCCCACGCAACAGGGCGATCAGGCTCATGGCACGACGTCAGGTTGTTCGGATAGCGGCAGGCAACAGAAAGGGGCGGCTCCAGATGGAGCCGCCCCCGGGAAGCTATTCGGTGGAGGAAGGCACGGGCCAGACGTTGTTCGTGCGGTCCACGTCGGGCAGCAGGCGGTCCGGATCCAGCTCTACCCGCGTGGCTTCGCCCGGGATTTCGACGGTCTGGCGGGCGCCGGTGGCCCAGAGTTCAACGGGGAAGCGGTAGCGGGCCTTCCGGCCGTCGGCGTAGGTGGCCTCGACGACGACGGGGAAGACCAGCCCCTGGCGGTTGTGCAGGTAAAGGCGCGTCTGGCCTTCAGCTACACGTACGCTGTCGATGGCCTGGTCGAGCAGGTCGGTCGAATAGAACCAGCCGCGCCAGAACCAGTCGAGGTCTTCGCCCGCCACGTTTTCGATCGTGCGGAAGAAGTCGGCCGGCTGTGGATGCTTGAAGGCCCAGCGGCGGATGTAGGTGCGGAAGGCGCGGTCGAAGCGCTCCGGCCCCAGCACGTATTCGCGGAGCAGCCGGAGCCCGAAGCCGGGCTTGCGATAGGCCACGAAGCCCAGCGCCTGCGGCCGGATCTGGTCCGGGTAGGTCATGATCGGCTGGTGCACCAGCGAGTCCTGCATGCGCCGTACGATGTAATCGGGCTGCAGGCGCTGCGTGCGGGCGGCCGCTTCGCCGTAGAAGGCCAGGTTCGAGTAGTAGTTGATGAACGTGTTGAAGCCTTCGTCCTGCCAGGCGTAGCGACGCTCGTCGCTGCCCACGATCATGGGGAACCAGGTGTGGCCGAACTCATGGTCGGTCACGCCGAACAGCCCCTGGCCACGCGCCCGCACCGAGCAGAACACGATCATCGGATACTCCATGCCGCCCACGATGCCCGCCACGTTGATCGCCACCGGGTAGGGGTAGGGGTACCACATTTCTGAGTAATGGGCGATGCTGTGGCGCACGTAGCGGGTGGATTCTTCCCAGCCCGGCTGCTCGGGCGTGCCGAGTCCTTCTTTCGGATAGACCGACATCAGGAGCACGTCCTGCCAGGAGGCAGCGTCCCAGATGAACGCCTGCGAGGCCGCCCAGGCAAAGTCACGCACGTTTTCGGCATGGAAGCGCCAGGTCAGCGGCCCTTCGCCAGCCGGACGCGTTTCGGGACGCCCGACTTCTTCCGGTCGAATGATGTGTACCGTCTCGGCGCTTTGCCGGGCCTGTGCCAGCCGCGCCCGCTGCTCCTCGGTCAACACCTCGTCGGGATTCAGCAGCTCGCCCGTGGCCACCACGATGAAGTTGCGCGGGACCGTGATTTCCACGTCGAAGTTGCCGTACTCCAGGTAGAACTCGCCCTGGCCCAGGTAGGGCGCCACGTTCCAGCCGTTCACGTCGTCGAAGACGTACAGACGTGGATACCACTGGGCGATTTCGTACACGGTGCCCTGTTCGACGGGGAGGCGGCCCATGCGGTCGGCGCCGTACTCCGGCACGATGAAGCTGAAGTCGATCTCCAGTTGAAGCTGGCCGCCCCGGGCAGGCAGCGGCGTGTCCAGGTCGATGCGCATGCGCGTGTCGTCGATCAGGTAGTGCGGCGCGTAGCGGCGGCCGTCCTGCACCACCTCGACGCGCGTGATCCGGAAGCCACCCCCTTCGAAGGCGCCGCGCCAGCGCGAACCGGGCTCGATGAGCGCGTCGCCCAGGCTGCCCGCGGCAAACAGGTTCTGGTCCAGTTGCAGCCAGAGTTCCTGCAGGGCCACCGGGGCGTTGTTCGTGTAGGTGATCGTTTCGGAGCCCGTGATCCGGTGTGTGGAGGTGTCGAGCGCCGCGTGAATCCGGTAATCGACGCGCTGCTGCCAGTAGTCCGGTCCGGGTTCTCCGGAGGCCGTGCGATAGGAGTTCGGAGCGGGAAGATCCAGCGGCGCAAAAGCCGAAGGCTGCGCCTGCAGGTTTCCGACGAGCAGAACTCCACACAGCAACAGGATCCATCGCGTACGCATGACGACAACCGGGTCTGGTCAAACGAACGGCACAATATACAGCGATCGGCGGAAAGAAGGGGAAACATCGTCCAGCGTTTCTGACCAGGACAAAAAAGCCCGGTCGATCAGGCCGACCGGGCGAAACGAGCGTGGACCTGTCGCTTCAGGCCTCCTGCGCCTGCAGGCGGCCGACTTTGAGCCGGTGGGCGACCTCGGCCACGTAGCGTCCCTGGAAGCGGGCAATGCGGCGCTCGACCTCCGACGGCATGCGGCTGCCATCGCCGCCGGTGATGGTGCCGGCCCCGTAGGGTGAGCCGCCGGCCACTTCGTCGAGCTGCGTCAGCTCGGCGCAACTGAACGGCACGCCCACCACGATCATTCCATGGTGCAGCAGCGTGGTGTGCGCCGAAAGAATCGTGCTCTCCTGACCACCGTGCTGCGTGGCGGTGGCGGTGAACACGCTGCCCACCTTGCCGATCAGCGCCCCTTTCGCCCAGAGCGGTCCGGTCTGATCCCAGAAATTGCGCATCTGCGCCGCCATGTTGCCAAAGCGCGTGGGCGTGCCCACGATGATCGCGTCGTACTCGGGCAGCTCGTCCACCGTGGCAATCGGGGCCTCCTGATCCAGCTTGACTCCGATTTTCCGCGCCTGCTCCTCGGGAATCAGCTCGGGCACACGTTTGACCACGACTTCGACGCCCTCCACCTCGGCGGCGCCGGCCGCCACCTCGCGGGCCAGCGCTTCGATATGGCCGTACATACTGTAGTACAGCACCAGCACCCGTGTTTTCTCCATGGCTGACGACAACTGGTTTTTTGAGAAGGAGTGATTATTTGTTTAAACAAATAATTTTTGAGCGCGGCGGTTGGTTTCGTGAAAGGTTGCGAAAAGATGCAACCGTGCTGTAATGGAAGCCCTTCGCCAGGGGCATGGCCGAACCGGAAACCGAGGGCGGTCCGAGGCTTTCTTCAGTCCGAAGTAAACGGCGGTATGTGATGGAGGAGCGGTCGGTTGCGCGGCAGGTGAACCAGGAGCGCGTGGTGGTGCTGGGATGGGGGCGGGCGCTATTGTGGCAACTGGCGCATCCGCTGGTGGCCGTCGCCGTGGCGCGGCACTCGGACTTTTCTCGTTCGCTGCGGGCCGCCTGGCGACGCTTTACGCGCACGGTGCAGGCGATGCGGCGGTTGAGCTTCGGCACCGAGGCGGAAGCCGACGAGGTGGCCCGCTGGATCCGACAGGCGCACCGCCGCGTGCAGGGCAGGCTTGGCGAACCGCTGGGGCCGTTTCCGGCCGGCACGACGTACCGGGCCGACGATCCGGCGCTGCTCACCTGGGTGCACGTGACCACCGTCGAGGCGACGCTTCATGCCTACGAGACGTTCGTTCGGCCTCTGACGCCCGAGGAGTGCGACCGCTACTGTCGGGAAGCCCGGGCGATGGAAGCCTGGCTGGGGCTTTCGCCGGGCACCTTTCCGGATTCGTGGGCAGCACTGACGGCACACCTGCAGGCCGTACAGGCCAGCGGGGTGCTTCAGATAACGCCGCTGGCGCGTCGGATGGCCGAGCAAGTGCTGGCGCCCACGCCGTGGGTGGCGCCGCTTACGAAACCCTGGCGGCTGCTGACGCTCGGCCTGCTTCCGCCAGAGCTGCGCGCGGCGTACGGGTTCGCCTGGAGCGAACGCGACGAACGGGCCTTCCGGCGGCTTGTCGCGCTCATCCGCCGGGGCGTGGCGCGGGCACCGCACCGCGTGCGCCACTGGCCCGAAGCCCGGCGGCTGCGCCTTGCGCCAAGCCGTTGACGCAATCCTCGCTGGCATTCTCGCCGAAAATGTGTTTTCTTTCAGGACTCCTGATCAGGCAGCCATCCGAGTTTCCATGCGTACGTTTCTGCTCCAATCCGACCCGAATGCTGAGAACGAGACGCCCGAGCCGTTGCCCGAAGCCGCCGCGCGCATTCTGGAGGGACTCAACCCCGTGCAGCGGCAGGCCGTGCAGGTGACCGAAGGCCCCGTGCTGATCATTGCCGGGCCGGGCTCGGGCAAGACGCGCACGCTCACGCATCGGATCGCCTACCTGATTGCCACCGGACGGGCCCGACCGCACCAGATTCTGGCCTTGACCTTCACGAACAAGGCGGCCCGCGAAATGATGGAGCGCATCGAGCGCCTGGTGGGCGCCGAGGCCGCCCGGCACATCTGGATGGGCACCTTCCACGCGATTTTCGCCCGCATCCTGCGTCGGGAAGGGCAGCGCATCGGCTACACACCGGACTTCAGCATCTACGACACAGACGACTCGGAGCGGCTGCTGCGCGAACTGATGGCGCGTTACCACATCGATCCGCGCCAGTACAGCCCGCGCACGATCCGCCACCTGATCTCCGGCGCCAAAAACCAGATGATCGGGCCGGAGGAATACGCCCGTCTGGTGGCTTCGCCCGTGCAGGAAAAAGCGGCAAAGCTCTACGGTCCCTATCAGGAGGCGCTGCGCAAAGCCAACGCGCTCGACTTCGACGACCTGCTGCTCAAACCCATCGAATTGTTCGAGCAGCACCCCGACGTGTTGCAGCGCTACCAGGAGCGCTGGCGCTACCTGCACATCGACGAGTATCAGGACACGAACCGGGCGCAGTACGTGCTGGCACGCAAGCTGGCCGCGGCGCACCGCAACCTGTGCGTGGTGGGTGACGACGCGCAGTCGATCTACGCCTTCCGGGGTGCCGACATCGGCAACATTCTGTCGTTTCAACGCGACTACCCGGATGCCACGGTCATCCGGCTGGAGCAGAACTATCGCTCCACGCGCCGCATCTTGAAGCTGGCCGAGGCGATCATCCAGCAAAACCGGGATCAGCTCGAAAAACAGCTCTGGACCGAAAACCCGGAAGGCGACCCGATCATGCTCATCGAGGCGCTTTCGGAGCGCGACGAGGCCCAGAAGGTGGAGCAACGCATCCGGGACCTGCATGTGCGCTACGGCTACGCCTTCCGCGATTTTGCCGTGCTCTATCGCACGAACGCCCAGAGCCGATCGCTTGAAGAAGCGCTCCGGCGTGGTGGCATTCCCTACCGCGTGGTGGGCGGACTGTCGTTCTATCAGCGCAAGGAAATCAAAGACGTGCTGGCCTACCTGCGCCTGCTGGTCAACCCGCACGACGCGGCCAGCCTCCAGCGCGTGATCAACTACCCGGCGCGCGGCATCGGTCAGCGCACGGTCGAAGTGCTGGCCGATTATGCCCGGCAGCATGGACTGAGTCTGTGGCAGGCCATCGAGCGCGTGGAGGAGGTCGGGCTCCCGACGCGTGCGCAGAAGGCCGTGCAGGAATTCCACTTCCTGATCGCTCGCCATGCGGCGAAGATGGACGCCATGCCGGTGGACGAGCTGGCCCGCTCGCTGCTGCAGGAAAGCGGTCTGCTGGAGGAGTTGCGCCGCGAGGGCACCCCGGAGGCGCTGGCGCGCTGGGAGAACGTGCAGGAGCTGCTGAACGCCATTGCCGAGTACGTGGCCACGGCCGGCGAGCAGGCCACGCTGAGCGGCTTTCTGCAGGAGGTGGCGCTGCTGACCGATCTGGACGAAATGCCCGAGGACAACCGCGTCACGCTCATGACGCTGCACGCCTCGAAGGGCTTGGAATTTCCCGTAGTGTTCATCACCGGCCTGGAAGAGGGGCTTTTCCCGCTGGCGCAGGCCACGCAGGATCGTAAGGACCTGGAGGAGGAGCGGCGGTTGTTTTACGTGGGCGTGACGCGGGCGCAGCGGCACCTGTTTCTCTGCTATGCCCGCAGCCGCTATCGCTACGGCGAGCAGCAACCCAGCGTCCGCAGCCGCTTTCTGGAAGAACTCGATACGGACGTGATCGTGACCGAGGCCGGGCTTCCCTTCCGCCGCGGCGAGGTGCTGGACCGTCGCCCCCGGAGCGATCGGCACGTGGAAATGGATCCGCACTACTACCGCCGGCCGTTGCAGCAGCGAAGCAGCTCCGCCGCAGCGCGGCGCGTGGTGTACGACGAAGGCGCCGGCGAGATCGTCCCCGGCGCCCGCGTGGAGCACGCCATCTTCGGCGAAGGCAAGGTGCTGGCACTGGAGGGGCAGGGCGATCAGGCCCGGGCCATCGTCTTCTTCCCTGAAGTGGGCCAGAAAAAGCTCGTGCTCAAATTTGCCCGCCTCCGCCGGATCGATTGATATGGGATTGCTGATTTACTGGTGCATGAGGGTGCCATACCCCGTGTGGCGGACGTGATCTGGCGGGTATGATCGGGCGGACACAGGGGGCCGCCCCTACAGGATAGGGAAAACGTCAAGGATCTGTAGGGGCGCACCGCCGTGTGCGCCCGTGCCTTCTCACCTGCACGATGATTTTCCGGAAATTGTAATGAATCGGATATTGCGCGGCCGCCGGAGTCGTGGTCGGGGCAGCCTATCTGGCGTCAGAACCGCGATCGGTCAGTCCGCCTGTTTCCGCACAAAGATTTCTAACGATCCGTCGACAGGAAGGGAATTGGTCACCAGCGAATCTTGATTGACGCCCCATTCCAGGGGTGTGTCCAGAAATTCCCGGAGCGTCTTACGGTAGGCCAGCGTGTCGTTGCGATATACCTCGACGATACCTTCCGGCCGGATGATGAGCGTTTCGGTGTATCCCGCCGAGCAGGGCGTCTGGACCAAAATGGAAAAGGAGGTCGAAATGACCGACTTGACCCATTGCCACTCGCCCCAGAGCAGCGACGTGTCCCGGGGGAAGCGGTCCATGTCGATCCGGGGCGGCGTTTCGTCGCATTCGAATTCGGAAGGGCGCTCGAGCGACGCTTCCGGCTCGATCAGGGCACATCCCGCCAGCAGCAGGGCCGCGCCCACCAGCGCATAGAGACCGGCGCTCCCTCGCATCGGGAAAGATCGGATGGTTTTGATTTTCTGTAAGATAAACTCAGGGTGCACTTGTTTCAAGGGCCAGCAGCAGCTCCGTGGCCTCCGGCGATCCGTCGTTCGGGGCCGGGGTGATGCCCAGCAGCCGACACATCAGGGTGTAGAGGTGGATGTTTTCGACGGGAGGGACGACCCGGCCGTGGGCGAAGGCCGGTCCGTGCGCGATCAGGATGCCATGCATCGAGGGTAGCGTCGGGTCATAGCCGTGCATGCCCATCGGGAAGCGGTCGGGCTGTTGTTCGAAGCGCGTGCGCGTGGTGATCGTCCAGCCTTCGTCGGCCAGCCCGACGATCGGCGGGATGCGGGGGTGCGTGCCGAAGTGCAGGTGCGCCGGAAGTTCCGCTTTGCGGTACACGTGCAGGTGCGGATGGGCCTCCCGGAGCGCCTGTAATACGATCTCGAAACGTCCGGGGCGTGGCGTGAGCATGAGCACCGGCGACCAGTTGACCACCTGCACGTCGTCGAGGGCGATATAGTCGTCCAGAAAGATCGCCCGCTCGCGGGAGGTGGCCGTCATGCCATGGTCCGAGACGACGAGCAGGTTCACGCGGTCAAGCAGTCCCCGCGCTCGCAGACCGTCCACGAGCAGCCGCAGGTAACCGTCCACGCGCTGTACCGCTTCGGCCACTTCCGGGGCATCGGGACCGTGTTCGTGGCCGGCGTGGTCCACTTCGCTGAAGTAGAGCGTCAGGAAGCGCGGGCGCAGCGAGTCGGGCAGGTCCAGCCATTCCAGGACCTGGCGCACGCGCGTCTCGCCGGGAATGCTTCCGTCATAGGGTACCCAGTAGGTGGGGCGCACGCCACGGATTTCGGCTTCGGAGCCGGGCCAGAAGTAGGTGGCCGTGCGCAGGCCCTGACGTTCGGCCGTCACCCAGATCGGCTCGCCGTCGCGCCACCAGCGGCCGTCGGACACGGCGTCGCGGTCGCTCAGCCGAAACCATCCCAGCGTCGAATCGAACATCGTGTTGGCCACGATTCCGTGATGGTCCGGGTACAGCCCTGTGACGATCGTGTAGTGATTGGGAAAGGTCAGGGACGGGAAGACCGGGATGAGCGCTTCGGCGCGCACGCCTTCGCGGGCCAGCGCGGTCAGCGTGGGCGGCCCGTAGCGATCCAGATAGTCGGCGCGAAAGCCATCGATCGAAATCAGTAGCAGCGGGGGCGCCTCGTCTTCCGCCGGATGTGTGCGGGTGGTGCGGCAGCCCGTGAGCCACCCGACAAAAAGCGTGACAAGCAAAACGAGTCGGAGCACAGCGGCGTGTCGGTTCATGGCAAGCGGACGATTTCGTAGCCAAAGGGTGTCAGTGCCAGGCGGGCCAGCTTCAGATGCTGGAGGGCAAACGGAATCCCGATGATCGTGATCGCGCAGACCAGCGCTGCCGCCAGGTGGGTGAGCACGATCCAGACGCCACCCAGCAGGATCCAGAGCACGTTCATGGCCAGCGCCAGGCAGCCGGTGGCCGGCGGCTTTTCGCGTACGGTGTGACCGAACGGAAAAAGCGCCAGCAGGGCCATCTTGAAACACTGCAGGCCGAACGGGATCCCGATCAACGTCAGGCACAGCAGCAGGCCGGCCAGCGCGTACTCAAGGGCCACGAGCAGGCCGCCCAGCACCAGCCAGAGCAGGTTTCCCAGCAGACGCATCGCGGGCTATCGGCCGAAGAAGTAGTACAGAATCAGGCCACCGACCGGAAAGAAGATGATCAGCAGCGCCCAGAGTGCCTTGCTGGAAAATTCGCGCTGACTGTTGGCCAGTTCGATGAGCGCCAGGATGTCGAGCACCACGATCACGGTGCCGCAGAAGCCCAGCGCCCAGAAGTTCTGAAGGCGGTCGATCAGATTCGGGCCGCATCCGGCCAGCAGCAGCGCGCTGGCTCCAAGCAGAAGCAGTACGTGCAGACGACGCATGGTCGGTTTCCCCTTCTGATGATTTCGGAATAAAAAATCGCGCGCCTTGCAGAAAAGCAAGCCGTCTATCGTCGCTACGCAGGATCTGACAATTCGGTTACAGACGGAACAGGAGGCGGGCTCCCCGGTAGGAGGCCGCGGTTTTTCTGGTGTCCGGAAGCTAACCGCCGGGGAAACATGCGCATCGGGACGATCGAACTGGGCGAGCGGCCCCTGTTCCTGGCGCCCATGGAGGACGTGAGCGATCCGCCGTTCCGACTGCTGTGCAAGCGCTACGGGGCCGACATGGTGTTCACCGAGTTCATCTCGTCCGGTGGACTGGTGCACGAGAGCGAGGACGCGGTCAAAAAACTGGACATCTACGACGAAGAACGCCCTGTCGGCATTCAGATCTTCGGAGGCGAGCTGGAGCAGGTGCGTGAGGCTGCCCGCATCGTCGATCGGATCGGCCCGGACGTGATCGACATCAACTTCGGGTGTCCGGTGCGCAAGGTGGTCTGCAAAGACGCCGGAGCCGGCGTACTGCGCGACCTGAACAAGATGCGGGCGCTGACGGAGGCCGTCATCGAGGTCGCCACGCGCCCGGTGACGGTCAAGACCCGGCTGGGCTGGGACGATCACTCGATTCGCATTCTGGAGGTGGCCCGGATGCTGGAAGATTGCGGCGTGCAGGCGCTCACCGTGCACGCGCGCACGCGGGCGCAGATGTACAAGGGATCGGCCCGCTGGGAATGGCTCCGGCGGCTCAAAGAACTCGGTCTCTCGATCCCGATCATCGGCAACGGCGATGCGCTGACGCCCGAGAAGGTCAAGCAGATGTTCGATGAAACCGGCGTCGATGGCGTGATGATCGGGCGCGGGGCGATCGGCAACCCGTGGATTTTCCGGGACGCGAAGATCTACATGGAGACCGGCGAACTCCCACCGTCGCCTTCGTGGGAGGAGCGCGTGCGGGTGGTGGCCGAGCACCTGGCGTTGAAATGCCAGTGGCTGGGCGAGCGCAAAGGGGTGCTGGAGATGCGCCGCATGTACGGCGGGTATTTCAAGGGCTTTCCGGGCGTCAGCCGATTGCGCCAGCTCCTGATGGATAAGGAGACGAAAGCCGAGGTGCTGGAAATCCTGCTGAACTTCCGCCCGGACGATCCCGAAATTCAGGTGGCCGTGCCACGCGCGGTGCGGGCCGTACCGGTTGCGCTGACGGCCCGTTTGCCGGCGCCGACGCGCCGAAAAGCGCAGACCGCCGAAGAGGCATAAAATCCGTTATTGACCTTTGCCTTCAAGTCCCGTATTATTACGCAGGTGTCCGGGGTCTCCATACGGCGCGCAGGGTTGCGGGCGTGCTCGTAGTCAGGTACGAAGCGAAGCGGAGTGCCGTCCAGTGCACGCCACTTCGCTGGCGCTCCGTGGCTTACTACGAACAGATGGATGGCCCCTCGATAATCTTTTTACGGCTTACTACGGGCTCTACGAACCAGGCGGAACGGATTATGGCTGAACGGGAGGCGAAGGTCGGACGCGCCGAGGTGGGGCTGAAGCTGACGCTGGGTGAGCTGCAGCGGCGCCTTCAGGATTTCCAGCAGGAGTATCTGAAAAACAAAAGCCCGGAGACGGTCGGCACCTACCGGCGGGCGCTGCACGAATTCGAGCGCTGGTTTGCGGGGCAGCGGGGGCAGTTCCGTTTTCGGGTGGCCGACGTGCAGCGCTACAAGCAATATCTGATGCGCGAGAAGAAGCTGCATCAGGTGTCGGTTTCCACCTATCTGACGGCGCTACGTCGGTTCTGTCAGTACCTGGTGGACATCGGATTGCTTCCGGAAAATCCGGCCCGCACGGTCAAGGGCAACCGGCGGCCGTCGAGCCATTCCCGTTCGGTGCTCACGCGCGTGGAGATCGAGCAATTGCTGGCCGTGCTGGATCAGGACACCTCGCAGATCGGTCTGCGCGATCGGGCCATCGTGCACATGATGCTGTTTGCGGGATTGAGTGAGGTGGAGATTGTGCGGGCCGACGTGCGCGATCTGGACCAGACGCTGCTGGGCTGGTACCTGCGTGTGCAGGGCAAAGGGCATACGGCCAAGGACCAGCAGGTGCCGCTGGATCCGCCCGTGGTCGAAGCGCTGCAGGCCTATCTGAACACGCGCGTGCCGCTGCATCCCAGCGAGCCGCTTTTCGTGTCGCACGGACACCGCTCCGAGGGGCAGCGGCTCAACACCCGTTCGGTGCGCAGCCGCATCAAGCAGCACCTGGAGGCGGCCGGCATCACGCGGCGCGGGGTGACGCCGCACAGCCTGACGCACACGGCCGCGCTGATCTGGCTCAATCAGGGGATGTCGATCGAGGAGGTGCAGCGTCGCATGCGCCACGGCACGCTGGAGACCACGATGATCTATTATCGCAAGCAGGGCCTGCTCAACCGGGATCCGGAAGAGCTGAAGCGCCTGCTGGGCTAAGGCGTGTCGGGCACGCGGCCGCCGATCACGAAGAAGTCGTCCACGCGCCAGGCGCAGTCCACATCGATGAACCCGGTGCGCTCGAGCGCCTTCAGGTGGCGATAGAGAGGCAGCACGCCCACGTGGTCGCCGATGATCAGATGGCCGCCGGGCGTGAGCGTATCCCGGATGCCCTGAAGGAGCAGTTCGTAGCGGGTTTCGACTTCGGCCGGATCGCTGCGCTCCGAGTCGTGCCCCACCAGCACGTGCAGGGCCAGCGAGGCGAGCACGACGTCGTAGGGGCCGCCGGGCAACGGTTCGCCGTCGGGCACGATCGTGGCCTGAATCGTAACTGCGTCCGGGCAGTAGTCGGCCACCTTGTCGTAGGCGATGGCCAGCAGGTCGGGGTCCCGGTCGATCAGCGTCAGATGCACGAGCGGGTAGGCCGACACGACGGCCGCGGCGGCATTACCGGTGCCGCAGGCCAGGTCGCACACGCGCGTGCCTTCGCGCAGCGGCGGCAGCGCCAGCACCATTTCGTCGATCATCTCCAGGGCCAGCGGCATGCGGCGCTCCAGGTGCAGGTCGTACCAGTAGCCGTCGCGCCAGAAGCCGCTGTGCCGCTGCAGGTTCTTCCGCCAGCTCGGGAGGTGGGTCATCGCCGGTTCGGTCCAGGGGATTGGTTCGGGAGCGGCACTTCGACTGCAGGGCGCGCGCTCAGGATCCCGGCCGCAGCGTCTCGAACAACCGTTCGGCCACGCGTCCGCTCCGGGTCGGGAAGCCTTCGGGGATGTGGTGGTGCAGGTAGGCTTCGGTGAGCTGGAGCAGTTCGTGGCGATGGGACGAGCTCAGGCGCAGCCGGAGGGCCGTGTCGGGATCGGTGCGTGCCAGGAAGGCGAAGGCCCGCAGCGCCGCCCGCGAGGCCGGTTGCGTCGGTTCCGGATCGGCCGAGCGTGGACGCACCTGCCCGCTGGCCAGCGCCAGCTCGCCCCCTTCCGGACCGATCTGCTCGACAAGCGCGCGTTCGATTCGGGGTGCAAAACCCAGTGCGGCGGCCAGCCGGAGCTGAAACCACGGCAGCAGATTCCACGCACGGGTCGGAGTCGCATCGAGCCGGGCCAGCACCTGCCAGAACGTCTCGAAAAACTCCGGCATGGGTTCCTCGGGCGGTAGCAGCGCATGGGCCAGCTCCACCATGCGCAGACTCAGCGTCAGTTTTTCCAGGTCGCGGCCCAGCTCGGGTAGGTACTGCGCAAAACTGCTCTCGCTGAGCGTCTGAAGCTCGCGGGTCGGTCGGTAATAGAAGACCACCTGCAGACAGGAGGGTGGTTGCAGCGTGCCCCCGAACCGACTGCCCGGCAACCGTGCGCCTTTGGCCATCACCGAAAGCCGGCCTTTCGCCCGCGTAAAGAGCGAGGCGATCAGGCTCGTCTCCCCGTAGGGCAGCGTGCGCAGGACGATGGCTTCGGTGCGGACGATCATAAGCCGTAGCCGTTGGCTTTATCCAGAAACGCACGCCTGCGCGGAAAGTGTCGAGAAAACGACCGATGCGCGCCAACGTCCGGATTTATCTTTACGTGGAAAGACAACCTGTTTCCATTCAGCCATGAAGCTGCTTCGTCGCTGGCTGTCGAACCTTTCGCTCACGCGCACCGAGGCGGGCGTGCTGCTGGGATTGCTTGCGCTGCTGCTGGCGGGACTGGCCTATCGCTGGTGGCAGCGTCAGCAACCGGTGCCGCCGCCGACAGCTGAAGAGGCCGCACGCTTTCGGGAAGGGGCGGCGCGCATGCGGCAGGTGCTCGAACCCGAGCCGCTGAACGTCAACACGGCCACGGCCGAAGAGCTGGAACGCCTGCCGCGAATCGGTCCGGTGCTGGCCCGTCGCATCATCGAATATCGCGAGGCCCACGGTCCCTTCCGGCGCATTGAGGAGCTGGAAGCCGTGCCCGGCATTGGCCCGAAGACGCTCGAGGAACTGGCGCCGCTCGTCAGGGTCGAGTAGAAGGCGGTTCGGACGCCTCTTCTTCGTCGGCGCCGTTCGGACGCGCAGCCTGCTGACGTCGGAGGTATTCGGCCGTAAAGCGGCGGGCGGCTTCGTCTTCACGCTGCAGAAACCGGTACACCGGCACCAGCAACAACGCCGCCAGCGCCAGAAAGCCGATCAGCGCACCGAGAATGACCAGCGTGTAGTAGTCCATGGGGAACGTTCGGTCTCTTGCGAATCTGAGTCGAAGCGCTTATTCTGCACGTTAACCGTTTATGTTCGTCTTCACTAAACCCTGCTACACCCATGCATAGCTCTTCCACAACGCTATGGGGGCTGAGCTTGTTGCTCCTGATCGCCCTGGTCGTGCCCCCGGCGCGTGCGCAGGATAGTGACGGCACGACGCAGACCGGCTTTCTGCTGCGCACGCTGGAGTACAACGGACAGACGCACCGCTACCAGGTGTTCGTGCCGCCCGACTACACGCCGGAGCGCACCTGGCCCGTGATTCTGTTTCTGCATGGCGCTGGCGAACGCGGTACCGACGGCTTCAAGCAGACGGCCGTCGGGATCGGGCAGGCCATCCGGATGAACGTTGAGCGCTTCCCGGCCATCGTGGTCTTTCCGCAGGTGCCGCCGGGGCGGGCCTGGTTCGGCGAGCAGGCCGAGGTGGCCATGGCGGCCCTGGACGAGGTGATGGCCACCTATTCGGTCGATCCCGAGCGGGTCTATCTGACGGGGCTGTCGATGGGCGGCCATGGCACCTGGTACGTTGCCTATCACTGGCCGGATCGCTTTGCGGCCATCGTGCCCATCTGCGGGTTTATCGTGTTTCCAGAGGCGGCGCGTGGATTTTTCGGAGAGCTACCGCCCGAACAATTGGAGATCCAGTTGGCCGAAGATCCGTATCGCAAGGTGGCCGAACGCATCAAGCACCTGCCCATCTGGGTCTTTCACGGGGCCGACGATCCGGTCGTGTCGGTCGAGGCTTCTCGCCGCATGGTGGAGGCGCTGCGTGAACTGGGTGCCGACGTGCAGTACACCGAGTACGAAGGCGTCGGGCACAACGCGTGGGATCCGGCCTACGCCGAGCAGGCTCTCATGCCCTGGCTGCTTTCGCATCGCCGCCCGAAGAAGTGAAGCGCTTTGGTTTGCCCGGCTTGTCGATAGAAAGGTATCCCATGCAGCTACCTAATGCCAGCGCTGCGTATGTGCCACTACGAAAATTGACTGCATACCTGTTGTCAGATACCCATCCTGTGGGTAAAGAAAAAGCTTTATTCTTTCAAAGAATAGATTTTCAAAAAGACCAACCAGAGAAGTTGCAAGAAGCTTTGCTGGAAGTAGCTCGAATGGGCAAGGTGAGTAGAACTTATCCGAAAAACAAGAGGGAGACCTGATAAGCCAGGACTTTGCGCTGCGCGTCAGAAGCACGGGTTTGTAGTAAGCCACGGAGGCGTCACCCGAGACGGCACTTCGCTGCGCTCCGTGCCTGACTACGAGCGCGCTGGTCGTGTTGCAAACGGCAGGCTATAAAGCTGTACAGGTCGAAATCGCGAGCTTCTCCGACACTATTTTTCGGATGACTTCTAATGTAGTGCACACTCCGTATGGTACCAAGTATGTTGTAGATGGCGAGTTGCGTACGCCGATGAGCCGCAGTGTGCGTATTCGAACAGTCTGGATCATAGAGAGTAACAAGAAGAACCCTCGGTTTGTAACAGCTTATCCTCAAACTGTGTAAGCGATGATTCGCGAGCTGGACCGTGTCGTACGGGTGCAGGATCTCCCCGAGCATGGGCTTAAAGCAGGAGACGTGGGGACCGTCGTGCACGTCTACGGCGAGGGCGAAGGCTACGAAGTGGAGTTTGTCGGCGGGGAAGGGGAGACCGTGGCGGCGGTCACGCTGAGACCTGAAGACATCTGCCTAAAAAACCCCGCCGTCGGCCGACGGCGGGGTTTTTTAGACAGACGAAGCTTCATCCATCATTTCGCTGTACGGCCTGCCAGGCCCGGATCAGCCGGTGGTGTAGCCGGACAATCTCCTGCTGCTCAGGGGTCAGGATTTCGCTCAGCGCCCTGCGGTCGGGGCTCGGCTGCAGCGCCAGCGCGGCCAGTTGTTGCTGCTGCGTGTCGGTGAGGTGGAGCACTTCCAGCATGGCCTTCCGACTGTTTTCCGGTATGGCCTCCAGTCGGTCCAGCCGCTCCTGCTGCTCCGGCGTCAGCAGCTGGCGGAAGCGGGCGCGGTACTGCTCGCGGAGTTGCCGGGCCTGCTCCCGGAACGCTTCGGCCGAAAGCGCACCTTCGCGCCGCTGGCGGAGCAGTTCGCGCATGGCATCGCCCTGGCGGCGCCGGAGCACGGCCAGCGAGTCGCGCTGCGCTTCGGTCAGGTTCAGGTAGTCGGCCAGCCGTGCGCCCCGGGCGGCCATCCAGGCGGCCCGGCGGGCCGGAGGCCGATCATCCCGGCGGTGCAGCCGTTCGCGGCGCATCCGGCGGTCCGGTCGATTCGGACGCTCCCGCCATCTCCGCCGGGCCGGGCGTTCCCGCTCGGCGCGCAACGGTTCTTCCCAGAACTCTGCGCGCTGTTCGTCGTTGAGTCGGCGTTGCAGCTCGGCGGCCACGTACCAGAAGAAGCCGCCCTGCTCGTAGCGGTCGGCGTGGCGTGCGAAGGCCTCGCGGAGCGCCTGCGCGGTCGCGTCCGAGAGCTGCAGCCGTTCGGCCATCCGCTGTGCCACCGCGTTCAGGTCCGGTTGCGACTGAGCCAGCGCATTCGGCGCGGCCCATACGAGCAGGCCGAGCACCATGGCGCGAATCTTGTTCATGGCATTCCTGCGTTTGGTGAGACGGTTTCGTGTTGCATAACGGAAGCCATGGCGCGCGAGTTGTCACGGTTCTGTGGCGAGTTTCTGGAAAAACCTGACGGACGCATGGTCGAGACGGTCGTACGGGTGGTCGATGTGTACGCATATCGGCTGGAAGAAGGCCGGCCGCAATTTCTGTTGCTGCGACGGGCGCCGGGCGTCAGCTACGCCGGCCAGTGGCGCATGATCGGCGGGAAGATCCGACGCGGCGAGGCGGCCTGGCAGACCGCGCTGCGCGAGATCGAAGAGGAAACCGGCCAGCAGCCGCGTCGGCTCTGGGTGGTGCCTTCGCTCAACGCCTTCTACGAGTGGCAGCACGATCGGGTCAATCTGATTCCGGCCTTTGCCGCCGAACTGACCGAGGATCCCGTGCTCAACGACGAACACGACGCCTTCGCCTGGCTCGACGAAGAGGAGGCCGTCGCCCGTCTGCCCTGGCCCGAGCAGCAACGGCTCCTCCGGCTGACCGCCCGGCTGCTGCGCCAGGGCCTGCCGCCGGAAATTTTTGTATTCGAATGCGAAAATGCTTAATGAAATATTGAATACTATTTTGTCCCATTTTTGCGCTTGTGTCGAAAGAAATCCTATCTTGAGGACAGGTTTTCGAGGTGAACCTGTCCTTTTCTATGGAAAGCGGAAAACTGACCCGTCGCGAGCTGCTGCAGCGGCTCAGCGCGTTGGCCGGCGGACTGATCCTGACCGGTCCCATTTCCGGATGTGAGGGCTTCTGGCAGCGTGAGCCGGCCATTCCGGTCGATAGCTGGCACAAAGGGGTCTGCCGGTTCTGCGGCACCGGTTGTGGCATCATGATCGGCGTGCGGGATGGCAAGGTGGTCGATGTCAAGGGCGACGAGTACGCGCACAACCGGGGGCGGATCTGCATCAAGGGCATCCTGAATCGCGAGATTCTCTACGTCCGCGACCGGGCGCTGTACCCGATGATCCGCCGCAACGGGCGGCTGGAGCGGGCTTCCTGGGACGAGGCCATGTCGCTGGTGGCCGAACGCTTCCGGGAGGCGATCGATCGCTACGGTCCCGATAGCGTGGCCTTCTACGGCAGCGGCCAGCTCTTCACCGAGGAAAGCTACACGGCCAACAAGCTCTTCAAGGCCGGCATTGGCACGAACAACGTGGACGGCAACCCGCGGCTGTGCATGGCTTCGGCGGCGGCCGGATACATTTCGGTTTTCGGAAAAGATGAGCCGATGGGTTGCTACGAGGACATCGATCACGCCACGTGCTTCTTCATCACGGGCTCCAACACGGCCGACTGCCATCCCATCGTCTGGGAACGCATCATGGACCGCAAGCGGAGTCGACCCGAGACGGTGATCATCGTGGTCGATCCGCGGCGCACGCGCACGGCGCGCCATGCCGATTACCATCTGGCCATCCGGCCGGGCACCGACGTGGCGCTCTACAATGCCATGATCTACGAGTTCATCCGGAACGGCTTCATCGACCAGGACATGGTCGAAAACTACCTGACGTTCCGGGAAGGCGACGCCGAGCGCACGTTCGAGGACCTGAAGCGGCACGTGGCGCAGTACACGCCGGAGCGTGTGGCACCGGTCTGTGGCGTGGATGCCCGTCAGATCGAAGAGGTGGCCTATCTGTTTGCCGCCTCCGAGGCAACCATGTCGATCTGGACGATGGGGCTCAACCAGCAGGCGCAGGGCACGGCGGCCAACCGGCTGATCAATGCCATGCACCTGCTCACCGGGCATATCGGGCGGCCGGGTGCCACGCCGTTTTCGCTGACGGGGCAGCCGAACGCCGGCGGCGGCGTGCGCGACACGGGTGCGCTGGCCCACGCGTTGCCCAACGGCCGCGTGGTGACCAATCCACAGCATCGGGCCGAGATGGAGGACCTCTGGGGCGTGCCGCGTGGCCGCATCAGCCCGAAGCCCGGCTATCACGCCGTGGCCATGTTCGAAGCCATGGCGCGGGGCGATCTGAAGTGCGTGCTCATCATGGGGACCAATCCGGCCCAGTCGCTCCCGCACGCCGAGCGCTACCGCGAGGCCATGCAGCGGACCTTCCTGGTGGTGGCCGACGCCATCTATCCCACCGAGACGGCTCAGTTTGCCGACGTCTTTCTACCGTCGGCCATGTGGGTCGAAAAAGGCGGCGTCTTCAGCCAGTCGGAGCGGCGCTACCATCTGGTGCCCAAGCTGGTCGATCCACCGGGCGAGGCGCGTTCGGATCTGGAGATTCTCGTCGAGCTGGCCGATCGACTGGGCTACGGCGATTTGATCAAGGCACGCACGCCGGAGGAGGTATGGGACGAGTGGCGGCAGATTTCGGCGCATTCGCCCTACAACTTCGCGGGCATCACCTACGAGCGGCTGAAAAAAGAGCGGGGGATTCTCTGGCCGGCGCCTACCGAAGACCATCCGGGCACCTGCCGGCGCTACGTGCCGGGCGAGGATCCCATGGCAAAAGGCACCGGCCGCTTCGACTTCTACGGGCGGCCCGACGGGCGGGCGGTCGTCTACCTGGAGCATCAGCAGCCGTCCAGCGATCCGCGCTCGGACGAATACCCGCTCACGCTGGTGACCGGGCGCGTCTACGAGCACTGGCACACACTGACGATCACCGGCAAACTCGAGGAGCTGGAAGACATCACCACCGACTTTCTGGTAGTGCATCCCCGCGATGCCCATCGCTACGGCATCCGTGACGGCGCGCCCGTGCTGGTCGAGAGCCGGCGTGGGCGTGCCGTGCTGAAGGCGCGCGTGAGCACCGACATCACGCCGGGGATAGTCTTTGCACCATTTCACTCCCCGGAAGCGCTGGTCAATCGGGTGGTGAACAATACCGTCGATCCGATTTCCAAAGAACCGGCCTTCAAGGAGAGCGCCGTGCGCATCCAGCCGGCCTCTTCTGCGGCCTGAAACGTCGGTTATCCCTATGAACCGTCTGCAACACATCCTGCTGCTGGTACTGGTGGTCGGCTGGCCCGGACTGGCCTGGGCCGCCGAAGGCGAAACGCCCGGTATCACGTCGGCCGAACTGTTTCGGATCATCGGCATTGTGGCCGCGCTGCTGGGCATCGGCTGGCTGGTGGTGAGCCACTGGGTGCTACGAGACCGACTGCCCCGCACCTTCTACCACTGGGCCATGCTGCTGGGGCTTTTTGCGCTGCCGGCCCTGGCGCTGATGGGAGCCGTCGAGTTCGTCTTCGAAGAGACGAAGACGGTCGCCTCCTGCAGTTCGTGCCATGTCATGGAGCCGTTCGTGCGCGACCTGCAGGATCCGCACAGCGCTACACTGGCCGCCCGGCACTATCGCAACAAGTGGATTCCGGAAAACCAGTGCTACGCCTGCCACACGACCTACGGCCTGCACGGCTCGTTCGAGGCCAAGCGGGACGGCTTTCGGCACTGGTTGCTCTATGTGACCCGGAGCTGGGACGAGCCGATTCAGTACAGCGGATCCTATCCCAACATCAACTGCTTGAACTGTCACGGCGGGACCGATGCGTTTCAGCGCGTGCCGTCGCATGGGGCGCTGATGACCGAACTGCAGGCCGATCGAGTGGCCTGCACGAGCTGTCACGGTCCGCCACATCCGACACCCCCCGAGCGGACGCGCCTGCTTTCGGCTGCTCCCGTACATTCATCCCGCGAAATGCCATGAACGCTGCTGCTTCTGTCGATCGTCTGCTGCGCACGGCCGTCGTGCTGGCCATCGTCGGGCTGAGCTGTCTGCTGATCTTCCTGATCAGTGGATTTGCCGCCTGGAGCGTGGGCCTCGGAATCTTTCTGGGGGTGCCGCTGCTGGTAGTGGCGCTGGTGCTCTACGTGCTCGTGGTGATTCGCGATCTGCGGCGGCGCGGGGCGCTCTGAACCGACCGGATCAGCCGGGCCGGCTCGGGCGTTCGAGACGGGCTGCTGCTGTGGACTGGTTGGCGTATGGGGACGCTCGCCCGGCTGAATCCGTACTTCTGGAAGTACCGGCGCCTGTTTGGCCCCGGCTTGCTCTGCGCCATCGCGTCGGCGCTGTTCGCGATGCTCGCGCCGGGCGTCGTCCGCCAGGCCGTCGATAGCGTACCCCGCTTCGTGGCCTACTATCGGGCCGTCGAGGGTACCGAAGCCCAGCCATTCTTCTACGCCTATGCGCTGACGGGCCTGCTCTTCTACGGCGGCGTCATTCTGGGACTGAGCCTGCTCAGCGGACTGTTCACGTTTCTGATGCGCCGGACGCTCGTGGTGGCCTCGCGCCACATCGAGTTCGACCTGCGCAACGCGCTCTACGAACACCTGCAGCGGCTGCCGCCGAGCTTCTACCGAAAGTTTCCCACAGGCGATGTGCTCACGCGCGCCACCAGCGACATCGAGCAGGTACGGCGCTACGTGGGACCGGCCATCATGTACGCCACGCGGGCCGTGGTGCTCATGGTGGCCGCCATTACCGCCATGCTGCTGATCTCGCCGGAGCTGACGCTCTACACGCTGCTGCCCATGCCGCTGCTGGCCGTGGGCGTCTTCTGGGTGGCGCACCTTGTCCATCAGCGAAGCGATGCGTTGCAGGCCCAGTATGCGCGCCTGACCAGCCGGGTGCAGGAAGCGCTCAACGGTATCCGCGTGCTGAAGGCCTACACGCGCGAGGAGGCCGAAGCCCGCGCCTTCGATGCCGAAAGCGAGGCCTACCGCCGCCGTATGCTCGACCTGGCCCGCGTCGATGCCTTCTGGTCGCCGATCTTTCTGCTGCTGACCGGGCTTTCGACGATCCTGGTCGTCTGGAAAGGCGGCCAGCTGGCGATGGCCGGCGCCATCACGATCGGTAACATCGCCGAGTTCATCATCTACGTGGCGCTCATGACCTGGCCGGTGGCGTCGGTGGGCTTTGTTCTGTCGATGATCCAGCGGGCGTCGGCCTCGATGAATCGACTCGTCGAGATCTTCGACACCGAGCCGGAAATCCGGGACGATCCGGCCTGGACGGACGATTCGATCCGGCAGATCGAAGGGCGTATCACGTTCAAAAACGTGTACTTCCGCTACGAGGAAGACGGCCCCTGGGTGCTCGAAGACATCAGCTTCGACCTGCCGGCTGGCGGCGTGCTGGGCATCGTGGGACGCACTGGGGCGGGCAAGACCACACTGGTCGAACTGATTCCCCGGCTGATCGAACCGGTGCGCGGGGTGGTGGAGATCGACGGGCACGACGTGCGACGCATCCCGCTGGCCGTGCTGCGCCGCGCCATCGGCTACGCACCCCAGGACGTGTTTCTCTTCAGCGACACGGTGGCGGCCAACATCGCCTTCGGCGAACTGGAGGCCGACCTGGCCCGCATCGAAGAAGCCGCCTACGAGGCCGATCTGCTGGAGAACGTGCGGCACTTCCCGCACGGCTTCGAGACGTTCGTCGGGGAGCGCGGTATCACGCTCTCGGGCGGACAGAAGCAGCGCACGGCGATCGCCCGGGCGCTCATCCGACGGCCCCGTATTCTCATTCTGGACGATGCGCTCTCGGCCGTCGATACCGAGACGGAGCGGCGCATCCTGCGCCAGCTGCGTCGGCACTACGGCAAGCGGACGGTGGTCATCGTCAGCCATCGCATCTCGGCCGTGCAGGAGGCCGATCTGATTCTGGTGCTCGACGAAGGCCGGATCGTCGAGCGCGGGACGCACGCCGAGCTGCTCAAACAGGACGGCCTCTACGCCCGCCTGTACCGGCAGCAGTTGCTGGAGGAGGAGCTGAAACAACTGTAGCGCGATCGTGGAGCTGTTTGTCATTCCGCTGGGGACCGCTTCGGCCGTTCCTACCCGCACGCGGCATCTGTCGTCGGTGGCGCTCTGGCGGGCCGGCCGGCTGCTGCTGTTCGACTGCGGCGAGGGCACCCAGTATCGGCTGCTGGCGGCCGAACTCAAGGCCCCGCGCCTGGAGGCCATCTTCATCACGCATTTCCACGGGGACCACTTTTTCGGGCTGTTCGGCCTGCTGGCCACGCTGGCGATGCTGAACCGCACCGAGCCGCTGGTAATTGTGGGGCCGGAGGGGATCGGGCGCCTGATCGAGTCGATGCCCGGGCTGTCGGAGGCGGAGCGGGGCTTCCCGATTCGCTATGTGGAGCTGGCGGAGGGATTCGAGCACGCGGTGGTGTTCGAGACGGCCGACTACGTGGTGACGGCGCGGCCGGTGGAGCACCGGGTGTTCACGGTGGGGTATCGGTTCGAGGAGCGCACGCGGCCGGGGCGTCTGCATGTAGAGCGGGCGCGGGCGCTTGGAGTGACCGAACCCGAACAGTACCGGGCGCTCAAGGAAGGGCGGCCGGTGCAGGTGGGCGACCGGTGGGTGCGCCCCGAGGAGGTGCTCGGGCCGCCCATTCCGGGACGTACCTTCGCCTACCTGACCGACACGCGCCCCTGCGAGAACGGCCGCCTGCTGGCCAAAGGGGTGGACCTGCTCTACCACGAGGCGACCTTCGGCGAAGTGCACCATGCGCTGGCCGTCGAACGCGGCCATGCCACCGCCCGCGAAGCGGCCGAACTGGCCCGGGCGGCCGGGGCGCAACGGCTGCTGCTCGGTCACTTCAGTGCCCGCTACGAAGATCCGGCCCCGCTGGTGGCCGAGGCCCGCGCCGTCTTCCCGAACACCGAAGCGGCCGAGGAATTGAAGCGCTACGTGCTGCCGCCGCACGCGCCGCGGCGTGCAGCCCTGCAGGCAACGGCCAACATAGCAGACGACCGTGAGCGATAAAACGACACGCGACGAGGCGCCGGGACTGGACCGACGGCTGCTGTGGCGCCTGGCCGGCTACCTGTGGCCCTATCGGGGCTGGGTGGCGCTGGCCTTCTGCACGGTCATGGTCGAGGCGTTCCTGGGACCGCTCCGGCCCAAACTGGTGCAGGTGGCCATCGACCGCCATATCGTCGAAGGCGACTGGAGCGGCCTGCAGCAGATCATCCTGCTGCTTGTGGGCGTGCTCGTCGTGGAGGCCGGCCTGTCGTTCGTGAACGACTACCTGACGCAATGGATCGGCCAGCGGGCGATCTACGACATTCGCACGAAGGTCTATCGTCACATTCAGCGCCAGTCGCTGCGGTTCTTCGACCGGACGCCCGTCGGGCGGCTCATCACGCGCGTCACCAACGACGTCGAGTCGCTCAGCGACATGCTCTCGGCCGGCGTGGTGCGCATTCTGGGCGACCTGTTCCGGATCGTCTTCATCGCTTCCTTCATGTTCATGCTGGAATGGCGGCTGGCGCTCGTGACGCTTGCGGTCATGCCGCTCATGATGGCGGCCGTGGCCTGGTTCCGGCGCAAGGTGCGGGAGCAGTACCGCGAGACGCGGCGTCAGATCGCCCGGCTGAACGCCTTCCTGCAGGAGCACATCGGCGGCATGAAGATCGTGCAGCTCTTCAACCGCGAGGCCGAGGAGCTGCGCCGCTTTCGCGAGATCAACGACGCACACCGCCAGGCCCAGATCAAGACGGTCTTCTACTTTGCGCTCTTCTGGCCGGCCGTGCAACTGGTCTCCGACACGGCGCTGGGACTGGTACTCTGGGTGGGGGGCCTGCGGGCGCTCGAAGGCACGCTGACGCTCGGTGTGCTGATTGCATTCATCCAGTACGTGCGCCAGTTCTTCGAGCCGATCCGCAATCTGTCGGACCAGTACAACATGCTGCAGAGCGCCATGGCCGGGGCCGAGCGCATCTTCGGATTGCTCGACCAGGACACGGCGCTGCCCGAGCCGGCCCGCCCCGTGCGCGTCGAACGCCTGCGCGGCCACATCGAATTCCGCAACGTCTGGTTCACCTACGACGAGCTGCCGACCGACGGCCAAGAGCCCAACTGGGTGCTGCGCGACGTGTCGTTCACCGTCGAGCCCGGCCAGCACCTGGCGATCGTGGGGGCCACCGGTGCCGGCAAGACCACGATCATCAACCTGCTGCTGCGCTTCTATGACGTGCAGCGCGGCCAGATTCTGGTGGACGGCCACGACGTGCGCGACTACGCCCTGCGCGACCTGCGTCGCCACATCGGCCTGGTGCTGCAGGACGTGTTTCTTTTCTCCGGGACGGTGCTCGACAACATCACGCTGGGCGATCCGTCCATTCCGTTCGAGAAGGTGCAGGAAGCCGCCCGGCTGATCGGGGCCGATCGCTTCATTGAACGCCTGCCGAACGGTTACTTCCAGGACGTACGGGAGCGGGGGTTGACGCTTTCGCACGGCCAGCGCCAGCTCCTGTCGTTCGTGCGCGCGCTCGTCTACGATCCCGAGGTACTCGTGCTCGACGAGGCGACTTCCAGCGTCGATACCGAGACGGAGCAGCTCATCCAGCGGGCCATGGAGACGCTGCTGCGCGGGCGTACGGCCATCATCATTGCGCACCGACTCTCGACCATCCAGCACGCCGATCAGATTCTGGTGATGCACCGGGGCGAAATCCGCGAGCGCGGCACCCATCAGGAGTTGCTGGCCCGCGACGGCCTCTACCGGAAGCTCTACGAGCTGCAGTTTATGGAGCAGGCCCGCTCGGCCGCCTGAGTCCTGCTTGTATTTTCCGGCCGGATGTTATATCATTGTTTATCGTCGAAAAACGATTTTTCAGGAAAAACATGGCCCGAAGCGAAACGAAACGATTCCTGCCGCCGGAGGAGCGCATGGCGGCGCTCATGCGGGCGCTGGGGCATCCGGCGCGAATTGCGATCCTGAAGCTGCTGGCCGAGCGGGGCGCCATGCCGTGCTTCGAGCTGGTGGAGGAACTCCCGCTGGCTCAGGCGACCATCTCGCAACATCTGCGCACGCTGCGCGAGGTGGGGCTCATCACGTTTCAGACCGACGGACCACGCTCCTACTACCGCATCCGTCCCGAGACGCTGCAGGAGCTCGACCGCGCCTTTCGCTTTCTCATGATGCAACTGCGCCCGGCCCTTTCCCCCGAACCCGGCTTTCCCCCGAACGTCGCGTGAAAGTCATGGAGGCGACATTGGATCAGATTCGAACTGCAATTCGCGAGGTGTTCCAGGAGCATGGCCTGGAGCCTGATCAGATTCTGCTATTTGGTTCGCGGGCGCGGGGCACGGCCGGGCCTTACAGCGACTGGGATGTGCTGATCGTTACCCTCGAAGCATTGACGGTGCCTCAAAAAATGCAGCTCAGTCGGGAGATACGCCGACGGCTGGCCGCCGAGCTACTGGATGTCGATGTACTGATCTTTTCTCAGAAAGAGGTTGCCCGGCTTAAAGAGGTACCGGGTACCGTCGTGCAGGCTGTGTTTACGGAAGGCAACGTTTTGAAGCTATGAAAGAAGAAGTACGCCTCTGGGTCATAAAAGCGCTCGAAGACCTGAGGATTATGGCGCACGAAATGCGTTTGCCTTCGGAGGAGGTGATAACAGTTTGTAGAGAAGTTGCTGAAGGCTTATCTGGTATCCCGTTGCCTTTGGGAGAACGCACAATCTGGAATATTTGCTTGCCTGCTGTCGACAGGTGGATAAAGATTTTGCTCAGATCGAGGTGGGTAATTTGACGGATTATGCCGTCCAGGTCCGATATCCGGATGATTTCTACGTTCCTTCCTATGAGGAAGCGCACCAGTGCTATGAGCTGGCATTGCATATCAAGGAGTTCATGTATGAGAAGCTTCCGGAATTGAAACAGCTGGACAGTTCTTGTTAACACCTCGTCACGTTTGGTGTGAAACTGTTGCCTCGGGAAAGGGCTCTTTCTGAGAGAACGATCAACCAACCTGGAGGCAACGATGAAACTGCTGGCCATAAGCGATCTGCGCGAAGCGTTCGACTACATCGACCGGCTTCCCGAAGTGGTGCAGGAAGCCCGGATTGACGCCGTGCTCTTTGCCGGTGAAATTCTGCAGGCCGAGGCCCGCAAAGCCGAGTGGGAACGGGCGGTGCGCGAGCAGCGGTTGCCGGATCGGGCCCGGCCGGAGGTGGTCGAGGAGCGCAGGAACGACGCCGAGTCGTTGATGACCTTCTTCCGGCGGCTGAATACGATCGGCGTGCCGGTCTATGTGATTCCGGGCCGGAACGACGCGCCGGAGCGTTTCTTCATGCAGGCTGCCTTCAACAGCGAGATCGTGACGCCGCATGTGCACATGGTGCACCGGAGCTTTGCGCCGCTGGGCGGCCGTTACATGGTGGCGGGCTTCGGTGGCGAGGTGACCGTCGAGGCCCGGGATCACGAGTTCTTCCTGCGTTATCCGGGCTGGGAGGCGATCTTCTCGCTGGACTTTCTGCGGCACCTGGATCCGCCCAAGATTCTGCTGTTCTACACGGCGCCGGCCGATCGTTTCGAGGAGCCGGCCGATCAGAGCGGTCCGGCCGCCGTGGCGCACCTGATCAAGACCTACGATCCGCATTTCGTGGTGTGTGCGGGCGTGGGCGGCCGCAAAGAGAAAAAGCAACTGGGGAAGACGCTGGTGGTCTTCCCCGGCTCGCTGGCCGAAGGCGACTACGCGATCATCGACACGCGGGAAAAAGAGGTGGCCTTCGGGAATCTGCGATAGGTTGCGAAAAACACATGAACGCCGCGTCGCTCTGTCAGACGACGCGGCGTTTTCTTTTTTTCTACTACGATTTCCGGGAAATCATAGTGCATGTGAGAAAGCACGGGCGCACACTATGGTGCGCCCCTACCGGACAAACGACGACCTTCCTACCACGTAGGGGCGGACCACTGTGTCCGCCCTGTCATACCCGCCGAATCACGTCCGCCACACGGGGTGTGGGCCCCTCATGCACTGGTAAATCAGCGATTCCATATACGGTGCCTTTACTCAGAGAATCAGGAGCGTCTCCTGAGCCGCGCTACGAGGTCGGCGCCGCCAGCCCCAGCCGTTCGGCCTCGGCCTGCATGCCGGCGATCACGTGGGCGATGTGTTCTTCGAGCGGAAGGCCCAGCTCTTCGGCGCCCTGGTAGATGTCCTCGCGGCTGACGCCGGCTGCAAAGGCTTTGTCCTTGAGCTTTTTCCTGACGGATTTCACCGTCAGCCCTTCGAGCCGCGTGGGGCGCACGTAGGCCACGGCCGTGATGAAGCCCGCCAGCTCGTCGACGGCGAACAGCGCCCGGGCCAGAAGCGTGCGGCGCGGCGTGCCCGTGTAGTCGGCGTGGCCGAGGATGGCCTCGAGCATTTCTTCGGGATAGCCCAGCTCGCGGAGCACGCGCACACCCACGTACGGATGTTCCTCGGGCGTGGGATGGCGCTCGTAGTCCAGATCGTGCAGCAGACCCGTCATGCGCCAGAGCGTTTCATCTTCGCCGAAATGGCGAGCGTAGTGCGCCATGGCCGCTTCCACGGCATAGCCGTGGCGCCGGAGATTTTCCGATTGCGTCCACTCGTGAAAGAGCTTCAGGGCGTCTTCGTAGGTCGGCATGGCTCACACGTCACAGATGGCGATGGCACGACGGAGCGATTCCAGCGGATCGTCGGCGGTGGGGATGAATTCCTGGGCCACGAAGCCGTCGAATCCTGCATCGGCAATGGCCCGCATGATGGCAGGATAATACAGTTCCTGCGAATCGTCAATCTCGTGGCGGCCCGGCACGCCGGCCGTGTGGAAGTGGGCGATGTACTCGATGTTCTCTCGGATCGTGCGGATGATGTCGCCTTCCATGATCTGCATGTGGTAGATGTCGTAGAGCAGCTTGAAGCGCTCGGAGCCCAGGCGCTTGACGAGCCGCACGCCCCATTCCGTATGGTCGCACATGTAGTCGGGGTGGTCGATCTTGCTGTTGAGCAGTTCCATACAGATCGTGACCCCGTACTTTTCGGCCGTCGGCAGGATTTCTTTGAGGCCGATCACACAGTTTTCCAGCCCCTCCTCGTCGTCCATGCCGTTACGGTTGCCCGAAAAGCAGATGATGTTGGGGATACCCGCTTCGGCGGCTTCTTCGATCCGCTTTTTGAACTGCGGGATGAGCCACTCGTGGTTTTCCCGGCGGTTGAAGCCGTCCGGAATGCGGGAAGGACCGTTCCCCATGGCACAGGTGAGGCCGTACTTTTTGACGATGGGCCAGTCGGGTGGGTCCAGCAATTCGATGGACTGCAGGCCCATCTTGACACCCGCCGCCGCCAGCTCTTCGACGCTCAGGTTCGGGTAGCACCACTTGCAGACGGAGTGCTTGATGCGCCCTTTGAACTGCGGACGGTTGCGGGAGGTCAGTACCCGGGGAGCACCTATGCTGCCGAGCGCGGCCGCTCCGGCCAGCGTGCGCAGTGCCTGTCGGCGGGTCAGAGCCATGGCCTTTTATAAACCGGTCTGGTGAACGAAGCACCGTTAAAAAACGACATGATGGATTGTTGCGCAAGGGATCGGGAGAATTTATAAGGAGCCGCCCTGCGGGGCCTCATCGGATAGATGCCTTCTTTGTTATCTTGTAACGCCGAACCGTTGGGGCGCCGCCCATGGCCGGTGCACTCGGACGGCCTCTCTGTGCGCGATTTTCCAACGACAGGCGACTCGTATGGAGTCCATCGTACTGGGCATCGTGGCCGTGCTGGTGCTGGGTGTGGGCGCTCAGTGGCTGGCCTGGCGTTTCCGCTTGCCTTCGATTCTGCTGCTGCTCACCTTCGGATTTCTGGCCGGACCGGTAACCGGACTGCTGCCACCCGAGGCGTTGCAGGGCGACTGGGTGTTCGCGTTCGTTTCGCTTTCGATCGGGATCATCCTGTTCGAGGGCGGACTGAACCTGCGGCTGTCGGAATTGCGCGAGGTGGGCAAGGCCGTCCGCAACCTGATCACCGTCGGCGTGCTGGTGACCTGGGTGCTGGCCGGACTGGCCGCCTACCACCTCGTCGGGCTGAATCCGAGCCTGTCCGTGCTGGTGGGCGCCATTCTGACGGTGACCGGACCGACCGTGGTCATTCCACTGCTGCGCCACGTCCGACCTGCGGGGCGCGTGGGCGCCGTGGCCAAGTGGGAAGGGATCACGATCGACCCGGTGGGGGCCATTCTGGCCGTGCTCGTGCTGGAGACGATTCTGCTGCTGGAGGCGGCGCCGGGCGCGGGCGAGAGCCTGAGCGAAGCGGTCTGGCATGCCGTCGAGGGCCTGCTGCTGACCATCACGATCAGCGTGGGTATCAGTGTGCTGGGGGCGGCCCTGCTGATTCTGCTGCTCTACCGACGGCTCATCCTCGACTATCTGCAGAGCCCGATCGCACTGATGATCGTGGTGGCGACATTTGCGCTGTCGAACGTGCTGCAGGAAGAGTCGGGTCTGCTGGAGGTCACGTTGCTGGGCATTATTCTGGCCAACCAGCGCTACGTGCCGGTGCGGCGCATCACGGAGTTCAAAGAAGACCTGCAGGTGCTTCTGATCTCCAGCCTGTTCATCGTGCTGAGCGCCCGTCTGGACATCGAATCGCTGCGCTTCATCGAGGAGGAGGCCCTGCTGTTTCTGGCGGCGCTGGTGCTGGTGGTGCGGCCGGTGGCCGTGTGGATCTCGACCCTGGGCACGAACCTGAACTGGCGCGAGAAGGTGTTTCTTTCGTGGCTGGCGCCCCGTGGGATCGTGGCGGCGGCCGTGGCCTCGCTGTTCGCCTTTCGCATGGAGACCGTCTATCCGGGCCAGGCGCAGACCATGGTGCCGCTCATCTTTCTGGTGATCGTGGGCACCGTCGCACTCTACGGGCTGACGATTGCGCCGCTGGCCCGCTTTCTGAAACTGGCCGATCCGAACCCGCAGGGCGTGCTGATTCTGGGCGCTCACCTGTGGGCGCGGCGCCTGGCGACGGTCCTGCGCGATCTGGGCTTCAAGGTGCTCCTGATCGACTCGAACGCCGACAACATCGCGCGGGCGCGACGGGCCCGGCTACTGGCGGCCCGGGTGAACGCGCTTTCGGAAGAGGTGCTGGACGAGCTGGACCTGAGCGGTATCGGGTATTTTCTGGCGCTGACGCCCAACGACGAGGTGAACGCCCTGGCGGCGCTGCACTTCGCCGAGGTGTTCGACAGCACCTCAGTTTTTCAGCTGGCCATGCGTTCGGAAGACGGCGAGCAGGATCTGCCCGCCCACCTGCGGGGACGGCCGCTCTTCGGCGGGAAGGTTACCTATGCGACGCTCACCGAACGCTTCAACCAGGGCGGCGAGATTCGGATGGTCGAGCTTTCCGAAAAGATGACCTACGAAGCGCTGCTGGAGGAATACGAGGGCGATCTGATTCTGCTGTTCGTGGTGCGGGGCAACGAGCTGCTCGTCCATGCCGAGGAGGGACAGCTCACGCCACAGCCCGGCGACAAAGTGGTGGTGTTTCTGCCGCCGCGGGCCCGCGAAAAAGAGGAGGTCGAGGCGGTTTCGTTCGAGCAGCTTGTCACGCGGGCCTTCGTGCGCGATCTGGACCGCTGCGCGCCGTTCGAGGAGCTGGTCGAGGACGTCTCGGCGCTGCTGGCGCAGCGGTTGCCGGTGACGGCCGCCCGCCTGAGCCGGGGCTTTCTCGACGGCGCCCGCTACGGGTTGATGCCGATCACGCACGGCGTGGCGCTGGCGCACCTGCGCGTGCCCGAGATCGAGGAGCCCGAACTGCTGCTGGTGCGCTGCCGCGAGGGCGTACAGATCACCGTCGACGGCGAGGCCGTGGAGGCGCCAGCCTCGGGCCAGCCGGAGACGGTCTATGCCATACTGTTTCTGGTCAGTCCCGAGGAAAACCCCGGCAAGCACCTGCGCACGCTCGCCTACCTGGCCTCACGGATCGACGAGCCCGACTTCCTGGAGCGCTGGCGCAACGCCGCTGACGAGCTGGAACTGAAGGCGACGCTGCTGGACCCCGAACACTTCCTGATGCTGACGCTACGCGCCGACGACGAGACGGCCGCGTGGATCGGCCACGACGTGGACGAACTGGAACTCCCGCCCTCGTGCCAGGTGGCGCTGGTGCAGCGCCAGCAGAAACGCTTCGTGCCGGGGCCGTACACGCAGCTGCAGGAAGGGGATCGGCTGATTCTCATCGGCGAGGCGTCCGCCATCCGGTCCCTCCGCCAGCGCTTCCCCTCCGCCCGCCCCACTTCCGCCTCGGTGGAGAGATGATGCGGGAAACCGGTAACACTCCAATTCGTGCCAGTACCCTGGAGATGAGGTGATGGGAGAAGGTTATGCAAACGAATACGGTTGAACTTGCAGAAGTCCTCCGGCAGGCCGTTGCCATTCTAAAAGCTTTCGGCGTTCGAAAGGTTGTTTTATTTGGGTCGGCGGCACGCGGTAAGCCGGAGATATCCTTGCAGCTCGGAGATCTTGATCTTGCCTGTGAGGGATTGCCAGCTACGCGTTTTTTTGAGGCACTGGGGCGTCTGCTTCGTACGCTTCCCATACCGGTAGATCTGATCGATCTGGAAGACCCGGCCTTACCACAGACACTTCGTGCCAGGGTTTTACAGGAGGGGATCATACTTTATGAGGAAGACACACCTGATGCGGCTTCGGTCGGAAATTGAGACGGAATGGCCGCGCCTGGAGATGCTCGTTCAAGAATTGCAGCAGCTTGTAGCGGGCTTACCCGCTCAGGCTGAACCTTCGCACAGAGATAAGGCTGCGATTGGTGCTTTTCTGCATAGCTTTTATAACGGGATAGAGAACATCCTGAAGCATTTGGCCCGGGAGATTGATCAAAATGTACCGAAAGGAGAAGGATGGCACCGCGCACTGCTGCAACGTATGTCCATTGCAGTACCGGGAATTCGGTCCGCCATTCTTCGGCCAGACACGATAATCATGCTTGAGCCTTATACGAATTCCGGAAAATCATTGTGCATGTGAGAAAGCACGGGCGCACACGGTGGTGCGCCCCTACAGATTCTTGACGTTTTCCCTATCCTGTAGGGACGGACCCCTGTGTCCGCCCGATCATACCCGCCGGATTGCGTATGCCACACGGGGTGCGGTACCCTTATGCACCGGTAAATCAGCGATCCCATATTATTTAGGATTTCGGCATTTTTTTCGGCATGCCTACACCTTTGAAATTGACTGGAATAAGCTACAGCCATTGATTACGCATGTAGCGGTTGTTTTGAAACAGGTCAGAGCAGATATCTCGGCATTTTTTGAAACGGAATTAAATCCCGGAGCGCGTGGAAAGGAATGCTGAGCGATGGGGCCTCGAGGGACCGCCTGAATGTTCAGTTTCGACCCTCCCTCACGTGGCCTCGGCCGTTACGCGGGCACGCAGGCGGCGGGCGGCTTCCACCATGTGGCGCAGGGCAGGCTCGACTTCGGCCCAGCGGCGCGTCTTGAGGCCGCAATCGGGGTTGACCCACAGCCGCTCGGCCGGGATCACCTCCAGCGCGCGTTTCAGCAACGCCTCGATTTCTTCCACCGAGGGCACGCGCGGTGAATGGATGTCGTACACGCCGGGACCGATGGCGTTTGGGTAGCGGAAGCGCCGGAAGGCGTCCAGCAATGCCATGCGCGAGCGCGCCGCCTCGATGGAGATCACGTCGGCGTCGAGCGCGGCGATGGCCTCCAGGATGTCCTCGAAGTCGGCATAGCACATGTGCGTGTGGATCTGGGTCTCGTCGCGCACGACGCAGGAGGCAAGACGGAAGCACTCGACGGCCCATTCGAGGTAGGCAGGCCATTCGCGGCGACGCAGGGGAAGCCCCTCGCGCAGGGCCGGTTCGTCGATCTGGATGACGGCGATGCCGGCGGCTTCGAGGTCGGCCACCTCGTCGCGGAGCGCCAGGGCAATCTGGCGGCAGGTGTCGGCCCGGGGCTGGTCGTCACGCACGAAGGACCACTGCAGGATCGTCACCGGCCCGGTCAGGATGCCTTTGACGGGGCGCGCGGTGCAGCGCTGGGCGAAGGCGGTCCAGCGCACGGTCATGGGGCCGCGTCGCGCCACGTCGCCGTAGAGGATGGGCGGGCGCACGCAGCGCGTGCCGTAGCTCTGCACCCAGCCGTTGCGCGTGACCAGAAAGCCCTGAAGCTGCTCGGCAAAATACTCCACCATGTCGGAGCGTTCGGGCTCGCCGTGCACGAGCACGTCCAGCCCGATGGCCTCCTGGCGGGCGATCGTCTCGGCGATGGTAGCTTCCAGAAACTGCTCGTAGGCCGCGCGGGACAGCTCGCCCCGCCGAAAGGCCGCGCGCTTGCGGCGCAGCTCGTCGGTCTGGGGGAACGAGCCGATCGTGGTGGTGGGCAGCAGCGGCAGCTTCAGCCGCGCGCGCTGCAGCGCGTAGCGCTCGGCAAACGGACGGCCCCGGCGGGTCATTTCGGGCGAAAGCGCGGCCAGGCGCCGCCGCACTTCCGGATCGATCCGACGCGGGGAGGTCAGGCGCTCCTGGCGTGCCCGGCGGGCGGCCTCGAGCCGATCACGCACGGCCGCCTCGCCCTCGTTGACGAGGCGTTTGAGCGTGACCAGTTCCTCGATCTTCTGGCGGGCGAAGGCCAGCCAGGGACGGATTTCCGGGTCGAGTTCGGGTTCGGCGTCCAGGTCGATCGGCACATGCAGCAGCGAGCAGGAGGGACCGATCCAGACCCGTTCGCGGCCGAGGGCATCGACGGCCCGCCGCAGCATGGACGCGGCCACGTCGAGATCGGTGCGCCAGACGTTGCGGCCGTCCACCAGCCCCAGCGAGAGGATGCGGTCTTCGGACAGGTGCGCCAGGGCTGGCTCGAGCTGCTCAGGCGCGCGCACCAGGTCGAGGTGGACGGCCGCCACCGGCAGCGAGCGTGCCAGCGGCAGGTTTTCTTCGAGGCCGCCGAAATAGGTGGTCAGCACCAGCGCCGGATGTTCGGGCCGGCTCAGCGCCGCGTAGGCCTGCTGATAGGCCTGTCGGGCACCGGGCGGCAGATCGCGCACCAGACAGGGCTCGTCCATCTGCACGTAGCGGGCGCCGGCCGCCTTCAACCGGCGCAGCACTTCGGCATAAACGGGCAGCAGGCGATCGAGCAGTGTCAGCGGGTCGAAGTGCGCCCCCGTCGCCCGGCCCAGCAGCAGGAACGAGACCGGGCCCAGCAACACCGGCCGCGTTTCGATGCCCAGCGCCTTCGCCTCCAGGTATTCATCGATGGGTTTTGTGGAGGCGAGCCGGAAGCGCTGCTCCGGGTGGAATTCGGGCACCAGGTAGTGATAGTTCGTATCGAACCACTTCGTCATTTCCAGCGGCGGCACGCCGGTGCCTTCCAGTCCCCGCGCTTCCAGCTCTTTTTCCTGCACGCCCCGGGCCATGGCAAAGTAGGTGGCCAGATCGACGGAATCGCCGCGCCAGCCAAAGCGTTCGGGCACGGCGCCCACGAGCGCGATCGTGTCGAGCACGTGGTCGTAGAGCGAGAAGTCGTTCGAGGGAATCTGATCGAGCCCGGCCTCCTGTTGCCATTGCCAGTGGCGGGCGCGAAGCCGGCGTGCCGTCTCCAGCAATTCGTTTTCCGAGACCCGTCCGGCCCAGTAGCCCTCGACGGCCCACTTCAGTTCACGTTCGAGCCCGATGCGGGGAAAACCGAGATTCGTTGCCTGGATCATGGACCGTTTTTGCTAGACTGGTTGCTTTTCTTTATTCATCCCACGAGAGCGCGGCGGCCTGCTGGTATTCGGTGACCCGCGTCTCGAAAAAGTTCTTTTCTTTGAGCAGATCGATCGTTTCGCTCATCCAGGGGAACGGATTTTTCGAGCCGTAGCGGGCCTTGAGGCCGATGCGCTCCAGGCGCCGGTCGGCGATATTCTGGACGTACTCCCGGAACATGGGTGCCGTCAGGCCCAGCACGCCGCGCGGCAGGCAGTCGTAGGCGTAGGCCACCTCCAGCTCGACGGCCTCTTCGATGAGCTGCTGCACCTCGCGCTGAAACTCGGGCGTCCACAGTTCGGGATTTTCGGCCTTGATGCCGTTGATCAGGTCGATCCCGAAGTTCAGATGGATCGTCTCGTCGCGCAGGATGTACTGGAACTGCTCGCCGATGCCGGTCATTTTGTTCTGGCGATGGAAGGAGAGGATCATCGCGAAGCCACTGTAGAAGAAGATCCCCTCCATGATCACGTAGTAGCCGATCAGGTTTTTCAGAAAAGCCTGCGCGCCCTCGACGGTGGCCGTGGTGAAGTCGGGTCGCAGCACTTTGCGCGTCAACTCCATCTCGAACTCGTCCTTGCGGGCCACGGCCGGAATTTCGCGGTACATGTTGAAGACCTCGCCCTCGTCGAGGCCCAGGCTTTCGACGATGTAGAGGAAGGCGTGCGTGTGGATGGCTTCCTCGAAGGCCTGGCGCAGCAGGTACTGGCGGCATTCCGGGTTCGTGACGTGGCGAAAGATGGCCAGCACGATGTTGTTGCCCACCAGGCTTTCGGCCGTGGCGAAAAAGCCCAGGTTGCGCAGGATGACCAGCCGCTCGTCGTCGGTCAGTTTGTCGGAGCGCCACAGCTCGATGTCGCGGGCCATGGGGATTTCGCTGGGCATCCAGTGGTTCTTGCAGCCGTTGAGGTAATGCTCCCAGGCCCAGGCGTACTTGACGGGCATGAGCTGGTTGACGTCCACCTCGTGGCAGTTGATCAGGCGCTTGTCTTCGACGCGAATGCGGCGCGAACCGAAGGCGGGAAGCTCCATCATGGCTGTGCTCGGTTTTAGGGTTGGACAGGATCGTTGAAGCAAAAAGGGATCACTGGCAGGCTTCGCAGCTTTCGTCGTCCGGCGAGCAGGCGGGCCCGTCGCGACGAACGACGATGTCGCTCGACGGCGAGCGGCTTTTCATCCAGCGGGGCTGGATGCCGCGGCGGTTGATGTCGAGCGTGGATTTTTCGATCTGGGTGGCGGCCAGCGCCCGCAGGTAATAGGTGGTCTTCAGGCCGAGTCGCCAGGCGAGCTGGTACATCTCGCTGAGCTTGCGGCCGCTGGGTTCGGCCAGATACAGGTTGAGCGACTGGCTCTGATCGATCCACTTCTGGCGCCGGGCCGCACACTCGATGAGCCAGCGCGGCTCGATCTCGAAGGCCGTTCGGTAGCGTTCTTTGAGTTCGGGCGGGATGCGGTCGATTTCCTGCACCGAGCCGTCGTAGTACTTCAGATCGTCCAGCATTTCCTCGTCCCAGAGGCCCCGCGCTTTGAGATCGCGTACAAGGTAGGGGTTGAGCTGGGTGAACTCGCCCGAGAGATTGCTTTTGACGTACAGATTCTTGTAAGTGGGTTCGATCGACGGGCTCACGCCGCAGATGTTGGCGATGGTGGCCGTGGGGGCGATGGCCAGCACGTTCGCGTTGCGCATGCCCTGGCGGCGGATTTTCTCGCGCAGTGCGTCCCAGTCGAGACGGGCCGTCCGGGGAACGGGCACCGGCTCGCCCCGCTCGGCTTCGAGGAGGTCGAGCGTGTCGAGCGGCAACAGGCCGCGATCCCACTTGGAGCCCTTGAACGTGGGGTAGGCGCCACGCTCGACCGCTAGATCCGACGAGGCCTCGTAGGCGCAGTAGGCGATGAATTCCATGAGCTCGTCGGCCATTTCCACGGCGGCCTCGCTGGCGTAGGAGAGGCCCCGGCGGTAGAGCACGTCCTGAAAGCCCATCAGGCCCAGGCCGATCGGCCGGTGGCGCAGATTCGAGGTGCGGGCTTCCGGAATCGGGTAGAAGTTGAGATCGATCACGTTGTCGAGCATGCGCACGGCCGTGCGGATCGTGTCGCGCAGCCGGTCCCGATCCAGCTCGCCCTGCTCGTCCACGTGCGCCACCAGGTTGATCGAACCCAGGTTGCAGACGGCCACCTCCTCGGGCGAGGTGTTCAGCGTGATTTCGGTGCAGAGGTTCGAGGAATGGACGATGCCCACATGGTCCTGGGGCGAGCGGATGTTGCAGGGATCCTTGAAGGTGAGCCAGGGATGGCCGGTCTCGAACAGCATCGAAAGCATTTTACGCCAGAGATCGACGGCCTCGACGCGGCGCCAGTTGCGGATGCGGCCGGCCTCGGCCTCGCGTTCGTAGTGCTCGTAGCGCTCGCGGAAGGCGCGGCCGTACAGGTCGTGCAGGTCGGGCACCTCGTCGGGCGAAAAGAGCGTCCAGTGCCGGCGCTCCCGCACGCGCTGCATGAACAGGTCCGGAATCCAGCAGGCTGTGTTCATGTCGTGCGTGCGGCGGCGTTCGTCGCCCGTGTTGCGGCGCAGCTCCAGAAATTCTTCGATGTCTAAATGCCAGACCTCCAGGTAGGCACAGACGGCTCCCTTACGCTTGCCGCCCTGATTGACGGCCACGGCCGTGTCGTTGACGATCTTCAGGAAGGGGATGACGCCCTGGCTGCGGCCGTTGGTGCCCCGGATGTGGGCGCCCAGGGCGCGGACGGGCGTCCAGTCGTTGCCCAGCCCGCCGGCCCACTTCGAAAGCAGCGCGTTGTCGCGGATGGCCTTGAAGATGGCGCCCAGGTCGTCCTGCACCGTGGTCAGGTAGCAGGAAGAAAGCTGGGGATGGGGCGTGCCCGCGTTGAAGAGCGTGGGCGTGGAGTTCATGAAGCGGAAGCTGGAAAGCAGCTCGTAGAACTGGATGGCGCGGGCGGTGGGGTCGTCTTCGGCGAGCGCCAGCCCCATGGCCACGCGCATCCAGAGATACTGGGGCAGCTCGAAGCGGCGGCCTTCGGGCTCGTGCAGCAGGTAGCGGTCGTAGAGCGTCTGCAGCCCCAGGAAGGTGAACTGGCGGTCGCGTTCGGGGCGCAGCGCCGCGGCCAGGCGGTCGAGGTCGAACGTCTGAAGCAGGCGCTCGTCGAGGCGGCCCAGGCGGATGCCGTGCTCCAGGTACGCCCGGAAGCCCCTCCGGCAGGTCGCGGCCTGCTCGGCGGGCGGGACCGGGCGGCCGAAGACTTCGCGGTAGAGCGCGTCCAGCAGCAGCCGGGCGGCCACGTACGTGTAGTCGGGCTCGCGTTCAATGTGCGTGCGGGCCGCCAGAATCAGCGCTTTGTCCAGTTCGTCTTCCGGAATGCCCGGATAGACCGTGCGGAGCAGCTCCTCCCGGACCAGCTCGGGATCGACGTCGTCCAGTCCGTCGCAGGCCGCTTCGATGCGGACGCGAAGCGCCTCGTGCGGGAACGGCGCCTCGGTGCCGTCGGCGCGGCGGTAGGTGAGCTGCTGGCGGCGGCGCGCCTCGGCGCGGGCCTCGCGGTAGAGGATGTAGCGACGGGCGACGGCGTAGCGTCCGGCCCGCATGAGCGTGCGCTCCACCTCGTCCTGGATTTCTTCGACGGACACCTCGGCGCGGTCCCGGCACCAGCGCACCACGGCGCCGGTGAGCGCTTCGATCTCTTCGGCCAGTTCGGCCGGAAGGGGCGCCTCGGCGGGTAGTTCGAGCGTGGCGCGGAAGGCTTTTTCGAGGGCGCGCCGAATGCGTTCGGCGTCGAACGACACGCGTCGGCCGTCCCGCTTGACGACGGTGGGCAGCGTGTCGGTGGCGAGGGCATGCAGGGTGGCCATGGCGGTACCTCGGGTTGGTGGAACGTTCAGGATCGAGGTCCCCCGCGGCCAGAAGGTGGAGAAGGGCAGCAGCAGCCGATGCGAACGGCGACGGCGGGTCGCCCGAGCGGCAGAGCCAGAACGCAGCAGCCACGTGCAGCCGATCACCACCCTGTGACGCGCAGGGTGCGCCGGATCGCCCGCGGTGGGCGCCGGCCGTGATCGCACTTCCAGGCGGGCATTCGGGCTTTTACCGTTGCGCGACAGCGCCGGAATTCCACCGGCTTCCCCCGTGACGCCGGCACCGCCTCGGGCGGCACCGGCCGCCGTGCCACGACAGCACGGCCCCGGAAGTGGCAGGGCCTTGTGGCGGCAAGTATAGCACGCCCGTCGAGCGCCGGCAAGGGGTGTGGAAAAAATCTGGATTCAATGTCCGTTATTCGTCACGCCTCCCTGGTTCTGACAGGAGCTTGTGGAAAAGTGTGGTCGATCTGGTTCCGTTATGCCGCAAATCGGGATTCGTGATAATGCTAAAATAGCCGTTATTGAAGAAAGATCGGACGGTGATCCGCATGGTGGCACCTGTCGCTGCGGGCAGGTCGCTGTCGGGTGTGTAGGAGTTTCCCCGACATCCCTGTCAGAGATTGCCCGGCATCGGATTGCAGGTAGCGCCTACGCAACCGATCAAGCTTTGCTTTCGGCGCGCGAACCCATCTGTTCGTTGTTTGAACGCGCAACGTGAAGCCATCAGGGAGGCGATCATGAACAGGACAATCCAAACGATCTGGATTCTGGTACTGGGGCTGCTGCTCCCGCTCGGGGTGCGGGCGCAGTCGGTGGTGCTGACCTTCCAGACGGAAGGGAGCACCTTCCGCGTGACGGGCACCTCGACGCTCCACGACTGGGAATGCGCAGTGACGGACTGGCGGGGCCGGGTCGAGCTGGGGCAGGCCGGTGAGCTGGCTTCGCTGCAGGCGACGGAGGTGGTGGTGCCCGTGGCGGCCCTCTCGTGCAAGAACGGCACGATGGACCGCAAGATGCGGGAGGCGCTCAAAGCGGAAGACCACCCGGAGATTCGCTTTGTGCTGACGCGGGTCGATTCGGTGGCGGCCGCAGCGGAGGGCTATCGGCTCCAGGTGCAGGGACGGCTGACGATCGCCGGTGCGGAGCAGCCCGTGCAGATGCAGGTGCTGGCCCGCCCGGAAGACGGCGGCTGGCGCTTTCAGGGGGCGCAGCCCCTTTCGATGAAAGCCTTCGGCATCAAGCCGCCGACGGCCATGCTGGGCACGCTTCGGACGGGCGACGAGGTGGTCGTGCACTTCGACGTGGTGGCGCGCCCGACTTCCGGCAACCCGTAAATCGCGAAGCGCCATGCGTGTGATCGGTCTGTTGAGCGCGGTGTTGTTCCTGCTGGGCTTCCGGGGAACGCCCTGCTACGTGCCCGATCCGGTGGCGAGCCGGGTCTGGATCGAGGGACGCTCGACGGTCAACCGCTTCACCTGCGCGGCCACCCGCGTGGAAGGGGTTGGCGAGGTCGAAGCAGGGCGGGCGGTGCAGGCGCGGCTCGTGGTGCCGGTTCGGGCTTTCGACTGCGGCAAGCAGGCCATGAACCGGGACCTGCAGGAGGCGCTCCAGGCCGATCGCTTTCCGGAGATCCGCTTCGAACTGAGCGAGGTGGCCGTGCTGGAGGCGCCCGCGGCCGACTCGGCCCGGCTGGAAGTGGCCGGGGCACTGACGATCGCGGGCACGACGCGCACCGTGCGCTTCGAGGCGGTGGGGCAACTGCTGGCGTCCGAGCGCGCCCGGCTGGTCGGCTTGCTCCCGCTGAAACTGACCGACTTCAACGTGAAGCCGCCCACCGCGCTGCTGGGATTGATCCGGGTGCACGATCAGATCACGGTACACTTCGATCTGGTCGTGCAGCCCGTGGCGTGGCGGCCGTGCGCGGTGGCCGCGGCGGATTCCCTGAACCAACCCTGAACAACCAACCAGGAGGAAACAGCCATGCGTACACGGTTAACCGGTGGCATCCTGGCGCTGATCGCGCTGCTGTTGTGGACCCTGCCGGCCGCAGGCCAGGATAAAGACCAGCCGAAAAACGAAGGGCCGGTGGTACACGGCTTCATCCGGCCCGACTGGCTCATTCAGAACGTGGACGACCCGTTCCGGGATGACCTGCGGATCTATCACTTTCTGAGCCGGACCCGCGTCTTCCTGAAGGGGACCTACGAGGGCGTGCGGTATCGGGTCGAGCTGGGGCTCTCGGGTCCGGAGGCCGAAATCCCGGTCTCGCGTTCGGGCGACTGGGGCATGCCGCAGATTCTGCAGGACTTCTATGCGGATGTGCCCTTCCCGGGCGTCGAGAACGTCTATGTCCGGCTGGGCCAGTTCAAGGTGCCGGCCGGGGCTGAAGGGCTGACCTACTCGGCCTACCTGCCCTTCGTGGAGCGCTCGATCGCGCAGAAGTTCGTGGGGCTGCTGCGGGACTACGGCGCGGCGCTGCACGCCTATCCGAGCGAGAACGTCTCGCTGGCGCTGGCGCTGCAGACCGGTCTGGGCCGGAGCATCCCGAATCGGTATCTGCCCGAGGTGTTCGGCTTTCCGTTCGTGACGGCGCGCGTGCAGTTCGGTCCGAACCAGGGACATGACCTCTTCCGGCTCAAGCCGATGCCCTCCGGCGACGAACTGGAAGTGCGGTTGGGCGCCAACGTCACCTATTACAAAGACGTGATCGCCGGACATTCCTCGGCGCTGAACGTCTGGAACAAGGAAAAGCCCATCCTGCTGCAGAGCGGCTGGAATCCGTACATCGCCCGCCGTGAGGCCGGTCACCTGAAGGCCGGGGAGCTGCTCATCGGGGGCGGCGACATCGCGCTGGGCTATCCGACCGCGCAGGGCGCGCTCTGGCTGGAGGGCCAGGTCACCTACGGGCAGTACAAGAACGACTTCGGCGATGTGGCCGTGACGGCCGTCCGCGCGCAGGCTACCTACAGCCTGGAGACTGTCGCCTTCGGTCTGCGCTACGCGCTGGTGCAGCTCGACGAGCTGGGCGGCGATGCCGTGGGCGACGATCCGATCCACGAAGTGACGCCCATGCTGACCTACCGGCTGCAGAAGAACGTCAAGATCATCCTGGACGGGAGCATTCTGCTGGATGTGCCGGTGGCCGTGGAAGAGGGCGTGGGCGCCTATGTGCTGACGGATCACCCCGAGGAGATCACAGCGGAAGGTGTTACGATTGAGCGGCAGAATGTGATCAACCTGCGGGCGGCCGTGCAGATCAACTTCTGACCGGTCTGGCCGCGGAGGGCAGCATGCGGGGCCCCGGCAATCATGCCGGGGCCCTGTTGTTTTCCGACCACAAAAAACCCCGGCGATCACGGGGGAAATCGCCGGGGAAGGAGCACGTCCCGGGGGGTGAGGCGCGCCTTCAACGATACGGAGGCGCCGGGTATTCGTCAAGATGAAAGGCAAATTGGCGCCATCAAAACGCGTCGTTTCCGCCGATTTGTGCCGCAGCAAAAGCGCAATGCTCCGGGAAAGTCTGGATTATAGCCGCGTCTGAACGGTCAGATGATGGAGCGTGCCCAGCGAGGACCAGGAGCTGAAGGCATAGTCGAAGTGCAGGCCGGCAAGGCGCAATCCGAAGCCCGCGTTGAAGCCGGCCAGGTCCAGCCGGGGACGGATTTTGAGCATTTTGTGGCGGCGGTAGCTGTAGCCGAAGCGCAGTTGAAACGAACGGCTGGCGCCCAGTTCGGCCCCGAAGTTCAGGTGATAGAACAGCCGGCCGATCCAGGTCTGATTTTCCGGGCTCTGCCAGAAATGGGGCAGGTCGTAGGCGGTCAGGGTCATCTGCAGGGGAAGGTAGCGCAGGCGCTTACGCAGGCCCAGACGCACGTCGAAGGGCAGGCGGTCAGGGGTGGTCCCCAGCGTCTGGAGCGTGACGCCCAGGTGGTGCAGGCTGGCGCCGATCGTCAGCAGGCGCTCGGGTATCTCGTAGCGGACGCCGGCGTCCAGCGCCAGGGCCGTCGCCCTTCGGTCGGCCAGGGTCGTGTGGATCAGGTGCAGGCTGACACCGTAGTGCAGCGACGGGCCGGCGGCGCGTCCCAGGCCCACCGTCAGGGCCAGGTCGATGGGCCGAAAGGTGCCGTTGCGGTTGCCTTCCAGGTCGGCCTCGTCGATGGCGCCCCAGTCCAGGAAGCGCAGGGCCAGGCCGAGCGTTCCGAGCCCGTTCCGGTGCCAGCCGTAGGCGATCGTGCCGGCGCGGAGGTCGCTCAGGTGGTTCAGGTAGCTCACCTGCAACTGGCGGTGCTGCGCGGGGTGCAGCAGGGCCGGATTCAGCAGAAACAGCGCCACGTCGTCGTCGGCGACGGTCGCCGGCGTCTCGCCCAGCGCGGTCACGCGGGCCGCGGGCGAAAGACGCAGAAAGGCAAAGCCGCCCAGCGGGGCATCTTGCGCCCGGACCGGTAGGGCCAGACACAACCAGAGCACCGGCAGGAATCGCCACCCCTTCATTGGCACAGCTTGCTTGCTCGGAGTGTGGGCACGTCGCGTTGTAGCAATCGGATCGCTTTCCTGCCGGGCTGGTGAGATCGGGGGGGGACTTTCCAAATATAACACCGCCCGGGCACAAAAGCGAGGTCCGGCGGATGTATCCAGAGGTGCCATCAGAAATGCGCCAGAGATGCCATGGCCAATGCGGAGAAGCTGCTACGGCCTGTGCCGTGGGATTCCTAAGCTATTTTTAGAATTTGTTGCACCAGATACAGGCACGCATGCGTCGGTGGCAGGTGGTCGGATTGCTGCTCGGGCTGCATCTCGGATTCGTTACCGGGATGGTAGCGCTTTTGAGCCGTCTGCTGGGTACCGGTCTGCCATCGGCCGAAAGTCTGCTGGTAGCCGTCTGGACGCTTCCCCTCTCTGTATTTGTCGCCTGGTTCATTGGGGGTGATCTGCTGCAGCTCATCCGGCGGCGACCGCTCCTGCGTCCCGCCCTGGCTCAACTGCTGCTTCTGGCCTTGCTGTTGCTGGTGTGGGCGGTCGTGCCCACCTGAGCGGTATGTGAAAAGTGAATCGCTTCTTTTATTTCACTTTTCGTGCGCCTTGCTATTGAATTCCAGGGCCGGATCTTGTATTCTTACAGGCGAAAAAAGCGGGACACGATCCGGTTCATCATGTTATTGCTGGGTTTCGACGTCGGCAGTTCGTTCATCAAAGGGGCCCTGGTTGAAGCGGAGTCCGGGCGTGTGCTGGCGGCTGTAACGGTTCCCGAACAGGAATTAAAGATTGAATCGATTCATCCCGGCTGGGCCGAGCAGGATCCGGAGCAGTGGTGGCAGTGCGTGCAGCAGGCCGTGGCCGCATTGCGCGGGCGCCATCCGTTCGATCCCGAAGCGGTCGGTGGCATCGGCATCTCCTACCAGATGCACGGGCTGGTGCTGATCGACCGGGAGGGGCGCGTGCTGCGCCCGGCCATCATCTGGTGCGACAGCCGGGCCGTGCCTGTCGGCGAACGCGCCTTTCAGGAGCTGGGGCCAGAACGCTGCCTGCGCCACCTGCTCAACAGTCCCGGCAACTTTACGGCCGCCAAGCTGCGCTGGGTGCTTGAAAACGAGCCGGACATCTATCGCCGGGCCTACAAGTGGCTGCTTCCGGGCGACTATGTGGCCTTTCGCATGACCGGCGAGCCGACCACCACCGTCTCGGGCCTTTCGGAAGGGATCTTCTGGGACTTCCTGGAAGAAAAGCCCGCCTTCTGGCTGCTGGACCATCTGGGGATCGACCATGCGCTCATGCCGCGTCTGGTGCCCACCTTCGGCCGACAGGGTGAGCTGACGCGGGAAGCGGCCGCGGCGCTGGGCCTTCGACCCGGCACGCCGGTCACCTACCGGGCCGGTGATCAGCCGAACAACGCCTTCTCGCTGGGGGTACTGCATCCGGGCGAGGCGGCCACGACGGCCGGCACCTCGGGCGTCATCTACGCCGTGGACGACACGCTGCGCTACGATCCCCAGACGCGCGTCAACACGTTCGTGCACGTCAACCACACGCCCGAGCAGCGCCACTACGGCATTCTGCTGTGCCTGAACGGCACGGGCATCCTCTACCGCTGGCTCCGACAGGACCTGCTGGGCGGCACGTTGAGCTACGAAGCGATGAACGAACAGGCCGCTTCGGTGCCGGTCGGCGCCGACGGCGTGCGTGTGCTGCCCTTCGGCAACGGGGCCGAGCGCATGCTCCGCAACCGAAACCTCGGCGCTTCGGTGCACGGGCTCGACTTCAACCGCCACGGCCGGGCGCATCTGCTCCGGGCGGCCAAAGAAGGGATCGTGTTCGCGCTGGCCTACGGCCTCGAAGTGATCCGCGGCATGGGACTGGCCGTCGAGAAGGTTCGGGCCGGACGCGCCAACCTGTTTCTGAGTCCGCTTTTTGGACGGATCTACGCGACCGTCAACCGAACGGTCGTGGAGCTGTACGACACGGACGGAGCGGCCGGTGCCGCCCGGGGGGCGGGCGTCGGGGCCGGCGTGTACGCCTCGCCCGAAGCGGCTTTCCAGGGCGTGCCACCGGTGGCCACGATCGAGCCCGATCCGTCCTGGCAGGAACCCTATGCGGAAGCCTACCACCACTGGGCTGAAATCCTCTCCCGTCAACTTCAAACGGCTGACTGAACAATGGCAAACGCACAGACCTTCCACAGCATCTGTCGCTGGACGTTCAATGCGGGCAAGGGCGGCTTCGTCCCGGCCAACATTCGTCCGGCCTGGGCGGCCGATCGCTTCGGCACGGTCGAGTTCATCTATCTGGTGAAAGAAAAGATTGCACCACGCCTGCCCGACACGATAACGCTGGGCGTCGAGCTGCACTACGACAACGAAATCAACGAGCAGAACGCCGAGGCGGTCGCGAAGGCGCTGGCCGAGACCGGGCTGCATCTGGCGATGATCACGCCGGGCGCCCATATTCATTTCGGCTATGGCGGGATCTGCTCGCTCGATCCGAAGGAGCGGGCGGCCGCCGAAGAACTGGGCCGGCGCACGGTGGAGCTGGCCTACGGTCCGCTGCGCAAGGCCTGGCATCCGGACTCCGACAAAGCGCCCACGCTGGTCATCTGGAACGGCTCGTTCGGCTACGACCTGGCCACGGTAGGGGTGCGCCAGATGTACCGTAACCTGAAGGAAAGCCTGGCGCGTCTCTGCCAGCTCGAGCAGGAAAAAGGCGGGCTCATGTACATCGGCATCGAGCCCAAGCCGAACGAAGGGCATCCGGCCATGCTGTTGCCGACCGTGGCCAGTGCGCTGCTCATCTGGCGCCAGCTCGCCGACGAGTTCGGCATCGATCGGTCGAAGAAAGGAGTCAACATGGAAATCGGTCACTCGGAGATGATCGGCCTCGATGCCGTTTACGATGTGGTGGAGCAGCTCGAAGAACGGGCCATGGTCCACTTCCACCTGAACAGCCAGGGCTACAACGACGGCATCATTCTGGGCGGTCCGGGGCGCTACGACATCGACCACGGCACGCGCGTCAACGGCATGAACATCGCGCTGGCCGGTCTGCTGGAGCAGGACGGGTACAACCGCTGGCTCGGGCACGACATGCAGCCCCGGCCCTACGACAACGAGGAGCAGGCCATCGATCGCGTGGTGCGCAGCATTCTGAGCTGGGAAGCCTGCCGCCGCGCCGCGCAGCAGCTCGACGTGTCGGAGCTGCTGGCGCTGCTGGCCCGGCGCGAGACGGCCCGCGCCGAAGATCTGATGCGGGCGGCGCTGGTCGAGGCGCAGCGTCAGTTCGACGCGCTCTACGAGCCGACCGTCAGCGCCTGAGCACGCGCCTGTTGGCAGAGCGAAGACTCGTTCAGGCCCCTTCTTCGGAAGGGGCCTTTTTTTCGAGGAACTCCAGGAGACGGGCAGCCTCGCGGTGGTCGTGGAGCGTCTGGATGGGATCGGGAGGCGTCGGGGCGTAGCAGGCGGCCTCGCAGGCGGCCAGCAATCGGGCCATGCGGGCCACTTCCGCTTCGGGCAGGCCGCGTTGGCGCAGGCGGTCGCACAGCCGGGAGCGCGTCAGGCCGCGCACGTCTTCGCCCAGGTAGCGTCCGGCCGCTCGTCGCAGCGTTTCTTCCAGTCGCCGGTAGAACAGGCGGGGCTCCAGCGTGGACGGTGGAAGGGTGTCGGGTTGCACGGGCGACGGTCGCGGGCGGCGGGCCGCACGCCGTCGCTGCGCCAGCAACAGCAGCAGTAGGATCACCAGAAGCCCTCCGCCGGCATAGGGCAGCCACCGGATCCATGAAAATGACCGAGAATGAACGGCCGCCGGGGAAGCGGTCGCCACCGGAGCAGTGGGCGTGGCCGAGGCCGGATGCACGACAAGCTCCGGCAGCGGAGCCGTCAGCGTGCGATAGACGCCGCCCTCCGGATCGAAGTAGGCGAGGCGCACGGGTGGCAGCGTGAAACGCCCGGCCCGGCCGGGCACGAGCACGTAGGACAGCGTGCGGGTGCCGGTCAGCCGCGCGCCGCGGCGGTCGAGCGTCAGCGCATCGTCGGCGGGATAGACGGCGAAGCTGGTGTCCACGTCCGGCCGGGGCGGCGTCAGCGTGGGCAGGTTTCCTGATCCGGACAGACGGATCGTGACGGTTACCGGCTCGCCGACACTTACTTCGGTAGGTGAGGCTTCGGCTTCCAGCCGGAATCGTCCCACGGCATCGACGAAACCCGACGGCGCTCCGTCCGGGAGCGGACGCACCGTCACGGTGAGCGCCGGAGCCGTCACGCGCTGCGGTTCGCTCGGACCCGGACGCAGCAGCGAGGCGAAGGGATCGAGCGGATCCGGCTGCAGCGAGACTTCGCTTTCGATGGTGAGCGGATCGATCTGAAGCATTCCGCTCCGCGTGGGAAACAGCGCGATGCGCTGCAGCACGAAGGTGTAATAGGCCGCGCCGTTGCGAAGTACCCGCTCGGGCAGCGGCCGATCTTCCACCTCAAGTTCCTCGCGCCAGAACCCTTCCGTTTCCCAGGAGCCCACCAGGCGGCTACGCCAGACCTGCAGCCCTTCCCGGAAGAACAGTCGGTATTCGAGCACGGTCTGTTGCCCTTCGTAGGGGATGGTGGGCTGCAGGGTGGCCTCGATGAACAGATCGGGTGCAGCAGAAGGTGCGTTCGGGGCGCTTTCGGCAGGCGGTGCCGTAGGTGCATCGTAGATCGCCAATTCGATCGGCTCGGTGGCCAGCGTCTGATCGCCCACCTGAAGCCGGAAGGCGCCGATGCGGGCTTTGCCGGGACGCACCGGCCGAAACCGCCAGCTGTAGCGGATGCGTTGCTGGATGCGTCCGCCGATCAGCGAGTACTGGCGGTGCACGGTGGGCGTCGGATAGACGAGCGCTAGCCCTTCGGTTGGGGGCGGCTCCGGCATGCGCAATCCGTCGGGCAGGGCGCCGATGATGTCGACGGTGTAGACGACCGTCTCGCCCATGCCCACCTGGGTGCGACTGACGCGGGCCTGAACTTCTACCGTCCAGCGCTGCGCGGCCGCCGGGATGGCCCCCACGCTCAGGAACAGCATCGAAAGCAGCCAGCGCCGCATGCCGCTCACCAGTCTTTTTTGACCGTACGGGGATGGGTGGGCAGCCGCAGGGCACGCCGGAGGGCCTCCTGTTCCTGGCGTTGCAGGGCGTCGAGCAGGCGGGCGGCCGCCTCGGGCGAGAGCTGCGCCGATGAGGTGGGTGTCTGGGATTGTCTTTCAGAGGCGGCGGAATCGGACGGGTCGTTCTGCGCAGGCGCACGCTCCGCATTGTGCCGGCGGTTGCCGTCCGCCGCATCCTGTCCGGGTGCGTTCTGCGTGTTGGCGTCGTTCGGATCGTTCTGTCCGGCCCCGCCTGCCGACGGAGGGGGCGGGCTGGAAGGCGGCAGGTGTCGCAGGACGTATTCGTAGTTGAAGCGGGCATCTTCGAAGTCGGGGTCGGCCAGCAGCGCCGTGCGGTAGTAGTGCAGGGCCGCCTGCAGGTCGCCCTCGGCGAAGGCCGCGTTGCCGGCGTTGTAGGCGGCGCGTGCCCGTGCGGCATCGTCGGGGGCCATGCGGAGCGCCGCGTCGAGAGCGGCACGTGCGCTTCCCGCCTGGCCCAGACGCAGCAGGGCCGCCCCCAGGTTGTGCTGCAGCCCGAAGCGCGTGGCTGGATCCTGCGTCAGCAGCAATCCCTGGCGGTAATGCTCGGCCGCCTCGGCGTAGCGTCCGGCCCGGTAGGCCGCGTTGCCCCGGCGGCCCTGGCGGGCGCCGTCGTCGGCAAGCAGCAACAGCAGCAGCGCAAGTCCGATCAGTAGGCGCATCGTCTCAGGCGGTCTGGAGCGTTCGGCGGCGTTCGGGCAGCAGCGCTTCGAGCACCAGCAACAGCAGGGCCAGCGCCAGCGGCCACTGATAACGCTCGGCGAAGGTTTCGAACGTCTCGGTCGCGATCGGGGTCCGGGCGAAGCCGTCCAGCCGCTTCAGCAGGGCTGGCACGACCTCGCCGGTGCGTCCCAGATGGAAGTAGCCGTCCGGTCCGGCCAGCGCCTGTAGCGTGGCCGGCTCCAGCCGCGTGTGTACGACACGGCCTTCCGCGTCGCGCCGGACGCCCACGCGGCGGCCGTCGCGGTACACGGGAATCGGGGCGCCCGCGGTTTCGCCCACGCCGACAGCCAGCCGCTCGATGCCGGCCTCCTGAAGTTGGCGGAGCGCCTGCTCGAAGCCCTCCGCGTGGTTTTCGCCATCGGAGACGACCAGTAGCACCCGGCTACGTGGTACTTCGTCCGGTTGCGGTGCCTCGAAGGCCTGCAGGGCCACCTGGATCATGCGGACGTAGTCGGTGCCCGGCGTGGGGATCAGCGACGGATCGGCCACGTCCAGAAACAGCCGTACGGCGCCGTAGTCCGTGGTGAACGGACATTGCAGAAAGGCGTCGCCGGCGAACAGAATCAGGCCCACGCGATCGCCTTCCAGATGCTCGAGCAGGCGATAGAGTTCGTATCGGGCGCGGGCCAGTCGACTGGGCGCCACGTCTTCGGCCAGCATGGAGTTCGACACGTCCAGTGCGATGAGCAGGTCGAGGCCTCGCCGTTCGGCCTGGCGGGGTTGCAGGCCGAGGCGGGGACCGGCCAGCGCCAGCGCGAGCAGTGCCACGGCGGTCAGGAGCAACGCGGCCCGCAGCCGGGCACGTCCGGGAGCCGGCGCGGCCAGTTGGGCGATCAGCACCGGATCGCCCAGCCGCTCGAGATCGCGCCGGCGCCGACGCGCCGCCCACATCAGCAGCAGCGCGGTGCCCGGCACGGCGGCCAGCGCCCAGAGCCATTCGGGATGGAGCCAGTGCAGGTTCATGTGACGACCAGGCGGCGGAGTCGGGTGGTGCGCAGGATCACTTCCAGCAGAAGCAGCAGCAGGGCCGGTCCCAGAAAGATCGCGTACCGCTCCCGGGCGGTTTCGTAGCGGGTGACGGCCACCGGACTTTTCTCCAGGCGGTCAATCTCGGCGTAGATGGCCTCCAGCGTGCGCGCATCGGTGGCGCGAAAGTAGCGGCCGCCGGTCTTTTCGGCCGCTTCGCGCATCATGGCCTCGTCGATCTCGACCGGTACGGGTTGCGGGCGGGTGCCGAAAGGTGTCTGCACCGGATAGGGCGCTTCGCCCCGGCCGCTGAGGCCGATCGTGTAGATGCGAATGCCCGCCTGACGGGCCAGCTCGGCGGCCGTCAGCGGATCGATCTCACCCCGGTTGTTCTGGCCGTCGGTCAGCAGAATGATCACCTTGCTGCGGGCTTCGGAGTTTTTCAGCCGGTTGATGGCTGTGGCAATGGCGGTGCCGATGGCCGTTCCGTCTTCGAGGCGGCCTACCTGCAGGCGCTGGAGCATGGTCAGCAGAAAACGATAATCCAGCGTGGGCGGCACCTGCGTGAAGGCCTGTCCGGCGAAGACCACCAGCCCGATCCGGTCGGCCCGGCGCCCCTGGACGAACTGGATGGCCGTGCGGCGTGCCACCTCGAAGCGGCTGGGCGAGAAGTCCTGCGCAAGCATCGACGACGACAGATCGAGTACGAGCATCAGATCGCGTCCCTCGACCGTGCGTTTTTCGAAGACTTGCCGTTCCTGCGGGCGGGCCAGCGCCAGAATGCCCAGCGTCAGCACGGCCAGCCGGAGCGCGAAGGGCAACCCGCGCAGGCGAATCCAGAGCGTGGCCGGTGCCGCTTCGACCAGCGCCGCACTGCTGAAGAGCAGGTCCCCGCCGCGACGGCGCGCACGCCACCAGCGCACCAGCGCCAGGATCGGCACCAGTGCCAGCAACCAGAGCCACTGTGGCTGCGCAAACGTCATGGACAGGGGTGTTAGATCGTGGGATCTCACGTGAAGCAAGTGCTGGGGTTTCCCGATGCGCCCTGCAAATGCGAACCGCTGATTTACCAGTGCATGAGGCTCCACACATCCCGTGTGGCGGACGTGAGGGTATGACCGGGCGGACACAGGGGTCCGCCCCTACGGGATTGGGAAAACGTCAAGGATCTGGTAGGGGCACACCGCCGTGTGCGCCCGTGTTTTCTCACATACTATGATTTCCTGGAAATCGTATTCCTGGATAGGCAGGTCGGCTACCCGATGCCCGGCGGCCGAACGAATGCGCTCGAAGGGCGTACTTTTTGCTCCGCACGATGAGAGTCCGAAACAGCAGGGAGTACGTACCGATGGGTGGTTTACCACAGCAGAGCTGGTGGGATCGATTTCAGGAGCTTCTGGACGATCAGAACGAGTGGCCGGCCGAGTATCTGTTCAAATTCATTGCCCCTTCCAGTGAACGCGAGGCGCTTCGGGCCGTTTTCGGACACTATCCGGTCACGATCCGCGAATCCCGCAAGGGCAATTACATCAGCCTGACGGCGCGCATGGAGGTGCGGTCCAGCGACGAGATCATTGCCATCTACAAGGCGGCGGCCCGCGTGCGCGGCGTCATCGCGCTGTAGCTCAGGAGTTGAGCGTCAGCGCCGTGGCCAGTTCCTCAAACAGGGCCGACAGCGTAAACGGTTTGCACAGATAACCGGCAAAGCCCAGCCGCAGGACGGCATCGCGATGGCGTAGCGTTCCCACGGACGTCATCGCAACGGCGGGGGGTTGGTGATCGGGCGGTGCTTCCCGGATCAACTGCATGGTGCGGTGGGCATTCTCTTCCAGTGGCCAGGCTGGATGACCGATCGACTCCAGCGAAATCAGCGCCACATGATAGTGGTGTTGCGGTAGATGCTCTCGAAGCTGATCGGCGTTGACTACCGGGTGGCACATCATGTAGCGCAGCGAGGCATAGGGCGCCCGGCGAAGGGCAGCCTGAATGAAAGGATGGAGGGCCGTGTCGGCATCCACCAGGAGCAGCAGACGACGCTGCCCGTTGACTTCGCTGTGGGCCATATACCGTGGGAAGCAGGCTTTTGATCAAAAACTCGTGGTTTTGCGCTGAACTGGAAAGTACTATTGGCGCATTATCCCCCGGATTTCTGGCAGAAAAGGCGTTGCGCCAACTAAAGCGCAACGATTTTTTTCAGAGCGCAGCGGGATCCGAACCGGAAAAAGAAGGTCTTTACAGAGAAACTTTTCTAAAGAACCGGGGGGCGCTATGGCTGAGGCAAATCCGAACCGGGCGATGCACGTCCACTGGCCGCGGGTAGTGCCGGACGGGGCGGCCGAGCAGGAGGCCGTGCAGGTACTCGAGCAACTGGCCCGCGAGCTGCAGGCGCTGGCGCAGGAAGTCGAGCAGGCGTATGCCGACGGGGGCCGACTTCTTCAGTACGTGCAGACGAACCTGCGGCCGGATCTGTGGCGTAACGCGGCGCACCTGCAGGTCCGGCTGGAAGGGCTGAAGGACCAGGTGCGGGCAGCCCGCGAGCTGGTCGAACGGCTCCGGGCAGCCACGCAGGAAGATCGGCCCCCGATCGAAGGACGGGGTGTGCGGCGGACGGAGACCGTAGCTTCAGCCGAGGTTGAGCCAGCGTAGCAGCTCCGGCCAGTGAGCAAAGACAAAGACGCTTTCGGGAACGGACGCCAGCGCGGCAGGCGTGAACCAGGCCACCTGCCAGCCGGCGTTTTTTGCACCGAGCACGTCGCTTCCGAACGAATCGCCGACGTAGAGGATCGCTTCCGGCGTGACACCGGCCGCGCGGGTGGCATGGGCGAACAGTTCCGGATGGGGTTTGGCCACGCCCACTTCTTCGCTGATGACCAGCGCCTTTGCATGCTGGCGAAGCTCCGGAAAGCGCGCCAGCTTGGCGTGCTGTACGGCGGCAAAGCCGTTCGTCAGAAGGCCCACGGGCAGATGGCGGGCCACCGTCAGAAATGCCTCACGGGCGCCCGGTACCCAGCGCCAGTGCCGGCGGTAGCGCTCCATGTAGCAGGCGTTGAGCTGCTCCGAGGTGACGCCCTGCAGCCCGAGTGCTTCGATCAGCCGCGCAAAGCGGGCGTGCATCAGCGCCGGACGGTCGATTTTTCCCCGCTGGTATTGCTCCCAGAGTTCGGTGTTGATCGTGTGATAGGTGTGGTGCAGCTGCTCCAGCGGGACGTGGGCGAACACGTCCGGAAAGGCGGCCTTCACGTCGGCCAGTGCCGCCTGCTCGGCCGCCCGATGATCGAGCAGCGTATCGTCCAGGTCGAAATAGACGAAGCGGATCGTTTCAGAGGGGTTTTTCGAAGAGGGCATATTCTTTATCCACCACACCCCCAAGGTGTTCGAGGGCGTTCAGCAACACCTTGTTCGTGTCGAGCACCCAGCTCATCTCGCAGGCTTCGTAGCCGCGGCGCTTGCCGCGCTGGATCGTTTCCAGCACGAGCAGGGCATCGAGCCCGCGGCCGTGATACTTTTTACGAATGCCCATCAGGGGCATGCGGGTTTCGTAGATGGCGCCCAGGTTGGCGGCCAGCAGGATCTTGATCAGTCCGAAGGGAAACAGCCGGCCGTCACGGGCATGGCGCAGCGCCTGGTTCAGGTTGGGCAGCAGCAGCGAAAAGCCGACGGGATAGCCGTTGTCTTCCAGAATGAGGACCAGCTCCGGATCGACGATCTGCTTCAGGGCGCGGGCCAGGTGCTGGAATTCGTGTTCGGTCATGGGCACGTGGCCCCAGTTTTCGGACCAGGCTTCGTTGTAGATGTCCAGCACCGTCCGCGCCTCCTCGTCGTAGCGGCGCATGTCGAGCGTGCGCAGCGTGATGGTGGGGTTGCGCCACCGGACCAACTCGACGCCCCGCTCCAGTTTTTCGGCCTTCAGGTATTTTTTGTGGACGTAGTAGGCCCACATGGTCATGACGCGCGTAAAGCCCGCCCGCTCCAGAAAGTCGGCGTAGTAGGGCGGATTGTAGGGCATCAGGATGGAGGGGGCGCGGTCGAAGCCGTTGACCAGCAGGCCGGCCATGTCGTTGAGCGAGGGGTTGGTCGGGCCGCGCATGTGTTGCAGGCCCTGCTGGCGCAGCCAGTCGGCGGCGGCCTTGAAGAGCGCCTCGGCCACCGCGAAATCCGGCACGCACTCGAAGAAGCCGAAAAACCCGACGCCGTCGTCGTACTTCTTCAGGTGCATGCCGTTGACGATGGCCGCAATGCGGCCGACGACCCGTCCCGACGCGTCCAGCGCCAGAAACGGCTGAATCTGGCCGTGCTCGAAAAAGGGATTCTTGCGGGGCGAAAGGATCTGGGCCACGTCCCGGCGCAGCGGCGGGACCCAGTACGGGTTGTCCCGGTAGAGCCGGTAGGGCAGGTCGATGAATTTGCGCAGCAGGCGCCGGCCGCGAACCGGCACCACCTGCACCGGGGGGGCGACGCGGACTTCCGGGAGCGTTTCAGTAGCTTCCATTGGCCTGAATGACGCCCAGTCGCTTTCCGACGCGATGGAAGGCTTCGAGGATGTAGTCGAGCTCCTCGTCGGTGTGCGTGGCCATGAAGGACGTCCGCAGTAGCGCCTGGCCCTGTGGGACGGCCGGCGGCACCACCGCATTGACGAACACCCCTTCTTCCAGCAGCTCGCGCCAGAAGCGGAAGCAGGTCATCATGTCGCCGATCACGACCGGAATGACCGGCGTCTGGCTGTTCCACACGTTGAAGCCGGCGCTGCGGAAGCCCTCGCGCATGTAGTCGGAGATCTTCCAGAGGCGTTCGAGCCGTTCCGGCTCCTGCTCGATGATGTCGAGGCACTTGAGTACGGTGGCTACGTTGGCCGGCGGCATGGAAGCCGAGAAGATGTGGGCCGAGCTGGTGTGACGAATGTACTCGATCACGTCGCGGTCGCCCACGCAGAAGCCGCCCAGCGAGGCGAAGCTTTTCGAAAAGGTGCCCACGGTCAGGTGCACCTTGTGCTCCAGGCCGAAGTAGGCCGCCGAGCCGCGTCCGCCCGGACCGATCACGCCGACGGCGTGGGCGTCGTCCAGCATCAGCGCGGCGCCGAACTCTTCGGCCAGCTCCACCAGCTCCGGCACCCGTGCGATGACGCCGCTCATGGAAAAGACGCCGTCGGTGACGATTAGCTTGCCGGCCTCCGGCCGCTCGGCCTGGGCGCGTTCGAGCAGGCGTCGCAGATGGTCCAGGTCGTTGTGCCGGTAGCGCACCGTGTCGGCCAGGCTCACCTGGGTACCGGCCACGATGCTGGCGTGGTTGTCTTTATCCGAGAAGATGATGTCGTTTTTGGAGGTGAGCGCCTGGATGACCCCCATGTTCGTCATGTAGCCGGTCGAAAAGACGATGCAGGCTTCCCGTCCCATGAAGCGGGCCAGGCGCTCTTCCAGCTGCAGGTGCAGGTCCAGCGTACCGTTGAGGAAGCGGCTCCCCGTACAGCCTGTCCCGTACTTGCGGATGGCCTCGATGGCGGCCTCTTTGACCCGGGGGTCCGAGGTCAGCCCGAGGTAGTTGTTCGAGCCGGCCATGATCACCTCCCGGCCGTTGATGATGGCACGTGTGCCTTCGTTGCGCTCGATGGGTCGGAAGTAGGGGTACAGGCCGGCCGCCTTCACCCGGGCGTAGTCGCCCTCCGGCGCGAAGAACTTGTGGCACTTGGCGAACAGGCTGGGTTCCGAAGTCGAAACCTGGGGCTCCAGCCGTTCCTGTGGCGTACGGGCCGCGTCCGACATGGGCATATCGTGCAGGTTGTTATGTCTGGGGCAGTATCCTCAAACTTGCGCTAAAACGCAGCATACTGTATAAGGATCTATGACGCGTCGTTTTTATTCGGTTTAGATGAACGAAAGCGCGGTATTTTCACGGGGGGTTCGCGCAGGGCGTCCGCGATAGCGGGGCGTTTCCAGGCGCTGCAGCAGCCGTTCAATGAAGTTCAGGGCCATTTCGTTGCCGCATCGCAGCGAGCGTTCCCGCAGGCGTTTTTCGTAGTGCGGGCAGGCCTCGAGGAAGCGGCGCACGTCTTCGCTCCGGAGTTCGCGATCGAAGACGGCCATGCCCAGTCCCTCACGCTCCAGAAACAGCGCGTTGAGCGTCTGCTCGAAGATGCCCCGGTTGGGCACGACCAGCAACGGTTTGCCGAGGTAGAGCGCCTCGCTCATCAGCGTGAAGCCGGCCGTGCAGAGTACGGCCCGGCAGCTGGCCAGATCTTCCAGAAAGCCGTCGATGGAGGGCGCCTTGAACGTCAGGTTCGGGTACTTTTCCGCTTCAGGGGGGCGCGGGACGTTGTAGAGCACGAACGACGCCGGCAGGCGCGCGAGCACTTCGGGTAGATGGTCCACGCCCTCGGGCTGGTTGAAATAAACCAGCACGTGCGAGCCGGTGGTGGGCCGCAGCGCCTGCACTTCGTCGCGAATGATCGGAGGAATGAGCGTGACGCGTTCGGGATGGCGCAGCGGCGGAAAGTAAAACGAGGTCAGCAGCACGTGCAACGGACGCCGGGGGACAATCAATTGAATGGCCAGATGGGCCAGCAGGGCGTCTTTCCAGTAGCGGAGGGGGAGCCGGTAACGCGTTTCGGTCACCACCTGCTGGTGGTTGAACGACAGTACCGGAAGACCCAGGCGGGCCGCCGCACGAGGCGTCAGCGCCTCGAAGTCGGTGATGACCAGATGGGGGCGGAAGTCGGCCAGTTTTTCGGTCAGTTCGTCGAGCAGTTGGCGCAGCCGGCGCATCACCGGAAGGTTGGCCCGCAGGGTGGCCAGCAGGCGCATGCGGTTGCCGTGCAGCACCTGGCAGAGCGAGGGGACGGGCCAGACGGTCTCGCCGCAGGCTTCGAGTACCGCGCGGGCGGTGCCCCCGCAACAGAAGCGCAGCTCGTGGCCGCGCGCGCGCAAAGCCCGCGCGACGGCCAGCACGCGCGACGCATGGCCCCGTCCCTGGCCGCTCAGTGCGTAAACAATGCGTGCCATGAGGCTTCAGCTCCCCCTGCAGACCGGATGGTCAGGGCATTTGGCCAGAAAATCGTAAAATTTATGCAGAAAAGAAAATCAAAATTTCAAAATTGTCCCTGCAGGCGCAACGTGGCCCCGTTCGGGCGGGGCAGCAGGCGAAGCTGCAGGTTTTCGCTCACGTCGAAATCGTACAGGTGGGCATGTACGTAGGCGTCCAGCACGGTCAGTCCATACCATAAGCCGAGCGCAATGTAGGAAAGGTCACGGTTGCGGCGGTAGCGGTCGCGGTACAGGCGCAGCAGGTCGGCACGTCCGGCTTCGATCACGGCGCGGAAGCGTTCGCCCTCGTCGCGATACTGGGGGTAGCGATCCGGGGCGATGGCGTACAGGTAGGCGTGGCGGTAGAGCAGGTAGCGTTCGTTCATGAAGTGGGCCAGCGCCGCAAAGCCGCCCAACCCGGCATAGACGAACGGCACCTTCCAGTACTGGCGGTTGTAGACCTGGCCCCAGCCGGGAAGCACCAGAGCCCGCCAGAGCGCCCCTTCGGGCGAGTGGGTGCGGGTCGAATCGGGCGACGGCGACGCAGGCGTTCCCGCCGGCAGCAGCAGAAGCGCCAGCAGCAACGCGGTCATGCGCCCAGCAGCAGGCTTAGCAGGCGCTCCAGCTCCTCGTCGGAGAAATAGGCGATTTCGATGCGACCACCCCGGCCCGAGCGGTGCCGGATGCGCACCTGAGTCCCCAGCCGCCGCCGCAGTTGATCTTCGTAGTCGCGGATCTGGAGCGTCTCGGGATCCGGCTCGGCCGACGCGGTGGCGGCTTCGCCCGCCGTCTTGCGCTCCTGCCGGCGGTGCCAGGCCCGCACCCGTTCTTCGACTTCGCGGACGGAAAGCTGCTTCGTCTCGATCTCCTGCAGGAGCCGGAGCTGGACCGGTTCGGGCAGGCCGATCAGGGCGCGGGCGTGACCGGCCGTGATCGTGCCGTCGCGCAGGCTGGCCTGAATGCGGGGCGGCAGCTTGAGCAGGCGCAGAAAGTTGGCCACCGTCGCGCGGTTTTTGCCCACTTTCTCGGCCACCTGCTCCTGGGTCAGCCCGCATTCCTCGATCAGCCGCTGGTAGCCCAGCGCCACCTCGATCGGGTTCAGTTCTTCGCGCTGGACGTTTTCGACCAGCGCCATCTCCAGCATCTCCTCGGTGTCGGCCTCGCGCACGTAGGCCGGCACGCGCTTCAGGCCGGCCCGGCGCGCCGCGCGCAGACGCCGCTCGCCCGAGATCACCTCAAACTCGTTGTTGCCCAGCGCTCGTACGGTGATCGGCTGGATGATGCCGAGCTGGGCGATCGAGCGGGCCAGTTCGTCCAGCGCCTCCTCGTCGAAGTCCTTGCGCGGCTGGTACGGATTGGGCCGGATCCGATCGATGTCGATCTCCGCCACCCGTCCCAGCAGCCGGAGCCGCTCCTCGAAGTGATAGAGCCGACTCTTGGGCGTCTCGACGCCCGTCACCTCTTCGGGCGTGCTCGTCTCCTGGTTCGCGCTCGGGAGCAGGGCACTCAACCCGCGCCCCAGGGCTGCTTTCTTCGTGGCCATAAACCGTTGGTTGCTTGCTCAGGCGTCTTGTTCGGGATGCGGTCGGAACGGTGCGGCATCGGACGAAGGCGAACGACGTCCGGCCGGGATGGACAGGCCGTTCGTCGAAGCCTCCTCGGCGGTCGATTCCGGCAGCAGAAAGCGCTGGTTGTTCTGGATGATTTCTCTGGCCAGCGCCATGTAGTTGCGGGCGCCCACGCTCGTGATGTCGTAAAGCAGCACCGGACGGCCGAAGCTGGGCGCCTCCGACAGCCGCACGTTGCGCTGCACGATGGTACGAAAAACCTTGTCGCCGAAGTAGCGGCGTACCTCTTCGGCCACCTGGTTGGACAGGCGCAGCCGCGTGTCGAACATCGTGAGCAGCACGCCTTCGATTTCCAGCTCCGGGTTCAGGTGCTGGCGCACGATCTTGATCGTGTTCAGGAGCTGACCCAGCCCCTCCAGCGCAAAGTATTCCGCCTGTACGGGGATCAGGACCGAGTTGGCCGCCGTCAGCGCATTGAGCGTCAGCAGACCCAGCGACGGGGGGCAGTCGATGATGATGAAATCGTACTTGCGGCGGGCGCGGCGCAGCGCATTGGCCAGAATCCGCTCCCGCTCCATGACGTCGATCATCTCGATTTCGGCGCCCACCAGGTTGATATGGCTGGGCACGACCTCCAGAAACGGCAGCTCCGTCGGCTGAATGGCCTCTTCCAGCGAGATGTCGCCGATGAGCACCTCGTAGGTGGATTTCTGGACCGTGCGCGGATTGATGCCGACGCCGGAGGAGCAGTTGGCCTGTGGATCGATGTCGATCAGCAGCGTGGGATGTTCGATGGCGGCCAGTGATGCGGCCAGGTTGATCGCGGTGGTCGTCTTCCCTACGCCCCCTTTCTGGTTGGCAATCGCAATAACTTTACCCATGAGCTATCTGTGAGCTTGCAGCCACCGGATCTATGGACCGAGCAGAAACGGACGGCGGCCGGCCTTTGTTGCACAGGCGGCAGCGCACGCAACCTGCAGGTTCTTTAATCTATAAAGAAACGTGCACGTAAGCCAGTCCCGCGACAAAAAAGCACCGGACCGGATCACACGCTGGCACCTCGCGTTGAGAATGGGCAAAACCCGCTCGCATCGCTCGCAATGGCGCGCCGCTTTGTACTGAAGCCGGAAGCCGAAGCCCCCGTCACCCGCCTGACCGTGGACTATGCCGGCCAGCTCAACCCGCAGCAGTATGCGGTGGTGACGGCCGGGGGCGGGCCGATCCTGGTGGTGGCCGGGGCCGGCACCGGCAAGACGCGCACGCTGGTCTACCGCGTGGCCTATCTGGTCGAGACCGACACGCCGCCCGAGGAGATCGTGCTGCTGACGTTCACGCGCCGCGCCGCCCGCGAAATGCTGGCGCGGGCCGCCGCGCTGCTCGACGGACGCTGCGAGCGGGTGCAGGGTGGCACCTTCCACGCCTTCTGTCTGGGGCTGCTCCGGCGCTATGCCGGTCGACTGGGCTACCCCTCGAACTTTACCGTGCTGGACGCCTCGGACGCCGCCGACGTGATCGATCTGCTTCGCACCGCACACGGCTTGCATCGGAGCGGACGCCGCTTTCCCCGCAAACAGACGATCCAGGCCATCTTTTCGGCGGCCGCCAGCCACCCCGACGCCGATCTGGAGACGATCCTGGAGGCCCGCTATCCGCAGTTTCTGGAACACCTCGAAGCGCTGCAGGCGCTGCGTGCGGACTATGCCCGCTACAAGCGTCAGCACGGCCTGATGGACTACGACGATCTGCTGGCCTGCACGATCGAACTTTTCCAGCAGCACCCCGACGTGCACCGCCAGGTGGCGGCCCGGTGCCGCCATGTGCTCGTCGATGAATACCAGGACACCAACCGCCTGCAGGCGCAGATCGTGCAGGCGCTGGCCGCCGTGCACGGCAACGTGATGGCCGTGGGCGACGACGCACAGTCGATCTACCGCTTTCGCGGGGCCGACTTCCGCAACATCTTTGAGTTTCCGCGGCTGTTTCCGGGCACGCGCATCCTGAAGCTGGAGCAGAACTATCGCTCTACGCAGCCCATTCTGGATCTGGCCAACCGGATCATCCGGCGGGCGCACCATCGCTACGACAAGGTGCTCTTCAGCGAGCGCAAGCAGGGTGAGCGGCCGGCCATCGTCCCGGCGCCGGACGAGCGCACCGAAAGCCGCTTCGTCTGTCAGATGATCCTGGCGCTTCGCGAGCAGGGCGTGCCGCTGCATCAGATGGCCGTGCTGTTCCGGAGCAGCCACAATGCGTTCGATCTGGAAATGGAACTCAACCGCCGGGGCATCCCCTACGTGAAGTACGGCGGACTCAAGCTCAGCGAAGCGGCCCATGTGAAAGACCTGATGGCCTACCTCCGGCTGCTCGAAAACCCGAAGGATGCGGCCGCCTGGAACCGCGTGCTGCAGCTGATCGAAGGCATTGGACCGCGCACGGCGCAGCGACTGATCGAATGGATCACGTCGGCCGATGCGACGCCGTTCACGCTGGAAGAGCGGCCGTTTCCGCCGCGCTATGCCGAGGCGCTGATCCGACTCTTCACGCTGCTGCGCCAGCTCTGGGAGACCGAACTTCCGCTGGAGGCGCAGTTGACCGAGCTATTGCACTACTACCGGCCGCTGTGCGAGCGCCGTTACTATGAGGACTACCCGAAGCGGCTGCAGGACCTCGAGCATCTGGTCAGCCTGAGCGCCCGTTTCCAGAGCCGGGCGGCGTTTCTGGAAGCGCTCGTGCTCGATCCGCTGGAGCTGACCGCGCTGGAGGTCGAGCCGCTTGTCGAAGACGAACCGCCGCTGGTGCTCTCGACGATCCATTCGGCCAAGGGACTGGAGTTCCACACGGTGTTCATCATTCACGCGCTGGAGGGCATTCTTCCTTCGGCCTATGCGCTGAACGATCCGGAAGCGCTCGACGAGGAGCTGCGCCTGCTCTACGTGGCCGTCACCCGCGCGCGGGAGTACCTGTTCATTTCCTACCCGATGGTGCGTTACCAGGCCGGCACCGGCTCGTACCTGACCAGCCCCAGCCGCTTTCTGGAAGACCTGCCGGAAGAAATTCTGGAGCCGTGGGTACTCGTGGAGGAACCCACGGCTTCTTCCGCCTATGAACTGCCGGGTTCGAGCGCGTCCGCGTTACCGCCAGGCGACTGACGATGGAGCTTTACCGCGCACCGGTCCAGAACGGCGCCGTCCTGACCATTGAGGAGGTCGGGCTGGAGCAACTGGATGTGATCCGGGAGCTGAACCGGGCCATTTTCGACGAAGAACGCATCATCAACACGTTCGATCGGGACGATCTGATGATCCTGCTGGCCCGGGTGAACGGCGTGCCCGTCGGTTTCAAGATCGGCTACCGCGAAAACAGCCGCACGTTCTACAGCGCCAAGGGCGGCGTACTGCCCGAATACCGACGCCAGGGCATCGCCCGCCAGTTGCTGTACGTGATGATGGAACGGGCCCGCCAGAAAGGCTACCGGCGCTTCGCCTACGACACGTTTCCGAATCGGCACCCCGGGATGGCCGTGCTGGGCCTGAACGAAGGCTTCCGGGTCACCCGCGCCGACTACAACACGTTCTACCGCGACTATCGCCTGCGGCTGGAGAAGGATCTGTAGCGTCGGGAGTTCTGAGCGTAGCGGAGGCGCCTTTCACCGCCGCACTTCCACGCGAAAGCGTCCGATCAACCGACGATCCGGCTCGTCCGACAACAACACGTACAACCGATAGGACGCATCCCGGCCCAGCACCGGGCCTGGAAATGCCAGCGGCTGCTGCCACGTCCCTGTCACCGACACCAACACTCCGTACGAATCCACCTGCATCAGGTCGATTTCTTTCATTGTAAGACCCTAACTTTTTTGAATCCGTCTGCGAAAAACGAGACAGACCATGAGCGAACCCTGGTTGACACCGGACGAGGCGCGTGGGGTGGAGGCCCGGCGAGCCGATCTGCTCAAGGGCTTGCAGCAGGTGCAGCACTGGATTGAGGAGGCGTTGCATCAGCTTCCGGAAGAGGCGGCGCTGTGGTGGGAGCCGGCGCCGGGCGTGCCGTCGATCGGCGCGCGCGTGCAGCACATCCTGGGCGCCAGCCGCCGACTGGCCGCCTATGCGCTGGATCCGACGCCCGATCCCGAGGCGCTGGCGGCCGAAGCGCGCACAGACTGGACGCCGCGTGGTAGCTCGCGGGCGGAGCTGCTGGAAGCGCTCCGCAAGCAGTTTGCGGCGCTGGCCGAGCGCATCGCGGCCCTTTCCGAAGCGGAGCTGGACGCGGTGCGCTTCGTGGGTCGGCGTCGGCTGCCCGTGCGGCGGGCCACCATCCTGCACCATCTGATCGAGCATGCCGCGCATCACAGCGGCCAGCTTATTCTGCTTGCGCGCCTGTATGCGCATCGTTGAGCGACGCAACCCGGAAGGCTTCCGCTCGTAGGCTACGACAGTCGCACCGGGAAATCGACCGACGTATGTCGCTGCTGCTGTTCGAAGTCTGGGAGGGCCTGATGGCCGCGCTCCGGGCCATCGCCGCGCACAAGCTGCGGGCCGTCCTGACCACACTGGGCATCATCATCGGCATCGTGGCCGTCACGTTGATGGCCACGGTGATTAACGGCATCGAGCGGGACTTCAACGAGTCGCTCTCGGAGCTGGGGACCGACGTGCTGTATGTGGAGAAGTGGCCCTGGATCGTCGGGCCCGGCTCGCGCTGGTGGGAGTACATCAACCGCCCGGACATCACGCCCGAGCTGGCCGACGTGATCGAGGAGCGGGCCCGCTACGTGGTGGCCGCCGTGCCGGTGCTCGATCGCATGGGCACGGCCCGTTATGGCGGCACCACCGTTTCGTCGCTGACCATCGTGGGCGCCGAGGCCGACTACCCCCGGGTGCATGCCGTAGACCTGGCGCTTGGCCGCTTCTACACCGAAGTGGAAGAGCGAAGCGCCCGCGCCGTGTGTGTGCTGGGCGCCGAGGTGGCCTCCCGGCTGTTTCCCGTCGAGCAACCGCTGGGCAAGTTCATTCGGCTTAGCGGGCATCGCTGCCAGGTGATCGGCGTACTGCAGCGCAAGGGGAGCGGTCCCGACAGTCCGGCTTCGACCGACACTCAGGTGTTCATTCCGTTTCGGACCTACGCGCGGTTCTTCGGCATTCGCAACCGGAGCATGTCCATTCACGTCAAGGTGGTCGATCCGGAGCTGATGGCGCTGGCGAAGGACGAACTGACGGGGGTCCTGCGTGTGGCGCGCCGGCTGGACGCGCTGGAAAAGAACAACTTCGAGATTAACGAGCAGCAGGCGCTCCGAGAGCAGCTGGCGCCGGTCAAGACCGCCATCTACGGCGTGGGGCTGTTTCTGACGGGGCTGTCGCTGCTGGTGGGCGGCGTGGGCGTGATGAACATCATGTTCGTGTCGGTCAAAGAGCGCACGCGCGAGATCGGCATCCGCAAGGCCGTGGGCGCCACGCGCCGGGCCATTCTCGTGCAGTTTCTGATCGAGGCGATCCTGGTGTGCCTGATCGGCGGGGTGATCGGCGTGCTGCTGGCCATGGCACTGACCGGTGTGGTCAACCTGTTCATCGATGCCTTCCTGCCGGCCACGACGGTCGCCATTGCCTTCCTGATCTGCGTGCTGACCGGCATTACGTTCGGGCTGGCGCCGGCCTGGACGGCCGCCCGTGCCCAACCCATTGAAGCGCTACGCTACGAGTGAGCCATGGAATTTGTCGAAGCCTTCCGCATGGCCTGGACGGCCCTGCGTACCAACCGGCTGCGTTCGGGACTGACGCTGCTGGGCATGGTGATCGGCGTCTTCGCGATCATCAGCTCGGTGACGGCCGTCAAGGTGATCGACGTGTACTTTCGGGAATCGATGAACTTCCTGGGGTCGTCCACCTTCACGATCAGCCGCTACCCGAGCATCCGGGTAAGCAACGAGCAGTTCGCCTATCGCCGGCCCATCACGTACGAACAGATTGAACGCCTCAAGCGGAGCCTCTCGCAACCGGTCTTCATCAGCATTCTGGAAGATTTCGATCTGGGGGCCGTGCGCTACGGAGACCGGGAGACCGAGCCGAATGTGCAGCTCCTCGGCACCGACGAAAACTTTCTGGAAAACTTCAGCTACGAGCTGGCCGAGGGGCGCTTCATCACGGCGCAGGATGTGCACTACGCGCGTCCGGTCATCGTGCTGGGCTCGGTGATCGCCGAGGAGCTGTTTCCGAACGAGACGCCGCTGGGCAAGGTGGTGCGCTTCGGCGGACATCGCTACGAGGTGATCGGCGTGCTGAAAACCAAGGGGAGCTTTCTGGGCTTCAGCCAGGACCGGCGCGTGCTGATTCCGATCACGACGGCGTTTGCCCGCTACGGACAACCGGACCGTAACCTGGCGGCCGTCAGCGTGCGTGTCAGCAGCCCGGAGCGGCTGGGTGCAGCGATGGACGAGGTGATCAGCAAGTTTCGGATCATCCGCAAGGTGCCGCCCGGCCAGCCCAACGATTTCGAGATCAGTACGAACGACTCGATGCGGAGCGTCTTCGAGGCGTTCACGCGCACGCTTTCGATCGGCGGAGCCGGGATCGGACTGATTGCGCTGCTGGCGGCCGGGATCGGGATCATGAACATCATGCTGGTGTCGGTCACCGAGCGCACGCGGGAGATCGGCATCCGCAAGGCCGTGGGGGCCCGGCGACGCGACATTCTGCGGCAATTCCTGCTTGAAGCATTTTTCTTGTGCCAGATCGGCGGCCTTGTCGGTATCTTACTGGGCGCGCTGGGGGGCAATCTGGTGGCGGTGTACTTCGACATTTCGGCCGTCTTTCCCTGGGACTGGGCGCTGGGCGGCATGCTGCTGGTGACGCTGGTGGCCGTGGTGTTCGGTAGCTACCCGGCGTTCAAGGCGGCCCGGTTGAATCCCATTGAGGCATTGCGGTACGAATAGCCTATGCAAGAGACGCTGTCGGCGGCCGATCGGGCCAAGAAGGCCGCGGGCGAAAAGGTGGCGGCCATGGTGGAGCCGGGCATGCGGCTGGGACTGGGAACAGGCTCGACGGCTGCCTGGGCCATTCGGGCGCTGGGGCGGCGCGTACGCGAAGAAGGGCTTCGCGTGGTGGGCGTGCCCACCTCGTATGCCGCGGAGCAACTGGCCCGTGCCGAGGGCATTCCGCTGGTGACGCTGGCGGACGTCGAGGCGCTGGACCTGGCCTTCGACGGGGCCGACGAGGTCAGTCCGGAGCTGAACCTGATCAAAGGCCGCGGGGCCGCCCACACGCGGGAAAAGGTGGTGGCTTCGCTGGCCCGGCGCTTCGTGGTGCTGGTGGACGCGTCAAAGCTGGTCGATCGGCTGGGTACGCGCTGGCCCGTGCCCATCGAGGTGCTACCGATGGCGGCCGAGCCGGTGCTGCGACAGCTCCGACGCATGGGGGCCGAGCCCGTGCTGCGGATGGGCAAGTGCAAGGACGGGCCGGTGGTGACCGATCAGGGCTTCTGGGTGATCGACGCGCGCTTTCCCGGTGGCATCGACGATCCGCACGCGCTGGCCGTCACGCTCTCGACGATGCCCGGCGTGCTGGACCACGGCCTGTTTCTGGGACTGGCCACCGACGTGCTGGTCGGGGAGGCCGACGGCCAGGTGCGTCACATCCGGCGTCCGTAATGTGGAATCGTTGATTTACTGGTGCATGAGGAGCCACACCCCATGTGGCGGACGTGATCCGGCGGGTATGATCGGGCGGACACAATGGTCCGCCCCTACGGGATAGGGAAACTGTCAATGATCTGGTAGGGGCGCACCACAGTGTGCGCCCGTGCTTTTTCGCATGCACTACGATACGATTTTTCAGAAATCGTATAAGCGTCTATTCCCCTGACGCTGTGCAATAAAAAAGCGCGGCCCATCGGACCGCGCTTTTTTGTTTCGACAGACCTGATTATCACTGTAGACGGAAGATCACCGGCAGCGTGAAGCGCACGCGCACCGGACGCCCACGCTGACGTCCCGGCTTGAACTTGAGCTGGCTGACGCACCGGAGCGCTTCTTCGTCGAGGCCGGCTCCGACGCCGCGCAGCACCTGCGAGTTGGTCACGTTGCCGTTTTCGTCCACCACGAACTGGATGATCACGCGGCCTTCGACGCCTGCCTTGCGGGCAATTTCCGGATACTTAATGCAGTCGTAGAGCGCCTTCTGGCCGCCGATGATCTCGGGCATCTCCTCGACCACCACGAACACCTCCGGCTCGGGCTCTTCTTCTTCCTCAGGAGGCGGCGGAGGCGGCGGGACGTTGGTGACCGTCTCGTTGATGTCCAGCGCGGCGTCCAGGTTCAGGTCTTCCTCCTCCAGCGTCGTCTCATCCGGCACCTCTACCGGGACGGGCGGCCGCGGCGGTGGCGGTGGCTTGACCTCCTGCTTGGTCTGCACGATCTCTTCCATCTGCACCACTTCCTGCTCCTCCATCACAAATTGCATTTCCTGCTCGGGCCGCCAGTCGACGCGGAAGGCGACGATCAAAAGGAGCAGCGTGATGATCAGACCGATCTCGATATAGAGCGGATACCGCTTTCGCAGATCGGCCTCTTCCGTCTTCCGAACAATCCCCATGACAGATAGCTACTGGTTGGTGTAGCGGCGAAGATACAGTGTTTTCAGCATGGAAGCAACCGTGCTTATGCATGAAGGATTGCTGAAGTTCCATTCAGGAACGGGTGGTGGGAATGATCAGCCAGCGATCGAAGGCATAGCCGGCCAGCAGGCCCAGTCCGTCGGCCGCCAGGTCGAACCACTCGGCCGAACGGCCGATCGACAGCACATACTGGCCGACTTCGGTAAACAGGGCCAGCAGCAGACCCGTCCCGAGCACCAGCGCAAAGCGACGATTTCCGGGAAGGGCCGGGAGCCAGAACCCGGCAAACCCGGCAAACAGCACGAAATGGGCGATTTTGTCGATCCATTCGAAGACGATGGGCTCGACGAGTTTGCCGGGGATGAAGCAGGCGACCAGCACGCCCAGCGTCCAGCCCACCGCCAGCAGTCGAAACAACCGCATGCTTATCGGTCGAAGCGTTCGCGAAGGACAACGGGCAGGTGCGCAAGCAAGTCCAGTGCCATCATGGAAGCCGTGCCGTAGTGGGCCGCGTAGCGGTCGGCTGCAGCGCCACCCACGTGTAGCGCGCAGACGGCCGCCTGCGTGGGCGGCAGGCCCTGGGCTACAAGGCCGACGCACAGGCCAGCCAGCACGTCGCCGGTGCCGGCCGTGGCCAGCGCCGGATTGCCCGTGGCATTGATCCAGACCGTGCCGTCGGGCCAGCCCACCACACTGGGCATTCCCTTGAGCAGGAGCACGCAGCCCCACGCCCGCGCATACTCCTGCACAACTTCGATACGCCGGGTCAGATCCACCTCGCCCGCCAGCCGGCGAAACTCACCCGTGTGTGGCGTGAGGATCCAGCGCCCCTGCGCATGCTCGCGGATCAGGTCGGTAAAACCGACCAGCGCGTTCAGCCCGTCCGCATCGATAACCGTGGGGAGTTGCGTCCGTTCCAGCAGGGCACGCACGAAGCGCTGCGTGTCGGGGTGGCGGCCCAGGCCTGGTCCGACGAGCAGCGCGCGGGCGCGTTCCAGCCAGCCGTCGAGCACGTCGAAGGCGTCTTCCTGGTCGATGCCGCCGCGTTCGGTCTCGGGCAGGCCCAGCAGGGCCACTTCGGTCAGCTTGGTGGCCAGGATCGGGCGCACGTCCGAAGGACAGGCGCAGAGCACGTAGCCGGCGCCGATCCGGGCCGCCGCCGTGGCAGCCATTACCGGCGCGCCGGTGAACTCGCGGGAGCCGGCCACGACGAGCGCCATTCCGGCGCTGTACTTGTGGGCGTCGTGCGCCCGGCGCGGAAGCCATTGCCGGATGAGTGCGTCGGTGGCACGCCAGGCGCAACCCGGTTGTCGGGCGACCTGCTCCAGCACGTGGCGGGGAATGCCGATCTCGATCACGTCGATGGCGCCGCACAGGCGGGGTCCTTCGCCCAGCAGCAGGCCCACCTTGAGCGCGCCCATCGTCACGGTACGGGTGGCGGCAACGGCCGCACCCAGCACTTCGCCGGTATCGCTGTCGAGCCCGGTCGGAATGTCGATGGCCAGCACAGGCGCCGCCCGTTCGTTGAGCCACTGCACCAGCTCCCGGATGGGCGAGCGGAGCGGACTGGAAAGCCCCGTGCCCAGCAGGGCGTCCACGTAGAGATCGGCTGGCGGCAGGTGGTCCAGCCCGACCAGCGCGTCCAGGCGGTGCAGGTGCAGGCGTCCGGAAGCGTCGGCCGCGGCCAGTTGCTCCAGCAGTCGGTAGTTGGCCGCGGCATCGTCGCTCATGGCCGAGACGTCGGCCAGCGTCACCACGTGCACGCGGGCGCCCCGGGCATGCAGCACGCGCGCCAGCACGAAGCCGTCGCCCCCGTTGTTGCCCCGGCCGCAGAGGCACACGACGGTGCGTCCGGCCACCGTGCCCAGCATGCGGGCGGCCACGTCGGCCGCGCCGCGTCCGGCCGTTTCCATCAACACCCGGCCCGGCAGGCCCAGCTCTTCGATGGTCCGGCGGTCGGCTTCGCGCATGGCCCGGGCCGTGAGTACCGGCTCGGGCAGGGCTTCCGGCATGGCTTCCATGGGTCTTTTCGGAACAGGCTTTTCAAAAAAAGAACGCACATCAGGGCGTCTGGCGCAAATGAAGCGACGGAAAATGCAGCGTGTCGGCCGCAGCTACTTCCCAGCGGGGACGCGTCTGCAGCGGCTCGGGCAACCGGCGCAGCGGTTCGGGCGGCTCGTAGGGCAGCAGTTGGCCGCCGTCCCAGCGTCGATTGCCGTTGCGGTCCAGAAAGGCCCGCACGCGGAAGCGCCCTTCGGGCAATTGTTTGAAGTGAAACGCACCGCCGCCGGGCGGTAAAGTCTGTCGGCGAACGGGTAAGGTAGGCGTTTCCGGAAGCAATTCGACGACGATCGGCGCGGTGGTGTCGGCCGCCTGCACGACGCCGCTCAGGCTGCCCAGCATGGCGGCGGGCATCCGGGCCAGCGTGGCGCGCCAGAGCGTGTCGGGCCGGCCGACGATCCGCCCCTCCAGCACCAGGTGCAGCCGTTCGTCTGGGCGCAGCGGCGGGTCCGGCCACAGCGCATAGGTCGTTCCGTCGGCGCTTTCCAGGTGGAAGGTCCGGGGGGCTCCGGCCGTATCGGTCAGGCTCAGATAAGGCGTCAGATCGGGCGGGGGCTGGTTGAACCGAAGCCGAAGCGGTTGGTCCGGCAACAGCAGGGCCTCGGCGGCCGGCTCGAATCCCAGAAAACGAAGGCGGAGTGTGTCGGGCCGTTCGCTTCCTGTAAAGCGGAGGGTGTCCGGCCGCACCGGATTGCCGGCCGTGTCCACCACGCCGCCTGGACGCAGGAAATACGTGGTGGCCCGAAGCGGAGCCGTGTAGAGCAGCACGTCGAGCGGTCGCTCGGGCACCTGGTACACGACGTCGACGGGCACGGTGGCGTCCCCGGTGAATAGCCGCCAGCGGGAGGGGTCGCGCGTCTGAAGCCGGACCGGTTCCGAAAAGCGCACCTGCAGGCGCCGGTTCGAGAGCGGCTGCACGCGCTGGGGCGCAGGGGGCATGGTGTCGAGCCGGGTCAACAGCCAGGGCTCAGGGAAAGGTCGGTCGGTGGTATCGGCCACCAGCATCGGAATCGGCGGAGCGGCGAAGGCTTCACCGGGATCCGGTCGGCGGTTCCGGTTACGGTCGGCCAGGGCCACCACGAAGTAGGGCTGCTCGCTCAGGTAGGCGAACCGGAACCGTCCTTCGGGATCGGTCTGCGTGCGGTAGTCCGGAGCGTTCGGCCACGCATGCGGCGGGAGCGTATCGGGCAGGGCGTAGGCGTACACATCCACGCCGGCGACAGGTCGGCCGGAGGCGGCGTCGAGCACGTGTCCGGCCAGCTGGCCCCGGTTGATCGTGGGACCGGTGGAGAAGGCCAGCACGATGGGTTCACGGAGGGCGACGCCGTGCAGGTCGCGGAGATTGGTGTCGAAGGTCAGCACGTAGGTGGTGTTGGGCCGCAGCGGCGCGGGGAGCGTAAAGGTGACGGTGCGGCCCCGGACGCGCACTTCGGGCAGGCGCTCCGGGGTGGGCGTGATCGAGAGGGCCCGGGCGACGGAAGCCGGATCGATCCCTTCCGAAAAGATCAGCCGAATGCGCGGGTCCTGTACGCCGGTGGCGTTGGGCGGTGGCATGCTCTCCACCAGCGCCGGCGGGGTGCGGTCCGGGGGGCCGCCGGAGGGCGGTACCGGGTTGGCGCACGCCGCCAGTCCCAGCAGCAACCACAGCAGCTTACGGGCTGGACGCATCGCCGGAACGACTCCGGAGGGTGAAAAGCAGATAGACGCTCAGCGTGGTCGCTACCAGCGCCACGGCCGGGATCACGTAGCGTTCGAGGAGGCCGGGACGTTCGGGAGGCAGCGGGGCCTGCGTTTCCGGGAAGGCCGGGTGCTCCAGACGGTCGCGCAGCGCCTGCGCGATGGTATCGACGGCCACCGGCTGGCAGGCGCGCACGTCGAGCAGGCGTCCCCGGGGATCCAGCAGTTCGGCCTGCAGCGCCAGGGTCACGGTGCGCTGCAGGCGGTCGTGGTCAAGGCGGGCGTATGCCACGCGGGCCGCGTCGATCCGGTAGCGCACCGCGGGCAGCGCCGAGGTGTCGCGCCGGTACACCCGGCGGCCTTCCTGCAGCCAGCGGGCTTCGAGGGCGGTCCGGATGTAGGGCAGCGTGTCCGGCGCTTCCAGTCGGAAGGCCCGGAGCGTGTCCGGAAGCGTCAGGCAGGAGCGGGCCAGCTCCTGGAAACGCGCCAGGTTGGTGGGCTGGGCGCCGGCCGGAACGCCGAGGCCCCAGCAGAGCAGACCGAACAGCAGAAAGCGTCGCATGCGAACCGTGCTTTTGCCTGAAGATCCGAATTTCCGAAGCCAAAGTCATCCGGGGGCGTTCTGTAGAGGCTTCCAACCCGTCGGATTTCGTATGGCTTCATGCTCACGCGACGTCGCTTGAAGGAACTGGCCCGACTGCACCGACGCAAAGACCGGGAAGCGCTGGGACAATATCTGGTGGAAGGCGTGCGCCTGCTGGCCGCGGCGTTGGAGGCACAGGCTCCGCTGGTGGAGGTGCTGGTGACCGCGACGGCCCGCAGGCGGCCCGAGGTGCAGGCGCTGCTGGCACGCGTCGCGGTGCCGGTCGCGGAAGTGTCCGAGCAGGAAATGGCCCGGCTTTCGGAGGTGGAGACCAGCCAGGGCGTGCTGGCCGTCGCCCGAATGCAGTGGCAGCCGGAGGCGCACCTGCTGCGCTGCCGTCGCATTCTGGCGCTCGACGGCCTGCAGGATCCGGGGAATGCCGGTACCATCCTGCGCGCGGCGGCCTGGTTCGGGATTGAGGCCGTCGTGGCCGGGGCCGGCACGGTGGACCTCTACAACCCCAAGGTGGTGCGGGCGGCCATGGGAAGCCACTGGGATCTGGCGCTGGTGCGCACGGGTGCGTTGCCCGACTTGCTCGCACAGCTTCAGGCAAACGGATTCACCTGCTATGGGGCCGATCTGGAGGGCACGCCGGCCTCCCGGTGGCAGCCCCGCGAGCCGGCCGTGCTCGTGCTGGGCAGCGAGGCGCACGGGTTGCAGCCGGCCGTGCGGGAGCGGCTGACGGCACGCGTCACGGTGCCGGGCTCGCCGCGCCGTCAGGCGACCGAGTCGCTGAATGTGGCCATGGCCGCCACGGTGTTGCTGTACGAATGGCTGGGCCGCACCGGGTAGGCACGTCGGCATACCGGGAAAATCCTGAAAAGAAAAAACTTTCCCGGCCGGTAAAGCCGGCCGTTCCTTCTTTTTTAAGGGGCGTTCGTCGTATATTTGAAGAACTATAGCAACCAGTAAGGTGGCCGTCGCTGCGTATGGAGATCCCCGCCCTTCAAGGGATGACCATCGGTCAGGCGCTTCTGCCGATGGAGAAGCCGTTGCGGCTTCGCGAACAGCACCGCTCGTTGCGGATTGGCGTGCCCCGGGAAGTAGCGAACGAGGAGCGTCGCGTGGCGCTGGCCCCCAGCGGAGTGGCCACGCTGGTCGCCAACGGGCACGAGGTGTACGTCGAGCAGGGCGCCGGGGTGCTGGCGAACTTCCCGGACGCGGAGTACATGGAGGCCGGGGCGCAGATCGTGGCCACCCCGGAGGACCTTTACAGCCAGTGTGAGCTGATCGTCAAGGTCGGGCGGCCTACCGACGACGAACTCAAGCTGCTGCAGGAAAACCAGGTGCTCATCTCCGCGCTGCACCTGGGCAACACCACGCCCGATTTTCTGCGGCGGCTCATGGAGCTGGGCGTTACGGGTATTGGCTTTGAATTTATCCGTGATTCGGACGGCACACTGCCCATCGTGCGCATGATGCACGAGATCATGGGGTCGATGGCCGTCCAGATTGCCGCCCGCTATCTGGAGAGCAACGAAGGGGGCAAAGGCGTCATGCTGGGCGGGATTTCGGGGGTGCCGCCGGCCACCGTGGTGATCATCGGCGCCGGCGTCGTCGGAGAGTGGGCCGCCCGCACGGCGCTGGGATTCGGCGCGCACGTGGTAGTGCTCGATACCGATCTGGGGGCGCTCCGGGCCATCGAACACTACCTGGATCGACGGGTCACCACGGCGATGGCCTCGGTCGAATTCATCCGCAAGGCGGTGCGGTCGGCCGACGTGGTGATCGGAGCCAAAATGGGCGAAGGGCAACGGGCTCCCATTCTGGTCACCGAAGACATGGTGGCCGAAATGCAGCCCGGCTCGGTGATCGTCGATACGATGATCGATCAGGGCGGATGTATCGAAACGAGCCGTCCCACCACGCACTCCAACCCCGTCTTCCGTAAGTACGACGTCATCCACTACTGCGTGCCGAACATGCCCTCGAACGCGGCCCGCACGGCCACCTATGCGCTGAACAACGTGCTGGTGCCCTACCTGATCGAGATCGGCGAGAGTGGCTCCATCCACGAGGCACTCTGGCGCAATGTGGGATTGCGTAACGGCACCTACGTCTACCGGCGCCACCTGACCAAGAAGAGCCTGGCGGCCATGTTCGGCCTTCCCTATCGCGACATCGAGCTGCTGATCGCTTCCGGTCTTTAGAAGTCATCCGAAACTTTGAAGCACGACCAACGCGCTTGTAGTCAGGCACGGAGCGAAGCGAAGTGCCGTCTCAGGGAGCGCCACTGCGGCGGATGCCTTCGTGGCTTACTACAAACACGTGCTTCTGGCATGCAGCGCAAAGCGCTGGCTTACCAGGTCTCTCCCTGTTTATCCGAATAATATGAGATCGCTGATTTACTGGTGCATGAGTGCCACACCCCGTGTGGCGGATGTGATCCGGCGGGTATGATCGGGCGGACACAGGGGTCCGCCCCTACAGGATGGGGAAAACGTCAAGGATCTGGTAGGGGCGCACCGCCGTGTGCGCCCGTGCTTTCTCACATGCACAATGATTTCCTGGAAATCGTATAAGTTCTAGGTAGAAGGTTGCAGAGCGCGCGTCGTGGCGCGAAGCACCAGCTCGAAGTCCAGATGCACCTTTTCGATCGGCACGGGCTGATCCGCCTCGATATTGCGGATCAGAATTTCGGCCGCCTTTTCGCCCATCGTTTCTTTGGGCACGCGCACCGTCGAAAGCGGCCAGGGCGTGTAGCGGAGGAAGGCCAGGTCGTCGAAGCCCATGACCGATACTTCGTCGGGTACCCGGATGTCCAGTTCCTGCAGTGCGCGGAGCACGCCGAGCGCCACCAGGTCGTTGTAGCAGGCGACGGCCGTGGGCATGGGATCGGGCCGCTGCGCGAAATATGCCCGGGCGGCCTCGTAGCCGTCGCGGGCATGCGCGCCGGCGTAGATGACCTGGTCGTCGCGAAGCGCCCGGTTCGAGGCGCTGAAGGCCCGGCGCACGCCTTCCAGGCGTTCTTCCGTGTGGAGCGAGTAGCGCGGGCCGGCAAAATAGACGATGTGCGCGTGCCCCTGCTCCATAAGATGCTGCACGGCCGCCTGCGAGGCGCGCACGTTGTCGATGTCCACCAGGTTGGCCTGCAGCCCGCGGATCCCCTCCAGCAGCACGAACGGAATGTTACGGCGCTTGAGTTCGAAGATGTGCGAGAGGTCGGCCTCGTCGTCGATGACCGGCGTGATGATGAAGCCGTTGACGTCCTTGGCCGTCATGAGCTGAATAATCTGCTGCTCGGCGCGGAACGAGCCTTCGGAGCTGGCCACCAGGATCGTGTAGCCTTTGGCCTCGGCCACGCGCCGGGCGCCGGCGATCAGCTCGGCATAGTACGGGTTGTCGTCTTCCTTGATGATGAAGCCGATGCTGCGCTCCCCGTCGGAGCGGAAGCGGTGGCGGGCGAATTCGCGCGGCCGGTAGTTGAGCTCGCGGATCACGGCCAGCACCTTTTCGCGGGTGGCCGCGCTGACCGTATCCCGATCGTTCAGCACGGCCGAGACGGTGGCCTTCGAGACGCCGGCCAGACGGGCAACGTCCGAGATGGTAGGATTGCGCCGCTTCTTCATTGCAGGTAAACTGGACCGTTAAATCGGTTCAAATTTCGTCGTGGAATAAAGGACCCCGGGGACAGGTTCCCGGAAGCCGTGCGAAGCTGGCGCGGGATGTTTTCAACGGCCGTTTTCCAGGCGGTACAGGTCGGGCAGTTCGTCTTCGAAGTAAATGAGCGGGTGGGCCTTGAAGCGACGAAAGTCCTCGGCGCTGGGATGACCGGGATAGGGGGCGAAGTAGTGTCCGGGTCGGTTGTAGGCGTTGCGCCAGGTGAGCACGTAGATGATCTGGCGCGTCGTGTCGTCGTGATCGAGCGCCCGGAGCAGTTTGCCTGTCCACCAGGTGCTGTCGGGAATGGCTTCGTAGCCGGTTTCGGTCAGGGCGGCCAGTTTGCCGCGCGCCCGGGCCATGCGAACCACGTCGTGCAGCTCACGGATCAGGAAGGGGAGCGTTTCCTCGCTTTTGTGGGAGTGGTAGTCGTCGAAGCCCAGCAGGTCCACGTAGTCGTCGCCGGGGTAGCGTTCCAGGTAATCCTCGGGCGAGTGGAAGCGATCGGAGGAGTAGGCCAGGAGCAGGTTGTGCAGGCCCTTTTCCCGGCGCAGGTAATCGACGGTAAAACGCCAGAGCTGGATGAATTCGTCCGGGGTGCAGTGGCCGCGCCCCCACCAGAACCAGCTACCGGTCCACTCGTGGTAAGGGCGGAAGATGATGGGGATGGCGACGGTGTCGGTGCGGCCGGGCGGTACGCCCCGGAGCGTGCGGACGAAGTCGGCGAAGCGGTCCAGCCAGCTCCGGAACAGGGCGTGTTGCGGGCCGCCGGGCAGGATGGCATAGACCGCCCGCGTGGTGTCCCAGGCGTTGCCGCCGCTGACCGGGTTGTCCATGTGCCAGCTGATCGTGATGACGCCGCCGCGCTGGAAGCCTTCGATGATCCAGCGGCGCATGTCGTCGAAGCGCACGCCGTCGAGGTTGCGTTCGGCCCCGTGTTCCAGGTCGCCCACGTCCCAGCCGTAGACGGCCGGATAGGAGCCGGTCACTGCTTTCACGTCGGAGCGGCCGGGTTCGGCCCACCAGGAGACGCCGTAGGCCAGGTCGTCCTGATGGCCGTAGAGGATGGCGCGGGGGGCCAGACGGTACAGGTTGTGAAAGAGCGCGCGTGTTTCCGCGGTGGCCTCCGGATCGGAGGGGGCGACGGACGGCTGCGAATCGGCCGCATGACAGCCGAGCAGGAGCAGTCCGAGCAGCAACAGCGTGCGAAGCATGGCGCGGGATGGAAAGCGGTGGCGGTGGCATAACACAGGGTTACTATAATCCATTCATTTTACAAAATAAATCTGCTTCGGTTTATTCACAGGATCTTTACAAAGTGGCTGTCCGGTGAAAAGCCGGCCACAGGCTTGCTTAACAAAAAGAGGTTTCCTATTATTGAATCGCTTCGCTCATTACCTAAACGCTACCTGAAATCGCTTTTGCTGTCACTGTAAAACCCAGGGAGGTGCAACGCATGGTTACACTGGGGGTGCTTATCGGCAACCGGGGCTTCTTCCCCGCCCATCTCTGCACCGAAGGCCGCCAGAAGGTATTGCAGGTGCTGGAATCGGAGGGGATTCGGGCGCTCATCCTTCCGGAAGAGGCCACGCGCAACGGTGCCGTCGAAAGCCTCGAAGAAGCGCGAAAATACGCCGAGTTTTTCAGGGCGCATCGGGACGAACTCGACGGCGTGCTGGTCTCGCTCCCCAACTTCGGCGACGAGCGGGCCATCGCCAACACGCTGCGCTGGGCCGGGATCGACGTGCCCGTGCTGATTCACGCCTTTCCGGATCGGCCTGATCGCATGTCGATCAACTTCCGCCGCGACAGTTTCTGCGGCAAGATTTCGGTCTGCAACAACCTGTACCAGTACGGCATCCGCTACTCGCTGACGACGCTGCACACGGTCGATCCCGACAGCGAGGCGTTTCGGGCCGATCTGCGGCGCTTTGCGGCGGTCTGTCGCGTGGTGCGCTCGCTGCGCGGGCTGCGGATCGGACAGATCGGCGCGCGGCCGGCCGCCTTCAACACCGTGCGCTACAGCGAAAAACTGCTCGAGCGGACGGGCATCACCGTCGAGCCGCTGGACCTTTCGGAGCTGCTGGGCTGGATCCGGCGCATGAACGATCAGGACCCGCCGGTCCAGCAGAAGCTTGAGGAAATCCGGGCCTATACCGACACGCAGGGCATCCCTGAAGAAAGCCTGTACAAGCTGGCCAAGCTGGGCGTGGCCATCGATCGCTTTCTGCAGGAAAAAGAACTCAAGGCGGTGGCCATTCAGTGCTGGACGGCCCTCGAGGAATTCTACGGCGTGGTGCCCTGTACGCCCATGAGCATGCTCAGCAACCGGCTGATCCCCAGCGCCTGCGAGGCCGACATCCCGGGCGTGCTCAGCATGTACCTGTTGCAGCAGGCTTCGGGCAAGCCCGCGGCGCTGCTGGACTGGAATAACAACTACCGAGACGAGCTGGACAAGGGCGTCGTGTTCCACTGCAGCAACCTGCCGGCCGCCTTTTTCGAGTCGCAACGCATGGATTATCAGGAGATCATTGCGGGCACGGTCGGTAAGGAAAACACCTACGGCACGCTGGTGGGGCGCATCGCGCCGGGACCGTTCACCTTCTGCGGGCTGACCACCGACGAGTTCAGCGGTCGCATCCGCACCTACGTGGGCGAGGGGCGCTTCACGGACGATCCGCTCGAGACCTTCGGCGGCTACGGGGTCTTCGAAGTGCCCGGCCTGCAGCAGCTGCTGCGCTACGTCTGCGCCAACGGCTTTCCGCACCACGTGGCCGCCACGCTGAACCACGTGGCCGACGTGCTGGCCGAGGCGCTGGGGACGTACCTGGGCTGGGACGTGTACCGCCATCAGGCCTGAACCACACCGGAGGAAAACGCCATGCAACCGACGTTCGCCATCGGACTGGACTACGGCACGAATTCCGTCCGGGCCCTGATCGTCAACGTGCAGACCGGCGAGGAAGTCGGCACCTGCGTGTTTCCGTATCCTTCGGGCGAGCAGGGTATTCTTCTGGACGCATCCGATCCGGATCTGGCCCGTCAGTATCCGGGCGACTACCTGCAGGGCGCCGAGGCAAGCATCCGGGGAGCGCTGGAGCAGGCGCGGCGCCATCTCGACTTCGATCCCGCACGCGTCATCGGTATCGGGGTCGACACGACAGGTTCGACGCCGCTGCCGGTCGACGCTGAGGGGCGTCCGCTGGCTTTCGACGAACGCTTTCGCAACAACCTCAATGCTCAGGCCTGGCTCTGGAAGGACCATACGAGCCATGCCGAGGCGGCCGAGATCACCGAAAAGGCGCGGGCGCTGCGGCCGCACTACATTGCCCGCTACGGCGGTACCTACAGCGCCGAGTGGTTCTGGGCCAAAATCCTGCACTGTCGGCGGGTGGATCCGGAGGTGTTCGAGGCGGCCTACACGTGGGTGGAGATCGCCGACTGGATCCCGGCGGCGCTGACCGGCACCGAGCATCCCGAACGGCTGCGGCGCTCGATCTGTGCCGCCGGCCACAAGGCGTTCTTCAACCCGGACTGGGGCGGCTACCCGGACGAAGAATTCCTGGCCGCCATCGATCCGGCGCTGGTGCGCGTGCGGCGCTCGTTGCCGGACCGGGCCTATGACGTGTCGCAGCCGGCGGGGCGGCTCACGCCCGAATGGGCCGAGCGGCTGGGCCTTCCGGCCGGCATTCCCGTGGCCGTCGGCGCCTTCGACGCCCATCTGGGGGCCGTGGGGGCGGGCATCGAACCGGGCGTGCTGGTCAAGATCATCGGTACGTCCACCTGCGACATCATGATCGCTCCGGGCGATCAGCCGCTGGCCGACATTCCCGGGCTGTGCGGCATCGTGCGCGACTCGGTGCTCCCGGGCTACTACGGGCTGGAAGCCGGCCAGTCGGCCGTGGGCGACATCTTCAACTGGTTCGTGCAGGTGGTGCGCCCGGAAGGCCAGGATCATGCTTCGCTGACCGAGGCGGCCGCGCGGCTGCATCCGGGCGAAAGCGGCCTGCTGGCGCTCGACTGGCACAACGGCAACCGGACCGTGCTCGTCGATCAGCGCCTGACCGGGCTGATCGTGGGACTGACGCTGCGCTCGACACCCGCCGAGATCTACCGGGCGCTGATGGAAGCGACGGCCTTCGGGGCCCGTGTCATCATGGAGCGCTTTGAGGAATATGGCGTGCCGGTTCGGCGCGTGCTGGCCTGCGGGGGCATTCCGCCCAAAAATCCGCTGCTCATGCAGATCTATGCCGACGTGATGGGTCGTCGCATCGAGCTGGCCCGAAGCGATCTGACCTGTGCGCTGGGTGCCGCCATCAGCGGGGCCGTGGTGGCCGGCAAGCAGAACGGTGGCTACGATCGCTTCGACGAAGCCATCCGGGCCATGACCGGCGTGCGGCCGGAAGCCTACGAACCGGACCCGGAGCGACGGCGCGTTTACGACGAGCTTTTTGCACTTTATAAGAATTTGCACGACGCCTTTGGGGTATCCGGCGTCGAAATGGATCTTTATCCAGTGATGAAGCGCTTGCTTCAAATCCGTGACGAGGTATGGCGTTCGAAAAACTGAAGGCGGCGGTCTGGAAGGCGAACCGGGATATCGTGCGGAGCGGGCTGGTGCAGCTCACCTGGGGCAATGCCAGCGGGGTGGATCGCCAGGCCGGCGTCATGGCCATCAAACCCAGCGGCGTGGACTACGACCGACTGCGGCCGGACGACATGGTGATCGTCGAACTGGAAACCGGCCGCGTGGTGGAGGGCACGCTGAAGCCCTCGACCGACACGCCCACGCACCGCTACCTGTACCTGGCGTTCGAAGAAATCGGCGGCATCGTGCACACGCACTCCCGACATGCGGTGGCCTGGGCCCAGGCGCGCCGACCGATCCCGTGCCTGGGGACGACCCACGCCGACCATTTCTACGGCGAGATTCCGGTTACGCGCCCGTTGCGGCCGGAAGAGGTCGCCGAAGCCTACGAGCACCAGACGGGCGTGGTGATCGCCGAGTGCTTCCGGGAGCGCGGGCTCGATCCGCTGGAGGTGCCCGGCGTGCTGGTGGCCGGGCATGGCCCTTTTGCCTGGGGCGAAACCCCGGAAAAAGCGGCCGAAAACGCGCTGGTGCTCGAGCTGGTGGCCGAAATGGCCCTCTACACCTGTCAGCTCAATCCCGAAGCGCCCGTGCTCGAATCGTACGTGCTGGACAAACATTTCCGGCGCAAACACGGAAGCCAGGCTTACTACGGACAGCGATAGACTCTTTCCCCAACGAACCTTCTGGAGCCCTATGACGGTACTGGACTGGTTAATTGTGGCTGCCTATTTCGCGATCCTGGCCGGCATCGTCTGGTGGTCGGCTCGCCGCGTCAAGACCACCACCGATTATTTCCTGGCCGGGCGCGACGTGGGCTTTTTCGTCATCGGCGCCTCGATTTTTGCTTCGAACATCGGCTCGGAGCACATCGTGGGGCTGGCCGGAAGCGGCGCGGCCAACGGCCTGGCGCAGGCCCACTGGGAGCTGCACGCCTGGATTCTGGTGCTCTTGGCCTGGGTGTTCGTGCCGTTTTACTACCGCTCGGGCGTCTTTACGATGCCGGAGTTTCTCGAGCGGCGCTTCAACAGCCGCGCGCGCTGGATTCTGGCCGTGGTGTCGCTGACGGCCTACGTCTTTACGAAGGTGTCGGTGACGGTGTATGCAGGGGCGCTGGTGTTTCGGACGCTGCTGGCCGACGTGTTTGGTTCGCCGGACCAGGCGTTCTGGGTGGGGGCGATTGCGACGGTGCTGGCCACGGGGATTTACACGATTCTGGGGGGGCTTCGGGCGGTGGTTTACACCGAGGTGTTGCAGACGGCGTTGTTAATTCTGGGGAGTGTGTTCATCACGGTGTTCGGGCTTTCGGCGCTGGGGGGCTGGGGCGAGTTGCGCGAGGTGGCGCGCCTGCAGGGCGAGCAGTGGGCCCTGTGGCGCTCGAACAGTGATCCGGTGTTTCCGTGGCTGGGTGTGATGATTTCCTCGCCGATCGTGGGCATCTGGTACTGGTGCACGGACCAGTACATTGTGCAGCGGACGCTGGCGGCGCGTTCGCTCAAGGATGCGCGTCGGGGCGCGCTCTGGGGTGGCTTTTTGAAGGTGTGGCCGGTGTTCATTTTTCTGGTGCCGGGGATGATCGGCTATGCGCTGCACCTGAAGGGGGTGATTCACATTCCGACGGACGCTTCGGGTCAGGTGCAGGGGGACATGGTCTTTCCGACGCTGGTGGCGGAGTTGTTGCCGCTGGGCTTGCGGGGGCTGGTGGTTGGGGGGTTGCTCTCGGCGCTGATGTCGTCGTTGTCGTCGCTGTTTAATTCGTGCGCGACGCTCTTCACGGTGGACATTTACGAGAAGCTGCGGCCGGGGCGTCCGGAGGCGGAGCTGGTGCGGGTAGGTCGGATAGCGACGGCGGTGGTGGTGGGGCTGGGTCTGCTCTGGATACCGATCATGAAGGTGATGGCCGAGTCGAAGGCGGGGTTGTACGATTACCTGCAGAACGTGCAGGGTTTTCTGGCGCCGCCGATCACGGCGGTGTTTCTGCTGGGATTGGCCAGCCGTCGGATCAATGCGAAGGGTGCGGTGTGGGGGCTGGGCGTTGGCTTTGTGCTGGGGATGGTGAAGTTGACGTTGCAGTCGATGGTGCAGAACGGGGCGCTGGATCCGGGGACGGTGCTGGGGGCGATCGGCGCGTTTAATGGCTATTACTTCTCCGGACTGTTATTTTTCGTGAGCGTGGCGATCGTGGTGGGTGTGTCGTTGTTGACGGAGGCGCCGCCGGAGGAGAAGGTTCGGGGATTGACGTTTGGGACGGTGTCGGCGGTGGATCGGTCCGAGAGTCGGAAGACGTGGGACTGGCGGGATGTGGCGTTGACGGTGGTGGTTTTGGGGCTGGTGCTGGCGATTTATCTGTACTTCTCCTTCTGGGTGTAACCTGAAAGACATAAACCATAAACCATGCAGGAACAGAAGGCGACGGAGGCGATTCGGGAAACCGACTTTTCGCCGGGCGAACTGGACAATCTGTGCATCAATACGATTCGATTCCTGGCCGTCGATGCCGTCGAGCAGGCGAAGTCCGGCCATCCGGGCATGCCGATGGGCGCGGCGCCGATGGCCTACGTGCTCTGGACCCGGCATCTGCGGCACAATCCAAGCGATCCGAAGTGGCCGAACCGGGATCGGTTCGTGCTTTCGGCCGGTCATGGTTCGATGTTGCTCTATGCGCTGCTGCATCTGACTGGCTACGACCTGCCCATGGAGGAGCTGCAGCGCTTTCGTCAGTGGGGATCGCGCACGCCGGGCCATCCGGAATACGGGCTGACGCCCGGGGTCGAGACCACGACGGGACCGCTGGGCCAGGGCTTCGGAAATGCCGTCGGGATGGCGATCGCCGAGCAGTATCTGGCGGCACATTTCAACCGGGACGGATTCCCGCTGTTTGACCATTTCACGTACGTGATCGCCTCCGACGGCGACCTGATGGAAGGTATTTCGCACGAGGCGGCTTCGCTGGCCGGACATCTCGGGCTGGGGAAGTTGATCGTGCTCTACGATGACAACGACATTTCCATCGATGGCTCGACGGACGTCACCTTCACCGAGGACGTCGGCGCGCGCTTTGAGGCCTACGGCTGGCATGTGCAGCGCGTGGACGACGGGAACGACCTGGTCGCCATCGATGCGGCGCTTCGGCAGGCCAAAGCCGAGACCGAACGCCCTTCGCTGATCATCGTGCGCACGCACATCGGCTACGGAAGCCCGAACAAGCAGGACACGCCCGCCGCGCACGGTGCGCCGCTCGGTCCCGACGAGGTGCGCCTGACCAAGCGCAACCTGGGCTGGCCCGAGGACAAAACCTTCTACGTGCCGGAGGAGGTCTACCGGCACATGCGGCAGGCCGTCACGCGGGGGCAGCAGTGGCAGGCCGAATGGGAGGCGCTGCGCGCCCGCTATCGGGAGGCCTATCCCGCCGAAGCTGCCGAACTGGACCGCTGGCTGAGCCGGCGGTTGCCCGAAGGGTGGAGCGAGGGGCTTCCGACCTTCGAGGCGGGCAAGGCCGTGGCCACCCGCAATGCCGGCGGGGTCGTGCTCGACGTACTGGCCGCCCGCATGCCCGAGTTGATCGGCGGCTCGGCCGACCTGGCCGAGTCGAACAAAACGCATCCGAAAGGGCGCGAAGCCTTCAGCCGCGATAACCGCAGGGGCGGCTACATCCACTTCGGGGTGCGCGAGCACGCCATGGCGGCCATCTGCAACGGGCTTTCGCTGCACGGACTGCGGGCCTACGCGAGCACCTTCCTGGTCTTCAGCGATTACCTGCGGCCGTCGCTGCGGCTGAGTGCCCTGATGGAACAGCCCGTGATCTACGTGTTCACACACGACTCGATCGGGCTGGGGGAGGACGGTCCCACGCATCAGCCGATCGAGCATCTGGCCAGCCTGCGTGCCATCCCGCACGTGGTGGTGCTGCGGCCAGCCGACGCGACCGAGACGGTGGAAGCCTGGAAGGTGGCGCTCGAGCGCGAGGACGGTCCCACGGTGCTCGTACTGACGCGTCAGAACGTGCCGGTGCTGGACCGGAGTCGCCTGGCCCCGGCCGAGGGCGTGCGCCGCGGCGCTTACGTGCTCAGAGAAGCGCAGGGCACCTTGCAGGCGATCCTGCTGGCTTCCGGCAGCGAAGTACATGTGGCGCTGGCGGCTGCCGAACAGCTCGAAGCCGAAGGCATCGGCACGCGCGTCGTCAGCGTGCCTTCCTGGGAGCTGTTCAAGCAGCAGGAGGCGGCCTACCGGGAATCGGTGCTCCCGCCGGAGGTAACCGTACGGGTGGCCGTCGAAGCCGGGGTCGGACAGGGATGGGAGCAGTTCGTGGGGTGCCGGGGCCGCATCGTCAGCATCGAGCGCTTCGGCGCTTCGGCCCCCGGCAAGGTCCTGTTCGAAAAATTCGGCTTCACGCCCGAGCGGGTGGCCGGAGAAGTACGTGCGCTGCTGGCGCAGAACCATTGAACTTGATCAGGCGTAAGCTTTGAAAATACAGGATAAAAAACGAAAGGGAACCATGAAATTCTTCCTGGACACGGCCGACCTGGACGAAATCCGAGAAGCGGCGAGCCTGGGCATTCTCGATGGCGTTACCACGAACCCCACGCTGATCCGGAAAGCGGGCGCCCGTGATTTCCACGAGCATATCTACCAGATCTGCGAGCTGGTAGAGGGCGACGTGTCGGCCGAGGTGACGGCCACGGACTACGAGGGCATGTTGCGCGAAGCGCGGGAACTGGCCCGCATCCACGAGCGCGTGGTCGTGAAGATCCCGCTGATCGCCGAAGGCATCCGTGCCATCAAGACGCTGACGGAGGAAGGCATTCGCACGAACTGCACGCTGTGCTTTTCGCCCACGCAGGCGCTCGTGGCGGCCAAGGCCGGGGCGACCTACATCAGTCCGTTCGCCGGTCGCCTCGACGACGTGTCGTCCGACGGCATGCGCGTGATCGAGCAGGTGGTCAAGATTTATCGGAACTACGGTTTCAAGACGCAGGTGCTGGCCGCCTCGCTGCGCCATCCGATGCACGTGCTCGAGGCGGCTCTGATGGGTGCCGACGTGGCCACCATGCCCTTCGGCGTTATGATGCAACTGCTCAAGCATCCGCTGACGGATGTGGGGCTGGAACGCTTCCTGAAGGACTGGGAAGCCTACCTGCAGGCAAAGCAGGGCGTGCAGACGGCCTGACCGGTTTTACCGTGCAGAAAGATCAGAAAAGCTCCGGCCCGGCGCCGGAGCTTTTTTTGTAATACGAATTCCGGGAAATCATAGTGCATGTGAGAAAGCACGGGCGCACACTACGGTGCGCCCCTACAGATCCTTGACGTTTTCCCTATCCCGTAGGGGCGGACCCCTGTGTTCGCCCGATCATACCCGCCGGCTCACGTCAGGGCACATGTGGCGTTGCGCCATCGGAGTACTGGTGACTCGCGATCACATATGATCCCTGTTCCCTGAGGACACAAGAGGGCCTGCGCTACTCCGGACCGTGCGTTTTTTATGATGGGTGGGCCTTGACTTAATTTTGAATAGCTGCTATTTTTGACGAAACGATTCGATTTTAAAATCGAATCGTTTTGAAATGAGGAAGTTGTGAAAAATTCGGGACCTGTAGGGGGCTGCGCGTGTTTTTGCGTCCACCATCTTAGAAGCGGCTATGCGAACGTTCTGGCTCGTACTCTGCGGGGGGCTGCTGTTTGGTTGTCAGCCTTCGTCCAACGAAACCCCTTCGCCTGTGGAAACGACAACGGTAACCGTCACCGAGGAATCGTTTGGCCAGTTGCCCGACGGACGACCCGTCACGCTTTTCCGGCTACGCAATGCCAGCGGGATGGAAGTCGAAGTCCTGAATTACGGGGCGATCATCCGCGCCATTCGGGTGCCCGATCGCGAGGGGAACAGGGGCGATGTGGTGCTGGGCTTTGACAGTCTTGCGGCCTATCTGCAACCCCATCCCTACATCGGCGCGGTGGTCGGTCGCTATGCCAACCGTATCGGCGGCGCTCGCTTCGTGCTCGACGGCCAGCCCTACGAGCTGGCGGCCAACGATGGGCCCAACCACCTGCACGGTGGACTGAAAGGGTTCGACAAGGTGCTCTGGGAAGCCGAGCCGTTCACGAACGGGAACGAGGCCGGCGTGCGCCTTACGTACGTGAGTCCCGACGGCGAGGAGGGCTATCCGGGCACGCTGCGGGCGACGGTCACCTACACACTGGCCGACTCGAACGCGCTGGTGATCGACTACGAGGCGACCACCGACAAACCCACCATCGTCAACCTGACGCAGCATGCCTACTTCAACCTGGCCGGTCGCGGGGACATCCTGAACCATGAGCTGCAGCTCTTGGCCGATTTCTACACGCCCGTGGACGAGCGGCTGATTCCTACCGGCGAGATATGCCCGGTGGCGGGCACGCCGCTGGACTTTCGCACCCCGCAGCGCATCGGCGCCCGCATCGACACCGACCACGAGCAGATCCGCCGTGGCCGCGGCTACGATCACAACTTCGTGCTGCGCCACACCGAACGCGGCGCGCTGGAGCTGGCCGCCCGCGTCTACGAACCCACCAGCGGCCGCATCATGCGCGTCTACACCACCGAGCCGGGCATTCAGTTCTACAGCGGCAACTTTCTGGATGGCTCGCTGACCGGCAAGGGTGGCATGGTGTACGGCCGGCGCACCGGCTTCTGTCTGGAGACGCAGCATTTTCCGGATTCGCCCAACAAGACGCATTTTCCGTCGCCGGTGCTGCGTCCGGGTGAGACCTACCGCTCGCGTACGGTCTACGCCTTCGACGTGGCCGAGTAGTGCCTCTTTCGTCTGTTTGTCTTCAACCAACCACAATCCGAGCATCGCCATGCGTGGACTGTTTTCGAAAGGGCTTTTGCTGCTGATCATGCTGGCCTGCACCGGCAGCGTCTTGCAGGCACAACCGACGCACCGGCTCGTCATTCATGCGGATCAGGGTCAGGTGCAGATCAGCCGGCACATTTACGGGCATTTTATCGAACACCTGGGCTACGGCATCTATGGTGGTTTCTGGCAGCGGGACGCGCAGGGACGCTGGCACCTGCGGCAGGACATTATCGACGCGCTCCGGCGCATTCGCATCCCGAACCTGCGCTGGCCCGGCGGCTGCTTTGCCGACCTGTACCACTGGAAAGACGGCATCGGTCCGCAGGAGCAGCGTCGGCCGATCCTGAACGCCTTCTGGGGACAGGTGGTCGAGGACAATAGCTTCGGCACGCACGAATTCATGGCGCTGGTCGAAGCACTGGGCGCCGAGCCCTACATCGCCGGGAACGTGGGCAGCGGCACGCCCCGCGAAATGGCCGAATGGGTCGAATACCTGACGGCCGAAGACGGTCCCATGGCCCGCCTGCGCAAACAGAACGGTCGCGAACAGCCCTGGCGCGTGCCCTTCTGGGGCGTGGGCAACGAAAGCTGGGGCTGCGGCGGCAACATGGACCCCGAGTACTATGCGGACCTCTACCGCCGCTTTGCCACCTACCTGTTCAACTATGGCGGCAACCAGCTCTACAAAATTGCCGCCGGGCCGGCCGATGCCGACACGACCTGGACCAGCGTGCTCATGCGCGATGTTTTTCAGCGCAACCCCTCATTAATACAGGGCATTTCGGTGCACTATTACACCTGGATCTCGAAAACGGGCCGCTGGAACGACAAAGAGCCGGCTACCGGCTTTGACGAGTGGGGCTGGTTCAAAGGATTGCAGAAGGCGCTCTTTCTGGACGAAGTGCTGCGCCGGCACGAAACCGTCATGGACCGCTACGATCCCGAAAAGCGGGTGGGATTGATCGTGGACGAATGGGGCATGTGGCATGCGCCTGCGCCCGGCTCGAACCCGGCTTTTCTGGTGCAGCAGAACACGCTGCGCGATGCGCTCGTGGCGGCCGTTTCCCTGAACATCTTCAACCACCACGCCGAGCGCGTCCGAATGGCGAATCTGGCGCAGACGATCAACGTGCTGCAGGCGCTGATCCTCACGCAAGAAGGTGAGGAAACGATCGTGCTGACGCCCACCTACCATGTGTTCGACCTCTACAAAGAACATCAGGACGCGACGCTGTTGCCCATTGAGCTGGAGGCCGGGGAATACCGCTACGGCGACGAGGCCATTCCGGCGCTGAACGCTTCGGCCTCGCGCAATGCAGAAGGGGCCGTGCACCTGACGATTGCCAACCTGGACCCGCATCAGGAGCGGATTGTGCAGGCCCGACTGGAGGGCATGCAGCCGGCCCGTGTGGAAGGGCGGGTGCTGACCGCCGAGGCGATGGACGCGCACAACACGTTCGAGGCGCCCGACCGAGTGCGGCCGGTCGCCTTCACCGCCTACCGGGCCGTGGGCGATGGCGTCTATGAGTTGCGCCTTCCGGCCAGGTCGGTCGTGGCGCTCACCTTCTATCCGCGCTGAGATGCGGCGTGCGTCGCTGTGGTTGACGCTGGCGCTGCTGGCGGCGGCCGCCTGTCGGACGGCCCCGGAGCGCTCGCTTTCCAGCCCGGACGGACAGCTCACCGTGCAGGTGTGGCTGCAGGACGGACGCCTCTTGTATCAGGTGTGGCGCCAGGGACAGCCCGTACTGGAGCCCTCACCGCTGGGGCTGGTCCGATCCGATGCCGACTTTACGAGCGGGCTCCGGCTGGAGGACGTCAGCCCGGTGCGCCGGGTGGTCGAGACCTACACGCTGGTGGCCGGCAAGCGCCGCGTCAATCGCCATGAGGCGAACGAGCGCGTCTACCGGCTGCGCAATGCCGGGGGACGGCCGCTGGAGGTGGTGTTTCGCGTCGCAAACGACGGCGTGGCCTTCCGCTATCGCTTTCCGGAAAGCGATCCGACGCCCCGGGAAATCCTCGAAGAACGGACCACGTTCGACTTCCCCGACAGTGCGCGGGCCTGGCTGCAACCCCTGGCCGAGCCGAAAAGCGGCTGGCGCCAGACGAACCCTTCCTACGAAGAGTACTACCTGCAGGACATCCCGGTCGGGACGCCCTCGCCCATGGCCGGCTGGGTCTTCCCGGCGCTGTTCCGGGTGGGCTCGCACTGGGTGCTGATCAGCGAGGCGGACCTCGACAGCACGTTCTGCGGCGCACGGCTGCGTCCCGAAGCACCGGCCGGTGCCTATCGGATCGGCTATCCGGACGCCCGCGAGGACATTCCCGGTCAGGAGCATCTACCGCGCAGCACGCTTCCCTGGCAGACGCCCTGGCGCGTGCTCGCAGTGGGTGATCTGAAAACGATCGTCGAATCGACGCTGGGCACCGATCTGGCCGCCCCGGCCATTGAAGTCGATACCGCGTTCATCCGGCCGGGACGTGCCTCCTGGAGCTGGGCGCTGCTCAAAGACCCCTCCATCACCTACGACGTGCAGCGTCGCTTCATCGACTATGCGGCCGAGATGGGCTGGGAGTACACGCTGATCGACGTCAACTGGGACTCGACGATCGGCTACGAGCGCGTGGCCGAGCTGGCCCGCTATGCCGCCGCGCGAGGCGTCGGGCTCTGGCTCTGGTACAACTCGTCGGGCGACTGGAACTCGACCACCTATCGGCCAAAAAGCCGGCTGCTGACCCGTGCGGATCGGCAGCGTGAATTTGCACGGCTGGCCGCCATGGGCATTCGGGGCATCAAGGTGGACTTTTTCGGGGGCGACGGCCGCTCGATGATCCGCTACTACCACGAAATCCTGCAGGACGCGGCCGCGCACCGGCTGATGGTGAACTTTCACGGCTGCACGTTGCCGCGCGGCTGGGCCCGCACCTATCCCCACCTGATGACGATGGAGGCGGTCCGGGGCTTCGAATTTGTCACCTTCACGCAGGAAGGAGCCGATCGAGAGGCCAACCATGCGGCCATGCTGCCGTTCACGCGCAACGTGTTTGATCCGATGGACTACACGCCCCTGAGCCTGGGTGAAATTCCGGGCGTAGTGCGGCGTACGACGAACGGGTTTCAGCTGGCGCTGACCGTGCTGTTTACGTCCGGCGTCCAGCACTTTGCCGAAACGCCCGAGGGCATGCGCCGGGTGCCTGAGGCGGTGCGGGCGTTTCTGCGAGAGGTACCGGTCGTGTGGGAGGAGACGCGCTTTGTGGACGGCTGGCCCGGTCGGTTCGTGGTGCTGGCCCGACGGGCCGGAGACGGACGCTGGTATGTGGCCGGCATCAATGGCGAGGCAACGTCGCGGACGGTCACGCTGGATCTATCGTTTCTGCAGCCCGGCCAGACCGGTCTGCTCCTGACCGACGGCGAAACCGCGCGCGCTTTTCGGATCGAAACGCTGCGCTACCGGTCGCCGCTTACGGTCTCTATGCGGCCGAACGGCGGCTTTGTGCTCGTCTGGTCGCCCTGACTCACTTCAGCGGGCGCGTCGAATTCCGCACGACCAGTTGTGCCTGCAAGAAGATGCGCTCGACCGCATCCGAACCGCCTCGTCCATTGGCCCCTTCGATCTGGCGGATGAGCAGTTCGGCCGCTTTGGCGCCCATTTCCGTTTTGGGCACGCGCACGGTTGTCAGCGGGATGGGCAGGTATTCGGCGATGGCGATGTCGTCGTACCCGATGATGGAGACCTGGTCGGGCACCTTGATGCCGAGCTGGTGCAGCGCCCGCATCAGTCCGATGGCCACCAGGTCGTTGTAGCAGGTGACGGCCGTCGGCGGATTGTCGCGGTGCTCCTGGAAGTAGGCCAGGCCCTTTTCGTAGCCGTCTTTCAGGCGGGCCCCGGCGTAGACGATCATATCGTCGCGGAAGATCAGATTCGTTTCGCTGAAGGCGCGCCGAAAGCCTTCGATGCGTTCCTCGGTGTGCAGCGAGTAGCGTGGGCCGGCAAAGTGGATGATGCGTTCGTGTCCGCCTTCGATGAGGTAGCGGGTGGCTTCTTTGGAGGCCGCCACGTTGTCCACGTCCACGATGTTGGCCTGCAGGCCGAGGACGTTTTCAATGAGCACGAAGGGAATGTTGCGGCGCTTGAGTTCGAACAGGTGGGAAAGGTCCGCCTGCTCTTCGAGCAGCGGATTGATGATCAGGCCATCGACGTCCTTATCGGCCAGCAGGTCGACGATGCGGTGTTCGGAGGTGAAGTCGCTTTCCGAGCTGGTGATGAGCACGGTGTAGCCGTGCTGGTTGGCTACTGCGCGGGCGCCCAGGAAGATGTCGGCAAAGTAGGGGTTGTCGACTTCCTTGACGACCAGGCCGATCGTGCGGTGCAGCGTGGGCTGCAGGCGACGGCGGGCGGCGCCGCTGGGCCGGTAGTTCAGCTTTTCGATGGCTTCCAGCACGCGACGACGGGTGCTATCCTTGACCGTGCCCTTGTTGTTGAGCACGGCCGAGACAGTCGCGTTCGAGACGCCCGCATAGCGGGCCACGTCCGAGATGGTGACGCGCTTCTGCGTGGAGGCTTCCGAAGGCATAGGACGTTTCGTGGCTACGTGCATCCTGAATCTTTGCTAAAACGGGCCAGCGCTGCAAAAAGATTCAACGGAGGCACAGGCAACCAGGAGGTATCACTTTGTGAAAGTCGAAAGAACTCTAAAAATTTAATTTTCGCGCAGCATTTCTTCGATTGAGAAAAAGCGGTTTCTCTTTACGGGCAGGGTATTTTTTCGTCCCCTATTGACAAAGATATGAAATGATCTTACATTTTCGAAAAAGCTTAGAAACGATTAGATTGTCAAGCAAATTCAGAAAACGTTAAACAAAAGCTTGCCGCCATGAAAGTTGGAAGCATGCTACCGCTGCGCGTGGCCGGTTGTGCAGGATGCCGGGGTGTAACGAAGTCTTCGATAGGGAAGCGGTTCGGGCGTTGGCTGATGCTGCTGGGGTTGTTGTGCCTGCTCGGAAGCGCTGACGCTCTGGCGCAGCAGGTCAGTGGTACCGTTCGGGATGCACAGACCGGTGATCCTTTGCCTGGAGTCAATGTTGTGTGAAAGGCACAACGCTGGGGACAGCTACCGATCTGGAGGGCCGCTATAGCTTGACCGTGCCTTCTCTGCAGGATACCCTGGTGTTTTCGTTTGTGGGATATGAGACGCATGAAGAGCCTATCGCCGGGCGCAGTGTGGTGGAGGTAATGTTAGAGTCGACAGCAATTCAAGGAAGAGAAATTGTCGTAATAGGTTATGGAATGCAGCGAAGAGAAAGCCTGACGGGATCCGTAGCTACGATTTCTACTGATCAATTAGCACAATTGGCTAAAATCCCTGTTCCATCTGTGGTTCATATGTTACAGGGTGTAGTCCCCGGTGTCCAGCTTTTAGATGGAGGAAATCGACCAGGACGTAATGCATTAGATTTATTGGTTCGTGGTCAAGGTACTTTGGGACGTGGAGATCCAGGTGATAAAGGAGCTTCTAGGCCATTAATTATTGTTGATGGTATTGCGGATGAAATTACATCATTAAATCCTGATGATATTGAGAGTATTACAGTGCTTAAAGATGCAGCTGCGGCTTCAATTTATGGAGCACGGGCCGCTAATGGTGTTATTTTAATCACGACAAAACGAGGAAGAGTTTCTGATAAACCGCAAATTTCTTATAGTGGGTATGTAGGGATCCAGGATATTACAGCATGGCCTAAACGAGTAGACATAGCTACATATATGAAATTGGCGAATGTGGCAAGGGAGAATTTGTTAAAGTGGTGTCTAGATGGTCGTGATCCTACTGCAAGGACAAGCGATGATTGTTATAATAATCCCAATTACGCACCGCGATATACGGAAGATTATATACAAAATACATTATCTGGGACTGATCCGGATAGGTACCCCAATAATGAGTGGGTTGATGCAATATTTAGTCCGGATTTGATACAAGAACATTCATTACAAATATCTGGAGGAAATGTATGGGCTAAATATCTTCTCTCACTCAGCTATATGGACGAAAAGGGTTTGATGCCAAACACTGGTGCAAATTGGTATCGATTGCGCCTAAATACAGACTTTCAGGCAAGTGAACGATTGAATGGTGGATTAAACATTTCAGGAAGTAGGTTGTGGGATGTAATACCAGCTGAAAATTGGGCTTCTACATTTTATATAGTTCACGACACACCCCCGACAAGAAGAACGCGATATTCAGATGGAACTTACGGATTGAATCTATTTGGACGTAGTCCATTAGCGTCTGCAGAAATTAGCGGTGATGAGCAGCGTATATGGTGGGATGCTACTGTTACAGGAAGATTGAACTATGAGATAGTAGATTGGGGTGAGTTGCAATTTCTAGCCGCTTTCAATTATGGAACAATGGATTGGAAGTTTTTTAGAACAGATCCTGCTTTTATTAAAGAATATCCACCAGAGGGTTATTATTGGGGACCAAATTTTGGAGAAAATAGAGACAGCTGGTGGATTGAGACAACATTGCGAACGCAGTTTAACTATAATTATGCGTTGGGGAGTACACATAGTTTTTCTGGAGTTATAGGGTATGAGCAAATTCGAAATACATCAGAAGAATTTCGTGCTTGGCGAGATAGATTTTATAATAATGAACTGCGATTCCTAAATATGGGAGATCCTGCAAACGATGGAAACTTAGGTTTTGGAAGTGAATGGGCATTAAGATCTTGGTATGGAAGATTGAGCTACACGCTTCTTGATCGTTATTTGCTTGAATTTAATGCTAGATATGATGGGTCAAGTCGTTTTGCAAAAGGACATCGCTATGGATTTTTCCCATCTGTTTCGGCGGGATGGAGAATTTCTTCTGAACCTTTCTTTAGAGTAGATTGGATTGATGAATTGAAAATTAGGGCTTCATGGGGCCAACTTGGAAATCAGGATGTACCTCTATATTCATATTATCCAGCTGTTAACTTAAATACTCCATATTACCTCGGCGATGCCCCTGGACCACAAGCCCTAGGTGGAGCCATTACAGATCTTGTAAATGAGAAATTAACATGGGAGACAACTACTGTTACAAATATTGGTCTAGATGCAACGTTTTTTGATGGGCGTTTCAATTTTACAGCCGAAGTTTATAAACGCCTTACTGATGATATTTTGCTTCGCCTTCCAATTCCTGCGATGGTGGGACGAGGTGCTCCATTTCAAAATGCGGGCGCTGTAGAAAATAAGGAATGGGAAGTGAATATAGGATGGCAAGATGTAATAAATGATTTTTCATATAGGATAGATTTTAACTTATCAGATAATATAAACAAAGTTGTGGATCTTGCAGGGACTGGACCATATATCTTGGGAGGTAATCTAGATAGAAGGATTGTTGAAGTTGGAACTGCTATTAATTCTTGGTATGGATGGGAAGCTATTGGAGGGCGAGGCGGTTCGTTTGGTGTTGGAGCCGGGCGGGCGTTGGGCGGTGGGTCGAGACGCTCAGGGTCGTATCGTGCGCCTCTGGAAAACAACCAGTTAAAAGATGGGGAGCTTCCGGTGGGTTGTAGCTGCGGTGGTCCTTCTTGCACTCTGGGGATGCAGGTCGCAGGAAGCACAGTTCGCCTTCCGGGGGCCGGAGGAAACCGGCCTCGCTTTTGTCAACGCGATACGCGAGGACTCCTTACATAACCTGATGACATTTTTCTACCTCTATAACGGAGGGGGCGTGGCCGTCGGCGACATCAACAACGACGGGCTTCAGGATCTCTATTTCAGTGGCAACATGCTCCCCGGGCGACTGTATTTGAATCGCGGGAATCTGCACTTCGAAGACATCACAGAAAAGGCGGGCGTCGTGGTGGAGGGGTGGGCTACCGGCGTCACGTTTGCGGACGTGAACGGCGATGGCTGGCTGGATCTCTACGTCTGTCGCTCCGGGAAGTATCCGCCGGCGCAACGGGCCAATCTGCTTTTCATCAACAACGGCGATCTGACTTTTTCCGAACAGGCCGAACGCTACGGGTTAGCCGATACGAGCTACTCTACACAGGCTGTCTTTTTTGACTATGATCGAGACGGAGACCTGGACGCGTACGTGCTCAACCATTCGATGCTGGATCTGCAGCCCAATCGGATTCGCCCTATCGATTCGACCGGCCACGGCATTGGGAACGATCGACTCTACCGGAACGAAAACGGCACCTTTCGGGACGTTACCCTGGAAGCAGGCATTCGCTATCCGGGGATGGGGCTCGGCGTTGTGGTAGGCGATGTCAACCGGGACGGGTGGGACGACATTTACGTGGCCAACGACTTTATGGCCAGTGATTATCTCTATCTGAACCAGGGTGATGGAACGTTTCGCGAGGTAGGAAAGCAGGTCTTCAAGCACTTCAGCTACTCGGCCATGGGGGCCGATATGGCTGATGTCAACAACGATGGCTGGCCGGATCTGGTAGTCGTCGAAATGCTACCCCCTGATAACGATCAGCGCCAGCGGATGGCTTTTCCGCTGACCACATTTGCCTATTATCAGATGGCCCTTTCGACTGGCTATCATTACCAGTACTGGCGCAACACACTCCAGATCAACAACGGCCTGAATGCTCAAGGAAAACTTACTTTTAGTGAAATAGGCCAGCTGGCCGGTATCGACGCCACGGACTGGAGCTGGGCCCCTCTGCTGGCCGACTTCGATCAGGACGGCTATCGCGATCTCTGGATTACCAATGGCTACCGGCGGGCCGTCACCGACATGGATTTCATCCGGGATCGCATGATTCCGCTTCTCCGACAGGAGCGGCGCCTGGGGGCCGACTCGGTGCAGCGGCGCCTGATTGCAATGATTCGCGCGCTTTACGATCTGGCCCGACCGGATTACGTGTTTCGCAATCGTGGGGATGGTACGTTCGAAGATGTCAGTCGCGTGTGGGGTGTAACGGACCCTTCCTTCTCCAACGGAGCCGCCTATGCCGATCTGGACGGCGACGGCGATCTGGATGTGGTGATTAACCGCATTGATCAACCGGTGGCTCTGTATGAAAACGTAGGGGCCCGAGGACATTACCTCCAGCTTGAGCTTTACGGACAGCCACCCAACACACGGGCACTCGGGGCCAGGGTGGCCGTCTTTTGCGATACGCTTCGCTGGGGGCACGAGCACCAGGTCGTTCGCGGCTATCAGTCGTCGGTGGACTATCGAATGCACTTCGGGCTGGGCGATTGTGCGCGGATCGATTCGCTTCGGATTGAATGGCCCGATGGAGCCGTCAGCCGCCTGGTGGACGTACCGGTCGATACACTGCTGGCGATTCGCCAGACGGACCGGAGGAATCCACCGCCCCCCATGCCGCCTTCCCCTCCCCAGGGGCTGCTTGTAGAACGCAGTGAACGGTTGCCCCCATTCCGGCATGTCGAGGATCAGTACAGCGACTTTTTGCGCCAGCCGTTGCTTCCCCGCACCTACTCGCAGCTCGGACCAGGGATTGCCGTGGGCGATGTGGACGGTGACGGACTGGAAGACTTTTTCGTGGGAGGTACGTACGCCCGTGCAGGCTGGCTTTTCCGGCAACAACCGGACGGCTCGTTCACGGCCGGTCCGATCGACCCCACGGCCACGCTCGAAGATCAGGGCGTGCTATTTTTTGACGCCGATGGCGACGGGGATCTGGATCTGCTGGTGGCCAGTGGTAGCGGAGAATTTCCCGAAGGCTCGCCCTATCTGCTGGATCGGCTCTATCGCAACGAGGGCGGAAAGCTGCGCTGGGATCCGTCCGCCTTGCCCGATCTGCGTACCAGCAGCTCCGTCGTGCGGGCGGCCGATTTCGACAGGGATGGCGATCTGGATCTGTTCATCGGAGGACGTTTGCAACCTCAGCGCTATCCGCTTCCTGGACGCAGCTACCTGCTCCGTAACGAACAGGGCCGTTTTGTCGAGGTGACCCGAGCTGTAGCGCCCGGGCTGCAGGAAGCCGGTATGGTCACCGATGCGCTCTGGACGGATTACGACAACGACGGCTGGCCGGATCTGATCGTGGTGGGCGAGTTCATGCCGATTCGCGTATGGTATAACGAAGCAGGACGGCTCGTAGAAGTAACCGAACGGCTGGGACTGGCCCGCACGAATGGCTGGTGGAATAGCATAGTAGCGGGCGACTTCGATCAGGACGGCGATGTCGACTACGTGCTTGGCAATACCGGCCGCAACAGTCGCTTTCGCGCTTCGCTACGCGAACCGGTACGGGTTTATGGCGCCGACTTTGACGGTAACGGGTTGTACGATCCGTTGCTGACCTATTACCTGCAGGGGCGGGAAGTGCTGGCACTCCGCATGGATGAACTCTTCGCCCAGGTCCTGCTACCCCGTGCGTTGCACATTCAGACCTACGAAGCCTACGCCCGCGCCCGTGTTGCGGATCTGGTCTATGAAGCGCAGCTCGAAGGCGCCTACATTGCCGAAGCATTTCTCTTAGAGAGCAGCTATCTGGAAAACCAGGGCGATCACATGGTGCTTCGCCCGTTACCGCTGGCCGCTCAGACAGCGCCGATCTTCGGGATGCTGGTGGAAGATGTGGACGGCGACGGCGCACTGGATGTGCTGGCCATTGGGAACGATTATGCCAGCGATGTACTGACCGGCCGCTACGACGCCTTCACCGGGTTGTGGCTTCGAGGAGACGGCCGCGGCCATTTTCAGCCGGTTGCGCACGTGCGGAGCGGTTTTTTTGTCGATGGCGATGGCAAGGCTCTGGTACGGCTGCTGGTGGACGGACGGGTTGCCTATCTGGCCGCGGAAAATCAGGGACCCCTTCACCTGTTTCTGTACCGTACCAGCGATCCGCTCCATTGTCGTCCCTGGCCAACCGAAGCTACCTATGCCCTGATCTCCAATCGCGACGGACATACCTGGCGTCAGGAACGCTATATTGGAAGCGGCTATCTATCGCAATCCAGTTCAACGCTTTGCGTTTCCCCCACGGCTACCCGCGAGGTAGCGTTCTATGCGCCTTCGGAACGAGAGGTGGAACGCTGGACACCAGAGGCTGACCAGAACCATCCATAACGCCGACGCTATGCCCACACGCATCTGCTGGATTTTGCTATCGGGACTGCTGCTGAGCCACACGCTGCAGGCGCAGCCGCTCACGGCCAATACGGACGCCCGCTACCGGGAACGCCTCCGGGCCTTTGCCTTCCCGCCGCGGGCCGTCCGGCTGCTCGACAGCCCTTTCCTTGAAGCCATGCAGCGGGACGTGGCCTATCTGTTCGAGCTGGACCCCGACCGACTCCTCAGTCGCTTTCGTCGCTTCGCCGGTCTGGAGCCGAAAGCGCCGGAGTACGGCGGCTGGGAATCGCAGGGCATCTCGGGCCATACGCTGGGGCATTACCTGTCGGCGCTGTCCATGTACTACGCGGCCACCGGCGACGAGAAGGCCCGTGCGCGCATCGACTACATCGTAAGCGAACTGGCCGAAGTGCAGCGCGCACACGGCAACGGCTACGTGGGGGCCATCCCCGAAGGCGATCGCCTCTGGGCCGAAATCGCCCGGGGTGAGATCTGGCAGGCCGAGCCTTTCTCGCTCAACGGCGCCTGGGTTCCCTGGTACACCATGCACAAAATCTTTCAGGGACTGATCGATGCCTACTGGTATGGCGGCAGCGAGCAGGCGCTGGAGGTGGTGACCCGACTGGCCGACTGGGCCTACGAAACTACAAAGAACCTGACGCCCGCCCAGTGGCAGCAGATGCTCCGCACCGAGCACGGCGGCATGAACGAAGCGCTGGCCAACCTCTACAGCATCACAGGCAACCCGAAACACCGCGAGCTGAGCGAGAAATTCTACCATGCGGCCGTGCTCTCGCCGCTGGCCCGCGGCATTCCGAACCTGACCGGCCTGCATGCGAACACGCAGATCCCCAAGGTTATCGGGGTGGTGCGGCAGTACGAACTGATCGGCAGCGACTCGCTGCGGGCCGTGGCCGAGTTCTTCTGGGAAGAAGTGGTGCAGCACCATACCTACGTCATCGGCGGTAACTCGCAGAACGAGCACTTCGGACCGCGCGACAGCCTCGCCAACCGCCTGGGTGAAGGTACCGCCGAGACCTGCAACACCTACAACATGCTGCGCCTCACGCGCCATCTGTTTGCGCTCCATCCCGAAAAAGTACGCTACGTGGACTTCTACGAGCGGGCGCTCTACAACCACATTCTGGCCTCGCAGGACCCCAAACGGGGCATGTTCACCTATTACATGTCGCTTCGCCCCGGACACTTCAAGACCTACGCGACCCCGGAGAATTCCTTCTGGTGCTGCGTCGGGACCGGCATGGAAAATCATGTCAAATACAACGAATTCATATACTTCTATAACGGCGATACGCTGTATGTGAACCTGTTCATTCCTTCGGAGCTGAACTGGGAGCGGCGGGCGCTCCGGTTGCGTCTGGAGACGGCCTTTCCGGAAAGCAATCGCGTGCGGCTGGATTTCGACCCGGAGGTGCCGCAGCGGCTGGTGGTGAAGGTGCGGCATCCATCCTGGGCGCAGGACGCCCTCGAAGTCCGGATCAACGGCGAGGTGCAATCCGTGACGAGCCGGCCGGGAAGCTACCTGACGCTGGCGCGCCTCTGGCAGCCGGGCGACGAGGTGGAAATCACGCTTCCAATGCGCCTTCGGGTCGAAACCATGCCGGACAATCCCGATCGCTTTGCCATCCTCTACGGACCGATCGTGCTGGCCGGCGTTTTCGGAAGCCGCGGCCTGCCCGAGGGCGGCGCCTACGCGAAGGATCAGTGGGAGTTTTTCGGCTGGCCGGCCCCGCCGCTCCCGAAGCTCTGTGGCGATCTGAATCGCGTGGAAGACTGGGTGAAACCCCTGGCCACCGGCGGCGAATTGCGTTTCCATACCGTGGGCGTCGGTCGACCCGCCGACGTACTGCTCAAGCCCTTCTACGAAGTGCACCACGAGCGCTACACGATCTACTGGGATCGTTGCCGCTGAGCAGCCGGCGGTAGCCTGCTCCAGGCGGAACCGGCCAGAGCAAACCGGGGTGCCACCTCGCTGGGACAGGGCTTTTCGGCTTATTCCAGCTCAGGGAGATGCGCTGGAAGGGAATGCCGCTCGAGGTGGCACCGCTGCTTTTCTTCGACGTGGAGACCAGCGGGCTGCGGCCTGATCGTGGCGCCGCGATCGTCGAACTGGCGCTGCTCGGCGCGCGTGAGCCGCTCCTGCTCTGGAAAGGGACAAGCGCGCAACGACTGCAGCGCGCCCAGTTCAGGGAGCTGTTCGCGCATGTTCGGGAAGGGGTGATCGTCGGACACAACCTGCGCTTCGACTTCTGGTTCGTCACGTACGAGGCCGGACGGCTGGGATTGGCCGTGCCACCCATCCGGTTCATCGACACACTTGGACTGGCCCGGCGTTTGCTGCCCGAACAGGCTGATTACCGGCTCGTCGCCCTGCTGCACGCGCTGGGGATCGAACCGGACAAACCCCTGCATACGGCCGTAGCCGATGCACAGGCTACCCGTGCGCTTTTCTGGAAACTGGTGGAACGAGGCAAGCTGCGTACCCTGGCCGACGCCGGCATGAAGCAATTGACCTGGACCCATCGCTGAACCAACCCGGAAAAACAGCCATGGAGGGAGCCCCTTTGCCTGCTCAGTTCTGGGCCAAGCTCCGGTACAAGTCGGAGGAGCGACGCCCCGAAAACATCGTTGCCTGGCATCCGCTGGTGGCCCACGCGGCCGACGTGGCGGCCGTCGTCGAAGCCCTGTTGCAACGTACGCTCCTCCGAAAACGCCTGGCCCGATTGATCGGGTGGGACGACCTGGCGGAGGTGCACGTGGCCCGACTGGCCGTGCTGGCGGCGCTGCACGATGCGGGTAAAGCCAACCACGGCTTTCAGGACCAGGCGTTCGATCCTCGCGTGCGCAGCCCGGGGCACGTGCGCCCCATCGTCGAGATCCTCTGCGCAGATGAACCGGCCCGGTGGCTGGAGCCGCTCAAAATAGGGGAAATGGCAGGATGGTTCGTGTCGGAAGAAGTGTTCTACCACTTCCTGTTGGCCACCTGGTCTCATCATGGCCGGCTGGTGCTGCCGGAAGGGGATTTCCGGGCGCACTACTGGCGCCCTAACGCGCGGCGCGATCCCCGAGCGGCCTGGCGCCGTCTGGCCGAACTGGTGCGCCTGTGGTTCCCGGCGGCTTTTGCAGACGGCGCCGAACCATTTCCCGCAGATCCGCGCTTGCAGCATGCGTTCAACGGCCTCCTGACGCTGGCGGACTGGATTGGCTCGGACACGCGCTTCTTCCCGTACGCCGAGGAGACCGAGGACCCGATGTTTCCGATCGAGCGGGCGCGGGAGGGAGCGCGGCGGGCGCTGCAGTCGCTGTTTCTGGACGCTGCAGGCGGGCGCCAGGCGCTGGGTGACGAGCCTGTGGGATTCCGCGGGGTGATCGAAGCAGGCGCACCCTATCCCATCCAGCAGGCCTGTTACGACCTGCCGGTGCATCCGCAGGGAAGTCTGACCATTCTCGAATCGGACACCGGTTCGGGCAAAACCGAGGCGGCCGTGGCCCGCTTTCTCCGACTCTACCAGGAAGGGCTGGTGGATGGGATGTACTTCGCCCTGCCTACCCGCAGCGCGGCCTCGCAGATCCACCGGCGCATTACCGAGATCGTGGCACGCGTCTTTCCAGAAGCCCATCGTCCTCCGGTGGTGCTGGCCGTTCCGGGCTACCTGCGCGTGGACGAGGCGGAGGCCGTTCGCCTGCCGGACTTTCGGGTACTCTGGGACGACGAGGCGCTACGCTACCGCGGATGGGCGGCCGAGCATCCCAAGCGCTATCTGGCCGGTCCCATCGTGGTGGGGACGATCGATCAGGTGCTGCTCGCGGGCCTTCAGGTCAGCCATGCCCACATGCGGGCCGCCGCACTACTTCGTCATTTTCTGGTGGTCGACGAGGTGCACGCCTCGGACGTCTACATGACGACTCTGCTGGAGCGGATCCTGGCCTTTCATCTGGCGGCGGGAGGGCACGCGCTGCTCATGTCGGCCACCCTGGGTTCCGTGGCGCGCGTGCGTTACGCGACGAAGGGCGGTACGCCACCACCGCTCGACGAGGCGGAAGGCGAGCGCTACCCGTTGCTGACACACGTGGAGGCTGGCCGCCAGAGGCTCGAGACGGTATCCGCTGCATCGTCCGGCCGGGAAAAGCAGGTAACGCTCCGTCTTGAGCCCATCGCTTCCGATCCGCAGGCCATTGCCGAACGGGCCCTGCAGCATGCCCGCGCCGGAGCGCGCGTGCTGCTCATCCGCAACCGGGTGGAAGACTGTCTGGCCGTACAGCGGGCCCTCGAGGAAGCGGCGTGCGACGATCGTTCGCTGCTGCTGAGCTGCAACGGCCAGCCCGTTCCGCATCATGGCCGCTACGCTCCGGAAGATCGCCGGGCGCTGGATGCCGCCATCGAAGCGGCCTTTGGCAAAAACAGTCCGAAGCGGGGCATTGTGGCCGCCTGTACGCAGACGGTGGAGCAGAGCCTGGACATCGATGCGGACCTGTTGATCACGGACCTGTGCCCGATCGACGTGCTGCTGCAGCGGATCGGACGGCTGCATCGCCACGCGCGCCCGCGGCCGAAAGGCTACGAACAGGCCGTGTGTCTGGTGCTGACGCCGGCGGAACGAGATCTGACCCGGACCATCCAGCCCGACGGTGGGGCACGGGGACCGCACGGCCTCGGCACCGTGTATCCGGACCTGCGGGTGATCGAGGCGACCTGGCGCGTGCTCGAAGGCCAGAACCTGTGGCAGATCCCCCGCGACAACCGCCGCCTGGTAGAACGCGCCACGCATCCGGCCGTTTTGCAGCAGATCGTCCGGGAAAAAGGCGAACGCTGGGAGGCCCATCAGCGCCACATACTCGGACAGGAAGCCGCCGATCGCTATGTGCCCGAGATTACAGGACTTCATTTCGAGCGGCCGTTCGGGGCGCATCCATTCGGCCGGGACATTGCGCCGCGTACCCGGCTGGACGAAGACGACTACCGGGTCGAGCTACCGGAGCCGGTCCCGGGACCGTTCGGCTGGCCTGTCGGAACGCTACCGGTTGCTTCCTGGATGGTCGACGACGAGCTACCGGAAGAACCGAAAGCCCGGGACGTGACTCCGTTCGACGGCGGCTTCTCCTTTGTGTTCGCCGGAAGGCGGTTCCACTACGACCGCCTGGGCCTCCGATTGTCCTGAGGGCTGTGACATACCGTTGTCACCGACTTGTTTTTATTGAGAAAGAACATGTTCTGGAAGCCATTTCAAAGAGAGCCATGATGATGCGATACGCTCTTCTGGACGAGCCCCTGATTCGGGTGCGGTTCAAGGACGGAACGATACGAGACCATACGTTGCCGGAGGTGATCGTGGCCCTGCTACGCGATGCGGTGCTTGGCTTCGAAGCGCTGCAACCGCACCAGCAGCAGGCCTGGCACAGCTTCCTGGTGCAGCTTGTGGCCATGGCCGTGGCGCGCATCACGGGCGGTGCCTTTCCCGATGAGGCCGAACCCTGGCGGCGGGCCCTGGTGGAGCTGGCCGGCGGCGAAGAAGCGGCCTGGTATCTGGTGGTATCCGATCTCAGCCGCCCGGCCTTTCTGCAACCGCCCGTCCCGGAAGGCTCGCTCGAAGCTGCTCGCTACCGGGCCGATGTGCAGACGCCGGACCAGCTCGACGTGCTGATCACGGCAAAAAATCACGACCTGAAGGCCCGGCGCATCGTGCAGCCCCGGCCCGAACACTGGCTGTTCGCGCTGGTGACGCTCCAGACGATGGAAGGCTTCCTGGGCCGGGGCAACTATGGCATCGTGCGCATGAACGGGGGATTCGGCAACCGTCCCCTGGTGGGGCTCACCCGGGCGCTTTCGCCGGGCGCCCACTTCCGTCGCGACGTGCAGGTGCTGCTCGACGCCCGCCCGTCGTTTGCCGACCGCTACGACCTCGGGGGGCACGCGCTGCTGTGGGTGTTGCCCTGGGATGGGAAAAAGCAGCGTGCTATCGAGCTGAAGGAATGCGATCCGTATTTCATCGAGATATGCCGTCGGATCCGATTTCTGGAGGAAGCAGGGCGCCTCGTGTGCTGGCGCACCAACACCGACGGACCACGGGTTGCGGCACCGAAAGCGCTGAACGGCATCACAGGCGACCCCTGGACGCCCGTGGAAAAGTCGGACAAACCGAAAGCGCTGACCGTAAGCGATAGTGGCTTCACGTACCGGCTGCTCCAGCAGGTCTTCCTGTCCGGCGATTACGAACCGCCTGTAGCGCTTGCCTTCCGGGAAGATGAAAAAGACGGGGTGTACCTGGTGGCCCGTACGCTCGTGCGCGGTCAGGGAAAGACCGGCGGTCTGCACTTTCGGATCGTGCCGGTGTCGCAGGCCGCGGCGCGATGGCTCTCGGGGTCCGAGGAGCGGCGCACGAAGCTGGCCCGCCGGGCCGAACAGCGCGTCCGGTTGGCAGCAGATGTGCAGCGCAAGGTGCTCTATCCGGCGCTGGCCGCGCTGCTGAGCGGTGGACGGGATGCCCGCGTGGAGTGGGAGCAGGTGACGCCCTGGATCGAAGCCTTCGATCGCGCCGTGGATGCGCAGTTCTTCGATCGTCTGTGGGCTTCCGTGGAGCAGGACGAAGAAATTGCCCGTCGCGACTGGGAACGCTTTCTGCTGACCGAAGCCCGGCGTCAGTTCGCGGTGGCCGAGCACGGCATGCCCGTGGCGTCCGCGCATCACTGGCGGGCGCGCAGCCGGGCCCATGCGATCTTCGAGGCCCGAGCCCGCGAGGTATTGCCGTATGCCTTCAATGCAACCCGTTCCCTATCAACCGAACAGGAGGTCCGGTCATGAAGACGCAGATCCAGACCGAAGGGCCGTCGATCACGCGCGGCCAGGCCGTTGGTAAGGCGGCCGGATTGCTGGCCTCAGAGGCGCTCTCGTCCGGCGAGCGCGCCGAACTGCGCCGCATCGCTTTTGAGGCGCCGTTCACCCCGGCCCTGTGGAAGGTGCTGTTCTACCTGCGCGACGAAGGAGCGCCCGTGCGTATCGGCGACGAGGCGGACGAACGCTGCTGGGCTACGCTACTCATGGGCATGGCCCATTGCATTAAGCTGCACGACTATCAGGTTCCGCTCGGGCGTGCGCTGGCCGAGGCCGGATGGTCCGAGCTGCGCTTCACGCAGCTCCTTCGCGCCCGGGGACCGCAGCTTGCCGTTTTCCTGCGGAGGATGGCGCAGTACCTCTCGGCCAAAAACCAGCTGGCCAACTGGGCCGACGTGGCCGATCTGCTTTTTGAGCAGGAAGGGGCAAAGGCCGACACCGTCCGGCTGCGCATCGCCCGGGACTACTACGCCCGGCGCTATCAACAGGAACGTGAGGCCGCCTGAGGCCCGATCGATACGTCCTTTCCATCAAAACCAAACCCGTAAAAGCCATGGTATCCGCATTCGTTCAGATCCACACGCTGACGGCGTATCCCGCCGCGCTGCTCAACCGGGACGACGCCGGATTCGCCAAGCGCCTGCCCTTCGGCGGGGCTATTCGTACCCGTGTTTCGTCCCAGTGCCTGAAGTATCACTGGCGCAATTTTTCGGGCGAGCATGCCCTCTACGGACTGGATGTGCCCCGTTCGCTTCGTTCGCGCGAGACGTTCAAACGATGCATTGCCCGGCCGCTCGTCGAGGAAGGGTATCCGTTGCGGCTGGTGGTAGCCTTCGCGCTGCATCTGCAGAAGCTGATCGTTTCGGACGAGTCGTTGAGCAAAACCGATTTCAAGAAGCTGATGAGCGATGAGGTGGACGATGCGACGTTGCTGGACCAGCTCAAATCAAACCAGGTCATCATCCTGGGCCGTCCCGAAGTCGATTACCTGACTCGGCGCATCCGGGAGCGGCTGGATGCCCTGCGCGAGGTATGGGCGGATGCCGCGGCGCCGCTTTCCGACGAGCAGCTGGAACGGGTATATCAGGAGCTGCAGGCCATCGGCAAGGGGGAGCTGAAAAAGAATCTCAAAGGGCTGTATCTGGCGGCCGGGCTGGACGCAGCCCTGTTCGGGCGCATGGCGACCAGCGACGTGCTGGCCCGGGGCGATGCCGCCATCCACGTGGCGCATGCCTTCACGACGCACGCGGAAGAAAGCGAAAGCGACTACTTTACGGCGGTGGACGAACTGGTCGCGCAGGAAGGGGAAGGCGAGCTGGGCAGCGGGCACCTCAACAACCAGGAGTTGACGAGCGGCCTGTTTTATGGCTACGTGGTGGTGGACGTGCCGCTGCTGGTTTCGAACCTGGAAGGCGTGCCGCCGGCGGCCTGGCAGGAGGCCGATCGTACGCTGGCCGCCGAAGTCGTCAGGCGGTTGCTGCACCTGATCGCCACGGTCTCGCCGGGCGCCAAGCTGGGTTCGACGGCACCCCACGCTTACGCTCAGTTTATGCTGGTGGAGTGGGGCCGATCCCAGCCGCGCACCCTGGCCAACGCCTTCCACCGACCGGTATCGCTGGACGGCGAGGGCGTGCTCGTCAACAGCTACCGCGCCCTCGGCCGTTACGTCGAGCAGATGGACCGGATGTACGGCAAGCTGACGGAGCGCCGACTGGCGGCCATCGACCTGCCCGAAGCGGTGCAACGCCAGCTTCAGGTGGACACGCTCAATGCCGTGCCGGAGATTGCCGACTGGGTTGCTGAAAAAATCCAGGGAGGGGCATGATGGAAATCCTCCTGCTACGCTTCGATGCCCCGCTGATGAGCTTCGGGGCGCCCATCGTGGATCAGTATGGATTTATCCAGCCCTATCCGGCGCTTTCCATGATGACCGGCCTGCTGGCCAATGCGCTGGGCTACACGCATGCCGAGACGGCCCGCCTGGAGCGTCTGCAGGAGCGCCTCCGCTACGCCGTGCGCGAAGACCGACGCGGTCAGCAGCTGCGCGACTTTCAGACGGTGGATCTATCGCAGCCGTTTCTGCATGACGAGCGGGCCTGGACCACCCGCGGTACGCTGGAAACCCGCCAGGGCGGTACGGCCAGCCTCGGCATCCACATCCGCCTGCGCGACTACTGGGCCGACGCCGTCTATACCGTCGCGCTCACGCTTGACCCACCGGACGAGCCGCCCACGCTGGCGGATCTCGAACAGGCTCTCCGCTTTCCGGCGCGGCCGCTGTTTATCGGCCGCAAGCCCTGTCTGCCGGCTGCGCCGCTTTTTATCGGACGCGTGGAGGCGGCCGATCTGCTGGATGCGCTGCGACGGGCGCCGCTGGACGCGCGGGCCGACCGCGCTGACTTCTATCGGGTCTGGTGGGAGACGGGCCCTGACGATCCGCCGCCCGTCGAAGGCATTCGAGAAAATCTGCGGCGGCCGGTTACCGACCGGCGTGACTGGGCCAACCAGATCCACGTGGGCAGCCGCTGGATCGCCATGGGAGAACTGTCCGTCCATCCAGCCGGAGAACGTCATGAAGGATAATGCAAGCCAGGGACGAGCCGACCCGACGCCTTTTCACATGGTGCAACTCTGGCTCGACGTCCGGCGCCTTTACGAACTGGGCCGGATGCTTGATCTTTTCCGGGCGCGCCGGCCGGTGAGCCTGTCCTACCTGGTGCACTGCGCCCTGGGCGAACTCTTCCAGGCGCAGGCCCCGCGGCCGTTTGCCGTCGAGGGGGAAAATCGGCGGGGACCCTGGGTCCGGGTACTCGGCTATGCGGATGTGCCGTGGGAGACGCTGCAGGAGCTTGCCCGGGGGTTTGCCAGCCCGGCCGTTTATGCCATCTGCGGCTGGGATCGTGGCGCTTCGAAGCCGATGCCCACGGAGATCCCGCGCGGAATGCGGCTGGCCTTCAGCGTACGGGTCTGCCCGGTGGTGCGCAAGGCCTCGGCCGGGCAATCGCCCCGGGGGCGGCGCTGGCAGAAAGGTCAGGAACTGGACGTCTTCCTCGATGCGGCCTGGAGCCAACCCGAGGCTGTGCTGGATCGCGAGGCCGTCTATGCGGAATGGCTTCGCCGTCAGATGGCCCGCCCTGAAAAAGGAGGCGCCCGGGTGGAGACCGTTCGCATGACGCGGTTTTCCATCGAACGAATGACGCGCCGGACGAACGGTTCGTCGCGTTCGGTCACGGTCATCCAGCGTCCGGACGTAACCCTCGAAGGGGTGCTGACCGTCACCGACAGTGCCGCGTTCATGCGAATGCTCCGCCGGGGCGTCGGACGCCACACCAGCTTCGGCTACGGCATGCTCAAGCTCCGCCGGGCCTGAAGAGGAGAAATGCGCTCATGGTTTTCAAAGGACGCCTCGGACTCGAATCGGCGCGGGTGCCGCAGGCCGACCGGCACGGACTGCTGTGGCTGGAGCGGGGCCGCCTGAGCGCCGAAGACGGAACGCTGGTGTTCACCACGGCCGGTACCGATCGGCTAGCCGCCGGCACCTACGACATTCCGCTGCAGCAGGTCTCCAACATCCTGCTCGGACCGGGCACCGTCGTCAGCCACGATGCGCTGCGCCTGCTGGCCCGTCAGCAGACCGGGTTGCTGGCGGTCGGCTCCGGTGGGGTACGGCTTTATGCCGTCAGCATGCCGTTTGGCCCCGACCGCTCGGAGCGGGCACGTCGGCATGCCCGTCTCTGGGCCGACGAAACGCGCCGGCTGGAGATTGCCCGCGCCATGTACGCCATCCGGCTGGGCGGAGCGTTGCCACCGTACATTCAGGATCTGGACACGTTGCGCGGAATCGAAGGGGCACGCGTCAAAGAAAGCTATCGGCAGCTTGCGCGGCAGTTCGGCATTGACTGGCGGGGCCGTCGGTACGATCGCCAGCATCCTGAACTCAACGATCTGGTCAACAACGCGATCAACCATGCAGCCGTTGCCGTTTACGCGGCCGCCCGGATTGCCGTGGCCGTAACCGGCACCATCCCACAGCTCGGCTTCATCCATGAGGCCTCCGGCCATGCCTTTGCGCTGGACATTGCCGATCTGTTTCGAACCACGGTCACCGTACCGGTGGCTTTTCGTGCGGTGCGTCAGTTCATCACGGAGGGCGGGCGCGACATCGAATCGGTGACCCGGACGCTGGCCGGGCGCACGCTGCGGGACGAGGAGGTCATTCCACGCATGATTGACTACATCAAGGAACTGATCGATGGCCATGACGATCGCCGTGACCCGTAACACGCCTGGCCGCTTTCGGGGCTTTCTGGCTTCCTGCATGCTGGAAATAGCACCGGGCGTGTATGTGGCGCCCCGGATGCCCCGGGATGTGCGTGAGCGGGTCTGGCAGGTCCTGCTGTCCTGGGCCGAGTTGATTCCGCCGGATGGGGGTGTGGTGCTGCTCTGGCGCAATCGCAAAGCGCCTTCTGGCCTGGATGTGCGGCTACTGGGCTGGCCCAAAAAGGAGCTGGTGGAGTACGAAGGAGTGTGGCTGGCGTGGCGTGGGTTGACGGCGGCGCACGACGTGGAGGAGCTTGCTCGACTGGTGGAGGCCGAGGAGCCGCCGCTTGAGGCGGGAGATCCGATCCTGCGGCTGGTGGAAAGACCGGACCTGGACGAAGAGGAGGGATCGTCTCTCTAATCAATCCTTAATTGTCCTTTTTTTGCCGCGGTTATGCCATAATGGCATAGAGGTGTCCCCGCACCCGCGGGGATAGTCCCGTATGGCTCGTCTTGGTAGGTTGTATGTGGCTGGTGTCCCCGCACCCGCGGGGATAGTCCCGAAGCGACGCGGCGGACTTGACAACCGACTCGGGTGTCCCCGCACCCGCGGGGATAGTCCCTGAACGAGGTATCCAATGCAATAGCCGACGTTGGTGTCCCCGCACCCGCGGGGATAGTCCCTTCTGGCGGGAAAAGTATTTCGCCGCCGAGTCGGTGTCCCCGCACCCGCGGGGATAGTCCCTGATTGCCGTATACCAAGGCTATTTGAAGGTTGGTGTCCCCGCACCCGCGGGGATAGTCCTCTGATTGAGTCGAATCTGGTCCGCATTCGAAAGGTGTCCCCGCACCCGCGGGGATAGTCCCATTCTGCTCCCGCTTTTCGTAGCGAAGCTTACGGTGTCCCCGCACCCGCGGGGATAGTCCCATTTTCTCGAATTTGCCGCCGGGTGCGCTCTGGGTGTCCCCGCACCCGCGGGGATAGTCCCTTCTCATAGGCACGCGAGCGGAAGAACCCGCCGGTGTCCCCGCACCCGCGGGGATAGTCCCGTGCCGGTCGGCATCGTGCGTCTTGCGCCGCAGGTGTCCCCGCACCCGCGGGGATAGTCCCAGCGTTGGCCTCGACAAACGGCGCGAAAACCGGGTGTCCCCGCACCCGCGGGGATAGTCCCAAGTGCATCCTGTGCGGCGGCGAAATCCAGGAGGTGTCCCCGCACCCGCGGGGATAGTCCCCTCCGCCGTCGTCGCTCCCGCCCCTTCGTTCAGGTGTCCCCGCACCCGCGGGGATAGTCCCCAACCAGGACACGGCCATGTGGCGCATTCAATGGTGTCCCCGCACCCGCGGGGATAGTCCCTCCAGCGCACAGATTAGCGCGTCTGGTGCGTCGGTGTCCCCGCACCCGCGGGGATAGTCCCCTTGCGCGCGATTTCGTGCGCGTCGAGAACGTGGTGTCCCCGCACCCGCGGGGATAGTCCCGATGGCGGCGCCATCGACGGTAGTCTTCTGGAGGTGTCCCCGCACCCGCGGGGATAGTCCCGCGGCGGCGAGCAGATACGCGGCGTTGTTCCGGGTGTCCCCGCACCCGCGGGGATAGTCCCAAGCATAAGATCGAACATCTGTCCGCTTCCGCGGTGTCCCCGCACCCGCGGGGATAGTCCTCCCCTTTTCCAACGCACGGAACATATACAGAAGGTGTCCCCGCACCCGCGGGGATAGTCCCGCGGTCGATGCGGAAAAACCTCGAGACTGGCGTCGCATCGGTCGCAAATACAGAAAAAGGCTGCTGCACATAAAGCAGCAGCCTGGTAGGTGACCCGGGTCAAGCACCGCGCTGCCCTCCCGGGTACGCCGCGCGTTTCGACGGGCGCGGCCTCCACGCGCGACGACATGGTCTTACAAGAAGTAGCTTAACAACGGTTCCATGTCTGTACGGATCATCGCCCATCTGGACGACAAAGCCTTCCAGGCGTCGGTTCGAGAGCTGCACCGGCGCGTGCGTAACCTGCGTTCGCGGTGCCTCGCATACGCGGGGATCGTTCCGTCGAAAGGTTGCCGCCGTATCGGCTGCGACTTGCAGAGAAAAGGGCTGCTGCATGTAGCGCAGCAGCCCGGAGCGTAATCCAGACGAAGCGCCGCACCGCTTCCGGATACCCCGCGGGTTCATCGGACGCGGCCTTCCCCGCAGGGCTACACATTACAGGGGACTGTCCGCAGAAGGTTCCATGCGGAGCGTCGCGCGGCACGACGACAAGCCCCTCCAGGCCACAAGTGGGAAGCCGCATCGCATGAGGGCGGATAGCCTGCCCGAATCAATTCGGGCGTCGCCGATCCCGTAAAGATCGCGCTGTGGCCTTTTGCCCGCCGAAGTGCGGCCTGAGACACATGGAGGTCATGCCGGATTTTGCGGAGAGCGGGCCCAGACGATGAAGTCCGTTTTTGTCGGCACGCCCTCCAGCTGGCGAACCAGCAGCATGATCTGGCCCCGATGATAAGCTCCGTGGGCCAGAAGATGGGTAAGGATGTCCGCCAGGGTGCTCCTGTGGGCAACGCCGAAAGTCGTTCGGTAGGACACCGTGCGCTCCAGTTCTTCGGCGTTCAGCCGCGAAAGCAAGCGCTCCCAGCGGTCAAGCGCCCGGTCGATGCGATGGGCCGCTTCCTCCACAGAAAGGTCGGTCGGAAACAACGTCACCGCCGTCTGCTCCTCACCTTCCACCCGCGCAAGCCAGCATTCGAGCGCCACCGCCAGATGCCCCAGCAGGGTGACCGCTCGTTGATAGGAAGGCGCTTGCCGACGGGCTTCCGGCACGCTCTGAAAGGCCTCTACAACCGGCCGGATGCAGTGACGCTCGTACGCGAGCCAGCGATGCCAGGGTGTCATGATGAATCCTCCTGCAAAAGCCCGGAGCTACCGGCGGGCTCGGGAGCACCGCGCCGTCAGCTCGGCGTCTCCCGCGTCGGGACAGGACCAGGCTTCGTGCGTAATGGCGGGACTGATCCGCGTCAATCGCTATGTCCTGTTACCACCCGGCGTTGACCGGGTTCTTGATCGAAAAGACTTGACTTTTAAAACCGGTTTACTTTGTTTAAAGACCGGTAATCGATTCATCACCGGCTACGTTCATGAAGCGATCGCGATTCCTGAAAAAAGCGCCCTGGATGCTGATGCTGGTGGCGCTGACCGTGCAGGCGCAGGCGCCCGAACCGGTCCGTACCTTTGTCGATGCGCAGGGCGTCTGGCGCTGGACCGACACCGGCGCCGAAGTGGCCTTCTTCGGGGTGAACTACACGACGCCCTTCGCCCATGCCTACCGGGCCCACAGGCTCCGACGCGTGGACCTGCGGCGCGCCATCGAAGCCGACGTGGCCCATCTGGCCCGGCTGCGCCTGAACGCCTTTCGCATTCACGTCTGGGACCGCGAAATCTCCGATCACCGGGGCAACCTGATCGAAAACGAACACCTGGACCTGCTCGACTATCTCATCGCCCGCCTCAAGGACCACGGGATTGCCATCGTTCTGACGCCGATCGCCTGGTGGGGGACGGGCTACCCCGAACCGGATCCAAAAACCGACGGCTTTTCGGACCATTATTCCAAGTGTGAGCTGACCGCCGATACAACCGCCTGGCGCATTCAGGCCAACTACCTCCGGCAATTCATCCGGCACGTCAATCCGTACACCGGCCTTTCCTACCGGGACGATCCCGACATCCTGGCCGTCGAACTCTTCAATGAGCCCTGTCACCGGACCACGCCCGATACCACCACGCGCTACATCAACACGCTGGTGGCGGCGCTTCGGGAGGCCGGGCTGCGCAAGCCGATCTTTTACAACATCAGCGAAGGCTACACCGACGCGCACGGGCGGGCCGTCTGCGCCGCCGATGTGCAGGGCATTACGTTCCAGTGGTATCCGACGGGGCTGGTGCGGGGGCGGATGCTGGAGGGCAACATGCTGCCCAACGTCGATCGCTACGCCATGCCGCCGGCCGCCTTTCCCGAATGCCGCAACAAAACCCGGATGGTGTACGAGTTCGACGCGGCCGATGTGGGCGGTGCCTACATGTATCCGGCCATGGCCCGGAGTTTCCGGGCGGCGGGCTTCCAGTGGGCCACGCAGTTCGCCTACGATCCGCTGTTTATCGCCGACGCGAACACGGAATACCCCACGCACTATGTGAATCTGGTCTACACGCCCGCCAAGGCGATCAGCCTGATGATTGCGGCCGAGGCGTTCCGGCGATTGCCGCGCGGCGTCGAGGCAGGCACGTATCCGGAAAGCGCCCGTTTCGGGCCGTTTCGGGTGGATGCCGCGCGGGATCTGAGCGAAATGGTGACCGACACGGCCTTTTTCTACAGCAATACGACCGACACGCGTCCGCCGCGTCCAGAGCAGCTCCGGCACGTGGCCGGGGTGGGTAGCTCGCCGGTCGTGCAGTACGAGGGGACCGGCGCCTACTTCCTGGATCGGCTGGCGGAGGGCGTGTGGCGGTTGGAGGTGTATCCCGATGCGTACTGGGTGCGCGATCCGTTCGGGCGAACCGGCCTGCACCGACCGGTGGCGCGGCTGGTGAGCCGCCAGCGCCGGATGACGATCCGGTTGCCGGATCTGGGCCCTGATTTTTCGGTGCAGCCGCTGAATCCGGGCAACGCGCACCGGCCGGCCGTCGTGGCGGGCGCCTTCGGCATTCGGCCCGGCGTGTATCTGCTGCGAGCGGCCGGGGCAGCCGCGGTCGATTCGAGCTGGCTCCGGCCCGTGCCGTTCTATCTGCCCCCGGCCGCCGAGTTCGGATTGCAGGTGCTGCACGCGCCGCCCGTCGAGCTGACGGCCACCGATACGCTCCGGGTGCAGGTGGTGGCCGACGCGGCGCCCGATTCGGTGCGGCTCTACGTGCAGCGGCCCGGCTGGCGTGGCTTTGCGGCGGTGCGCATGGTGCCGCTGGGTGGGGATCGCTACGGGGCCACGCTTCCGCCGTCGGTCGCACAGCCCGGCGTGCTGACCTATGCCGTCACCGTGTACATCGGCGGACGGACGCACACCTTCCCGGCCGACGAACCCCGGGATGTGCGCGACTGGGACTTCGCCGGCCGCACGTTCTGGCAGACCACACTGGTGACGCCGGAGGCGCCGATCGTGCTGCTGGACCCCCGCCGCGACGCCGACCGGCTGCTGCTTCCCCGCTTCGGACGCGGCTTCCGGTTCGCGGTCGAGCCGGTTCCGACCGACGAGCCCGGCCGGTGGGCACTCCGGGCGACGGCTTCGGGTCCGGATCCCGAAGCGCAGGGGTTCGTGTTCCGGACCGAATTGCCGGCGACGTTACGTGATCGGCTGGCCCGGGGGAGCTGGACGCACCTGCGCGTGCGGGCCCGTGCGTGTCAGGGTGTGCGGCGGCTCGAGGTGGCGCTGGTCGATCTGGATGGGGTGGCCTGGGCAGCCACGGTCACGCTGCGCGAGGACTGGCGCGACGTGCGGATCCCGCTCCATGCGTTACGGCCCGTCGAACTGGCGCTGCTGCCCCGGCCCTATCCGCCGTTCCATCCCTATTTCTTCAGGACGACTCCGCGCGCGGACCGGATCGATCCGGCGCGGCTGGACGGATTGCAGTTTCGCGTGCGGGCAGCGGAGGGCGCGCTGGCGTTCGAGGTGGCCGCGGTGGCGCTTGTGCCGTAAAACGGCTATTCCTCGGAAGCCCCCGCTTCGTCGCCTTCGGAGGTCGAAGAGACCGGCAGGGCGGCCGTTTCCGGCCAGATGGGGCCGGCCTCGACGTTGTGATCCAGCGGGTAGAAGGCCGGTTGTCGGCCAAAAGTCGCCTCGTAGGCCCGGGCGACGCGCTGCTCGAGTTCGGGCAGGGCGTCGCGGTGGAGGAGCACCACGGTGCAGCCGCCGAAGCCGGCTCCGGTCAGGCGCGCGCCCAGCACGCCCTCGACCTGGCGCGCCGTATCGACGATCAGATCAAGCGCCGGGGAGCTGACCTCGTAGAGGTCGCGCAGGCTGTCGTGCGAGGCGTTCATCCGCTGGCCGAAGGCTTCCAGACGGTCCTGTTCCAGATCGACGACGGCTTCCTGCACGCGTCGGTTTTCTTCCACCACGTGGCGGCAGCGGCGCCAGATCGTCGGCGTGGGCTGGTCCGGATGGGCCCAGAGCAGCTCGGGCGAAACGTCGCGCAACGCCCGGATCTCCGGATCGAAGCGGCGGAAAAAGGCCACGCCGGCCTCGCATTCGGCCCGGCGTTCGTTGTAGCGCGAGGCGGCCAGCTCGCGGGGCGCCCGGCTGTCGATGATCACGAACAGCCAGTCTTTCAGGTGCACGGGCACATGCCGGTAGGCCAGGCTCCGGCAGTCCAGAAACAGCGCATGGCCCCGGCGTCCCAGCCGTGCGGCGAACTGGTCCATGATGCCGCACTGCACGCCCACGTAGGTATGCTCCACGTACTGGCACAGGCGGGCGGCTTCCTCGCCCGACATGGCGAAGCCGAACAGATGCTGGAGCGTCACGAGCGTGGCCACCTCCAGGGCGGCCGACGAGCTGAGGCCCGAGCCGAGCGGCACGTCGCCGTAGAGCACGCCTTCGAAGCCGTTCGGCAGCAGCGCGCGGCGGTGCAGTTCGGTTACCACGCCCTGCACGTAGGCCGCCCAGCGGGGCGTTTCGGTCGGGGGCGTGCCTATCTCGAAGCGGATCGTTTCGTCAAAGTTGAGCGACAGCAGCCGCACCTCTCGATCCGGGCGGGGACGCACGGCCAGATAGACCGCCCGGTCGAGCGTCATGGGCAGGACGAAGCCGTCGTTGTAGTCCGTGTGATCGCCGATCAGGTTGACCCGGCCGGGCGCGCGGGCCACGACGGCCGGCGCAGGGGCGCCGAAGTGCGCCGCAAAAGCTTCGAGCAGTCGTGTCACGATGGAGTTCGTTGCGGAAGAAGGCATGGTTCGACGCGCGTTACCAGAACAGCAGGTACAGCAAGGCGGTCAGGCCCACAATCCCGAGCCCCATCCAGCGCAGACGGGGGGACGTTTCCATGGGGATGGGCGGGGCGTCGGGCATTTTTGGCGGCTCGGGCAGCGGGCGAAGTTTCGTGACGATCCACATGAAGGCGGCCAGCACCAGGAACGTGATCATCATGTGGTGCAGGAAGGCCACGTGCGGCAGCTTCCAGAGCAGCAGCCCGTAAACCGGGATGCCCAGCAGCATGGCGCCGATGGCCGCTTCGGGCGGCGTGCGCTTCGAAAACAGCCCGAACAGGAAGGCCGCCGTGATGCCCGGCGAGATGAAGCCCCAGAACATCTGGATGTACTGAAAGACGCTTCCCGTGCGGCCCACGATGGGTGCCCACAGGCAGCCGAAGAGCACGAAGGCGGCCGTGGCCACGCGGCCGATGGTGACCAGCTCGCGCGGCGTGGCCTGGCCTTTCTTCCAGTGGCGCTGGTAGAGGTCGATCGTGAAGATCGTAGCGGCCGAGTTCAGCATGGAGTCGAGGCTGCTCATCACGGCCCCGAACAGCGCGGCCAGCATGACCCCACGTAGTCCGGCCGGCAGCAATTCGCGGATCAGGACCGGGTAGGCCTGGTCGGCCTGCGTCACCTCCTGCGGGTAGAGCATGGCGGCCATGATGCCGGGAAACACGATAACGAACGGGATGAGCAGCTTGAGCAGGGCGGCCAGCATGATGCCCTTCTGGCCTTCTTCGAGACTGCGGGCACCCAGCGTGCGCTGCGTGATGAACTGGTTTAGCCCCCAGTAGAACAGGTTGGGAATCCAGAGGCCGCCGATGAACACGGCCACCCAGGGCATTTCCGGATGGTCCCAGGGCAGCACGGTGTGGAGCTTGTCGCCCGCCTGCGCGAAGAACACGTCCACGCCACCGAGCGCCTGGAAGCCCAGCACCGTCACCAGCAGGCCGCCCAGTAGCAGAGCGGCACCCTGCAACAGGTCGGTCCACACCACCGCTTTCAACCCGCCGTACACCGTGTAAAAGCCGGCCAGCAGACCGATGAGCCAGATGCCCAGCACCGTGTCGAGTCCGAAGATGGCTTCGAGCGCCAGCGCGCCGGAGTAGAGCACCGTGGCCAGCGCCACGAATACGTAGGCCAGCATCATGAAGGCGGCCATGATCGTGCGCGCCGTGGTGTTGTAGCGGTATTCGAGGTACTCGGGCATCGTATAGATGCCGGCGCGAAGGAATTTGGGCAGAAAGAAAAAGGCCACGAGGACCAGCGTGATGGCCGCCATCCATTCGTAGCTGGCGATGGCCAGGCCCAGCTCGAAGCCACGTCCGGCCATGCCCACGAAGTGCTCCGTCGAAATGTTGGAGGCGATGAGCGAAAAGCCGATCAGCCACCAGGTCAGGCCGCGTCCGGCCAGAAAGTAATCTTCGCCCGTCTCTTCCTTGCGGGAAGCGTAGAGCGAGACGCCGATCACGAAGGCGATGAAGCCGACGAAAGCGATCAGGTCAACGATTCCGAACGTCATGCTTCGGTCGGATTGATGAGTGTCAGGAAGCCGGTTGCATGCGGTAATGTACTTCGGAGAGGGCGCGCAGGCGCGCGGCGGCCATCTCGGGCGTCAGGTCGCGCTGCGGCATGCCCAGCATTTCGTAGCCCACCATGAACTTCCGGATCGTGGCCGAGCGCAGCAGCGGCGGATAAACGTGCAGGTGCAGGTGCCATTCAGGATGCGGCCGGCCGTCGGTGGGTGCCTGGTGAAAGCCGGCCGAGTAGGGAAAGGAAATCTGGAACAGGTTGTCGTAGCGCACCAGCAGCCGCTTGAGGAGGTCGGCCAGGCCGTCGCGTTCGGCATCGGTGAGTTCGAGCAGGCTGGGCACCGGGCGCCGGCTGATCACCAGCGTTTCGAAGGGCCAGACGGCCCAGAACGGCACCAGCGCTACGAAGTGATCGTTGGCACAGACGATCCGCTGGTCCAGGCGCAGCTCGAGCGCCAGGTAGTCGGCCAGGAGCGTGCGGCCGGTACGCTCGAAGTACGCCTGCTGCTGGTGGCATTCCTTGCGTGGTTCGTTGGGGATCGTCTCCTGCGCCCAGATCTGGCCGTGCGGGTGCGGGTTGCTGCACCCCATCAGTTCGCCTTTGTTCTCGAAGATCTGCACGTAGCGGATTTCCGGACGCTCGCCCAGCTCCCGGTACTGTTCGGTCCAGACGTCCACCACGCGTCGGATGGCGGCCACGTCCATTTCGGCGAGCGTCAGGTCGTGGCGCGGCGAAAAGCACACGACGCGACAGATGCCGCGCTCGGCGTGGGCTTCGAGCAGTCCGTCGGCCGTCCAGTGCGCTTCCGGCGCATCGGGTTGCAGCGCGGCGAAGTCGTTGTCGAAGACGAACGTCTCGGTGTAGGGGGGATTGCGTCGACCGCCGGCGCGTGCATTGCCCGGACAGAGATAGCAGGTGGAATCGTAGGCCGGGCGCGTTTCGGCCGGGATCGACTCGACCAGCCCCTGCCAGGGGCGGCGTGCCCGGTGTGGGGAAACCAGCACCCACTCGCCGGTCAGCGCATTACGTCGCCGATGAGGGGTTTCCGCCAGCCAGCTTGCTTCCATGAACGTCGGAGGCCGTCGCGTTTTTTCAAACGAATGATCGGTATTTAAACCGGTATATATCACATCTGACCGGTAAGCTATGTTTCGGGTCGGTGCTTTTCAAAAAGCCCTGTGTTAAGTGTGAATGAAAAGTGAATGGCGAAAGGCCCGCCCTGCTCGTTACCGAAATTTCCCGGCCGCGGTTTTCGGGACTTCGAATCTCTGTGGCCTGTCCGACGTTGATCGGCCGCTTGAAGCCAGACCATCTTCGAACGAGCCTATGCATCCGCTGTGGCAGACCATCGGGTTGCTGATGCTGTCGAACCTGTTCATGACCTTCGCCTGGTACGGGCACCTGCGGCATCTGGGCGATCGCCCCTGGTACGTGGCCGTGCTCGTGAGCTGGAGTATCGCCCTGTTCGAATACATGCTACAGGTGCCGGCCAACCGCATCGGGTTCACCGTGCTGAACCTGGCCCAGCTTAAAATCCTGCAGGAAGTGATCACGCTCAGCGTGTTCGTGCCCTTCGCCGTCTTCTACATGCATCAGCCGATCCGGCTGAACTACCTCTGGGCCGCCCTGTGCCTGCTGGGGGCCGTGTACTTCATCTTCAAAGGCTGAGCGGCTTTCCGCCAGCACAGGGCGGGTTGCTTTTCTCCATGGCTTCTGATATATTACTGATGTCTGAACTGGTACTTCGGAAAAACATAGGCTTACATGGAGACACCCGGATCGAACTGGCAGGGCGTTTTTCCCGCCGTAACGACGCCGTTTACCGAGGAGGAGCGCGTGGACGTGCCCGGCCTGCACCGGCTGGTGGATTTTCTCATCGAAGGGGGCGTGGACGGGCTGATCATGCTGGGGACGCTGGGCGAGGGCAGCGTGCTGAGCTCGGAGGAAAAGGAACTGGTGCTGCGGGAGGCGCTGGCGGCGGCCGACGGCCGCGTGCCCGTGCTGGCCGGCGTGGCCGAAACGACCACGCGCGCAGCCTGTCGCTTTGCCGAGCGGGCGGCTGCGCTGGGCGTGCAGGGCTTCATGGCGCTGCCGGCGCTGCTCTACAACGCGCTGCCGCATGAAACGCTGGCCCACTTCCGAGCGCTGGCGCGGGCGACCGAGCTCCCCCTGATGCTCTACAACAATCCGGTGCTCTACGGCGTGGACGTGACGCCCGAGATGCTGGCCGAACTGGCCGACGAGTCGCGCATCGTGGCCGTCAAGGAATCGTCGGAAGACGTGCGGCGCATCACGGACATCCGCGTGCACACGGGCGACCGCTACCGGCTCTTCGTGGGCGTGGACGATCTGGTGCTGGAAGGGGTGGCTGCCGGCGCCGACGGCTGGGTGGCCGGGCTCACCAACGCCTTCCCGCGCGAAAGCGTGGCGCTGTTTCGGCTGGCGCGGGAAGGACGGCTCGACGAAGCGCGGCGGCTCTACCGCTGGTTCATGCCGCTGTTGCATCTGGATGCTTCGCCGCAACTGGTGCAGCACATCAAGCTGGCGCAGGCCTTGGTGGGCGTGGGCAGCGAGCACGTGCGGCCGCCCCGCCAGCCGTTGCAGGGTGAGCGGCGTCGGGCGGTGGAAGCCCTCATCCGAAAGGCGCTGGATACCCACGCGGAGATCGAAGACCTGCTCTGAAAACCTGAAAAGAAAAGCCATGCAGACAAAAACCTACGGGCACTTCATCAACGGCGAATGGGTGGTGGGAATGGAGACGTTCCCGAACGTCAACCCGTCCGACACGTGCGACGTCATCGGCCACTACGCGCAGGGCACGGAGGCCGACGTGCGGGCGGCCGTCGAGGCGGCCGCAGCGGCCTTTCCGCGCTGGGCGGCTTCGACGCCTCAGGAACGATTCGACGTGCTGGATCGGGTGGGCGGTGAGATTCTGGCCCGCGCCGAGGAACTGGGCACGCTCCTGGCCCGCGAAGAGGGCAAGACGCTGAAGGAGGCCATCGGCGAGGTGAAGCGGGCCGGGCAGATCTTCAAGTTTTTTGCGGGCGAGGCGCTTCGGATGAGCGGCGAGCACCTGCGCTCGGTGCGTCCCGGCGTGGAGATCGATCTGATCCGGGAGCCGGTCGGTGTGGTGGGACTCATCACGCCCTGGAACTTTCCCATCGCCATTCCGGCCTGGAAGGTGGCGCCGGCGCTGGCTTACGGCAATACGGTGGTGCTGAAGCCGGCCGAGCAGGCGCCGGCCAGCGCCTGGGCCCTGGCCGAGATCCTGTCGCGATCCGGATTGCCGCCGGGCGCCTTCAATCTGGTGCTGGGCGACGGCACGGTGGGGGCTTCGCTGGTGGCGCAGCCGGGTGTGTCGGCCATCAGTTTCACGGGCTCGCGTGAGATCGGGCGTCAGGTGGCCGAAGCGTGCGCCCGGCGCATGATCCGCGTGCAGGTGGAGATGGGCGGCAAGAATCCGCTCGTGGTGCTGGACGATGCGCCCCTGGAGGCGGCCGTCGAGGCGGCCGTGAACGGCGCGTACTTTTCGGCCGGGGAGCGCTGCACGGCCTCCAGCCGGCTGATCGTCACCGAGGGCATCTACGAGCGCTTCCGCGCGGCGCTGCTGGAGCGCATCCGGCAGCTCCGGGTCGGGCCGGCGCTGGACCCGAACACCCACATCGGACCGGTCATCGACGAGGCGCAGCTGCGGCGCATTCTGCATTACATTGAACTGGGACAGCAGGAGGGCGCCGTGCTGGCCTGTGGTGGGCAGCGCCTGGAACTGGAAACGCCAGGGTTTTACCTGGCGCCCACGTTGTTTGACGAGACGGACAACCGCATGACAATCAACCGGGAGGAAATCTTCGGACCGGTAGCCGCGCTCATTCGCGTGCGCGACTATGAAGAGGCGCTGGCGGTGGCGAACGACACGGAGTACGGCCTGTCGGCTGGGATTTTCACGCGCTCGCTCAGGTATGCCCATCACTTTCGCCGCCACGTGCAGGCCGGTACCGTGATGGTCAACCTTCCGACGGCCGGGCTGGACTATCACATTCCGTTCGGCGGGCACAAGGCGTCCGGCTACGGACCGAAAGAGCAGGGCCGCTATGCCCAGGAATTCTATACGGTCGTCAAGACCTGCTACGTTGCACCGGAGATCACCTGAACCATGAACGTCAAACGTGCAAGTCTGGCCGATCGGGCCTACGAAGCGCTGGAGCACCGCATCGTAACGCTTCAGCTGGTACCCGGGACGGTTGTCACCGAAAAGGAATTAATTCAGGAAGTCGGCGTGGGTCGCACGCCGCTTCGGGAAGCGGTGCTCCGGCTGGCGCAGGAGCAGCTGGTGACCGTACTGCCCCGCAAGGGCATCTACATTGCGGAAATCAACCTGACCGATCAGCTGGCCGCGCTGGAGGTGCGGCGGGAGCTGGACCGGCTGATGGCAAGGCGGGCGGCCCGCCTGGCACGTCCGCAGGAGCGGGTCCAGTTTGCGGAGCTGGCGCAATCTATGCGCAACCTGGGGGAAGAAGATCTGGATCTGTTCATGCATCTGGACCGCCTGTTCGACCGGCTGGTCGAGAAGGCCTGCCACAACCGGTTTGCCGTGCAGGCGGCGGCACCGCTGCATACGCTGGGCCGGCGTTTCTGGTATGCCTATCACCACGAAGGCGATCTGGAGGCGTCCATTCAGCTGCATGCGCATTTGATGGAACAGATCGCCGAAGGCGACGCGGAAGCGGCCGAGGCGGCGGCCGTCGAGCTGGTGGACGCCATGGCAGGCTTTACGCAGCGTGTTCTGCAACAAACGATCGAACCCCGATGAGGACGCTTCGATGGAGCGGACTTTTGCTGCTGGCCGGTCTGCTGAGCGCCTGCCGGCCGGTGTCGGATCCGGCGGCACAATTTCGCGCGCTGCTGGACGAAAGCTGGGCGTTTCTGCTACGTGAAAACCCGCTTACGGCCACCTACGTGGGCGTGCATACCTATGACGATCGGTTGCCATCGGTAACGCCGGCCGATCTGGCCCGGCGCGACTCGTTCTGGGCACAGGTCGAGCAACGACTGAACGCCATCGATCCGGCGCAGCTTTCCGAAGACGACCGCATCACCTACGACATTTTCCGGCACTGGCTGACGCATCAGCGGGCCGTCTATCGCTATCGCGGATACCTGATTCCCATTACTTCGGACGAGGGCTTCCACATCGCACTGGGGCGGCTGCCCGAATGGCTGGTGCTGCGCACCGAGGCGGATTACCGTAACTACCTGGCCCGGCTGAAGGCCGTGCCGACCTACATGGCGCAGCACATTGCATTGATGCGTGAGGGGCTGCGACAGGGCATCACGCAGCCGAAAGTGGTGTTGCAGAACTACACGGCCACCATCACGGGCTATATTGTAGAAGATCCGGCGCAGAGTGTGTTTTTCCGGCCGTTTCGGGAGTTTCCGCCGGGCATCCCGGATTCGGTGCAGCAGCAACTGCGGGCGGAGGCGCTCCGGGTGATCCGGGAGCAGGTGATCCCGGCTTATCGGGACTTTCTGCAGTTCATGGAGACGGAATACATCCCCGGGGCGCGGACGACCACGGCGCTTTCAGATTTGCCCGAAGGACGGGCCTACTACGAACACCTGGTGCGCTACTATACGACGCTGGACCTGACGCCTGAAGCGGTGCACGAGATCGGTCGGCGCGAGGTGGCCCGCATTCGTGCGGAGATGGATTCGATCATGCGAAGCACCGGCTTCCGCGGAAGCTTTCAGGAGTTTCTGCAATTTCTCCGGACCGACCCGCGCTTTTATGCCCGCTCGGCCGACGAGCTGCTGCGCGAGGCGGCCTGGATTGCCAAGCAGATGGACGGGCGTCTGCCCGCGCTGTTCCACGTGCGGACCCTGCCCCGCCAGCCCTATGGCGTGGCACCGGTACCACCGCATCTGCAGCCCCGGTACACCGGTGGCCGCTACATCCCGGCGCCGCCGGCGTCGCGCACGGGGGCCTACTACTGGGTCAATCCCTATCCGCTCGACGGACGGCCGCTCTACGTGCTGGAGGCACTGACGCTGCACGAAGCCGTGCCCGGCCATCATCTGCAACATGCAATTCGACAGGAGCTTACCGGCGTGCATCCCTTCCGGCGGTGGGTCTCTTTTTCGGCCTTCGGAGAAGGCTGGGCGCTCTATGCCGAGAAGCTGGGCAAAGAGGTGGGCTTCTATGCCGACCCCTATCGGGAGTTCGGCCGGCTGACCTACGAGATGTGGCGGGCCTGTCGCCTGGTGGTCGATACCGGCCTGCACGCGCTGGGGTGGACGCGCCAGCAGGCCATCGACTACATGGCTGCCAACACGGCGCTTTCGCTGCATGAGATTACGACCGAGGTGGATCGCTACATCAGCTGGCCCGGGCAGGCGCTGGCCTACAAGATGGGGGAGCTGACGATCCTGCGCCTGCGTCGGGAGGCCGAGACTCGGTTGGGCGAGCGTTTCGACCTTCGCGACTTCCATGAAGTCGTGCTGCGGCAGGGCGACGTGCCGTTCGGCACGCTGGAGCGTCTGGTCCACGCTTACATCGAACAGCAGGCGAAGTGATGGCGCGCTATACGTTTTCCTGCATCGATGCGCATACCTGCGGCAACCCGGTGCGCGTGGTGGTAGGCGGTGCGCCGCAGCTGCAGGGCGATACCATGGCCGAAAAGCGGCTCGACTTTATGGCGCGCTACGACTGGATTCGCACCGGGCTGATGTTCGAGCCGCGCGGCCACGACATGATGTCGGGCAGCCTGCTCTATCCGAGCCGGCGGCCGGACTGCGACATCGGGCTGGTCTTCATCGAGACGAGCGGCTGCCTGCCCATGTGCGGTCACGGGACCATCGGGACGGTCACCGTGCTGCTGGAACACGGGCTCGTGCAGCCCCGGACGGAAGGCTTCGTAGCACTGGAAGTGCCCGCCGGTCGTGTGGAGGCCTACTACCGAAAAAGCGGGGAGTACGTCGAGTCCGTCCGCATCGTCAACGTGCCGTCGTTTCTCTACGCCGAAGGGCTCCGGGTGGAATGCCCGGACCTGGGCGAGCTGACGGTGGACGTGGCCTACGGCGGTAACTTCTACGCCATCATCGAGCCACAGGAAAACTATCCGGGGCTGGACGCCATCTCGGCGCTCGACATCCTGCGCTGGAGTCCGGTCGTTCGGGAACGTCTGAACGCCGCCCATCGCTTCGTCCACCCCGAAGACCCCCGCATTGCGGGACTCAGCCACGTGATGTGGACGGGGCCGCCGCGCAATCCGGAGGCCCATGCCCGCAACGCTGTCTTCTACGGCATGAAGGCCATCGACCGCTCGCCCTGCGGCACGGGCACCTCGGCCCGAATGGCCCAGCTCTATGCGAAAGGAAAGCTCCGCGTGGGCGACACCTTCGTCCATGAAAGCATCATCGGCAGCCTGTTCGTCGGACGCGTCGAAGCGACCGCGCAGGTGGACAATTTTACGGCCATCGTGCCCAGCATCGAAGGATGGGCGCGGGTGACCGGATTCAACACGATTTTCATCGATGAGCGCGATCCCTATTGTCACGGATTTCAGGTACTTTAAACGCAACGTGGATCGCTTCAGGTAACCATCGGGCCGACAGGACATGCCATCGGTTGTGATCATCGGAGGCGGCGCCATCGGGCTGGCGTCCGCCTTTTTTCTTCAGCAGCGGGGCACCTTTTCGATCACCGTGATCGATCAGGGGCCGATCGGGGATGGCTGCTCCTATGGCAACGCCGGCTTTATCAGCCCCAGCCACCTGGTGCCGCTGGCGGCGCCGGGCGTGATCAGTAAAGGCTTGCGCTGGCTGTTGAACCCGGAAAGTCCGTTTTACATCCGGCCCCGGTGGGATCCGGAGCTGTTCCGATGGCTCTGGCTTTTCCGACGCGCGGCCACCGAGGCCCATGTGATCCGGAGCGCGCCGGTGCTGCAGGCATTGCTGGAGCGGAGCCGGGAGTTGACGGCCCGACTTCAGGAAGGGGTGGGTGATTTCGAGTTTCGGCGGGACGGGCTGCTGATGCCGTATCAGAGCGAGGAGGGACGGCACGAGTGCGCGCAGCTGGCGCGTGAAGCCGAACGACTCGGGATGGCGCACGAGTGGATCCCGGCCGAGCGGCTGGCGGAGCTGGCCGGCGCCGAGGTGCGGGCGGAGGGCGGCCTGTTCTTCCCCGGGGATGCGCATCTGCGGCCGGACCGTTTCACTGCCGCGCTGCATCGCTACCTAGAACGGCAGGGCGTGCGATTTCTGGCTGAGACGCCGGTGACCGGACTGGAGCGTCGGGGAGGGCAGGTGACGGGCGTGCGCACGCCCGACGGCGTGCTCTCGGCCGATCAGGTGGTGGTGGCGGCCGGTGCCTGGTCGGCGCGCCTGGTGCGGGCCGTCGGGTATCGGTTGCCGCTGCAGCCGGCCAAGGGCTACAGCCTGACGTTCACGCCACCGCCGGAGGGCATGCCCCGGCGTCCGTTGCTGCTGACCGAGACCAAGGTGGCGGTGACGCCGTTCCGGGAGGCGTTCCGGCTGGCCGGCACGCTGGAACTGTCGGGGCTGGAGCTGTCCATTCGAGACCGAAGGGTAGAGGCCATTTACCGGGCGGCCGGACGGTATCTCCCGGCGCTTCGGTTGCCCGCCCGCGAACAGGCCGAACTCTGGGCCGGATTGCGTCCCTGCACGCCCGACGGTCTGCCCGTGGTCGATCGCGTGCCGGGCACCGAAAATCTCTGGCTGGCGACCGGCCATGCCATGCTGGGCATCTCGCTGGCGGCCGTCACGGGCGAGCTGGTGGCGGCGCTGATCTCCGGTGCTGAACCGCCCGTCGATCCGACGCCGCTGCGGGCCGACCGGTGGCGCTGACGGCGGTCGCATTTAAGAAAAAGTGCGTACCGGCCGATTCCAGAAACATCCTTTCGGGCAAAAATCGCCTGTCATGGCACCGCGCATGTCCGGGGTACGGCAGGTTGCAGCAGACGAGGGTTTTCGGTTCGACGTGCCGGGCTGCTATCGCACGCAGGCCTTCCAGGCGCTGCTGGCGCGCCATCCGGAGGCGTTGCAGCTCTATGCCCGGCACGTGGAAGCGCAGGCGCATGAACCGGCTTACCTGCAGCGGGTGCGGCGGCTCGTTCCCCGGCTGGTTCGCTGGCTCGGGGCGGAGGTGGCCGCCGACGGGCGACCGGGGCTCTGCGTGCAGGCCAGCGCGCTGCTGAGTCGCCTGCTGGAGGAGCTGGGCATCTGGAATTACGTGGTGGCCGGAGGCTGCGTGCTCTCGTTTGTGCCGGCCGACGTGCGGCCGCGCGTTTTCTATCTGTTCGACCTGCAGCCGGTGGAGGTCCCGCACGCCTGGGTGGTGGCGCCGCCTTACGACGTGATCGACCTGACGCTACGACAGCAGCGCTATCCCGGGCCGGAGGGACGGCGCATTCCGACGCAGGTGCTGAGTTGCCGGGCGCCGCAGGTGACGGTGCAGCCCGAAGACGTGTGTACCCCGGCCCTGTTGCAGGGGTTGTTGCTGCGGGGATGGGCGCGGGAGACGCTGCTGCGGCGGGCATTTCCGGAGTTCTGGCATTTTATGAAGCAGTTTCCGGCGCGTCGGGTGCGGATGCCGACCGTGTCGGTCAAGTATATTCCGGCCCGGTTGCTACTGCCGCCCTGGCATGAGGCCTGGGAGCGCATGCCGCTGATCAACGGCAAATCATTTGTACAGTTTAGAAGTGAGATGACGCTGGTGCTGAGCGGCAACGGCGCAGCCTAAAGGGCAAGCTGCGTCATGAGTTGCTCTACGGCCATGCACCAGCCTTCGGGTCCGGGCGCCGGGATGGGTACCAGGCCGGGCACATCGACCGACTCCCAGGTGCCGTCGGGTCGCTGTACCAGAAACGGCCGATCGACGGCGCGGAGCATGGGCACATCGTTGGGGCTGTCGCCCAGGCCGACGGTGAGGATGGCGCCATGTTGCTGGCGGTAGAGCTCGGCCAGCCGATGCACCGCCTGTCCCTTGTCGGTGCCAAGGCCCACCACCGTGTGGAAGCGACCGCCCGCGAAGCAGACCAGCCCATGCGCCACCAGCGCGGCGTTGAACCGTTGCCAGTCGGACGGCCCGAAGTCCACGATGATCGTTTCACTGTACTCGCGGGTCATGGCGCGGCGCGCCGCCTCGGGCGGCAGCCCGGTCAGTTCGGCCACCTCCTCCACCGTCATCTCGTGATAGCCCCGGAACGACAGGCCGGTCTCTTTGCGGATTTCCCGGAGTGCCCGGCGGATTTCGGCGGCGGGCCGTCCCAGTTCGATCACCTCCAGGCCGTGCGAGGTGGGACGCGCCTCGTGCGGCACGGTGAAGTAATCCCGTGGAATGAAGATGGCCGCGCCGTTTTCGACGATGAACGGATCCCGGATGCCCAGTTGCCGGCGGTAGGCGATCTGCTCGGCCCGTGTCTTGGAAGAGCAGAATACGATCGGGATGCCGCGCTCCTGCAATCGGGCGACGGCTTCACGGGCTGGACCGGGATCGTACGTGTGCAGATCGAGCAGCGTCCCGTCCAGATCCGTAAAAATGACCGGCAGGGGCGTAGGTGTCCGGTTCATGCGGGCGTGGCGACCTGTTCGGAACCGTCACCTTCGGGTGGCGTGACCGTCGGTCGGGGCAGTCGGCGGCGATAGCCTCGCCGCTGGGCCAGCGTTTCCAGTTGCTCGCCATAGGGGGCCCGCATCAGCGCATTGCGGAACGCCTCCAGATCCACGTGTAGCAAGGCCGGATAGATGCGAGGCGGCGCCGGCTCTTCACCCTTCGACAGAACGCCCCGGCGATACAGCTCGCGCAACACCTCGCGCTTGATGGGCTCCGGACAGATCTTGGAGTGGTAGATCACCTGCAGCGACGAGAGAATCATGTCGTCGATGTGCTCTTCGCCCTTCGATTCGTGCAGGTGTGGGTTACGCGATTCGATCTGAAAGACGTTGACCTGATGCTGCATCACTTCGGGATGGGCGCTTTCGATTACGCCGCCGTACTTTTCCAGCAGATCGATATAGTGATAGGGTTCGATGGCATAGCCCGTCGCATAATCCAGGAGCATTGCCAGCTCCATGGTCATGGCGTGCTCGCCCGCATTACCCGTGCGAATTACCTCGGTTTCGAAGCCCGTGTAGTAGCTGATGAGCTGGTTCAGGAAGCGGTTGGTCACCACCGACGTGCGACCGTACTTGGCAAAGAAAAGCTGCGACTGGACCACCTTGGGCTTGCTGTGCCAGGCGATGCGAACCATCGTGTAGGGCGACTTGCTCAGCGCAAAGCCGGCCGCGTACTCGTGCACGTACTCGTAGACCGCGCCCGGGAAGTAGTTGTCCGCGTCGATGAACCCGATGTAACGCTTGCCCAGAATGCGCGCCAGGAGCGTGGCCATGATCATGCCCTCGGCCTTGCCGTTGGCCACCAGGTCGTTTTCGTCCAGGATGTACGGATAGCCGGCTTCGGCCAGCGCGCGGGCGATGAAAGGATCTTTCTGATGGACGAGCAGCAGCTGCTTCTGGGTGAAGCGCGACCAGGTCTCGACGGCGTCCTGCTCCATCTTGAAGCGATCGACCGGCGCGCGACGGCTGTTCGACACGATGATCACCGTGCACTGATGGGGAATGCCGAACAGCACGCCTTCCAGCAGTTTGAGCCGTTCGTCCCGGATGGGGACGACGATGGCCATGTCGCGTTCGATTTCGTAAAGCGTCTCGTAGGGAAGGTTCTGAATCACACTGTTTTCCGAAGCCGGCGCATCCTGGCGCAGACCGGAGTCCAGTTCATAGACCTTCTGCACGCCGTAGATGTGATTGGCGCCGAACCGTTCGGCTTCTCGTGGTATTTCGATGCGCATGGTGATTTTCCTGTTTGGTGGTCGCCTGAAAAGAACGAGCGGATCGCGGTATGCTCTGCCCGATCAGAAAAACGGCGGAGCCTACCGCTCAGGTTCCAGAATCGGATGCGCCGGAGCCGTAAGAGGCCTTGCGCCAGAAATACCCCTCTTTTCGAACCGATGGTGAAGTTGTTTTGCGCCTTGTTAAGCTTTGGTGAAAGCGACCGATAATCTATCCTGCACGTACCAGAGTGGTTCAACGCCGTATCTATGCGTACAACGACAGCGTTACGGGAACAGGCGTGTCAGGTGCTGGAGGCTAACTGGACGGGGCGCTTCACGAAGCCGGCGCCGCGCCTGTATCCGCATCAGTGGTCCTGGGATGCCGCCTTCATTGCGCTGGGGTGGATGCACGAGAATCAGGAACGGGCACAGCAGGAACTGCGGCATCTGTTCCGGGCACAGTGGAAAAACGGGCTGGTACCGCACATCGTGTTCCATCGACGGGCACGCGGGTATTTCCCGGGGCCGGGCGTCTGGGAGACGCACCGGAGCCCGGACGCACCGGCCCGGATCGCCACGTCCGGGATCGTGCAGCCGCCCGTGCATGCCACGGCCGCCTGGGCCATGTACCGACAGGCGCGCGATCGGAGGGCGACCCGTGCCTTTCTGGAGGAGCTGTTCCCGAAGCTGATGGCCTGGCACGACTACCTGTTCCGGGAGCGGGACTACCACAGCGAGGGGCTGGTGTACATCCGGCACCCCTGGGAGTCGGGCATGGACAACGCGCCGCTGTGGGATGGGATCGAACAACGCATGCATCTGAACCCGGGCGACCGGCCACGCTATCGCCGCGTCGATACGACGCTGGTAGCCGAGGCCGACCGTCCGACGGGAGCCGAGTACGACCGTTACCTGTACCTGGTGCGGCTGTTTGCCGAGGCCGGCTACGACGAGGCGCGCCTCCGGGAAAGCTGTCCGTTTCTGGTCGAGGACGTGCTATTCAACACGCTGATCTGTCAGGCCGAGCAGGATCTGGCCGAAATCGCCGCGGAGCTGGGCGACGACCCCGAGCCGTTCCGGCAGCGGGCCCGTCGCGTGGCCGAGGCCGTCAACCGGAAGCTCTGGGACGATCGGCGGGCGCTGTATTTCGACTACGATCTGGTGCTGGATCGGCCGATCTGGGTGCGCATGGCCGCCTGTTTTACGCCGCTGTTCGCCGGCATCCCGGACGGGTTGCAGGCCGCGCGGCTGGTCAGCCATCTGGAAGCCTCGGGCTTTTTCAACTGGGACGGTTCCTGTTACTCCGTGCCGAGCTATGATCCCAACGGACTGGGTTTTTCGCCGGTGCAGTACTGGCGGGGACCGGTCTGGATCAACATCAACTGGTTGCTGATCGAAGGACTGGCCCGCTACGGCTATACCGAGCACGCCGCGCATCTCTGCCGGACCGTCCGGCTGCTCGTCGAACGCAACGGCTTCTACGAGTACTACCATCCGTACACGGGCGAAGGGCACGGCTCGGAGCAGTTTTCCTGGACGGCCGCGCTGGTGCTGGATCTGCTGGCACGCCGGCCCGAATGGATGCAGTGGGGTGTGCGCTCGACGCGTCGGCGCGCCGTGGCCTGAACGGAATCTCTGCCTGGCTGTTAAAAAGGGACGTGTCCCCGATCTTTCGAATGGAAAACGGCCATGGCGGAATTGCGCTTTGTCAAAATTCACGACTACCTCTGGGAGATTCCCAGGACGGGCGGCATGCGGGTGCCCGCCCGCATCTATGCCAGCGAGAAGATCCTGCGCGAACTGAAGGAAGACCAGGCGCCTCAGCAGGCCGTCAACGTGGCGCATCTGCCGGGCATCGTCAAGTACTCGCTGGCCATGCCCGACATTCACTGGGGCTATGGCTTTCCCATCGGCGGGGTGGCTGCGTTCGATCTGGACGAAGGCGTGATCTCGCCCGGCGGTGTCGGCTACGATATTAATTGCCTTACTGGCGAGGCGCGGGTGCTCCATGCGCATGGCTACTACCGCACGATCGCCGAAATCGTCGAAGCCGGCACGAACGATCCGCTCTGCAGCTATCGGTTTGCGGTGCGTCGGCCCGAGCCGGCCCGGATCATTTATCGTTTCGGGGAGGCGCCGCGTACGCGCGTCTGGCGCGTCTGGACCCGGGGCGGCGACACCGTGGAGGCTACCGAAGACCATCCGTTCTGGACGCCGCAGGGGATGGTGCCGCTGCGGGAGCTGCGTCCCGGCGATCGGGTAGCGTTCTGTCCCTTCGAAGGCGTGCCCTACGAGGCCCCGTCATCCGAGACCATCCTGAGCCCCGAGGCTTTCTGGGAAGCGCTGCGGCAACTGGGCATTCCTGATCGCGGTCGGCGTTACCGGCAGCTTGTGCGCTATCTGACGCGCCGTGGTCTATTGCCGCTGCGCTACGATTCGCCTGCGTTGCCGCTCCTCTGCAAGCTGCTGGGCTATCTTCTGGGCGATGGCACCTGCTACCGGGAGCGCAACGGCCGTATCCGACTGGTCGCCTACGGTCGCGCGGAAGATCTGGAAGCGATGCGGCATGATCTGGAGGCGCTGGGAGTCCGTGCGGCCCGACTGCGTCGGCGTCGCCGTCGGCATCGGGTGCAGACGGTTTACCGCCCCTATGCCTTCGAGCGCGAAGAAGTCAGCCTGCACATCACCAGCCGGGCGTTTGCGCTCCTGCTGGTCGCGCTGGGCATGCCGATCGGCGATCGGACGGCCCAGGACTTCGAAGCACCGGCCTGGCTGGAGCGAGCGCCCCGCTGGCAGAAACGGCTGTTTCTGGCCGGGTTGTTCGGGGCCGAGCTGTCGGCCCCGCGGCTCATGAGCGGGCATGCGCGTACGTTTGCGACCCCGGTGCTGACGCTGACCAAACGGGCACCGTTTGCCGAAAGCGGCCGCCGTTTCCTGGAGACGCTGGCGCGCTGGGCAGCCGAACTGGGCGTACGCACGCAGGCCATCGAAGCCCGCCGGGAGCTGCTCGCTACCGGCGAACGCGTGCGCTGGCAGTGGCGGATGGCATCCGATCCGGCCAGCCTGCGGGCGCTCTGGGGACGCATCGGTTACGAGTACAACTTCCGACGGCAGCACGAGGCCGCCTGCGCGCTGCAGTACGTCAAGTACAAGGAGCAGGTGGTGCGGCAGCGCCAGGAGGCGGTGCGGCTGCTGCGTCGCTGGAGGGCGGCCGGCGTGTCGGTCGGGGAAGCGACGAGGCGGCTGGCCGATCAGGACATCAACCGGCGCTTTGTCGAACGCACCTATTACGAGCAGCGCGGTGACACGCCTCGCATTGGCGATGCGGTGTGCAGCTATGCGGCATTTCGCCGGGAACGGCAGAACGGACAGGAGCCTCTGGGCTGCGTCTGGGAAGAGATCGTGCGTATCGAGCCGGTGGAACGGCCCGAACTTCGGGTGTACGACCTGACCGTCGATCATCCCGATCACAACTTCATCGCCAACGGCTTTGTGGTCTCCAACTGCGGCGTGCGGCTGCTGGCCAGCCGGCTGACCTACGAGGAGGTCGAGCCGCATCTGGAGCGTCTCGTTGAGATGCTCTTCCGGCGCGTGCCCACCGGCGTAGGCGCCTCGGGTGCGCTCAGGGTCTCGAAACAGGAGCTGCGGCGCGTGGCCGTCGAGGGCGCGCACTGGGCCGTGCGCCATGGATTCGGTTCGGAAGTCGATCTGGAATTCATTGAAGAAAACGGCCGTATTGAAGGGGCCGATCCTGCAGCCGTCTCGGAGCGCGCCTATGAGCGGGGCGCGGACCAGCTCGGCACGCTGGGTTCGGGCAACCACTTCCTGGAGGTCGGCTACGTGGCGCAGATCTTCGACGACGAGGCGGCGCGGGTCATGGGGCTGTTCCCGGGGCAGGTGACCGTCATCATTCACACCGGATCGCGCGGCTTCGGCTACCAGATCTGCGACGATTATCTGGCCGTCATGGACCGCGCGTTGGCCAGGTACCATATCCGGTTGCCGGATCGCCAGCTCGCCTGCGCACCGCTGCGCTCACCGGAAGGCCAGCAGTATCTGGCCGCCATGCGCTGCGGGATCAACTTCGCCTTCGCCAACCGCCAGATCATCGCGCACAACACGCGCAAGGCGTTCGCCGAGGCGCTGGGCATGCGCGAAGAGGACATCGGGCTGCGGACGGTCTATGAAGTGGCACACAACATCGCCAAGATCGAAGAGCACACGATCGACGGCGAGCGGCGGCGCGTGTGCGTCCACCGCAAAGGTGCAACGCGGGCTTTCCCGCCGGGCCATTCCCAGATTCCGGCGGCCTACCGGAGTATCGGCCAGCCCGTGCTGATTCCGGGCGACATGGGACGCTACTCCTACGTGCTGGTCGGCACCGAGCAGGCCATGCAGGAGACGTTCGGCAGCACGTGCCACGGGGCCGGTCGCCAGCTCAGCCGGACGAAGGCCAAGAAGGTAGCCAGTGGCCGCCACGTGGCCGAGGAGTTGCGCGCCCGGGGTATCATCGTGCGGGGCGCTAGCATCCGCACGATCAACGAGGAGATTCCCGAAGCCTATAAAGACGTGGCCGAGGTGGTCGAGGTGTGCCATCGGGCGGGCATCTCCCGCAAGGTGGCGCAGCTCCGGCCGATCGGCTGTATCAAAGGATAAAAATTCGAAAGGGGATCCCGGCGCGGGATCCCCTTTCGCGTGCTCCCTCATCCCGGCTTCCGGCGCGGGACGGGTCGATCACCCCCCTTGCTCTATGGAGATACAAAGAACATGCCGGCCTGCACACGGAGAGAAATGCCCGGTAATATGGGATCGCTGATTTACCGGTGCACGAGGGGGCCACACCCCGTGTGGCGGACGTGATCCGGCGGGTATGATCGGGCGGACACAGGGGTCCGCCCCTACGGGACAGGGAAAACGTCAAGGATCTGGTAGCGCGTTGCCGTGTGCGCCCGTGCTTTCTCACATGCCCTGTGATTTCCCGGAAATCGGTGTAACTCGGGGGCGGTGTGCATGTCGCGGACCGCTTTTGTGCAAAATGTGCACGCCTCAGAAGTGCCAGCGCATTTCCAGCCCGGCTCCGGTGCCCGACACGTAGGGGCGCACGACCGGCGAGGCGGACGGGGCAACGGGTTGCAACAGGGCGTCCAGGTAGCTGTAGGCCCACACGGCCGCCAGGCCCATAAGCAACCCGTTGCGGGCTTTGAACCAGCGGTTGGCCGTACGGTAGCGGCGCTCGATGCGGGCGGGGTCGGTCTCGCGACGGTAGCGGTCGTAGGCGCGTGTGTATTGCAGATGGGCGGCCAGGCTCGCGCCAAGCAGCAGGCCCCAGCTTCCGGTCAGGATCCAGCCCTTCAGGTGCTGGCCTTTGTAATGCTGGCCCCAGCCGGGCAGCAGCAGCGAGCGCAGCGCCGCTTCCGGACGCGGATCGGGCTGCACCACGTAGCGAATGGTGGCCTCGGAGGAGGCCGTGACCGGAGGCGCTGATTGCATTTCCTGACGAATCTGTTCGAAGAACTCCCGGACTTTGGGCGAGGCCAGCACCGGGTCGAGCTGAAGCTCGGGATTCAGCGAAAGAGCGGCCTTGAAGTGGCGTCGGGCTTCGGTGGTTTCGTTGCGCGACATGGCCACCAGCGCCAGCACCGTATGCAGTTCGACGAGCTGGTCCGGCGTGAAGCGCTGGTAATCGTTCAGCGCATTCCGGGCCAGGCTGTCGGCCTGCTCGTAATCCAGCGCCTGGTAGGCCCGCCAGACGGCCTGCAGGAGCGGCTCCGGCGCACGGACGGGCTGGGCCAGGGCGGTTATCCCGAGCAGGATCCCCGGCAGGATCGGCAGGCAGCGGCGTACGACCCGGCGCATGCGCTCAGCGAATCCGAATCAACAGGTGTTCCCGGTGGTAGGGCCCCTGCGTGAGGCGTACCAGGTAAACGCCGGCCGGCACCGGATGTCCCACCGCATCGGTGCCGTTCCAGGAAAGCACGTGGCGGCCGGGCGGTAGCGGCCGATCCAGCAGCCGCGCGATCGGGCGTCCCAGCAGATCGTACACGACAAGCTGCACCGGGGCGTCGGACCGTCGGGCGCTGACGCTCAGCGTGAAGGTGACCTGCTCACGGAAAGGATGGGGCGTGGGCGGTGCCAGATCGAAGTCGGCGGGCAGCTCTGGAGATTCGCGGGGCGTCAGGATGGAAGCGGAGGCCGCCTCGGCCGAGTCCAGCGGGTGGCCTTCGGGTTGATCCAGCCCCCCGAAGACAAAAACTGTGTCGTTGTACGAGGCGGCCGCAAAGCTGAAGCGCGCCTGTTGCAGGCCGGGCAGGTCACGAAATTCCAGGCGTCCGGAGGTGAACGTCAGGGCATAGACGTTCGCCAGCGGAGTGCCCCGGGCACCGCCCAGTCCCCCGAGCAGGAGGATTCGGTCACGATAGGTCAGGGCCGTCCCGGCCCACCACTCCTGCGGCAGCGCGGTCGTCAGGGGGATCACCTCGTTGGTGGCCGGGCGGTAGCGTTGAATCAGCGTGACCGGAATGTTGCTGCTGAGCCCGCCGATCACATAGACGTCCTCTCCAAGAAGCGCGGCGGCGGCAAAGGCAACAGCCTGAGGTAGCCGGGCCACCGTCTCCCAGCGGTCCTGCTGCGGGTCATATACTTCGATCGTGCTGAGCGGCGCAGGCTGGCGGTTCAGCCGATCGTTGAAAAACTGCGCTTCGCGCGATAGCCCCCCGATCGCGTAAATCTGGCCTTTGAATACGACGGCCGCCAGCCCATAGCGCTCTTCTTCGAGCGAAGCCACTTCTTTCCAGCCGCTTTCCGGATCAAAGACGAGTACGTCGTCTGTCGCCTCGGCGTTTGCCAGCGTGTCGCCTTCCAGCCCACCGATCAGGTAGAGGTGATTTTCCAGCACGACGGCGGTGGCGTACGCGCGGGGTTCGTCCAACTGAGGCACCTCATGAATCCAGACGCCCCGCACCGGGTCGTAGGCTTCGACGGTGGTCAGCAGGGCGTCGTTTTCCCCGATGCCACCGATGACATAGAGGTAGCCGTTCAACTCGGCGGCCGCGGCCGCATAACGTGGCGTGGGCATGGGGGGCAGTTCGTGCCAGACCTGCGCGCGCAGCGGCAGGGCGATCACCAGCAGACTGCAAAATGCCAGGATGCGCATGGTACGACGACCTCCTGCGCAGTACGGTAGCAGCAACTGCGCAGGCTTTGCACGACGGTTGCGACAATTTTTTAGCAGATCCAGCATGTAGATAATTGGTCAAACAATTAGCGTTCCGGTTGTCGTTGCCGCAGCAGGTCGATCCGAAGTGTCTGCTCCGTGCCGGCCTGCAGCTGGATCAGCGTATCGCGGGCGCCCAGCTCCGGATGCACCAGCCGGAGGCGATGCAGGCCCGGGGCCAGGATGAACGGCCGCTGCTGGGGCGGGACGACGTCGTAGTAGCGGTTGTCGATGTACACGTGCGCCCAGGGATGAACCTCCAGCCACAGCCGGGCCACCTGCATCCAGAGCGAGACGGACACCAGCGTGTCCTGGCCGGGGCGGAGCGTCAGCGTCAGTCGGTAGGGCGGAAACTCCGGGTTGTGCATGTGCAGCGTGTAGCTTCCGGGGGCAGCATCAGTGGGGCTTCCAGCGGGGTGGCACCCAGCGAGTCGCGGCCGCCCGGGCGTTCCAGCAACACGTACGCCCAGGGCGTGACTTCCAGACGCAGCCGGGCCGGGCGGGGAGGCGTCCGGGATGGGGGAGCGGCGGCCGAGGCAGGGGGGCGGGAGGTGCCCGCAGGCGTCCGCGGGGGCTCGGAGGACCGATCCGGAGTGGAACCGGAGGCTGCAGGCTGCGAACGCGAGCCGAGGGTGTCCGTCGCCGGGTGCGATCCGGCAGCCGGGTGTGGTTGCTCCGGCGGTGTGGTCAGCGATTCGCGCTCCGGCGTGGTACGGTCGGAAGCGGTCAGCGAGGGAGGCGATCCGTGTTCTGGCCGGACGGACAGGCGCTCCCGGAGCAGCAGCCCCAGCCCGAGCAGCAGGGCTACGGCAACGGCAGTGACGGGGAGCCACCGACGGCGACGCCGCGTGGGAGATGGAGCGGGCGGCTCGGGTTGTGCCGCCGGGACCGGCGTGCGCGGAAAAGCTGTCGGATCTTCCACGTAGGCCGCCAGGTCTTCGGCCGTGGCGTGCAGCTCGGGCCGACGACGCAGCGTCTCCAGGTCCTGCAGCAGCGCGGCGGCGTCGGGATAGCGCGTCTCCGGACGTTTGGCCAGCAGCCGGGCGCACAGGGTCACCACGTCGTCCGGCACGGCCGCCAGGTTGCGCAGGCGTGGGATGGGATCGTGATGCAGCACCGCGTCGAAGATTTCACCGGGCGTCTCGCCCGGAAAAGCCGGGGTGCCCGTCAGCATTTCGAAGAGCGTGGCACCCAGGGCGAACAGGTCGGCGGCCGGTCCGGGCGCTTCGCCCAGCACCTGCTCGGGCGCCAGGTAGCCGGGCGTGCCGCGCACTTCGCCGTCGCCGCACGAAAGCAGCGAGGCCATGCCGAAGTCGGTCAGCTTGACCTGGCCTTCGAGCGAGATCAGGATGTTGGCAGGCTTGAGATCGCGGTGCAGCACGCCCTTCTCGTGGGCGGCCTTCAGGCCGCGGGCCACCTCGGCCGCAATGTACAGCGCCAGCGCCGGGGGCAGCGGCCCGTGCGCCAGCAGCTCACGCAGCGAAACGCCCTCGACAAATTCCGTGGCGAAGTAGACGTGCGGTTCTTCGCGGCCGAAGGCATAGACGGCCACCACGTTCGGATGCTGAACGCGCGCCGCCAGCCGGGCTTCTTCCTCGAAGCGCTGCACGAAAGTCTCGTCTTCGGCCAGCTCCGGCCGCAGAATCTTCAGCAGCACGAAACGGTCCAGCGACGCCTGATAGGCTTTGTAGACGGTGGCCGTGGGGCCCGAAGCCAGCTCCGCAAAGGGCTGCAGGTCGCCTATGCGTTCTGGACGTCCCATTCCTTCAGCTTGTAGTGCAGCCAGCGACGCGATACGCCCAGCACGCGCGCCGTCTCCGAAATGTTGCCGCCGTGTCGTTTCAACGTGCGCAGCACCACGCGACGCTCGACCTCCTTCAGCGGCAGGTCGGGCTCGAAGGGATCGGCCCCGTCCGTGTCGGGCAGGCGCAGGTCTTCCGGTGTGATCAGCTCGCCCCGCGCCAGCACGACGGCCCGCTCGATCGTGTTTTCCAGCTCGCGGACGTTGCCCGGCCAGTGGTAGCGTTCCAGCAGCTCCAGCGCCTCCGGCGTGAAGCCCTTGATGTGTGCGCGTTTTTTGACGGCGTATTTGTCCAGAAAATGATGGGCCAGCAGCGGGATGTCGCCGCGCCGATGCCGCAGCGGCGGTACCGTGATCTGAATCGTATTGAGGCGGTAGTAGAGGTCTTCGCGGAATTTGCCCTGCTGGACCAGCTCGCGCAGCGGCTTGTTCGTGGCCGAGATGACCCGGACGTCCACCTTGCGCACCTGCGTGTCGCCCACGCGCCGGATCTCGCCCTCCTGCAGCACGCGCAGCAGGGCCGTCTGCATGCGCGGGCTCAGGTCGCCCACTTCATCCAGGAAGACCGTGCCGCCGTCGGCCACCTCGAAAAGGCCTTTTTTGTCGGACAGGGCTCCGGTGAAGGCACCCTTCTTGTAGCCAAAGAGTTCGCTTTCCAGGAGTTCATCGGGCAGCGAACCGCAGAAGACCACCACGAACGGTTTGTCTTTCCGCTCGCTGTTGTAGTGGATGGCGCGGGCGATGAGTTCTTTGCCGGTGCCGCTTTCGCCCTCGATGAGCACGGTGGCGTCGGTGTCGAGCACGCGGGCCATCGTATCGAACACCTCGCGCATGGCCGGGCTCTGGCCGACGATTTCGTCGAAGCCGTGCAGGCGCTGGATTTCGCTGCGCAGCCGCCGGTTTTCCTCGCGCAGGGCCTGGTAGAGCTGGGCGTTTTCGATGGCGATGGCCGCCTGGTGGGCGAAGGCTTCCAGAAACGGCAGATTGTCGCGCGTGAAGCGACCACGCTGGAAAAGGCTGTCGAGGTAGATGGCGCCGATCAGTCGTTCCTTGATGCGCAGCGGCACGCAGGCGATCGACTGGATGCGTTGCAGCACGATGCTTTCGGCCTTCCCGTAGCGTTCGTCCTGTTGCGCTTCATAGACAAGCACGGGCTCGCCCCGGCGCAGCACTTCGTGCACGACGCTGGTCGAAATGCGGACCAGTTCGCCCAGTTGCTGATCGGTAAAGTTGCGCTGGCTCCGGATGGCGAACCCTTCCGGGTGCTGCGGTGCCTTCAGCAGAATGAAGCCGCGCTCGGCTTCGAGCGTCTCCATGGCGATCTCCAGCACCTTTTCCAGCACGGCTTCCGGATCCCGGAGCGTATTGATCGTCTGGGCGATTTCGACAAGCGCATCCAGCGACGTCCGCGTGGGCGAAGCACTCATGGCACCTGAAATCCTGCTTCTTTGGAGCGACTGCGGTTTCCGAAAATATCGACCACCGAAACCATCCAGTAATATACGCCGGACGTCAGCGGTTGCGGCACGCGTATCGAATCGCGCGTCGAAGCCAGTCCTTCGAGCGTCAGGATCGGGATGTCCAGGTCGGCTTCGCGCCGCACCAGGTCGATGCGGTAGGTGAAGGTGAAGGGCAGATTCATCGGCTCCCAGCGCAGCACGGGGCGGGTGGTATCGACGGCGGCCAGTCCGCGTGGATCGAGCGCGACGGGCACGGCCTCGATCACGCGGGCAAGCTGAAAGGCCGGCGTGTAGACCGTATCGCCCGTGCGGTCGCGCGCGCCCAGGTACAGTGCGTAGCCCAGCAGGTTGTGCAGCGAGCCGCCCGGCAGCTCCTGCTGGAGCAGCGCTTTGAAAAAGCGACCGGCCGGCTGCGTGGCCTCGAGCGTGTCGGCAAAGCCCAGTGCGGGAATCTTCAGCCACACGCGCACGACGTCGCGCACGTCGTCGGGGTCGGTGACGGTGGCCTCGATTTCGAGGCGGTACAGGTCGGTGGCCGGCCACCAGCGGCTGATGTGCACGGTGACGGCCGTATAGTCGGTGAAGCGGGGCAGGGCGTTCATGCGCACGGTAACCGACTGCGTCTGGCCGGCGGTGATCGAGACCGTCAGCGTGTCCTCCAGCGCCCGAAAGCCCGCGGCCTGCGTCAGCAGGCGGTAGTCACCGGGGGGCAGTTCGTCGAAGGCGAAGCGTCCGTTCGGGCCGGTGTAGACCAGGCGCCCGCCCTGCAGCGAATCGGCGGCGGGCAGGAGGCGTACGGCCACGCCCGCCAGCGGCGGGTAGGGCGGATACAGCCGGGTAACCACCCCTTCCAGACGCCCCAGCGGCTCGTAGCGGTCCGAGTGTGGGTCCAGCGGATTGTCCCGGGGCAGATCGCCCAGGCATCCGGCCCACAGCAGCGGACCGAGCAGCACAATCAGCCAGCGTTTCCAGAGCCCCGACATCGCTTCAGGACGTGCGCCCGACTTCACGCGTCAGGATACGAATCGGGCGAGGATAGGACAAGGGACCCAGCGGCGTTTCGATGAACGGCCGCGCTTCGAGGCCGACGCGCTTCGTAACCCCTTCGGCACCGGCCAGCGCCAGGGTCAGTTCGACAAGATCCTGCAGGTTCTTTTCGAAAAAGTCCAGCAGATCCAGTTCGAAATCCAGCGGAATCTCCTGCGGAACGCCCGGCCGCAGGCGGTAGACCTGGTTCAGCGTGCCGCTGAGCGTGGGATGGTCGTCCAGCAGCAGCGTCCATTCCAATCGCTCCAGGCGGGCGGTTACCGGGTTGTCGGCCGGATTTTCGGCGACGAGGTGCAGCCGGAAGCGCAGCGGCAGGGTGCCCCGGGCCAGTGCCTGGCTTATTCGGAGCGTCTGCTCCAGCGTCAGGTCTTCGTAGCTGCGCACATGGTCCAGCTCGACGCCGGCCAGGTTGACGTCCGAGACGCGGTCGATGTAGAAATCGACCTGGCGCAGCGCCTGCCACGCGCGCAGCGTGCGGCACTGCCAGTTCAACACGACGACAGCCACCAGGAGCGCGATCTTCAGAACCGTTTTGTATATTGGAGCACGTCGAGTGGACATAAGCCGAATGGTTTGAAAATGAAGAACAATCGAAAGGTCGTTGCGCAGTGGTTGCTGGTATTGCTGCTGGCCGGATGTAACGGCATAAACAGCCGGCCGGTTCAGCAGAGTCTGGCCTGCGACCCGGACAACGGCGGCATTACGCTCCCTGAAGGCTTCTGTGCGCTGGTGGTGGCCGACAACGTCGGCCGCGCCCGCCACATCGTGGTGCGCGACAACGGCGACATCTACGTGGCGCTGATGCGCCTGCAGAACGGCCACGGCATTGCCGCGCTGCGCGACACGAGCGGCGACGGCCGGGCCGATATTATCGCCTACTTCGGGGACGTGCCCGGTACCGGGATCGACATCCGGGACGGCTACCTGTACTTTGCGCCCGATACGGCCCTGTTGCGCTATCGGCTTGTCGAGGGGGAGCTGCTCCCGCAGGAGCCACCCGAACTGGTGGTGGGAGGATTGCCCGAGCGCGGCCAGCATGCGGCCAAGACGTTCGCCTTCGACGAGGCCGGCTACGTGTACATCAACATCGGAGCCCCCTCGAACGCCTGTCAGTCGCGCGACCGTCAGCGGGGCGTGCCGGGCATGGATCCGTGTCCGCTGCTGGAGCGCTACGGGGGTATCTGGCGCTTCCGGACCGACGTACTCGGTCAACGTCAGGACGACGGCCTGCGCTACGCCACAGGTATCCGCAACGCAGTGGCCATCGCCTGGAATCCGTTCGCCGACGCGCTCTACGTCGTGCAGCACGGCCGCGACCAGCTCGATACGCTCTGGCCCGAGTACTTCGACGCCGAGGACAACGCCAACCTCCCGGCCGAGGAGTTCTTCCGCGTGGACGAAGGGGACGACTTTGGCTGGCCTTACTGCTACTACGATCCGATTCAGAACAAAAAGGTGCTGGCGCCCGAGTATGGTGGCGACGGCCAGACCGTCGGGCGCTGCGATCAGTTTGAAGATCCGATCGTGGCCTATCCGGCCCACTGGGCGCCCAACGACCTGATCTTCTACGACGGCACGCAGTTTCCCGAGCGCTATCGGGGCGGCGCCTTCATTGCCTTCCACGGCTCCTGGAACCGCGCGCCGCTCCCGCAGGCCGGCTACAACGTGGTCTTCCAGCCCATGAATGCGGACGGCACGCCGGCCGGCGACTGGGAAGTGTTTGCCGACGGTTTTGCCGGTACCGACCAGATCCGGAGCACGGGCGACGCAAAGCACCGGCCGATGGGACTGGCCGTGGGGCCCGACGGTTCGCTCTACATATCCGATTCGGTCCGCGGCCGCATCTGGCGGGTGATCTATCGGGGAAGCTGAGCCATTGGTGTGGGTTCGGAAGCCGTTACCGACAGCGCAGGTAGCGTAATGCGCACCGTGGTGCCCTGGCCGGGGTCGGAGGTGATTTCCAGAGTGCCCTGGTGGAGGGCCACGATGCGGGCTACAAGGGCCAGGCCCAGACCGTGTCCTTCGATGCCGGGAGCTGTCTGGGGGGCACGGTAGAATCGTTCGGTGACGTGTGGCAACGCCTCGCGCGGGATCCCGATGCCCGTGTCGCGGACTTCGAAAAGCACATGGGCATTCGCGGTGTGCACCACCACGTCAATTTGTCCCTGCGTGGTGTATTTGACCGCATTGTCCAGCACGTTTCGGACAACCTCCTGCAGAAGGGTTTCGACGCCATAAAGCCGGGCGTCTGGTGCCAGCGATGCCGTCAGCGTAACACCGCGGGTGCGGGCGCGCGTTGCAAAAAGCTCCTGTTCGCGGGCGGCCAGCTCGGAGAAGTCCACCGGGGCAAATGGAAAGGCCGCCTCAGGCTGGTCCAGACGACTCAGCAGCAGCAGGTGCTGGACCAGTCTCGTCATCTGCTCGGTCTGATCGAGGATCTGGCGCAGGGTGGTGCGGTAGCTATCCGTCGAGCGTGGGCGTCGCAGGGCCAGCTCCGCCTGACCGTGGAGGATGGCCAGTGGCGTTTTCAGCTCGTGGGCTGCGTTGGCCGTAAAGCGCCGGAGTTCATCGAAAGCCCGGTGCAGACGATGGAGCAGCGCGTTCAGCGTGGCCAGCAGCTGGGCGGTCTCCCGGTCCAGCGGAGACGTCAGGCGGATGGGTTCGTGGAGGCTTTCAGGCGAAAGGGCGGCCGTCGCCCGGGTCAGTTCGTGCAAAGGACGCAGCACGCGTCGGCCACTGACGGCCAGCAGCGTCAGAATCAATCCCGAAAGCAGCACCCAGCTTACAAAAAGGCCAAGGGCAAGCTGACGATAAAGCGCCACAAAGCCGGGTTCGAAGCGGGCCAGTTGAATAGCGCCCAGATAGCGTCCGGCTGGATCGTGTAAGGGAAACACCAGATAATAGAGGCGATATTCGCCCACCTGAAACGTCTGGAGCGGCTTCCAGAACGGTTCATGCTGCACCGGTGCGTGCAGGAGCACTTCGGGATAGCGGTCCGAGAGGAGTCGTATGTTGGCCGACTGGCGGATCAGGTGTCCTCTGGCATCGAAGACCTGCAGAAAATAAGGATCCACGTGCCGTTCCAGCAGCCGATGGTGCGGTTCGTCCCAGTAATGGGCGTCGACGTCCAGATGGTCGTCGCGGACAATGCGGCTGGCGACCAGTTGGATTTCGTTGCGTAGCGGGAGCCGTGCCAGTTCGTTGATCCACCCGTAGGCCGCCAGCCAGGCCAGCAGACCCAGCAGGGCCAGAGCGGCGATCAGGGTACCACCGCTCTGCACAAGCAGCCTGTTCAGAAAGGATGGATGGCGGGAAGATGGAGGCATGGTTCACCCTTCGGCCGGTTCATAGCGGTAACCGACGCCCCGGACCGTTGCAATGTAGCCCGGGCAGCCTGCTTCCTGCAATTTGCGGCGCAAGTAGCTGATATACACTTCGAGCAGGCTGGTGCCGTGGTCGAAGTCGTGGCCCCACACTTCGCGGTAGATCTGCAGCCGCGAAATCGCCCGACGGGGGTGTTGCATCAGGTAGGCCAGCAGATCGAATTCGCGCGGCGTAAGGGAAAGCGTGCGCTCGCCACAGGTGGCGGTGCGGGCGTTCAGGTCGAGCGTGAGCGGACCATTGCGCAGCAGGTGGCGGGTGGGCTGGCGCTTGCTTCGGCGCAGCAGGGCTTCGATCCGGGCCAGCAGTTCTTCAAAGGCGAACGGTTTGGGCAGATAGTCGTCGGCACCGGCTCGTAGCCCGCGCACGCGATTTTCGACATCGTCGAGGACCGTCAGCATCAGAACAGGTAGATCCGGCCAGCGCTGGCGTACCTGGCGGCACACTTCCACGCCATCCATGCCCGGCAGTCGTACGTCCAGCACCAGCAGGGCCGGCTCCAGATGCTCCAGGCGCGCCAGGGCTTCTTCGCCGGTGAGCACCCATTCGACCGCGTAGCCCTCTTCCTCCAACCCCTGACGCAACAGGGCCGCCATGGCGATCTCGTCTTCCACCAGTAAAATCGGACGAGGCATTGCGTCCGGGTTTTTTGGCATTTATACGCCGAGAACCGACGCCGGACCTGTTCCGCTCGAAACTTTTAAAGGAAGACTCAGCAGGCTTTAAGCCTTTTCTAAGAACTACAACGGGCGCTTCGGCGATGGTGCAGCAAAGAGACCCGGAGAGGACTTCGAGACCCATGCGCCGTATTACGCTGACAATCCTGGTGCTGATGAGCCTGAGCGCCTGTCGCAGGGCGCCGATCGAAGCGCTGCTTCCGGAAGCGATCGGCGTCCCTCCTTCCCTACAGGCGGATTCCGCTTCGGCAAGTTATCGGGTGGTGCGCCTGGACACGGCCCAGCAGCGCAGGTTGCAGGTACAGGTGGCTCCGGTGCGCTACGAGCGCGCCACGTACACCGTCAGCATTCCCGGCGAAGTCTATCCGGCGCCGGGCCTGATGGCCCAGGTTTCCACGCCGATTGATGGCCGGGTAGCCCGGCTGTACGTTCTCGAAGGAGAAGCTGTGCAGCGGGGGCAGGTGCTGTTGGAACTGGAGAGTCTGGCGTTTGCCGAGCTGGTCTCGGCCTTTTTGCAGGCGCAGGCCGAGGAGGCCTATCTGGCGCGGCAGGTGGCCCGCCTCCGGCAGCTGGTGACCGAGCAGCTCACGCCGCAGAGCACGCTTGACCAGACCGAGGCCGATTATCTGCGCGCGCAGGCGCGCCGTCAGGCGGCTGAAGTACGTCTGCGTGCGCTCGGGGTTACGCCCGAAGTCGCACAGGCGCTGGGGCAACAGGAACGCCCCCTGCTTCCTCTGCGGGCGCCCATCGACGGGTACGTGGACCAGCATCAGGTAGAGCTGGGCCAGGCCGTTAGCGCCAATCAGACGCTGATGACGATTGTCGATCCATCGCGGGTGCACATCCGGGGATTTCTGGCCCCCGACGATGCGCTGGGTCTGCAACCGGGCGATTCCGTTCGGCTGGTGCTTCAGGTCCCCGATTCGCTGACGCTGGGTGCCCGGGTCCACACGATTAATCCGGCGCTCGACCCGGAAAACCGGGCCGTGGTCGTCAACATCCTGGCCGATACCCGTCAGGGCTGGCCGCGACCCGGGCAAAACGTCCGGCTATGGATCCGATTGCGGACGCCCCGACCGGTCTATGTCGTACCCCTGGCAGCCCTCACCTACGACGGCCAGCAGGCCATCGTCTTTGTGCAACAGGCTCCCGATACCTACGAGGTGCGTCCCGTGACCGTCTGGCGCACCGATGCCGCTCAGGCGCTTCTGCTCGAGGGCGTTCGTGAAGGCGAACGCGTGGTCGTTCATCCGGTCTTCAGCCTGAAGGCCCTGATGCGTTACAGCGAATTTGCCGAAGAGTAAGCCATGCTGCATCGCCTGATTGACTTCAGCCTCCGGCAACGCTTTGTCGCGCTGAGCCTGGTGGCCCTGATGGCCTTCGGCGGGATCGTGGCCCTTGAGCGCATCCCGATCAACTCGCTTCCCGATGTTACGCCCGTTCAGGTGCTCATCATCACCAAGGCCGGTCGCTATTCGCCGTACGATGTCGAACAACTGGTCAGTTTCCCGATCGAAACGGCCATGACCGGCCTGCCGCGGGTCAGAGAAGTGCGCTCGATCAGCCAGTTCGGTCTGTCGGTCGTCACGGTCGAGTTCGAAGAAGGCACCGACATCTACTTTGCCCAGCAGCTCGTGGCCCAGCGTCTGCAGGACGTGCGTGAACAGCTCCCGCCTGACGTTTCATCCCCGCAACTGGGGCCGATCTCGACGGCACTCGGCGAAATCTACCAGTATGTGGTGCGGGGCGATGGCTATTCGCTCACCGAACTGCGCGAAATTCAGGACTGGATCATCGCGCCGCAGCTCCGCGCGGTACCCGGCGTGACCGAGGTCAACAGCTTTGGTGGGTTCGTCAAACAGTACGAAGTGATTGTCGATCCGGAGCAGCTCCGGGCGCTGCGGTTGAGCCTGCGCGACATCATCGACGCCATCGAACGCAACAACAGCGTCTCGGGCGGCAATTACCTGGAGCACAACCAGGAACAGTACATCATTCGCGGGTTCGGACAGATCCGCACCACGGACGACCTGGAGCGCATCGTCGTGGCACGTCGGGGCGAGCGTCCCATCTATCTGCGCGACGTGGCCACCGTACGCCTGGGACGGCAGATCCGACAGGGGGCCGTCACGCAGGACGGAAAGGGCGAGGTCGTCACCGGTATCGTCATGATGCTTCGAGGTGAGAACGGCCGCGAAGTCATCCGTCGCGTCGAAGAGAAAATTGAGGAAATCAATCCGCGTCTGCCGCCCGGGGTCCGCATCGAGAAATTCTACGACCAGTCGGACCTGATCGCGCGCACCACGGGCACAATCAAAGAAAACCTGCTGGAAGGCGGTTTTCTGGTGATTGCCGTGCTGCTGCTGTTGCTGGGCGAGATCAAGGGGGCCCTGATCGTCGCCTCGGTCATTCCGCTTTCGATGCTGTTTGCTTTTATCGGCATGCGCGCCTTCGGGCTGGCGGCCAACTTGATGAGCCTGGGGGCCATCGACTTCGGGATGATCGTGGACGGTTCGGTTGTGATGGTCGAGCATATGGTGCATCGGCTTGAAACAGACCGAAGCGGACGCAGCCGACTGGCGCTGTTGCGTCAGGCCGCGCACGAAGTCGCCCGCCCCATCTTTTTCGGCGTGCTCATCATCCTGATGGTGTATGTGCCGATCGCCACGTTTCGGGGTATGGAGGGCATTCTCTATCGCCCGATGGCGATTACCGTGGCGTCGGCCGTGTTCGGTTCATTGCTGCTGGCGCTGGTCTATGTGCCGGCCATCGCTACCCTGGTTTTTCGCCGGGGCGTTCGGGTGCGCCGTAACTATCTGATGGACTGGCTGCGGCCGCGTTATCGGCGCTTTCTGGAGAAAAGCCTGAATCGGCGCAAGACGACCCTGGCCGTTGCGCTCCTGGTGTTCGGCGCGGCGCTGGCGCTCTTGCCGTTTCTGGGCACGGAGTTTCTGCCGGAACTGGACGAAGGATCCATCCTGATCGAAGAAGTACGGATGCCGAGCGTCACGCTGGAGACGTCGGTGGAAAATGCCAACTGGCTGGCCGGACAGCTCATCCGCCACATCCCGGAAATTCAGACCGTCGTGCCCAAAACAGGCCGTAGCGATCTGGCCAACGACTGGATGGGCGTGCATCAGACGGACGTCTGGATCATCCTCAAGCCACGCGATCAGTGGCGGCCAGGTATGACCAAAGAGAAAATCATCGAGCAGATCCGGCCTTTTCTCGAAACCGAGCCCGGCCTGGCTTACAACTTCACGCAGCCCATTGCAATGCGCGTCGACGAGCTGACCTCGGGGGTCAAAAGCGATATTGCGGTCAAACTCTACGGCGAAAACCTCGACACGCTGGCGGCTGTGGCGGCGCGCATCGCCCGGTTTCTGCCCGATCTGCCCGGCACCGATAACTTCTACGTGGAAAAATTCGCCGGTCAGCCGTATCTGAACATCGAAATCGATCGCGAAGCCATTGCAGCCTTCGGCCTGAACGTCGAGGACGTGCAGCAGGTGATCGAAGCCGGATTGGGCGGCGCACCGGCCGGACAGGTCTTCGAAGGCCAGCGGCGGTTCGATATCGTCGTGCGCTTTCCCGAAGCGTACCGAAATAACTTCGAGGCCATCATGGAGGCCCCGGTTGCGTTGCCGGGGGGCGGCACCATTCCGCTACGCCGGGTGGCGCACATCCGGGCCGAAGAGGGCCCCCGCGAGATTGCTCGCGAAAACGGCTGGCGTCGGCTCGTGGTGGGCATCAACATCAAGGACATAGACATCGGGACCTATGTGTCGAACCTGCAGCGGGCCATTGCAACGCAGGTCAAGCTGCCGCCCGGCGTCTTTCTGGAGTATGGCGGCACGTTCGAAAATCAGCAACGCGCCATGCGCCACCTGTATGTGGCGGTTCCGCTGGCTTTGCTCATCATTATCGGGTTGCTCTATCTGATGTTCGGAGAGATGCGCTATCCGCTGATGATTCTTTCGGTGTTGCCGCTGGCGCTGGCCGGCGGGGTGTTTGCGCTGTGGTTGCGCGGCATGTACCTGTCGATCTCGGCGGCGGTCGGTTTCATAGCCCTCTTCGGGGTGGCGGTGCTTAACGGTGTGGTGATGATCGCGCACTTGAACGCGCTGCGGCGTCAGGGGCTGTCGGTGCGTGAGGCGGTGTTGCAGGGGGCCACCGACCGGCTACGTCCGGTGTTGATGACCGCGCTGGTGGCCAGTCTGGGCTTTGTGCCCATGGCCTTCAATACAGGGCCGGGCTCCGAAGTGCAGCGTCCGCTGGCTACCGTGGTGATCGGTGGGCTCATTACGGCCACGCTGCTCACGCTGCGCGTGCTGCCCACCATCTACGACTGGCTCGAGCGGGACGACCGGCCCCCACGTGGCCCTGAACCGGAGTGGGAGGAAGATGGACAGATGGCGGCCCCTGTGTCGGCTGCAAATACTCGGACGTAACCGGAACAAGTCATGCTGGGTTTGCTGCTGGGATTGAGTCTGCTGCTGGGCAACCCCGACGTCGCCCCCGCCCCGGATACGCTGGGCATTCGGGAGGCACTGGCCCTGGCCTTGAGCCACCATCCACAATTGCAGGCGCTGCGCGCCCGGCGGGAAGCGCTGCAGGGACGACGGCTTCAGGCCTATGGGATCGAAACGCCACAGCTCTACTTTTTTCGCGAAGGCATCGGAAGCGGTCAGGCCTTCGCCGAGCAGCGCTGGACGCTGGTCGAGCGCATCGACTTCCCGCTGGTTACTTATTATCGCCTGCAAGCCAACGGCCTGGAATCCCGGGCGCTGACGGCCGAACTGGAAGCCACGACCGCGCGCATCCGCGCCGACGTGAAACGCGCCTATACCGACGTGCTCTACGCGCAGGAACTGGTGCATCTCCGACAGGAAGAGGTCGCACTGCTCGAGCAACTCCGGGAGGCAGTGCGTGCGCGCGTGGCGGCCGGACTGGCAACCGATCTGGAGGTGACGCGCACCGAAATCCAGCTGGCCGACGCGCAGTCGCGGCTGGAAACCGCACGTCGCGACTTCATGCAGGCACGCTACGAACTGTTTCGGGTCGTCGGACTTGATCCGGAAGCTCAGCGCTACGACATAGTCTTTCCGGATACCCTCACCTATGTGGCCGTCGAGATTCCCCAGGAGGCGGTGCTGGCACGCCTCGACCAGTTGCCCGAACTGCACAGCCAGCAGGCGCAGCTTCAGGCAGCCCGGGCAACTGTCCGGCAGGCACGGGCTTCGTTGCTCCCTCAGCTGCAACTGGACGTCTATCCCCAGGATTACGGAAATGGGTATCGATTTGTGGGCTTTCAGATCGGGATTTCACTTCCGCTGGGGTTTTTGCCGGGATATCGGGGACGTGTACGCGAAGCCCGCGCCCTTTATGAAAGGCGACGATGGGAGCTGGAAGACCTGCGCCTTCAACTCAAAAAACAGGCCGAGCAGGCTTGGCATGGCTACGAGACCGCCCGCATCGTCGTCGAACGCTACGCTCGCCAGATCCGCGACCGTTCACGTGAGCTGCTGCACCGTCTGCAACGCGGCTACCGCCTGGGCGAAGTCAGCTTGATCGAGTTGCTCGACGCGCAGCGGCTTGTTCTGGAAAGCGAGCAGCGTTATTATGAGGCGCTTCGGGACTATTATCACCAGCTGATCGAACTGGAGCGATTTCTTGGACATGAACTGACCTTCACCAACCCCTGAGATCACATGAACGCTGCACACCTGCACCTGCTGGCGAATCATCTGCCGCTGTTTGCGGTGCTGCTGGGTCTGCTGGTCGGGCTCTACGGCGCCTGGCGGCGCGAGGAAAGCGTCGTGCGCGTGGCGCTGATGCTGTTCGTGCTGGGCGCACTGGGCGCGGTGGCCGCGTACTTCAGCGGACATGAAGCGGAACATCTTGTCGAGGAGCTGGGGCGTTCGCACGACGCCATCGAGGCGCACGAAGAGACGGGCAACCTGGCTGCCTATCTGACGATCGCCCTGGGCGTGCTGTCGCTGGTGACGCTGATCCGGCGGGGACCTGTGGCGCCGGCCTGGCGCACGGCGCTGTTCGTGCTGGCGCTGGTCGTGCTGGGTGTGGTGGGCTACGCGGCCAACCTGGGCGGCCGCATCAGCCACCCGGAAATCACCGGCGCTGCGCTGCAGGAAACGACGCGCTCCCCGGTGCCCGGACCGGAAGCGGCCGAAGAAGCTGAAGAACCGCACGAAGACTGATGTCCATACCGGCAAGATTCAGCGGTAGATATCCCGCCGGTGGCCAATAGCCAGAATCGTGACGCGCCGTTGTGCGTCGTCTATTTCGTAGATGACGCGGTACGCTCCGATACGCAGGCGCTAGCCTTCGCGGCCGGTCAGTTTTTTGCTTCCGGGCGGCCGTGGATTGTCCCGCAGCGCGCGGATAGCCCGGCACACGCGTTGATAGTCGCGTTCGGGTAGGTCGGCTAACGCTTTCTGGGCGCTTCGAAGGATGAAGACTTCGTACGGCACTGACGCTGCGCTTCTATTTCACGGAGCGCCTGCTCAAAAGGAATGGCTTCGTCTTCTGAAGCTCTGGCCTGGTCATAGGCGCGAATGGCTTCGAGCTCCTCTTCGGCTTCCAGAAGCTCTCGATACCGCTTAAGCGGCAAAACGGCTCGAATACGCCGTCCGCGTTGATCGGTAATGAACTGGATCCGTGCTTTTTCAGAGGGCATAAGCACCTGGTGGAGATTTTGGGATACTGGGCTTTTACACATCAGTCCGACAACCTCGTTCCTTTCAGCAGCTCAATCACTCTCCCGAAGCCAGCGCAGATAGGCGGTCTCCAGGGTGGCGGCTTCGGGCAGGTGATCGCGGAAAGCGGCCATCGGTCCGGCGAAGCGCACGCGTCCCCGGTGTAGCACGACCAGGTGATCGCAGAGGCGTTCGAGCTTGTCGAGGCGGTGGGAGCTGATCAGGAGCGTGGCACCTTCGCGGTGGCGCGCCTGCAGTAATGCGATGGCCGCTTCGATCGCCTGCGCATCCATGGCTTCGAAGGGTTCGTCGAGCACGAGCAGCCGCGGCCGGTGCAGCAGCGCCAGCAGGAAGGCAAGCTGGCGGCGCATGCCGTGCGAATAGGTTTCGATCCAGCGATCGAGCGCCGTGGCGACCTCGAAAGGCGCCACCAGCGCTTCGATCGTGGCCGTCGCCTGTTCCGGTGACAGACCGTAGAGCCGGGCGGCCAGTTCGAGCTGCTCGCGACCGGTGAGCCGCTCCATCAACGCCAGGTCTTCGAGCATGAAACCCACCTGTCGCTTGTAAGCGTGCCGCCCCCATCGAAGCGGCTCGCCCAGACGGACATACAGAAAGTTATGCAGCTTATTCCTGGCAAAGATAAAACCCCGACGGTGGAAGCATGACAGGACGAACTGAATTCGGATTGCTTCTAAATCTGGCATTTTCTGCATCCTGAAACGTTTCCCGGCGTTAGAGCATTCCAGAAGTCGTGGAGGATGCATTGGACGAGGCGCGTGGTGGAACTTTACGGCACGGCGTCCGGAGTTTCTGACAGAAAAGCAGGTCTATGGCGATCGTCACTGTTCCCAGGGTGTTGCGTGAGAAACTCGGCGAGGAAGGGGCCGAAGCGCTTGTCGTGCTCCTCAACGAAGCGCTCCATCACGAACGCAATAACCTGTTGGGCATCCTGGAAGAGCGCTTTGAGCGACGCGTGACAGACGAAGGTAAACGTCTGGACAACCTGATCACCGAGGTGGAGGCCCGGTTGAACGAGCGGATTACCGAGGTAGAGGCCCGGTTGAACGAACGGATCACCGAGGTGGAGGCCCGGTTGAACGAGCGGATTACCGAGGTAGAGGCCCGGTTGAACGAACGGATCACCGAGGTGGAGGCCCGGTTGAACGAGCGGATCACCGAGGTAGAGGCCAGACTGAATGAGAGAATCACCTCGGTCGAAGCAAAGCTTGAAAAGCAAATCGCTGAGGTTGAGGCGCGTCTCGGGGAGCGGTTGGCAGGTGTTCGGGCCGATCTGATCCGGTGGATGTTTCTGTTCTGGGTGGGACAGATCGGCACGTTCGTCGCGCTATTGTTTGCGTTTCTCAGGTGAAAACAGATAGTGGAGGTTATTCTTGATGACCGACGAAGCTCAGGACAGGGCCTGTGCGGAGCTGGTCGAGCAGTCGGCGGCCGAAGCGGACGGGCTGGTGCAGGTGGAGGTGGATCCGGCTTCGGGGCGGCTGACGCTCACCTACGACCGGGCGCGGCTCTCGGCGGCCGACGCCGAGCGGCTGGCGCGGCGCTTGGCGGCGGCCTTCGAGGAGCGTCCGGCCCGCTGCACGCTGCACGTGCAGGGGCAGGGCGGCCGCAGCTGCGAAACGTGCGCGCTGGCGCTGGAGCGTCGGTTGCAGGCGTTGCCGGGCGTGCGCCAGGCGCGCGTGTCGTTCCGGGGCGGTGTGCTTCACGTCGTCTATGACGCCGCGCAGACCACGCCGGAGGAGCTGGCCCGCGTGGTCGAACGCTTCGGCGTGCGCACGCTGCCTCCGAAGCCGGAGGTTTCCTGGCGACTCTGGCTCGAGGGCACGCGACGCGAGGCGCTGTTCGTGGCGCTGACGCTCATCGGACTCGTCACGGGCTGGCTGGCGGGACGGCTGGGCGCACCGCTTGTGGCGGCCGTAGCTTATGGCGTGGCGTACGTGTTCGGCGGCTGGGACGGCCTGCGCAACGGGATCGACGCGCTCCGGCGCCGGACGGTCGATGTGGACCTGCTCATGGTGCTGGCCGCGCTCGGCGCGCTCGTGATCGGAGCGCCGGCCGAAGGCGCCACGCTGCTTTTCCTGTTTTCACTTTCCAACCTGCTCCAGCATTACGCGATCGGCCGGTCGCGTCGGGCCATTCAGGCGCTCATGGAGCTGCGGCCCGATCGGGCCCGCGTGCTGCGTGAGGGACAGGAGGTCGAGGTGCCCGTCGAAGAGGCCCGGGTGGGTGAAGTCTTCGTGCTGCGGCCGGGCGACCGTGTGCCGCTCGACGGCGTGATCGTTCGCGGCGAGAGCGCCCTGAACGAATCGTCCATCACGGGCGAGTCGATGCCCGTCGATAAAGGGCCAGGGCAGGAGGTGTTCGCCGGCACGATCAACACGACGGGCAGTCTGGAGGTGCGCGTGACGCGTCCGGCTTCGGCCTCGACGCTGGCCCGCATGATTGAGCTGGTCGAGCAGGCCCAGAGCGAAAAGGCCGTCACGCAGCGGCTCATCGATCGGCTCGAGCAGCCCTACGCGCTGGGCGTGCTGGCGATGACGGCGCTGGCCATCGTGATTCCCGTGGCCTTTCTGAACGAGCCGTTCGCGAAGGCTTTCTACCGGGCCATGACGCTGATGGTGGCCGCGTCGCCCTGTGCCGTGGTGATCTCGACGCCAGCCGCCGTGCTTTCGGCCATTGCGGCCGGCGCCCGACGGGGGGTGCTTTTCAAGGGCGGCGTCTATGTGGAGGCGCTGGCGCGCGTGCGGGCGATCGCCTTCGACAAGACCGGCACGCTGACCGAGGGACGCACGCGCCTGGTGCAGGTGGGCGCGCGCCCCGGCGCGGGGCTTTCCGAAGACGAACTGCTGCGGCTGGCCGCGGCCGTGCAGCAGCGCTCGGAGCACCATCTGGCGCGGGCCACCGTGGCGGCGGCCCGTGAGCGGGGACTGACGATTCCGAAGGCCGAGGGTTTTCAGGCCGTGGTGGGCAAGGGCGTGCGGGCCGTGGTCGAAGGCGCCACCCTGCACGTGGGCAACCTGCGCTACTTCGAAGCGGCGTGGCGGGCGGCGGACGGATTCGACGAAGGTCGGGCGGCCGTCGAAGCGCTGGCGCGGCAGGGCCGGACGGCCGTGCTGGTGGCCCGCGAACGCGACGGGCAGCGTGAGGTGCTGGGCTGGCTGGCCTTTGCCGATCGGCTGCGGCCGGGTGCGGCCGAAACGATTCGCCGGCTGCGCGAACTGGGCGTTGCGCACGTGGCGCTGCTGACCGGCGACAACCGGCACGTGGCCGAGGCGATCGGGCGCGAAGCCGGCGTCGATGCGGTGCACGCCGAGCTGCTTCCGGCCCAGAAGGTGGCGCACGTCAAGGCGCTGGTCGATCGCTACGGCGCGGCGGCCATGGTGGGCGACGGCGTGAACGACGCGCCCGCGCTGGCGGCCGCCACCGTCGGGATTGCCATGGGCGGCGCCGGCACCGACGTGGCGCTGGAGACGGCCGACGTCGTGCTCATGCGCGACGATCTCGCAGAGCTCCCCTACGTGCTGGCGCTCAGCCGGGCCACGCGTCGCACGCTGCTGGTGAACTTTGCGATCGCCTTCGGCATGATGGGTCTGATGATCGGCGCCATTCTGCTGCAGGGATTGCCGCTTCCGCTCGCTGTCGTCGGCCACGAAGGGTCCACCGTGCTCGTCTCGCTCAACGGATTGCGCCTGCTGGGCTTTCGGAAAGCGTGATCAGCGATAGCCGATTTCCGGGCTCAGCGGTACTTTACTGGGCATGAATGTGCCGCTTCCACGACCGATCAGGCGTTTCCGTTCATCAAAAAGCTCTCCTTCCGCCACCAGCAGCCGGGGCGATTCGTGCACCAGGCGCCCGACCGCCCGGATGACGCCGGAGCTGACCGGACGCAAAAAGTAGATCGTAAAGCTGACCGTCACCACAAAAAAACGGTCTTCCACCGATTGCGCGGCGAAAAAGGTCACGTCGTCCAGCGCCTTGAAGTAAACGACCCCGTGGGCGGCCCCGGCCGCGTGAAAGAATTCGGGGCGCACGGTCAGCGTCAGCGTCGCCTGGCGATCCGACACGTGCAGTTTCGGCTGAAAGTAGGCGTTGATGGGCGCCTGATGGTACATGCGCTCCAGCTTCCGATAGTGTTCGGCGTCCATAAGGTTTATGCAGACCGTCTCCCGATTTGCCCGGAAAAGAAACGAAGTCCCGAGGACATACGCAAAGCGAGGCACGCCGATACGATCTTATACGATTTCCGGGAAATCATCGTGCATGTGAGAAAGCACGGGCGCACACGACGGTGCGCCCCTACAGCTCCTTGACGTTTTCCCTATCCTGTAGGGGCGGACCCCTGTGTCCGCCCGATCATACCCGCCGGATCACGTCCGCCACACGGGGGGTGTACCCTCTTGCACCAGTAAATCAGCGATCCCATATGAGCTTTGCTTTCTGTTTTGACGAAAAAAGCCCAAGGGGCCGTGGAACTACCGACACCCAGAAAGTCTTCTGAAAGATACAAGGGGCGGCTCGCGCAAGCCGCCCCTTTTTCTTTGGTACATGAGGGCGACATCCCGTGACCACGCCTTCTTCTCTCTAACCGAAAGCACGGGCGCACACGGCGGTGCGCCCCTACAGCTCCTTGACGTTTTCCCTATCCCGTAGGGCCGGACCCCTGTGTCCGCCCGATCATACCCGCCGGATTGCGTATGCCACACGGGGTGCGGTACTCTCATGCACCGGTAAATCACCGATCCCATATCAGTCCCGGCGCGGTGCCGTTTGCTCAGAAGGCGATGCGTCGTTCGGGTCGTGGGCGTGCAGATCGGGCACGTAGCGACGGACCAGTGCGACGAAGTCCCGGAGCTGCGCGTTTATCCAGGTATTGTCGCGGCCCAGTTCGGCGGCAAGGCGACGGGCCACGGCCGGAGCCGCTTCGAGCGCGGCGGCTGCGTCCAGAAACAGCGCCCGTGTGCGTCGGGCCAGCACGTCTTCGACGGTGCGGGCCATCTCGTAGCGCGCAGCCCAGACGACTTCGACCATGCGATAGGGCAGCCGGGGGTGTAGCGGGGCTGCCAGTTCGGGTTCGGCCTCCAGGAGCTGGCGCAGGTGCCGGGCGTCGGTGCCGTAGACGTGCCAGGGATCGGCTACGTCGACGTGTCGGGTGGCGCCGTGCAGGCGCAGTGTGGCGGTGGACGAAGTACGGTGCGGCAGACCGGCCACCTGCAGCGCTCGGTCCACCGTCTCCTCGGCCATGAGCCGATAGGTGGTCCACTTGCCACCTGTGACGGTCACCAGCCCCCGACGAGAGACTACAATGACATGTTCACGGGACAGGTGGGCCGTGTCGTCTTTCAGGCCGCCGCGTTGCACCAGCGGTCGGAGTCCGGCGAAGACGGCGCGGATGTCGGCCCGGGTGGGCGCCGGCTCCAGATAGCGGCCGGCGTGCGTCAGCAGGTAGTTGATTTCCTCCTCGGTGGGCAGGGGCTCCAGCTCGGGATCCGGAACCGGCTCGTCGGTGGTGCCGAGCAGCACCTGTCCGTGCCAGGGGATCACGAACAGCACGCGGCCGTCGTCGGTGCGGGGAATGAGCAGGGCCGCCTCGCCGGGCAGAAAACGGCGGGGCAGGACCAGATGCACGCCCTGGCTGGGCACGATGAGCGGCGTGGCGTCCGGATTGTCCAGGCGGCGCACGGCGTCGGCGAAGACGCCCGTCGCGTTGACGATCACGCGTCCCTGCACCTCGAAGCGTTCGCCCGACTCCAGGTCGCGCACGACGACGCCTTCCAGGCGCGCATGTGTGCCCAGCAGTGCTTCGACGGGCATGTAGTTGAGCACGGCGGCACCTTGCTCGGCGGCCGTCCAGGCCAGATGCACCAGCAGCCGGGCGTCGTCGAACTGACCGTCGGCGTAGGCCAGGCCGCCGCGCAGGTGATTGCGCTGAAGCGTTGGCAGCAGGGCCCGCGTCTCGACGGGGTCGAGTCGTCGGGTCGTGCCCAGGCGCGCCTTTCCGGCCAGGCGGTCGTAGAGCCAGAGTCCGGCCCCGTAGAAGGGCCGCTCCCACCAGCGGTAGCAGGGCACCACGAACAGGCGCGGCCAGACCAGATGCGGCGCGTTATGGCGCAGCCGACCACGTTCGCGCAGCGCCTCGCGCACCAGCCCCAGATCGCCTTCCCGCAGGTAGCGCACGCCGCCGTGGATGAGCTTCGTGCTCCGGCTCGACGTGCCCTTGCCGAAGTCGTGCTGCTCGAAAAGCACCGTCCGAAAGCCCCGGGCCGCTGCGTCCAGCGCCACCCCCAGCCCCGTAGCACCTCCGCCGACGACGAGCACATCCCAGCGTTCTTGCCTGCGCAGGCGCTCCAGAAAAGCTTCTCGATGCAGAAGAGGTTGCATGCAGTCAGGGTAGAGCCGACTCGCAGGGATCCCTTTTTCAGGAGAATCTTCCACCGGTAGGGAATTACCCGGTTCCGGAGGTCTCTATCTAAAAACATGCTTTTGCAGATGCGCGCGTTGCTTTTGCTGTTGACGGGTCTGCTGCTGATCGAATCGGCGCCGGCGCAGCCCCTGTCGTCGTACGTGCAGGACGCCTGTCCGGACGACTGCTTTGCCCTGGCTGAAGGCGGCCGTGTCTTGTCGATCGTGGCGAGCCGGGCCGACGATCCGGTGGTGCTCCGGGCCGTCGAGGACCTGGCGGCCGACCTGGAGCGCGTGACGGGACGGCGTCCCGTCGTGCACTACGACACGTGGCCCGCCGAACCGTCCCTCGTCGTGGGCAGCCTGGCGCACAGCCCCCTGATCCGGGAACTGGTGGAGACCGGACGGCTCGAACCGGGCGAAATCGAAGGACGCTGGGAGGCGTTTCTGCTGCAGGTCGTGTCCGACGTCCGGGGGGCCGACCGTCTGGTCATCGCCGGCAGCGATCCGCGCGGTACGGTTTTCGGCATCTACGACCTGTCGCGGGCGATGGGCGTCTCGCCCTGGTACTGGTGGGCCGACGTGCCCGTACCGCATCGGCCCGCCCTTTACGTGGCGCGTACGCTTCGCCGCACGGACTACCCGCGCGTGCGCTATCGGGGCCTCTTCATCAACGACGAAGCGCCCGCGCTTTCGGGCTGGGCCTTCGAAAAATTCGGCGGCTTCAACCACCGTTTCTACGCGCGCGTTTTCGAGCTGATCTTACGCCTGAAGGGCAATTTCCTCTGGCCGGCCATGTGGGGGCGTTCGTTTTTCGAGGAGGACAGTCTGAACATCCCCACGGCTGCCCGCTACGGCATCGTGATCGGCACCTCGCACCACGAGCCCATGCTCCGGGCGCACGTCGAATGGCAATGGCACGGCGGAGGGCCCTGGGATTACACGAAAAACGCCGCGACGCTGCAGGCTTTCTGGCGGGAGGGGATTCGGCGCATGAAGCACAACGAGGCGATCGTGACGGTGGGCATGCGGGGCGACGGCGACGAGCCCATGAGCGAGGAGACGGCCATCGAACTGCTGGAGCGCATCATCCGCGACCAGCGGCGGATTCTGGCCGAAGAAACCGGCCGCGATCCCTCCGAAATCCCCCAGGCCTGGACCATCTACAAAGAGGTGCAGGACTACTACGAAAAGGGAATGCGCGTCCCCGAAGACATCACGATCGTGTTCACCGACGACAACTGGGGCAACGTGCGTCTGTTGCCGCCGCCCGGTAGTCCGCCGCGAAAGGGCGGCTACGGCATGTACTACCATTTCGATTATGTGGGGGCGCCGCGCAGCTACAAATGGATCAACACGGTGCAGATCGAACGCACCTGGGAGCAGATGCGCCTCACCTACCGGCACGGCGTCGATCGGCTCTGGGTCGTGAACGTGGGCGACATCAAGCCCATGGAGCTGCCCCTCACTTTTTTCATGGACATGGCCTGGGATCCGGAGCGCTTCACGGCCGCCGACCTGCCCCGCTACTACGAACGCTGGGCCGCCGAACAGTTCGGGCCCCGGTATGCCGCCGAGATCGCGACGCTGCTGGCTACCTACACGAAGTACAACGCCCGTCGCAAGCCGGAGCTGCTCGACGCCGACACCTACAGCCTGCACCACTACCGGGAGTTCGATCGCGTCGTCGCGGACTACCGGGCGCTGGCCGCCCGTGCGCAGGCCCTTCATGAGCGCATGCCCGCCGCCTACCGCGATGCGTTCTACCAGCTTGTGGCCTATCCGGTGATGGCCAGCGCCAACCTGTACGAGATGTACCATGCGCTGGCGCTGAACCGCCTCTATGCGCGCCAGCGGCGCGCCGCCACCAACCGGATGGCCGAAAAGGTGCGGCATCTGTTCGCGCGCGACGCCGAACTGGCCGCCTACTACAACCACGTGATGGGCGCCGGCCGCTGGAACCACATGATGGACCAGCCGCGCATCGGCTACACGAGCTGGGACGACCCGGACGAGAACATCATGCCGGAGGTCGAAACGATCGCCGTGCCCGACACGGCCCTGCCGGCCGTGGCCGTCGAGGGACAGCCCGAGGCCTGGCCCGGACCCGACGCACCGGCCACGCTGCCCGTCTTCGACGATCTGACCCGCCCGGTGCATTACCTCGAAGTGTTCAACCGGGGACGGCAACCGTTTCGCTTTCGCATTCAGGCCGAAGCGCCCGCCCTGGCTTTCTCCGCGACCGAGGGCGAGGTGACCGAGCAGCAGCGCATCCAGGTGACCGTCGACTGGGCGCAGGTGCCGCCCGGAGCAGAGCAGCTCGTCTTCTACGTGGAAGGGCCGGGCATGCGCGTGCCCGTCGTGGTTCCGCTGGAACGGATCGTGGACCGCATGCCGCCGGACTTCGAGGGCTTCGTGGCGCGTGACGGACACCTGGCCATCGAGGCCCACCACTTCAGCCGACAGGTGCCGGTCGGCGAGGCCCGCTGGGAAGTGATCCCCAACCTGGGACGAACGGCCTCGGCCGTGACGCCGTTGCCCGTGACGATGCGGGCGCAAGCGCCCGGCACCGACAACCCGCGCCTGGAATACGACGTGCTGCTGCCCACGCCCGGACGCATTCGCGTGCACCTCTACCTGTCGCCTACCTACAACTTCGTCAACCGCCCCGGCGGGCTCCGGCTGGCCGTCTCGCTGGACGACGCGCCGCCACAGCTCCTCGAAGTGCATGCCGCCGACACGATCCCCGACTGGCGCTACGGCCACGTGTGGATGGACGCCGTCGCCCGCAACGTGCGCATCGTCACGTCCGCGCACGAAATCACCCGTCCCGGCCCCCACACGCTCAAGCTCTGGGCGGTGGACGGCGGCGTCGTGGTGGAGCGGATCGTCATCGACACGGGCGGACTGCGCCCGAGTTACCTGGGCCCGCCCGAAAGTCCCTTCGTGCGCAATCGCCGCACCCACTGGCCTCTGGAGCACGAAGCGGGTTCGGCCCACGTCGCCGGAGATACCCGATAAGCAGAAAGTATCCGGAGGGTGGACTGGCGGTGGTTACGAATGGCCTCCCTCAGATCCTTCGGGCCAAATCTCCGTGATGGATGCGTAATATGGGATCGCTAATTTACCGGTGCATAAGGGTACCACACCCCGTGTGACGGACGTGATCCGGCGGGTATGATCGGGCGGACACAGGGGTCCGCCCCTACGTGGTAGAAACGTTGTCGTTTGTCCCGTAGGGGCGCACCGTAGTGTGCGCCCGTGCTTTCTCACATACTATGATTTCCCGGAATTCATATAAGAGATGGCGTGGCGCTACATGCACGCACAGAAGCCTTCTCTCTACTCGACGAAAGCCAGGAAGTGGCTCCGTTCATGTTCGGGGTATCGCATACGGGAATTGTTACAAACCGGTAACGCCCTGAAAGGCAAGGCCCATCTCTTGACTGAGTGATGGAAAATTTTTAATTAACCAGAAGTGAAGTTGTGGCGAACAGGAGTGGTTCTGGCTTTTCGGAAGCGCTTTTAATCAGGTGAATAAAAACCAGGGGGCGTCATGCGGCACACGATTCAGGTCACGGTCAACGGGCAGACGCATCGGGTGGAGGTCGAGCCCCGCCTGCTACTGGTCGAACTGATCCGCGACGTGCTGGGGCTGACGGGCACGCACGTCGGCTGCGACACGAGCCAGTGCGGCGCCTGCACGGTGCACGTCAACGGCGAGGCCGTCAAGTCCTGCACCATGTTCGCCGTGCAGGCCGACGGCTGCGAGATCACCACGATTGAGGGACTGACTCGAGACGGACAGTTGCATCCGCTGCAGGAGGGCTTCTGGCAGGAGCACGGCCTGCAGTGCGGCTTCTGCACGCCGGGCATCATCATGGCGGCGGCCGACCTGCTGCGGCGCAACCCGAATCCGTCGGAAGAAGAAATCCGGCACGCGCTGGAGGGGAATTTCTGCCGGTGCACGGGCTACCACAACATCGTGCGGGCCATTCAGTATGCGGCCGCCCGCATGCGCGGCGAGGCCGTCGTCCCGCGGGGCGAAGCCGCGCCCACGGGGGCATCCTGATCGGCGCACATCCACGAACCGGAAAACCTGTCTGGAGCCATGGAAGCCAGAGGCTATATCGGCGCGCCCATTCGCCGGGTCGAAGACCGGCGTTTCGTGACGGGACGAGGGCGCTACACCGACGACATCGTTCTGCCGGGCATGCTCTACGCCTGGATTGTGCGCAGCCCACATGCGCATGCCCGGATCCGTGCCATTCGCACCGAGAAAGCCCGGCAGCATCCGGGCGTGGTGGCCGTCTTTACGGGCAAAGACCTGCTCGACGACGGCGTGGGATCGCTGCCCACGGGCTGGCAGATCGGTCCCGACATGAAAGAGCCGCCGCACTACGCGCTGGCCGTCGATAAAGTGCGCTACGTGGGCGACGGGGTGGCCGTGGTGATCGCCGAAACGAAGGCGGCCGCCCGCGACGCCGCCGAGCTGGTGGAGGTGGACTACGAGGAACTGCCGGCCGTGGTGGATGCGGCCGAGGCGCTCAAGGAGGGGGCGCCGCTCGTGCACGACGACGCACCCGGCAACCTGTGCTACGTCTGGGAGCTGGGCGACCGGGAAGCCACCGACCGCGCGCTGGCTACGGCGCACCACATCACGAAGCTGGAGTTCGTCAACCAGCGGCTCATTCCGAACGCCATCGAACCCCGCTCGGCCATCGGTCATTACGATCCCGGACGCGACGAGCTGACGCTCTACACATCGTCTCAGAACCCGCACCTGATCCGGCTGCTGCTGAGCGCCTTCGTGCTGAAAATTCCCGAACACAAGGTGCGCGTGATTTCGCCGGACGTGGGGGGTGGCTTCGGCTCGAAGATCTTCCACTATCCGGAAGAGGTCATCTGCGCCTGGAGTAGCCGCAAGCTGGGCCGGCCCGTAAAGTGGACGGCCGTCCGCAGCGAGAGCTTCATGAGCGACGCGCACGGCCGCGACCACGTCACCACGGCCGAGATGGGCTTCGACCGCGACGGTCGTATCGTGGGGCTGCGCGTGCGCACGATCGCCAATCTGGGCGCCTACCTTTCGACGTTCGCACCGGGCGTGCCTACCTGGCTCTACGGCACGCTTCTGGCCGGTCAGTACAAGACGCCGCACATTCACGTCGAGGTCAAGGGTGTCTTCACGAACACGACCCCGGTCGATGCCTACCGCGGGGCCGGTCGGCCCGAGGCGACCTACGTGGTCGAACGCCTGGTGGAACTGGGGGCTCATGAGCTGGGCGTCGACCCGGCCGAACTCCGGCGGCGCAATTTCATCCAGCCGGACGAATTCCCCTACCAGACGCCCGTCGTGCTCCAGTACGACAGCGGCAACTACGAAGGTGCCCTGAACAAGGTGCTGGAGATGGCCGACTACTGGAAGCTCCGCGAGGAGCAGAAGCGGGCGCGTGAGCAGGGACGGCTCATCGGCATCGGGCTTTCCTGCTACATCGAAGCGTGCGGGCTGGCGCCCTCGAAGGTGGCCGGCGCCATCGGCGTACGGGCCGGCCTGTACGAAAGCGCGGCCATCCGGGTGATGCCCACCGGCAAGGTGCAGGTCTTCACCGGCACGCACTCGCACGGCCAGGGGCACGAGACCACCTTCGCCCAGATCGTGGCGCACGAGCTGGGTATCCCGCTCGAAGACGTAGAGGTCATCCACGGCGACACGGCCGAGATCCCCTTCGGGATGGGCACCTACGGCTCGCGCAGCCTGGCCACGGGTGGTAGTGCCATCTATCGCGCGCTCGAAAAGATCAAGGCCAAAGCCCGGAAGATCGCCGCGCACAAGCTCGAAGTGGCCGAAGAGGACCTGGAGTTCCGCAACGGTCAGTTCATCGTGAAGGGCACCGACCGGGCCATTGGCTTTGGCGACATTGCGCTGACGGCCTACGTGCCGCACGACTATCCGGAAGGGCTGGAGCCCGGCCTGGAAGAGAACGCCTTCTACGATCCGGCCAACTTCACCTTCCCCTTCGGGGCGCACCTGTCGGTGGTGGAGGTCGATCCGGAGACGGGCAGGGTGAAGCTGCTCCGCTACATTGCCGTGGACGACGTGGGACGCATCATCAACCCGATGATCGTCGAGGGCCAGATCCACGGCGGCGTGGCGCAGGGCGTCGGCCAGGCGCTGCTCGAAGGGGCGGTGTACGATCGCTCCAGCGGCCAGCTCCTGACCGGCTCGCTGCTGGACTATGCGCTGCCGCGGGCCGACGACCTGCCGTCGTTCGAGGTCGGGCACCAGGAGACGCCCTGTCCGCACAACCCGCTGGGCGCGAAGGGCGCCGGGGAGGCCGGCACGATCGCGGCCACGGCCTGCGTGGTCAACGCCGTCGTGGACGCGCTCTACCATCTGGGCGTGCGCGACATCCGCATGCCGCTGACGCCCGAGCGCGTCTGGCGCGCCATGCGCGGGCTCCCAACCGACGGACACGCTTCCTGACCAACGAAAACGACCGGAACGGCCATGATTCCGCAGACCTTCGCATACAGAAAGGCGCACACGATCGACGAAGCGCTCGCGCTGCTCCGGGAGCACGGCGACGAAGCCAAGGTGCTGGCCGGCGGCCACAGCCTGATTCCGCTCATGAAACTGCGGCTGAGCACGCCGGAGCTGCTCGTCGACATCGGCGGCATCCGGGAACTGACGGAGATCCGCGAACGGGACGGTCGCCTCGAGCTGGGAGCGCTCGTCACGCACCGGACGATCGAATTTTCCGAGCTGCTCCGGCAGAAATGCCCGGTGCTGCCCGAAGCGGCCGCGCAGATCGGCGATCCGCAGGTGCGCAACAAAGGGACGATCGGGGGCAGCCTGGCCCATGCCGATCCGGCCGCCGACTACCCGGCCGTCGTGCTGGCACTGGATGCCGAAATCGAGGCGACCGGGCCGGACGGCCGCCGCACCATTCCGGCGCGCGACTTTTTCCAGGGGCTTTTCACCACGGCACTTCGGCCTGGCGAGCTGCTCACGCGCGTGCGCGTGCCGGTGATGCCGCCGCGCAGCGGGGCCGCCTATCTCAAGTTCCCGAACCCGGCCTCGCGCTATGCCGTGGTGGGCGTGGCGGCTTTCGTCAAGCTGGCGCCCGACGACACGTGCGCCGAGGTGCGCATCGGGATCACGGGTGCCGCGGCGGCCGCCTTCCGGGCCACCGAGGCCGAAAAGCGGCTCGTCGGGAAGACGGTCGACGAACGGACGCTGGCTGCCGCGCTCGAAGACATGGTCGATCCCGACGACCTGCTCAGCGATCTGGCCGCCAGTGCCGAATACCGGGCGCACCTGTGCCACGTGCTTGCGCGGCGGGCGCTCCGGCAGGCCTTCGAGCGGGCGCGCGGCTGACCCTCGTTCCGGCCCGGTGAACCGGCTCCCGTAGCCTGGCCTCAGGTGGAAAATACCCGCCCTTCAACCAGCCCGGGCCGCCTCGCGCTGAAGCGCCTCGTAGGCCAGGCGGGCCAGGCCGCCGGCGATGTGCACGTTGTGTTCCGAGGGCTCTTCCTGCTCCAGCCGCTCTCGGACGGCCTCGGTCGAGGCCCGGAGCAGGTTGCGCGTGGCGGCCGTCGAAAGCCCCAGAAAACGGGCGATTTCATCCACCGAGCGATGATGCTCGGCTTCGAGCACGACGGCATAGGCGGCCTCCATCAGGCTGGGCAGCCAGGTCAGGCGTTTCCGCTCGAGCAGACCGCGTGGGCCGCCCGCCAGTTCAATGGCTTTCAGAAACACCTGCAGCGCGCGCTGGTCCAGATCGACCGGTTGCGGAGTGACTTCGACCGGCATGGCTACGTCTGGTAGTTGGGTTCGACGGATGCTTCCTGATGGAATGTCTGCAGGCTGGGGCCGATGCGGACCAGCCCCGTCGGGGTGATTTCCAGCAGGTGCGTGCTGGTGTCGTGCCCGCACAGCCGGCAGCCGTCGATCCGAAAGAGCCGGACCGTCTCGCCGATGGGCACGCGGTAGAGCCGGGCCTGCTGGGCGCTGGTGATGGGTTGCTTGGCCAGCACCAGCGTACCGTCGAGAATATGGCCTACCGCATAGCCGCCGGCCGCTTCGGCCGTGAGCAGTTCGTGACCGCTGCGCTTCTGCGAGACGAGCAGCGCCGTCTGGTGCCATTTTTTGAGGAACGTGAAGATCGGCCGCACCACGTCGCGGGCCAGCATCTCGCGGGCTTCGTAAAGGCCTGTGATCGAGTCGATCACCACGGCCCGCACGTGGTAGGTTTTGATGGCGTGCGCCAGCGTGTTGAACAGCGTGGGCAGGTCCTGCGTCAGGATCGTGTGCGTGGCCGCATCGACCAGCACGATCCGGTCTTCGAGGGCGTGCCAGTCGGCGCCCATGGCGGCGGCCCGCGTGCGCAGACCCATCGCCACGAACGGCGCCGGGCTCTCGGTGGTCAGAAACAGGCACACCTGCCCGCGCCGTGCCTGCTCGACGGCGAACTGCTCCACGAGCAGGCTCTTGCCGGTGTCGGCCACGCCGGTTACCTGCAAAACGGCATAGCGAGGAATACCGCCCAGCGGCTTGCGCACCGGACGGCCCTCCCGCCACTCCGTCGTGAAAAACAGCTCGTCCAGACCCTCGACGCCCGTCGGGACGCCTTCCAGAGGCGGCGCGGCGGCGGCCGCATGCCGCAGCGACACGATCGCTTCGACCAGCGGTCCGGCCTCGCGCGAAACAGCTCCGGCCATAAAAAAGCTACCGGCTGTTGGACAACCGGTAGCTTTGAACGTTGCCGCACAAAAATCGCTTCAGTGCTTATGTAATGGCTTTGTAATACGTTATACGATTTCCAGGAAATCGTAGTGTATGTGAGAAAGCGCGGGCGCACACTGCGGTGCGCCCCTACCGGCCAAACGACAACCTCCCTACCACGTAGGGGCGGACCGCTGTGTCCGCCCGATCACATCCGCCACACGGGTTGTGGCACCGTCGTGCACCGGTAAATTAGCGATTCCATATTAGGTGGTGGCGGCTTCTTCGTCGGTGAAGATGTCGCCTTCGACGGCCGCGTTTTCCAGTGCGGGCGTGCGCAGCAGCTCGATGCGGTGCAGCGCCGAGTAGTACCAGGGCCGTTCGGGGAGGCGGTGGGTGGGCAGCCATTCCCAGGAGCGCATCGATTCGATGTAGCCCCAGTTGACGTAGGCGCTGAAATCATCGATCAGATCGGTGAGCACGACGCCGCTGTCGAGCAAGAAGCGCTGGATCTGCGCCCATTTCTCGTAGCTCGACTCCACGTGCGTCAGCCCGAAATAGCCCGCGCATCCAGGGCCGCGCAGTGCCAGCAGCCCGCGCTCGATCGTCGTTTTGAAGCCCAGAAAACTTTCGGTCGGGTCGCTCATGAACGTGTCGAACTTCCGAAGCCACGAAGTGGGAAGGGGTTCGCGCAGATCGTAGCGAACGGCTTCGAGACGGTCGAGCCCCTCGCGCCGGGCCACGTCGTTGATGAACCGAATCAGCCGGTCGTCGATGTCAACGGCCAGTACGTAGGCCGGTGCGCCGGTCAGCGCCGCGGCGATGCTCATCAGGTCGTCATCGCCCAGTACGAGAAGTTGCTTGCCCTCCAGATCGCCCCGGTGCCAGGCGAACGCAATGCGCGCAAGGGTGGTCGCTTCGGTGACGAAGCCCTGGTCGTAGTCCTGAATGGCCTCGGGGCGGTGCCGACAGATTTCCGCAAAGCGCTCGACCACGTCCCCGGGAAGCGTGCGGTAATCGACGCTCCGGCCCTCGCAATGCACACAGGTGGCCTCGCGGACGGGGGCCACGCCCAGTGCCTGGGCCAGCGCCTGGCCACTTTCGGTCAGGCGCAGCGCGCCATCATGCGCCTCCAGCAGACCCTCGGCAATCAGCTGATGCCAGAAGACACTGAGCACCCGCAACGGCACGCGGCTCAGTCGGATCGCTTCCCACAGGTTGTCGGTGGTCAGCAGTGCCGCCAGTGCCCGTTCGGCGTCGCGCTCGGTGAAGGGCACCGGCACCTGCTGACGGACCGTTTCCAGCAGACGACCCCGCAGTTCGACCGCTAAGGGTTCCGGGAAGGTTTTCGTATGTGGCATAACGCAGACCGGTTGTTTCGAGGGTACGCGAAAACGAATGTCTTAAGGTAAGGATGGCAAGCAAGCCATAATCGACAGGAGAATCCATAACTTACGGACCTTCGGCGCCTGAAACAACCGACTGGATGACCATATTTCGCATACGAGGCGAATTTTTCCGAAAAAGTGGCTTGCGGACAGACTTTTCCGGGCGCGCCCGATTCACGAGATATGGTCGTCGGCATCGATAGCCGCCGGTACACCTCCGACCAGGCCACCATCTGGCGATGGCGCTGGGCATTTCAGCACGATTTCGCCGCCCGTATGGACTGGACGATCAAAAGCTTCGAGGAGGCCAACCACAACCCGATCGTGGTGGTGAACGGCCGGGAAGGAAAAGCGCCGCTCTGGATGAAGGCACGGGTGGGGCAGCCGCTTGTGCTGGACGCCACCGGCACGCGCGATCCGGACGGCGATGCGCTGACCTACACCTGGTTCGTGTACCCCGAAGCGCAGACGGGGCGGGCATTTCGACCGGCCGCCCGGCTCGAAGGCGATCGTATCGTGCCGCTTCCGCCGCGGGCCACGCTGATCGGGGAGCATTCGCCCCGCGTGACCGTCATCCCGAATCTTCCCGGCGAGACGCACCTCATCCTGGCCGTCGAGGACGACGGCACGCCAGGCCTGACCGCCTATCGCCGGGTGATTCTGGACGTGCAACCGGAGTAGGCGCCGAATCCTGGTATCATCCACCCCAGGCCATCTTAATGCGAAACCGCACGCGCTCCCAGGGCGGCGCTTCGCAGGCGACGTCGGTGATGACGGCCTTCAGGGGCACGCCCTGATCCAGCATGGTAGCCAGCACGGAATTGTCCACGCGCGGCACATAGCCCAGCTTTACCCCGTCGCCGGTGTACAGTGCGATGGCGCGGTCGTCGTACGGATTGGCCGGCTCGCGACGGAGCACCAGCGGCTGGCCGACCCGGAGTCGGTGCTGCACCCGGGGACCCTGATGGTAGCGGAAGCCCGCTACCCAGGTCTCCAGCAACACCACCGATCGCGCGCGCCGTCCGCTATCGGTCACGCCCGGCCAAAGCCCCAGCGCCACCAGCGTTTTCAGGAAAGCCCGTCGGGTAAACATCTCCAGGCAACTGGTTGACAGAGGATTTTGGGAAAAATACACCCGGCCTCCTGAAGTTTAGCTGCAGCAGATAGGGAGAACGGCAACGTGGCCTGTCTCCTGAAAAAAGGACTTGCCGGAGTGAGCGTGGGGCGTTAACCTTTCCGATAGCCATCTGGACAGTCCATCAGCATGCCATGCGGACGTTGCGACTGCTTACCCTGAGCCTGCTCTGGAGCGGCTGGTTGCTTCCCGCCATAGCGCAGGTGGATCGGGCCCGCGAGGACTCGCTCATCGAGGCGCTGCTGGCTCGCATGACGCTTGAAGAAAAGCTCGGCCAGCTCACGCTCTACAACGGGGGCATGGCCGAAACCGGCCCGGTCGTGCGCGAGGGCGAGCCCGACGCCATACGTCGCGGCCGCGTGGGCGCCGTGATGAATTTCTTCGGGGCCGAGGCCGTCTGCGCCATGCAGCGCCAGGCCGTCGAGGAAAGTCGGCTGGGCATTCCGCTGCTGTTTGCGCTGGACGTGATCCATGGTTTTCGGACGATTTTTCCGGTGCCGCTGGCCGAGGCGGCCACGTTCGACCCGGCGCTGGTCGAGCAGGCGGCGCGTGTGGCGGCCGGGGAGGCTTCGGCGGTGGGGCTCAACTGGACGTTTGCGCCGATGGTCGACATTGCGCGCGATGCCCGCTGGGGTCGGATCGTCGAGGGTAGCGGTGAGGATCCGTATCTGGGCGCGGTGATGGCGGCGGCGCGCGTGCGGGGTTTTCAGGGGCGTGATCTTCGGGATCCGACGACGATCCTGGCCACGGCGAAGCACTTTGCGGCCTACGGGGCGGCCGAGGCCGGACGCGACTACAACACGGTGGATGTTTCGGAGCAGACGCTTCGGGAGGTGTATCTGCCGCCGTTCGAGGCGGCGGTTCGGGCCGGGGCGCTTTCGATCATGTCGGCTTTCAACGAGATCGGGGGCGTGCCGGCCACGGCCAACCGCTGGCTGTTGACCGACGTGCTCCGCAACGAATGGGGCTTCGAAGGGCTGGTGGTGAGTGATTACACTTCGGTCTGGGAGTTGCTTTTCCACGGAATTGCGGCCGACAGTGCCGAGGCGGGACGCAAGGCGCTTGAGGCGGGGGTGGACATGGACATGGTCAGCGGGATTTACGTGCGGAAGCTGGCCGAGGAGGTGCGTGCCGGACGGCTTTCGGAGGCGGTGGTGGACGAGGCGGTGCGGCGCGTGTTGCGCGTGAAGTATCGGCTGGGGCTGTTCGAGGACCCCTACCGCTACTGTCGGGACGACAGCCGCGAGCAGGTGTTGCTGTCGCCGGAGCACCGGCGGCTGGCACGGGAGGTGGCGCGTAAGGCGATCGTGCTGTTGAAGAACGAGGGGGAGCTGTTGCCGCTGGCCGACACGTTGCAGCGGGTGGCGGTCATCGGGGCGCTGGCCAACGATTCGGCGAGTGTGCTGGGGCCGTGGGCGGCGGCGGGTCATCCGGAGGATGCCGTGACGATTCTGGAGGGGATCCGGGCGGCACTTCCAGGAGCGACGGTGCGCTACGCGCCGGGTTATGCGGAAGTGCCTTCGGGGAGTTTTCAGGAGATGGTGGCGGCGGCGTTGAGCCCGGACACGAGCGGGTTTGCCGAGGCGGAGGCGGTGGCGCGCTGGGCGGAGGTGGTGATTCTGGTGCTGGGGGAGCACCGGGAGTTGAGCGGGGAGGCGGCCAGTCGGGCGTCGGTGGAGCTTCCGGGGGTGCAGCTGGCGCTGGCGCGGCGCCTGCTGGCGCTGGGTCGGCCGGTGGTGGTGGTGTTGATGAACGGGCGGCCGCTGGCAATTCCGGAGCTGGCCGCCTTGGCGCCGGCGATTGTGGAGGCGTGGTTTCTGGGGACGGAGATGGGGCACGCGGTGGCGGACGTGCTGCTGGGGAAGGCGAGTCCGGGGGGGCGGCTTCCGGTGTCGTTTCCGCGGGCGACGGGTCAGGAGCCGCTCTATTACAATCATAAACCGACGGGGCGGCCGCCGCGGGCCGAGGAGAAGTACACGTCGAAGTACGTGGACGTGCCCTGGACGCCGCTGTACCCGTTTGGGTACGGGTTGACCTACACGACGTTTGCATACGACAGTCTGCGGTTGAGCCGGAGGCGGCTGGGTTTGGACGACACGCTGGAGGTGGTGGTGTGGGTAACGAATACGGGCCGGCGTCGGGGGGAGGAGGTGGTGCAGCTGTACGTGCGGGACGAGGTGGCGTCGGTGACGCGCCCGGTGAAGGAGCTGAAGGGCTTTGCGCGGGTGGAGCTGGCGCCGGGCGAGACGAAGGCGGTGCGGTTTCGGTTGCCGGTGGGTGCGCTTCGGTTCTGGGGACCGGAAGGGGACTGGGTGGTGGAGCCGGGGTGGTTCACGCTGTGGGTGGGTCCCTCGTCGGCCGAAGGGCTCCAGGCTCGCTTCGAGGTGGTCAGTCCGTAGGATCACCGACGGGAGCGGCTGTCCGACGGGGCAGTGCGGTCGCGTCGATACGTCCGACCCGGGGGCGGCGCAGGCGCAGTAGAAACAGCGCAAGCAGAATGAGGCCGTAGGCCAGCGGCGGGCGCCAGTCGAACTTGACGGCCCACCAGTAGTGCAACACGCCCAGCACGGCAATGGCATAGACCAGCCGGTGCAGGCGGCGCCAGGTGCGGCCGCCCAGGCGGCGGATCCAGCCGGCCGTCGAGGTCATGGCCAGCGGCACCATCAGGCCGTAGGCCAGCAGCCCCACGGTGATGAATCGACGTTTGAGAATGTCCCGGCCGATCTCGCCCCAGTCGAAGAACTGATCCAGCCAGAGATAGAGTAGCAGATGAATTGAGGCATAAAAGAAAGCGGCCAGCCCCAGTCGGCGTCGCCAGCGGATCCAGCCGTTCCAGCCGGTCAGGCGACGCAGCGGCGTAATGGCCAGCGTCGCCAGCAGGAAGCGAAGCGTCCAGCGGCCGGTCTGGTGTGTGATCTCCTGAATGGGGTTGGCGCCGAGCCGGTCCGTCCACAGCCCCCAGCACAGGTAGAGCAGCGGCGCGGCCACGCCCAGCCAGACCAGCCCGTTGAGCCAGGGTGTCAGCCTGCGCATCAGAAGTACTTCCTCAGTTCCATGCCCGCGTACAGGTGCGCCACCTGCTCGGCGTAGCCGTTGAACAGCAACGTCTTGCGCTTGCGAAATTCGCCGATGCGGCGCTCGGTCTTCTGGCTCCAGCGCGGGTGGTCCACGTTCGGATTGACGTTCGAATAAAAGCCGTACTCGTGGGGCGCCGCCTTCATCCAGGTGGTGATCGGCTGTTTTCCCACGAAGCGGATGCGCACGATCGATTTGATCGACTTGAAGCCGTACTTCCAGGGCACCACCAGCCGGATCGGAGCGCCGTTCTGGCTGGGCAGCATTTTGCCGTAAAGCCCGACGGCCAGGATCGTCAGCGGATGCAGCGCTTCGTCCAGTCGCAGCCCTTCGACATAGGGCCCGTCGAGAATGGGCGCCTTCTGGCCGGGCATCTGCTCCGGATCGTACAGCGTGGTGAACTCGACGAACTTCGCGCTGGACATGGGTTCGGCCCTTCGGATCACCTCGGCCAGCGGAAAGCCCAGCCAGGGGATCACCATGGACCAGCCCTCGACGCAACGCAGCCGATAGACGCGCTCTTCGAGCGTGTAGGGCTTGATGAAATCCTCCAGCTCGTAGGTGGCCGGCCGGTGGCAGAGTCCTTCGACCCGGATCGTCCAGGGGCGCGTGCGCAGCCGATGGGCGTTGCGGGCCGGATCGCGTTTGCCCGTGCCGAACTCGTAGAAGTTGTTGTAGGTGGTGATGTCTTCGTAGGAGGTCCAGGGCTCGTCGGTGTCGTAGGGGCCGGGGTTCGCCTTGCGGCGCACCTGCTGGCCTTCGGCCCGACAGCCCGGCGTCAGCAATCCGGCGACGGCCGCTCCGGCCAGCAGTCCGGCCTGACGCAGCCATTCCCGGCGGTTCCAGTACAGGCGCTCGTCGGTGATCTCGGACGAGGGGATCGGCGTTTCGGTGCGGATCAGCATGGCGGCGTGCTTTTTACGGGCAAAGCCCGGTCGGCTTCGGAGTTCCTGACCGGGTTAGGTGAACGGCCGGGCCTTTTTGTTACATGTGATCGCTGATTTACCGGTGCATGATGACGCAACCCTCTGTATGCCGGACGTGATCCGGCGGGTATGACGGGGCGGACACAGCGGTCCGCCCCTACCGGGTGGGAATGCGGTCGTTTGTCTGGTAGGGGCGCACCACGGTGTGCGCCCGTGCTTTCAGCCAGAGAGAAGAAGGCGTGGTCACGGGATGTTGCGCACATGCACCATGATGTCCAGGAAATCGTATTACAGGAGCACTCAATCGACAAAGCGTGGTCGTGAAGCGGCCACGCCAAAGCCCAGCATCAGGAGGGTAATGCCCAGCAGCATCCACAGAGACGTGGCAAATCGATGCGTCTGGTCATAAAGGAAGCCAAAGGTCGTCGGTCCGACGGCGGCCAGCAGGTATCCGACCGCTTGGGCCATGGCGGAAAGGTCCGCTGCACGCAGGGGAGTGCGGGTGCGCAGAGGAAAGAGCGTCATGGCCAGCGAAAAACCCATGCCGGCCCCGGCGCCGGCCAGGATGGCAGCGCTCCAGAGCATCACCCCCTTGCCGATCATAAAGCCGACCACGCCGGCTATGGTCAGCAGACCTGCCGCGAGGGCCAGGGATTGTTGATGCGGCCGTCGCTCGGCCAGCACAGGCGTGATGAACAGCAGCGGAAGCTGCGCCAGCAGAAAGGCAAACAGGATCCAGCCAGCTGTTGTGGCCGAAAGGCCGCGATCCTGTGCCAGGGCGGGGATCCAGGTGATCATGCAGTAGAAAAAGAAGGACTGCAGGCCCATGAACAACGTGACCTGCCAGGCCAGCGCGGAGCGCCAGGGGAGGGATCGCCGCGTTGGTTCAGGAGACGTTGTTATGGGAGCGCGACGTGCCGGCGGTATCCAGAGCAGGGCCGCCACAAAAGCCAGCAGGGCCCAGCAGCGCAGCGCACCTTCCCAGCCCAACCCCCAGCTTTCGGCCATCGGGACACTGAGTCCCGAGGCCAGCGAAGCCATCAGGTGCATGGTGGCCAGATAAAGGCCGGTCAATACGCCCAGGTGGGCCGGGAACGATTCTTTGACCACGGCGGGCAAGAGCACGTTGTTGACGGCGATAGCAGCGCCGACCAGCAACGTTCCACTAAACAGGTAGAAAGGGGCGGGAAAGGGCCGGACCAGCTCCCCTACGGTCAGCAGTACCATCGAGAGCAGCAGCACGCGCGCCATTCCGAATCGTGCAGCCAGTCGGGAAGCCCCGAACGAGCCCAACCCGAAAGCCAGCAACGGTAACGTTGTCAGAAGACCTACGGCCGTATGAGAAAGCGACAGGTCGCGTTGCAGGTGCGGAATGAGGGGACCCACCGCCGTGAGTGGAGCACGCAGATTAGCCGCAGCCGCCAGAACACCTGCAACGATCCATCCATTCTGGATCTGAACGTCAGATTCTACAGATCGCATGGCAGGTACAGACCTGTTCTGTTCACGAGACGTTTCGAATTGGCCGGGAAAGCTGTCGCTCCAGTACGGGGCGCAGCACACGCCAGACGTTTTCGGCTACGATGCGCTGACCTTCGGCCGTGGGATGAATGCCGTCGGCCTGGTTGAGCTCGGGCACGCCTCCGACGCCTTCGAGCAGGAAGGGAATCAGATGGGCGTCGTTGGCGCGGGCCAGTTCAGGATAGATGGCGCGGAAGGCGGCCGTGTAGTCGGGGCCCAGGTTGGGGGGTAGTTGCATGCCGGCCAGGATGATGTCGGCGTCCGGATAGCGGGCGCGCACGCTGTCGATGATGCCCTGCAGGTTGCGGCGCGTCACTTCGGGGTCGATGCCGCGCAGCCCGTCGTTGGCACCCAGTTCCAGAATGAGCACGTCGATGCGTTCGCGGAGCAGCCACTCGATGCGGCGCAGACCACCGGCCGAGGTCTCGCCGCTCAGCCCGGCGTTGATGATGCGCACGGGCCATCCCAGCGAATCCACTTTGCGCTGCAGAACGGCCGGAAAGGCTTCGTCAGGCGACAGGCCGTAGCCGGCGGCCAGACTGTTGCCCAGCACGAGCACGTTGATCGTGCGCTCCGCACGGGCGGTGTCGCGGGCGGCCGGGGCCGTCGTATCCGGCGAAGCTTCGGATCGGGGCGGTTCGGACGCGCCGCCGCAGGCGGCCAGCAACATGAGAAGCAGCGGAAGCAGGAGCTTCAGAACCGAATCGATCGGATCGGTTATAAGGAGGTCGAATCTGTGCATCAGCCCGATGTTTGCATGTTACAGGTTGCGCATCTGACGAAGACGTACCGGAGCGGCACCCGGACGCTGACGGTACTCCAGGATGTCACGTTTTCGGTGGCCGAAGGAGAAATCTGTGCGGTGGTTGGCCCTTCGGGCAGCGGTAAAACGACGCTGCTGGGGTTGTGTGCCGGACTGGATCTGCCCACGGCGGGCAAGGTGTGGCTGGACGGACAGGACCTGACCGTACTCGACGAAGACGCCCGCGCGGCGCTCCGTAACCGGCTCGTGGGCTTCGTTTTCCAGACTTTTCAGCTATTGCCGACGCTGACCGCGCTGGAGAACGTCATGGTACCGGCCGAGCTGCGGGGCGACCGCACGGCCCGCCGACGGGCTGTCGAACTGCTGGAACGGGTGGGTCTAAGCGACCGCCTGCATCACTATCCGCGCCAGCTCTCGGGCGGTGAGCAGCAACGGGTGGCGCTGGCACGGGCTTTCATCAACCGTCCCCGCATGCTGTTCGCCGACGAGCCGACCGGCAACCTGGACGCCGAGACCGGGGCGGTCGTCGAGGACCTGCTCTTCGAGCTGAACGCGACGGCCGGCACCACGCTGGTCATCGTCACGCACAACCTGGAGCTGGCCCGACGCACCGGCCGCATCCTGCACCTGCGGGCCGGACGCATCGTGGCCGACGAGCCGGTCCACGCCACCACCAATGCGACACGTCATGGCTGAGCCACGTACGGGGACGCTGCGCTGGGCCCTTCGCATGGCCTGGCGCGACAGCCGGGGCAGCCGTCGGCGGCTGCTGCTGTTTCTGTCGGCCATGGTGCTGGGGCTGGCCGCGCTGGTGGCCATCAGCGGCGTCGGGGGCAATCTGCGGCGGGCCGTGGACGAGCAGGCCCGCCAGCTGCTGGGCGCCGATCTGCGCCTGGAGCGGGAAGCGCCGTTCGGCGAACTCGAAGCGCTCATCGACTCGATCGGCGGCCGCCAGACCCGCGTGGTCTCGTTCGCTTCGATGGTCTACTTTCCGCGGACCGGCCGGGTGCGGCTGGCGTCGGTGCGGGCCGTTGCCGGCACCTGGCCCCTGTACGGACGACTCCAGACCGATCCGCCAGAGGCGGCCACGCGCTACCTGCAGGAAGACGGCGCGCTGGTCGACGGCACGCTGCTCGACGCCTACGGCGCCCGCGTGGGCGACTCGGTGCGTGTGGGGCGCCGGAGCTATCCGATCCTGGGACGGCTGCTCGCCACCCCGTCGGAGTCGGCCGCCATGGCACTGGCCGCGCCCCGCGTGTACATTCCGCTGGCCGGGATCGATACGCTGCTGCTCGGTTTCGGTAGCCGCGCCGAATACGCGGTTTACTTTCGCTTCGACGACGGCCGGGATGCCGAGGCGCTGGGCGACCGGCTCCGCCGGGAGTTGCGGCCGCTGCGCGTGCGCGTCGATACCGTCGAAGAAATCCGCGAGGACTGGGACGAAGCGCTGACGAACCTGTACCGCTTTCTCGGGCTGGTGGGCTTCATCGCGCTGATTCTGGGCGGGATCGGCATTGCCAGCGCCGTGCATGTGTACGTGCGCCAGCGCGTCGATGCGGTGGCCGTACTCCGGTGCCTGGGGGCGACGCCCGCGCAGACCGTGGCGGTCTATCTGCTGCAGGCGCTGGCGATGGGACTGGTGGCCGGTGTAGCCGGCACGCTGCTGGGACTGGGACTGCAGGCGCTGTTGCCGCGGCTGCTGGCCGAATTCCTTCCGGTCGCGGTACCGCTGCACATCGAGCCGGCCGCCGTGGGGCTGGGGCTGCTGAGCGGACCGGCCATCACGTTGCTGTTTGCCCTGCTTCCGCTGCTGCCCGTGCGCCACGTGACGCCGCTGCGGGCGCTGCAGGCTTCGGTCGATCCCGTGCCCGCCGGACGCGATCCGCTGCGCTGGCTGGCCTGGCTGCTGCTGGCGGGCGGACTGACCGCGTTCGCCATGCTGCAGGCGCCCGCTCCGGCCATCGGGGCCGGCTATGCCGTCGGGCTGATGCTCGTCTTCGGTGCGCTGACGCTGCTGGCCCGCGGGCTGATGCGTCTGCTCCGGCGCGCGGTCCCGGACCGCTGGCCGTACGTGTTCCGCCAGGGGCTGGCCAACCTGTACCGCCCGCACAACCAGACGCTTGTGCTGATGCTGGCGCTCGGGCTGGGGACGTTCCTGGTCGTGCTGGTGCTGCTCGTCGAGCGGACGTTGCTGGCCCAGGTTCGTCAGGCCGGAGGCGGCGAGCGGCCCGATCTGGTCTTTTTCGACGTACAACCCGATCAGCGCGACAGCCTGGTCGCGCTCGTCGAGGCGCACGGGGCACCGGTGCTCGAAACGGTCCCGATCGTCACGATGCGGCTGGCGGCCGTCAACGGACGCCGGATCGAGGCCCTTCGTGCCGATACCACCGTGCGGTTGAGCTGGGCCTTCCGGCGTGAGTACCGTTCGTCCTATCGCGATTATCTGACCGACACCGAAACGTTGCTGGCCGGCACCTTCACGCCTTCGGTGCCGCCCGGTACGGCCGTGCCGCCCGTGTCGCTCGAGGAGGAGATTGCGGCCGAGCTGGGCGTGACGCTCGGCGACACGCTCGTGTGGAACGTGCAGGGCGTCGAGATCCCCACGGTGGTGGGAAGCATCCGGCGTGTGGACTGGCGGCGCTTCCGGACGAACTTTTTCGTGCTGTTTCCGCGCGGCGTGCTGGAGGAAGCGCCCCAGATGTTCGTGCTGCTGGTGCGGGCCGGGGAGGCTTCGCCCCGCATTCAGCGGGCCGCCGTCGAGGCGTTTCCGAGCGTGTCGGCCATCGATCTGCAGCTCATTCTGAACGTGGCCGACGAAATCTTCGGGCGGGTGGGGCTGGTCCTGCAGTTCATGGCGCTGTTCAGCGTGCTGACGGGCGTAATCGTGCTGCTGGGAGCGATTGCCGTCACGCGCGTGGCCCGCGAGGAGGAAACCGTGCTGCTCAAGACGCTGGGAGCTTCGCGGCGCCAGGTGCTCCAGATCACGGCTGTGGAATACGGGCTCCTGGGGTTGCTGGCGGCGACGGTGGGACTGGTGCTGGCCGTGGGCGCGGCCGGATTGCTGGCCGGACTCGTGTTCGAGGCGCCGCCCGTAGGGGCACCGGACGTGCTGGCGGCGGCGCTGCTGAGCGCCGTAGTGCTGACGCTGGGCGTCGGGCTGCTTGGCAACCGCCGCGTCTACGGCCGTCCGCCGTTCGACGTGCTCCGCGCGGCGGGATAGGCGCAACACGTTCGCCACACAGAAGGACGCCTCCTGCACCGGTAAATCATATGATTTCTGGAAAATCGTGGTGCATGTGAGAAAGCACGGGCGCACACGGTGGTGCGCCCCTACCAGATCATTGACAGCTTCCCTATCCCGTAGGGGCGGACCATTGTGTCCGCCCGATCATACCCGCCGGATCACGTCCGCCACATGGGGTGTGGCCCCTCATGCACCAGTAAATCACGATTCCATATCAGCGAGCCCACATTAACGCACTTCGAGGTGCATCCGGGGCACGAAGCGCCAGCGGCAATCGGGCTCGGCCTGGATCGAGCGTCGCAGCTCGAAAAGCAGTCGGTAGGAATAGGCGCGCTCCGGATCCAGCGTAAGCGCCACGGGCAGGGCCAGCGTGTCGGTTGCGACGGTCAGCGTGCCGCCGGCGTTGGGACCGAAGCGTACCGACACGTCGGATAGCCCGATCCACAGCGTGTCGTAGCGGCCGGGTGGAACAGGGGCGGCTTCGAGCAGGGTCCAGGCACGGAGAGTCGTGGCGGAGAACGTCAGTGTACGTCGGGCAAAAGGAAGCGGCTGGCGGTGGCCGTCGGCGCGGCGCAATGCCAGCGGGTGCAGCGTCAGCGTGAGCGCCTGAAACGGCGAGGGCAACAAGGAATCGGCCGCGACGGTCAGCGACAGGCGGGCCGGGACGGCGGCGGTGTCGGGCACGTCCGGCGCGGCCGGTCGGGGCGGTGCCATCACGAGTTCGCGGGCGCCGCCGCAGCTTGCCAGCAGGCCGGTCAGCAGCGCGATCAGGTATCCGCAGCGTCCCATCCGAATTCCAGCAGTGGCAGCACGATTTCGGCAAAGCGGAGCACGGTCTGCGCAAACTCGGGGCGCAGCACGGCTTCGTCCGGTACGTCCTGCGACACCAGAAACGAGTTCCAGCACAGGTATTCGGCCACCGGACTACGGGCGGCCTCCTCGAAGCCCCGGGGCATGCGCTTGAGCGCCGTGTCGGTTTCGAGGAGCAGCCCGTGCGCCTGAAGCTGGCGGACGATGTCCAGAAACGCCTCGGACTCCTGCACCAGCTTCTGGCGCCAGCGCCGCAGGAAGGTCGCCTCAGGCTTCCAGAAGCCGGCTCCCAGAAACGATGCGCCGGGCTCCACATGGATATAGACGACACCCAGATCCCGGCGGCTTCCCGTGCGCGAGAGCACGGCGCCGATGTGCGTTTTGTAGGGGCGCTTGTCTTTCGAAAAGCGCGTGTCCCGATAGATGCGGAACAGCCCCTGCTCCGGGTCGCCACGCAGCGGAAGCCCCAGCCGGGCCAGTTCGCGGCCCACGTCGGCCACCAGGCACTGCATGGGCCAGCGCACCTCGTCTTCGTAGATCGCCTTGCGTGGCTTGAACCATTCGCGGCGGTTGTGCTGCTTCAGCGCGCGCAGAAAGTCCAGCGCTTCAGGCCGAAAGCCCGGAAACGGCGGAAAATCGTAGGGAATCGTCATGCCGTCGATTGCAGATAGCGCCAGGTCAGGTAGGCCATGAAGCCGGGCGCGATGCGCAGTGCCTCTTCGTCGATCGTAAAGCGCGGCGTGTGCAGGCCGTGCACGATGCCCTTTTCCGGGTTGCCCGTGCCGATGCGGTAGAAGCAACCCGGCCGCTGCTGCAGGAAGTAGGCGAAGTCTTCGCTGGCGAACCAGGGTTCGAGTTCCACGACGCGCTCGGGTCCCACATACTCGCGGGCGGCTTCGCGCACCAGCGCCGTGGGCTCCTCGTGGTTGTAGAGGGCCGGATAGCCCACGACGATCTCCACGTCGGCTTCGGCTCCGAAGGCGCGGGCCGTCTGCTCGACCACGCGGCGGATGTGCGCGTGCGCCTGGAAGCGCCATTCTTCGTCCATGGCCCGGAACGTGCCCTCCATGCGCACGGTGGGCGGCAGCACGTTCGTGGCCCCTTCGGCCAGCACGCGCCCGATCGAGAGCACCGTGGGCACGTCGGGCGGTGCGTTGCGGCTGACCACGGACTGCAGCGCCACGATGATGTGGGCGGCCACCAGCACGCCGTCGGCCGCCAGGCGATGCGGGGCGGCGGCATGGCCGCCTTCGGCCCGGACCGTGATGTAGAGTTCGTCGGCCGAGGCCATGTACATGCCGCTGCGCACGCCGATCGTGCCCACGGGCAGGTCCGGCTGCACGTGCTGGGCGAAGACCACCGCGGGCGCCGGTACGCCGTCGGACGCTTCCAGCACCCCTTCACGGATCATGGCCTGCGCGCCGCCGGGCAGCTTTTCCTCGCTGGGCTGGAAGACCATGCGCACCTGCCCGCGCAGGCGGTCACGCAGGCGCGACAGGATCATGGCCGTGCCCAGGAGCGAGGCCGTGTGCGCGTCGTGGCCGCAGGCGTGCATTTTACCCGGATTTCGGGAGCGGAATTCAAAGTCGTTTTCCTCCTGAATGGGCAGCGCGTCCATGTCGGCCCGCAGCAGGACGGTCGGACCCGACTCGGCGCCGCGCAGCGTGGCCACCACGCCGGTGCGGGCCACGCCAGTCTGAATCTCCAGGCCCAGCGGCTGCAGCGTCTCGACGACCAGTCGGGCCGTTTCGTATTCCTCGAAGGCCAGCTCCGGATTCGCATGGATAATCCGCCGCAGCCGGACCACTTCCGGAAAGATCTCCTCACTCAGCGCCTGAATCTCGCGCAGCATGGTCCCTCGCTCAGTTGAAGCCGGTGCCCGTGACGGCCGGGCGGTTGTCCTGGTTGGCCACCTGCCAGGCCGTGCCGAAAATCAAACGGACGATCCGCGCCATGCGGTCGTAGTCGATCTTGTGCGGCTCGTCGTCCACGCCGTGGTAGTCTTCGTGCGTACCCGTGAAGAAGAAAATGAACGGAATGCCGTGCTTGCCGAAGTTCCAGTGGTCGGAGCGGGCGTAGAACCGGTTCGGATCGTCCTTGCTGTTGAAGCGCTCGTCGAGCACGAGGCGCGTGCCGGTGATTTCGTTCACGCGCAGGTTGATCTCGTGCAGCTCCTGCGAGATCAGGTTCGAGCCGATGATGTACACGTAGTTGGAGTCGCCTTCCCGCGTGGGGTCGTGGCGACCGATCATGTCGATGTTCAGATTCGTGACGGTCTGTTCGAGCGGGAAGACCGGCTCGTGATCGGTGTAGTAAGCCGAGCCAAGCAGGCCCTTTTCTTCGCCCGACACGTGCAGGAACAGGATGGAGCGGCGAGGCGGGTAGCCGTCGCGTGCGGCCTGCATGAAGGCTTCGGCGATTTCGAGCAGCGCGACGGTGCCCGTGCCGTCGTCGTCGGCGCCGTTGTAGATGCCGTCGCCTTCGGCCGTCGGATCGACGCCCACGTGGTCGTAATGCGACGATAGAACTACTACTTCATTTTTCAGCAGCGAGTCGGCGCCTTCGATGTAGGCCAGCACGTTCTCGGTCTGCGCCTGGTAGGTTTCCTGCACGAGCCGGCCGTGGATGGTGACCGCAGGCACGGCAAAGACGACGGGCTGGCGGCTTTCGTCGAGCTGCTGCTGCAGCTCGGCGATGGTGCGGCCGCTCGGAGCCAGCAGCGCATCGGCCACCTGGCTGCTGACCACCCAGATCGGCGGTAGTTGAAAGCCGCCCTGTTGCGGCGGTGTGAGCGAAAGGCGCCCGACGCTGGTGCGTGCGCGCAGCGCGGCGCGGGCGGCGCGTTCGGCCAGAGGCTCGTCGGCCTGCGGGGAGCGGTCGCCTACCAGGATCACGCCGGCCACGCCGGCCTCCAGCGCCCGGCGCAGCTTGAGGAACGGCTGGGTGGTCCACCGTGAGGGACGGCCGTCCGGCGTCAGCAGGCTGGTCGAGTCGTTGGCCAGCGGCTCGTCGGCCAGAATCAGCAGCCAGCGGCCTACCAGGTCGATGCTGTCGGCCGCCAGCGCGGCGTAGTCGTTGTAGCCCAGCTCGGGATCGGCAATGCCGTAGCCGCCGAAGACCAGCTCGCCGGTGCTTTCGGGCCGGACGCCCAACCACAGGTAGCCGTTCGGGTCGGCCTGCTCCGGACCGAACGCCAGCGCGGCCAGCGTGTCGGCGCCCTGCACGGCGATCAGGTGTGCTTCCTGCAGCCGCTGGCCATAGACGGTGAACGGCTGGAAGTAGGCTTCCGGCGCGTAGGGATGGTCCGGCTTCAGCGTGCCGGCGGGCTCGAGGCCCAGTTTGCGGTACTGGGAGGCCAGATAGTAGGCGGCCAGTTTCTGCCCGCGCGTGGTGGTTTCGCGTCCCTCGAAGTAGTCAGAGGCCACGATGAACAGATGCGCGGCCAGGTCTTCGGGCGTGATCGTCGCCTGGTAGCGCTGCACGAGCGCGGGTTGGTCGAACACGGTGGGGGTGGGAGCGGGACGCTGACTCTGCGCCTGCGACAGCAGGGGCCAGCATGCCAGCAGGAGGCCGAAAAACGTTCGTGCAATACGTTGCCGCATGGTTTGCTTCGCTATGGGTTCGAGATAGTCAGGTAGTCCGACTGTTGTTTGACGCCTTTTCGCTCCGCTCCGTGGCTTACTACGAACCGTCCGTGTCCATCGTCGGATGCAAAGCGTAAACGGTATGGCATTACCCCACGCGGGGGCGCAGCACCTTTCTTCGAAGGCGTGGAGGGAAGATAAGCACGGTGCGGATACCGATGCATGGGGTTCAGCGCAGCCGCTGGCGTTTGTTCAGATAGGCCAGCAGGGCGGTGTCGTAGGGCTGGGCGGTGTCGAGTTCGATGAAGTCGATCCGATGCTCCAGGCAGCGGCGGCGAAACTGCTCGGTGAACGCCTGCACGGCCCGCACGTAGGCGTCACGGAACTGGGCCGGATGCAGCGTCATCTCCTCGCCGGTCTCTACATCGAAAAGCCGCAGCGGGCGATCCGGTAGCTCGAAGCGTCGCTCGGTGGCGCCTTCCAGCACATGGAACACCAGCACTTCGTGTCCGCGATGCCGCAGGTGGCGCAGGCCGCGCAGCAGCTCGTCGTGCGCCGAGCGGTTGTCGAACAGGTCCGTGATCAGCACCACGAGCGATCGGCGGTGGATGCGCTCGGCCACTTCGTGCAGGACCGACGCCACGGCCGTGCGGTGCGTCTCGGCGTCTTCCAGACGCACCAGGCGCTCGAGATGGGCCAGCAGCGTGTGCAGGTAGCCCGGCTTGCTTTTAGGGGGGATCAGCGTATGCACCCGCTCGTCGAAGGCGATCAGTCCCGTGGCGTCCCGCTGGCGCAGCATCAGAAAGTGCAACGCGGCCGCCAGATAGGCGCCGTATTCCAGCTTGGTCAGGGGCGCCCGGTAGCGGTAACGCATCGAAGGAGACGTGTCGAGCACTACGTAGTGGCGCAGGTTCGTCTCCTCCTCGTACTGCTTGACGTAGAAACGATCCGTTTTGCCGTAGACCTTCCAGTCGATGTGGCGCAGCTCGTCGCCCGGATTGTAGGGCCGGTGCTCGGCAAATTCCACCGAAAAGCCGTGGTACGGGCTGCGGTGCAGTCCCGTGATGAATCCCTCGACGATCAGCCGCGCCCGCAGCTCCATGTTTTTCAGACGCGAGAGCACGGCCGGATCGAGGTACTGCAGTGCCGTCGGACGGGCCACGGGGAGCCTGAAGGTTGGTCGTGGGTATCAGAAACCGAGCCTGTTAGAACCTCCGGGGGTGTGGGAGTTCCAGCGTAGCCCGGTCGTTTTTGAAATAACTTCCGTCTGAAAATGGAAGCCCGGATCCCTGAACTTGAAAAGCTACGGCAACAGCTTCGTGCATTGCTACCCGAATTGCGAGAGCGGTTTGGCGTTGTCTCGCTGGCGCTGTTCGGGTCGTATGTGCGGGGTCAGGCCGGGGCTGAAAGCGATCTGGACGTGTTGGTCGAACTGGACGACCGACCTTTCAGTCTGCTGCAGTTTGTCGAACTCGAACAGTGGCTGAGCGATCGGCTGGGCGTACGTGTGGATCTGGTAGAGAAGAGTGCACTCAAAGAAGATCTCAAATCTTTCATTTTGCGGGAAGCTGTACCGATATGACTGGAAATTATCGGCGTAGAAGTGCACTGCCGTGTGCTTTGGGCTCAAAGAAGGAGGCGTGGCACGGGATTCCGTGCACATGCACCTATAGTCTCGATCGGTGTTATTGGGAAAGCTCAGGCGCAACACCGGGGAACCCGATGACCCAATGGGTATAGCTCTCTTTCGCGTTACACATCAACCGACAGGGCGTGATGCGAACAAGCATCGAAATTGATGACGAACTGATGCGGGAAGTCCTCCGCGTAACAGGCCTGAAGACAAAGCGCGAGGCGGTGGAACTGGGGCTACGGACATTGCTGCGTCTCAAACAGCAGGAGCGCATTAAAGACTTCCGGGGTAAGCTGCGCTGGGAAGGCGATCTGGATGTCCTGCGTACCGACCGGCCGGAGCATGATCGTGGTTGGCTCCAGCCTCTGGATTGATTACTTCAACGGTCGCGCCACCCCGCAAACCGACCGGCTGGACGCGTTGCTGGGGGGCGAACCACTGGCCATCGGCGACGTCATGTTGGTTGGTTGAGGTGCTGCAGGGATTTCGTCGCGAGGCCGACTATCAGACGGCGCGGTCGTTGCTGTTATCGCTGACGGTCTTCGAAATGCTGGGCGTATCGTATGCGCTGCGCAGTGCCGAAAATTATCGCCGGCTTCGTCGCCAGGGCATTCCGATTCGGAAGACCATCGACGTAATTATCGCCACGTATTGCATTGAAGAAGGGCACGCGCTGTTGTTTTCTGATCGGGATTTTCTTCCGTTTGTCGAACATCTGGGCCTGCAGATGGTCGTGTAACGCCGACGTGCCCTCAGGCGGGTCCGAACCTCGAGGAGGTATCAGAAGCAATATGGATCCCGGCACGACAACGCTTCCATTTCATGCGGAGGTCGATCTGGCTGAGGTCCGGCGCCTCCTTCGAGAGCATCTGTCCGGGCTTCCGGTACGGATCTACCTTTTCGGCTCGTTTGCCCGGGGCACGCCTCATCGTGGCTCCGATATTGACGTGGCTGTCTGGTCGGAACAGCCTATCGATCGGGAACGCTGGATTGCGCTGCGAGATGCGCTTGAATCGGCAAACATACTTTTCAGGGTGGACCTGGTCGATCTGTCGGAAGTGGATCCTGTTTTTCGTGAACGGGTGTTTCGGGAAGGAATACCATGGAACTGAATCGGGTACAGGAGCGCCTCGCCGTGGCGCGTCGTGCAGTGCGTACGCTTCAGGCGGTCCTTCAAGTGCAACCGGTCACCGACATTGTGCGCGATGCGGCTATTCAACGATTCGAATATTCGTTTGAAACAACCTGGAAAGCGGCGCAACACTTTCTTCGCGTCTTTGAAGCGATCGAAGCGACCTCGCCACGACAGGTGATTCGAGCAGCTTTTCAAGCAGGATTGCTGGATGAGCCGGAAGCGCGCCAGGCCCTTGCCATGTTGCAGGATCGTAATATGACCGTACACACCTATAACGAAGCGCTGGCCCGGACGTTATTTGCCCGTCTGCAGGATTATGCGGCGCTCATGGATCGCTGGCTTCAGCGCATGGAGACCCGGCTGGACACGTCGCTTCTCTAAACAGTCGGGATCCTTGGCACGGCTCCGGGCGTGTGGCCGACAGAACGGAGTAAGCGAGCTTAGTTATCGGACACATGGAAGCGCAGGATCGTATCAAGGCACAGCTCATGGACGCGGCCGACCTGGACCGCACGCTCGAACGCATGGCCCGGCAGGTTATCGAACGGGCGGCGCTCGACGCGGGCGGCGAGGAGAAGCTGGCGCTGGTCGGCATGCAGACGCGCGGCGTGTATCTGGCGCGCCGCCTGCAGGAAAAAATTCAGAAGGCCGCCGGGCTGGAGGTGCCCGTCGGCATCCTCGACGTCACCCTGTACCGCGACGACGTGCGGCTGCGGGTGCATCAGCCCGTGGTGCGTCCCACACACATTCCCTTCGATGTGACGGGCCGCCACCTGGTGCTCATCGACGACGTGATCTATACGGGCCGCACGGCGCGGGCCGCGCTCGATGCGCTCATGGACCTGGGGCGCCCGGCCGCCGTCTACCTGCTGGTGATGATCGACCGGGGGCTGCGCGAATTACCCATCTGCCCGGACATCGTCGGCCGCCAGGTGCCCACGCTGCCCGGCGAGGAGGTGCGCGTGCGCCTGCGTGAGGTGGACGACCGCGAAGGCGTCTGGCTCGTGGAAACCGCCCCCACGTCGACTCCGTGATTTTTGGTCGGAATCTCAAAGAAACGAAGCCGCGCGCTCTGGATCTTTACAAGCCCTGCCAGGCATCGCCGATTGGGCGGTGCGGCCGTCTTTGTCTGGAGAAAGGAACCGAAACGGGAATGACACGCTGGCAAAGTCTGGCGCGATGGAGCGGACGCCTCGGGCTGCTGCTGATGCTTGCGGTGGCCGGGTGTGGGAAGGAGGAGCCTTCGGAAAGCCCGGTAAAAGTCGAAGATTTCCGCTATCAGGAGCTGCCCGGCGGTACGCGGATCGTGACCGGCGTGGTGCGCAATCTGACCGACCAGCCCATCGCGAACCTGCAGCTCGAAATCGGCCTCTACGACCGCCACAATCGCCTGATCGGTACGATGCAGGTGCCCGTGCAGGACGTCCCGCCGAAAGGGCGCAAGCGTTTCCGGCAGCCGCTTGATACTGATCAGGACGTGCACGGGGCCCGTGTGCGCAGCGTGCTGGTGCTCTGAATCATGGTGATCGTCGTCATGGGCGTCTCCGGCGCGGGTAAGACGACCGTGGGCCGCGCCCTGGCCGAAACGCTCGGCTGGCCGTTCTACGACGGCGACGACTTTCACCCGCCGGCCAACATCGAAAGAATGCGCTGCGGTGTGCCGCTTACCGACGCCGACCGCAGGCCCTGGCTGGAGGCACTTCGGGCGCTGATCGCGCGGCACCTGCAGGAAGGACGCCCGGCCGTCGTGGCCTGCTCGGCGCTGAAGCGCAGCTATCGCGACGTGCTGCGTCGCGCCGGCGAAGGCGTCCGGTTCGTCCACCTGGCGGCCGACTACGAGACGATCCGCCGACGGCTGGAAACGCGGCGGGGGCATTTCTTCGATCCGAAGCTGTTGCGGAGCCAGTTCGACGACCTCGAAACGCCCGACGCCGACGAAGCGCTGATTCTCGAGGCCACCCGACCCGTAAGCGAGCTGGTGCGTGTGATCGTCACGCGGTGGAATCTGCAGGGCCGTCGCTGAGCGGCTACACCACCAGACTGAGCAGCAGCACCACGATCAGGCCACTCACGCCGAGAATCGTTTCCAGCACGGTCCACACGCGGAGCGTGTCGGCCTCGGAGAGGTCCAGGTAGCGGCTCACCAGCCAGAAGCCCGAATCGTTCACGTGCGAGCAGGCCGTGGCCCCGGCGGCGATGGCGAGCGTGGTCAGGGCCAGCAGGGGCTGCGAATACGTGCCGGTCTGCACGACCGGCGCGATCAGTCCGGCGGCCGTCACCATCGACACGGTGGCCGAGCCCTGCGCCACGCGGGCGGCCAGGGCGATCCCGAAGGCGAGTACCACCAGCGGAAGCCGCGAGGCGGCCAGTTGTTCGGCCAGCGCCTGCCCGACGCCGGTTTCGACGAGCACGCGGCTGAGCACCCCGCCTGCGCCGGTCACCAGCAGGATCAGGCCCACCGGCTCCAGCGCCTTCGAAGTGATCTGTTGCACGGTGCGCATCGGGTAGCCCAGCCGAACGCCCAGCAGGTAGCAGGCCAGCAGGGTGCCCAGCACGAGCGCCGTGAACGGGTGTCCGAGCAGCCGGAGCGGCGGCCGCAGGGCATGATCTTCGGGCAGGAAGGCCCCGGCCGCCGTGCCCATCAGGATCAGCGCCAGCGGCACCAGAATCACGCTCAGCGCTTGAAGGAACGAAGGCAGGGGTCGGGTTTCATCCGCCGCTTCGTCGAACAGATGGGCCGGGACGGGCACGTGCAGTCGGGTGGCCATCCAGCGCCCGAAGACGATCCCACCAAGCACGGTAGCGGGCAGACCTACGAGAACGCCGAACAGAACGACCCAGCCCAGGTCGGCGCCCAGCAGACCGGCCACGGCGACCGGTCCGGGCGTCGGCGGCACGAAGCTGTGCGCCACGGCGATGCCGGCCGCCAGCGGAAGGGCGTAGTAGAGCAGCGAGCGCCCCGTGCGGTGCGCCAGGCTGTAGACGAGCGGCAGGAGCAGGATCAGCGCCACGTCGAAGAAGACCGGAATGGCCACCAGAAAGCCCGTCAGCGCCAGCGCCCAGGGGGCCCGGCGCTCGCCGAAGCGTTCGAGCAGCGAGCGGGCGATGCAGGCCGTGCCGCCGCTGTGCTGAAGCAGTTCCCCGATCATGGCGCCCAGCCCGATCACCACGGCGATGTAGCCCAGCGTGCCGCCCATGCCCTCGCGCAGCACGTCGGCCACGCGCTCGGGCGGGATGCCGCCGAGCAGGGCCACGAGCAGGCTGGTCAGCAACAGCGCCACGAACGCATGCAGGCGCACGAGCAGCACCAGCACGAGCAGCACGGCAACGGCCAGCAAAACCAGGCCGGTCAGGGCGAGCGTGTCCATGATCAGTGCAGCGCAGGTGAACCGAGGCGTTCCAAGATCGAAGCGCCTCCGCGCAAATGCAAGGGAAAGAGAAGCGCGGCGTGATCCGAAAAAGAAAACGAGCCGTCGCGAGGATCAGGGCGCCGGCGACAGCACGTGGCCGTCGGTAATGCACCAGACGCCGCGCTGCGCGGCCAGCGCCTGCACGTCGGTCGGAAGCGTCTCGCCGGCCACGGCGGCGATGACCGGCCGCTCGGTCGCCCGCGCCAGCGCCTGCGCCCGGTCCACGGCCCGGCGCACGTCGTCTTCGGAAATCAGCCCGGAAACCTCGGCCACCAGGTACATGTCCTGTTCTGCGCGGCGGCCCTGCAGCACCAGATCGGCCAGGAGCAGGTCGCGCCGGTCCGCTTCGGTAAGGCGTCCGGCTTCCAGCGCTTCGTCCAGAAGCTGCACCAGTTGCTCGCTGCTGAGCACCCGGATGCGCGACAGGATCGGCGCAAAGTAGGCATGCGCCCGCTCCCGATAGCGACTTTCCAGAAAACCACCCCAGACTTTCGACAGGCGGTCTTCGGTCTTTTCCAGACGCTTTTCGACCCCGTCCAGCCGAATTTCGACATGCTCCAGCCGTTTTTCCACCCGTTCCAGGCGCTTTTCGACATGCTCCAGCCGCTTTTCCACCCGTTCCAGGCGCTTTTCGACGCGCTCCAGTCGGGCTTCGGCGCGCTGGAGGCGTTCTTCGGCCTTGCGCTGGGCTTCGACGAGCTGGGCGACGGTGGCCTCCAGGCGGTCGAGCCGTTCTTCGGCGCGGCGGTGCGCTTCGAGGAGCTGCTGCACCAGTTCGGGTAGGCGGAGCAGTTCTTCGCTCAGGACGAGCCGGCGCAGCTCGGCCCGCCACTCCGGATGGGCCTCCAGGAGTCGGACAAGATCATGAAAGTCCTGAATTTCGAAAGGCATGGCCTGTCGTCGAAGGACCTGTCGGCCCGCCAGATACGCACGCGTTGGGGGACGGTTTCGGATCGCGGTGGAGTCGCATCCTGGTGTGCGCCCGCTATGTTTCGGGTAGAACTTATCCGGAAGACAAGGGGGATCTGGTAAGTCAGTGCTTTGCGTTGCGTCTCAGAAGCACGTGTTTGTAGTAAGCCACGAAGGCGTCAGCCGCAGTGGCGTTGCCCGAGACGGCACTTCGCTTCGCTCCGTGCCTGACTACGAGCGCGTTGGTCGTGCGGCAAACAAAGGTTTACAGGTCGAAATCGCAAACTTCTTCGCAACGGTTTTTTGGATGACTTCCGGGCACGTTGGTCCGCCCCTACGGGGATGGTGGATTGACGTGGCGATTCGTTTTGAACAGGGCCGGTTTCCTATCGTAACGCCCGAAAGCGGCCGCTTTCGGTTCATACGGGCTTGAAAAACGCTTTTCCTGCTGGAACGGGCCTCCGGAGAAACAGGCCCGATACGTCTGGCACGGCGTGTGTACCCGGCACCGATCGGCTTTCGGGAAGGGGTGCGGCCGGGCAGGGCGCGTAGCCCGCGGCGCTTAAGCATCCGAAGCGGCCGCCGATACTTCCCGGGAGACCTGTCCAGACGAAAACCCGAACCAACATCCATTAACCAAACCAACGGAGGCTCGTTATGGGTCAGCAACAACTTCTGCTCCTCGTGCTCGGCATGGTGATCGTCGGGATCGCCGTCGTCGCCGGCATCCAGGCCTTTTCGGAAGGCAAAGAGAAAGCGGCACGTGACGCCGCCGTCAGCGATGCCATGCGCATTGTATCAGATATTCAGGCCTGGAAGATGAAACCTGCTGCTTTTGGTGGTGGGGCGTCAGCGACAAATCCTCCAGATTTTAAGCAGCTAGGATATCCAAGCGCAGGGATTGATCCTAGTAATGATAGTAAGTATCAAACTGTAAGTGGTTGCTATGAAATTACTACTTATGGAGGGACCGAAAATGATGGGGATGAAATTGCTACCGTAAACATTGGACTTAAAGATGCGAGCGGAGGGTGTACAACCCCTGTCGTCTTTGCAAAAGTGCATATTGGTGGTACAACAGTAGATAATATTGAGTGGGAATATACATCATAGGTTCACGGCCAGTATGTCGATACCTACAAGGTACTGACAGGCTACTTTAATTATCGTTCAAGTGTTTTACCATGATTCCCGCACAGACCCAGGCACCCGTGCTGCAGCATGTCTGGCCGGTTTTCGAAGGAGGCCGGTGGGCGCGCTTCGGGGCGGTGCTTCTGGGTCTGTGCGGGATCGTGGTGTTGCCGGCCTTTCAGGTACTGCCGGTGCGCGGGCTGGAGCCGTACGACGCGCACCGGCTGGTGCAGGTCGGGATCCTGATGGTCGGTGCGCTGGCGCTGGTCGCTCGTCAGGGGTTGCGGCAAGAAGCGGCGGAGAGCTGGCGGCGTCTGCCCAGGTGGGCCCGCCTCGGGCTGCTTGCAGGGGGTGGCCTGGGGTTGGCTTCGACTCTGCAGGCGGCCGTGCCCGTCGTGGCGTTGCTGGAATGGGGGCATCTGGTGCTGCTGTGGCTGCTGGCGTTGCTGGTGGCTGCGGCTTTCCGGGGCTGGGGAGAACGCGGCGATCGGTTGCTGCTGGCCGTGGTGCTGGTTTCGGCGGGATGCTATCTGCTTCGCTTTGGCGCCACGACGCTGGTGCACCTGGGCTGGGGACTGCCGGCCTGGCCGAAAAGCGGGCTGGGGTTTTCCCATCCGCGGTTCTTCAACCAGTATCAGAGCTGGGTACTGCCACTTTTGGTGGTGCCGTTGATCTGGCGGGGCGCGTCCGTCTGGCTGAAGCGGGGAAGCCTTCTGGCGACGGTGTGCTTCTGGATGCTGTTGTTGGGCTCGGGAGGAAGGGGTACGCTCGTGGCGCTGGGGGTAGCCGGCCTGACCGTTGCGCTGCTGATGGGACGACCCGGTCGGCGCTGGCTGTTTGTGCAGCTGGGCGCTGCAGGGGCCGGCCTGCTGCTTTTTCTGGCGGGACAGGCCCAGGGCTGGATTGCCTCGGGCGGACTGCTGGCACGTGACGTGCTGACCGACAGCGGCCGGCTGGCCATGTGGCGCCACGCATGGGAATTGATGGAGCAGCATCCATGGCTGGGCGTGGGCCCCATGCATTTTGCCTATGCGCCCTATGGCTCCGGGCTGGCGCATCCGCACAGCGTACTTTTTCAGTGGCTGGCCGAATGGGGCGTGCCGGCTACGCTGGTGCTGGGTGCGCTGGCGGTGATCGGCATGTTGCACTGGCTGGGCTATGCCCGGCGTCGGGTACGGCATGCGGGCACCGACTTCGAAGGCGCCATGCGGGTCGGACTTACGGCCAGTCTGGTGGCCGGTAGCACCCATGCCCTGGTCAGCGGCGTGGTGGTCATGCCGGTCAGCCAGCTGTTGCTGGCGGTCATCATAGGACGCTTGCTCGCCGAGCTGCCCGCACCTCGTACCGAACAGCAGCCGACCTGGAGTCGGCGTGGGATCGCGCTGGCGGCCGTCGTGGGGCTTCTGGCCATGGCGCCGGCGCTGATCCGCGACCTTCCCGCGCTGACCGAACGCAAAGAACAGTACTTCGAAGCGACGGGCTCGCTGCGGTTGAGTCCGCGCTACTGGCAACAGGGACGCTTCGGGTATGAAGCGTCGGCTTTTCAGATGGCATCCGAACGGAAGGAGTAGCGATGCCGGTTCGTGAGTTTCGCTTCAGTGGGATCAGCGTGAGCGGGGTGCCTGTGCAGGGCACGGTGCTGGCGCCCTCGATGCGGGCGGCCCGCAAGAAGATCGCCGAGCTGGCCGAAAAGCACGGCTTCCGACCCCAGCTTCTGCAGCCGCGCCGCACCTTCATCTACAAGGTGCGGCATCCCAGCGGACGGGTCATCACCGGCGAGCAGAAGGCCTACACGGCCGAAGAGCTGGCCCAGGCCCTGCGTAAGATGGGTCTGGAGGTGATCCGCATCGAGCGCAAGGTGCTCGATCTGCAGCTGAAGCCGCCCCGGACCGACATCATCATGTTCGTGCGCCTGGCGGCCAACCTGCTCCGCGAAAAGCTGCCCTTCGACGAAGTCCTGAACCTGCTCGTCAACGACGTTTCTTCAAGTTCGCTGCGCCAGGTCATCCGCGACCTGAACGCCGATCTGAAAGCGGGCATGGAGGCGCAGCAGGCCTTCATGAAGCACCAGCACGTGCTGGGCAAGTTCACGGCCTACATGCTCGGCCTGGCCTCGAAAAGCGGCAACATGGCCGAGATCTTTGAATCGACCGCGCGCTTTCTGGAGCGCCAGAACGAGTTTCGCAAAAGCATTCGCAGCGCGATGATCACGCCGGCCATCACGATCATCGCGCTGGTGGCCACGTTCGTCTGGTACGTCTGGTACATCTTCCCGATGACGGCCGGGCTGCTGGCCGACCTGGGTATGGAGCTGCCGCCCATGACGGCCGCGACGCTGGTCTTTTCGCAGTGGCTCGACCGCAACATTCTGTGGCTGACGCTCGCCTTTACGGCCGCGGTGGTCGGCTTCGTGGCGTTCGCGCGCTCGCCCAGAGGCCAGCTCATCGTCCATCGCTGGCTGATCAAGCTGCCCATCATCGGCGGCCTGCTGCACAAGCTCAACATCGAGATTTTCTGCCGGGTGTTCGCCATCCTGTATTCGAACAGCGGTGAAAACATCAGCGTGATCAAGATCGCCGCCGAGGCCTGCGGCAACCGCTACATGGAGCACCGGATCAAGACGGTCACGGTACCGCTGATGGTGGCGCAGGGGATGGACCTGGTGCGGGCCATGGAGGCCAGCGGCGTCTTCACACAGATGGCGCTGGCCCGCTTTCGCAGCGGCTCGGAGACCGGGAACGTGCGGGGCGCGGCCGAGCAGATGGCCAACTACTACGAAAGCGAAACCACCCTGAAGCTGAAGGCGGTGGTCGAAGGCATTCAGACGATCATCGCCATCCTGATAACGATCGCCATCGCCGTCCTGACAATCATTTCCTCCGAGGTGGCCCTGATTCAGCCGTCGTCCACCGACCTGATGCGGATGGGCGGGCGATGAACAGGCACCGGAGGTACGATAGGGGACGTCTGGCCGGGGCGGACACGACGGTTCGCCCTGGCGGACGTTGGAATTGGTGTAGGGGCGCGCCTGTGTGCGCGCCCGTGTCTGGAACGACCTGTAACCACGCGCAAGCGCGCCAGAACGATCGAGCCTATGAGCTGGAGTGATCTGTTCGGGCGCCGTCGTTCGCCTCGTGAATGGAACGAAGAGCTGCGGCGGCTGAAGTTCGGAACAAAGCAAGAGGAATCCGGCAAGGACGACGGGACCGACGCCGCCGGGAAAGCCTACCCGGAGGATGCCTCGGACCGGCCCGAGCCGAAGCCGGCTGAAGCGCAGCCGCTATCGGGGCTCTGGCTGGAACTGGCCGGGGATGGGCATGCCGAGGACGCGCTGCCGGAATTGCCGGAGACCCCGGAGCCGGAGGAAGCCGAGGCCGAAACCGCGGAGGCCGAGCCTTCGGATCGGGCCGCTGCGCTGACGGACGTGTCCGCCGAAGTGGCGTCGGCCCGGCCGCAGGCGAGTCTGGCCGATGCCACGCCGGGACGCGAGGGAGCGCGGCAGGAGCCGCCTCGTCCGAAGCAGGAATCCGCCGCTGAGCCGCCGGGCGCTTCGGTCGATCGGGGCGGCGTGCCGCCGGCCGCCCGCGATTCGCGGACCGCTTCGCTGCCGGAGGGCGCCTTCATGCCCGAACTGGCCGAGATGTTCGAAGACGACGTCGTGATGGCGCTGCTCTACGGCGGGGCGGTACGGCTGGATCAGATCGCGCGGGCCATCGTGCTGCGGCGGCGTCGGCCCGAGCAGAAGCTCTGGCGCTGCCTGCTGGAAGTGCCCGGTGTCGATCGAGAGACCGTGCTGGCCGAAGCGGCCCGTGTGGGTGGCATCGCACCGGCCCCGGTCGACGAAGAACGCCCCTCGGTCGAATTCATCAAGGCCATTCTGTTGCTCCTGCCGCCTTCGGTGCAGCACATGCTGTTCGACTGGCAGCTGCTGCCCTGCGGATTCGCCCAGGGAAAAGAGGGGGGGCGCGTGCTGCTGCTGGCCACGCACGACCCGACGCGGCCGGAATTGAAGCAGGTGCTTCAGGAACTGCGGCTTCCCGCAGAACTCCGGTATGCGCCCGAGCGCATTCTGACGAAGCGGCTGGCCGAATTGGAGAGCTTCCGGCCGCCTGTGCTCGAGCCCGAGCCGCCAACCCCCGAAGCGCAACCACAGGTTCAGGCTCCGGAGCCTGAGATCGATAGAACGCCCGCGCAGCCAGAACCTGAGCCGCCGGAACCCGTCGCCGAAACGCCGACGCCGGAGGCGGCCGATCCGGATGCGGTCCGGAAAGCAGCGCTCCCGGAGTCCCCGGAAGACGACGAGCCGGACGGGGGCGTCGGCCTGCAGGAAGCCGGAACGGCCGAGGTGTCCGAACCGGCCGCGCCGGAAATCCAGCCTGCGGAAGAGGTACCGGCCACCTTCGCCCGGGAAGCTCCGCCGGTCGCCGATTCCCCGGCTGAACCGTTGTTCGAGCCGCTGCAGGGTGAGGCCCTGGAAGAACCGAAGGCGGAAACCACGCCCGAGGCTCAGGCCGAAGCGGCGCTCGAAACCGCGCCGGAAGTCGCCGTGGAAACGCTGGATGCCGCTTCCGACGCGATCGGCGACGAAAAACAGGAGGCCGACGCCTCGGAAACAGCGGACGATGGCGAGGACGTCCCGCCGCCGGTCAAGATCGTGCTGGACGACCTGCCCGAGCTGAAGGCCGCCATCGCACGCGACCGGGTGGTGAGCCGCCTGCTCGAAAAAGAGGTGGTGGCGCTCCATCAGGTCTATCAGGCCTATCAGCGGCAACAGGACGAAGGGCTCAAAGAACCACTCTGGCGCGTGCTGGCCCAGAGCGACCACGTGCCGCAGGATGCCATCTACGAAGAGGCCGCCCGGCTGTATGCCTTTCCCATTGCCAGGCTGGAGCCGGGCAAGCCCAGCCCGGAATTCGTGCGCTCGGTGATGGACACCTTCGAAGAGGAGGTACGCGAGCGCCTGATCGAGCTGCGCGTGGTGCCTTTCGAGGTCGATCTGGATGCCCAGACCGGCGCTGTCAAGCTCGTGCTGGTCACGCACGATCCCATGCGGCCCGAGGTGCACCGCCTGGTGCACCGGCTCAAGCTGGAGCGCTTCGAACTCCAGTATGCGCCCCGGGGCGTGATCATGCAGGCGCTGATGGAGGCCTACCCGCGTCGCAACGAATACCTGGAGCGCGTCAAAGAAGAAGCCGCCTACGATCTGGGCACGAGCTACGACGCCGAAACCGAACTGATCGACGAAGACGCGCTGGAGGCCGAGATCAACCGCTCCAAGCTGATCAACCTCTTCGAAGCGACGCTCGTCGAAGCCGTCCGCCAGGGCGCCTCCGACATCCACATCTTTCCGAACAACCAGAAGAAAGTCGAAATCCATTTCCGCATCGATGGTCGGCTCACGCGCTGGCACGTGGAGGACAAAGTGCATCCCGAAGCGTTCATCGCGGTCATCAAGGACCAGTCGATGAACGTGGACCGCTTCGAGCGCGATGCGGCGCAGGACGGTTTCATCCAGCGCTGGATCGATGACCACCTCATCCGCTTCCGCGTCTCCGTGCTCCCGATCGCCAACGCGCTCGAAGACCTGCGCTCGGAGTCGATCGTCATCCGCGTGCTCGACGACCGCAAGGTCATCAAAGACCTGCGGCTGCTCGGTCTCAACAAGAAGGCGCTGGAGCGCTTCGAGCGGGCCATTCGCCAGCCGCACGGCATGGTGATCGTCACCGGTCCCACCGGCAGCGGTAAAAGCACCACGCTCTACGCCGCCCTCCACCAGGTCGTCAGCCCCGAGGTGAACGTGCTGACGATCGAGGATCCGGTCGAGTACATCATCCCCGGCGTGCGCCAGATCAAGCTCAACCACAAGCTGGGGCTGGAGGAGGCGCTGCGGGCCATCCTGCGACACGACCCCGACATCGTGATGGTCGGTGAGATGCGCGACCGCCAGACGGCCGAGCTGGCCATCAAGCTGGCCAACACGGGGCACCTGACGTTTTCGACGCTGCACACGAACGACGCACCCAGTGCGGTGAGCCGGCTCTACAAGATGGGGATCGAGCCGTTTCTGATCGCCTATGCGATCAACCTGGTCGTGGCCCAGCGCCTGATCCGCAAGGTGTGTCCGGCCTGCAAGGTGGAAGACAAAGACCCCGACTATGTGATGCTCCGCAAACTGGGCTTCACGGACGAGGAGATCGCGCGTACCACCTTCTACAAGGCCGGTCGCGACCGCAGCTGCAAGGTGTGCAAGGGCGTCGGTTACAAGGGGCGGCGGGCAATCGTCGAGGCCATGTACTTCTCGCGGACGATCCGCCACATGATCGTCGAGGCGCAGGGATCCATCGACGAAGACGCGCTGCGTGCGCAGGCGATCAAGGAAGGGATGCAGACGCTGCGTGACGCCGCCCGCGAGGTCGTGCTGGCCGGCGAAACCACCGTCGAAGAGATGGTCCGGGTGACGACGACCGAGGAGTAGAGAAGCCGGGGTGGACATATCCGGCGGATCCGAACGCTGGCAGGGGCGAGCCCACGGGTTCGCCTCACCATGTATCCGCTCCGAACGCGGGTCTTTCACGAAGTCGGTGACAAAACGAAACCGCTTGGATTACGATTGGAAATGCCGGGAAGGGCCGGGGATCGCCGATTAAATCGGCAGCAATGCGGGAACGGGCCTTGCGATCGTTTTCCTGAAACCATCGTCCAGAAAACATCATGGCCCAGTCGTTTTTCGCGTTGCTGGCGCTGGTACTGACCGTCAATTTCGCGATGTCGGTCAATCAGTGGTATGCCACCTTCCAGCGGGCGACGCTTTACCGCGAGGTGGAAGAAATGGCCCAGTCGGTGGCCGTCGAGACGATGGAGATCGTGCGGACGCGGGCTTTCGATCAGGCGGTTGTGGACGGCACGACAACCGGTACGGCGGCCGATCTGGCGCTTTTCAGCGATGCAGATGCGTTTGGCACGCCGGGCAATGCCACCTGTCAGGCATTCGGGGGCACGGCCACGTGTGACGACCTCGACGACTTTCACGGCCAGCAGGTGCTACGGCCGTTCGTGATGGGTCAGGATACCATCTGGTTTGCCGTGAACCTTACCGTGCGCTACGTCGACTGGGACGCTTCGACAGGCCAGGCGACGCCGGCCTCTGGCAAGACGTTTTACAAACAGGTCATCGTCAGGGTACAGGACGACTGGGACGGCGATCTGAAGCCGTTTCTGCCCACGCCTATCCAGCTGGATCGGGTCTTTGCCTACGGATTCTGATCGGAGGGAGCCATGTGGTTCATTTTTGACAACCTGAATGCGCTGATCGTCGGCGGCATGTTGTTTCTGATGCTGCTGGGCATTCAGCAGCGGGTGGCCGAGATGAATCTGGAGCAGACGGTCAACTATATCGTCAAGCGTCAGGCGGGGGATCTGGCCACCTGGCTGGAAGACGATCTGCTGAAGCTGGGGCGCAATGTGGACTGGGAGGGCGAAACGCCTTTCGAAAATCCGGTCGATTCGGCCGGCGTGACCGTCCGGTTCGTGTTTTTCCACGACTCGACCGATGCCGGTGGCAACACCGTGCGCGTGTATGTCCGCTATCGGCTGACGCCCGCTGGCGAACGGGTAATCCGCAACGATACGATTCCGGTCTATCGGCTCTATCGCGAAGAATGCATCGGGAGCGGGTGTCCGTCGGGGGGCTGGCAGGCCAGTGGAGGCGGGCCCGGTCTGCTGAGCTATTTCAAGATCGATCTGCTCGATCAGGATGCACAGCCGGTGGCCGACCCGGTAAACAATGCCGATCAGGTGCAGAACACGCGCGTGCGCTTTACGATGGCCACCCCTTTTGAGGTGGCACGTTCGCAGGTGCTCCGGCAGGTGTACTACGGCTCGACGCTCTTGATTCAACGGCAGATGCAGCAAGGTTCTTAAACCAACCAACAGGAGGTAGCCATGGGGAAGGCAATCTTACTGGCCGTGACCGCCGTTGTGGTGGGGGCCAGCGTGATGCTGCTGGAAAGCAGCACCAATCGCCTGCAGGCCGACACCCGGCAGGCGGCGCGTCAGGAGGAGGCGCTGGCACGCGAAATTGCGCGTTCGGCCTACAACCTGATCGTGTCGCGCGCGCGGCAGCTCGAGGCCGAAACACCCGACATTGAGCTGGCAGATCTGGTGGCCCTGGTCAATGGGACTGCGGGGAAACTGACCGGCCAGCTCAACGGCGGTTCCTACGAGGCCTGGATCTATCCGATCGGAGCTTCTTCCTACGGTGCCGTGGCCATCGGCCGCTACGGCGACGCCTCGCACCAGATCGGTAACCATCGGGTGCTGCGCAGCGTGCTGGAGGTCACCCAGCCCAGCCAGGTGAAGGTGACGTTCCTGGAATCGATGGCTGGCTACTGCTCGGCCATCTACATTCAGCGCTTCGTGCCCAAGAACAACAACGGCATGGGCAACAATCCGGACCAGTGCGACCCCAGCAACCCGGCTCACGGCAGCTCCTGCGAAACGCAGGAAGATATCGAACTGCATGGGAATGGCAACAGGAAATACATCGCACTGGAGCCCGAGCTGGTCTTCGCGCCGGGGAACAACCGCGACGGGGCCGAGGCGCTCTATTCCACGGTGCTGAATCCCGGTGAGCGTGCCAACTTCATTCTGGCCGTCGATGCCGACTTCAACTGCGAGCGCCGGGGAGATACCAGCATTGATGTCGACGATCCCTTTTACGAGTATACGCGCCCGGCGCTGCTCGAAAGCGTCGATGATTTCAACCAGATGCAGGAGGGGGACTATGCGATGATCCAGCCGCATCCCACCCGTCCCAACGTCTGGCGCATCGCCTTTGAGGACCTGATCTTTTCGAAGGCAAAGCTGGAAGATGTAAAGCGTTGGGGCTATGGGGATCGCGAGTGGAAGAAGCGTAGAGGATCCCAGTGGGGTGAACGACGCAACAAGTACAGCTATGGTGGCTGGGGCTGGACGGAAGTTGATGGGCGAGGGTATTACCGCCTGGAGGACTTCGGCCACATGCCGGACTTCAGCGACCAGGTGATCGAAATCGAGTTCATCCCGGTTCCGGCTTCCTGATTGCTGACGTGCTGCAGCAGAACGGGCGGCGTTACGGCAGAAGCGATCTTCGCTGTAACGCCGTCTTTTTTTGCCCGTCGGCTTAAGCGGCGGGCTTTCGAGGCGATACCTGTAAAGGCAAACCGATCTGGAGGCGTACCATGTCGAACGGCAATCCCGCTCTGGCCGAACTGCTGGCGCAACATGCCTCGGCGGCCCAGCGGCCGCGTGTGCGGCCCGTGCCGCCGTTGCCGAAGATCTGCAAGACGATTCTGGAGTCGGTGCCCCCTTCCCTGGTGGGGGAAGACCGGGCCCGCTACCTGGCCGAGCAGGTCAACGCGCTGCTCGACAAGGACCGCACGTTGCTGCGCGAGCACATGCAACTGCTGGTCAAGCGCATGCTGGATCTGAATGCCAGCGACCTGGACATGGGCGGGCCGGCCTCGAACGGCTACGTCTGGTACCGCGTGCATGGCGACAAGCGGCCCTACGAAGAGATGGGCACCTACTCGTGCGACGAGGCCGCGCTGCTCATCCTGAACCTGCTCACCGAGCGCCAGCTCCAGCTCTTTTTCGAGGAGTGCTCGCTGGACTTTTCCTACGAGCTGCCCATCGAGGGCCGCAACGGCATGCCCCGGCGCTTCCGCGCCACGGTCTATTTCGACATGGACCATGTGGCGCTGAACATGCGCGCCATCAGCGACGAGATCCGCCCGCTCAAAAGCCTGGGCTTCCATCCGCTGATCGAGCGCGGCCTGATGTTCCGGCACGTGCGCGACGGGCTGACGCTCGTGACAGGCGTTACGGGCTCCGGTAAGAGCACGACGCTCGATGCCATCATTGACGCCAACAACGACGACGTTTACGCGCACGTGGTCATCATCGCCCGGCCGATCGAGTACGTGCACCGCTCGCGCAAATGCCTGATTCGCCACCGCGAGGTCGGGCGCGACGTGCGCACCTTCAAAGACGGCATCGTGCAGGCGCTCCGCCAGGACCCCGACATCATCGTCATCGGCGAGATGCGCGATCCCGAGACGATCTCGGCCGCGCTGGAAATCACCGACTCGGGGCACAAGGTCTTCTCCACGCTGCATACCAGCTCGGCCGTGGAGACGATCGACCGTATCGTGGCCGAATATCCGCCCGACGAGCAGGACCGCGTGCGCAACCGCCTGGCCGATGTGCTGCGCTGTGTGATTTCCCAGAAGCTGGTGCCCAAAATCGGCGGGGGACGCATTCTGGCCAAGGAAGTGCTCTGGATGACGCCGTCGGCGCGGGCGGCCATCAAAAACAAGAACACCAGCGAAATCTACCAGATGATGTGGGAAGGCGGGGCGCTGGGCATGACGACCCTGGAACAGGATTTGTACCGTCTGGTCCGGCAGCAATTGATTACGCCGGAAGTGGCGTTCGATTTCGCCAACAACAAGCGTCGCCTGCAGCAATTGCTGCAATGAGCGGCCGTTCCGGATTCCAAAACGTTACGGCAACGATGGTTTCGTAATCCCATGAAGGCGAAGCAGCAGAAGGTCGCACGCACGAAGGCTCCTTACGTACTGGGCGTTACGATTGCGGGCCGTACGGTTTACGCCGTGCTGCTCAAGCGCGAAGGAGACGCGCTGGAGGTCGTGCGGCGCTTTACGCGTCAGCGCGTGGCCCGTTTTGCCAGCGTGCAGCAGGGCGTGCCGGAAGTCAAAGGCCAGGAAGCCGGCGGCGACTTCTCCATTCAGTTCGGCGGGGGAGGCGGGGGCGCGACGCCGTTCCTGAAGTCGGAGTTCGATCTGAGCGGCGATGGGGCCGGCAGCGAGCATGCGCCGCCTGCTTCGCTCTTCACGATGGAGCTTACCGACATCCTGGCCGAATGCCGGGAAGCCGGCTACGGCGATCCGGAGGTGGCCTTCTGTCTGCCCTCGGTGGAGCTTGCCTACGTGGAACTCCGGTTGCCGCGGCGCGCGCGGGTGAAGGACCAGGAAACCGGTCCGGTCGATCGCAAGGCGCTGCTGGAGTTGCTGGAGCAGCAGGTAGGAACGGCGCTCGAAGAGGAGCAGGTGGCCTTTCTGCCGATGGCGCCCTCCGACGCCGAGACGCATCGGTTTCTGGCGATCTATCCGCGGCCCAGCGAGCCGGTGACGGCCACGCTCCAGGCGCTCAAGGCCGAATCGAACCGAAAGCTGCCCCGCACGCGGCTGTTCGAGACCGAAGTCTCGCTCTATCTGGGGCTGGTGCGAACGGCCCTGCGTCAACTTACCCCGGAGGCGCCCGAGGCGCGCTCGCTGGTGCTGCGTGTGGGGTCCGACGATACGCTGGTGCTCTTCGTGCAGGGCGAGACGCTCCAGCACGCCGAAAGCCTGCGCTCGCTGACCGTGCACGACACGCCCGAGACGGTATGCAGCCGCATCCTGCTGCTGCAGGACGAGTACGGCATCGGCGAGGTATCGCACGTCTTTCTGGTCGGCGAGCAGGGCGAGACCGAGATCCAGCGGAGCCTGGAGGTTTTCTTCCCGAATGCCCGCGTCGAAAACCTGCGGCACTACCTGCCGCTGGACGATCAGGAAATCGGACCCGGATCGCTGGCGGCGCAACTGGCCGCGCTGCGGCTGGTGGGGGATCCGGACTTCCTGAAAGCCTTCGAGCCGATCAACCTCTTCCCGTCCAGCCTGCGGCGGCGCTGGGAGCTGCCTTTCGGCTGGCACGTGTGGGCGCTCTACGCGCTGCTGTTCGTCACCACGCTCTTTTTCGTGTGGCGCTACCTGACGCTCGAAGCCGAGCTCGGCGAGCGTCAGGAGCGGCTGCGTCGGCTCCCACCGGCCATTGCCGAGACCGACGCGCGGGCGCTGCAGGCCCGGATCGACAGCCTCAACGCCCGCACGCAGCAGGCGCTGCGGGCGCTCGACGTGCTCGACTCGCTGCTGGTGGGGAGCGACCGCTGGAGCCGATCTCTGGCTCAGCTCTCCCGCGAGGTGGCCGCCGTGCGGGGGATCTGGGTCGATAGCTGGAGCCCGCGCACCAGTGGCGTCGAACTGAAAGGCAGCGCCGTCGCCCGGGATCGCGTCGTGGAGCTGGCCCGGCGGCTCAACGGCGTCATCCGCTCGTTGACCTTCTCGGAAATCCGCGAGTGGCCGGTCTATGCCTTCGTGATCGAGATCCCGTTGCCCAACGAGCTGCCCGAACCGGCCCGCTATCTGCGCGAGCAGTTTGCCGCCAACACGCAGGCTACGCAGTCGAAACCCTCGAATCCGTAAGCGGCCATGTGGAAGAAGTACGGAAACGCCCTGTTGCTGTTTGTCGCCTGGCTGATCCTGACCGGCGTGGGCGTCTATTTGACATACTTCAAACTGCCCGATGAGATTGCCCACTACGAGAAGCTGGAAAAGCTGGCGCACATGCGCGAGACCGAGATGGGCTCGCTGCTGGCCGAATACAGCGCTTCGGAGGAGCGGGCTCGTGAGGTCGAAAGCCGCTGGCGCTCGCGCTATCGCTACATTCCGGCCTCGCTGAGCACGCCGGAGGTGGTCGCCCGCCTGAACGAACTCTCGCGGCAGGGCTTCGAAACCTTCAACGTCCAGTTCATGGGGAGCGGCCAGACCCAGAGCGTCAATTACTACACCTTCCGCATCGAGGGGCGTGGTTACTTCTATCATCTGTACCGCTTCGTCTGGGAGATCGAAAACACGCCCGAACTGTACCGCATCCGCAACCTGTCGCTGGACCACATCGACCTGGTCAAGGCCGATCGCGCAAGCGGCAAGGAGCGGATGATGGTGATGGTCTCCTTCAACATGCAGCTGGAAGCCTACTACGGGGGGCTGCCCGACCTGCAGGTGGCCCACATGGCCGACAGCCTCTACCGGCGGCTGCCGCGAGCCGTCTTTCCGGAAAAGAATCCACCGGTCAACCCCTTCTACCCGGGCATTCTGGAGCAACTTCCGCCCAACTCCGACAACCTGATCGACATCGAAAAGGCAAAACTGGTGTCGATCGTGGGTGGCCGGGCGGTCTTCCAGGATGCTTCGGGGTTGCGGACGGTGGGGGTCGGGGAAAACGTGTACCTGGGACAGATCACCGAGATCGATCCCATCGAAGGCCGCGTGGTGGCCCGGCTGAACCGCGGCGGGATTCTGGATGAGGTCGAACTTCACCTGGAAACCGGGGAACGCTACCGTCAGGCGCTGGGCCCTGTGTTGCTTGCGCCGCTGAACCAGTGAACGAAGCCAACCTGAAGCGTCGCCATGGAGCATGTGCAGACAAGAACCTGGATCGCGACTGCGCTCGGTCTACTGCTGATCGGGAGCCTGCTGGCCTGGCCCGGTCTGTCGCAGGACCGGCCGCCCCAGCGGGTCATGCGCACCTACGTGCCGCCCGATCAACTGGTGTCGTTTCTGCCCACGACGCCGCTGAATCAGTTCTTCGAGCTGCTCAACCCGATCTTTCAGCGGGTGACGGGTAAGCAGATCGTCGATCCCGAGGAGCGCACCGACCCGATCGGGGTTTCCATCTCAGGCATGCACTTTTTCGATGCGTTCGAACTGGTATTGCAGACGAAAGGACTGACCTACCGGGAGACCGACAAGTTTTTCATCGTCGAGAAAGCGCCGGAGAAGACCGAGGTGGTGATCGGGCCCCGTCGGGCTACTGAAGAGGCCGGTGCCGTGCAGGCCGGAGCCGTGTTGCCGGCCACCGTCGATACGCGCGAAATCCAGATCAACGCAATTCTTTTCAGCGTCAACCTGACCAAGGCACGGGACATCGGCATCAACTGGGATCAGTTTTTCGGGCTGACGACCGGTACGGGCACCGGAACCGGAGGAACTACCGGCGGCGGAACGAGCGGTACCGGAGGACAGAATAACGTGGAGTTTTACCTGAAGACAGAGGATCTTTTCGATCCGCTGGCGCCCCTGATCGAAGCCCCTAACCGCATCAGCTTCCGACAGCTCACCAACTTCCTGCGCTTTCTGGAAACGGAAGGCATCGGCGAAACCGTTGCCAGTCCGCAGATCACGGTGCAGAGCGGTGAGCAGGGACGGATCCAGATCGGTTCGGACGTGCCCATTCAGACGCGCGACTTTGCCGGCAACACGATCACGCAGTTCGTCTCGACGGGCATCATCATCGACGTGACGCCTACGCTGCTGGTCGAGCCGGCGGCCGACACGGCCGGGGCCCCGCTGATCGAGTTTGTGCACCTGGACGTCATGGTCGAAAACTCCAGCGCCACGCCGTCGGCGGCCGGCCTGATCATCGATCGCAATACGGCCGACACGCAGGTGCTGCTGCTCGACGGCGAGCAGACGATCATCGGGGGACTGTACTCGACGCGCGAGTCGATCTCACGCAAGGGTATTCCCTTCCTGAAGGATCTGCCCTGGTGGTTCTTCGGGTTGCGCTACATCTTCGGGCGCACGCAGCGCACGATTACGCAGTCGGAGCTGCTGATCGTGCTGCAGGTGAAGGTGCTCGATCCGCTGACGGCGCGGGCAAGCCGTCCCCTGGAGCGCAACCTGCTGGAACGCAGCCGACGTGAGTTGATGGAACGGTTGGAGCGGTTCAGCGAGCAAACGGCGCGTCAGACGCGCATGCCGCGCAACTGACACCTGTAGCAGCACTTCAACCAAAACAGGCGGGAAGTCCCGTGTGGCTTCTCGCTTTTTGTTTGTGGGCCGGTCGGCGAAACGCGGAGAAGGGCCTGCGGGTTAAGGCCTGACCGTCGGGATTGCCAGGGGCAGCATGTACCGTCTGCTGGTCATTTCGGGGCTCGCACTGGGGCTGGCGGCCTGCGGGCCGGCGCCGCGTCCGGCAGAGGAGGGCCCGGTTCAACTCCATGAGCCGGACAACCCGCTGTTGCTGGCCGAGCATCTGGACGTGCTGCTGCGGCCGGAGATGCAGGGGCGGGTGACGGGCTCGCGCAGCTTCGCGCTGGCGGCGCAGTACGTGGAGGACCGCATGCGGGAATTCCGGCTGCAGCCGGCGCTGGAAGGACATTATCGGATCGTTTACGATGCCCGCGTGCACCTGCCCTGGCCGGCCGTGCTGGGCTGGGCCGATCGGGATACGGCGGCCTTTCTACCCGGATTGGAATTCTGGCCCGATGCGCGCAGCGATACCGGACGCGTGGTGGCCGATCGGGTGGCGCTCTGTGTGCAACCGAGGACCTGTCCCGCTGCCCCGGTCTGGGTGCTGCCGGATACGTCTGCAGAAGCAACGTCGCGCCTGGCGCCGGCGCGTTCGGTGCAGGCCGTGCTGCGGGTGGGGCCGCTGCGTCCCACGCTGACCGACGCCCCGATTCCCGGGCTTCGGCTTCTGCAGCTCACGCCGGAGGCGGCCGCCCGCCTGCTGGCACTGCCTGCGTCCGCGCTGCGGGCCCATCTGACCGACACGGCGTCCGTGACGCTGCAACTCCGACGCCCGATCTTCCTCCGGGTGCGGCGTATGGGCGAACCGCGCGTGGGCGCGCTGAACGTGCTGGGTTTCGTGGCGGGCAAAGATCCCGGGCTCCGGAACGAACTGGTGATCGTGTGCGCCGATCTGGACGTCGTGGCCCTGCCGGGCAGTCCGCTGCTTTTCGACGGCGCACACCTGGGCGAAGGGGTGGCGGCGCTGCTGGAGCTGGCCCGTTTCTACAGCACGCTGGCCAGCTACTGGCCGCAGCCCCGCCGTACGCTGCTGTTTGCGGTCTGGTCGGGTGCCCGACAGGGCCACCAGGGATTACGCGCCTATCTCCGGAAGCCGTTGTGGGATCCGACCGCCACGCGCCGGATCGTCTATCTGGATCCGGATCCCGGGACGCTCGCCGAACTGCACCGACTGGCCGAACAATATGGCATGACGCTCACGCCGGTTCTACCGCCCGATTCGTTGCAGGCCGGCCGGCAGGTCTTCTGGCAGGTGCCGCCCGACTGGCAACAGGCCTACCGACGGATCTACCATGCCGCGCCTGCTGTTTCATCAATACCTGAAGACCTGCGTGTGCGTGCGTTGCAGCGCGCCCGTGTGCTGGTGCAGGCCGCGCAGGCGGTGCTGTTGCCCGAGGTGATCACGCCCGATCCCTGGGCGCCTGTGCGCGAGGATACGCTCCGCCTTCCCGTAACCGAAAACGACCCATGATTCCCGCGCTGCTGACCGACACGGTGACGTTGAATCTGGATCGTGCGCTCTACCTGACGCTGCTCTGGGGCCTGGAGGGCGTGGAGTTGCGCACGATCGGCGGGCCGTCGGACCGCGTGCCGTTTGTCAATGAGGAAAAACTGCGCCGTCGTTTGCTGGAAAACGAATTGCCGGCGGTGGCAATCGTGCCGGGCATGTTCGAAGGGCCGGTGCGTGACCGGCGCACGTGGATGAACGAGGTGGCCGCCTTCGATGAGGTGCTGAGCTTCTGCCGGCGCATCGATTGTCCCTGTGTGGTGGTGTCGGCTTTTGCGGCCGAAGACGAAGGTACACCGATAGAAGAGGCGGCGCGGGCGCTGCGGATGGCCGGCGACAAGGCGGCCGACTACGGCGTGCGGATGGCCGTGCTCAACGAGCCAGGCAGTGCATTTCCCACGGGGAGGGCGCTGGCCACGCTGCTGGAAACCGCGAATCACCCGGCCGTGGGGGGCGCCTGGAATCCCGGGGCGGCGTTGCAGGCGGGCGAGAACCCGTCCGAAGGGCTCCAGGCACTGGCCGGACGCGTCTTTCTGGTGCGCTGCAGCGACTGGCGACTTGATCCGGATCGCGGTGTCTGGGAGCCGGCCCCCTTTGGTGAAGGGGCCGTGGGATGGCCCGCGCAGCTTCGACTGCTGCGCGACATGGACTTCACCGGGCCGTTGAGCCTCGAAGTACGCGCAGAACCGCGTGCGAAGCGGGGGCTGCACGATGCAACCCGCCTGCTACAGCTGCTGCGTCAGGTTCGGAAGCCTTCATCTGCAACCACCGAGCGCTGATCCACCATGGCTGAAGAAGTCCGCGAAACCTCCCCCGTTGCGCCGTTGCTGGCACCGGCGCCCGTCGAGGCTCCGGTCGAGGGCGCCCCGCCGGCCACGCTGTGGACCCGGCTGCACTTCTTCTGGTTCGTGCTGGTGGGCATTTTCAGCACGCTGATCATTGCCCCGTGCCAGGTGCTCACGCATCGCTTTCATCCGACGGCGGCCAACTTCAAAAAGTGGGCGCGGCGCTGGGCGGGCATCATCCTGAAAGCCTGTGGCTGGCGCGTGGTGTGCGAAGACCGGGCACGCCTCCCCGAAGGGCAGCCCTGCATTTTTGTAGCCAATCATCAGTGCGCCCTCGACATTCTGGTGCTGTCCTACGCGCTTCCTTATCCCTTCGGGTTTGTCGCCAAGGCGGAACTGGAGCGGGTGCCCGTGCTGGGCTGGGCCATGCGCCATTCGGCTTCGCTCTCTATCGATCGCAACAATCCGCGTCGCTCGCTGGAAAGCCTGCAACTGGCCGGCGAGCGCATCCGCCAGGGGCATCCCGTGCTGCTTTTTCCGGAAGGCACGCGTGGCTACCGGAAGGAGCTGCGGCCGTTCAAAAAGGGGGCGTTTCTGCTGGCTGTCGAGGCCGGCGTGCCGCTGGTACCCGTGGTCATCTTCGACAGCTACCGCCGGCTGGACGAGCGGCGAATGGTCTCGCGGCCGGGAACGATTCGAGTAGTGATCGGCGAACCCGTCCCGACAGCGGGACTCCGACGGCGGCATCTGACCACGCTGATGGAGACCGTGCAGGCCCGCATGCAGGCGCTGCTCCGGGAGGCGGGGAACTCCGCTTAGCGCTGCGCGGTAGCGGTCGCGCCCGGCATTTGCTATCTTGCGACATCCACAACCTGACGATCGGCAAGCGATGGCAATTTCCGTCGAAGAAGTCCGCTACATTGCCCGGCTGGCCCGCCTGGAGTTCTCGGAAGAAGAGGAGCGGATGCTGGCCGAACAGATGGGCGAGGTCCTGGACTACGTGGCCAAGCTGAACGAGCTGGATACGCGCGACGTCCCGCCCATGTCGCACGTGCTGGACCTGTACAACGTCTTCCGGGAGGACGTCGTCGAACAGCGCATTTCGCACGAGGACGCGCTGCGCAACGCACCCGATGCCGACAGCGACTACTTCCGGGTGCCCAAGGTGATCGAATAACCCGTCGCGCTGCATCTATGGCTGCTTCGGCCCGCTCGTCCCGCTCCCGGAAGGCGTCCACGGTCGCCCTGCCGGCCTGGCATGGCCTCTGGGATCGCCTTCCGGAACGGCATCGGCATCTGATCTGCCTGCTGTTGCTGCTGGCGCTCTCGCTGGCCTTTTTTGCGCCGATTCATTTCGGGGGTAAGCGGCTGATCGGCAGCGATACGGTCAACTGGCGGGCCATGGCCCAGTCGGTCATCGCCTATCGCGATTCGACGGGCACCGAACCGCTCTGGGCCACGAATGCGTTCGCCGGCATGCCGGCCTATATGATTTCCTATCCGGCAAAGGTGCCCCAGGTCGATAGCCTGCTGAACTGGCTGCGAGGCTTTCTGTGGCCGACCTCCCATTTCTTCTTTCTGCTGGCCGGTACCTACTGGCTGGTGGTCTATCTGACGCGCCGACAATGGGCGGGCATGCTGGCGGCCGTGGCCTACGGACTGACCACCTACATTCCGATCATTCTGAAAGCAGGACACAACTCGAAATTCATCGCGCTCTGTTTTGCGCCCTGGCTGGTGCTGGCTTTTGTGCATGGGTTGCGGCGGCCCCGGTTGCTGTCGGGCCTGTTGTTTGCCGTGGTGCTGGCCGCCAACCTGCGGGCCGGGCACGTGCAGATCACGTACTACGTGGCGTTTCTGCTGGGGCTCTGGTGGCTGGTGGAAGGCGTGGCCGCCTGGCGCGAAGGACGTCTGGCCGTATTCGGACAGGCGACGGGCTGGCTCGCGCTGGGAAGCATGCTGGCGCTGCTGATGATTGCCCAGCCCTACTGGCCGGTCTACGAGTACAAACAGTACACGATCCGGGGTGGAAGCGAAGCCACCGGAGGGGGCGACGGGCTGGACTGGGACTATGCGATGGGCTGGAGCCAGGCGCCCGGCGAACTCGTCACGCTGCTGATTGCCGACGCCTACGGGGGCGGCAGCCCCACCTACTGGGGGCCCAAGCCGTTCACCGAGGGGCCGCACTACGTGGGCGGTATCGTGCTCTGGCTGGCCCTGCTGGCGCTCTGGCGTCGGCGGGGGCGCACCGCCTGGATCCTGGGCGCCGGCACGCTGCTGATGATCCTGTTCTCGCTGGGCAGCTACTTTCCGCTGCTCAACCGCTTCATGTTCGAGTATTTCCCGCTGTTCGATGCCTTTCGGGTGCCGGAAACCTGGCTGAGCACGGCGGCTCTGGGACTGGCCCTGCTGGCCGCACTGGGCGGCGGCTGGCTGCTCGAACAGCAGCCGGAGCGGTCGCGGACGCTGCGGCCGGCCTATCAGGTGTGGCTGGGACTGGTCGGGCTGGTACTGGTGCTCTGGCTGGCGCGGGGCAGCCTGTTTTCCTTTGAGCGACCGGGCGAAGTGGAACAGATCGCCCGGCAGGTGGCCGCCGCCAACAACGTGGCCCCGGACGATCCGCGCCTGCTGCAGGCGGTGCGACAGTACGTGGCCGAGCAGCGGACGGTACGCTCCAACCTGTTCGGTCGCGATGCACAGCGCACGCTGGTATTTCTGCTGCTGGCCGGCGGATTGCTCTGGCTCTACGACCGGCAGCGGCTGCCCGGCTGGGGGCTGATGGCCGGACTGACCCTGCTGGTAACGATCGACCTGTGGGGCGTGGGGCGACGCCACCTGAACGAGGAGGTGCTGACGGACGCCCGGGAAGCCACCGATCTGATCCCCACCTATTCGTTCGATCGTTTTCTGCTGGAGCGGCAACGGGAGGCCGGAGGACCGGGCCACTTCCGGGTGCTGTCGCTCGAAAGCGGTAACCCCATGACGAACGCCCGGCCGTCCTACTATCACGAGTCGATCGGCGGCTACCACGGCGCCAAGCTGCGGCTGTTTCAGGATTACATCGACCACCTGTTCGTCGATCCGGCGACCGGACTGCCGCGGTCGCGGGCACTGGATCTGTTGAGCGTGCGCTACGTGGTGGTACCGGCCGGCGCCTCGCTGCCCGGCATGCGCGTGGTGTTCGAGGACGAGCGCTGGCGCGTGCTGGAGAACCCCTCGGCGCTACCCCGGGCGTTTCTGGTGGGGCGGTATGAAGTGGTACCCGATCTGACAGCCCACCGGCAGCGGCTCTTGGATCCGGCGCTGGATCTGCGCCAGACCGTGCTGCTGCGCGAGGACCCCGGGATCGAAGTGACGCCCATCGATTCGACCAGCACGGCTTCGGTGCGGCTGGTGCGCTTCGGTCCCCGCGAGATCGTCTGGGAGGTGGCCACCGACGCGCCGCGGCTGCTGGTGGTGGACGAGGTGTATTATCCGGCCGGGTGGCATGCCACGGTAGACGGCCAGCCCGCCCCGATCCTGCAGGCCAACTATCTGCTTCGGGCCGTGCCGGTGCCGGCCGGCACGCACACCGTGGTGATGCGCTTCGATCCGGCCAGTCACGTCTGGGGCGTGCGAATCGCCGCGCTGGCGACCCTGCTGGCGTACGGGGGCGTCCTGTTGCTGCTGGGACTGGGCTGGTATCGACAGAGGCGGAAAGGATGAGTCGGTCGGGGAAGCGGTGGGTGCTGCTGGTCACGTATTACTTTCCGCCGGCGGGTGGGGCGGCCGTGCAGCGGTTTTTGAAGTTCGCGCGCTATCTGCCGCAGCATGGCTGGCAGCCGGTGGTGCTGACCGTTCGCCCCGAGGACGCCGCCTATCCGTCGCGCGACCCGGAATTGCTGGAGGAAGTGCCGCCCGACGTGCCGGTGATCCGTACGCGTGCCTGGGATCCGTATGCCGCCTACGCGCGCCTGCTGGGCCAGCGTAAGGAGGAAGCGGTAAGCGTGGGCTTTGCCGGACGGCCCCACCGGAGCTGGAAGGAACGACTGGCCCGCTGGATCCGGGCGAATCTGTTTCTGCCGGACGCCCGCGTGGGCTGGGTGCCGTTTGCCCTGCGGGCGCTGCCCCGGCTGCTCCGGCGGTATCCGATCGAAGCCGTGGTGACGACCGGGCCGCCGCATTCGACGCATCTGATCGGCTACCGGGCACACCGGCGCTACGGGCTACCCTGGGTGGCCGACCTGCGCGACCCCTGGACCGGCATCGATTATTACGAAATGCTTCCTATGACGCGCTGGGCGCGTCGGCTGGATGCCTGGCTGGAACGTCGGGTGCTGCAGGCGGCCTCGCATCGCGTGGTAGTAACACCGGCCATGCAACGGACGCTGGAAGCACGCGGCCTGCCGTCCGTGTTGATTCCGAACGGCTTCGATCCGGCCGACTTCGAGGGGTTGCAGCCGCGGCCTTCTGAGCACTTCTGGGTGACCTACGCCGGCAGCATGAATCCGGCGCGCAATCCGGAAGCGCTCTGGCAGGCGCTGCGAAGCCTGAACGATGCCACGCAGCTCCGGGTGCGGTTGATCGGAACGGTGGACGCCTCCATTCATCAGACGATTGCACATCACAGACTGGCCGACAGGGTGGAGGTGCTGCCCTTTCTGCCGCATCGGCAGGTGCTCCAGTACCTGCTCGACAGCGCCTTGCTGCTGCTCGTGGTCAACCGCGTGGCCGGGAATGCCTGGATCGTTACGAGCAAGTTGTACGAATATCTCGGAGCCGGGCGGCCCGTGCTGGGCATCGGTCCGGTAGCGGGCGACGCGGCGGCCGTGCTGCGCGAAACGAAGGCCGGGGAGATGTTCGACTACGACGACGTGGAAGGCATCGCCGCCTACCTGCGCCGGCATTACGAGGCGTGGGCGGCCGGGCGACCGCTGCCGGGTGCTCCGCCCGAGCTGGCCCGACGCTACAGCCGTCCCTATCTTGCCGGCGAGCTGGCCCGCCTGCTGGAAGAAGTAACCCGCGCCGAGCCATGCGTGTCTGCAGCATCGTAGGAGCACGTCCCCAGTTCATCAAAGCGGCCATGGTGAGCCGGGCGCTGGCCGAAGCCGGCATCGAAGAGGTGTTGATCCACACGGGTCAGCACTACGACGTGAACATGGACCGCGTCTTTTTCGAAGAGCTGGGGCTGCCAGCGCCCCGGGTGCATCTGGGAGTGGGCTCCGGTACGCATGCCGAGCAGACCGGACTGATGATGATCCGGCTGGAGGCGGCCTTGCGCGACATGCGTCCGGCGCCCGACTGGGTGCTGATTTATGGCGACACGAACAGCACGCTGGCCGGTGCCCTCGTGGCGGCCAAGCTGCAACGACCGCTGGCTCATGTGGAGGCCGGACTGCGCTCGTTCAACCGGGCCATGCCCGAAGAGATCAACCGCGTGGTGGCCGATCATCTGTCGCAGCTGCTGTTTGCGCCGACGCCCACGGCCGTCGAAAACCTGCGGCGCGAGGGCATCACGCAGGGCGTACACCTGACCGGCGACGTGATGGAAGAGGCCGTTCGCTGCTATGCCGGCATCGCGCGCCGCCGGGTGCCGCTGGCGTCGCTGACCGCCCATGCGCCGGGCACCTACTACGTGGCGACCGTGCACCGCGCCGAAAACACGGACGACCCGGTCCGGTTGCGGGGAATCTTTGAGGGCCTGGGACGGCTCGAGCTGCCGGTGATTCTCCCCCTGCATCCGCGCACGCGCGCCCGTCTGGACGGAGGCATCCGAGTGCCGGCCAATGTCGAACTCCGGGAACCGGTGGGCTATCTGGCCATGCTGACGCTCGTGCAACACGCCCGTGCCGTGCTGACCGACTCGGGCGGTCTGCAGAAGGAAGCCGTCTGGCTGGGCGTGCCCTGCATTACGCTGCGCGACGAGACCGAGTGGGTGGAAACGCTCGAAGGTGGCTGGAATCAACTGGTCGGGGCCGATCCGGATCGCATTGCGGCCGCCGTCCATCGTCGTCCCGAAGGGCCTTCCGCTTTCTGCCGGGACCAATCCGCCAGCCAGCGCATTGCCGAACTGCTGCAGCAAGTTGCCGGATGAAGCCGCGTCTGCTTTTCATCTATCTGCATCCAAGCCCGTTCGTGCGGGACGACCTGGCTTTGCTGGAGGCGCGCTACGAGGTGCGTTCGTTTCATTTCGACGTACGGCGGGTGCGCTCTCCGGGAGGGATGCTGCGCATGCTACGCGCCCAGCGGACGTGGCTGCAGCGCGAGCTGCCTGAAGCCGCGCTGGTGCTGGGCTGGTTTGTGGACTACCATATGGTGCTGCCGGTACAGATGGCACGGCGCCAAGGGATTCCGGTAGCCGCTGTGCTGGGAGGATTCGATTGTTACTGCCTGTCTGAACTGAACATCGGGGTTTTCTGCAGCCGCTGGCGGGCACCGCTGGCCCGATACGTCTATCGCAACGCGTCGTTGCTGCTGCCGGTGGCCGCTTCGCTGATGGAGATGCCGGCCACGCCCTGGACCGGCAATCGGCCGCAGGGCGTGCGTGCCTGGGTGCCCGGGCTGCACACACCGTTCCGGGTCATCCCTACCGGATACGATTTCGAGCAATGGCCGCTCGGTCCCGCGGAGCGCCCGCCGGTGGTGCGGACCGTTGCTTTGGTCGACTCCGAACGTGTGCTGCGCCGTAAGGGAGTCGATCTGCTGCTGGCGGCCGCGGCGCATCTGCCGGAGGTGCAGTTTGAAGTGGTGGGCGTGACGCCCGAAATGCAGCAGCGCATTCGAGAGCGGTATGCCCCGCCGCCGAACGTCCGGCTGCGAGAACCGGTGCCCCGCACGGCGCTTCCGGCCATTTACGGGGAGACGTCGGTGTACGCGCAGCTTTCCCGCGCCGAAGGATTGCCCAATGCGCTGTGCGAGGCCATGCTGTGCGGGTGCATTCCGGTGGGCAGCCCGGTTTTCGGAATCCCGGAAGCCATCGGCGACGCCGGCTTCATCGTGGAGCGTCCGGAGGTTGGGGCCGTGGTGGACGCCCTCCGGCGGGCGTTGCAGTGCAATGCGCGCTGGCGAACGCGAGCCCGGGCGCGCATCCTGCAGTTGTACCCGAAAGAGCGAAGAATTCGTGAGTTAATAGCCAGCCTGGAGGCGCTTCGGCAGATCCGAAACAGTTGAACGATGGCGGACGAGCGGCCCACGGTCAGCGTGGTGATTGCGGCCTACAACGCCGAGCGCTGGATTGCCGGGGCAATCCGGAGTGTGCTCGGGCAGGACTATCCGGTGCTGGAGGTGATCGTGGTGGATGACGGCTCCACGGACGCGACGCGCGAAGTGGTCGTGCCGTTTCAGGAGTTGGTCCGCTACGTGTTTCAGGAAAATGCAGGCTCGGCAGCCGCCCGCAACCATGGCATTCGACTGGCCCGTGGGGAACTGGTGGCGTTTCTGGACGCCGACGACCTCTGGTTGCCGGGCAAACTCGCCGCCCAGGTAGCCTGCCTGCAGGCACACCCGGATTGTGGCTGGTGCTACACGGATGCCTGGCTGGTGGACGCATCGACCCGGAGCAAAAAAGTGCGGCTCAGCCAGCTTTCCCCCATGACTGAAGGATGGGTGCTGGAGGCGCTGCTGCTGAGCAACTTCGTGCCGTTTTCCAGCGCGCTGGTGCGTCGAGAGGCGCTGGAGGCGGTCGGTGGCTTTCGTGAAGGGCCGGATCGGCGCATCAGCGAAGACTGGGATCTGTGGTTGCGCATGGCGGCCTACTATCCCGTCTGTCGTGTAGCGGAGCCGCTGGTGCTGATCCGGGATCATGCTGACCGGAAGACCGGTACGGCTGCGCTGGACGAGCTGGTGCGTGCCCGCGTGCGCATCGTGGAAGAAGCGGTAGCGCGCCATCCCGAGTTACGGCGGCTTCGTCGGGTGGCCCTGGCCGGCATCTACGAGGGCGCCGGACGCAAAGCGCTGGTTCGGGGGCACCGGGCGCAGGCCAGACGGCTGCTGGGGCGCGCCGTGCAGATGGATCCGGGCAGGCTCCGCCGCTGGGGCTACTGGCTGGCCGCCTGGATGCCGGCCGCGGTGCGGCGTCTGGCCGGGCGGCTCCGATCGTGGTGGTGGCAACGAACACACGCGAACGTGAACGCATGAAGCTTCCTGATGGGCCGTTATTGATGCCGGTGCGCAAACTGTACCGGTCAGCCGACCAGTTGTATCGCCGGGGGCTGCTCGCCGCGAGCATGCGGGCCTTCCGACGGCAACCGCCCGGGACGTTGCCGTCTCGTCGGCTGCTGCGTGCCCTGCGTAAAGGCTGGGGCAACGAAGTCTGGTCGGCCAGCGAGGAACTGCTGATCGGTCTGATGCGGGAAGCCTGGAAGACCCCGGGACCGGTGCTGGAGTGCGGTTCGGGACTGAGCACGCTGCTGCTGGGAGTGATCGGGATGCGGGCCGGCTGGGAGGTGTGGACCCTGGAACACGACGCCTTCTGGGCCGAACATGTGCGGCAGGCGCTACGCCGCTTCGAGATTACGAACGTTCATCTTCTGCATGCGCCGCTTCGCGACTACGGGGCCTTTCACTGGTATGATGTGCCGTCCGAGAAGCTTCCCGCCCGCTTTTCGCTGGTGCTATGCGATGGGCCGCCGGGCAACACGCCGGGCGGCCGCTATGGTCTGCTGCCGGTGCTGGGCCACCGACTCAGCCCTTCGGTTGTTATTCTCCTGGATGATGCCGGGCGTCCGGATGAGCGGGCCATTGCAGACCGGTGGACGGCTGAACTCGGCGGCACGATGACCATTGAAGGCGTGCAGAAACCCTACGCCCGTATCGAAGGCCCCGGATGAGTCGTACCGCCTCGCAGAGCACGCTGAGCCGCCTGCTCCGGCAGGGCAGCGTCTACGCGCTGGGAAATCTGCTGCTGAAAGCCAGCGGCCTGCTGCTGGCCCCGCTCTATCTCAACACCACGCTGCTTCCGCAGGCGGCGTACGGCTATCTGGTGCTGCTGGAGGCCACGGCGCAGCTGCTGCTGCCGCTGCTGGGACTGGGGCTGACGACCGGGCTGCTCAAGTTCGCCACCGATCCGGCGCAGCGCGACCGGCAGGAAGCCGTGCCCTTCACTGTGCTGAGCGTCTCGCTGGGCGTGGCCCTGCTGGTGCTCGGGCTGAGCTGGCTGGTGGCACCCCGGGTGAATATGCTGCTGGGTTGGCCAGAAGGGGGGACAATTCTGCGTCTGTTCGGGGTGTACCTGGCCGCGAAGCTGCTGAGCGGCGTTCCGCTGGCGTTTCTGCGACTCCGAGAGCGGGCGGCGCTTTACACGACGGCCATATTGCTCGAGACGGCACTGCTCATCGGCGGTGTGTACTACTTTCTGGCGCATGCGCAGCTGGGTCTCCGGGGCGTCGTGCAGGCCATGGCGCTGGCGTCCGGTAGCAGTGCGCTGGTGCTGGTGGGCGGTATGGTGCGTGTGGTGCCCCGGCGCTGGGATCCCCGTCTGGTGGGGGCTCTCATGCGCTTCGGGCTGCCGCTTGCGCTGGCCGGCGTGGCGCTGCCCGTGCTGCACGTGGGCGACCGATACCTGCTGGGCTGGCTTGCCGATCCCGAGACGGTGGCCGTCTATGGCTGGGCGGCCCGCCTGAGCGGCGTGCTCAACATGCTGCTCGTGCAGAGTTTCCAGCTGGCCTTTGCCGTGATCGGCCTGAAAGCCCTGGGCGAGCAGCCGGAAGGCGAGGCGGCGCTGCACCGCCGGACGTTCCGGCACTACACGATCTGGGGCGGCTGGATTGCGCTGGCGCTCTCGCTGGGCGCCTACGACGTGACGGCGTTGCTGGCATCGGATGCGGCCTACCTGAAGGCCGATCCGCTGGTACTGCCGCTTAGCCTGGGCTACCTGCTGTTCGGGCTGTACAATATTTTCGTGAACGTACTCTATGCGGCCGGAGCGAGTCGCTTCATCGCCTGGAACGTCGTGGCGGCCGGGCTACTGAACGTCGCACTGAACCTGTGGTGGATTCCGAAGCTGGGGGCCATGGGGGCCGCACTGGCTACCGTCGTGGCCTACGGCGTACTGGCCGGAGGAGCCGCCTGGCGGGCGCTCCGGGTGCGTCCCACGACCTATCCCTGGCGGGTGCTGGGGCTCGCTCTGGTGCTGGTAACGGGACTGGCGCTGGCGGGATACCTGACTGCAACGCTGCCGACGGCCATCCGGGTGGCGATTCGCGTGCTCCTGGTGTTGCTCTACGGGCCGCTGGTGGTGGTCCTGCGGCTCTATCGCCCGGAAGAACTCCGGGAAGGCTGGCAGTGGCTGCGCCGGCAATGGCGACAGATGCGAACGCCCACCGGATGAATTGCCAGAAGCCAGCGGTGCGCTCTATATTGCGAAGTCTAAGCTCACTCTGGAAGACGCGCGACCGTGTGGAGTGAAATCGCCCAGCGTTTCCCGCTGCTGCAGCAGCTTTTCAGCCGTCGCGTGCCCGTCGGGGACGGGCGCCGTCCGGAAGGTGGCCCGTCGAAGGGCACGGTCATCACCATCTGTATTCTGATCTCCACATTGCTCTGGTTCACCTTTACGCTGCAGGAGACCTACACGGCCACACTGGACCTGCCGGTGCGCGTGGTCAATGTGCCGCCTGATCAGGCGCTGGCCGTTCCACCGCCGCGTTTGGTGCGCGTGCAGCTCCGTGGCGAAGGCTATCCGCTCGTGCAGCTCTACTTCAACCCGCCGACCATTACGCTGGACGCCCGGCAGGACGTGGTCGATCTGACCACCCTCGATCTGAATCTGCCCCGGGGGGTGGTCGTGGAAAGCGTCGTTCCACAGGTAGTGGAATTGCGAAAAGAACCGCGCGTGACGCGGCGGCTGCCGGTCGAGCTGCGCGTGGTCATCGAAACGCCGCCCACGCACGACCTGCTCTATCCGCCGCGCGTCGAACCCGACAGCGTGCAGGTTTCGGGAGCTGTTTCGATCGTGAACAAGCTGGGCGCCTGGCCGACCGTGTCCATGCGGCTGCGCGACGTGCGCGACTCGATCGCGATCCGGGTCCCCCTTTCCGACACGCTGCGGCCGCTGGTGACCGTCACGCCTGAAGCGGTGCAGTTGTACGCCCGCGTGGTTCCTTTTACCGAAGGGGTCCGCGAGCTACCGGTCCGCGTGACGGGCGTCCCCTCCACCGAGCGTGTGGTGACGCTGGAGCCGGCCACCGTGCGCGTGCGTTTCCGGGTGCCCCTGGCCCAGTACGAGGCGGCCATGACGGCGCCCGACTTCTTCGCGACCGTTCCCTACGAGGCCATCCGCGCCGACACCACCGGCCGCGTGCGTCCCATCATTCACCTGCCCGACGGCGTCGCCGTACGCGACATTGTGGTCATTCCACCGGCCCTCCGTTACTACAACGTGCTGATTCAGTAGGCGGTCGGGTACGCAGCGGCATATCGTCTGGCGATACGACTCCGCATGAAAAAGAGGCCACAAACCTTTTTTGCAGGAACGTTTGTCGCTTTTTGCTGAAGCCGAAACAAGGGCCGGGGCCTCTCGTTGGAGCGAGCGGCGCTGAAATCAAGGAGCGGCCCATGACTTCCGCTGCCGGGCAACGTACGGAGTACTATGTGGACACGCCGCGCGGACTGTTTACGGCGGCCGGCCACTGGTTTCGCACGACCGAGGCGCTGCTCCAGTCCTATGCCGGGCCACTCCTCGAAAAGGAACCGCTGGACCGACTGCTGCGCCAGGCCGACGTGTGGCTGGCCTTGCCTTCGCTGCTGATGCTCTGGGCGTTGCTACCGCTGCTCTGGGGGAGTGCGCCTGTCGTGGCCGTCGGTGTGGCGCTGGCGCTGTACCTGTTGGGGCATCTGCTCCTGCCCCTGTTGATTCTTCGCCCGCTGACCCCGATACTGACCGTGCTGGCCAATCCCTGGCTGCAGGGGGCGGCCTATGTGGTAGGGCTGACGGCCCTGGCCTGGAGCGGACGACTACCGGCCGTATGGATGGGTCTGGCCGGTTTTGTGCTGGTGCGCTGGGGGTTGCTCGACCGCCTGCTCCGGCCCGTCCTGGACCGGCTGCACGCGGCGCTGTATCCGCTGCCATTGCCCGATCAGGTGCTGCGCACGCTGATCCTCCGTGCGGCGCTGGCCCACCGCGTTGCCCTACCCGAACTGCAGGCGATGGAGCAGGAGGTGCTTCGACGCCTGCGGCAGCTTCCCTGGAACCGAAACTGAAGCGAATGCATGCCTGCGACCACGTTGTACTTTGTGCGGCACGGCGAGACCGATTATAACCGCAACAGCATCGTGCAGGGACGCGGCGTCGATGCGCCGCTCAACGAGCGGGGAAGGCGTCAGGCCGAAGCGCTCGCGCGACGCTTTGCCGCGGTGCCGCTGGACGCGATCTACGCCAGCCCCCTGCGGCGCGCGCTGGAGACGGCCGAGGCGGTGCGTCGGTATCACCCCGACGTGCCGTTCTTCCAGGTGGTCGATCTGGAAGAAATGGACTGGGGTGAGCTGGAAGGGAAACCCTACGCGCCTCCTTATGACGCGCAGATCCGGGCCGTCTACGAACGCTGGCGGGCCGGCGACTACGACTACCCGGTACCCGGCGGTGAGTCCATCCTGGACGTGCAGCGCCGCGCGTTGCGGGCGCTGGAAACCATCCTGAGCCACCATGAGGGTGAGACTGTGCTGATCGTTACGCACGGCCGGTTTCTGCGCATTCTGCTGGCCTCCATTCTGCCCGAGTATGGACTGGCCCGCATGGAGGCCCTTCCGCATACGAACACGGCCGTCAATCATCTGGTCTATGAAAACGGCCGTTTCCGGGCGCTCCGGCTGAACTGTACGGCGCACCTGGAGGAAGCAGCGGTGGACGACGGACTTCCGACGGAGGTGGCGGCATGAGGCGCACGGATCCATCGGCGGTGGAAGGGGCGTTGCCCGTATGCGCACCGGAGGAGCTGCCCCGGGTGCTGGGCGGCCGCATCCGGCGGGCCCTGCGTCAGCCCACCGCGGAAATTGTCCAGCTGCGCTGTCCCGTCGCGTCGCTCGACCTGCTGACCTGGCTGGCCGCTCAGCCGGAGCCCGTCAAGTTCTACTGGGCCGATCGTGAAAACGCCGAAGCCGTGGCCGCACTGGGCGCGGTTCTGCTGCACGAAATCACGCATCCACTTACCCGCGAGGCGCTCGCGTCTGTGGAAGACCGACTCCGACGGGCCGATCCCGGCGTGCGGTTTTACGGCGGAGGGCGTTTCGACAGCCGGGCCTCGGTCGCACCGCACTGGGAACCGTTCGGCGCCGGACGCTTCTGGCTTCCCCGCTTCGAACTCCGGCGCGAAGCGAACCGCTACTGGCTGATCTGCAACCTGGTGCCCGAACTGGATCGGGAGCGGGTCGAGACGATCGTCGAGGCGCTGCGGGCGCTTCGCTGGCCCGAAGTGCCGCTGACTCCCGAGCTGCCGTTGCCGCTGGATCGCCGGGACACGCCGGACCAGGCGGGCTGGGCGCGTAACGTCGCGCGCGCACTGGACGCCTTCCGCCGGGGCCGGATGGAAAAAGTCGTACTGGCCCGTCAGGTGCAGTACACCTTCGGTGAGGTGCTCGATGGACTGGCGCTGCTCGAGCGGTTGCAGGAAGCCACGCCGGGCTGCTTCCACTTTTACTACCAGCCCGAGCCGGGCACGGCTTTTCTGGGCGCCTCGCCGGAGCGACTGTTCCGACGCGCCGACGGACACGTCTGGAGCGAGGCCGTCGCCGGCACCCGTCCCCGCGGGCGTACGGAAGCCGACGACGCCCGCCTGGCCGCCGAGCTGCTCCAGAGCGAAAAAGATCGCCGCGAGCAGTATTACGTCCAGCAGAGCATCGTCGAAGAGCTGCGGCCGCTGTGCGAGGCGCTGGACGCCGACGCAAAGCTTTCCGAAATGACGCTGGCTCGCGGGCGGCATCTGTACACGGGCATTCGTGGACGACTGCGGCCGGCGGTGCCTACCGGCGCGCTGCTGGAAGCCTTGCATCCCACGCCGGCCGTCGGCGGCTACCCGCGGGCTGCGGCCATGGAGGCCATCCGCGCCTGGGAGCCGTTCGACCGGGGCTGGTACACCGGTCCCATCGGCTGGCTGGGCGCCGACGCGGCCGAGTTTGCCGTGGCCATCCGCTGCGGACTGGTGGCCGGACGCCATCTGTACCTGTACTCCGGCGCCGGGATCGTGGAAGGTTCGGTGCCCGCGCTGGAGTGGGACGAGATCGAGCACAAGATCAGCGACTTCGTGAACGTGCTGGGCCTTGAGCTTCGACGTTCGTAACCAGCAATACTGGGCCGATCGGCTCGTCGACGAGCTGGTGCGCTGCGGCGTGACGCATTTCTGCATTGCGCCCGGCTCGCGCTCCACGCCCCTGGTAGCGGCGGTGGCCCGCCACCCGGAAGCCCGCGCCATCGTCCACTACGACGAACGGGGGACCGCCTTTCTGGCCCTGGGCTACGGCCGCGCTACCGGACGCCCCGCCGCCTGGATCACCACCTCGGGGACAGCCGTCGCCAACGGGTTTCCCGCCGTCGTCGAAGCCAGCCAGGACGAAATCCCCCTGCTGCTGCTCACGGCCGACCGTCCGCCGGAGTTGCGCGACACGGGCGCCAATCAGACGATTGATCAGGTCAAGCTCTTTGGGGGCTACGTGCGCTGGCACTTCGAACTGCCCGTGCCCGACCCCGATCTGGACGTGGCGCTGGTGCAGACCACGGTGGCCCAGGCCGTCTATCGAAGCGTGCGGCCCCCGGCCGGCCCCGTGCACCTGAACTGTCCCTTCCGTGAGCCGCTGATTCCGGCCCCCGACGCGCTTTCTCCGCTCGAAGCCACCGGGGCGCCTCGCACGCGCTATGTGGCACCTGTCATGGCGCCCGATCCGCAGGCCGTCGCCGAGCTGGCCGCCATGCTGCGGTCCGTGGCGCGCGGATTGATCGTGGCGGGCAGGCTGCGCACGGCCGAAGCGGCGGCCGCCGTCGAAAAGCTGGCCGCACACCTGGGCTGGCCGCTGCTGCCCGACGTGACCTCCGGACTGCGCCTGGGCGAAGGGGCCTTTCCACGGGTGCCGTTTGCCGAGCTGCTGCTGGCCGAGCCGGAGCGGGCGGCCCGCATGCTGCAGCCGGAAGTCGTGCTGCACGTGGGCGGGCGCTTCGTCTCCAAACGCCTGCTGCAATTCGTGCAGGCCGCCCGGCTACGGGCTTACGTCCACGTGCACGACAGTCCGATCCGACTCGACCCGGCGCATCGCGTGACGCTTCGGCTGGAGGCGGACGTTGCCCGCACCTGCGCGGCGCTGCGCGAAGCGTTGCCGGGGGCGACCGAACCGTCTCCCTGGGCGCGGCGCTGGCAACAGGCCGACAGAGCCGTTCAGCAGCGGCTGCAGCAGCAGTTCCAGACGGAGGAGCTGGCCGAACCGGACGTCGCCTGGCATCTGGCCCGGTGGATGCCCTCCACGCACGGGCTGGTGCTGGCCAGCAGCCTGCCCGTGCGGCTCGTACACGCCTGGGCCGCACCCGACGGCGCCCGACCGCCGGTGGCCGCCAACCGGGGCGCCAGCGGCATCGACGGCACGGTGGCCACGGCGGCCGGCTTTGCGCTGGGACTGGCGCGCCCCGTCACGCTGCTCATCGGCGATCTGGCGCTGCTGCACGATCTGAACAGCCTGGCACTGCTGCGCGAACGGCCCGTCGTGGTGGTGGCATTGAACAACGACGGCGGGGGTATCTTTTCATTTCTACCGATTGCCCGCCATGCCGAAGTGTTCGAACCGTTCTTCGGGACGCCGCACGGCCTGCAGTTCGCGCACGCGGCCCGTCTGTTCGGTCTGAACTACGAGGCCCCCCGGACGCTGACGGAACTGGCGCAGGCCTATCGGGCCGCCTGCGCGCGTCCGAGCGCTACGTTGATCGAAGTGCGCACCGAGCGCGCCCGCACCCACGCCCGCTGGCAGGAGCTGGAAGCGGCGCTGGCCGACCTGCGCGAAGCCTTCTACGAGCCGCTCAGCTCCTGATAGACGGCTCGAATGGCGTTCGGAATGCCCTGCGGCCAGCTCTCGACGTAATGCTCCGGGAAGTCCGGCAGCCGATCCACGGCCAGCTCCTCGGCCGTCTTTCCGGCCCTGATCCCGGCTTCGACGTAGCGCCGCAACCCCTCCAGAAAGTCGCGCATCACCAGCAGGTCGGCGCGGCCGCCCACCACGCCGTACTTCGGATTACCGTGGCCGAAGATGAATTGCGTTTCGTCGTCGGAGGTGGCATGCAGGCGCTCCAGTGCGGCGATCCAGCCCTCGGTGGTGGCACCACCCGGCAGGTCGATGAAGCAGGGCATCCGGTTGAAGACCAGGTCGCCCACGTGTACGATGTTGGCCTTTTCAAAATGGATGATGGCGTCGCCGCCGGTGTGGGCCGGGCCGTAATAGACGATGTGCACGCGCTCGTCGCCGGCTTCGAGCGTAAGCGACGCGTCGAACGTCCGATCGGCGTAGGCCTGCTGGTCGAGCGTGCCCTGCTGCTCGGCGGCGCGGCGCTGCAGCTCCGGTACGTTGCGGTGGGCGATGATCTGGCGCGCATGGGGCTTCAGCGCGATGTTGCCGGCCGTGTGGTCCCGGTGGTGGTGCGTGTTGATCAGCACGTCGATCATGCGCTCGGTGCGGGCGTGCAGCCCTTCCCAGCACTGCGTGGCCGTCTCGGGAAACTGGGCATCGACCACGATGAGCGCATCGGCCGTGGCCAGCCAGCCGATCGTGCCGCCGCGTCCGGTGAAAATGCCCACGTTGCGACGAAGCAGGCGGAACGGATCGTCCTGCAGGCGAAAACCCCGGGGCGAAACAAGTGGCAGGAGCGCGGCGGCCAGCGTCTGCTGCAGAAACGTGCGGCGATTCATGGCGATGGTCTCCGTCCGGTGTCATTCATGTCTTTCAGCGTGCCACTGGCAAAATAAGGCTTGCGCGGCACATGATGATTTTGTAAAAATGTACAAAGAAAAAGGAAAAGTCGCACTTGACCGCGGGCGGCGGTCGGGGTAAAATCCTGTAGTGGCGTTACGCGGGTGGCACTCCGCTCGGGCGCGCAGAGGCGATTTGGTTGATGGCATGAAAATAAGCTCCGGTAGATAGCATGGCACGCTTTGAACTGCTGGTCAACGGAACCCGTCACACGGTCGACGTGCCGCCGGACATGCCGCTGCTCTGGGTGCTGCGGGATGTGCTGGGGCTCACGGGCACCAAGTTCGGCTGTGGCAAGGCGCTCTGCGGCGCCTGCACGGTGCATCTGAGCGGCACGCCGGTGCGCTCGTGTGTGCTGCCGGTCTCGGCCGTGGTCGGGCAGCCCATTACGACGATCGAAGGACTGGATCCGGAAGGGAAGCACCCGCTGCAGCGGGCCTGGCGCGAGCTGAACGTGCCGCAATGCGGCTATTGCCAGGCCGGTCAGCTCATGACGGCCGCCGCGCTGCTGCGGCAGAACCCGACTCCTACCGACGAAGACATCATCGCCGCCATGGGCGGCAACCTGTGCCGTTGCGGCACCTATCATCGGATCCGTCAGGCGATTCATCGGGCCGCGGAACTCATGCGGCAGGAGGGTACGCAATGAGTGGCTTCGACCTCTGGGAATACATCGAGGCGCGACGCAATCCGTTCAAGCTCAGCCGTCGCGCGTTTCTGAAGGTGGGGGTGGCCGCCACGGGCGGGCTGCTCGTCGGCGGACTGGTCCCGCGGATCGGCAGCGGGAAGGAAGACGATACCCAGGTCGAGCTGAACCCGTACGTGCAGGTCGATCCGGACGGAACGGTGCACATCTACGTACCCAAGTCGGAGATGGGCCAGGGGGTGCGTACCTCGCTGGCCATGCTGGTGGCCGAGGAGCTGGACGCCGACTGGGCGCAGGTGCGCGTGGAGCAGGCCCCGCTCGATCCGAAATACGGCAGCCAGGGAACGGGCGGCAGTAGCAGCGTGCGCACGCGCTGGCGGGAGCTGCGCGAGGCCGGGGCTATGGCGCGGGCGCTGCTCGTCGAGGCGGCCGCGCGGCGCTGGGGCGTCGATCCGGATCGCTGTCGCACGGAGCAGGGACGGGTGCTGCACCCGAACGGCCGCGACGCGTTGCGCTACGGCGAGCTGGCGGCCGAAGCGGCCCGCCTGGAGCCGCCGGCTTCGGTGCGTCTGAAAGACCCGGCCGATTTCCGGCTGATCGGCCGGCCTCAGAGCGGCGTGGACATTCCCGATATCGTCACGGGACGGGCCACCTACGGCATCGACGTGCGCGTGCCGGGCATGCTCGTGGCCAGCATCGAGCACTGCCCGTACATTGGCGGACGGCTGCTGCGCTACGACGACACGGCCGCCCGTCAGGTGCCGGGCGTGCGTGCCGTCGTCGAGGTGCCGGCGCTCGGATCGGGCGTCTACCGGGTGCGACCGGGCGTGGCGGTGATCGCCGAAAACACCTGGGCGGCCTTCCGGGGGCGGCAGGCGCTGCGCATCGAGTGGGAACCGGGCGACGCCGAACGGCACAGCTCGGCGGCCTACCTGGAGCAGATGCAGGCGATGGCGGCCGAACCGGGTCAGGTCGTGGGCGAGCACGGTTCGGTCGAAACGGCCCTGTCGCAGGGAAGCCGCCGCGTCGAAGCGACCTACGTGCTGCCCTTCCTGGCGCATGCGCCCATGGAGCCGGTCAACGCGGTGGCGCACGTCGAAGGCGACCGGTGCACGATCTGGGCCCCGACGCAGACGCCCGAATGGGCGGCCCGGGGCGTTGCCGAGGTGCTGGGCATCCCCGAGCGCAACGTGCGCGTCTTCATCACGCTGCTGGGGGGTGGTTTCGGTCGGCGGCTCATGGACGATTACGCCGTCGAAGCGGCCTATCTCTCGAAAGCCGTGGGCACGCCCGTGCAGGTGGTCTGGACCCGCGAGGACGATCTGCAATTCGATTTCTACCGGCCCATGGCTGTGCACCGCATCGAGGCGGCGCTCGACGCCGAGGGCAGGCCGCTGGCCTGGTACCATCGACTGGTGTCTACATCGATCCGGGCAGCGCTGGAGGGGCCCGATGCGCCCGATCAGCACCGCTCGGAGGTCGGCGGGGCGGACCTGTTGCCCTATCGTGTGCCGAACTGGCGCCTGGAGTACCGCCCGTTCCAGAGCCCGATCTTTCGCGGCTGGTGGCGCTCGGTCGAGCACACGCACACGGCTTTTGCCGTCGAAAGCTTCATCGACGAGCTGGCGGCGGCCGCCGGACGCGATCCGCTGGCCTATCGCCTGGAGCTGTTCAACATGGAGGCGCGAAACGAAGGAGGCGGCTGGGCACCCCCTTACGAGCCGGCCCGCCTGCGGCGCGTGCTGGAACTGGCGGCCGAGAAGGCCGGCTGGGGACGCCGGCTGCCCGAAGGCCACGGGCTGGGCATCGCCTGCCACTGGGCATTTGCCAGCTATGCGGCGGAGGTGGTCGAAGCCTCCGTGGACGACGACGGTCAGGTGCGCGTGCATCGCGTCGTGGCCGTGCTGGACTGCGGCCGCGTCGTCAACCCGAGCGGGGCCGAGGCGCAGGTGATCAGCGGGGTGCTCGATGGCCTGTGGACAGCGCTTCGGGCCGAGATCGTGCTGGACGGCGGCCGGGTCGTTTCGTCCAATTTTGACAATTATCCGCTTTTGCGTCAGTCTGAAGTGCCGCCGGTGATCGAAGTCCACTTTGTGGAGAGCGAGGTGGATCCGACCGGCCTGGGCGAACCGCCCGTGCCCCCTGTGGCGCCCGCGCTCGCCAACGCGATCTTTGCCGCCACGGGCCGCCGCGTCCGGCAGCTGCCCATCCGGCCCGAAATGCTCCGTGGCTGACGTTCCTTCCTGAGCAGCCCGGAACGGACGGGCGGCTGTGGCGTGAAGGAGGCCGTCCCCGAAAAGCAGGAAGGCAAACGCATCATGCCGGACGGATTCGGTTCGACGGCCTCGGTGCCGGCGCTGCCGCGCTGGCGCATCTGGGTGCTGGCCGCCCGCCCCAAAACGCTGGCGGCGGCCATCGCGCCCGTGCTCATGGGTACGGCGATGGCCTGGGCTGACGGCGGTTTTCATCTGCCCTCGGCGCTTTTTGCGCTGATCGGCGCGCTGCTGATCCAGATCGGGACGAACTTCGCCAACGACTATGCCGACTACCTGAAGGGCGCCGATACGGCCACGCGCAAAGGACCACTGCGGGTGACGGCGGCCGGGCTGGTGACGCCCGAGGCCATGCGACGTGCCACCGCGCTGACGTTCGCGCTGGCCGTCGTGGCCGGCCTTTACCTGATCTGGCGGGGTGGCTGGCCCGTGCTGGCCATCGGATTGCTTTCGATCCTGTTCGGCATTCTGTACACGAGCGGTCGCTATGCGCTCGCCTATCTGGGGCTGGGCGAGCTTTTCGTGCTCATCTTCTTCGGACCGGTGGCCGTGGGCGGCACCTACTACGTGCAGACGCTCACGATCACGCAGGAAGTGCTGCTGATGGGCCTGGCGCCGGGGTTGATCTCGACGGGCATCCTGCTGGTGAACAACGTCCGGGACATCGAAGAAGACCGTCAGGCTGGCAAGCGGACGCCCGTGGTACGCTTCGGGCGGGCGTTCGGCGTGGGACTCTACGCCTGCTGCCTGCTCGGCGCGTTGCTGCTTCCGGTGGTCTGGTATCTGTTCACCTACCGACATGGCGGGGCGATGGCCGTGCTGGCGCTGCTGCCGGCCAGCGTGCGTGCCATCCGGACGCTGGCGCTCGAGCGGGACGGTGCCGTGCTGAACGCGCTGCTGGCGGCCACCGGACGCCTGCTCCTGCTCTACAGCCTGCTGTTCTCGATCGGGTGGATCCTGACCTGAGCGGCCATGCCCGAACGCACCTGGCGCCTGTTTCGCTTCAGTCTGCCGCTGGCGATGCCGCTGCCGTCCGGTGCGTCGGTGCGCCAGGGCTGGCTGGTGCAGGTGCAGGGAAACGGTGCGATCGGCTGGGGCGAGGTGGCGCCGCTGCCGGGCTTCAGCCGCGAGACGCCGGAGGTGGCCTTTCGGGCGCTGCAGGCGTTGCTTCCACGCCTGGCTTTCGTGCCGGAAGCGTCCACGTTTGCAGAATGGGCAGAAACCGTGGCGCCGCTGCTGGCCGGCGCGCCGGCTTCGGTGCGATGGGGGCTGGAACTGGCGCTTGCCAGCTGGCAGGCGACCCGTGCGGGAAAGCGGCTGGACTTCTGGCTGGCGCCTGATCCCTTGCCTGTGATTGCAATCAATGCGCTGGTGCCGACGAACTGGCAGGAGCATCCCGCGTGCCTGGCGAGGATCCGGGCGGCCGGATACCGGGCAGTCAAAGTCAAAGTGGGGAGATATGCGCCGGAGGAGGCAGCGCGGTATGTGCGACAGCTCCGGGACATGCTGGGAAACGAAATAACGCTGCGGGTGGACGCGAACCGGGCCTGGACGCTGCGCGAAGCGCTGGCGTTCGCCGAAGCGGTGGCCGATCTGGAGATTGCCTACGTCGAGGAGCCGCTGCGCGACCCGGAGAAGCTCCGGGAATTTGTGCAGCGGAGTCCGGTGCCGGTGGCGCTCGACGAGACGCTGGCCGAGCAGCCGGAGCGGCCTCTGAGCTACTGGGAAGGGGTGGCCGCCGTGGTGCTGAAACCGGCGCTGATCGGTGGGCTGCTGCATGCCTGGCGCCGTGCAGAGGAAGCGCGTGCGCTGGGGATGACGGTGGTCTGGAGTGCGGCCTTCGAGACCGGCGTCGGCACGCGCGGGTTGCTGGCACTGGCGGCCGCTTCCCGGAGCACGGCGGCGGCCGGACTGGATCCTTATCGCTGGCTGGCCGACGACGTGCTGCATCCCCGACTGGCATGGCGGCCAGAAATGTCGGTGGGCGAAGCGTTAGCCGGCCCCTGGCATCCCAACCCGACCGTACTGGAGACGATCGATGTCGTCGCGTGAGACAGTCTGTCCGCTGTTTCGCTGGAACCGGGAGACGCCGGACCGTCCGCTGGTGCGGCCTCCGTCCGGGCCGATCACGGCGGCCTCGCTGGAGGAACGGGTCCGGCGTGCCGTCGCGCGTCTGCAGACCGAAGGCGTGGGACCGGGGGATCGGATCGGGCTCTGGCTGGACGATCCCGTCGCCACGCTGACGATCCTGCTGGCGCTCTGGCGCCTGCGGGCCGTGGCCTGTCTGCTGAGCACACGCCTGCCGGCCGCCGGCCTCGAAGCTCCGATCCGCCAGGTCGGCCTTCAGGCGCTAATCACCGATCGGCCGTGCGCGACGACGTTGCCCTGCTGGCACCCGGAGGCGCTGCAGGACGCGCCACCGACCGCTCCGGAAGCACCGCCCCGGCTGGCCATGGAGCAGCACGCCACCGTCTTTTTCACGTCGGGCAGCACCGGCGCGCCCAAAGGGGTGCTGCACACGATCGGCAACCTCATCGACAGTGCACGTGGGGTGGCGGCGCATCTGCATCTGCAGCCGGGCGATCGGTGGCTGCTGGTGCTGCCGCTCTACCATGTGGGCGGCATGGGAGTGCTCATGCGCTGTCTGTTGGTCGGGGCCGAACTCGTGATTCCGGAGCGACGGGAGCCGCTCGGCCGGGCACTGGTGCGCTATGCGCCCACGCACGCTTCACTGGTGCACACGCAACTCTGGCGGCTGCTGCGCGACACCGATGGGCCGCCGCCCCGGACGCTCCGGGTGGTGTTGCTGGGCGGCAGCGCCATCCCGGAAGAGGTGCTGCAGGAGGGGGTGGCGCGGGGCTGGCCGCTGCATACCAGCTACGGCCTGACCGAAATGGCTTCGACCGTCACGGCCACGCCGCCCGGTGCTTCGCTGGAGTTGCTGCGAACCTCCGGACGCGTGCTCCCTTATCGGGAGCTGAAGATCGGCCCGGACGGGGCCATCCTGGTGCGCGGGTCGGTGCGGTTTGTCGGCTATCTGGAAAACGGCCGGCTGCGCCAACCCTTCAACGAGGCCGGCTGGTTCGACACGGGCGATCTGGGTTGGCTGGACGAAGCAGGCTACCTGCACGTCGAGGGGCGGCGCGACAACCGGTTCATCTCCGGCGGCGAAAACATTCAGCCCGAAACGATCGAGCGCACCCTGCTGCGTCTTCCCGGCGTTGCCGAGGCCGTCGTCGTACCCGTGCCCGATCCGGAATTCGGCGAGCGTCCGGCCGCCTTCGTGCGAACAGAGGGAGAGCGGTGGGAGCCCGACCGCTGGCGGGCGGAGCTGCGCCAGGCGTTGCCGGGCTTCATGGTGCCGGTGGCATTCTGGCCCTGGCCCGAATTGCCGGACGGTGGCATCAAGGCTTCTCGACAGCTTCTGAAAGAAGAAGCCCGGCGGCGCTGGCCTCCGGCCGAAAGGGAAGACAGGTGAGCGCCCGTGCGTAGCGGCTCAGCTCAGGCGCTCCATCCATAAGAAGAGGATGTCGTCGTCGAACGTGTCGGTGTTGCAGCGGCTCAGAATGCCCTGCAGCAGCGTCTGGACGGGATCTTCGGCGTCGACCATCCGGGGGGCCAGTTCGCACAGACCCTGCTCGCCGATCATTTCGCCCGAGGTCGTGCGCTGCTCCATCAGTCCGTCTGTGTAGAGCAGCAGGCCGCCGCCCGCCGGGATGGTGATCGTCGCATCCTGAAACGTGGCGTTGGAATCGAGCCCCAGGATCAGATCGCTGTATTCGACCACTTCGGCCGTCTGGCGGTCCTTGACCAGAATGGGACGGCAGTGGCCCGCGTTGGCATAGGTGATCTCGTGGGTGGTGGGATCCCAGCGAAGGATCAGCAGCGAGGCGAACGTCTCCTCCATGACGGTGTCCTGCATCAGCACGTGGTTGACCCGTCGGAGGAGTTCGGCGGGCGACTGCGAGGTCTGGAGCATGGCGTAAAGCGTGCCCCGGATGTAACTGAGAAAGCTGAACGCATAGAACTTGGCCTGCAGGCCTTTGCCCATCACGTCGCCGATCGTGATGAAGAACGAACCGCTCGGGTGTTGCGTCCAGTCGAAAAAGTCGCCGCCGCCGTATTCCTTGGGACTGTGGTGGAAGTAGAGTCGGTAGCCCGGAACGGACGGGAGCTGTTTGGGCATGAGCTTTTTGGAGAAGTCCTGTCCGATGCGGGCATCGAGCTGCGTCTGGAAGTACTTGGTGCGTTCCAGCAGGCGTTCGATGCGGGCCAGGAGCTGGTCGATGTCGAAGGGTTTGGTGATATAGTCGTCGACGCCCATGCGCATGCCGCGCATGCGGCTGTGCTCGTCGGCCTTGGCCGTCAGGAAGATGAACGGGATGGCGCGCGTTTCCTTACGGTTCTGCAGGGCCTGCTGGAGGGCAAACCCGTCCATCTTCGGCATCATGATGTCCGAGATGATCAGGTCGGGGATCTCCTCCAGCACGAGCTGGAGGGCCTCCTCGCCGTTGGCAGCCGAGCGCACCCGGTAGTATTTGCTCAGCCGGTACTCGAGCAGGCGGCGGAGCGTGTGCTCGTCCTCGACCACTAAAATGGAATATCGAGCCATGGATCCTCGTCGTTGGCCAGCGTAAAGACCAGACGGTGTCTTCCGTCCTTCAGGCGAACGTAGCTGAGTTTTTGCGTACAGGCGCGAATAAAGTGCAGGCCCATGCCCCGCTCGGGAAAGGCTTCCTGAATCGACGGGTTGGCCTCCAGCCGGCCGTTCAGGTCGAAGCCTTCCGAATTGTCATCGATAAAGCATTCGACGATGCGGCCGTTGCTGCGGATCGTTAACTCGATGGACGGCGCGCGGTTGCCAAAATGTGCGTGTTGAATTAAATTGGCCAGCCACTCATGGACGGTCAGCTGTACGCGATAACGCAGGTTTTCGTTTTCCGGAGGCAGCGGAAGGCCGGCATCCGGCTTCGCAAAAAGGGCGTGCACCCGGTCGATCAGATCCTCCAGGTTGTTGAATCGGTAACGCACTTCTTTCATCATGGATTCGGGCCACGTCCAGGTAAGGGGCAGGATCAACCGATCAACCAACCCGGCAGCCGGAGCCTGTCGTGCCCGTCAGGTTTGCTGCAACGCCTCCTGCGCCGCCTCGACCGTGGGAAACTGCCGGAAAACTTTGTACGTTCGCGTCAGCTGCACGACCACCTGTACGGGCCGCGAGACCGACGCGAAAACAACCTGGCCGTTGCGCGGCGAAACCTGCCGGTACAGGGAAAAAATGGCGCCCAGTCCCGTGGAGTCCAGGATGCCTGTTTCGGAAAAATCCAGAATGAAGTTGCGGACGCCGTTCTGCACCTGTTCCTGGCAGATGGCCTTGAATTCCGCCGCGTTGCGAAAGTCCAGCGCCTTGCCGACGCGAATGACGACGGTTTCCGCATTCAGGGGTTCGACCGAGAAACTCATGACCGACGGGTTGTGCATCACACGTTTGGGGGCTGGTTCCGGGTGGTTCAAAGTATCGTCCGGTCCAGGCGTGGCTAAAGCGCACGTTTCCGGACTGGACGGTTGCGACTTCAAACACCATACCACCCGGGGCACTATATAGTACAACCTTTTCATGCAAAAGGAAAGTCCGATGCCCATGCAGATTCATGTTGAAAATCAGATTCCGCGGAGCGATGCGCTGCTCGGCCTGATCCGTGCAGAAGGCGTGCATGTCGCGACCGAGCCGGAAGGGTTGGCCGAAGCGCTGCAACAGTTGCTTGCCGGGCGGCAACAATTGCCGCCTGAACTGGAAGCGCGCCGGCAGGCCGTGCGCGATCTGCTCCGCAACGGCCGCTACAAACCCACCGGTCGCGCCAAACCGGCCAGCGAATACCTGCTCCGGGAGGCGCAGGCTGGCGGCTTCCCCCGCATCAATGGCCCCGTGGACGTGGCCAACTATATCAGCCTGCTGCACATGCTGCCGGTGTCGCTCTGGGACCTGGACCGCGCCGCCAGCACGCGTTTTCGCTTTCGACTGGGGCGTGCCGGCGAGGCCTACGTGTTCAACACGGCCGGGCAGCAGATCGACCTGACGGACCTGATCGTCGGCTGCCGTGTGGATCCGGACTCCGGTGCAGACGAACCCATTGTCAATCCGGTCAAGGACAGCCTGGCCACCAAGACGGACGCAGCGACCACGCGCGTCATGGCGTGCGTCTACGCGCCCGCCGCGGCGGTTTCTGTGGAAGCGCTGGAGGCCATCTGCCGGGACTTTGCGGACTGGCTGGCCCGCTGCGGCGATCGCGTGGAGACGGCCTGGGCCGTGTTGCCGCCGGAGCAGACCGTGACGGTATGAAACGCCTGCTACAGGGCATTCTGCTGGTGGGTTGCCTGCTGGTAGCCGCCTGCCGCCAACCGCCTGCGCCCGAGGTGGTGGCGGCCGTGCAGGCCGAGCAGGAGCCCGAGCAGGAGAGCTGGCAGGTAGACTACCGGCTTTCGCTGGAAGGCCGACCCCGGGCACGCCTGCTGGCCGCCCACCTGATCCGCCAGGAATTCCCCGAAAGCACCTACGTGGTGCTCGAAGGAACGCACGACGAGCCGGTTCGGGGATGGCTTTTCACCCCGGAGGGCGACTCGAGCGCAACCCTGCGAGCGCAACGGGTCGTGTACTACGAAAACGCCCGTCGCTTCGAGGCCGAAGGGGAGGTGGAGGTGGTCACGCGGGAAGGAAGGCGGCTCCTGACCGATCGGCTGCGCTGGTACGAAGATCGGCAGCGGCTTTATGCGCCGGGCTTCGTGCGCCTGCTGGCACCTGATGAGCAGGTGGAAGGATTCGAGCTGGACGCCGACGAACAGCTGACAAACTACCGGCTGCGCCGCGTGACCGGCCGCGTCGTTATTGAAGAGGAAACGTCCGAATGAGCGCACGGCTGCTTCTGCTATTGCTGATGGGATGGGGACTTGCTCCGGCGCTCCGGGCGCAACCGGCCGATACGAGCCGTCGTCCGGTGGCGCTCGAGGCCGATTCGCTCGTCGGAGGTGTGGATGCGGCCGGTCGGCGCTTCCGTGAGCTGATCGGGCGTGTTTTTCTGCAGCAGGATTCAACGCGACTCTGGGCCGAGCGCGCCACCCAGTGGCCCGAGGAGCGGCGCATTCGCTTCGTGGGAAACGTACGCATCGTGGAGCGCGGCGACTCGCTCCGGGCCGACACGATCTACTACGACAGCCGCCAGAAGGTCGGGCGTGCCATCGGCCGCGTGCGGCTCTGGGACGGCACGGTGGCGGTGGAAGCGCCGCTGGGCTGGTACTACACGCGGGAGAAGCGGGCGGTCTTCGAAGCCGGCGTGCGCCTGGCCGACAGCGCCGCCGTGCTCACCAGCCAGCGCGGCGTGTACTGGTCCGACGAAAAGCGGGCGGAATTCTACGGAAACGTGCGGCTTACAGGGGAAAACCGCTATCTGGAAGCCGACACGGTCGTCTATTTTCGTGATACCGAAGTGGCCCTGGCCCGGGGACGCGTCTTTATCGAACAGCAGGATACGTCCGAAGACGGTACGGTCACGCGCACGCTGCTGTTTGGCCGTCAGGCCTTCAACAACGAGCAGACCGGCTACAGTCGGATGACAGGCCGGCCGCTGCTGGTGCTGCTGCGGCCGGACTCCACCGGCCGGATCGATACGCTGCTCGTGCGGGCCGGCCAGTTGCACTTTACGCGACAGGATTCGTTGCGGCGTCTGGTGGCCATCGACTCCGTCCGGCTCTGGCAGCGACGGCTGGCCGCCCGCGCCGACTCGCTGGTGTACGACCGGATCGTTCAGAACGGTGAGGTCGTGTGGGAAGCGGTGCGTCTGTTTGGCGCACCGATCGCCTGGTTCGAGGAAACCCAGGTTTTCGGCGATACGCTCTGGTTGCGCGGCAGCGGCGACCGGGACACGCTCCGGGTGTTTCCGAATGCCTTTGTCGTGCAGCGCGATACGGTGCTTGGCCGCCTCCAGCAGCTCAAAGGGCGGCGACTGGTAGGCTATTTCGAGCAGGATTCGCTCCGCCAGCTTGTGGTCGGCCCCAACGCCGAGGCGATTTATTACCTGCGCGATCGAAACGATTCGCTCCGGGGAGCCGTGCGCGTCTCCGGTGACGAGATCACCTTCTGGTTTGCCGGCGACCGGGTGCGACGGGTGCGGGTGCAGGGCGGGGTGCAGGGCGTGCAATACGATCGCGACCGGATCCCGGAGCCCTTCCAGCTCGAAGGCTTTCGATGGGTGCCGGAACTTCGGCCCGATCCGGCCGATTTGCTTCGGGAAACCTGGATCCGGCAGCGGCTGCGCATCGCGCCGGAGTGGCGGCGGCCTTCGCCGCCGGTGATGCCGGCCTCGAACCCTACCGCCTATGAACGCGCCGGAAACCACTGAACTGCGGGCCGAAGGGCTCTTCAAGCGCTATCGCAACCGCTTTGTGGTGCAGGACGTCAGCCTGCGGGTCCGCCAGGGCGAAATCGTCGGGTTGCTCGGGCCGAACGGCGCCGGCAAAACGACCACCTTCTACATGATCGTGGGGATGGTGCGGCCCAACGCCGGCAAAATTTTCCTGGGCGATCGGGAGATCACGCACCTGCCCATGTACCGACGGGCGCGGCTGGGGGTGGGCTATCTGGCACAGGAGGCGTCGATCTTCCGTCAGCTGACCGTCGAAGAAAATCTGGAGGCCGTGCTGGAATTTCAGCCGCTGAGCCGCGCCGAACGGCGGGCGCGTGTGGAGCAGTTGCTGCAGGAATTCGGCCTGGAGCGTGTACGGCGCTCGAAGGGTTACATGCTCTCGGGCGGGGAGCGGCGGCGGACGGAGATCGCCCGGGCGCTGGCCACGCGCCCGCGCTTTCTGCTGCTGGATGAGCCCTTCGCCGGAATCGACCCGATCGCCGTCGAAGAACTCATGGCGCTGGTAGCCGACCTGCGGGCCCGTGGCATCGGCGTGCTCATCACCGATCACAACGTGCACGAAACGCTGGCCATCACCGACCGCGCCTATCTGCTCTATGAAGGACGCATCTTCCAGCACGGCACCGCCGAAGAACTGGCGGCCGATCCCGAAGTGCGCCGCCGCTATCTGGGCGAGAAGTTCACGCTGGAACGCTACCGCTGAACGCGCTTCGGGATCGCAGTGAAGGGCTGTATTCTGCCGTTAAAGCTCGGGCACTTCGATGCCCCCTTCTCGGGCATAGGCCCTGAGGGCCGGCACGCCGCCCTTGAACGAGTAGGCTTCGTAGCCGGCCCGCTGCATGACCTCGGCCACGTAGGCCGATTGCAATCCACGCGGGCAATAGAGCACGTAGACGCGATCGCGGTCCAGGTGCCGGAACTGCTGCAGGAGCTGCCAGGGATCCATGTGCAGGGCGCCCGGATAGTGCCAGTGTTCGTAAAGCGCCTCGCTCTGGCAATCGATGACCACGGCACCTTCCGGGATTTCCTCGATGAACAGATAGGGCGTTACCAGCTCCGAGGCCGACAGCGCGCGCAGATCGTACACCTCGGCCGAGGCGACGGCCTGGTCGAGCACCGACAGGTCGAGCTTGGCCATCTCGGCATCGACGGCTTCGGGGCGCGTGGCCGTCACGGGCCGATCGGGCGTCAGCGCGCAGTATTCGCGCACGCGCTCCGAGAGCGTGGCCGTACCGATCTGCCGGGCCAGGTTGATGATCTCCTCCTTGTCATAGGTCAGCAGCGGGCGCAATACGGGCAGCGAGGTGCCCGCCTCGATGGCCTGCAGGTTTTTGAGCGTCTGTGAGGAGACCTGACCGAGCGATTCACCGGTGATGAGCGCCAGCGCTTCGGTCTGGCGGGCCACGGCCTCGCCGGCCCGGTACATCAGCCGCTTGAGCACTACCTGCCAGTAGGCGGGGCGCACGTGGCGACGCATTTCGTCGACGACCGGCCCGAAGTCCACCGAATAGAAGCGGGGGCGCGTGCCGAAGCTCCAGGCGTCGGCCAGCACCTTGGCCACCTGCAGCACGGCGCGTTCGTAGGCCTTGCCGCCCAGGTTGCAGAACAGGTAATCGACGGCCACGCCGCGCCGCATGGCCAGCCAGGCCGCCACGGCCGAGTCGAAGCCGCCGGAGATGAGCACCAGCGCCTGTCCCTGGCTTCCGATCGGGAGGCCACCCAGTCCCTTGATGATCGTGGTGTAGAAGTAGGCGCGGTCTTCCCGCACCTCCACATGCACCGTAACTTCCGGGTTGGTCAGATCGACCCGCTCCGCGAAGGGGCGCAGTGCCGCACCGAGTTCGACCTCGATGTCCCGCGAGCGGTAGGGGTGATCACCCCGCCGCCGGGCCCGTACGGCAAAGCGGCGGCCACGCACGCGCTCGGCGAACGCCTCGGCCCCGCGCTGCACGATCTCCTCCAGCGACGTGCCGGTGACCAGTTCCACCGGCATGATCGGTCCGATGCCCGGCACGTGCCGGAGCGCCTCGATGGCCTGAAGCGGCGCCTCCGTCTCGATCAGGAACCAGCTCCAGGATCCCACGAAGCGAAACGGAATCTCCTGGCTGCGCAGCGCGTCTTTCAGGTTGCGCACCAGCAGTTGCTGAAAGCGCCGGCGCGTCCGGCTCGACTTGAGCGTCAGCTCCGAAGCCGGCCGCAGAAACAACAGCGCCCGGGAACGTTCGCCGGTGGTTTGCTCGGCCATGAATCTTTCTCGTTTATTTGATTGAAATAAAGTAAATGGTCAAGGCGGCTTCAGGTTCGGCAAAAAACGCGCATAGATTTTTGAAGCGCTCGGAACTTTCGTATCTTTGCGCATGAAATCCCTGTCTCACAACGAGCAACGGCAAGGGGGTATGGTTGTCGTGATGCAGCCCGGGGCCACCGAGGCCCAGATCCAGGCCGTCATCGAACGGCTTAATGCTTACGGGTTCGACGTGCACCGTTCGACCGGGGTCAATCAGACCGTGCTGGGTGCGATCGGCGTCAAGCCGGACTTCGACATTCGTCACATCAAAGTGCTCGATGGCGTGGCGGACGTTTACCGGGTGACCGAACCGTACAAGTTTGCCAGCCGCACCTGGAAGAAGACGGACACCCAGATCGAAGTCAACGGTGTGGTGATCGGCGGCCCCGAAGTGGTGGTGATGGCCGGTCCGTGCTCCGTCGAAAGCGAGGAGCAGATCATGACGACGGCGGCGCACGTGGCGGCGCAGGGCGCGACCTTCCTGCGGGGAGGGGCCTTCAAGCCGCGCACCTCGCCCTATTCCTTCCAGGGACTCGGCGAAGTGGGCCTCAAGCTGCTGCGCGAGGCGGCCGACCGCTACGGCCTCCGGGTCATCACGGAAGTGATGGAGGTCAACCAGATCGAATTGATCTACCCGTACACCGACATCTTCCAGGTGGGCGCCCGCAACATGCAGAACTTCGCCCTGCTCAAGGAGCTGGGCAAGGTGGACAAACCGGTCTTCCTGAAGCGGGGACCGGCGGCCACCATCGAAGAGTGGCTGATGAGCGCCGAGTACGTCATCGCGCACGGCAACCCGCAGGTGATCCTCTGCGAGCGGGGCATCCGCACGTTCGAGACGCAGACGCGCAACACGCTCGATCTTTCGGCCATTCCGGTGGTCAAGCAGAAGAGCCATCTGCCCATCGTGGCCGATCCCAGCCACGGCACGGGGTTGCGCGACAAGGTGATCCCGATGGCGCGGGCGGCCGTGGCGGCGGGCGCCGACGGGATCATGGTGGAGGTGCATCCGGATCCGCCCTCCGCCAAAAGCGACGGGCCCCAGTCGCTCTATTTCGACCAGTTTACCGAACTGATGCGTCAACTCCGGCTCATCGCCCAGGTGATCGGGCGGACGGTCCGTGAGCCGCTCTCGGAAACCGTCTGACGCGTTCGCGGTTGCCTTCCGAGTGTTGCCGGTCCGGTGGGGAAGAGGTTGCTTCACTGCCGGGCCGGCAAGCATTTTGCAGGAAGGGGCCGCGCGGCACTTGACCTGGTTTTTGAAACGCAAGCCTTTCCTCGCCTATGTGTGGAATTGTCGGATACATCGGCCATCGTCCGGCCGCCGAGCTGCTGCTCAACGGCCTCAAGCGCCTGGAATATCGCGGCTACGATTCGGCCGGCATTGCCGTGGTGGGCGACGGCCGGCTTCAGGTGTACAAGCAGAAAGGCAAGGTGAATGATCTGGCGGCTGCCCTGCAGGAGCGGCTGCCGGAAGGCACGCTGGGAATTGGCCACACTCGCTGGGCCACGCACGGCGAGCCCAACGACGTCAACGCGCATCCGCACGTCAGCAGCGACGGCGACTTTGCGCTGGTGCACAACGGCATCATCGAAAACTATGCGGCGCTACGCAAACGCCTGCAGCAGAAGGGCTACGTGTTCCGGAGCGAGACCGACACGGAAGCCCTCGTGCACCTGATCGACGACGTGCGCCGCGCCACGGGCCTGCCGCTGCCGGAAGCCGTCCGCCAGGCGCTCACGCAGGTGGTGGGGACCTACGGGCTGGCCATCGTGTCGGCCTCGGACCCAGACCTGCTGATCGCCGCCCGGAAGGGGAGTCCGCTGATTCTGGGCGTCGGCGAGGGCGAGTACTTCCTGGCCTCCGATGCCGCGCCCATCGTGGAGCATACGCGCCAGGTGGTTTACCTGAACGACGGCGAGGTGGTGATTGTGCGCCGCAGCGGCTACGAAGTACGCACGATCGACAACGTGCTGCTCGAAAAGGAAGTCCACGAGCTGGAGTGGGACCTGGAGCAGATCGAAAAGGGCGGCTATCCCCACTTCATGCTCAAGGAGATCATGGAGCAGCCCGAGGCGCTGGAAAACTGCCTGCGCGGACGGCTCGACCTGCAGCACAACACGGTGAAGCTGGGCGGGCTCATCGATGTAATGGACCGCATCCGGGCGGCCGACCGCATCATCATCTGCGCCTGTGGCACTTCGTGGCATGCCGGACTGGTGGGCGAGTATCTGATCGAAGAATTTGCCCGCATTCCTGTCGAGGTGGAGTATGCCAGCGAATTTCGCTATCGCAATCCCGTGCTGCGGCCCAGCGACGTGGTGATCGCCATCTCGCAGAGTGGCGAGACGGCCGACACGCTGGCCGCCGTGCGTGAGGCCAAACGACAGGGCGTGCTGACGCTGGGCATCTGCAACGTCGTCGGCTCGACGATCGCCCGCGAGACGGACGCCGGTGTCTACCTGCACGTCGGGCCCGAGATCGGCGTAGCCTCGACCAAAGCGTTCACGGCGCAGGTGGCCGTGCTGACCATGCTGGCGCTCAAGCTGGCCGAAGGCCGCACGCTCTCGGAAGCCGAAATGGCGCAGGCGTTGCGGGCGCTGGCCGAGATTCCCGACAAGGTGCGCCAGGTGCTCACGCTCGACGAGGAGATTCGGCGCATCGCCCACGTCTACCGCTACGCGTCCAACTTCCTGTACCTTGGCCGCGGCTACAACTTCCCGGTGGCGCTCGAAGGCGCGCTGAAGCTCAAGGAAATCTCCTACATCCACGCCGAGGGCTATCCGGCCGCCGAGATGAAGCACGGGCCGATCGCGCTCATCGACCGCTTCATGCCCGTGGTCTTCATCGCCATGAAAGACCGCACCTACGACAAGGTGGTCTCGAACATCGAAGAGGTGGTGGCCCGTCAGGGTTCGGTCATCGCCATCACCGACGAGGGCAACGGCGAGCTGGACAAGCTCTGCGAGTACGTCATCCGCATCCCGCCGGCGCCGGACTTCCTGACGCCGCTCCTGACGGTGATTCCGCTGCAACTGCTGGCCTATCATATCGCCGTCATGCGGGGGTGCAACGTGGACCAGCCGCGCAACCTGGCCAAGAGCGTGACGGTGGAGTAGCCGACAGGCACTTTCGGTTCGTTCCCGGCGTTAGCAGCGGAAACGAAGCGCTGCGCTTATGATTCCGAAAGAGCCGCTGGAGGAAATCAAACGCCGTTACGAAGAAGTCACGCAGGCGCTGTCGGATCCGGAGGTGGCCGCCGACCCGAAGCGGCTGGCCGAGCTGGGACGCGAACACGCCAGCCTGCGTGCCATTGTTGAGGCCATCGAAGCCTACGAGCGCCTGCTGGCCGAGCAGGAGAGCCTGCGCGAGCTGATCCGCACCGAGTCGGACCCGGAGCTGGTCCGCATGGCCCGGCATGAGCTGGAGGAACTGGAGGAGCGGTTGCCGGCCGTCGAGGAAGACCTGCGGTTGCGTTTGATACCCCAGGACGAAATGGACCGGCGCAATGCCATCGTGGAGATCCGGGCCGGCACGGGTGGCGACGAGGCGGCGCTGTTTGCCGGCGATCTGTTCCGCATGTACAGCCGTTTTGCCGAGCGCAAGGGCTGGAAGCTGGAAGTGCTCGACGCCTCGCCGGGCACGGTGGGCGGCTTCAAAGAAATCATTTTCAGCCTGAAGGGGCCGGACGTTTACGGCACCATGAAGTACGAAAGCGGCGTGCATCGCGTGCAGCGCGTGCCCGCCACCGAATCGCAGGGACGCATCCACACTTCGGCCGCCAGCGTGGTCGTGCTGCCCGAGGCCGAAGAGGTGGACGTGGAGATCCGGCCCGAAGACCTGCGCATCGACGTGTTCCGGTCCAGCGGGCCCGGCGGCCAGCACGTCAACCGCACCGAGTCGGCCGTCCGCATCACGCATATCCCGACCGGGATCGTCGTCTCCTGCCAGGACGAAAAAAGCCAGCACCAGAACAGGGAAAAGGCGCTGCGCATCCTGCGCGCGCGCCTGTACGAACTGGAGCAGGAACGCCAGCGGGCCGAACGCGACGCGGTGCGACGGGCTTCCATCAAAACCGGCGACCGTTCGGCCAAAATTCGCACCTACAACTTCCCGCAGGATCGCGTGACCGACCACCGCCTCGAAGGCGATCTGAAGAACTGGCCGCTGCACCGCATCATCGAAGGCGAACTGGACGAGCTGATCAACGCGCTGCGCACGGCCGAGCACGCCGAGCGCCTGGCCCAGCTCAAGGCCTAATTTTCCGCAAAGAAGAACCGCCCCTTTGCCTCCGGCGTTGAAGCGCCGTACCTTGCGTACCTCCCTGCTCCCGCCCGTCGGCGGGGGCATGAACCGAAACCGGTAATCATTCCACAGGGACGGGATCATGTCGGAAGTGAAAAACTTCTACGAGCTGACCTACATCATCAACGCGGCGCTCAGCGACGACCAGATCAAGGAAGTCATCCGCCGCGTCAACCAGTACATCGAAGAGCACGGCGGCGAGATCGTTGAAGTCGACGAGTGGGGCACGCGGCGCCTGGCCTATCCGATCCAGAAGCGGCGGAACGGCTACTACGTGAACATGTACTTCCGGGCGCCCGCCTCGTTGATCGCCGCCCTGGAGCGTTTCCTGGAGATCGACGAGCAGGTGCTGCGTTACCTGACGCTGCGCATGGACGCGAAGATGCTGCGCCACTACGAGCGGCGTAAGCAGCAGGCCGCCGAGGCGGCGCGGCCGCGTCCGAAGGACGTAGCGGTGGAAGAAGAGGAGGATGTCGAAGTGGCGGAAGAGGAAGAAGAAGAGGAGGAAGAGGAGTAATCGTCGATCTTCACCAAAACGAAGCGAAATCGAGCCATGGCACGCAAGCGCGATCTGGAATACGTCGATTACAAGGACGTCGAATTTCTGAAGCAGTTTATCAACGAGCAGGGTAAGATCCTGCCGCGCCGGATCACCGGCGTGTCGGCCAAGACGCAGCGGCAGATCGCCCGGGCCATCAAGCGGGCGCGCCACCTGGCGCTGCTGCCGTTCGTGGCCGAGGCGGTCAAGTAAGCCGCTGTTGCGGCCGAACTGGACGCATGACCCATAACCGCAATTTTGCCATGAAAGTACTTCTGTTGCAGGACGTAGAGAAGCTGGGCCTGGAGGGAGAGGTGGTGACCGTCAAGGACGGCTACGGACGGAACTACCTGATCCCGAAGGGTCTGGCTATCGAGGCGACGCCGAGCGTGCTCAAGGACCTGGAAGAGCGGCGCCGCCAGCAGGCGCGCAAGCTGGCCCGCCAGCGGGAAGAAGCCCAGCGCATGGCCGAGGAGCTGGCGAAGACCGAAGTGGTCATTCGCGCCAAAGTCGGCGAGGAGAACCGCATCTTCGGGACGGTTACCTCGACGCAGGTGGCCGACTATCTGGCGCAGAAAGGCTTCAAGATCGACCGGCGTCGCATCGAGATGCCCGAAGACATCCGCATGCTGGGCGTCTACACGGCGCGTGTCAAGCTCCATCCCGAAGTAGTGGCGCAGATCAAGATCCGCGTCGAGCCGGAGACGGCCGAAAGCTGACGCCCCGCAACCACCGGCAACAATTGCCCGAGGCGTTCGTTTTCCCGACGAACGCCTTTTTTGTTGGTTTTCGATCGAGCCATGAAGATCTGCAGGCGGTCGCAATACGCAGGGCTTCTGATCTTACTCGCGCTGCTGGCGTCGCCGGCCCGGGCGCAGCGGGCGACCGAGATCGTGCAGTGGCGGGCCCACCCGCAGCCCGAGCGGGTGGCGCCGGGCGATTCGCTCTGGCTCCGACTGGAGGCGACGATCGCCGAGGGGTGGAAGGTCTATGCGCTCGACTCGCCGCCGCCCACGCGGGGCGTCCGGGTGCGCCTCGACACGCTCCCCGACCTCCGGCCGGCCGGATCGCCGCGCCAGCAGACGCCGCTGGAAAACTACGATCCTTTCTTCGAGAAAGTCGTCCGCTATTTCCTGAACCAGGCCGTGCTGGCGGTGCCGCTGGTGGTGACGCCGGATGCCACGCCCGGCACGCGCACGCTGCGCGCCCGGGTGGCGTTTATGACCTGCAACGATCGGGTCTGCCTGCCGCCCACCGAAGTGCCGGTCGAAGCGACCGTACAGATCGACCCGCAGGCCACCTCCAAGACTGCGCCGCCACGTTTCGAGCCGGCCGTGCCGCCCATCGAGCCGGAGGCTGCACCGCCGACGTCCGACGAGACCCCGGCTTTGACCGACGCCGCCGCGCAGGACCTGGTGCGGGCCCGTTCGGGCGGCCTCTGGGGCTTTCTGCTGCTGGCCGTGGGTGCCGGACTGGCCGCTCTGCTCACGCCCTGCGTCTTTCCCATGATTCCGCTGACCGTCTCGTTTTTCACGCGGCAGAGCGGTAGCCGCGCGCAGGCCGTCCGCATGGCGCTCGTCTACGGCCTGGCCATCGTCGTAACCTTCACCGGACTGGGCGTGCTGACGGCCCTGCTCGTGGGCGCTTCCGGTGCACAGACCATCGCGGCCAATCCCTGGGTCAACCTGTTCATCGGACTGGTTTTCATTCTGTTTGCGCTCTCGCTGCTCGGACTCTACGAGCTGCGCCTGCCCTCCGGACTCGTCAACTACTTCAACCGCCAGAGCCAGACGCACGGCGGCTACCTGGGCGTGCTCTTCATGGGGCTGACGCTCACGCTCGTGTCGTTCTCCTGCACGGCCCCCTTCGTGGGCGGGCTGCTGGCCGCCACGGCGCTGGGCGAGTGGGGTTATCCTGTGCTGGGCATGGTGGCCTTCAGCCTGACGTTCGCGACGCCGTTCGTGCTGTTTGCGCTGTTTCCGCGGGCGCTCGAAGCGCTGCCCCGCTCGGGCGCCTGGATGCAGACGATCAAGGTGGTGCTGGGCTTCGTGGAGCTGGCCGCCGCACTGAAGTTTCTCTCGAACGCCGATCTGGTCTGGGGCTGGGGGCTGCTCTCCCGACCGCTGGTGATCGCGCTGGTGTCGGTGCTGTTTTTCCTGACAGGGCTCTACCTGATCGGCAAGCTCCGCCTGCCCCACGAGCCGCCGGTCGAGACCGTGGGCGTCGGACGGCTGCTGGTGGCCGTGCTGTTTTTCGGCCTGTCGCTCTACATGCTGCCCGGACTGCTGGGGGCGCCGCTGGGCAACCTGGACGCCTACCTGCCGCCGCGCCGGGCCACCGACGTGGGGCTGGTGGCGCTGCTTCAGGGAAGCGGAAACGGCGAAAGTGCGGCGGAGATGAGCTGGTATGAAGATCCGGACGTCGCTTTCGCCGAAGCCCGGGCAACGGGCCGGCCCGTGTTCATCGACTTTACGGGCTACACCTGCACGAATTGCCGCCAGATGGAGGCCACCGTCTTCCCGCATCCGGAAGTCGCAAAGCGGCTGCAGAACGACTTCGTGCGGCTCCGGCTCTACACCGACGACGCCTCGGTAGGTCCGGAATGGCAGCGGTATCAGCTGCAACTGACCGGTACGGTGGCCCTGCCGACCTACGCGATCGTGGCGCTGGAAGGCGGGCCGCTGCTGGCCCGACACACCGGGCTGGCTTCGGTGGAAGAATTTCTGGCGTTTCTGGAAGAGGGAAGCCGGGCTTTTCAGCAATGGCTGGCGCAGCAGCAACGCGCGCAGACCACCGAACCCACCGCCGCCCTGCGCTGACGTAGCGCCATGACACGCCCCGCTGCGACGCCGACCACGCGACGGGCCCTCTGGCTGATCGTGCTGTTCGGGCTGGTCAGCCTGCTGGCCGATCTCACCTACGAAAGCGCCCGGAGCCTGATCGGTCCCTACCTGGGCTGGCTGGGCGCCTCGGCCACGGCGGTGGGCGTGGTGGCCGGTGCGGGCGAGCTGGTGGGCTACGGGCTGCGGCTCGCCAGCGGCTATCTGAGCGACCGGACGCGCCGCTACTGGACGCTCACGTTGCTGGGCTATGCGGTGAACCTGCTGGCCGTACCGGCGCTGGCGCTGGCCGGACGCTGGGAGGTGGCGGCCGCGCTGATCATCGCCGAACGCGCCGGCAAGGCGCTGCGCACCCCGGCCCGCGACGTGCTGCTCTCGCACGCCACGGCACAGGTAGGACATGGCCGGGGATTCGGACTGCACGAAGCGCTGGATCAGATCGGTGCCGTGGCCGGACCGCTCCTGATGGCCGGGGTGCTGCTGCAGGGCGGCGACTACCGGACGGCCTTCGCGTTGCTGCTGGTGCCGGCACTGCTCGCGCTGGGGCTGCTCGGCGTGGCCCGGCTACGCTACCCGCGGCCGCAGGAGCTGGAAGCAGCCCGTCCGACGGCGCCGGCGGATCGCACGTTTCCGCGCACGTTCTGGATCTACCTGACCGGGGCCGGACTGCTGGCCGCCGGATACGCGGACTTCCCGCTGATCGCCTATCACTTCCGGGAGGCCGGCGTCTTGCCCGAAGCCTGGATTCCCCTGAGCTATGCGCTGGCAATGGGCGTCGACGCAGGGGCGGCCCTGCTGCTGGGGCGCTGGTTCGACCGCTTCGGCCCGATCACGCTGGCGCTGGCCGTGGCGCTGACCTCCGCCTTTGCACCGCTGACGTTTCTGGGCGGTGCGGCGGCCGCCTGGGTGGGCATGGCGCTCTGGGGCGTGGGCATGGGGGCGCAGGAGTCCATCCTGCGGGCCACGCTGGCCCGAATGATCGCCCCGGAACGGCGGGGCACCGCCTTCGGACTGTTTCATGCGGTCTTTGGCGTGTGCTGGTTTGCGGGGAGCGCGCTGCTGGGAGTGCTCTACGACACGTCCATCCCGGCGCTGGTCGGGGTGGCCGTGGCGCTGCAGGTGCTGGCCGCGCTGGTATTGGGCTGGATGAGTCGTCAGCCGAAGCGGTAATGGCTGCGGCGTAGCAGCATCAGAAAGAACGGCACGCCGCAGAGGGCGGTGACGACACCCACCGGTAGCTCGGTGCCGGGAAGCAGCAGGCGGGCGACCAGATCGGCCCAGATCAGAAAGGCAGCGCCCAGCAGGAAGCTCAGCGGTACCACCCGCCGGTGTGGCACGCCCGTCAGGGCGCGGACGGCATGCGGAATGATCAGCCCGACGAAGCCGATCGTTCCGGAAAACGCCACGAGCGTCCCGGTGACCAGCGCCGCGAACAGGATCAGCAGGCGCTTGGCCAGTTCGACGGGGATGCCGAGCTGGGCGGCTGGCTCCTCGCCCAGCAGCAGCAGATCCATGGGGCGCGTGAGCGCCAGCATGCCGAGCAGCCCCAGCAGCGTGGCCAGAGCGGGCAGCGGCAGCAGCGACCAGCGGGCCCCGCTGAACGAACCCAGCAGCCAGAACAGCACGGCGCGGAGCTTGTCGGGACTGGGCGAGGCGAACGTGACGAACGACGTGATCGAAGCCATGAGCGCCGAGATCGCCACGCCGCCCAGCAGCAGCCGCGTGACCGAAAGCACGCCGTTCTGTCGCGCCACAAGATAGACGAGCGTCAGCGCCAGCAGGGCGCCCAGAAAAGCCGCCAGCGGCATCGAGAGCGTGCGCGATAGCAGCGGTGGAAGAAAGCCCAGGTAGAACAGCGAAGCGCCGGCGCTGGCCCCGCTCGAAAGTCCCAGAATGTAGGGCTCGGCCAGCGGATTGCGCACCAGGGTCTGCATGGCCACGCCCACGATGGCCAGGCCTCCGCCGGTCAGCAGGGCCATCAGCACGCGGGGCAGCCGGAGTTGCCAGACGATCCGTTCGGCCACCGGATCGACCGCCGCGCCGGTGATCCGCCCGAGCAGCACGCGCACCACCACGTCCGGCGCCAGCGAGACGCTTCCGAGCGCAACCCCGGCCACCACCGAGGCGAGCAGCAGCCCGAGCAGCCAGCAGCTCAGCGTGAGCGGAGGCATCCTCATGGCGACAGCTTGCGGGCCAGCTCCGGGTGCAGGCAGTGCAGCAGCGCCTCCAGGCCGGCCACCAGGCGCGGACCGGGCCGCAGGATCAGCGAGGGCTCGATGCCGCAGATGCGCCGGTTGCGAACGGCCGGCAGCAGGTCCCAGGACGGATGATACCGCAGCAGCCGGGCCGGATCGTAATCGGCGCCGGCCGTCACGACGATCACCTCGGGCTGAAGCTGCAGCACCAGTTCGTCGCTGAGCACCGGGGCCGGATTGGACAGCGAGTCCGTCAGGCTTTTGCCCCCGGCCCGCGCCACCAGATCGTGCACGTAGCTACCCTGGCTGAACGCGTAGAGCGTTTCGTCGCTGATCAGCACCAGTACGGTGGGGCGGTGGCGCAGCGTATCGACGGCCGCCGCCAGCTTCGCCAGGCGTGCCCGTAGCGAATCGACGGTGCGACGGGCGGCTGCTTCGGTGTCCAGCAGCTTCCCTGTGGTCAGGATCGCTTCCAGCACGTCCTCGAGCGAATGGTATGAAAAGAAATACACGGGCAGGCCGAGCGCTTCGAAGGTGGCCGCATCCCGCGGATTGTTCACCTGATCGGTGGCCAGCACCAGGTCCGGTTGCAGCGCGACGATTGCCTCGAAGTTGACCGGCAGCGCACTGAAGCGCGGCAACGTATCGACGGCCGGCGGATAATCGTCGGCCGTGGTGACGCCCACCAGTTTGTGTCCGGCCCCGGCAGCAAAGACGATCTCGGTCAGGCTGGGCGCCAGCGTCACGACGCGCTCCGGCACGTGCGGCAGCGTGACCGTGCGGCCCAGATCGTCGGTAACCGTCAGCGCACCGCTGGCAGGCCCGGACGCCGGCCGGCAGGCGCCGAGCCCCAGCCACAACAGCAGCAGAGGAAACCGGAGAGGCTTCATCTTTTTGAAGGCTGGCGTGCAGGTTGTCTAAAATGAGATCGCTGATTCACCGGTGCATGATGGCGCAACACCCTGTGTGCCGGATACAATCCGGCGGGTCTGATAGGGCGGACACAGTGGTCCGCCCCTACATGAAAAAACGTTGTCGTTTGTCCGGTAGGGGCGCACCGCAGTGTGCGCCCGTGCTTTCAGCCCGAGGAAAAGAAGACCGGGGAGGTCACGCGCATGCACCATGATATTTCGTAAAATAGAAACGGCTCGTGAAAACAGCCCGAATTCCCGGAGAGTTTCGTTTTTACTTTGCATCGAAGAAGCGCTATCTGGACACCCCTCCACCTTACGAAACGAAGCAAAATCCGAAGAAAGCGGGAAAAAGGCACGTTCAGGGGCGGCCGCAAATTTTCCGAACGGAATCGCTTGAGTTCGAAATTACTCGGCCGATCCTAAAAAGGAGCTCGGCAAAAGCAAGTAGAGGCAACGGAATTTACCAATCTACACCCCGTGCTATGTCGAAGGCCTGTGTGTTTGTGGTGGATGACGAGCCCAAGCTGGGCGAGCTGTTTGCCAACGTGCTCCGGCGGGACGGCTACGAGGTGCGCGCGTTCGTGCATCCTCAGGCGATGCTGGAAGCCATCGAAGACGGGCAGCAACCCGACGTGGTGCTGGCCGATCTGATGATGCCGGAGATCAACGGCATCGAGCTGCTGGAACGGCTGCGTAAACGTCGGCTTCACGTGCCGGTCATTATCATGACGGCGCATTCGTCGGTGCAGACGGCCGTCGAGGCCATGCGCCGGGGTGCCTTTCACTATCTGCAGAAGCCGGTCAATCTGGAAGAAATGCGCATGCTGCTCAAGAAGGCCATCGGCCGGAATGAGCGCACGTCGGTTTCACAGCCCTCGCCGCAGGGGGAAGCGGCCGCCTATCCGATCGAAGGCATTCTGGGCGACAGCGAGCCGATTCGTCGGGTGCGCCAGACCATCGAGATGCTCCGGGACGTGCCGGGTACGATCGTACTGATCCGGGGCGAAACCGGCACCGGCAAAAACCTGGTGGCCCGCACCATTCACGCCAACTCCTGCTACAGCAGCGGGCGTTTTGTGGAGATCAACTGTGCGGCGCTGCCCGACAACCTGCTGGAGGCCGAACTGTTCGGCTATGAAAAAGGCGCCTTCACCGATGCACGCACCTCCAAGCCGGGTCTGCTCGAAGTGGCCGACGGGGGGACCGTCTTTCTGGACGAGATCGACTCGATGAGTCTGGCGCTGCAGGCCAAATTGCTTTCGTTTCTGGAAAGCCGGACGTTCCGGCGTCTGGGCGGTATCGACGACATTCAGGTCAACGTGCGTATTCTGTGCGCCACCAACGTCAACCTGGAGCAGCTGGTGGCCGAGCGGAAGTTCCGGCAGGACCTCTTCTACCGGATCAACGTGGTCAATATCTACCTGCCGGCGCTTCGGGAGATGGGCCGCGATGTGCTGCTGATCGCCCGGTATTTCATTGAGCAGTTCAACAGCGAGCTGGGCCGGCAGGTGAAGGGCCTGACGCCCGAAGCGGAAAAGAAGCTGCTGGACTATCACTGGCCCGGTAACGTGCGTGAGCTGCGCAACGTGCTCGAACGGGCCATGATTTTCAACAGAAAGGAGTGGATCGACGCCGACGATCTGCACCTGCTGCCTGCTACTGCGTCTTCCAACGGAGTGGCCCTGCCGCCTTCCAACGGTGTGTTCTACTTCCCCAGCGGGAGCACGCTGGAAGAGCTGGAGAAAGCCTACATCCTGCACACGCTCAAGCATTACAAGGCCAGCTTTACCGAGGTAGCTCAGATGCTGGGCATTTCCAAAAAAACACTCTGGGAGAAGCGCAAGCGGTACAACCTGGATCGCGAGCTGGCGCGATCGTGAGGCACAAACCCGGAGCAGCGGCGTTGGCGACGTCAGGCATTCGGGCATGGATCGATGGGCGACGCGCTGCTCTGGGTGGTACTGGGCCTGGGAGGGCTCTATCTCGGGGCGGAGGGGCTGGTGCGGGGAAGTGCGGCACTGGCCCTTCGGCTGGGCGTCTCTCCACTGGTCATCGGGCTGACGATTGTGGCCTGGGGGACCAGTAGTCCGGAGATTGTCGTGAGTGTGCAGGCCGCGCTGAGGGGAAGTGCGGATGTGGCTGTGGGCAATGTGGTGGGGTCCAACATCTGCAACATTGCACTGATTCTCGGTCTGGCGTCGGTCTTGCAGCCGCTCAGGGTACAGGCGCGTCTGCTCCGGCTGGACGTACCGCTGCTGATCGGGGTTTCGCTGCTGAGCGGAGGGCTGCTGTGGGATGGGCGGCTGGGATGGCAGGGCGGGGTGCTGTTGCTGGGATTGCTGGGTGGCTACACAGGGCTCAACTTCTACTTGAGTCGTAAAGAAAGTCCGGAACTGTTGCAGGAGGGGACCGCCACGCTGCCGCATCCGTTGCGTCATCCGTGGATCGAGGGCGCGATCGTTGTGCTCGGACTGGGATTGCTGGTGGTGGGCGGGCACTGGTTTCTGGAAGGAGCGGTAACGCTCGCTCGCTGGCTGGGGTTGTCGGAGGCCTTTATCGGCTTGAGCGTGGTGGCGGTGGGTACGAGTTTGCCGGAGCTGGCCACCTCGGTGGTGGCCGCGCTTCGCCGCGAAGCCGATATTGCCGTGGGGAATGTAGTGGGTTCCAATCTGTTCAATCTACTGGCCATTCTGGGGCTTTCGGCCGTGGTGCGTCCGCTGCAGACCACGGACGTGCAGCATCTGGACCTGCTGGTCATGAACGCACTGACCTGGGTCCTGCTGCCGCTGATGTGGAGTGGCCACCGCATCCATCGAGGTGAAGGCCTGTTGTTGCTGGGTCTGTACGGCGCCTATCTGTTGGGGCGGGCAGCGCTTTAAGCCACTTTTAATCGATCCAAGCTCCACTTTTAATCGCACATAGAAAGAAGCGGCGGCCGACCTGGCGTATAAAGCGCCGCGTTTGGATGATGGCGGTTGGCGTCATCGTCGGCGTAAGGCTCACCCGATAAACCAACCAGGAGGCAGCGTATGAAGACGCGTTGGACATGGGGCGGACTGCTGGCCATCGGCCTGTTATGGGCGGGCTGTGCCAGTGCCCCGAACGAACAACTGGAAGCGGCGCAGCGTGCGCTTCAGGCCGCCGATAGTGCCGAAGCGGACGTCTATGTAGCCGATCTCTACCGGGCTGCGCAGGATTCACTGGCTGCGGCCCAGGCCGAAATTGAGGCGCAGAATGCCCGCTTCGCACTGGCCCGGGACTACAAGCGGGCCGAGCAACTCCTGCAGTTTGTAACGGAGACGGCGCAGCAGGCGACCCAGCAGGTCGCCGAACGCAAGGAGGCGCTCCGGGCAGAGACCGAGGCGCTCATTGCCGAGGCGCGTCAGGCGCTGATGCAGACGCATGAGCTGCTGGGACGGGCGCCGCGTGGCAAAGAGGGCGCCATCGCGCTGGTGTCGATCCGGGAAGATGCCACCAGCGTGGAAGGCCTGCTGAACGAAGCCGCGGCGGCGCTGGAGCGCGGTGACGTTTTCCAGGCGCATCAGCTGGCGCAGCAAGCCCGCGATCGTGCCGCCGGCCTGGTCAATGAACTGAATGAGGCCATTGCCAAGACGCGTCCGGGACAGGGAAGCTGACGTGTCGGATCGCCGGTCATGGCGGAAGGCCTCCGGTGCTTCCCGGCTGACGGGAAGGCCGGGGGCCTTCCTCACATCTGGACGTCGCTGGGGGTATCGGCTGGGCCTGATCGGTCTGTTTCTGATGCCGCTGGCCGGCCTGACGTATGGCTACTTTGCCCTGCGCCAGAGCCCTCGAACGGCGGTCGAAGCTGCGCAGCAAGCGCTGGCGCAGGCGCGCGCCGTAGCCGCCGAGCAGTATGCGCCCACGCACTGGCGAAAGGCCGAGCAGGTCTGGGAGGAGGTGCTCCGGCGGTGGCGGCTTGCCAACCAGCGCTGGTGGAGCCCCCCGGACGACTATGCGCAGATAACCGCGCTGGCCCGGCAGGCGCAGCACGAGGCGATCGTGGCCGCCGCACGGGCCGCGCAGGTGCGTGACTCGCTCCACCGGGAAAGTCGTCAGATGCTGACGGCCCTTGCTCCGCGTCTGGATTCGCTACAGCGGTGGCTACGGCTGCTGCCGTATCGCCCGGGCTGGCTGCAACAGTTACAGGTCGCGCAACAGCAATATCAGGCGGCGCAGTATGCCCTTGAGCAACAGAAGCTCTGGGAGGCCGCCCGAAAGGCCCGGCAGGCCCACCTGCAAACGCTGGCATTGACGCAACAGGTAAGCGATTATGTGCGCGATTACCTGGCCCAGGTACCGCGCTGGCGGCAATGGGTGGCCGAGGTCCGCGCCGAAGCCCGACGCCAGAACCAGTGGCTGATTGTCGTGGACAAAATGGCCCGGCAATGCCTGGTCTACCGAGGCGACCGTCAGGTGGCCGTCTTTCCCATAGAGCTCGGGCCCAACTGGATGGGCACCAAACACTACGCAGGCGATCGGGCCACGCCCGAAGGACGTTATCGCGTGGTGCGCAAGCTGGGCCCGGGCGAAACCCGGTACTACCGGGCACTCCTTCTGGACTATCCCAATGCCGAGGATCGGGCACGCTTTGCCCGAGCCCGGCGGGAAGGATTGCTCCCTCCCGGGGCAAAAATCGGTGGCCTGATTGAAATCCATGGCGAAGGGGGGCGCGGGGCCGACTGGACGGAAGGCTGTGTGGCCCTGCACAATCAGGACATGCGTCGCCTCTATGAAATGATTCCGGTGGGTACACCGGTCGTGATCGTCGGCACACTGGATCCGCCATCGTGGGTTCAGCAGATGATCGAAGGGTATGCACGATGAACATTGCGCGGATAGCAAGATGGGGCGGATGGATGGCCAGCATCCTGCTGTCGCTGGGATGCCTCGGCATAGCGCCGGTGCTGCGCAGCGCATTGCTATCGCTCGAGACCGCACCGGTCTATGCCGAGGCGACTTCGGTCGATGAGGCTACGCTCCGGCGAAGCGTTGCGCGTCTGGAACGACGACTGGCGGCCCGGCGTCCCGCTGGCGCCTATCTGGTCGTCAGTACGACGGAAAACCACTTCTGGCTCTACGTGGGTGGTCGGCTGATTCGAGAAGGCCGCTGTTCGACCGGCAGTTATGTCTATCTGAAAGGAAGTGGGGGACGCAGCTGGCTTTTTCAAACGCCCCGTGGTCAGTTTTTCGTGCAGTCCAAAATCGTCAATCCCGTCTGGCATAAGCCGGACTGGGCTTTTGTCGAAGAAGGCAAACCCATTCCGCCGCCCGGTTCTCCCGAGCGGTACGAGTACGGGGTGCTCGGGCGGTATGCCCTGGCCATTGGCAACGGATACCTGATCCACGGGACCCTGTATCAGCGTCTGCTGGGACTTCCGGTAACCCACGGATGTGTGCGCCTGGGCGATGCCGATCTGGAGGTCGTTTATCGAACGCTTCCCCTGGGCGCGCCTGTGTACATCTACTGAGCAGCCAATGAAGACGCAGGTTACGGAAAGATTGCGAAGACTCCGGGAGCTGAGCAGGCAGGTGTTGGGGCAGCGCAGTTTCTGGATACGAGCACTGCTGCTTCCGGGATTGGTTTTGCTCCTGCTGGTCGTGCTGCCCGTGTTGCTTGCCCAGACCCCTGTACCATCGAGCCGTACCGGAGACGGCACCATCGATTCTCTTCGGTTGCTCCAGGCTTTTTTGCAGCAGCGGCTCGAAATGGCTCGCTCTCGGCAGGTAGGGCTGGTGGTCGATCTGCCGGCCCGACGCCTGACGCTGGAGATTGCCGGCTTGCCGGTACGTGAAGTGTCTATTCAACGACTGCGCGTACCGACAACGCTTCGAAAAATGGAAGCAACGGCCCATCCGTTCGTGTGGCGGGCTTATCGCGCTTCCATTCCACGTTATCCCATTACCGAGGTAGAGGCCCCGGACGATACGCTCGAAGCACAGCAGCGGCCGCCGATCCTGCCCCCGCGGGAGGATTCCGGGGGCGTCTGGGTCTACCTGGCATTCGATCGGGGTCTGGAGCTCTGGCTGCTGTCGCCGCCGACCAGCCTGAGCGAACGATTGGAACGCTGGTTTTTTGTCGGGCGCACGCACCTGTGGCGCGAAGCCCGACTTGTCGCCGCGCTGTTGCAAGGCGACGCCACGATCCCGATGCCCGTCATGCTGGAACTGCCGCCCGGTGATATTCGGGCGGTTTTCCGGGCGCTTCCGGACAGTGCCCGGTTGGCACTGCGTTACTGAGGTGGCTCCGGCGTTCGAGCCACCGGCGTGCGCCGCAGATGCAGGCGGCGTCCCAGGGCTTCCGCTTTGCGTCGCATGTGCGCAAAGGAAGGCGCCAGCGCCGGAATTGGATGGAGCAGAAAGAGCCCCAGTCGCAATAGCCAGAAAGGCCAGAGGATCAGATAGTTCAGCAAGCCAAACACCTGCAGGAACGTGAAGCCGGTGGTGGCGCCCAGGGCAATGCAGGCCATCGCCGCTCCCAGCACCAGGCCACTCTGAGTCAGGCTGGTGGGCCAGACGGGCAGGCGATGCGCGATCCGGCTTACCACCAAAATCCACAGTCCGACTCCGGCCGTTTCCAGCCAGCCCCGGGGCATGCGTTCCAGCAGCAGCTGCAACCAACCGCTCCAGCCACCCTGTAGCAGTCCCAGCGATCCGGAGGCCTCGCTGGCGGCTTCGCGCCACAGGCTGGTTTCGTAGTCAGCCTGCCAGAGACTGACGATAGCCGTCAGCGCAAAACCTACCTGTGCGACGCCGGCACTCCAGGTCAGGAGAGGAGAACTGGCCTGCAGACGTTGATGAACCGCCGGGATCAGGGCCAGTCCCAGCAGCGCCATCAGGGCGAACAGGTAGTCAAACAGTAAGTGGGGCCAGAAAGGGATCGGAGATTGCTCATCCAGGGGCGGCATCCAGGCTGTCAGGGAGACACTGGCCACAAACAGCGCAGCCATAAGCAACGCACTGTACCCACCCCACCGCTCCATACGCGCCGCGTACGTCATAGAAGCGTACACCTCCTGCCTTAAATGAAAGCCTTCCGGCCGGGCCGTCCCTTGGTCCGTCTTCCCGAACGGACGCCGCACGTTGCCGCCCGGCGGGCCTTGTGCAGGCCGGGATCAGCCAACCGGAATCCTGCGGCAAGTACTACAACCGCTGAAACGCGCACCCCCGGCGAAAGTTGAGCCGAGATTGCTCCGTTACGCGGTTTTTTCCGGCGGTTCGGCGGGCAAATCCAACCGATAGCCATATCCGCGAATGGTGCGGATCACATTTTTGAGGCCATGTGCTTCCAGTTTCCGCCGCAGAAAATACATGTAAACGTCCACCATGTTGGTGCCGGTGTCGAACGTGATACCCCAGACGTGAGCCAGAATCTCGTGGCGAGAGCAGGCGACCCCGGGGCGCGAGAGCAAAAAGTCCAGCAGGGCAAATTCGCGGGGTGTTACCTCCACTTCTTGATCATCAATAAAGAAGCGATGGGCGGTGCGGTCAAGCCGCAGGCGTCCCACCTGTCGTACATCGCGGGGCAGGGTGGCAGCTGTGGTCTCCAGACGGAGGTCGCGCACCAACCGTTGGTAGGCTACCTGGTGCGCCTGGATCAAGGCGGGTTGGAGGGGAAAGGTCAGGGCGGCGTCGGCACCGGCTACCAGGGCGGCAATCTGGGCTTCCGGGCCGGTTCGGCACAAGGCAATCAGGGGAGCGGTAGCCTGACGACGCAGGTAAAAGCCCAGCGTGTTGATCAGCGGCGCCTGCGCCAGTTGCCAGTCCACCAGCACCGCACTGGCCTGCCGGGCGGCTTCCAGCAGCTGCTGCCCCTGTTCCGACAGAGTATGTTGTGGGCCGCCCAGCGCCTGCCATCCGAACACCCACAGCTCGTGCGGAGGCGGACAGCTCAGCTGGACCGCTGTCACCAGCAGCGGATCGTCGGTGATCAAACACAGCCGAAGTGGGGCTGCAGGTGGGGTGGTCGTGGACCCGGTAACATCACTTGGCATAGGCCACCGAGCGCACCTCGCGGATGACCGTCACCTTGATCTGGCCCGGATACTGCATCTCGCTCTGGATCTTCTTTGAAATGTCCAGCGCCAGCTGCTCGGCCTGGGCGTCGGAGACCAGGCTGTGGTTGACGATCACACGCACCTCGCGTCCGGCCTGGATCGCGTAGACGCGCTCGACGCCCGGGAACGAGGCGGCCAATGCCTCGAGCTTTTCCAGCCGCTTGATATAGGCTTCCAGCGCCTCGCGACGGGCACCCGGACGTGCACCCGAGATCGCATCGGCTGCCTGTACGATGGGCGCGATCAGCGTGGTCATTTCGATCTCGTCGTGGTGGGCACCCACCGCATTGCACACCTCCGGATCCTCCCTGTACTTGCGGCAGAGCTCCATGCCCACCAGCGCGTGCGGTCGGTCGATCTCTTCCTCGACGACCTTGCCGATGTCGTGCAGCAGCCCGGCACGGCGGGCCTTGTCGGCATCCAGACCCAGCTCGGCGGCGATCAGCGAGGCGATGCGGGCCGTCTCGATGGAGTGGGCCAGCAGGTTCTGGCCGTAGCTTGTGCGGTAGCGCATCCGGCCGATCAGCCGGATCAGCTCCGGATGTATGCCGTGCAGGTTCAGATCGATGACGGTCCGCTCGCCCGTCTCCATGATCTCTTCTTCGATCTCGGCCGTGGCCTTTTCGACCACTTCCTCGATGCGGGCCGGGTGGATGCGACCGTCCTGGATCAGCTTGGTCAGTGCCAGCCGGGCGATTTCGCGGCGGATCGGGTTGAAGGCCGAAAGGATCACCGCCTCGGGCGTGTCGTCGACGATCACCTCGACGCCGGTGGCCGCTTCGAAGGCGCGGATGTTACGGCCCTCGCGTCCGATGATGCGGCCCTTCATCTCGTCGGACTGAATGTTGACCACCGAGACGGTGTTTTCGATGGCGTGGCTGGCGGCCGTCCGCTGGATGGCGGTCAGGATGATCTTGCGGGCCTCGCGGTTGGCCTTCAGGCGGGCCTCGTCGCGGATTTCCTTGATCATGGAAGCCGCTTCCAGCTTGGCCTCCTCGACCAGCTGCGCCATGAGCGCTTCCTTCGCTTCCTGGCGCGACATGCCCGCGATCTGCTCCAGCCGCCGGAGTTGTTCCTCCAGCGTCCGGTCCAGCTCGGCCTGTTTGGCCGTCAGTTCTTCCTGCAGGCGGTTGACTTCCGTTTCCCGCTGCGCGAGCGCTTCCTGCTGGCGGCGCAGCGACTCGAACAGGGCCTGTGCCTGCTGATGAAGCGCTTCGGCCTGACGGAAATTGGCGTCGGCCTCGCGGCGCAGTGCTTCGATGGCTTCGGCGGCCTTGGCCAGCGTTTTCTCGCGCTCGTTGACGCGGAACGTGCGGCGGTTCAGCGCCTCCTGACGTTCGGCAAGGCGCTCCTGCGCCTGCTGCAGCGCCTTGCGGGCTTCGGCCTGTTCCTGCTCGAACGCCTGGCGTTCACGCCGGAGCGCCTCTTGCGCTTTTTCCAGATGCTCCTGCTGATAGGCCTGCGCTTGAGCCTCCGCCTCGGCCAGAATTTTTCGAGCCTGCTCCCGGGCGGATTTCAAAGAACGGGTCAGCAGCCATCTATCCAGTGCAATGCCGGCCCCTACAGCCAGAAGCGCCAGGCCGGCTATCCATAACAGTTCCATAGTCGTCCGGATTAAGCGTAAAGACGTCTGATAATGGTTAAGGCTGATTAAAAAAAGACGCCCCGACAGGTTCCGTAACCCTGCCGGGGCGTGGAAAAAATCCGGCCGCAAACCTGCAGCCCGGGTTCAAGGAACCCCCTCATCGACACAGTGGGTGCCGCTCCGACCGTTCCGACTTCCTCGGCCCCTTCCGAAATGGAAGGAGATCCCGACCATGTCGGGACTGAGGCCTGTCGTCCGGGTCGGAAGGAAGGCTCCCTCGCGTACAGGTGTTAGGTCCCTTTATTACGCGTGACTGCAGGCTTGCGCCGGCCTGCCTGACGCAGGCAGCGCCTTTATATCGCATCGCTGGCAGGCTGTTCCGGCAGGGTTACCGAAGATCCCGGGTCTTCCAGCAGTTCCAGCAGCTCCTGGATCGTTTCGTAGAGCGTTTCGTCCAGCTCCTGGAGCGCCTTCTGCGCTTCATGCAGCGCCTCGGCCAGCGAAAGCGCCACGATCACGGCGGCGGTCAGCTCGGACTGCTCCGGATGCTTTTCCCGAAACGCCCGCATTTTTTCCTCGACCATGGCGGCCAGCCGGTACATCAGCGCCTCGTCCTCCGCACGCACCCGCAGCGGGTACCTGCGCCCCAGAATGGAGATCTGGATGGATTTTTCCAGCGCCATGGCCGCGCTTTTTGATCAGGAAGTCGCAGGCGGTGGGGGGCCGGCCGCACCGAGATCCTGCTCCAGGTAGTGATCGACGGCCTCGATGAAGGCCTGCACCTTCTGGCGGAGCACTTCCGGATCTTCCGGAAAGACGATGCGGGCCCCGCTGCCGCCCGGCGGCAGGGCCGGCATTTCGGCGGCCAGCGCGCCGAGCTGCTCGCGCAGCGCGTGCTGTGCTTCGCGCAGACGCGCCAGCTCCCGAGCCGTTTCCACGACACGGTCGCGCAGCTGCTCCAGCGCCTCCAGGCTTCGCAGGTGAACCGGCCCGCTACGGTGGGGCCGCCGATGCCGCCGTGATTTTTTGTTTTTGCGATTGCCCATGGTCGCAGCCTGTTTCAACAGGCACAATATACGATCTCAACGGCGCAGTTGTGCACCGAAGCGGCGCTCGAGTTCTCGGACGATCGCTTCGAGGCGGGCATCCACCTCTTCGTCGGTCAGCGTCCGATCGGCGCCGAAGCGCAGCGAGAAGGCCACGCTCTTTTTGCCGGACGGGATGCGTTCGCCTTCGTACAGGTCGAAGACGCCCACGTGGCGGAGCAGTTCGCCGCCGGCCTCCCGGATGGTTTCGAGCAGGGGACCGACCGGCTGGTCGCGATCGACGAGTACGGCCAGGTCACGGTCCACTTCGGGGAAGCGGCTGAAGGGCCGGTAGCGGCGCTGCTGAGCCGGGTGGGCGATCTCGGCAAAGGCATCCCAGTTCAGCTCGGCGTAGTAGAGCGGGGCGCGCAATTCGTAGGCCTCCTGGAGCGCGTCCGACAGGCGGGCCAGCGTGCCCAGCACGCGCCCGTCGGCCACCAGGTTCATCTGATAGGCGACCGTCGGCTCGGGCGATTCGGCCGGAACCAGCGCCATGCGATCGCTCAGGTGCAGCGTGTCCAGCAGCGTTTCGATCAGCCCCTTGAGATCGAAGAAGTCCGTCAGGCGCGGCTGCACGTCCCAGCCTTCGGGAGCGTGCGGGCCGCTCAGTCCGATGACGAGCGCTTCGTGCTCGGCAAAGCCGGGCACGGGCGTGTCGGGGCGGTCCGTACGGGCAAAGACGCGACCGAACTCGAAGAAGCGCAGCACCTGCTGGCCCCGGTTCTGGTTGTAGACGATGGTCTGCACCAGACCGGGCAGGAGCGACGGTCGCAGCACGGCCATCTCGGCTGAGATGGGGTTGAGCGTTTCGACCAGATGCGGCGCGTCGGTCTGGTGGTCGGAACCCGAGGCGGGCACGAAGCGGCGCACCACCTCGCGTGGTAGCAGGCTGTTCGTGTAGATTTCCCGCAGGCCGAAGCCGGCCAGCAGGGTGCGCACGCGGCGACGCAGCGCCTGGGCCGGCGGCTCGTCGGGCACGCGCGCTGGCACGGTGAACGCTTCGGGCATGGGGAGCCGGTCGTAGCCGTGCACGCGGGCGACTTCTTCGATCAGATCGATTTCCTCGTGCACGTCCGGACGGTAGAGCGGCACCGTGCAGCGGAAGGCCTCACCTTCCGGCTTCGGCGCAAAGCCCAGACGATCCAGAATGCGCCGCACCTCGCCGGACGGAATCTCGGTGCCCAGTACGTGGGCCAGGCGCGGCAGGCGTAGCGTCACGGTGCGTGGCTCGAACGACCGCACCTGCACGTCCACGACACCGGGCACGATCTCGCCACCGGCCACCTCCACGATGAGCTGAGCCGCGCGGGCGGCCGCCCAGCGCTGCAGGCCGGCGTCGACCCCGCGCTCGAAGCGATAGGACGAGTCAGTCTGCAGACCCAGTGCCTTCGAGGTGCGTCGGATGGTGGACGGATCGAAGTAGGCGCTTTCGATGAGAATGTTCGTCGTGGTGTCGGTGACTTCGGAGTTCTCGCCGCCCATGATGCCGGCCAGCGCCACCGGTCGCTCGGCGTCGCAGATCAGCAGGGCGCCTTCCGGAAGCTGGCGGGTTTTGCCGTCGAGCGTGGTGAACTGCTCGCCCGCGCGGGCCAGCCGCACGTGGATGCGTCCGCCGATCAGCTGGTCGAAGTCGAAGGCGTGCAGCGGCTGGCCGCACTCGTGCAGCACATAGTTGGTCACGTCCACCACGTTGTTGATCGAGCGCAGGCCGATGGCGGCCAGGCGCTGGCGCAGCCAGAGCGGCGAGGGACCGATGCGCACGTTGCGCACCAGCAGCGCCACGTAGCGCGGACAGGCTTCCGGCGCGTCGATGGTCACCTGCACCTGGCGGGCAGCCTCGCCGCCGGGTTCGGGTACGGCCACTTCGGGACGACGCAGCGGCCGGTCGAGCAGCGCCGAGAGATCTCGGGCCATGCCGATATGGCTGGCCGCGTCGGCCCGGTTGGGCGTCAGGCTGACTTCGAGCCGGTAGTCCGGCACCGTCAGGCCCTGCTGCTGCAGGTATTCGACGAAGGGGTGGCCGACGGGAGCGTCGCCGGGCAGCACCAGGATGCCGCTGTGGTCGTCCGAGAGCCCGAGTTCGTCCTCGGCGCAGATCATGCCCTCGGACACTTCGCCCCGGATCTTCGTCTTGCGGATCGTAACGGGCTGGCGGTTACCCTCGCGGTCGGTCAGCAGCAGCGTGGTGCCGGGGGTGGCGACGGCCACCTTCTGGCCGGCCGCCACGTTGGGCGCCCCGCAGACGATCGGGACCGGCTCGCCGCTTCCCAGATCGACGCGGCAGAGCGTCAGGCGGTCGGCGTTGGGGTGGGGGCGCACCTCCAGCACGCGGCCGATCACCACGCCCTTAAGGTCGGTGCCCAGCGGCTCGACTTCTTCGACTTCCAGACCCAGGCCGATCAGGGCCTCAGCCAGCTCCGAAGGGGACAGGTCCAGGTCGATGTATTGCTGCAGCCAGCGGTAGGAGAGTTTCATCGTTTAAAATTGCTCCAGGAAACGCAGGTCGTTTTCGTAAAACAGCCGGATGTCGTCGATGCCGTAGCGCAGCATGGCGATCCGTTCGACGCCCATGCCGAACGCATAGCCGGTGTACTGCTCGGGATCGATGCCCACGGCGCGGAACACGTTGGGATGGACCATGCCGCAGCCGAGAATTTCCATCCACTGGCCGCCCTCGGGGTGGTCGGGCAGCGGCCACCAGATGTCCACCTCCGCGCTCGGCTCGGTGAAGGGGAAGAAGCTGGGGCGGAAGCGCATGCGCACGTCTTCGCCGAAGAGCGCCCGTGCGAACAGGTAGAGCACCTGCTTCAGGTCACCCATCGACACGTTTCGATCCACGTAGAGCCCTTCGACCTGGTGAAACAGGCAGAAGGACTTGTAGGAGACGGCCTCGTTGCGGTAGACGCGGCCCGGAGCGATGATGCGGATGGGCGGGGCCATCCGTTCCATCACGCGAATCTGCACGGGCGAGGTGTGCGTGCGGAGCACGACGGCCTCCTGATGGGAAGCGCCCTGGTGCAGGAAGAACGTATCCTGCATGTCGCGGGCCGGGTGGTCCGGCGGGAAGTTCAGCGCCGTGAAGTTGTGCCAGTCGTCTTCGATTTCCGGGCCTTCGGCCACCGAAAAGCCGAGCTGCTCGAAGACGCGGACGATGGCTTCGAGTGTCCGGGTCAGCGGATGGAGCGATCCGGTAAACGTGCGGCGGCCCGGTAGCGTCAGGTCGGGCACCTCGGTGCGAGGGCGGGCCGCCCGGCGCAGGCGGGCACGGGCTTCCTCCAGCCGCTGCTCGGCCAGCCGTTTCAATGCGTTCAGTTGCTGGCCGATGCGGGGACGCTCCTCGGGCGGGGCCTCCCGGATGCGCTTGAACAGGTGCGTGATCTGACCGCTGCGCTGTCCCAGAAAGCGAATGCGGAAGGCCTCGGCCGCCTCCTCCGAGTCGATGGGTGTGGTTTCGATGGCGTGGCGCAGCGCCTCGAGTTCTTCCTGCATGGAAAGCGTAGCCATGGCGTGTCCGGAAATAAGAAAGCCCGCCGGCCTGTAACAGGGGCGGGCTGGGGATTGCCTGCAGAACGTTCGGCGCCCCGGTTACAGGCCAGCGGCGCGAACGCGGAAAAATCGGATGGATGCCGACCGCTTCATGCCGAAACGGCGCGCACGATCTGGCTGAACGTGTTCGGATCGTTGACGGCCAGATCGGCCAGCACCTTGCGGTTCAACTGGATGTCCTCCTGGCGAACCGCGCCCATGAAGCGGGAGTAGGTGGTGCCGTTCTGGCGTGCGGCCGCGTTGATGCGGATGATCCACAGCCGCCGGAACTGGCGCTTGCGCTGGCGCCGGTCGCGGTAGGCGTACTGGAGCGCCTTTTCGACGGCATGCTTGGCAATCGTGTAGATCTTGCTCCGCCGGCCCCAGTAGCCCTTCGCCATGTTCAGGATCTTCTTACGCCGGCGGCGTGCCGCGACTTTATTCGTTGCGCGTGGCATGGCTCTCGTTCCCTCCTGGCTTATCCCTTAAGACCGATGTGCAGCAGGCGCCGGACGCGGCGTACATCCGTGGCGTCGACCAGCGCAGGCTGGCGCAGGTGACGCTTCCGCTTTTTGGACTTTTTGGTGAGCAGGTGGCTGTGAAACGCCCGCCGCCGCTTGATCTTACCGGTGGCGGTTACCTTGAACCGCTTCTTGGCGCCGCTGTTCGTTTTGACTTTTGGCATGGCTTCCGTACGTGCTGCACGCTTGCGACAGAACCAACAGAGTCGGCCATTATACGATCCAACCCACCGGTTCGGCAAGCCGACATGCCGAACCTCCCGTGGATGGCCGGGGAATTTTGGGTGAAACCTTTACTTTTTCTTCGTGGGTGAAAGAATCACCGTCATGCGCCGGCCCTCCATCTTGGGCGGCTGGTCGATTTTGGCAATGTCCTGGAGGGCCTCGATGAACCGGCGCAGCAGATCCAGTCCGGCATCCTGATAGATGATGTCACGCCCGCGGAACTGCACCCACGCTTTCACCTTGTGCCCGTCTTCCAGAAACTGGCGGGCGTGGCGCGTTTTGAACTCGAAGTCGTGGGTGTCCGTGTGCGGACGAAAGCGGATCTCTTTGATCTGCTGAGCCAGTTGCTTTCGGCGCGCCTCTTTTTCTTTCTTCTGCTGTTCGTAGCGGAATTTTCCGTAGTCGATGATCTTGCAGACCGGTGGATTGGCGTTCGGGGCAATCTCCACCAGGTCCAGCCCGCGCTGGCGGGCCATTTCCAGCGCCTTTTTCAGATCGTAGATTCCGTGATTCCCTTCGGGGTCAACAACGCGAACGCGAGGCGCGCGAATCTCCTCGTTGACCCGGAATTTGTCTGCCTTAGCGATAGCTCGTACCCTGGTTTGGTTAATGGATGAACAACGCCGATCGGGGCGGACTCACGCGCAGCATGTCCGTGAGTTCCGCCCGTGACGGGGCAAATTTATGCGTTTTCTGAAACGGTTGCACGTCGGGTGGCCGCTTCGATTTCAGTGCGGAGCCGCTCGATGAATTCGTCGAGGGTAGCGGGGCCCTGGTCGCCCTCGCCGTGCTTGCGGACGGCCACCGTGCCGGCCTCCCGCTCGCGGCGGCCGACGATCAGCATGTAGGGGATTTTCTGCACCTCGGCCTGACGAATCTTGTAGCCGATCGTTTCGGTGCGGGTGTCCACTTCCACCCGGAAGCCGGCCTCCAGCAGCCGGCGGCCCACCGCTTCGGCGTAGTCGTTCAGTTCGTCGCTCAGCGGGAGTACGGCCACCTGCACGGGCGCCAGCCAGAGCGGAAAGTTGCCGGCGCAGTGCTCGATGAGCACGCCGATGAACCGCTCCAGCGAGCCGAACGGCGCCCGATGGATCATGACGGGCCGGTGCTTCTGGTTGTCGGCGCCGATGTAGTACAGGTCGAAGCGTTCCGGCAGGATGTAGTCGAGCTGGACGGTACCGAGCTGCCAGCGGCGGCCCAGCGCATCGCGCACCATGAAGTCGAGCTTGGGCCCGTAGAAGGCCGCTTCACCCAGCTCTTCGGTGGCCTGCAGGCCCATTTCGGCGGCCGCTTCGCGAATGGCCTGTTCGGCCTGCTCCCAGAGCTCGTCGTCGCCCACGTACTTTTCGCGGTTGTTTGGATCGCGGAGCGAGATCTGAGCCTCGAATTCGTCGAAGCCCAGCGACCGGAAGACGTAAAGCGTCAGGTCGATGACGTTTTTGAATTCGTCCTTGACCTGATCCGGGCGGCAGAAGATGTGGGCGTCGTCGATCGTAAAGCCGCGTACGCGCGTCAGGCCGCTCAGCTCGCCCGTCTGCTCGTAGCGATAGACCTGCCCGAACTCGGCCAGTCGGATCGGCAGCTCCCGGTAGGAGCGGGGCCGGTCGGCGTAGATCATGATGTGGTGCGGGCAGTTCATTGGCTTGAGCAGATAGCCCTCGCCCGTCTCCGGGTTTTCGATCATGGGCGGGAACTGGCTATCCTTGTAGTAGGGATAGTGCCCGCTCGTCTTGTAAAGCTCCAGCCGGGCGATATGGGGCGTGACCACGGGCTGATAGCCCCGCCGGATCTGCTCCTCGCGCAGGAAATTGATCAGCGTCTCGCGCAGCGTGGCCCCGCGGGGTAGCCAGAGCGGCAGGCCCGGTCCCACCTTCTGGCTGAAGGTGAACAGCTCCAGCTCGCGGCCCAGCCGGCGATGGTCTCGCTTGCGGGCCTCTTCGAGCCGGTGCAGGTATTCGTCGAGTTCTTTTTTCTTGGGGAAGCTGATGCCGTAGATGCGGGTGAGCTGGGGCCGGCGTTCGTCGCCGCGCCAGTAGGCGCCCGCGACGTTGAGCAGCTTCACGTGCTTGATGTAGCCCGTCGAGGGCACGTGCGGCCCGCGGCACAGGTCGGTGAAGTTGCCCTGGCGGTAGAAGGTGATCGTGCCGTCTTCGAGTTCTTCGATCAGCTCGACCTTGTAGGGATCGCCCTTCTTTTTGAAGTACTCCAGGGCTTCCTGTTTGGAGACCGGAATGCGCTCGTAGGGCACGTCGCGGCGGGCCAGCTCCCGCATTTTTTCTTCGATGCGGGCCAGGTCTTCGGCCGAGAGCTTGCGGCCGCCCAGGTCCACGTCGTAGTAGAAGCCCTGTTCGATGGGCGGACCGATCCCGAACTTGACGCCCGGATACAGCGCCTCCAGCGCCTCGGCCATCAGGTGCGCCGTCGAGTGCCAGTAGACGGCCTTACCCTCCGGGTCCTCCCAGGTCAGGATGCGCACGCGGGCGTCCTCTTCGATCGGACGGGTCAGGTCCCACACCTCGCCGTTGACCTTGATGGCCAGCGCTTCGCGGGCCAGACGCGGCGAGATCTGTTCGGCCAGCTCGCGGCCGGTAATGCCTTTCGGGAAGGTGCGCTCCGATCCGTCCGGAAACGTGATGCGGATAACCTCGCGCTGTTGTCCGTTACCTGCCATCTTCACTCCGGTTTGCATGGCCCTTTCTACCCGCAACCTTGCAGGGATGCTCCCGGCATGGATCAGGTTGTAACCCGGCGGGCAATGCTTCCGTAGACCGGGGCGTTCCTGAAGAGGCCTTCCGATTGGTACCCACCGTCAACCCGCCCTCCTTTGCGATGAAGTCCTGCCGCATGCTGGTTTTGGGGCTGTGCCTGGGGCTCGTGGGAATGTTGCAGGCCCAGCCACGTCAGGCCCCGACGCTTCGGGCCGTTCGCCTTACGGGTTCCCTGGAACTGGACGGTCACGTCGAGGAAGCCGTCTGGCAACAGGCCCCGGCCGCCACCGAGTTCTGGCAGCGCGAGCCGCACGACGGCCAGCCGGCCACCGAGCGTACCGAGGTGCGTGTGCTCTACGACGATGCGGCGCTGTACGTGGCGTTCGTGTGCTATGACCGCGAGCCGGACCGGATTCTGCGGCGGCTGGCCCGACGCGATCGCGTGGTGCCCGCCGACTGGGTGGGCGTGCTGATCGACAGCTATCGGGATCGGAAAACCGCCTTTGCCTTTCTCGTCAACGCGGCCGGCACGAAGGCCGACTTTCTCATCCTGAACGACGGCAACGACGAAGATTTCAACTGGGACGCGCTCTGGGAGGCGCGCGTCGCCATGCGACCCGACGGCTGGAGCGCGGAGTTCCGGATTCCATTTACCGCCCTGCGTTTCAGTCAGGCCGATACGTTGCGCTGAGGGATCAATTTCGGCCGGATCATCGGCCGAAAGAACGAGCAGGTCTTCTGGGCCTACGTGCCCCGCGCTTCGGGCGGCTTTGTGTCCCGATTTGGCACGCTCGAAGGGCTCGAAGGCATTCGGCCGCCCCGGGCGCTGCTGCTGACGCCGTACGTGGTGGCTGGCGGTACGCACTGGAGCCGCGATCTGACGCCCCGCTATCTGGATCCGATCAGCCCCACATTCCGGCTGGGCGGCGACGTGCAGTACAACCTGACCAACAATACCATCCTGAACCTGACGGTCAACCCGGACTTCGGCCAGGTCGAACTGGACGAGGTGGTGCTCAACCTGACGGCCTTCGAGACCTTCTATCCCGAAAAGCGCCCCTTCTTCCTCGAAGGCACTTCGATCTTTCAGACGGTGGGAACGGGTGACGACGGAGATCTACGAACCTTCCTGTTCTACTCGCGGCGGATCGGTCGGCAGCCGCAGGGCTATTACAGCCTGCCCGATACCGGCGATGCCGAAGACTGGCGGGTGGTGGAAAATCCGGCGGCCGTGCCCCTTCTGGGCGCGGTCAAGCTCACCGGAAAAACGGCCAATGGGTGGGCCTTCGGGTTGCTGGACGCGCTCACGCAGCGCACCTACGCCACGTTTGCGCACGTCAACGGCGGGCGGCAGCGCATGCGCACCGAGCCGCTGACGAACTACACGGTCGCCCGCATGCAGCGTGAGCTACCCGCGCCCGGCTCCTACGTGGGGCTCATCGGCACGACCACCTGGCGCGAGGCGGGCGCGGTACGCCAGGCCTACACGGGCGGCCTCGACTGGCGCTGGAATCCCTGGGACTACGGGCTGGTCACCGAAGGGCTCTTCTCTTTCAGTCGTCGTCAACGCCCGGACGCACCGACCCGGGTGGGCTACCAGGGCCAGGCGCGTATCGGATCGCTTCGCCACCCGTACGTCGTGGGCGTGGTGGGCGCCAACTTCGCCACCCGGGACTACGACCCCAACGACGCGGGTTTCCACACGATGACCAACGTTGCCATCACCTACATCTGGACGCAGTTGCGCTATCTGCGCCCGTGGGGGCCGCTGCTGCAGGTGCGCCTGAATCAGAACTACTGGTGGGTGTACCGACTCGATCCCTGGTTACACCTGAGCCGGGGCATCAGCCCGAACCTGCACCTGCAATGGCGGAATTTCTGGTGGACCCGGCTCGGGATGAACCTGGAATCCGAGGGATGGGATCTATACGAGTCGCGCGGAGCCGGACTGTTTCGCCGGCCATTGAGCTGGAACCTCTGGATGGGGGGTCGACGGACGAACGCCGACCGGTGGTGCTGTACGCGAACGGTAACTACCGCGCCGATCGGTATGGCGGGCGGGCCTGGGGTGTCGGACTGGAAGCCGTCGTGCGACTGAGCGAGCGCACCGATCTGGCCATAAATCCCGGACTGGGCTTTCGGCGCAAGGAAGTGGCCTGGGCCCAGAATGTCGAAGACCTGGAGGCGTCCGGCGTGATCACCAGCGTGTTCGGACGGCGCGACGTGGACCGCTTCAACCTGAGACTCCGAGGATCGCACACGTTCACGCGCGACCTGACGCTGCAGAGCTACCTGCAGTGGTTCTGGGCCCGGGGACACTATCGGGACTTCCAGAAGCTGGGCGACGATGGCCGACTGGCCCCGCTGGCGGTCCCGTACGACCGTGAGCGCTACGGCAACCCGGACTTCCAGCAGGGCACGCTGAACATCAACCTGATCCTTCGCTACGAGTACCGGCCCGGATCGACGCTCTATGTGGTCTGGACCTGGGGGCAACAGGACTGGAGCGCGCAGGGCACGATGGACGTCCGGGAGGCTGCGCAGCGGCTGCTGGAACGCTCGCCCACCAGCGTGCTGCTGGTGAAGTGGACCTACACCTGGGGCGCCTGAAAACGAAAAGGGCGGACGCGTAAAGCCTCCGCCCTTCAGGGTGGGTCCTAGTGGATTCGAACCACTGACCTCCACGATGTCAACGTGGCGCTCTAACCAACTGAGCTAAGGACCCACGACGCACCGGAAAGATAGCGTGCCCGGTGCGGGCATTTCAAGCCACAAGTCGGCCGCGAGGTTCCCGGATCGGCTGCTTTCACAGAAAAGCCTACGCGCGGGCGTTCGTATCTTGTCGGAAGCGTAGCAGGCCGAATTGCATGGGACTGACGCCGCGCTTTACGCATCCCTGGAACCTGTCGCCGACCGAGGCGCAGGCGCTGCAGCGAAAGCTGGCCCGCCGGGTCCGCTTCGAGGTACCGGAACGGATGGAGACGGTGGCCGGACTGGACATAAGCGTACGGGGCGAGCAGGGACGGGCGGCCGCCGTCGTCTGGCATGTGGACAGGCAGCAGGTGCTGGAGCACGTCGCCGTCGAGGGCACGGTGTCGTTTCCTTACGTGCCCGGGCTGCTCAGCTTTCGGGAGGTGCCGCTGCTGCTCCAGGCACTGGCGCAGCTCCGGACCACGCCGGACGTGCTCATGGTGGACGGGCAGGGACTGGCACATCCCCGCCGGTGCGGGCTAGCCACCCACCTGGGCGTGCTGCTCGATCATCCGGCCGTAGGCGTGGCCAAATCGCGCCTGTTCGGACGCCACGCGGAGCCCGGCCCGGAAAAGGGAAGCTGGACGCCGCTTTACGACGATGGCGAGGTGATCGGGGCGGTAGTACGCACGCGCACGGGCGTGCGGCCCGTGTACGTGAGCGTGGGACACCGCATAACGCTGGAGGCCGCCGTGGCGCTGACCCTCCGCTGCACGACCCGCTACCGCCTGCCGGAACCCACCCGCCTGGCCGACCAGCTCAGCAGAGCTTAATACGATTGCCCGAACCTCATGGTGCATGTGTGCGGAATCCTATGCCCCTTCTTGTATCTTGATGGACCAACCTCAAGACTTCCATCAGGGAAGTAGCTTATGCGGCCCTTCAGGTCCTTCGGGCCAGCTCCTCCTCGAAGGGGAAGCAATGTCTATAGGCTGCGATGGGCGGTGGCTGCAGGCACCCGCGAGTATTTCAGCGCCGAGGTACTTTCCCCTCCCTGACAGGGTTTATATGAAGACCTGACATCTACAATAAAGAAGCGCCCCGAGTTCGAATCGGGGCGCTTCTTTCGTGGTGGCGCGGGAGGGATTCGAACCCTCGACCTCCGGGTTATGAATCCGACGCTCTAACCGACTGAGCTACCGCGCCAGACGCCTTTATTTGAAATTACGGCGGGCACCAACGTTCCCGCAAGCGTCCTTGCCAATGAGCAAGACGGGCACTTTGTTTCGGCCCGTCCCGTTAATAGCGTGCAAAACGACAAGCCCATGGCCTGGGAGCGCATTATCGGACAGGAACGCGTCGTCGAGGCGTTGCGGCGGGCGCTCGCGCAGCAGCGCGTGGCCCATGCCTATCTGTTCTACGGCCCCGACGGGACGGGCAAGCGGGCGGCCGCGCTGACGTTCGCGCAGGCGCTGCAGTGCGAGCGGGGCGGTAGCGATCCGTGCGGCCAGTGCGTGCCCTGCACCAAGGTGCGGCGCCTGATTCACCCGGACGTTCAGGTGATGCTGCCGCATCCCAGCGACGCCGACCCGGACGACCTCTACGAACGCTTGCAACGGCTGGCCGCCGAGCCCTACGCCACCGTGGATTACATTCGCCGGCCCGTGCTGGACGACCCGACGCGGGCCTCCAACAAGCAGGCGTTCTATTCCGTGGCCCGCATCAACGAATCGCTCCGGCGTAGCGTCAGCTTCAAACCATTGGAAGGCCGCTACAGAGTCGCCATCCTAATCGACGCCGACCGGATGCGCGTCGAGGCGGCCAACGCCTTCCTGAAGCTGCTGGAAGAACCGGGACCGCAGACGGTCTTCATCCTGACCACGTCCCGTCCCGACCATCTGCTGCCCACCGTTCGCTCGCGCTGCCAGCACCTCCGGTTCGATCCGCTGCCGGCCGAGGCGATCGCGCAGGCCCTTGTGGAGCGAGAGGGGGTGGACGAAGCGCGGGCCATGGTGCTGGCGCGCATGGCCGATGGCTCCTACAGCCGGGCGCTCGACCTGCTCGAAAACGAAGTGCTGCAGGCCGACCGCGAGCAGGCGCTGGCCTTCCTGCGCCAGGCCTATCGCTTCCATAGCGAGGCGCTGGTCGATCTGGTGGAGCAGCTGAGCACGCTGGGGCGCGAGCGCCTCAAGGGATTGCTGCAGCTCATGCTGGGCTGGGTACGCGACCTGGTGCTGTTCCGGACGCTCGGCGACGGGGCCGAGCTGGTCAACCTGGACCAGCAGGAGGCCATCCGCCGCTTCTGCCAGAACCTGCCCGAGGCCGACCTGGAAGGCATGGCCCGGCTGCTCGAAGAAGCGCTCGAGTTGATCGAGCGGAACGTGCAGCCGTTTCTGGTGCTGAGTGTGCTGGCCGCCGCACTGCGCGACGCCATGCACGGCCGGGCACCGGAGCGTCTGGTGCCGGCACTGGACGATCCGCTGGCGCTCGGGCTGGCCTGAGCCGCGGAACCTTGTGGTCCGCGCAGGTCTATCAGAGACACGCTGGCTTCGAAAAACCTGCCTGATCATAGACGATGGCCTGTGGTAGTGCGTGCGTGCAGGGAGGGGGATGCGGCGGTGGGTGCGCCTCCGGCAACGGCTGCCCCTCGCTGCACGTGTTCGACTGGCTGAGTCACCTCAGCGGCCCCTATCCGACCTACGACATCGTGGAGGTCCGTTTCAAAGGACGCCGCAAGGGACTCTACCGCAACGTGGACCGGCTGGACCTCCAGGCGGGGGACTACGTGATCGTGGAAGCGGATCGGGGCGTGCACTTCGGGATCGTCCACCTGACCGGCGAGCTCGTCCGCCTGCGCGTGCGCGCCAAGGGCCTTGACGACGACGCCGAGTTTCCGCGCATCGTGCGCCTGGCCACGCTCGACGACATCGACCGCTGGGAAGCCAACAAACAGCAGGAGATCGAGGCGTTCTACATCGCCCGCGAGGCCATCGAACGGCTGGGGCTTCCCATGAAGCTGGTCGATGCCGAATGGCAATTCGATCACAAGAAGATCACCTTCTACTTCACGGCCGATCATCGCGTGGATTTCCGGCAACTGGTGCGTGAGCTGGCCCGCACGTTTCGCACGCGCGTCGAGCTGCGTCAGATCGGCGCCCGTGACGAGGCGGCCCGCATCGGGGGCATCGGCTCCTGCGGCCGGGAGCTCTGCTGTTCCACCTGGCTGCAGGAATTCAAACCGGTGGCCACCCAGACGGCCAAGATCCAGAACCTGCCGCTGAACCCGGCCCGCCTGAGCGGCCAGTGCGGCCGGCTGAAGTGCTGTCTGAACTACGAGCTGGAGCAGTACATGGCCGCGCTGAAAGACTTCCCGCCGGTGGACACGCCGGTCGAGACCGAACGCGGCCGCGGGACCGTCCAGAAGCTGGACATCTTCAAACGGCGCGTCTGGATCCAGTACGAGGACGGAAACTGGGAAGATATGGCGCTTGAAGACGTGCAGCCGTATCTTCGGCCGAGAACCTCCGCGGGCAAATCCTGAGGGAACGGTGGGTTCAGGCAAAAGTCGGCTGCTGGTCGTTGCGCTCTGGCTGCTTGCCGCGAAGGTGGGGCAGGCCCAGGACGGCCTGTGGCTGGCGCAGGTGGACAGTCTGTGGCGGCAGGGCGCCTTCGAGGAAGCGCTGGCGCTGCTGGGCGACAGCCTGCAACGCAACCCGAACGCCGCCGAGCTGCGCTGGCGCCGGTCGCGCGTGCGCGTCGAACTCGGCCTGCGCGCCCCGGATAAAGAACGCCAGCGCGAACTGTACCGGCTGGGGCTGAAGGATGCCCGCGCCGCCATTGCCGCCGACTCGCTCAACAGCCGCGCCTACGTGGCGGCCGCCATCGCCGCCGGCCGTCTGGCGCTGGTCTCCGGTCCACGGGCCAAGGTGGAACTCGCCCGTCAGATCCGTGCCTACATCGATCGGGCCCTTGCGCTCGACCCGAACGGCGACATCGCCTATCATTTGCGCGGGCGCTGGCGCTATGAAGTCGCGACGCTCAGCTTCTTTGAACGTACGCTGGTGCGTCTGATCTACGGCGGGCTTCCGGACGCCTCGCTGGAGGAAGCGGCCGAGGACTTCCGGCGGGCACTGGCCCTTCGCGAGCGTGTGGTGCATCACCTGGAACTGGGACGTACGCTGCTGCGGCTGGGCGACCGCGAAACAGCCATCCAGGAGCTGAAACGGGCACTGGCCCTGCCGCCCACCGACCCCGACGACACGACCTATCAGGAAGAAGCCCGTCGCCTGCTGGCACGCATCCGCTGAACGTTTGCCAGAGCGTATATCGTTCGTAGTTCGGCACGGAGCGTAGCGGAGTGCCGTTTCGAAAAGCGTTATTCCGGCTGACGCTTCTGTGGTTCACCAACGCGCTTGTAGTCAGGCACGGAGCGTAGCGGAGTGCCGTCTCGGGTAACGCCACTGCGGCTGGCGCCTTCGTAGCTTATATAATTTCCAGAAAATCATCGTGCATGTGAGAAAGCACGGGCGCACACGGTGGTGCGCCCCTACAGATCCTTGACGTTTTCCCTATCCTGTAGGGGCGGACCCCTGTGTCCGCCCCCCGCCAGATCACGTCCGCCACACGGGGTGTGATACCCTCATGCACCAGTAAATCAGCGATCTCATATAGGGTGCGCCTGTGTGTCCGCCCGTCACTTCCTTCGGCAAACAGCGCGACAACCTTTCCTGCCTTCGCGTGTTCTTTATCCCGCGTGTGTCTTCTGAAAACCAGCCACGGACGAGCATAGATGGCGTACTCTGCGGAAATCAGCCGGACCTCGCCGACGGCCATCCTGTTTCTGCTGGATCAGTCGGCCTCGATGCAGGAACCGTTCGGCGGGGCCGAACAGCGGGGTGATGCTGCGCCGAGCAAGGCGCGGGTGCTGGCCGACGTGGTCAATCGCCTGCTGCAGAACCTGATCCTGCGCTGTGCCAAGGAAGACGGCGTGCGCGACTACTTCTACGTGGGGGTGATCGGCTACGGCGAGCGCGTGCAGCCGTTGATTCGTCCCGCCGAGGAGTACCGGGTGGCGGGCGACTTGGTGCCGATCAGCCACCTGGCCGAGCGCCCGCTGCGCCTGGAGGAGCGCCTGAAGAAGGTGCCGGACGGCAAAGGCGGCTTCGTGGAGCAGCGTGTCAAATTTCCGGTCTGGTTCGATCCCCATGCGAAAAACGGGACGCCCATGTGCCAGGCGCTCGATCTGGCCGCTTCGATGGTGCGCACCTGGATCGACCTGCATCCGCATTCCTTCCCGCCCATCGTAATCAACATCACCGACGGGGAGGCCACCGACGGCGATCCGCTGCGCTACGCACAACAGCTCCGGAGCTTTGCCACCGACGACGGCGAGACGCTGCTTTTCAACGTGCATCTCTCCTCGTCCGAAGAGCCGGCCGTCGAGCTCCCTGCCAGCGTCGATGAGCTGCCGCGCGACGAGTACGCGGTGCTGCTGTTCCAGATGTCGAGCCTGCTGCCCTTCACGATGCGGGCGGCGGCCGAGCAGGAGGGCTACCGCGTGACGATGGACACGCGCGGCTTTGTGTTCAATGCCGATCCGGTGGCGCTGGTGCGCTTTCTGGAGATCGGCACGCGTCCGAGCACCCTGCGCTGAGCCGGCCATGCAGGCACCGCTGGTGCGTACGTTCTGGCTGCCGCGGGACGGAAGCGCGCCCACCGCATGCGAGGACGCCTTCGCTGTGCGGCCCGGCTGGCCGTTTGCGGCGGCCGTGGCGGACGGCGCCACCGAGTCGGCCTTTTCGGGCGCCTGGGCGCGGCACCTGGTGCGGTGTTTCTGTCGCGAGCTGCCCGCTACCCCTGAGGCCCTGCAGCACCGGCTGGCGCACTGGCGCGCCACCTGGCAACCCGACGTGCCGGCCACGCTCCCCTGGTATGTGGCGGCCAAGCTGGAGGAGGGCGCCCACGCCGCGTTGCTGGGACTCGTCGTGCAGCCGGACGGCACCTGGCAGGCCGTGGCCGTCGGCGATGCGGTACTGCTCCACCTGCGCGGAAATCGGCTACTTGCGGCCTGGCCGATCGACGATCCGGGCCAATTCCATCACCGCCCGACGTTGATCGGCAGCCGGGAGGACAGCACGCCGCCCGTCGAAGGCACCGGGGGACGGTGGACGCCGGGCGATGCGTTTGTGCTGGCCACCGATGCGCTGGGCGCCTGGTTGCTGGGCGACGATCCGACGCTGCCGCTGCGCCTGACGACCGGCGAGCTGGCCCGACACGTGACGGCGGCCCGCCGCCGTCACGCGTTACGCAACGACGACGTGGCCGCCGTGGTGGTGCACTGTCCGCGGTAGGCGGACGCTCAGTGGAACTGCTGCGTCTCGGTGGAACCGGCCAGGGCCACCGTGCTGGCCTGCTCACCGGTGATCACCGTCCGCACGGCGTCGAAGTAGCCGGTGCCCACCTCGCGCTGATGCCGCACGGCCGTAAAGCCCTTCTCCATGGCGGCAAACTCCTTCTGCTGCAGGCGCACGTAGGCCGGCATACCTTCGTGCGCATAGTCGTAGGCCAGTTCGAACATGGCGTAGTTGAGCGTGTGGAAGCCGGCCAGCGTGATGAACTGGAATTTGTAGCCCATCGCGGCCAGCTCCCGCTGGAAACGGGCAATGGTGGCCTCGTCGAGATGCTTCTTCCAGTTGAACGACGGCGAGCAGTTGTAGGCCAGCAGTTTGCCGGGGTATTCGCGGTGGATGGCCTCGGCGAAGCACCGGGCTTCTTCCAGGTCGGGCGTGGACGTCTCGCACCAGATCATGTCGGCGTAGGGCGCGTAGGCCAGGGCGCGGGCGATGGCCTGATCGAGCCCGGCACGGACGCGGAAAAAGCCTTCGGGCGTGCGTTCGCCGGTGAGGAAGGGGCGGTCCCGCTCGTCGATGTCGCTGGTGAGCAGCGTGGCGGCGTTGGCGTCGGTGCGGGCGATGATGATCGTAGGCACGCCCATGACGTCGGCGGCCAGGCGGGCGGCGACCAGGGTCTGGATGAACTGGCCGGTGGGGACGAGCACCTTGCCGCCCAGGTGGCCGCATTTCTTTTCGGAGGCGAGCTGGTCCTCGAAGTGGACCCCGGCGGCACCGGCTTCGATGAGCGCCTTGGTCAGCTCGAAGGCATGGAGCGGGCCGCCGAAGCCGGCCTCGGCGTCGGCCACGATGGGCACGAGCCAGTCGATCGAGTCGTCGCCTTCGGCATGGTGAATCTGGTCGGCGCGCAGCAGCGTGTTGTTGATGCGGCGCACGAGGGCCGGGACGCTGTTGGAGGGGTAGAGGCTCTGGTCGGGGTACATCTGACCGGCCAGGTTGGCGTCGGCGGCCACTTGCCAGCCGCTGACGTAGATGGCTTTGAGGCCGGCTTTGACCTGTTGCATGGCCTGGTTGCCGGTCAGGGCGCCAAGCGCGGCCACGTAGGGTTCGGTGTGGAGCAGTTCCCAGAGGCGCCGGGCGCCGCGGTCGGCCAGCGTATAGGCGATTTCGACCGAGCCGCGAAGGCGGAGCACCTCTTCGGCGGCGTAGGGTCGGCGGATCCCGGCCCATCGGGGATTGGAGCGCCATTCGGCTTCGAGACGGGCGGCTTTGACGGCGGCAATCGGTTGACGCATGGCGACTGCGGGGTTGGTTGATGATTGAAAGCGTCTGGTTATACCATACGGCTGGCGAAAAGATATGTCAATAGCGAAATTTCGCTAACACAGAAATTTCACAAAAGGAGACTTTTGGACGACTTGTTCGTTAACGGAGCGGTCCAGCCATCGTATACCGTCTGTCGCATGGAACTCAACGCCGACCTGGTACGCTTCGCCCTCGGCCTGAAACTCAAAGCGCTCCGCCAGCAGCGCGGCCTGACGCTCCAGGATGTGGCCTCGCGGGCCGGCCTCTCCGTTTCCTACCTGAGCGAGATCGAAAAGGGCAAAAAATTTCCCAAACCCGACAAACTCATCGACCTGGCCTCGGTCTTTTCCGTCTCCTACGAGGAACTGATCTCACCCCGCCTCGACGAACGGCTCGACCCGCTGGCCGCGGTCTTTTCGTCCGCCTTCGTGCAGGAGTTTCCCTTCGAGCTGTTTGGCCTGACGCCCGAAGACCTCTTCCAGCTCTTCACGGACCAGCCCACGAAGGCCGGGGCGCTCGTGCGCACCTTCCTGGAAATCGGGAAGATGTACGACGTGCAGGTGGAGCACTTCCTGTTTGCCGCGTTGCGCTCCTACCAGCAGTTGCATAACAACTACTTTCCCGAACTGGAAGAGGCCGCGCGCGCATTTCGGGCCCGCTACGACCTGCCCGCCGGTGAACCGATCCCGCCCGAGCGCCTGCGTCGGATCCTGGAAGCAGACTACGGCTATCGGATCGACACGGAGACGCTCCCGCGTCATCCCGTGCTGCAAGGCTTTCGCTCCGTCTTTGCCGAGGGGCCGCAGCCGGTACTGTTCGTCAACGGACGCCTGCTGCCGGCGCAACAGGCGTTCATCCTGGCCCGGGAACTGGGCTACCGGTTTCTGGACCTGAAGGAGCGGGCGATCACCTCATCCTGGCTGCGCGTCGAGTCGTTCGATCAGGTGCTCAACAACTTCCGGGCTTCCTACTTCGCCGGGGCGTTGCTGCTCGACGAAACCACGCTCTGCGCCGATCTGCGCACGTTCCTGAGCTATCCGCACTGGGACGGGGCTGTGCTTCGGGCCTTCCTGAAGCGCTACGGCGCCACGCCCGAAATGCTCTGCTACCGGCTGACCGAACTCCTGCCGCAGCACTTCGGCCTGCGGGAGCTCTTTTTCCTGCGGCTGTTCCATCGGCCGGGCACCGATCGGTTCCAGCTCACGAAGGTCTTCAACCTGTCGCGCGTCCCGGTGCCGCACGGCATCGGGCTGGGCGAGCACTACTGTCGCCGCTGGGTGGCCATTCAACTGCTGCGCCGGCTGGCCGCGCAGACGCCCCCGCCGGATCCGGGGGACGATCCGCTGGTGGCGGCGGCCCGCATGCACTTCATGAACGAGGACGCCACGTTCTTCACCATCGCGCTGGCGCGTCCGCTGGTGCTCACGCCCGAGCAGAACGCCTGTGTGGCGATCGGCTTTCTGCTGGACGCGCATTGCCGCGAGCAGGTGCATTTTGCGCAGGATCCGGCGCTCCCGGATCTGGAGGTCAACCTGACCTGCGAGCGCTGCCCGCTGGCCGACTGCGCCGAACGGGCGGCCGAGCCCGAAGTATACCGGGCCCAGCAAGCGCAGCGGGAACGAGAAGCCGCGCTGGAGGCGTTGCTCGAAGCGATGCGCCGAGGACAGTTGCCCTGACGCCATGCCCGCGTTTCCCACACCCGGTCAGTACCGCGAGGCGGTGCAGTTTCCGGAGACGGCCTTCGTCGATCCGGAGCTGCAACAGGCTACGCCCGAGGTGGACGTGCTGGGGTTGCCCTGGGCGATCAGCGGGGCGTTCGCGACCGTGTTCGTGCTGCAGGGGCGCGCGCGGCGGTGGGCCGTGCGCTGTTTCCATGCTCCGGTGCCGGATCTGGCCGAGCGCTACCGGGTGCTGGCCCGGCATCTGGAGCGGCATCCGTCGCTTCCCTTTGTGGACTTTGCGTTTCAGGAGGACGGTATCCGGGTGGACGACCGGACCTGGCCCCTGCTGAAAATGGACTGGGCCGAGGGCGTGCCGCTCAACCGCTTCGTGGCGGAGCACCTGGACGAGCCGGAGGTGCTCGCGTGTCTGATTGAGGCCTGGGTGGCGCTGCTGAAACGGCTGGAAGGGGCCGGGATGGCCCACGGCGACCTGCAGCACGGCAACGTGCTCGTCGCCCAGGAATCGGACAGACTGAAGCTCACGCTGGTCGATTACGACGCGGTGTATGTGCCGGCGCTGCGCGGTCGCAAAAGCCCTGAACTGGGCCACCGCAACTACCAGCATCCGGATCGGAGCGAAGCTGATTTTGGTCCCTGGATCGATCGCTTCCCGGCGCTGGTCATCTACACGGCATTGCAGGCGCTGCGGCACCGGCCGGAGCTGGGGCGCCGCTATCCGCTCGACGAGGCGCTGCTGTTCCGGGCGGGCGACTTCTACGCGCCGGATCGCTCGCCGCTGTTTCAGGAGCTAGTCGGACTGGAGCCGATCCGACCGCTGGTGACGCTGCTCCGGCAGGCCTGCCACCTGGAGCCCGAGCAGGTACCGTCGCTGGCCGAGGTGCACGAAGGCGCGGTCAAAGCCGAACCCGTACAGACCCGGAGGCGCAGGCCGCGTCGGCAGCCGGAAGCGACGCGCGGTCGTTTCGAGCGGGCCTGGCTTCCGGGCGTGCTGGGCACCGGTGCCCTCGGAGCGGGCCTGACGCTTGCGGTCGGGCTCACCGCGGGCGTCGCCGTGTGGGGGCTCGGGGGGCTGGCGATGCTGGGAGCGGCGCTGGCACATTACCGGCGGCTACCGATCGTGCGGCGTCGGCGGCGCCTCCGGCGCGAGCTGGCTTTCTTCGACCGCCTGCTGGAGCGGCTGCACCGGCAGCTCGACCGGATCGACGTGGAGCGGCGCACGTTTCTCGCGCAGCAGCAGACGCTTCGGGCACGGCGGCTGGAGGAATTGCGCGAAGAAGCGCTGTACGATCGGCTAAAGTATCATTTCATCGACGAGGCCGCGCAGTTCGAGGGGCTGTCGCACAAAGTAGTGATCCGGCTCAAGGCGGCCGGCATCCGCAACGCCTATCAGGCCACGCCCGAGCGGGTGGCCCGTGCCCGACAGCTCAGCGACGAGACGCGCGCTCGCGTCAACCTCTGGCGGGCCGGACTGGTCGCCCGCTACCGGGACGAGCTGCCTGATCGGCTCTCACCGGCCGAAGAATTGCGCCTGGAGCGCTACGTGCACCAGCGGCTGGCCCGCTTCGAGGAGGAGCGGCAGCGGTTGTTCGAGCGCATGCAGGTGCAGCAGACAGAACGGGCGCAGGTCGCGCAACGACTGGCGACGCTGCCTCCGCTGACGTTCGCTCACTATCTGGCCTACCTGCTGCGGTGGCGCCCCTTGCCGTCGCCCGAGTCGGCACCGGCGCCCCCGGTGCCCCCGCCACCTTCTGTCGTTCATACCGCGCCACCCGCCGTTTCCGTAGCGCTCGACGAAGATCGGCCCTGGTGGGAACAGGCGGGATAGTGACGTCCGAGCACGAAACTGGCACTTGAAACAGATGGGTGCTGGCCTGCTCGTTTTCTACATGTGGCCTATCCGGAGAGGAGGCTAAGCGTTGAGCAGGTCGTCGAGGTCTTCCAGGTCGTCCATATTTTCCAGGATGTCTTCGGTGTGCGGGCGCACCAGGGCCAGAATGGCGCTGTGAGGGACGATCACGTAGTTGCGGTTTTCGTAGGTCAGTTCGATGGCGTCCTTCTTCAGGAAGAAGGCATAATCGCCGGGCTGGGCCTGCAGCGGCAGGTAACGGACGGCTTCCTTGTGCGAGGCCCAGGGTTCGCTTTCGGAGTATTCCGGGTTGGGCATCAGGTAGCCCGGTCCCACCTTGACGACGCGGCCCGTGCCCACGCGCTCGCGTTCCACCACGGTGGCCGGCAGGTACAGGCCGGTCTGCGTCTGGCGTTCCCCTTCGTCCGGCTCGATCAGTACGCGATCGCCGACGATGATCAGTTCCCCCCGAAACCTGTGCATGGTGCCTGCTCTGACGACTGCTTCGTGAACGCCCCTCTGATACTCAATCGGTCGGCGGGACGTTTCGCGCGGCAGGCGTCGTGTGGGGCAACTGATGGCGCAGATGGCGCCAGAGAAACGCGCCGGCACCGACGGCCACGGCCAGCAGCAACAGGCCCAGTCCGGCCGAGCCCACCAGGAGCTGGCCGATCCCGAAGAGCGTGCTGTAGACGAGCACGACGCCGGCCAGCCAGTCGATGGCGAGCGTGCGCAGCGAAGTGTCGGGGTGAATGTCGGGATGGCGGGCGGCGATGGGACGCCAGCCGGGTCCAGCGGGACGTACGCGGCGATAGAAGGCGTCGAGCGTGGCCATGTCGGTCGGCGGCGTGAAGAGCGTGACGGTCACCCAGGCCAGCGTCGTGTAGGCGACGACGGCGAACAGGTTGGTGGGGAAGGGATCCAGCAGGCCCGGCACGGGCACCCCCAGCAGGGCCAGTCCGGCCAGGCATAGCGGTACGAGTGTGGCCGTCAGTTCGCTCCAGGCGTTGACGCGCCACCAGTACCAGCGCAGGATCAGCACGAGGCCCAGCCCGCCCGAGGCGGTCAGTATCAGGCTCCAGGCGCCGCTGATGGATTCGAGCTGGGTGGTGACCAGCACGCTGACGACGGCCAGCAGGAAGGTCAGCACGCGCCCGACGCGCACGTAGTGTTTTTCGTCGGCGTCGGGGCGCACGAACCGGCGCCAGCCGTCGTTGACCAGGTACGAGACGCCCCAGTTGAGCTGGGTCGAGACCGTGCTCATGAAGGCGGCCAGAAAGGCGGCAAACAGGAGGCCCAGCAGGCCCGGCGGCAGGGTGTCGCGCATGACGAGCACGTAGGCGGCGCGGGGGGGTTCGTCCGGAAAGAGCACCAGCGCCACCAGGGCGGTCAGGATCCAGGGCCAGGGCCGCAGGCAGTAGTGGGCGATGTTGAACCAGAGCACGGAGAACACGGCGTGTCGCTCGTCCTTCGCTCCCAGCATGCGCTGGGCGATGTAGCCGCCGCCGCCCGGCTCGGCGCCCGGATACCAGCTCGCCCACCACTGGACGCCCACGTAGGCTGCAAAGGCTGCCGCCGAAAGCGCCAGCACGCCCGCGCCCTGAACGGCTTCGCCGATGGTGGGCAGCATGCGGAAGGTGGTCTCCGGCAGGCGGGCTTTCAGACCGGCCAGACCGCCTACTTCGGGCAGGTCCAGCGCAAAAACAGCCAGCAGCGTGGTGCCCACCATGGCCAGCACGAACTGGAACAGGTCGGTGACGGCCACACCCCACAGTCCGGAAATCAGCGAGTAGACGCCCACCAGAAGCACAAGCAGCCCGACGAGCACCAGCGAGGCGCTCATCTCGATGCCCAGCAACGTAAACGACGTGCGGCCGAAAAGCGTCCGGCCTGGAAAGAGCACGTCGATTACCGTTTCCATGGCCAGCGACACCCAGCCGATGATGATCACGTTCATCAGCAGGCCGAAGTAGACGGCCTTGATGCCGCGCAGCCAGGCGGCGGCCGGTCCGCTGTAGCGCAGTTCGACGAACTCGACGTCGGTCAGCACGCCGCTACGTCGCCAGAGCCGGGCGAAGAAAAATACGGTGAGCACGCCGCCCAGCGCGAAATTCCACCAGAGCCAGTTGCCTGCGATCCCGTTGTAGGCCACCAGCTCCGAAACGGCCAGCGGCGTGTCGGCCGCGAACGTGGTGGCCACCATGCTGGTGCCCGCCAGCCACCAAGGCATGCTGCGGCCAGAGAGGAAAAACTCCGAGGTGTCTTTTCCGGCGCGGCGGTAGTAATACAGCGCGATTCCCAGCGAAAAGACGAAATAGGCGGCGATCAGTACGCCGTCGAGCCACGTCAGGTGCATGGGCAGGCCGGGTTGGTTTGCGGCGGTCTGCCCGGAATCTACGGCCCGACGTGTTGAATGAGAAGAGCGGCGATCATTTTGGAAACGGTTTCGCTACGACGTGGAGGACTGGCCGGGGGTAGAAGTGATAACCAGGTGCAGGCGCTTGCGGTAGGCGGGCTTTTCGGCCTGCTGTCGGCGCTGGCGCAGCTTGCGCAGCGTCTCGCGCACGCGATAGAGCAGGTAGTCGTCTTCAAAAGGCACCACGATGATGCCCTGCACGTCCAGTTCGGCCGCTTCCAGCACGAGTTCGTCGGTGGGCATGTCCAGAAAGATCAGTGCGGCCGTGTCTTCGTGGCCTTCCATCTGGCGCACGCGACGCAGGAGTTCCAGGCCGGAGGGATCCGTTACGGTGGGCCCGATGAGGAGCAGATCGACCACCTGCTTTTGCAGCAGCCGGAGCGCTTCGGTGCTGCTCGTCGCTTCGGTGACGTCCTCGATGCCGCCCAGCCGCAGCAGGTTGCTGATGCGGCAGCGGAGCTGGGAGGGTTCGATCAGTAGTAGCTTCATGACGGTAGTGTTTTGAATTCAAAGCGGCGGAAACCCACGGCTTCAGCCGTGGGAGGAGCCGCCTTCGGAATCAAATCATCGCAATGATTCAAGCCGGGAAACCTACAACATAGAAGGAATTGCCCCATACCCATGACATACCGTTGACACCAGCGCATAATACCTTCCCACAAACGTTTGCCGTCATGCAGACGCTCACGGTCAAATGCAAACTGGTCCTCTCTAAGGAGCAGCGAGAGGCGCTTGACACCACCATGCGAGCGTTTGCCGCCGCGTGCAACGATGCAATCGCCGTCGGTCGAAGACTGAATACCACGTCGAACATTCGTATCCACCGCGTCTGCTACAGCGACCTCAGAGCAAGGCATGGTCTTACAGCCAACCTTGCCGTCCGTGCCATTGCCCGAGCAGCAGGCATTCTCAAAGTCAAGAAGCGCCAGTGCAGTACAGTACGCC